>Ga0209777_10000008_pt1 | contig 427104 bp, 419 predicted proteins | sample FrelakmetHBP12HB_FD_187147 | JGI IMG/M metagenome (GOLD analysis project Ga0209777, IMG submission 187147) | Freshwater lake sediment microbial communities from the University of Notre Dame, USA, for methane emissions studies -HBP12 HB (SPAdes)... | ecosystem: Environmental > Aquatic >...
AGCCGACATCGAGGTGCCAAACCGCGCCGTCGATATGAACTCTTGGGCGCGATCAGCCTGTTATCCCCGGGGTAACTTTTATCCGTTGAGCGATGGCCCTTCCATTCAGAACCACCGGATCACTAAGTCCGACTTTCGTCCCAGCTCGACTTGTAAGTCTTGCAGTCAAGCACCCTTATGCCTTTACACTCAACGCACGATTTCTAACCGTGCTGAGGGTACCTTTGAACGCCTCCGTTATTCTTTAGGAGGCGACCGCCCCAGTCAAACTGCCCACCTAACTCTGTTTCCCAGTTTTCACAACCGGGGTTAGAACTCCAACCTAACCAGGGTGGTATTTCACTTTTGGCTCCATTCCGCCCAAAAGCGGAACATCAACGCCTCCCACCTATACTACGCAAGTTGAATCGAAATCCAAAGCTAGGATACAGTAAAGCTCCACGGGGTCTTTCTGTCTTGATGCAGGTAGGCCGTGTCTTCACGGTCATCCCAATTTCACCGAGTCTCTCTCCGAGACAGCGCTTCTTTCGTTATGCCTTTCGTGCGGGTCGGAACTTACCCGACAAGGAATTTCGCTACCTTAGGACCGTTATAGTTACGGCCGCCGTTCACTGGCGCTTCGGTTAGTCCCTTGATATAATCTCAAGACACCCCTTAACGTTCCAGCACTGGGCAGGCATCAGCCCCTATACTTCCCCTTACGGGTTTGCAGAGACCTGTGTTTTTGTTAAACAGTCGCAGAAGCCTGGTATCTGAGACCCCAACTTACGTTGGGGCGTACCTTCTCCCGAAGTTACGGTACCATTTTGCCTAGTTCCTTAGAGAGAGTTATCTCGCGCGCTTTGGCTTACTTAGCCTGTCCACCTGTGTCGGTTTATGGTACGATCACCTACTACAATACCCAGAACTTTTCTCGTCAGTGTGGAGTCATTCACATCCTCTGATGTTGCCATCAAAGTACCGCAATCCAATAAGCGTAATGAACTATCCTCCTGCGTCCTTCTGGTTAACAAAGTAGGTGGTGCCGGAATATTGACCGGACTTGCCATCGCTTACGCCCCGACAAATCGGAGCCTCAACTTAGATATCGACTTACCCTGGGAGGACGAGCCTTCCCCAGGAAACCTCAGACTTCCAGCGGACGGGATTTCCACCCGTCTTTTCGTTACTTATGCCGACATTCTCACTTCCATTTCGTCCAGGCCGATTCACATCGACCCTTCAACCTAAAATGGAACGCTCCCCTACCCCTATCCTTCGATTGCTCTCAGGACAAGTCGCAGCTTCGGTAGCAAGCTTAAGCTCCGTGTATTTTCGGCGCAAAATCACTCGACCAGTGAGCTGTTACGCACTCTTTGAAGGATGGCTGCTTCTAAGCCAACCTCCTGGCTGTTTTAGTGACTTCACTTCCTTTACCACTTAGCTTGCATTTAGGAACCTTAGCTGGCGATCTGGGTTGTTTCCCTTTTGACCACGAGGCTTATCCCTCGTAGTCTCACTCCCAAGCATTTACCATGCAGTATTCGGAGTTAGCAAGGAGTTGGAATCCCTCTCGGGACCCTAGTCCAAACTGTACTCTACCCCTGCAAGGATAGACTTGAGGCTGGCCCTAAAACCATTTCGGGGAGAACCAGCTATCTCCGAGCTCGTTTAGCTTTTCACTGCCATCCACAGGTCATCGGATAACTTTTCAACGTTAACCCGTTCGGACCTCCCTCCGATTTTACTCGAAGTTCACCCTGCCCATGGATAGATCGCTATCGGTTTCGGGTCTACAACTGCAAACTAAATCGCCCTTTTAAGACTCGCTTTCGCTACGCCTCGAGCTCATCACCCTAAGCTTGCTTGCAACTGTAAGTCGCCGGCTCATTCTTCAATAGGCATGCTGTCACCCCGACTTGCGTCAGGGCTCCAACTGCTTGTAGGCACACAGTTTCAGGTTCTATTTCACTCCCCTTCCGGGGTTCTTTTCGCCTTTCCCTCACGGTACTTGTTCACTATCGGTCACTGCAGAGTATTTAGCCTTAGGAGATGGTCCTCCCGGATTCCAACGAAATTTCACGTGTTTCGTTGTACTTGGGATACCGCTAGGGCTCTTGAGCCTTTCGTTTACAGGGCTATCACCTTCTGTGGCTCTGCTTTCCAGCAGAATTCAACTAGACTCTCCAGTCCCACGTTACGGTCCCACGACCCCCCTCGACGAATCTCAGGGTTTAGGCTGTTTCGGTTTCGCTCGCCACTACTACCGAAATCACTATTGTTTTCTCTTCCTCCGCTTACTAAGATGTTTCAGTTCAGCGGGTTGTCTCCCCCCCGATAAATCGGGGGAGTGTCACGGTATTAACCATGACAGGTTTTCCCATTCGGAGATCCCCGGATCAAAGCTATTTTGACAGCTCCCCGAGGCATATCGCAGCCAATCACGTCCTTCATCGACTTGCAGTGCCAAGGCATCCACTATGTGCCGCAATAACTTGATCAATTCCCAACTTGATAAACAGGAATCGTCTCGCCAAAGCGGAATTTATTTCTACCTTCTATTCTGCGCCTATGGCGCAGCCGCCTTCCGGCGGAAATTTTCAAGGTTCACATTCGCTATGAAATAAAAAAACGCACATCAAGTGTGCGTTTTTTGGCACTTGATGGGAAATATTTATTTTATGTAATAAAAATCCCTTTCAAGGTTGAAGAGATATTATAGAAGACCGAAGATTTCTTGTCAAGCAGATTTTTATAAAATATTTGACAGCCTCTGCCCCTTCCTGTAATCTATACCTATGTTACAGAAAACCGACCCCGATATTATTAAGGGCTATCTGGAAGACAGCTCCAATTTAAGCGGTGGTTTTGCCAAAGGAGTTTTTCTCCCGGAAAATGAAGCTGAGATCTGTGAGGCGGTGCGCTATTGCCAGCAACAAAAAGAAGCGCTGACGATTTCTGCCGGACAAACCGGCACCACGGGAGGCTGCATCCCCTTTGGGGGTTGGATCGTATCCACTCAAAAGTTAAATAAAATTGTTGATCTTAATCCAAAAGAAAAGACCGCCGTGGTTCAGCCCGGAGTCACACTGGAAGAGATCGAAGCGGCGGCAAGCAAGGAGGGTCTGTTTTATCCCCCCGACCCCACCGAAAAAAAAGCCACCATCGGAGGGAATGTATCCACCAACGCTTCCGGCAGCCGCGGTTATCGCTTTGGTTCCACTCGTGATTACATACGGAGGCTGCGAATTATTCAAGCCAATGGGACCGGCCTAAACCTGAAGCGCGGTCTCTTTTTTGCAAATCAACATGAGACCTTTGAGTTGCCGCACATAAAATTTAAGATCCCCCAATACACAATGCCCAAAGTGAAAAATGCGGCGGGTTATTTTTCCCGGCCGGGCATGGATCTGGTGGACCTGTTTATTGGCCAGGAAGGGACCCTGGGCATTATTTCTGAGATAGAAATTGCCCTTTTACCCGCATTGCAAGAGACCTTTGATTTGGTGGCTTTCTTCTCTACCGAAGAAGATGCGATCGATTTTATTTTTGAAGCCAAACAACCCAAAGACTCCAGCATTAATCTCTTTGAATATTTTGATGAAAACACCCTGCAGATGTTAAAAAGCACCTACCCCAAGATCCCGGATGGAGTAAAAGCCGCTATTTATATTGAGCAGGAGATCACCGCTAAAAATGAGCAGGTATATTTGGGCAATTGGGAAAAGTTACTCAAGCGGCACCGGGCATCACTGGATAACTGCTGGCTGGGCATGAATCCTTCCCAAAAAACGGAGCTGAAGGAATTCAGGCACGCTATTCCCGAGCAGGTCAACGAACTTTTCAAAAAACATAAAATGATCAAGCTGGCCACGGACATCGCGGTCCCCGAGGATAAATTCCGGGAGATGTTTAGTTATTATAATACGGAGATCAAACAGCGAGCCGCGGACCTCTTTTTTATCAAGTTTGGACATATCGGAGAAAACCATTTACACGTCAATGTTTTACCCAAATCTGAACCGGAACTGGAACTGGCCAAAGAAATCATTATGGCTTTTGTGGTAAAGGCGGTCAGCTTGGGTGGGACCGTCTCGGCCGAACATGGTATTGGCAAAATCAAACACCCTTATCTAAAAACCATGTACGGAGAGAGTGGCATTAATGAAATGCTGAGAATTAAAAATGTTTTCGATCCAAACCATACTTTAGGCATCAACAATATTTTCCCTCTCAAAACTTGACTTCTGACCTATTTATTATATAATTCAGATTACGTTAGGAATAATTTTAATGGGAGGTAAATTTTGTATGAAAAATGTTAGAAATGTTATAACGTTAGTTTGTTTATTAGTATTGTCTATATTAACGGTAGGTTTATTTTTTGGTTGCGGACAATCTGGTACGACCAGCTCGACGGCAGCCACCACCAGCACTTTAACCGCTGGAGCGAGCGTTGGCCAGGTAGCGCAAAATGTAGCGAGTATCGCGACCAACGTCATCGGCATCTCAAATGCAGCTAATCTGGCCACTTCTCTAAGCGGAATTACCGGCAGCAAGCTCAAAGCTAAGACCGCACCCCCACCCGCTTCTTTTTTCAGCAATTTATCCGCTGACGGATGGCTAAATGTTCCTTCCACGGGCCCTACGGTAGAAGTAAGATTTTATACTAAAGGCGGACAGCTGATCAATGACACTTACTTAGCCACTAAAAAAATTGCTACCATTGAAGGCTTTGATTGGAAGAGTTTAACTACTATTAGTAGTACCGCTGATGCATTAGTGGTTTTATTTAATTTGACTACTAAAGTCAAACCCTGGCTTTTAGGGACCAATCTTCCTCCTGCATGGAATATTGATGCAACCAGCCAGGCAGCATTTTATGCTAGCCTCAATAAATATCGAAGCTGTTTAAGTTTATTTGATTATATGCTATGGGCTTATTTCTCACCCAGCGTCGAAGGAAAACTGATCAAGGGTTTTTATGAAAGTACAAGCCCAACCACCCTCTTTACTGCTTATCCAAATATTGCCACCCCCGAAGCAGATGCGAATGACAAAATGGGGACCAACGAAGTACGGGTTAACGGAAGCAATGCTGGTGGAGGAACCATTGTTGTCACCATGAGCACTTCTTTTGATGCCACCGGAAATCCGGTTAGCATTATTGGATCGGGGTCTTCTACCCTTACAGACGGAACGGTCATGACGATTACCCTAAATGTCAATCTTACCGACATAGGCCCCACACAAAGCAGCTCAATTACTATCGTGGCAAGTTCGCCAACCAATATGAGCATAATATTAAATCCAACTTATAGTGCGGGTGTTTATACTGGATGGAGTGGAACAGTTAAAGATACCTCCAGTGCACAAATTGGTGGTGTGGTTATCTTTGCTGCTCCAGACGCCCAGGGACACAATGGTTATTACTATTCAGGATTAACCGATGTTGCAGCTAATAGGCAATATTTCTAAATAATATTTCTCAAAAGCCCCGATCAGCTTTTTAGTTGACCGGGGCTTTTTTTATCTGATATAATCATATTAACGTAATGAAAAATATTTTTAAAAAAATTAATTTAATTGCTTCTCTGGCAGTAGTTGCCGGGATCGTACTGGGTGGTTGCGGTTATAATGTCTCCTTTATGATCAGGAACGCCAATATGAAAGATATCTCAACCATTTTAAAAGATTATGCGGGATTGAGCGGCTACAAGATGACCTATGCCAATGATGAAACCGGCGCTTATCGGATCGTGGTTGGCCGTGCGATCGTACCGGCGAGCGAATATTCTAAAACTTACTTCGAAAGCAACACTCTGGGCACCGGAGAAAACAAGACCACCGTAGGCGAAAGCTCAAGTGTGAATACCTCCACTCCCAGCCAGAAACAGGTGGCCGCCCTGGCGATCCAGATGTCACAGCAGGGAAGCGATGTTTATATTAATGCTCAATCCACCGCGGACCTGGATGCCAGCGATCAATTTAAAGCCTTCGTGGAATTCCTTAAAGGGAAAGGCTATGTGATCGAACAAATAAAGGTGCAATCCGAGTAAAATTCAGGTAATTCAGGAAAAAGATTGAACAAAAAAAGCATCATAAAGCTGACCCTCATTGTCGGTTTATTTTCCCTGGCCCTGGGTGGATGGCTGCTGCATATTAGAACTCATCCACCGCTAATGGATAGTTATAATTTACTCCCTTTTCTCTCGGGAATCATGAGTGTAATAATTCTGCCGCTACTTTTCTGGTTCAGGCCAACCATCATCCTGGCTTATCTCATAAATGGATTTTTGGTTATCCTGGGCACCATCACCATGGCCCATTTTTCCATCGTACATTTTGCAGGGCCGATTAATCTCTACACTTTATTATTTTATACCACCCTGCCGGATATTTTTCTTTTATGGGGAAAATTCTGCGTAGGAAAAGCTCTGTTTGATCTGGAATTCCTTAAATCGGACCAGGACCAAGTCCCAAAGGGGCGCTATTTTAGATATCCCAATACCGGCTGGTGGCTGGTGCATCTCTTTGCCTGGTCAATCGTATATGCACTGGGAAATCTTCTCTGGAAATAAATTCCCACACCAAATTTTGGTGTGGGAATAAAGGATAGGAATTAATGTATCGTTTTATGCTTTATAAACCCGGTTGGTGGATCCTTCACATCCTGGCCATAGCTTTTGTCTTCTGGCTTGGCCATGCCATCCGATTTTAGCGGATACTTACTTTTTGCGGCTCAGCGTCTTAATAATTTCTTCCACACTCATAAAGGGCGAGATAAATTTTATGGGATACTTTTCACTGAAGAAATCGATATCCTCATCTCGGCAGATGCCCAGCAACACATCGGGATAATCAAATTCCAGATCACCGCGGAAACGCCACTCCCTTTCCCAGTAGAAGTCATAGATTTTTTCAGTGCGATCTTTGCCGAAAGTGTCAAAATAGGCCACGATTTTTTCAATCGAGGGTCTGAGTTCGGGCCGGCTAACCAAATTGGCCACCGCCTGTTTTATCTCTTCCGATTGATAGGTATTTAGGTATAAAACGGGATTGGCGCCCCGGGCCTGTAAAAATTCACGGGTGAACACCAGGCCATAGGGTTCAAACTTGATATCGCGCCCCGGCAGCTCCAGGCTATATTTTATATGGGTCAGGGGAATTTCGGTAAAGCACACCGATTTGGTCTCCACCCAGTAATCTTTTAGATCGTAAAACATCCCTTTGCAATTAAAGGCAAAGATTTTTTTGGTGTTCAGAATATTCTGCAGGTTATTATTCGAGCTTCCATAATTTTCCACGTTTCTGGTCAGGTGTACCATAAAAGACGCCACATCATTTTTCATGCTCTTCAATTCTATCTGACTTAGGGTCATTTCTTTTTGTTCAATCATCGCATCCATATATTATCCTCCCTTATTTTTGCCAGTTATTGTAACATCGGATTTTGGATTATGCAACTTCAACTATTTTGTTTCTGCTTTTTTCTCCCCGGATGATTTTAACCCGATTTTTCTTAACCTTGAAATATTGGGAAAGGCATTCAATCAATGCCCGGTTAGCCTCTCCCTCTACCGGTTTAGCGGAGAGATAGACCTTTAAACGGTCCTTCTCCTGAACAAGTTTATCCTGTTTAGCGTTAGGAATGACGCGGACATTCAGTTTCATAAGAAGCTAAAACCACTTTTTCCTTTTAAAGAAATAAAGCATCACAAACACAATAATAAAACTTGCCAACCAGACCATTAGATAGCCATATTTCCAGCCCAGCTCCGGCATGTGGTGGAAATTCATCCCATACACACCCACAAGAAAGGTCAGCGGCATGAAAATAGTTGAGATAACAGTGAGGATCTTCATCACCTCATTTAGCTTATTGCTAATACTTGAGAGATAAATATCCAGCAGTGAAGACATGGTATCACGCAGGGTTTCGATCGTGTCCATCACCTGGACCGTATGCTCATAGAGGTTGCGCATATACTTCTGTACCTCGGGAGAAATCAGTTTCGACTCTCCCCGCTGCAGCGAATTCATGATCTCCCTTACCGGCCAGATCGACTTACGCAGGAAGATCATGTCCTTCCTGATCTTCTGCATCTGCACCAGGGTAGATTTATCTGGATCAGCAATAGTTGACTGCTCAACCTGTTCAACCTGTTCACCCATTATCTCCAAAATGGCAAAATAATAATCGACCACCGCATCGATCAGCCGGTAGCTTAGATAGTCAGATTGGGATTTGCGGATTTTTGTGCCAGCGGTCCTAATCCGTCTTCTTACCGGTTCAAAGACATCTTCCTCAAGGCTTCTTTCCTGAAAGGTAATAATATACCCATTCCCGATGATGAGACTGACCTGTTCGGGGACGATCTTTAAGGTCTCTTTGTTGTAAAGGAACATTTTCAGGATAATAAATAAATAATCACCATAATCTTCTATTTTTGGTCTTTGGTTATTATCGATGATCTGTTCATAAACCAGCGGGTTGATCTTGTAGCAATCGCAGATATGCTTGACCGCTTCCTGGTTATAAATGCCATCTAAATTTATCCAGGTTACGGTCGGCTTGTTTTTATAAACCTCGCACGCATTGAGGGGAACTTCTTTTTCGGTATACTGGTTTTCATCAAAGTCAAAAACGGAGATCTTAACGCTTCTTCTCTCTTTTTCAGCTTTGGAGCTGATTAAGCCTTTCTTTTTCACTTCAGCATGATAGCAAATAAAACAAATAATTAAAAGGCTCTTTGCCAATATATCTGGCAAGTTTCTCAATCACAACCGGGTCTGATATAATTAGCTCCATGCGGAAACGGCTCTCTTTTTTAGACAACTATTTAACGCTTTGGATATTCTTGGGAATGCTACTGGGTATCAGTATTGGTTATTTCATTCCCGGGGCGGAAACATTTATCAATCGTTTTCAGGTCGGCACCACCAATCTTCCCATCGCCATCGGTCTGATCCTGATGATGTATCCCCCCTTAGCCAAGGTCAAATATGAGGAATTGGGAGATGTTTTTCGTGATATTAAGGTGCTCGGATTATCCCTGATCCAAAACTGGATAATCGGTCCGGTGCTAATGTTTTTATTGGCCATCATCTTTTTACGCGGTTATCCGGAATACATGATCGGATTGATCCTAATCGGGATTGCACGCTGCATCGCTATGGTGATCGTCTGGAATAAGCTGGCGGAGGGGGACAGCGAATATGCCGCTGGCCTGGTGGCTTTTAACAGTATTTTCCAGGTCCTGTTTTACAGCCTCTATGCCTGGTTTTTCATTACGCTCCTGCCTCCCCTTTTCGGATTGAGCGGTATGGTCGTAAATGTAACGATTGCGCAGATTGCCCAGAGCGTGTTTATTTATCTTGGGATTCCTTTTATCGCCGGTTTTATTACCCGCTTTATTCTATTAAAAATAAAAGGTGATGAATGGTATCACAAAATATTCATGCCGAAGATCAGTCCTATCACCCTGCTGGCCCTGTTATTTACGATCGTGGTTATGTTCAGCCTGAAAGGGAGTGTGATCGTCAAAATCCCGGGGGATGTGGTAATGATTGCCATCCCGTTGTTGATCTATTTTGTCTTCATGTTCTTATTAAGCTTCTTCATGGGGAAATTATTTAATGCCGGCTATGCAAAAACGGCAACGCTGTCGTTTACTGCTGCCAGCAATAACTTTGAACTGGCCATCGCGGTTGCCGTCTCCGTCTTTGGGATCGGCTCCGGCATGGCCTTTGCCGCTGTGATCGGACCGCTGGTTGAAGTCCCGGTCATGATCTCGCTGGTGAATGTTTCGTTATTCTTTAAAAGAAAATATTTTAGCCCCCAGACTGCACCTTAATTATGGATAAATTAAAAATATTGTTTGTGTGTGTTGAGAATTCCTGCCGTTCACAGATCGCGGAGGGATTCGCTAAAAATTACGGGGTAGGCAAAATTGAGGCGTTTTCCGCCGGTTCCAAGCCTTCCGGGATCGTAAATCCGAATGCCGTTGAAGTAATGAAAGAGATTGGTGTTGATATCTCAAGACAGGCTTCAAAAGGATTCGAATCGCTCCCTTACCGGGCGTTTGATTATGTTGTCACCATGGGCTGTGAAAAGGTTTGTCCTTATTTTCCGTCAAAAGAGCAAATCGACTGGCAAATTGAAGACCCGAAAGGTAAACCACTCGAGGTGTTCAAAAAGGTCAGAGATGAAATCGGTTCAAGAGTTGAAGAGTTGGTCGATAGAATAATTAAATATCCCAAGAGGAGGTGCAAAAATGCCAAATGCATATATAGACGGGCCGAAGATTGAAGATATAGAAACAAAGAGAGCACTAGTTAAGGAAGTGACGGACGCCATGGAAAAGGCCTATAAATTTCCCCGCCAGGCCTACGTTGTCACGATCACCGAAAACCCACCAGAGAATGTTGGCGTAGGCGGCGAGCTAATTATAGATCGACCTAAAAAAATTTAAAAACCCAACACCTCATTTACGAAAATCAAATGGCTCCTTCCCGGCTGCGGTTCTTTATTGATGATCAGCAGTTTATTGACCGAGCTGCCCATTCCATAGGCTTTGCGGGCGCGGGCGTCCTCGAGCGGAAGCGTATATTCATAAAGCCGCTTAAATCCCTCATTTAGATCCTGGACAATCTTCTGCGCTCCGACCACCCACAAGACGTGATCTGATCCGTAAGCATACTGCGGTATTTGGCTACCGGAAGCGGAAGCAATCATGATTTCCCCTTTTTCCGTAACGGCATGCACACTCCCCACCCCCCACTCGGCGGCCGCTGCCATCCTTTTCATCTCTCTCCCCTGGGTCTTCGGATCCATCTTCGCGAAGCGCTCCCGCACGGCGTTATATCTGCCAGACTTGAGTTCGTCCGCCACACCAATCGTTAACAGAGTGGTCGAAGAATTGTTCATGACTTCCGCCCCTGGAGGCAGAATCTCAAAAAATTTCTTTTTCGCCTCTACCCCATTCTCCACCAGATAAGTTTCTATGCCGTTGGCTTTTAAAGCCAGCATGGTCTTTTCCACGATCATCTTTTCCGCTAATTTATCAAATGCGCTCATTGGACACCTCCATTTAGATCAAATATAGCAAATTTACGGCCTTTCGACAATAAGCTAAGGGGTGGGTGCGCCTGGTACTGAAGTACGACTACCTCGATATAACTCGGGACAAGTACACTCGGGACGAACGACGTTAGAAGCTAAATAATTACCTAAAAAAGTGGAATTTTTTCCAAAAAGCATCGAAAAAGATTTGACGCAAGAAAGGGAGCGAGATGATCAATAGCCCCTCCCTAAAATATTTATTATAAAAAGGAGGTGAAAAACATGAGTCTGCAAATATCCGAAATAAATTCCTCGTTGAATTCTCCCTCGGCTGGAAATGTTAATGAAGGAAATAAATGCGAGAGTAATGAGAAGTCAAAGGATAAAAAGATAGCAACCATAGCAGATAAAGCGATGCGAAGCTTATCAGAAGGAATGTCCGCCCACGAAGTGGCAAATTACATAAGAGGACAATCTATTTCTTGTTTTAGCGTCACAGCGCAAAGCGCCCGCCAGGATGATATCCTGGCAAAAATGAAAGGACTATTGGGCACCAGAAAATATCCTGGAGTAACTTTTAAAAATTTAGAAGAAGTTGCGAATAATCTAGGCAAATCATTGAAAAAATAAATGTAATTGGTTCTCGCAAGACCCCTTGTCTCGAGCGAGTGAAGGAAACAAGCGAGTCGAGAGACTCCCCCGGCTGGACTCGAACCAGCAACACCCTGATTAACAGTCAGGTGCTCTACCATTGAGCTACAGGGGAATGACTCGCTATGCTCGCTCGGCATTAATTATATATTCTTTATTAGCCTTGAGCAATATATGAATAAAAGGTTGCTTGGTTTATTCCACCACCAACAACTTCCCTTTCATCCCCAGATGGCCCCAGCCGCAAAAGACAGAACAGTGGAAGGGAAATTCGCCGGTCTTAGTGGGTATAAAATCAATGGTGGTAATCTTACCCGGATCGATCTGGCGGTTGATTTTAAATTCGCCTAAAGCAAAACCATGGGTTGTGTCAACACTGGTAAGATAAATTCGAACCGGCTGGTTCACCCTTACCACGATCAGATTGGGCAAAAAGTCATAAGTTCTGGCGATAATAGACACTTCCTGCGTAGCAGTTTGAGCCAAAGCAGGCGTAAGGAATAAACTAAATAAAAAAACCAAAATAAAACCTTTCACTACTAGATTTTTCATTACTTTTACCTCCTATAAAGTCCGACCATGCTTCCCTCCCCTAATATGTGTCCCTGCATATCTTTTTCAACTTTGCTTTTCGCTTCACCTGCGTTAGCGGGTAAAATGATATTAAGCGCGTAAAGCTTAAAGAAATAACGATGCGCTTTACCGGGTGGTGGACTGGGCCCCAGATATTCTGTCCCACCAGTGCTATTTATTCCCAGACTCGCCCCTTCCGGGACCTCACCTTCATTGATCGCCCTAACTTCTTTTGGGATATTAAACACGATCCAGTGGTCAAAAGTTCCCCGGGGAGCGTCCGGATCATCAACGATCAGCACCAAACTCTTGGTTGCTTCCGGAATATTTTCAAAGCTTAACGGCGGGTTCACTCCCTCCCCGGCATATTTTTGGAGAATGAATTGCCCACTGGCAAAAGCCGGGCTTTTGATGGATAACTTGATTTTCTCAGTTGACATAACGCCCCCCTTGCGAGAAAGCATTTTCGCCTCTGACGCTAAAGCAAAAACCATGGTCACCAAACAGAAGATGGCCAGATTTTTTCTTTTCCGCAGAACAAACATGCACTTACTTTTTACGACCGTGTCCCTGGCCCATTCCCGGAGATCTTTCCGGCTGCATCGGGCCGGTTTTCCAGATTTTTACTTTTTCTTTCTCCATCTTCTGTTCTTTCCCCGCTCCGCCTGATTCCTTCATCATACCTTTTGACTCTTTTTTTTCGGCAACCACAAATTTTCTAAGCGCACTGGGCTGTACCCCTAGTCTATGCGCCAGCACGCCCCAGCCTACCCCTTTGCTATGCAGAGCAACTACACTATCAATCGGTTTACCACTAGCTCTCGCCAATGACGCCAGATAGTAGATCTCCGACAGTGTATATCCCTTCTGGCCTAAAAATTGAATCTCCCTTTCGCTCAGTGCCAACCTCTGCCCCATTTCTATTTTGACTTCCCGCACTCCCTCCGGTGTTCTCGCTCGGTCATTTATACCTCTCAAAGAAAGATCAATATCCTTATCACCGCTCTTGACCCTTAATTCCGCGCTCCATTCAGCCGCCAAACAACTGCTCGCCAAAAAAACCACCGCTATTAAAACCAATAATCTTCTCATTTTTAATTCCTCCTTTATTCACCCAATACCTTCACCACAACCCTTTTCCGGCGCTGACCGTCAAACTCCCCATAAAATACCTGTTGCCAGGGACCAAAATCCAATTTACCCTCGGTGATCGGGATGGTAACCTCGTGGTGAAACAAGACCGATTTCAGGTGCGCGTCGCCGTTACTTTCTCCGGTTTGATGGTGATGATAATTTGGGTTAAAGGGCGCCAGCTTTTCTGCCCATTCTAAAAGATCTTGTTTAATGCCCGGCTCTTCATCATTAATAAAAATGGAAGCGGTAATGTGCATGGCGGAAACCAGCACGAGCCCCTCCTTCACCCCCACCTTTTTGACTACATCCTCAACCTCCGCGGTGATATTAACAATTTCTTTCTTGTTTTTGGTATTAAAATATAAATAGCCAGTAAAACTCTTCATAATAATTTAATTTTAAGTCACCTATCCAAAAAGTTCAAGTCAAATATTTATATCCTTGACAGTTAAAATCTCGGAACTTATACTTTGAAATATGCAATATATTTTAGCCGTCGATCAGGGCACGACCGGCAGCCGCGCGATTATTTTCGATCAGAAAGGCAGGGCGGTGGCCAGCTCTTACCATGAATTCCCGCAATATTTCCCACACCCTGGCTGGGTCGAACATAATCCAGAAGAGATCTGGCAGAGTGTTTATATCTCGGTGCAAAAGGTATTAAAAAAAGTTTCACCCGCACACATCGTCGCGATCGGCATCACCAACCAGCGGGAGACCACCGTGCTCTGGGACAAAATCACCGGCAAACCGGTTTATAATGCCATTGTCTGGCAGTGCCGTCGCACCGCCGAGCGCTGTGACCAGATCAAAGCACAAAAAGGCCGGGTGGATTTTTTCAGGAAAAGAACCGGACTGCCAGTCGATGCCTATTTCTCCGGCACGAAAGTCGAATGGCTGTTAAAGAATGTTCCCCGAGCCAGAGAATTGGCGCAAAAAGGTCGTCTCCTCTTTGGCAATACCGATACCTGGGTCCTCTGGAAGTTAACCGGGGGTAAAGCGCATGCCACCGATTATACCAATGCCTCACGTACCATGCTTTTCAACATTGACCGAAAAGTCTGGGATAAAGATATCCTGAAGTTTTTTAAAATTCCTGAAGGGATGCTTCCCCAGGTAAAACCCTCTTCGAGTAATTTCGGGAAAACGGTTAAAATCGGCCGATTGCCGGCAGGGATTCCCATTACCGGCATGGCCGGCGATCAACAGGCGGCCCTTTTCGGCCAAACCTGTTTTGAACCGGGAACCATGAAAAATACTTATGGGACCGGTTGCTTCGTACTCCTCAATTCGGGGAAAAAACGGCCGGATTCAAAACACGGATTGATTACCACGCTGGGTTGTGACGCTGAGGGAAAACCGATTTACGTATTGGAAGGATCGGTCTTTATCGCCGGTGCTGCCATTCAATGGTTAAGAGATGGATTACAAATCATAAAAAAAGCCTCCGATTCGGAGAAAATGGCAACCTCCCTGAAAGACAATGCGGGAGTCTATTTTGTTCCCGCCTTTGTCGGTCTAGGAGCGCCCTACTGGGACCAGTCAGCACGCGGGACAATGGTAGGCTTAACCCGCGGTGTAAAAAGAGAACATCTAGTGCGTGCAGCGCTAGAAGCCATGTGTTATTCCACGCGAGACGTTATCAGCATCATGGAAAAGGATTCGAATTTAAAAATCAAAAATTTAAAGGTGGATGGCGGCGCGGTGGAAAATAATTTCCTCTGCCAGTTCCAGGCGGACATCCTGGGCAAAGCCGTGATCCGGCCGAAAATCACCGAACTTACCGCGCTGGGAGCGGCTTTTCTAGCAGGACTGGGCATAAAACTCTGGAAAGATGCCTCCGAGATTAAACATTTCTGGGCAATAGATAAAATTTTTAAACCGCTTCTCTCAAAAAGCGAAGCGGATCGACTTTATCGCGGCTGGCTAGATGCGATAACCAGAACCCTTTCAAAAGAATGAAAACCTACGACGTTATTATCATCGGCGGTGGCGTGGTCGGCACTGCGATTGCGCGAGAACTTTCCCGCTATCATTTAGAGATCGCCCTGCTGGAGAAAGAGATTGAGCCGGCGTTTGGCGTATCCAAATCTAACAGCGGCATTATTCACCCCGGCACGCAAAATCCGCCCGCTTCTTTAAAAGGCAAACTCTGTGTGCAGGGAAACCAGCTGATGCGAGAGATCGCCCGTGATTTAAATGTGGACTTTAAAGAAGTGGGCGAGCTGATCGTGATTTTTGATCAGGCGGATTTGCCACGCCTGCTGGAAATAAAAAAGGAAGCGGAAATACTGGGTGTGCCAAAAATGGAGATGGTCGACCGTGCCTGGCTGGAAAAGCATGAACCAAATTTAAACCCGGAGATCACGACCGCCCTCTATGCCCCCACCGCCGGGATCATCAGCCCCTACCGCCTGGTTTACGACTTAACTGAAAATGCCGTTAAAAATGGGGTTGAAATTTATACCTCGCAAAAGGTGGAAAAAATCCTCCCCTTATTTCAGGACAAAATATTTGAGATCAGCACCGGGCAAAGCAGTTTCCGGGCGCGTTTTGTTATCAACGCCGCCGGGCTGTTTGCAGATGAGATTTCAAAACTGGTGGGAGTGGATGATTTTACCATCCATCCGCGTAAGGGGGAAGAATTTCTGCTGGACAAAAAGCGCGAAAATCTTACTAACCATTTGATTTTCCCGCTTCCCAGCCCTATCTCAAAAGGGACCTTAATTATTAAAACGGCGGATGGCAACCCCATGATCGGTCCCACCGCTGAAGAAATCGAAGACAAGGAAGACCTTGCCACCAGCGATGCTGGATTGAACAGGGTATTGGAGAATGCCAAAAAACTGGTTCCCAGCATCAATGAAAATGACATTATCGCCTACTTTGCCGGGCTACGGCCGGTGGCGGGCAATGACTTTATTATCCGTCACGAAGCTAAAGCGCCGGGCTTCATTAACGTCGCCGGCATCCAGTCTCCGGGGTTAACCGCCGCTCCCGCCATCGCCCGGATGGTTAGAGAGCTTTTAAAACAAAATGGTTTGGCTTTACGTAAGAAATTACTTTTCGAACCGCAGCGCAAACCCACCTATCATTTGTTTTCACTTGATTTTAAGGAAAGAAAGAAGCTAATTAACCAGGACCATGCTTTTGGCGACCTGGTTTGCCGCTGCGAGATGGTTTCAGCTAAAGAAGTGAAAGAGGCCATAAAACACGGCGCCAAGACGCTGGATGGGATTAAATTCCGCACCCGCGCCCAGGCCGGACGCTGCCACGGGGCTTTTTGCACCACCCGCATCATGAAAATCATGAAAGAAGAATTAAAGATTCCTTTCACCGCCATCAGTAAGCGGGGTAAAGGATCGGAAATCGTTAAAGCAGAGCGGGGAAAAGAAAATGATCGAGCGTGAGCTGGTGATCGTCGGCGCCGGCCCGGCGGGAATGGCGGCAGCTGTCTCTGCTTACGAGCATGGGATTAAAGATATTTTGCTCCTCGAGCGTGACCAATACCTAGGCGGGATACTGAATCAGTGCATCCATCCCGGTTTTGGCCTTCACCATTTCAAAGTGGATCTGACCGGTCCCGAATACGCCGACCGTTTTATAAAACAAATCGAAAAGATCCCGCAAATCGAAGTCAGCCTGAAATCTCTGGTCGTAAATCTTTCCCGAGAAAAGATCCTCACCTACTTAAAACCCGGCGCGCTGGTTGAAGTCAAGGCTAAGGCACTGATCATGGCTACCGGTTGTCGCGAACGCACCCGCGAAATGATCCACATCGCTGGGACGCGACCGGCGGGAATTTTTCCGGCGGGTCTGGCCCAAAAACTAATCAATATGGAAGGTCTCCTACCCGGCCATGAGGTCATAATCATTGGTTCGGGTGATATCGGGTTGATCATGGCGCGACGTTTTACCCTGGAGGGTGCAAAAGTTAAAGCGGTGATCGAAATCCAGAAAGAAACGAGCGGCCTGGTGCGTAATGTCGTCCAATGCTTGGAAGATTTTGATATCCCACTTTACTTTCGCCATAAGGTGGCCAGGATCTGCGGCAAAGACCGGGTGGAAAAAGCGGAAGTGATTGAGGTGGATGAAAATTTGGTTGAAAAACCAGAGACTAAATTTGAGATCACCTGTGACACCGTCCTTATCTCGGTGGGTCTTATTCCTGAAAATGAACTGATCGAAATGGCGGGAGCGGAAATTGACCGGAAAACCAACGCTCCTATTTCGAAAGAATTAAACCTGACTTCCCTTCCCGGGATCTTTGTTTGCGGTAATTCTTACAAGGTTTATGATCTGGTGGATTGGGTCACGCGTGATAGTGGCAAAGCCGGCGAAATGGCCGCCAATTATTTAAAAGGATTAATATGATTAAAAAAATTACCTGCATCGATTGCCCGCAGGGTTGTCAGCTAGAGGTCGATATTGAAAATGGCTATGTGGTTAAAGTTACCGGTCAGAAATGCAAAAAAGGGGAAAGCTACGCTAAACAGGAAATTGAAAATCCTATGCGCATACTGACTTCGGTGGTTTTAACCCAGGGTTTGGAGCTGAAAATGGTCCCGGTAAAAACCAGTCAACCAATCCCTAAAGATAAATTATTGTCTGCCATGGAAGAGATCAAAAAACTGCGTCTGGATCACCCGCTTAAAGTCGGAGCGGTCATTGCGCAAAACCTGCTGGAGCTGGGAGTGGATTTAATCAGTACCCGCGACGCCAAATAGGGCCACCTGCTCTTCCAAGCGTTTGGTGGCGGCCTTTACAAAACCGGTAAAAATTGGGTGGGGCCGATTGGGACGGGACTTAAACTCCGGATGATATTGGGTGGCTAAAAACCAGGGGTGATCCTTCAACTCAATCACTTCTACCAGATCGGCATCGGGATAGATGCCGGAAAAGAGCATGCCGGCTTTTTCAAACTCCTCCCGAAATTTATTATTAAACTCATAGCGATGACGATGCCGCTCGTAGATCATTTCCGTTCCGTAAGCAGCGGAAAGCAAGGTGTCCTTTACGATCCGGCAGGGATATGCCCCCAGCCGCATGGTCCCGCCCTTCTCGGTCAGGCCGCGCTGGCCCGGGAGCAGGTCAATGACCGGATGCTTCGTTTCCGAATCAAATTCGGATGAATTGGCATCTTTCATTTTGCAAACGTTACGGGCAAATTCAATCACCGCGCATTGCATGCCCAGGCATAACCCGAGATAGGGAATCATATTTTCGCGTGCATAACGGATCGCCTTGATCTTTCCCTCCACCCCCCTCGCCCCGAATCCGCCCGGCACCAGCACCCCCTGCACATCGCGGAAAAACGGCTCGATATCTTCTTCCGCTTCCAGCGCTTCTGAATTAATCCACTTAAGCTCGATCCGGGTGAGATTCGCCACACCTCCATGCTTCAAGGACTCGACAATACTGATATAGGAATCTTTGAGTTCAACGTATTTTCCGACGATAGCAATCTTAACCGTCTTTAATGGATTTTTCATCTCATCGATCATGGTCTTCCACTGGTTGAGATCACCGTCTCCGACGGGAAGCGCCAGATATTTAATTACGATCTCATCCAGTTTCTCGCGGGCTAACGTCAGCGGCACTTCATAAAGCAAAGGGACATCGGACAGGCCGATCACCGCTTCCCGAGTGACGTCACAAAAGAGCGAGATCTTTTCCTTCAGCTCGGCGCTGATCGGTTCACGCGAGCGGCAAATGATGATGTCCGGCTGGATACCAATCTCACGCAGTTTCATCACGCTGTGCTGGGTGGGTTTGGTCTTGAATTCATTAGTAGTTTCCAAGAAGGGCACCAGGGTGGCATGGATATTGATGCAATTGTCCCTTCCCACCTCCTTGCGAAATTGGCGGATGGCTTCAAGAAACGGCAAACTCTCAATATCACCGACCGTCCCGCCGATTTCACAGATCACCACATCAAAGTTATCATTTTTGGTAACCGCCCGGATCCTTTCTTTTATTTCATTGGTGATATGGGGCACCACCTGCACCGTTCCCCCCAGATAATCGCCGCGCCGTTCCCGGTTAATCACCGACCAGTAAACGATCCCGGTGGTGACATTGTTGGCCTTCCCCAAGTTGACGTCGATAAATCTCTCGTAGTGGCCGAGGTCCAGATCGGTTTCGGCTCCATCCTCGGTAACAAATACTTCTCCATGCTGATAAGGATTCATGGTCCCCGGATCGACATTGATGTAGGGGTCTAGCTTCTGAATGGTTACATTTATTCCCTGCGACTTTAACAGACGCCCCAGGGAAGCGGCGGTAATCCCTTTGCCCAGGGAAGAAACGACCCCGCCGGTTATAAAGATATACTTTGTGTCAACCATTTAACCCCCAACCATTTCCTCGTCCATGCGCTTCGACAATTTCACCAATTTCACCCGGGTGATGCGGCGGCGATGCACCCTTTCCACACTCAGCAAAACATCTTGATGGCGCACCACATCTCCCACCGCCGGCGCCTTACCCAGCTGTCCGAAAACCATCCCGCCAATCGTATCATAATCGGTGCAGGGAAGAGTGAGTTCCATTTGCGTGTTCACGTCAAAAACTGAAGTATTACCATCGACCAGAGCGGTGTTTTCGTCAATTTTTTCGAAGCTTTTTATTTCCTTCTCCAACTCATCATGGATTTCTCCGACAATCTCTTCGATTAGATCTTCCATCGTCACCAGACCGGAAGTCATGCCGTACTCATCAACAATCACGGCCAGATGCGTGCGCGCCGCCTGCATTTCATGTAAAAGGTCTGAGACCTTCTTCGCTTCCGGCACGAAAATCGTTGGCCGCAGATAGTCGCGTATCCCGCCGCTGGTGTCTTTCAGCAGCTCTTTCGCGTAAACCACCCCGACAACATTGTCCAGGTTGGAATCGTATACCGGAATGCGGGAATGGCCGCTGTCCACGATGAGCTTTACCAGATTATCCATGGACTCATTGATTTCAATGGCCGCGATGTCCGGCCGCGGCGTCATGACCTCCCTCACCACCGTATCCCAGAATTCGAGTACGGAAGTGATCATCTGTCTCTCCTCCTCCTCAATTACCCCTTCTTTTTCACCGGCGGACAAGATATATTTTATTTCATCCTCTGTCACCAGCGCACCCTTGACGGTTGCCTTTCCGCCAAAGATAAAAATGAAGGGTCGCGTGACCACTTCAAATAAATAAACGATCGGGCTCAAAACGATCTGCAGCACCCAAATCACCGGCGCCATCACCAGGGCAATCACTTCCGCATTCCGGATGGCCACGGTTTTGGGCGTGATTTCACCAAAGACCAAAATCAAGAAGGTCATCACCCCCGTAGAGATTCCCACGGCCGCGCCCAGATTGCTCCAACCCCGAATTTCAAAAGCATGGATGATGAGCGAAGTCGCCAGCGCCGCTGCCGCAATATTAACCAGACTATTACCAAACAGGATCAGAGATAAGAATTGGCTGGGATTATCCTTTAATTCTTTCAGCAGCTTAGCTCCCGGGACTTTCTGTTCCACCAAGTGGCCGACCTTAATCCGTGAAAGACTGATGATCGCGGTCTCGGCTGCCGAAAAAAACGCCGACAAAATAAAAAAGATGATTAATAAAATTATCTCGAACATAAAATAAATATTTTAGGAATAAAAATAAAACAGGCGATCAGCACCGAGCCGACCGACATGACCAGCACCGCCGCCGCCGCCACATTTTTTGCCAGGGCCGCTTCCTTGCGATAACTCGGAGAAAGGATATTTACCATCTCTTCCACCGCCGTATTGATCATCTCGACCGCGATCACCGAAAAGATCACCAGCACCAGAATCGATAATTCAATCAGGCTAGCCCCCAGATAAAGGGCGGCCACCAAAACCAGTAAACCGATCAAAAAGTGTACCCAGAGGTTACGCTGGGTCCGCCAGGCATGCTCCGCCCCCGCCCGAGCGTACTTAAAGCTCTTGATAAATTTTTTCGGCATTTCTCATTTTCCTCCCGTGCTCATAGCCCAATAAATGCAAAACCCCGTGCACCGTTAAACGTTTGAGTTCTTCTTTCAAGCTGATCTCGAATTTTACGGCATTTCTTTTTGCCGTATCTTTAGAAATCGCGATGTCTCCAATAATCCCCTCTTCCCCCATCGGAAAAGCCAAGACGTCGGTGGCCTTGTCTTTATGACGATAGATCAGATTTAATTTTCTAATCTTCCGATCATCGGTTAGCACCAGATTTACAACCCCTTTTCTTCCTTCTTTTTTTAAAATTAGTTGCATCAATTTATTAAACATTAAAACATCTTGATATCCGCGCCTAGTTTGGTGAATTTATCGACAATATTTTCATAACCCCGCTCCACATGATGATCGAGATCCTCGATCACGGTTTCTCCCTCCGCCGCCAGACCAGCCAGAATTAAAGCCGCTCCGGCGCGCAGATCGGAAACCTTAACCGGTGCGCTGGAAAGTTTAGACACGCCATCAACAATGGCGCTCTGCCCTTCCAGTTTTATGTCGGCGCCCATGCGGTTCAATTCGTGCACATGCATAAAGCGGTTCTCAAAAACCGTCTCATTGACGACCGAGGTCCCCTTGGCCAGGCTGAGCAAAGCGGTTAACTGCGGTTGCATATCGGTAGGAATGCCCGGATAAGGTAGGGTTTTAATATCCGCTGCTTTCATCCCATCTTTATTGACGATCTTCAAGCTGTTACCTGCCACTGTGATATCGACGCCAATCTCTTGCAGCTTTCTGATGGTAGACTCAATCTGCTCGGGAATGAGTTCCTTGAGCACCACCGCCCCGCGGGTGATAGCCGCCGCCACCATAAAGGTCCCGGCTTCGATCCGATCCGGAATAATGCGGTATTCTACCGCCGACAGCCGTGATACCCCACTGATCCGGATCTCCTCCGTTCCTGCGCCGGAGATTTTCGCCCCCGCCAGATTAAGAAAATTTGCCAGGTCTTCCACTTCCGGTTCTCGCGCGGCATTTTCAATTACCGTATCTCCCTCCGCCAGGGTGGCCGCCATCATCACCGATTCGGTGGCTCCCACCGAAGGGAAATCCAGATAGATCCTTCCGCCCTTTAGCTTCTTGGCTTTGACAATCACAAAGCCGTGCTCCATGGTCACATTGGCCCCCAGGCCTTCCAAACCCTTGATGTGCAGATTCACCGGCCGTGAACCAATCGCGCAGCCTCCGGGAAGCGGGACTTTGGCTAAACCCTTGCGCGCCAGGATGGGGCCGATTACAAAAAAAGAAGCGCGCATCTTGGTAACCAGTTCATAGGGGGCGACGTGCTTTACTTCGTCGTTCCAGACCTCCACCGTGTTGGGTTGGGAGCCGGAATATTCGGCGCGCAATCCCAGCGCCCGCAATACCCGGATCATGGTTTTTACATCCAGCAGATTAGGAACATTACGAATCACGATCTTACCGGGCAAAAGAATGGTTGCCGCCAGAATGGCTAGCGCCGAATTTTTTGCTCCGGAAATTTTCACTTCCCCCTCTAACCTTCTCTTGCCCTTAATAATGATTTTACGCATATATTTTAAAGAATAGAAAATTCGGCCGGCTTTTTATCCGTCGCTCCAAAATAATAAAGAATGGCCTGCACAATTCTTTCCGCCGCCAGGCCGTCACCATACGGGTTCACCGCCCGTGACATCGCCGCATAAGCCGCGGGTTCGGTTAACAGCTTTTTGGCTTCCGTGTAAATCAGCTCTTCGTCCGTGCCAACCAGTTTAACCGTTCCGGCGGCAATCGCTTCCGGCCGTTCGGTTTTATCCCGCAAAACCAGGACCGGTTTACCCAGAGAGGGTGCTTCCTCCTGGATGCCCCCGGAGTCGGTCAAAATGAGATAAGCGGCCTTCATCAGATGCACAAAGGGTAAATAGTCCAGCGGATCAATCAGCAGCACATTATCGATTTCCCCCAGAATCTCGGTCACCGTCTCTTTAACCATCGGATTCTTATGCACCGGAATAATCACCTGGATTTCTTTTCGCAAGTCTTGTGCCAAACGCAAAATCGCCTGGCAGGTATTTCTTAAAGGGTGGCCAAAACTCTCACGCCGATGGGTCGTGACCAGCACCACCTTTTTATCCTGCGCCAGTTCGATGCCCGACTTTTTTAAATCGTATTCCTTCCCCGCCACCTGCAGGAGGGCATCGATGACGGTATTCCCGGTTAAATAAATGGAACTGTGGTTGATGCCTTCCGCCGCGAGATTAGCCACCGAGGTGCGGGTGGGAGCAAAATGCAAATCGGCCATCACCGAGGTCAGGCGACGATTGATCTCTTCCGGGAAAGGGCGCCATTTGTCAAAAGTGCGCAACCCCGCCTCCACATGGCCCAGCGGAATTTTATAGTAATAGGCTTCTAAAGCCGCAGCAAAGGTCGTGGAGGTATCACCTTGCACCAACAGCATATCCGGTTTTTCTTTCAGAATGGCGTCTTCCAAACCCTGCATCGCTTTGGTGAGGATACTAGTCAGGGTTTGATTCTCTTCCATAATTCCCAGATCATAATCGGGATGGATCTCAAAGATTCTCAGCACCTGATCTAACATCTGGCGATGCTGCCCGGTCACCACCACCAGCGGTTGCAGAATATCGGGATAGCTCTCGACCTTCTCCACCACCGGAGCCATCTTAATCGCTTCCGGCCGTGTACCAAAGACAAACATGATGCGTTTTCGATTAATCATCTTTGTAATGCCATAATCATAGCAATAAAACTCAAAAGAAAACAGGCTATATAAATGGAAAGCACCGCCTCCCGCTTGTTAAACCCCGCCCGCAACAACATGTGATGAATGTGTTTATTATCCGCTTCAAATAAATTCTTTTTATCCTTCAATCTGCGGCCGATGGCAAAAAGGGTGTCAAAGATCGGAACCCCCAGAATTAGGATGGGAACGATCAACGCCACCACCAGGGTGGTCTTAAAAACGCCGGTGATGGAAGCGGTGGCCAGGATAAAACCCAGCAGATAGCTGCCCGAATCACCCAGAAAAATAGAAGCGGGGAAAAAATTGTAGCGCAAAAATCCCAGCGCGGCCCCCGCCAGTGCCAGCATCAAAAAGGCCGGACCGATCTGATGCGTCTTTAGCGCCACAAAAAAGAGCGTCCCCGCCGAGATGGCGGTAACGCCGCTGGCCAGACCATCCAGCCCGTCAATCAAGTTCAGGGCATTGGTAATGCCGACGATCCATAAAAAAGTCAAAGGAAGGGAAAGAAAAAGTGGAACAACGAATAATCCATTAAAAGGATTAGAGGCAAAAGTGATCCCCACCCCCAGCAGCATCGCGATGACCGCGGCCACCGATTGCCAGAAAAATTTTATTCCCGGGCGCAAGCCATTTTTATCATCGATGATCCCCACCAGTAAAATGACCAAACTCCCCAAGAAAATCCCCAGCATGCTGAGCCAGTCGATCTTCCGCCCCAGCAGGGTCGCGATTCCCAGGCCAATATATAGCGCCAGGAACAAGCCAAAAAAGATCGCGATTCCTCCCAGCCGCGGCACCGCCTGGGTATGGACTTTTCTCTGGTTCGGTTTATCTAAAGCTCCCAGTCGAGAGGCAGCTCGGCGAACCATCGGGGTAAAAATAATGGTCAAAAAAAGCGCCAGCAAAAAGGTCGTGAGGTATAACCACATCTCGGGATTTTATTCTAACACAACTCGCACCGACAATCAACCGATAAAAACCTGTGCACGGTTTTTATCAAAGCTCAAAATACCTCTTTCTATAGTCAGGCTCTTTTCCGTTTGATCCTCGAGTTTATATTGCATTTCACCTTTCCCCAGTAAAGACAAAAGGGGCGCGTGCTGGGCCAGGACCCCCAGGCGCCCATCCTCCGCCGGCAGATTTAAAGAAACCACTTCCCCGCTGAATATTTCCTTATCCGGCAGATTGATTTCCAACTTAAAAGTCTTCACGCCTTTTTAAGCCGCTCCTGCACTTCTTCGATCGTTCCTGCCATATAAAAATGTTGTTCCGCCACCTCATCCTGTTTCCCCGCCACGATCTCCTCAAAACCTTTGATGGTATCTTCCAGTTTGACATAGCGACCGGGAATTTGCGTAAAACTCTCTGCCACAAAAAAGGGCTGGGAAAGGAAGCGCTGGATCTTGCGTGCGCGATTGACAATAATCTTATCCTCTTCCGGCAGCTCCGCTACCCCCAGGATCGCGATAATATCTTCTAGTTCTTTGTAACGTTGCAGGATCTGTTGCACCTGACGGGCAACCGCATAATGCCGCTCTCCCAAAATGGAGGGGTCCAGGATGCGTGAAGTGGAAGCCAGCGGATCCACCGCCGGATAAATTCCCATCTGCACGATTTCTCTGGATAAAACGGTGGTGGCATCCAGATGGGCAAAAGTGGCCGCCGCTGCCGGATCGGTAATATCGTCCGCCGGAACGTAAACCGCCTGCACCGAAGTGATCGAACCCTTCTTGGTGGAAACAATTCTTTCTTCGAAGCGTCCCAGTTCCGCCGCCAGGGTCGGTTGATAACCTACCGCCGAAGGCATGCGCCCCAAAAGAGTGGAAACTTCCGATCCTGCTTGCACAAAACGAAATATATTATCAACAAACAACAATACATCTTTACATTCGACATCCCTAAAATATTCCGCCATGGTCAACGCCGAGTTGCCGGCGATCAGGCGTGCTCCCGGAACCTCGGTCATCTGACCAAAGCACAAAACGGTCTTATCGATCACTCCCGATTCCTTCATTTCCAGCCAGAGATCATTGCCCTCGCGGGTCCTCTCGCCCACCCCGCCGAAAACCGAGATCCCGCCATGTTGAATGGCGATGTTATGAATCAGCTCCATGATCACCACCGTTTTTCCTACCCCCGCCCCTCCAAATAGGCCGATCTTGCCTCCCCTCACATAGGGCGCCAGTAAATCAATGACCTTGATGCCGGTTTCGAAGATTTCATTCTTGGTCTCTATTTCTTCAAATGACGGCGGGTCCCGGCGAATCGGCCAGCGCTCGGTCACTTTGACCTGTTCCTGCCCGTCAATTGCCTCGCCCAGTACATTAAACATCCTTCCCAGGGTCTGCGGACCGACCGGTACGGTTAGGGGTTTACCGCTGTCGGTAGCTTCGGTTCCGCGTTTTAAACCGTCGGTGGGATTAAGGGCCACCGCCCGCACCACATTTTCTTCAAGCTGCATCGATACCTCCGCCATGATCCGCGGCTTATCAATTATCAAAACATTACGAATGGCGGGAATATTCCCCGGCGGGAATTGAACATCGATGATCGCACCGATCACAGAAATAACTTTGCCTTTGTTTTCCACTTAAAAAGTCTCCTCCTCTTTCAATCCTTCAGTTGCCCCGATAATCTCCAGCAGCTCACGGGTAACCGACTGTTGCCTTTCTTTGTTAATGTTCAAGACCAGGGCATCGATCAGCTCTTTTGAATTCTCGATCGCCCCCTTCATGGTGAAGAGGCGGGAAGACAATTCTCCCAGCTGGGAATCAAGGTAAGCAAAATAAAGCTGGGCGGCGAGGCGATATTTAAAGATCTTCTCCGCCACCGCCTCTCGCTCCGGCTCTACGATATATTTATTCCAGCTGCGGGCCGGCTCAAATTCTGCGGGAAGGGTCCGGCTAGAAACCGCGTCCTGCCGCATCACCGTGCGAAAATGATTATAGATCAGGTAGGTTTCGGAAACTTCTTCCTGGTCCCAGCGTTGCAAGACCTGGTCCAGGATCCCGGCAAAAAAACGGAAATCATAATCTTCGGCCAGGTAGGAACCGGCCACATATTGCTTCTTCGCCTTTAAAAACTCCAGTCCTTTTCTGCCAAAAGCGATAAACTCAACTTCACGTTTTGCTTCCCGGATGAAATTTTGCGTACGATAGAAAAGGTTAGCATTAAACGCACCGCAAAACCCGCGATTGGGGGAGATGAGAATGGCCAGCGCTTTTCCCGCTTTCGAACTTTTATTAAATCGGGAAAGATCAAAATCCTGGCTCATTTCCTCAAAACTTTCCAGAAAATGTTGGGCGTAGCGGTGCTTCTCCTTTATTTTCTGAAGGCGGGCGGTGGTAATGACCTGCAGGGCATTGAAAATAGAGTTCAGGTTTTTGATGGTCCGCAGTCTTCGGCGTAGCTTCAGAGATACCGCCATTTAAAAAGTCTCCTTAAAGGTTTGAATGGCGGTTTTCAATTTAGCTTCGGTTTCGGCTTTCAGGAGGGTAAGCTCGGGGATTATTTCGGGCAGGGCTCTTTTGATATAAACCACCAGTTGTTCTTCAAATTCCTTTACGCGCTTCAGCGGCAAGTCATCCATATAATTATTAACCGCCGCATAGATCGCAATAATTTGATCTTCTATCGATTGGGGTTTGTGCTTATCTTGCTTCAACACCTCTGAAATCAACGCCCCACGACGTAACTGGTACAGAGTTTCTTTATCGACTTCTCCCGCAAACAGGGCAAAAGCCTGTTTTTCACGATACTGGGCAAGATCGATGCGCAGCCGGCCGGCGATCTTACGCATCGCCAGAACCTGGGCTTTCCCGCCCACCCGCGATACCGAGATACCGACATTCACCGCCGGGCGCATGCCCTGGTTGAAGAGATCCACTTCCAGAAAGATCTGTCCGTCGGTGATGGAAATCACATTGGTGGGAATGTAGGAAGTAACATCCCCCAGCTGGGTTTCGATTAAGGGCAAAGCGGTCATCGAGCCAGAACCATTTTCGGGAGAAAGCTGGGCAGCGCGCTCCAGCAGACGTGAATGCAGATAAAACACATCCCCCGGATAAGCTTCCCTCCCGGGTGGCCGGCGCAGCAGCAAAGAGATCATGCGGAAGGCCTGGGCATGCTTAGTTAAATCATCATAGATGATCAGGGCATCTTTACCGCTAAACATAAATTCTTCCGCCATAGCACAACCGGTGTAAGGCGCCAGATATTGCATGGCCACCGGATCGGAAGCCGAGGCATTCACTATAATCGTATAATCCATGGCCCCGCTCTCTTTTAGTTTTTCCACCGTCTGCAGGACCCCCGATTCCCTCTGGCCGATCGCCACATAGACACATAAGACATGCTGGTTCTTTTGATTAATAATGGTGTCTACCGCCATCGTCGATTTGCCGATGGAGCGGTCACCGATGATCAATTCTCTCTGTCCGCGCCCGATCGGGATCAGCGCATCGATAATTTTATAGCCGGTTTGCAGCGGCCGGTTGACCGGGACCCTCTCGATGACCTGCGGAGCAATCTTTTCCACCGGGCGGAAGCGACTGGTCTTGATCTCGCCCAGACCATCGAGCGGCCGACCCAGGGCGTCCACCACCCTGCCCAACAAAGCCTCTCCCACCGGGACCTCGGTCACTCGGCCGGTAAGTCGGGCCTGGTCGCCTTCCTTGACCGCGGTGTGCGGGCCAAGCAGCACCGCCACCACCTGGTCCCTCTCCAGATTAAAAGCAATCGCATACGTTTTATTTTTAAATTCGATCAGTTCAAAGGACATGGCCGAGGGCAACCCCTTGATGCGCACAATTCCGTCCCCCGACTCGATGACCTGCCCCACCTCCTCCAAACTGGGAACTCCGCGATAGCTTTCAATTTTTTCTTTCAAGATTGAATAAATATCTTCCTTCATCCGGCCATCTCCATTCTCATTTGATTTAGTTTCCCTTTCAGGCTGCCATCAAACACTCTTCCGTCCATAAACCTGATCACAAATCCCCCGATCAGGTCAGGGTTAAGCTTGGTTCGATATTTAACGTTTGTGCCAAAGGCGGTTTTAATTTTATCAATTTCTTTATTTTCTAAAGGAAAAGCGCTTTCGATTTCAGCAAACCTGGTTTCACTCTGGGTTTCAACGAAACGCACGAAGCTTTCGGTCAGTCGGTCAATCCCCGGGAGCAGCTCTTTCTCCAGTAACAGGGCGAGCAACTGTTTAAAGGGCGGCGAATAATTGACGATCAATGCTTCGGCGACCTCTTTTCTCTTTGCCAGCGGGATATTGTAATTGGATAAAAATAGCTTGATCTCAAAGTTACGCTTTAGCTCCGCGCAAAAGCGTATCAGTTCTTCGGCTATTTCCCTGGCTCTCTCTCCCGCCCACGCGTACAGGTTATGAATTTCTATTTTTTCCATGCTCTTAAACTCTCATCGATTAATCTGGCATCCTCCACCTTATCCATTTTCTTGCCCAACACCTTTCCCGCCACCTCCGCCACCAGCTCCGCCGTTTGCGTCTTGATCTCAGAAAGGATTTCGTTTTTCTGCCGGCTCAGGTCTTCCTTCGCCCGCGCCAGGAAAAAATCGGCCTCCTTTTTACCCACTATACCCAGCTCTTTTTTCAATTTATCACCTTCGCTCTGGGCCTGATCCATGATTTTCTGGGCGGTTTGATTAGCCTCGTTTATTTTTTGCTTAGCAGAAGATAAGACGGCTTCCGCCTGCTGCCGGTGGTTATGCGCCTCCGCCAGCGAATCGGAAATGCTTTTTTCCCTCTCCCTTAAAATCTTGAGCAAAGGGGGCAAGGCCCACTTATACATAATGAACACCAGGATTACAAAGGATACGGTGTTCCAGAAAATTAATCCTGTCTCTATTTCAAACATCTTTATTTAGTAATTAAGATCAGCGAGACCACCAGTGCGTAAAGACTGATCGCTTCCACAAAGGCAATGGCAATGATCATCGAGGTCCGGATACTCCCGGCGGCTTCGGGTTGACGGGCTATGCCTTCCATGGCTTTTGAGGCCAGCAGGCCAATGCCCAGCCCCGTTCCCAGCGCTGCCAGTCCGATGCTGTAACCGCTTGCCAGATAAGCTGCGAATTTTTCCATGTTCCACCTCCTTTAATGTTCGGTCTGTAAAGCTCCGGTTATGTAAAAAGCTGAGAGATAGGTAAAAATAAAGGCCTGGATCAAGGCCACAAAGATCTCAAAACCGGCAATGGCCACATTCCCGGCCACGGAGAAAGGGACCACCAGAAAGCTGCGGGAAATAAAAATCAAGCTGATCAGCATCAGGATAATGGTGTGGCCGGCAAACATATTGGCGAAAAGCCTGACCGCCAGTGAAAAAGGACGCGCCAGCTGGCCGACCAGTTCGATCGGGAATAAAACTATCGTGACCGGCAGGGGAAGACCGGAAGGCACCATGGCTTTAAGATAATGCGTCACTCCGTGTCGACGGATGCCCACCACATGCGTGATGATAAAGATCATGACCGCCATGGAAGCGGTGACATTAATGTTGCTGGTGGGAGGGGAAAAGCCGGGAATGATCCCCAGCAGATTGCAGGTAAAAATAAAAGCAAAGAGGGTAACCAGAAAAGGCAGCCAGACCTCCCCCTCTTTTCCCAGGGGCGCCAGCATTTCGGACTTAATAAACTCGAGCATGTATTCGGCGACACTCTGCAGCGGAGAAGGGATGAGTTTGGCTTTTTTGGAAAGCAGAAAAAAGAAAGTAAACACCAGCGCGCTCGCCAGAAAAATGATCAGCGTACTTTTGGTAATCGAGAAGTCCATTCCCCACCAGTTTAAATCGAGGATCTTAACCGATTTTAGCTCTTCAAGTATATTCATGTTTCTTTAAGCGCGCTACGGATCGCATTCCAGATCCCGGCGATGGCCCCAAGCACTACCCCCAGGCTCATTCCCACCGGCAGGCTTTTCAGCCGTAGATCAATTTCGTAACCAATAAAGGCTCCTAAAAATACGGCCACCGCAATTTCCAGTCCCAGTGAAGCCGCCTTAAGTAAATCCTTTTTGATTTCAGTAATAATCCGTAATTATAAACAAAAATAAGGGGCTTTTCAACGCGTAGCTTAGAGCGGATGCTTTATTTTGTTTTCTTATCTTTCAGGATCAAGGCTCGGATCATCCAGGCCCGGGTGGCGAACTCTTGCCCGCCATAGCGGCTGATGATATCTAAACATAGCAGGGCCTCGCTCCTTCTTCTTAACCGAGCAAAATTAACTGCCATGATCAGTAAGTTTCGGCTCTGATCAGAGTTTTCGCGCTCCGGAGCGAAAGCCCTCGCGAAACAGGTAGCAGCGACACTCAGTAATTTTTTTGGGCTAAGCTTTTCTGCACCGTATTCCAGATAAGCAAATCCCAGCAAGAACCAGGCCGCGGTATTATTTTTTTGCAATCGGACAGCGTGGAGCAGGCTATCGATGGCTTCTTTTCCCTGGTTTAATTCAAGCAGTATCTTCCCTTTTTCAACCCAGGCCTCAGGATAATCAGGCTTTAATTTCAAGGCTTCGTCAAAGCTCAATCCCACCTCTTCTAACATCCGATGATCGAAGTTATCAAATCTTCCAAAGGGTGGGTTAAAGATCAGGTCCGGGTCGTTCAAAGAGATCGCCGCTCTTTGCAGCGCTTCCGTGGCACGAGAATATTCTTCGGTTAGTTCGGGATCAACCAGAAGTGCCAGTTGCTGGATTGCTAGTCCACGATAAAAATAACTTTCTGCGATTTGATCTTTGTTTTGATCGCTTGCTTCCGCTTTCAAATATTTAATCGCTTTATCAAAAGACAGCCTCGCCTCCATCTGACGCCGCATTCTATAGAGCAGCTTTCCCGTCTCAAACCAGGCCTCGACAAAATGGGGATTAAGTTTGAGCGCCTCTTCCAGATGCTCCAGCGCTGTGGAAGTTTCCTGCTCGCCCAGCGTTAGATACTGCATGGCTTCATAATATTGACCGATGGCAAAAGAGTTTTTGGCCTCCTCCTCTCTTCCCTGATACCTGAGCGTCGCTCCACGGCAAAACCAGGCACCGAAAAGATTTGTCTTTAAGCTCAGTGCAGCTTCCAAATAACTCAGTGCGCTATCACCTGTCGTTGCCGCCGTCGGATCTTTAACTTTTCTTTTATCCTCATACTGCTGAAAAGCGACCTGCCCTTTTAGATAATAAAACCAGGCAACTACCGGCTCGTCTTCTCTTAACTCCACCTCCGATTTTTCTCCCTTTTTGAATTCTTCTGCCTTGGCCTCTAAAAGGTAAATCTGTTCATTTGCTAGTTGAACCGTTACAATGGAGGCATAGTTTTTTTCATCTATTTTTAGGGACGCTTTAATCCCGGCCGCCCTTAGCTGGGTCAGCAACAAAATATGCGTCTCAAAATCGGAAGCGTTTTCTTCCCGGAAGGGTACGCCCAAGATCTCTTCGGGAGAAAAGATTTCTTGCTGCTGGGTAACAGAAGAGATTACCGATCGGATCTCTTTGGTGGAAGACCTAATTCCAAAATAAGGATTCCCCTCGATGACACTGCGGTGATTATAGGGAAGGACGGACCTAAACAGGATAATTGCTTTGTCCAGTTCGGTCTGAGGCTGATATTGAGCAAAGAGTTTCTCCACCCGGTTTTTTATGCTGGGAAAGATGGCGAAAGGATTTCTAAGCCCTTTCTCTTGCAGTAAAGCCAGGCTCTCGGCTTTTAGTTCAAAAGAGCATTCGATGGGTGCCGGCCGCAACGCTGGCTGCGGAAGGCGCAAAATTTTAAACCGGTTGTCTGGCGGCCGACCGGGCGGCACAATAGGTAACATACTTTCTCCTGGAAAAGTAAGGCTCGGAAACCTGAGACTAAACGTCCCTGCCTGCCGGCAGGCAGGTCGGTTTCCTCGCTCTTTTTGAACCGCGACGTTCAGTCGCAGGTTCCAATTATATTATCCGAATATAAAGAGAATAATTTCAGTTAAAACAGGCAGCAATCATTTGAGCGGCGGTTTCGGCAGCGTCCTCGATTTCTGGAGAAAGGGGATTGCCAAAGCTGATATTTTTGGGCTGAATGCCGATCAACAGCACCTGAAAATGGAAATGTTCCTGCAGATAATTAATCAGCACCTTAATCGGCAAGGAATGGGTGGAAAAAGAAAAGCCTCCTACCTCATCCGGATCAACTAAGCGGATCGTTCCGGGAGCTTCTTTCATATCCGCCGCATCCACGATAATCAGATGGGAGGGTTGCAGACGTTTTATTTCACCGGTCAAATTCTCCGGGGCGGTGCCGCCGATCAAAACGGTAAGCCCGGAAAGTTTTTCTTTCTCGAGTTTTTTTGCTACCAGGATGCCGGCGCTGTCATCGCCTCTGAGCTCGGAGCCGATACCGAGGACAACTACTTTTTGGGAGCCGTTAAGTTTTTCCTTGAGCGCTGCTGTCAGGTTTGGCATGATAAACAATCTTTAGTTTGTTGCGGTCGATCTGCGCCAGCTCATATTCCGGGGTGATCGCCAGCGCTTTGGTGGGACAGGAATCGACGCACTGCGCGCAATAAACGCATTTCCCCAGGTCGATTTGAGCTTCAAACTTCTTTTCCCCCACCTTCACGATCTTGATGGCGTCCGCCGGGCAATCTTTCATGCAGAGCAAACAACCGATGCACTTTTCTGACTCAAACTTCAATTTGCCGCGGAATTTACCCGGCATCTCCATTTTTTCAAAGGGATATTTTACCGTTACCGGTTTCTTGAAAAGCGACTTCAAAACGAGCTCGACCATCACCCCCGGCCGGATAGACCATTTCTTTTTCATTTTTAAAGCCCAATCCCTTTCAAAATCAGATTGATCAGGACCTGCAGAAAAGCGATCGGCGCCACATAGGTCCAGCAAAAGTTGATCATCTGGTCGATGCGCATCCGGGCAAAAACGGTGCGAAAGAGCGAGAGCAAACCGATAATAAAAAATATTTTTAACAGATAAATTAAAAATCCCAGGACCGGATTAAGATTCAGAGCAAAGGGCAGAAAAACGGCGGCGATCAGGGAAGCCCCGACAACGGTTTCGATATCGATCGCCATCCGGAAATAAGCCAGCAAGCGACCGCTGTATTCGGTAAAAGAGCCGGCCACGATTTCTGTTTCCGCTTCCGGGATATCAAATGGCACTCTCTCCAGTTTTCCTAGCAAGGCCACGAGCGAGACACCGAAACCGATCAGATTGAATAACCAGTACCAGGGATGTGTGGTGTAAAAGTTGGCCAGCTCGGAAAGGGACCAGGTACCGGCCAGAATGGTTGGGGCGAGCAGACTGATAAAGAGCGGTATCTCATAAGCAAAAAGCTGGGTGATAGAACGCACCGCACCGATGGTTGAATAGAGCGAACGAGAGTACCATCCCCCCAGGAAAAAGGTTAAAGTTGGGATCATCAAAAGGTAAAGGATAACGATCAAATCACCACTGAAAGAGTAAATGGCTTTGGTTCCCCACATTGGGATATAAAAGAAAGCGGCGATGGTGCTGGCCATGGCAAAAACCGGCGCGAGATTAAACATGCTCCGGTCCGCTTCTTCCGGCACCACTTCTTCTTTTCCCAGCAGTTTGATAAAATCGGCCAGGGGTTGAAACCAGGGAGGCCCCACCCGGTTTTGCAAGCGGGCATATAATTTCCGGTCAAAATATTCGGCAAACAAACTGATGACGCTCAGAAATAAAAATCCCGGAAAGATCAAAATAATAAACAGAGCGTTAACCATTAATTAATCTTTCCCCCATTTCACCTTTGACAGACGGGTAAAATCCACTCCCCGCTCCCGATACCAATCAAGGCTGAATTGCTTGAGATCTTCCCAGCTCATTACCCGCTCCGTCCCCTGGGTATAATCCTGGATCTGGATGGCGCGATCGGTGCAGGAAAAGCACGGGTCAATGGCGGCGATGACAATTGGTAAATCAGCCAGATAACGGTCTTCCAGCATCTTAGAGACGGACTGTATATTGGCCAGGGTTGGCGCGCGCACTTTCACCCGCTCCGGATTGGTGCTGCCATTGGATTTAATATAGTGGACGTCTTCCCCCCGCGGCGCTTCGTAACGGCTGAAAACTTCACCCTCCGGGATACGGCGCGGAGCTTTCACCGCGATCGGTCCATCCGGCAGATTTTTTACCAGCTGGCGGATCATGGAATAGGACTCCATCAATTCGCCCAGACGCACAATCGTGCGGCCATACACATCATTATGATTGTCGGTGATAACTTTAAAAGATAAATCCCCGTAGGCTGCATAGGGATCATCGCGGCGTGTGTCACGATCCAGTCCTGAGGCGCGGGCGGTGGGACCCAGCGTTCCCAAACGTACCACATCTTGTGGTGACAATTTACCTACCCCTGAAAGCCGCTGTATGAGTGTTACCTCTTCCATCGCGACCTGAATATAATATTTGGTCTGCTCCTCCAGCTTATCAACCACCTTTGATATTTCCGGGATCTGGGTCGCATCCAGGTCTCTCCTTACGCCCCCGATAGTGTTGATCCCGTAATTGACGCGATTACCGGTAATCAAGGTTAAGAGGTCCATGACACTTTCACGATCGCGCCAGGTATACATGAGCAGGGTATCAAAACCGATCTCATGTCCCGCTACCCCCAACCACAAGAGATGGCTGTGGACCCTTTCCAGCTCAGCGATCAAAGTTCGAATATATAAACCTCGTTTGGGAACCTGCAAACCGGCCAGTTCCTCCACTCCCTGCACGAAACAGGTGGAATGGGTGTGTGAACAGATACCGCAGATACGCTCTACCAGATAGACATCCTGGATATAGGATTGGGACTCGCAGGCTTTTTCAATCCCGCGGTGGTTATAACCAATTCTTATGTTCACTCCCATGATCCGCTCACCCCGCAGGGCCACGCTGAAGCTCTCGGGTTCCTTCAGTGCCGGGTGCTGCGGACCAACCGGGATCACCACTTCGTGTTCTTCATGACGGCTGCCGGGGATAAAACCAAAATCGGTCGGTTCTTTGATCAGCGTTTTGGGACCGATCGGGATCGACAGGCTCTCATTTTCAAATTTAGCATCATAATCCTTCAGGGATTCGATTTTCCAATCTTTTCTCATGGGATATTGCCCTTCCGGCCAGTTATCGGGCAAGGGATAGCGTAATCCCGGCTTTAGTCCATCAATCTTGATGCCAAAAAGATCTACCACCTCTCGCTCATAAATATCGGCCGCCGGAAAATACGTAGAAATCGTTTTGATCGCCCGTGCTTTATCGAATTTAATTTTAAGATTTAGAACCGCGCCCGTTTTTTGCGCCAGATGGTAAATCAAGGCAAAATTGGCCCCTTCATCGATACCGGTGATGGTGCAAAGGATAGGAAAATCCAGGTCTTTAATCGCGTATTCAAAAACGGCCGTAAAGTTTTCCGGTTTTACTTCCACCCAGAGGCGCCGTGCGCGCTGGACCTTTACCGTCCCCTTTAGATCCGCAAAGCGACTTTCGAGCTGTTCTTTTACTTTTTCTTCAACTGTCATGCCGATGCCTCCAATTTCTTTAATAACTTAACCACTCCGTCAATGATCGCTTGCGGACTGGCCGGGCAACCCGGGATATAAGCATCCACCGGTATCGCCTGGTCAATTCCTCCCAGGACGTTATAACATCCGTGGAACGCGCCGCCACTCACCGAACAGCTCCCCACCGATACCACAAATTTGGGTTGCGGCATCTGTTCATAGATCCTGATCAATCGATCCTTTATCTGCCGGGTGACCGGCCCGGAACAAACCAAAATATCGGCGTGCCGCGGCGTGCCCTTCAGCTGCACACCGAAACGCTCCAGGTCAAAACGCGGGGTCAACGCCGCAATAATTTCGATATCACAGGCATTGCAGGCGCCGGTATTGAAATGTAAAATCCAGGGAGATTTCAATCTCGCCCAGTGAACAATCTTTTGCACTAAATTCATTCCCTTACCTCCTGAACAGAACCAGCAAACCCAGCAACGCTCCCAGGATATAGATCACCGCGATCAAAAACGATCCCCAGCTCCGGGTGGGACCGGTGGCAACGATCAACGTCACCACATGCAAAATGGTAAAGAAAAAAGCAAACGGAAAAAACTGGCTGTAATCGGGGTTGACCCGATGGGTCTTTACTTCTTCTCCGCTGGCATAGGCCTTGGTCAGCGCTCCGGTCGGGCCCTTGCGGCGATAGGCCAGCAACGACGAGAGATAGGACAGCAGCCAGGAAATTAGCAGGACGATAATAAACGCCACTGGCGGAGCCAGCCACAGATTATCCATCTTTTATCCTTTCATATTCCGCGCATTACGCACATTGAGCGAGTCGTATTCCCGGTAAAAACCCAGCACGATGCCTGCGGCAACCATCACCACCACTACCTCGATCACGATCACCGTGATCACCAGCGTCTGCGCCAGGGCCATTTGTCCGCTGAGATATCCGCCGACGATGATTAATAAAGTAACGGCTTTGATTAAAATCTCCAGGCCGATCAAAACCCGCATCAGGTTATAGGTGACCAGGATGCAGTATAAACCTTCAATCAAGATCAAAACCACAAAGGTAAAAAAGAGCCAGAAGAATTGCGAGAAATCAATCACCATCATTGTCTCCCCTTAAACAAGATCAAAACGCCGTAGACTCCCGCCAGGAGGACCATGATCTGGCCAAACAGATCTAAGCGCCGCACATCCCACATCACACTGCGCACCTCGGTGATGGTTCCCATCGCCGGCAGCGTCACCAGGATCGGTTTATGAATAAAAAATATAATAATCACCGCCGCTAATAGAATAAAGGGCAGGAAGATGAAACGGCTGATCCGGCTCTGCCGGCGTTTCAAATATTCCTGTAAAGGCAAACGGTGAGTCAGGCTGATGACACTGATAAAAACCACCGAGATCAAACCGGCGCACACCGACAGCTCAAACACCCCCGCCAGCGGCGCCCCCAATCGAAACATAATAATCGTTAAGATCGCACTGGTTAGCGCCAGCGCGATGGCGGCGCGGAGCAAGAGGCTGGTCATCACCGCCCACAAACCCGCCAGGGCCATACAGATCAAAAGTACCAATATTATATTCATATTATTACCTGATAATTAACCGCATCACCAGCGGAAAGCACAGGCCGATGAAAACGGTCAGGAAAGAAAGGATCACCGCCGGCAAGACCACATAGATATTCGCTTCGCGGATATTGCAAAGCTCCTCTCGAATTTTTCCAAAGAATACCTGGCGCTGCAGGGCCAGAAAATAACCCAGGGTAATGACACTGGCCAGCACCGCGATGATAGCATAAGTGTAATTGCCGGTTAACCACAGCGCCATGATAATGAAAAGCTTGCTCCAAAAGCCTGCTAAGGGTGGTATTCCGGCAGCCGAAAGTGATGCCAGCAGTGCCGTGGTCCCGGTAATCGGCATATTTTGCGCCAGGCCCCCCATCTTCTGCATATCCCGGCTCCCCACCTGTTCTTCAACCGCAGCGGCATTGACAAAGAGCTGCCCTTTAAAAAGAGCGTGATTTAAGAAATGAAAGAGCGCCGCAAAAATTCCCAGTTTGGTGCCTGCGCCCAATCCTAGAATAATATAGCCCATCTGGCTGATACTGGAGTAAGCCAACATTCTTTTTATATCTTTTTGCCCGATCGCCGCTAGTGCTCCCGTCACCACCGACAGCGCCCCGACCAGTAAAAGAATCGATTTAATGGGCGGGCTGAAACCGGTGACGGAAGTCAGGAAACGGGTCAGCGCAAAAATCCCGGAAGCCTTGGTAACGATCCCGGCTAAAAAGACCGAGACGGAAGCCGGTGCGGCAGTGTATGCATCGGGCAGCCAGCCATGGAACGGGAAAAGCCCGCCCTTGATAAAAAGTCCGCAGAGAAACAAGGCGATGGCGGAAAGGATCAGAAAATTTCCGCCGGAAGCATTCACGGCCGCCCGCAGCGCCGGGAAGGACAACCCTCCGGCAAATAAAAGGAACAGGGCAATCGAGGAAAGCATCAGGGTGGTTGCCACCACCGAGAGAATAAGATATTTCAGCACGCCCTCGATCGCAAAACGGTCGCGTTGCAGGGCGATCAGGATAAAGGTGGCGATGGCGGTAACTTCGATAAAAAGATAGAGGGTGAACAGATCTCTGACCATGGCGATGCCGTTGATGCCGATCAGGGACACCAGCATCAAATTCTTGAAATTGAAACGCTCGTGTTCATATTTAATGGTAAAGTGACCGACCAGCATCGCCACCGCTCCCACCAGGCCTACGGTAAATAAAAGGAAAAGCGCCAGCCGATCAAAATAAAGGTTGAAGCCTAAAAGCGCTTCCGGCCAATAGATATTCCAGCGTGAGAAGACGCAGAAAAAGGCGAACAGCGCCTGGCCAGAAAAGACGAGCATACAGGTCCAGAAGGCGATCGCTTCCATTTTCCTCTGGGGGAAAAGGTTTAAGATCAACAAAAGTAAAAACGGTACCAGAATAAATAAATAACTCATACCTTACCTCAAACTATACCACACGATCAGCAGCGTGCCGATCAGCGACCAGAGAACATAATTAGAAAAATTTCCGCTCTGCATCCAGCTCAGGATCCCGGAAAAAGCATAGGTGATGCTCACCACCAGCTTTTCGTAGATCCAGTCAACCGCCCGGTCCAGCCACCAGAGGAGCTTTGACAAACCCTGCGCCAGTTTGATCCCCAGCTCGTAGGGATCGAAATATTTTTTCTCCGCCCGATCGTAAAGTCCGGACAAGACCGGGGCATAATGAATGTGGTCCGCCGCGCCGATCCCCTTGCCCGTTCTCTTCACACCATAATAATGGTTTAAGAGCGCTCCCAGCAACACCAGCACCGTGATCAACACCAGCCCCCAATTGGAAGGCCAGCCGGCAAAGCTGTGGCCCTCGAGCCGGTGCTCACCCAGGATCGGCTGAATAAAATGGCCCAGCGGCAGCGAGTTAAAGAGCCCAAACACCACACAGACCGTCGCTAAAATCAACATCGGCAGCAGCATCGCCAGGGAGGCCTCTTTTACTTTTTTATTTTCTTCGCTGATCTTACCCAGAAAAGCGGCATGCCCCAGCTTTAAAAAAGAAGCGGCGGTAAAAAACGAACCCAGCACCGCTGCCAGATAAAAGATCCAGCCGCGCTCCAGCGCACCGTCATAAACCAGCTCCTTGGAAAAGAAACCGTTGAAGGGAGGAACGCCGGAAATGGAAATGGCGGCAATGACAAAACAAAGATAAGTGATCGGCATGCGGTAACCGATCCCGCCCAGTTTCGACAGATCGGTGGTGCCGGTCTGTTTCTCAACCGCGCCCCCGGTTAAAAAGAGACAGGATTTATAGACAGCATTATTGATCATATGGAACAATCCCCCCACCACCCCCACCGGGACCGCGGTCCCAATCCCCAGCACCATGTAACCCACCTGGCTGATGGCGTGATAGGAAAGAAGTTTTTTGTAATCTTTTTGGATCAGCGCCATCATCACGGCAAAAAGAATGGTCAGCGCACCGATGATCATTAACAAGGGACTGAGCCAGTGGCCGGGATTTAGCTGGAAGAGGTCCAGAGAGATGCGGGTCAGAAAATAAATTCCGACCAGTTTTTCCATCGCACCCGGCAGCAGGGCCATCACCGGCAGCGGCGCATCGATGGCAGCATCCGGGATCCAGCTGTGGAAGGGCATGCAGCCGGCCTTGGCCAGCGCCCCGATCATCAGAAAGATAAAAGCCAGCGCGCTCAAGCTGGTCAGCGGCAGATTTATTTGAGAGAGGGTAAAGGTGCCGGCCAGATGACCGGTCAGAGCGATGCCGAAGAGCATGCACAGATCGGTGATACCGACGATGATGAAGGCCTTGATCGCCGTTTTATAAGCATCTTTTTGGCCGATAAAGATCATGCCAAAGAGGGTCAGCAGCAAGCCCTCCCAGAAAAAGAGCAGCAAAATCAAATTATTGGCCAGCACCGCGCCGCTGGCAAAGGCAAGGGTAAAAAGTAAATAAGCGTAAAAAGGTTTGGCGTTGGTCCGACCCGCCATAAAAGCGCTGGCGTAAAGCGCAATCAAAAAGACAAAAGCAGCGATGGACAAAAGGATGAAAGCACTGAACTGGAAAATGCGCAGCGCAAACTCGATACCAAAACCGCACCAGGGCATGACCAGCTCAAGGTTTTTATTAAAAAGAAGAATGGCAACGATCAGCACGATCAACGTGGCCAGCAAAACCGCGGCTTCTTTTATTCCCTTCCATCTTTCTGGAATAATTAAGACCAGCAAACCAAAGAGCAACGGGATAATGATGGGTAAGGTTAATAAGTTCATTTCACCATCCCTATCATTTGAGTGGCGGCCAGCTTGAGATATTCAGAAGGGAAATTTATCAGCACTCCTCCCGCTAGAGAAAGGAAGGCCAGGAGCGCCACGCAGGAGACCATCAGCCAGGAACCTTCTTTGGCCAATATCCCTTTTGCTTCACCGAGAAAGATCAGGTTAAAAAGCCGGAAGAGATAAACCACGGTTAAAAATGCTCCGACAATATAAGTCAGAGCGATTGCCAGTTGCCCGGCGGAAACCGCGCCGGCAATCACCAGATATTTGCTAAAAAATCCGCCAAAAGGCGGGATCCCCATCACCGAAAAAGCGCAGAACAAGAACGAGACGGCGGTAACCGGCATAGTACTGAACAGGCCGCCCAGTTTCGTTATATCTTTAGCCTTGGCATTTTGTTCAATGACGCCGGCAGCCAGGAATAGTCCGCCTTTCGCCAATCCGTGCATTAAAATATAAAGCAAGCCCCCCACCGCCCCGATCATGTTGCCGGTGGAAAGTCCCAGAAAGATAAAACCAATTTGACTAACGGTGGAATAGGCAATAATTCTCTTCATATCGGTTTCGATCAAAGCCGCACCAGCCGAGACCAGAGCGCTGGCCGCGGCAATGACGGGCACTACCACGTGCCAGAACTGATCGACATTAAAGGTCATCAAGAATAAGCGGGCAAAAACATAAACCCCGATCTTCACCAGGACCGCGGCGTGAAGCAAGGCGGTCACCGGGGAGGGAGCGACACCGGCATCCGGCAGCCAGGTGTGGAAAGGCAAGGTGGCTGACTTGGATAAAATCCCAACGAGGATCAGGGCGACTATCATTCCGGGAAGGAATTGGCCTTTAAGCTGCGTCAGATCAAAGGTCCCGGTCTGCTGGTATATAATAATGAAAGCGATCAGCATCAGCACCGCGCCAAAGAAGGTAACGAGGAAGGCCTTGTCGGCCCGCATCACATCATTTTTACCGCGATAGAAACCGATCAGACGCCAGCTGGCGATGGCGGTGATTTCCCAGAAAAGATAGAGGAAGATCAGATTGGCGGAATAGACCAGCCCCATCATCGAACCCAGGAAGAGGACCACCATTACATAATATTCATTTTGATTAGGATAGTGGCTGATGTAATCGAAAGAGAAAAGCACGATGATGGCTCCGATCAGGGAGGAGACCAGCGCCATAAAAACCGCCAGCATATCCGCATTTAAAACAAAATCCATACCCGCCGGCAGAGACCATCGCAGCATGACTTCATTGCCGGCTATGACCTGGGGCAAGAGAAAGAGTGAAGAGAAAAAAGAAGCCAGGACTAAAACGAGTGCCAGAAAGTTTCTTGACCTTCCCGAAAAAGGAAGGATAAAGGCTCCAAGTGTGGGAGCAAAAACTGCAATACCAAGTAATAGTGCTTCCATTTGATGATTAATGTGGGTCGACACTCACAAAAACGCGCTCATTCTACTATAAAAAAATTTTTTGCGCAAGAGATTTTTTATTTATAGCTTAACCTCAAAGGAACCTGCGAATAAACTTCGCGGTTCCTTTGATTGGAAACCGCGACGTTTAGTCGCCGGTTTCCAATACAATCATTATATAGACTTTTATGTTTGGCAGGCTTATTAATTTGTGTTAACATTTTCATTACCTGATGCTGAGGAAATTATTTTTACTTTTAATTATTTTAGGTGCGGCGATCAATCTAGCCGAGGCCTTAAATTCGTTTCCCGTACTGGAATATCATTTAATTCAAAGACCAGAAGCCCGCTGGAGCCGCACCCCCGAGAATTTTCGCCAGGACCTGGAGTGGCTCTATGCGCACAACCATTATCCCTTTAATCTGCGCGATCTGCTGGATAATTTAAAAGGCTTGCCCCCGGGGAAAACGCCGGTCATTTTCACTTTTGATGATTCTTCTTCCAGCCAATTCCGTTATCTTCCCGGCGGGAAATTAGATCCGGAGTGTGCGGTGGGGATGATCAAGGCTTTTCATGATAAACACCCGAAGGATTGGCCGATGCGTGCCACCTTTTTTATTTTGATCGAGACCAACAATCCCGACCGCAATCTTTTTGGACAGCCGGAGTATACACAAAAAAAACTACGACAGTTAGCTGATTGGGGCATGGAGGTGGCTTCTCATACCTATTCACATGAGCGACTGAGCCAGGTCAGCCCCGATTTTGCCCGCTATGCTTTATCCCGGGCAGCTAAAAAGCTGAAAGATTTAAGCGGACAGGAGATTGTCAGTTTAGCCACGCCGATGGGACTGTATCCAACAGATGAAGCGCTCTTTCATGGTAAATACCAGAAGCTCAATTATGATTTTAAATTAGTGGCGGAGGTTGATGGGGGGATGCAGCCCTTCCCTACCTCACCCAAATTTAACCCATTGCATATTCACCGCATCCAGACCATTGCTTCCGAGTGGAAAAAGTTCTTTGGCAGGTAAAGCATAAGATGGCAAATTACTGGTATATATTTATAGTTTCATTCACGATTGCTTTTTCGGGAGCGCTGATGCCGGGGCCGCTGCTGACGGCGGTGATCTCGGAAAGCATGAAGCACGGGCAAAAGACCGGACCGCTGGTGATCCTCGGGCATGCGATTTTGGAAGTGATCATGTTAACGCTAATCCTCTTTTCGCTGCATCAGTTCAGTTACAGTTTTATGCTGATGAAAATGATCGCGCTGGTGGGCGCCTGTATGCTGCTCTACAACGGGATCGCGATGATGGTCTCGGTGCGTGACCTGAAGCTGGAGTTTAAGGCGGACGCCACTGCCTCTCGCAGCCTGGTGCTGACCGGAATCACGATGAGTCTTTCTAATCCTTACTGGATGGTGTGGTGGCTGACGATTGGTCTGGGTTTAGTTCTCGCTGCGCAAAAAGCCGGGCTGGCCGCGATCGGCATCTTTTTCCTCGGCCACATCAGCGCTGATTTTATATGGTATACGGCGATTTCAATGATGGTGAGCCGGGGAAGAAATTATCTGTCGCAAAACGTTTATCGCGGTATTATTTTTATCTGCGGGGCAGCGATCGTCGTCTTCGGTCTCTACTTCGGCACCGCTTCTTTCAATTGAATTCTTTTTATTATTCTGATATCCTTTATAAGCACCAAATTACAAGCAACAAATAACAAACAATACCAAATTTTAAATATTAAAATTAAAAACATTACTTGTAATTTGGGATTTTGAGTTTGTAATTTCCCGCCGAAGGCGGGTGTGGCCCCATCGTCTAGCGGTTAGGACGTGGCCCTCTCAAGGCCAAGGCAGGGGTTCGATTCCCCTTGGGGCTACCAAACTTGATAATTTCGAACTATTCCCTTTGGATGGAAACACTTGAAGGCCAAATTGGTTGAAAATGTAAGGTGTGGGACTTATACTTGATCGCAAAGGAGGGAATATAATGCAGTTTATATTACAATTCCTTTATTTTTCGATTGCTTTGATAATAGGTTATGTTGCCGGATCATTTGGCGTTATCCAATTATTGATAATTTTGTTTTTCAGCATACCAACAACAATCAAATTAAAAAAAGAAGGCGCGTTCAAAGAAAACACGCCTTTGGCTTCAGACTTAATTAGTTTGTGTGTTATTTTGATTATTTTCCTTGTTGTTTCATTCATCTTCGTGAAGTTCTTTGCTTATTATCAAATCGCATATTGGATCGGCGTTGGTTTCGTTGTGCTTATGGGGCTTGGGCAAATCGGCGGCAACGCAAATAATTTAAGCGGTTATTTATCGAACAATGAAAAGTATTTTACTCCTGAGTATTTGCATAGGCTCAAAGAAACAAAAAATGTCTGAAAAAACAATGAAAGTATATTCCGACTTCCAAGAAGCGATAAAAACTGGGGATCATTCGCAAATAAATAAATATTCTGGAAACGACCTTAATCAAGCAAAAAATGAACTTATACGAGCTAAAGACCATCCCTATTATCAATTAATCTTGGATAAAATTAGTGAAAAAAACAAAAAAGAAGAAAGAAGAAATGCTTTCATTAAAGGGATTGTTGTCGCAACAATTGGTGGAATAGTGGTTTTAATATTATCACATTATATTCTTCAATTTATTTTTAAATAATAATATGACATATGACATTTGGGTAATTTTAGGAATTGTAGCGGTTGTTTTGCTGATCGCGTTTCGGCAAAGACAAAATGCAGTTTGGGGCGGCTTGACACTTGGGATCATCATTGGATTTATAATTGCGATTATCTTTGTTTTTAAGGGGAGTGGATTTGACTGGTTGATTATCGGAAAGTCCGCAATAATAGGAACAATGTTGGGCTTCGTGGCGGAATTGTTGGGGAAATTGTCCGATTTGATCAGGCGGAACACAAGCAATTAAGCGAATTCACAAGTTCATCTGAAAATGATATACTTTTGATCAGTTCCGATAGGGAGTTCGAAACGCATCCCGTTGGGGCTATACCTCGACTCTGTCTCAAATCATTCGACTTTGCTCACTCGCTCGACATTCGCTCGGTATAAATAAGGAGGGAAAAATGATCGGAAAAATAATTCTGCTTTGCGTTCTGATAGTTTCCATTATATTCACGGTGACCTCGTTAAATTCAGCGGTCTCCCAAAAAATGTCGATCATCATGTCTTTAATACCGATCGCTTTTACTCTTTTGCTAGCAGTAGGATTACTTTTAGTATTTTTAGGTATATAAGACAGAGATCCAAAAGGCGAGGATAACGCTTATCTAGACTTAACTAATGTCCCGTATGCTATGTTTTGACCGCGCAGGATAATCCCACCCTCAATCCTCACCCAGCTTCCAATCTCAAAAAACCCCAGCCCCCTATTATCAATCACTACCTCCGGTCCCAGCTCGGTGTGATCACCAATGACCACATTTGCTAGCATGGCACACCTTCTTACCACAACTTGTTTCCCAATCCTCGAACATTCAATGCGACAGTCGACACTAATCAGTGTTTCTTCCCCAATCGACACCTCACGGCCAATTTTGGTTCTGGCTCCAATAACTGCACCCTTCCCCAACTCAATGGAACCTATTTTTGCAGCCACCGGAAAGATCGTCCGCTTTTGGAATTGTATGTATCCGATAGATTTTAAATCAAACTGATCCGGTAACTTTGCCGCAACCAGATCAGCCATTGAAAGGTGTAAGATACCTCGCTGCGAATTAGGATTATCTCGATCAACTTTATCAACCGAAAAACAGGGCTTCAACAAATAATTGTGCACCATGATTTGCCGCACCTGCAAAATCTCCGCCTTCGGCGAAAAATCACCGCTGATACTTTCTAATCTAATGGCTCTGATTCCTTCTAACATACTAATTATCTATCTTTCAATTGTTTAATAAATTTCACGAATTAAGGGATCAAATTGGGAAAGATTAGGAGGGGTTCCGCTCTCTTATAGCCGTATCCAAAAAAGCACGCTATCGGCTGAACTATGTCTACCCAGAGGATTCGGGTAACGAAAACTTTCTTTTTCATAGTTTGAAACTAACACCTGTGCATTCTGTCCATTTTTCCTTACTTGTATAACCAGCTGACGATCGGGGCTAGCTTCTGGTATAAAATCTTCTATCCTCGAATACATGATGAACGATTGGTTCATTCCATTAAACTCGGGGATATGTCGTTCTTCGTTTGGAAGATAACGCAAAAATCTCTCCAATTCATCCGGGGACAAATTTGTAAATATTTTTGCCCGCCTTTCTCGAAATACGGCCGCCAGTTTATCCGGAAATATTCCTGGTGATATTTCTCTGGGCGCTCTACTTCGATCATCTGCGGTATAATCCCATAGGTCCATAATTTTGGCCTCAAACCCAAATCTAATATGATCTCTTACCAGCGTAAAATGATGAGGTCTGGGAAGAGGATCGAGAGTAGACCATAGATAATGCAGCAATTCCTTATAAGCTCCCGGGCCATGCAAATGATCAAAGGCAATTGGCAGCTCTTCTCTTCTGGAAAAATAAGCCCTAAGTAAAAGATCTTCTCCTATTATTTGAATTAATGCAGGGATTTGGTCCCGGATAAACTCATACTGGTTGGTTAGTCTCGAACCCGATATTTCTCTTCTTAAATACTCGGTTATTCCCTCGTTTAAATGATTTTCTCCTGGATTGGTAGCGTAATAACTGCCGGTTTCCTCATGTCTCTGAAGATGGGTAATCCCGGATCTTAAATCCTTCCCAGGTTTTCCCTCAAACTCGCGTTTGCTGGGACTAAAAGCATGTAACATTTCATGTAAACAGATGGCTTGAGCCCCTTTAATATCTTTTCCCATCGAGGCTTCATTTAATAGTAAAACATCCATATGTGCCAGATATGCTCCGCCAAAATACCACGCCTCTTTATTAAATTCGGGACCGGAGTATCCTTCTGATCCGTAAGAAGCAGCCTTTTCCACCAGCGCATCTTCATTAGGAACAATTACCACATCCAGGCTTCTGACCTTTATGTACTCCTTAAAACGAGAAGTGGTTATAAGATCCAGTGTATCCTTAATCAGTTTGCCAACATATTGAGCGGTGGCAGGAGAAGCCCCGTTGCTTCTGATTCTGATGTTGATAGCTTCGCCGCTGCCCAATGCCAATTTCTGCGATAAGGCAACCGGCGCCGCCGCTAATTTTTTTAAAACTTCAGGTGTCATCATAATTATTTTCTATCCTTTTTTCCTACAAGTATATATCGTTAAAAAGGAGGCATAATTTCAGCTTTTGACGCGGACGGTGGGAACCGGCTATTCAGTTAGCTAATTGATTTTATTTTGATGAATATGCTATGATTTAATAAAGAGGTGAAAAAACATGGCTAACAAAGAACAAGGCAGCAGCAAGAATACTAAGAAAGTCGCCAAATATACGCTTAAAGAAAAACGCGCCTTAAAGAAACAAAAACGCGCGGAAAAAGCTTCGACTTCGATAATTTCCACCAATTAAATCTTCAACCTGGAAGCGAACGGGGGAACCATTAGCGGACCAACGATGTGGGGTTCCGGTTGGGGTTATTTTTTATCCGCTTTTAGGGTTAAGATTTTTAGCGCCGGCTGCGACTGGCTGCCGGAATTTTTGGGAGTGACCAAGACTTTCGTGTCGTTATAGAAATTGGCGCCAAAATATTTTAATATCTTAGCGGTTTCACTTTTCGCAAAAGGATAGATTTTCCTATCGGAATAAAGGGAAAAGCCGCTAGTTTTGCCACATGACCTCGCGCAACTCATATCGTGAACTTCAACAAAACTGGCCATGTCGGCTTTGTGTTTTACAACACAGGTATTATCCACCAGCCAGCCTTTTAACTTCAGGTTTGCCGGATTGGCTGCGATCGCAATTGAGGCGCAAAACACGAGGCCTAAACAGAGAGCAATTGTTTTCTTCATATTTAATAAAAGTTCATTTCCAAGAAGCTGGCCGCTTTAATTTAACTCCTCCACCGACATCGATCTCATCATCAAACTGACAAGTTTCAAGATGCTTTAATTTAACTTTTTTGTGGAAATCCGCTACTTGCTTCAATTCTTCCGCCTTACGTCCAATGGGAATAACAATGCCAATCCTTTTTGATGGGAAGCTTCTTTTAACTGCTTCAATGGCAGGTATTAAATCGCTATCTCCAGAAACAATTAGCGCAGTATCCCAGAGATCGTTTATCGCAGTTTCAAAGAGTTTAATTGCGATATTCACATCTGTTCTCTTCTCCTCAAATGTTTTATAGGTTTTCTTACATTTCCCGCATTTTTTGTCAACATATCTAAACGCACCCAAAATCACATCCACGCCCTGAGACTTCAATGCTCTTACATATATTTTGTGTTTATTGACCTTTTCGGGATCCCAGGTTGCATAGGCAGTAAAATAATTAACCCCAACAAGATTATCATTGGGAGACACGAAACATTTTGCAAATTTGAAAAGATTAAGCCACTTCAGCTTACGAAATAAGGGATTATCCGCAATTGCGTGGTATAAATTGAATCCATCAATAAAAACAATAGTTCTGTTCATTTAAAAAAAACCCGAACCAACTAGTAGTTCGGGGCCAGTGAGATAAAAAATCCCACTGGGATGATGAATTATTATATAACCACTTAACGCTGCGTGTCAATAGGACTATCGTAAATATTCTTGATAAACTTGCAAAATAGGCCTGATTTTGGTTCCTCATATATATATCGTAAATTATTTAAAAATACTTCAATTTATTCCTGCCCTGAAATATTTTTTGATAAGTATTCAATATTTTTTATAAATATGAGCTTCAGATACTATGATCGCTGATATATTTCGAAAAAGATATTATGTAAACTTTGTGCCGCAGGGGTTCTACCCCTAGCGGGTTAAATTTTACAATTCTCTTAGCTGCGTTCCTTACCCTGGTAACTTTTTTGACAGCAAAAAAGTTACCAAAAAACTGCGCAAGGGGAATTCCCCCTTCCGTATCCTCCTTTTCAGACGCGCCGAACTCGGCCGAATAGACCTCATAAGATTCGGTCTATCGGCCTCATACAGCGGCGCTAATAATGTTTTGTTAGTATTTAAATTAAATACATTTTTTACGTCAAAGAGCGCCGTCGCGTTTGGCAAAAAGCCTCGAAAGGCATAAAACTTGAATCTTTTTGCCAAAGGGAGGTGGAGGGTGGTTACGGCCCGAAGTACGTCGGGCGAAGGGGGTTTTGGGGCAGCGGTTTTGGATGGGTGCTTCGACGGCGCAGGGGTGCAGGGGATGTGCCCCTGCCCGGTTTCTTTTCTGCCGCTTTTCTTTGCCGGAACAAAGAAAAGCGGCTAAAAAAATTCCATTCCTTGCCTTTAATCTCGATTTTATTCTATACTAGAATAGTGCAAATATTAGTTAGATTAATTGTTGCTTTACTACTGTTTTCCGCATCTATTTCGGCAAACACCAGAGAAGCAATAACTTTGCCAGACAAAGTTGAACTAAGTGTTCCTTTCCTTTGCCAAGCGCCGTTTGCGGACTGGAGCCAACCGTGGCAGGACGCGTGCGAAGAAGCGGCAATCGTGATGGCGATCCATTACGTCAGGAATTATCCGCTCGATAAGGAATCGGGGAACCAGGAAATCCTGGGACTGGTCAAATATCAGGAAGTCCGGTGGGGAGGACACCATGACCTCACCGCCCAAAAAACCGGCCAACTGATGGCCGAATACTACAAATACAAAAAATATAAGATCAGTTATCGCTTTGGTATAGAAGAGATCAAAAAAGAACTGGCGCAAGGGAACCTGGTCTTAACGCCGATGGCCGGCAGGCTGCTGGGGAACCGCTATTATCGCCGCCCGGGGCCGGCCTACCATTATATGGTCTTTAAAGGTTACGATAACCGCTCCGGGGAATTTATCACCAACGATTCCGGAACCAAACGCGGTGAAGGTTTCCGTTACAAATATGACGTCGCGTTCAACGCCATCCATGATTGGACAGGAAGCAAAGAGACCATCGCGCAGGGTAAGAAAGCGATGATTATTATCTCCAAATGAAAGAGCTAAAGTTAGTCGCCAAGGGGGGCATGTTAAGCCTGACCGGCGACGCGGTCAACTACACCCTCTCCTATGTTTTCCTTTTTATCGCCTCGCATCTGCTCGGTGCCGGCCTGCTGGGAGCTTTTTACTGGGCGATCTCTATCATCAGCCTGGCGGGGGAATTTGCTGATTGCGGGACGGGACAGGGAATTATATATTTCGGCCCAAAGTATGAGGCGGAAAAAGGCGAGAACCGCTCTTTTAGCATTTTTAATTTCGTTTTAAGATTTACACTTACCAACGCTCTGATATTGGGCACGCTGCTCTTTCTGCTGGCGCCGCAGATCGCTGGTTATTCCCACAAACCGGAGCTTGCCAATTTGATTCGCTTATTAGCCGTCACCCTCCCCTTCAGCGCTTTCTGGCCGGTCGCCTATAAATATTTTGTAGCCCGCTTCCAGATCGTACCCGGGATACTCTACGGCGACATTGCCCGGCCGGTGATCCGGGTTTTACTTTTATTAAGCCTGATATTTATTGGGTTAAAATCATTGGCCCTGGCGGGGACGGAGCTTTTGGTGGGAGTAATTTTGTTGCTGGCCGGAGTTTTTCTTTTAATCAGATTGTGGGGAAAGGGAATATTTAGAGAAAAACTTTCTATGGCAGAAAGGAAGCGGCTCCTCCTCTATTCCATTCCTTTTTTGCCCATGAATATTGCCCGGGGAGACAGGATGGTTTTGATCATTACCGGATTTTTCCTGGTGGTAGCCGACATTGGGGTTTTGGGGGTAGCTTTGAAAGTCGCGGCTATTTCCCAGGTGATTCTGACCGGACTCAATTTTGTATTTCGGCCGATGGTGGCCAAGCTTTATGCGGCGCAGGATTTCGTCACTTTAAAATCGATCTATCGCTCGATCACCCGCTGGATTTTTATTCTAACCCTGCCCCTCTCCTTTCTTTTTATTTTCTATCCGTCGGCAGTTTTGGGGTTGTTTGGTGACAAGTTCAGCAGCGGCGCGGCGGCGTTAACGATCATTGCCATTGGTTATTTGTTTGAGTATGGGACGAGTGCTACGCAGGTGATCATTAATATGACGGGTAAGAGCTGGTTGAGTCTGATGAACCAGTTGATCAGTTTCGCGGCGATTTTTGTGGGGGCGCTGGTTTTGATTCCCAGGATGGGGATGAATGGAGCGGCGGTGGCGGTGGCGGCTGGAATAATTTTGGTCAATCTGCTGCGATTGTGGCAGTCGTATGGGATCGTCGGGTTTACTCCTTTCAGTTTATATTTAGGTAAACCGATTGCGGCACTGATCATTTCCGGTGCGCTTATTTTTCTCCTTTTCCCACCCGTTGGCAATTATCACCCGCTTCAATTACTTTATTTAGCGATAACGATGCTGGTTTTATATTCTGTAATAACCTTATTGCTTGGACTTAACTCCGAAGATCGTGACTTGTTAAAAGCGGCAAAGTCTAAGTTTTTTTAGAAGAAATCTCGCCACCCTCGACTTGGCTTCGACAAGCCCCGAGCTTGCGAGGGGCTGAGCCGAGCTGGCAATAAAATTGCTCTACCTACTATAAAACCATGAAAGATCTAATCCCCATTGAAAGAATTGAGAATAAGATTTATCTAATCCGGGGCCAGAAAGTAATGATCGACAAAGATTTGGCAGAGCTTTATGAAGTTGCGACCAAACAATTAAAACGCCAGGTAAACAGGAATAAAAAGCGGTTTCCGGAGGATTTTATGTTCCAACTGAACAAAAAGGAATATAGCAACATAAGGTACCAAATTGGCACCTTAAGATGGGGCCAACATGCAAAATATCTCCCTTATGCTTTTACCGAACAGGGCGTAGCTATGCTTTCCTCGATCTTGAATAGTGAAAAAGCAGTGGAAGTGAACATTCAGATAATGCGGGCGTTCGTTAAACTGAGAAAGGTTCTGGCCACCAACCGTGATCTTACTTACCTTTTCAAGGAACTGAAGCACAAAGTCGACCGGCACGACACCGAGATCGGGCTTATTATCCGCGCGATTGAGAAAATGATCGCGGCAGACAATAAACCTAGACGCAAAATCGGGTTTGTTGTAGGGACTAGAGTCTAGGGACTGGGAACTAAGGGACTAGGGAAAAGGGGGGAAAAAATAGAGTTAATTTCGTCAATGGATAGCATTCGTAACATGGCAACTAAGCTATTATGATATAAAATTGAAATTTTCCATAAAATTGACCGAATAAAAAGGAAAGCATGTCAGACCTAAAAGTTCCTAACATTAGAATGGGAAGTGCCCCTACAACCTCTTTAACCACAAGATATTGGCATCATGGAACTAGTTTTGAGGCCGTGAAAGCAATGCTATTCAACAGTGGTGGGAAAATGACTTGCGGTTGGCTTACGAGTGACCCTAACTATGCCCATCGCTATGCTATAGATATCAGGTTAACTTTTGACTTTTCAAATAGGCCAGAAGTTATGGATGAATATTTATATCTTCATGCCGACCCCTACTGGCCGGTTGCGGTTAAAAAACCTCTCCCTTTAACCTATCTTTCAAGTGCCACCAAAGATCTGATATTACTGCACCTCGAAAAGACGCTGGTGGGTCCTCAAAAAGAAGCACGGTTGGATCAAGCAAGAAAAGTGCTTTTTGCTTAATCTCTGTCAGGGACTGGGACTAAGGGGCTGGGGAACGGGGGATGGGGAATTATTACACTTCTTTGAGAAGTTCCCGATATCGGTGTTCTAATTGAGCGATATTGTCGGCGAGGTGGCTGCTCATTGGTTTTTTGGTATCGCTATACTGTTCATGGACCGCAATAAATTCCGCGTGTATCTCCTGAAAAAGATTTATCGTTTCTTTGGCAAACATAATAATATTTAAAATCGTTAGCATCAATCTAGCTTTGTCCTGGCCGTTAAGCTCTCTAACCATCCTTTGGTCCGCTTTTAATTGGCTCTCGCTTGTTGCTTGGCTTTCCATCTTATCCATAATCGTTCCGGCTATTTCAACCAATTCTTTCGTTTTAAATTTTAAGAGCAAAGCATTCTTAAATGTGTCTGAAATATTTACAGAGAGATGGAATAAATCACCATCAAATCTATTAATTACTTGATTTGCGTCTAAATTACCGGTTTTTTTCATCTCCAGTTCATCACCCGCTATTTTGCCCGTTTCTAATAATATTTTTCTTGCCCTATCAAGATAATGAAGCATCGTTTTACCCTTTATTCGATCGAGAAGATCATTAATCCTTGCTACGTGCTTTCTTATCGGATCGTTCAGCACTTCCCAGCTCTTGCCACTGGTTCCGCTCGGTCCTCCTTCTATTCTGGTCATTTTTCCCTCCTCCAACAGATTCTTAACTGCAAATTTATCGGTAAGACCATAGCGAGATTTCACTTGTCTTACTTTTTAAAAAGCGCAAAGAGAGGGTCGATTTCAGCTGGCAGGTCCAGATCAACCGGGGTCATGGTGGGGAGGATTCTTTGGGCCTCACCTACCGTGTCGTGGATCGCGGTGTCGGTAAAACTATCCCTGACCCGTATCGGTCCCACCATCAGCATTGCTTCCGGTTTCAATTCCTTCAGTTTCCTGTGCAAATTTTTGATGAACGGAAATGGGCCTTCAGAGAAATTATAATTTGCGAAGTTTAGATGCATATAGAGCAGATCGTAAACGCTCAGATCATGATTAAGGAAATCACCCAAATGCAGGTTCGGCCGCAAACTCTCTGGAGCATGTTTCACTGCCAGCTGATGACGCAGCTTATCCATTTCCATCCCCTCCGCGCGCACAAAAGCGCTCGCCACTTTTACCACATCCCCCAGACCCGAACCCATATCTAAAAAGCGAATCGCTTGACCATCACCCCAATTCAATTTCACCCGTAAATAATCCATCAACATATAAAATTTATCTAAGGGTGTAGTACCATAACAATCTTCCTTTTCCCCGAGATCTAAAAACTTATCTTCATAGACCCCGTTGGCTGTAAATCCAGTCAGCATGGCCGTGGAAAACCGCTTCATTCTCGGATATGCTTCGGCGGCAATTCCTTTTTCCTCAGCAATATAAGCTTCTGGAATCTGCTTGGCGCCAAAATAGATCCGTTGGTACCCATTAAAGAAAACCACCGCCTCCCTTTCCCCAACGATCCTCACTAATTTACCTTCCGGCATGGAATGCAGCTGCGGATATAAGAACAAAGCCGGATCGCGACTGATGCTCTGGCTCGCCACCAATGTACAATTCGCCGGGTGGTTAATCAGATAATTGTCATTGCGATAAAACCTTAAGGCGGAAATCATGCGTTTCAGCCTTTGGGGTAAATAGGGGTTTTGCGCAGGCTCTTCATAAACCTTGCCGCGAAAAGCCACGGCGACATCTGGCGCATCCAGTGTCCTAACCTTTTCACCCGGATTGATGTTTCGTTCCTTGATCAAGGTTCCGCTTTCAATTTTGGCTCCGGCGCCGATTTTATTCACTCTGGTGGAAACGGTAACGTTGTCTCCCATCGCGACGTCTGATTCGATTATTAATCGATCACCTTCGACGATGCGTAATCCGGCACCGATCTTCACCGAACTTCCAATTTCGATACCTTCTAATCCCGCGTTATTGATGAACGTCTGCGGCCCCAGCTCCGTATTTTCCCCGATTGTAACCGCTCTCAATTTAGAGTCCGTGCCGATCCTTACTTTTTCCTTGATCTCGGAAAATTCAATACGACAGTTCGGCCCAATCTCCGCTCCTTCGCTGATCTCAACGTTCGGTCCGATTTTGGTCTTTCCCCCAATCACCGCTCCCCTACCCACCTTAATTGAGCCCAGCTCTACCGACCGGGGAAAAACCGTGCGGCCGGGGAACACCATACGCTTGAGATCGCTTAAATCAAAGCGATCGGGTAATTTTATTTTTCCCAGATCATTAATTGATAGGTGGAGAACACCGGTTTGAGAATAAGTGTCCCGGAGATCTTCTTTGTCTACAAAAAATTTAGGCTTGGTGAGCTGGTTATGTATAACAATTTGCCTGACCAGGAAATGACTTGCTGTCCGGATAAAATTGCCGTTTATTCGATCCAATCCGATTGGCCTTAGTGCTTCTAACATTTTTACTCCTTAACCTCAAATCAGCGACCCTCTTCCCTCACCCCCGTCCCTCGTCCCTATTATCTTTCTTTAAATTAATTAAATAATTTCACAAAATATGCTCGGATTTCGCCTATTATTTTTTAATAACTTAGCGGTTTAGTTTGCTGGGATTAATAGAGACCACAACCGTATGGCCAGCGGGGCGGGCTTACTTTATCGTCGGTTTGAGGATTAAAGTAGAGGGCCATGGCCACTTCATAAGGTGGTTGGAGCACTCTTGCATAAGCATCTGTCAGCCAGGCGGCCTTGTCTACGCCAATTGACGAGGTTCCCATTTCACCTATGCCAAATAATTTATCCGGATGCCGCTGCCTTAAATAACTGAAGGTGGAATAAGCTAATTCATCAAAAGATAAATCCTTTCCTCTTCCCCAGGGATATTTAGCCGTACCCCAGTTATATAAGTCGGGCGCAACCATAGAGATAAAATCAACTTCACCGCTTCTTCCAGGATATGGATAATACTGGTCCACACTTTCAATCGGGCCCAACCCACCAGGAACGACATTGGGAGTATAAACCCAGATAAGATTGTGAACCCCTTCTGTCTGGTAAAGGTCATACACATGCCGCATCGCCGCGGCAAAGAGTTCAGGCGTATTTCCCAGTTCCGCTCTTCCATATGGATACCAGGTTCCATTGCTTTCCCCACCCCAGCAATACAATAGGTTAAAACCTAAGTCTCTAATTTCTTTGGCGCGCTGACGAATCAGGGCATCATATTTGCCGCCAACTATATCTGACATAAGATAAAGATTTTTTTCGTCTCCACAATCCATGGGAGCATCGCCCAGGAAAGGCAAGGCACCCTGCGCATGGATGGTTTTTAATTCTTTGGTTGGGATGGAAAGCGGCTGCCCCTGCCAGCTATAAAATGCATAATTTTTTTCGACCGCAACTTTTTTGCCGGTTAAATATTTATGCTGCTCCATGCGCTGCGCCAACAAGGCCTCTTGTGAAGCAAACTTGCCGCCGCAACTATCAAGCAACCATTGCTCACCCCCGCCAACGGCCGAAATCTGCCCAATTAAAGGTCGGCCCGCTATCAGCTGCGGTCTGCCGCTGTCATCAAGGGCAACCGTGTCTCTAAATTGTGGGGCAGCGATGGCTCTGGTGTATGCACTGAGTGCCGCGGGTTGACTCTTATCAACACATCCACAACTTTTCCCGGCATCAACCCGCAGCGTTTCTTCCCCGCCGCAGCCTAATAATCGAGGAACGGTACATCCCGAAAAAAGCAATGATCCAACTCCCACCACAAACTGTCTTCGAGACAATCCTCGAGGTATACCTGCTAAAACTCTATCGATTAGCAATGGTGCTGTCATGTCTGTATATATATCGTCACTTTTGGGAAATAATTTCAACAAGGCTTTTTGAGAAGTGGAAGTTCGCCTTGCGCCAACCGCTGATTAAATGTTAAAATCACCCCACATTCAAGGAATAAACTAAACCTTAAGCATGGACCTTCCACAAAACATAACCGGCCTTTCAGAAAAAGAAGCCCTACTGCGCTTAAAACAGGAAGGGCCAAATGAACTTCCGACGCAAAAAAGCAAAAGCGTTTTCACTATCTTCTTTAATGTGATCCGCGAACCTATGCTTCTCTTACTAATCGGCAGTGGCCTGATCTATGTTTTCCTGGGAGATATTAAAGACGCGCTCATGCTGCTTTCCTTCGTCTTCGTCGTGGTCGGGATAACTTTTTATCAGGAAAGAAAAACGGAGCGGGCGCTGGAAGCGCTGCGTAACCTCTCCAGCCCGCGCGCCCTCGTCATCCGTGAAAAAATCCAAAAACGCATCCCCGGCCGCGAAGTGGTGCGTGGTGACATTATCGTTTTAAGAGAAGGCGACCGTGTCCCCGCTGACGCATCGGTCCTTTTCTGCTCCAACCTGCTGGTCGACGAATCGCTCCTCACCGGTGAATCAATGGCGGTGAGGAAAAGCGAGTTGCAGGCCAATGAGATCAGCGGTCGCCCTGGCGGAGACGACCTGCCCTTTGTATATTCGGGCACCATGATCGTTCAGGGCCATGGCCTGGCCAGAGTAACCGCCACCGGACTAAAAAGTGAAATCGGTAAAATTGGCCGCTCGCTAGAAACTATTCAGGAAGAAGCATCGCCGTTGAAAAAAGAAACGGGACGGATCGTGCGCAATTTCGCCGGTGCCGGAATTCTTCTAAGTCTATTAGTCGTAGTGGTTTTCGGTTTGACACAGGGCAACTGGTTAAAAGGATTTTTAGCCGGACTGACTTTGAGCATGGCGATGCTGCCGGAAGAATTCCCGGTGGTACTAATTATTTTCTTAACGATGGGCGCCTGGCGCATTTCTAAAAGCCAGGTGCTGACCCGCAGAAGCACCGCCATTGAAACCTTGGGCGCTGCCACCACCCTCTGCGTTGACAAAACCGGCACCCTTACCATGAACACCATGAAACTGGCGGCGATCTTTTCCCATGGTGAAACCTTTATGCTAGAGGCTGAAACCCGGCAGCTACCGGAAAATTTTCATGCCCTGCTCGAATATGCCATCCTCGCCAGCCAGGCCGATCCCTTCGATCCGATCGAGCGCGAAATAAAACGGCTGGGCCAGCTCTGCCTCAGCGGCACCGACCACATCCATCTGAACTGGAAATTGATCAGAGAATATCCACTTTCCAAACAGCTCCTGGCCCTTTCCCATGTTTGGGAATCACCCGACCAGCGGAATTATATCATCGCCGCCAAGGGAGCGCCGGAAGCCATCGCCGACCTTTGCCATTTTACCCCGCAGCAAAAAAAAGAACTCTTACAACAGATAGAAATTTTTTCCAGAAAAGGATTGCGGGTGCTGGGCGTGGCCATGGCCACCTTTGAGAAAATTGACCTGCCGCTCCAGCAGCACGATTTTGCTTTCCAGTTTGACGGCTTGCTGGGTTTTATCGACCCGGTCCGACCCGGCGTTCCCGCTTCGATCCAGGAAGCCCACACCGCCGGCATGCGGATCATCATGATCACCGGTGATTATCCCGGCACCGCCCAATTCACCGCCCGTGCCATCGGCCTGAGAAATTCCGATCAGTTTTTGACCGGACCGGACCTGGAAAAGATGGACCCGGAAGAGCTGCGTGAGAAAATTAAAACCATCAATATTTTTGCGCGGGTGGTGCCGGAACAAAAACTGGCCTTGGTCAATGCCCTAAAAATGAACGGCGAGATCGTGGCCATGACCGGAGACGGTGTCAATGATGCTCCGGCCCTCAAAGCCGCCCACATCGGGATCGCGATGGGAGAAAGGGGAACGGATGTTGCCCGTGAGACTTCGGACCTGGTGCTGCTAAACGATGATTTTTCTTCCATTGTCCAGGCGGTGCGTTTGGGCAGAAGGATCTTTGATAATCTGAGGAAAGCTATCTTTTACATTTTCGCCGTGCACGTGCCGATCGCCGGCATGTCGCTGCTCCCGGTTCTCTTTAAGCTGCCGCTGGTCTTGTTGCCGGCGCACATCGCTTTCCTGGAGCTGATCATTGATCCCGCCTGCTCCACCGTCTTTGAATCGGAACCGGAAGAAAAAGCCGTCATGCAAAAGCCACCACGCGATTTAAAGGTTCCCATGTTCGGCGGACGCTCGCTGGGGCTCAGTCTGCTGCAGGGATTAAGCGTGCTGGCGGTGATCTTTATTATTTTCTTGTTTTCACTTTATCAGGGAAAGGGAGAAAACGAAGCCCGGACAATGGCTTTTACTACACTGGTCTTTGCCAACCTGATGCTGATCTCCACCAATCTCTCCTGGACAAAAAGTATCGCCAACCTTTTGCAAACCAAAAACCTTGCGTTCTGGTTTGTAAACATTATCACGGTGATCGGACTACTGCTGGTTCTTTATCAACCTTTTCTTAACAACCTTTTCCATTTTTCAATATTGCATTTAAATGACATGCTGATCTGTCTGATGGGCGGGATCGTCAGTTTGATCTGGTTTGAGGGGTTAAAGTTTCTTAACAATCGATAACTAAACGTTGAAACGGAAGCTCAGGATATCCCCGTCTTCCACGGTATAATCTCTCCCTTTGAGGGAAAATTTTCCCAGCTCTTTCAGCCGGTTTTCAGAGCCGGCGGCGATGAGGTCATCGTATTTCATCATTTCCGCGCGCACAAAACCCTTTTCGATATCGGAGTGGATCACCGACCCCGCCTCCGGCGCGCTGGCGCCTTTGCTCACCGTCCAAGCGCGCACCTCGTCTTCTCCCACGGTAAAAAATGAGATCAGCCCCAGGCCGGCATACGCTGTTCTGGTCATCTTATTCAGTGCCGGCTCATCGATACCCATCTCTTTTAAAAAGGCCTGCCGATCCCCTTCCCCTAAACGGTTGATCTCTTCCTCCAGCTCCGCGCTTAACTGCACCAGCGGCAGTTCAAATTTTTCTTTAATTTTCTGGGCATAAGAAAAATTATTGATCTCCTTCTCGGGAACATTCAGCGCCAGAATGATCGGCTTCATCGTCAGGCTTTGGTAGGTCATTAGCATTTGGACCTGTTCTTCAGAAAAAGATACTTTCTGTAAAAGTTTTCCCTGTTCCAATACCTGGTGGCAGGTATCGACCAGCGCCTTCTCTTTCTCCCTTGTCTCCAAATATTTTTTCCGCTGGTCGCGGGCAATATTTGCCTGCCGTTTCTCGATCAGCATCAGGTCCGCGATCACCAGTTCGGATAGGAAAGAAGAGATTTCGGACTCCGCATTTTCTGACCGCGCAACCCAGCACAACTCATCCGCGTTCTTGAGCTGGCCCATGATCAGTTCTCGTGCCGGCCCCTGCAGGTTAAAATCGGGCAGCAGCAAATATTCGATGCGGGCATGGGTGGTTTTTTTGGGATGATACATTTCGGACAGCCGGGTTACCCGCGGGTCTTTAACCTCGCAGATACCGACCTGCGCCTCCAGCGGTTTCTGCTGGATAAGCTCCATCGAAATTCCGGTCAGTAAACTGAAGAGCTGCTGCTGGCCGGCCTGAGGGGAACCAGTGATCGCTATTTTCATTCGCATGAGCATAACATTTTCTGGGGTTTTATTCAAAAGTTTTTTAAGTGAAATTTTTCAACTGATCTTTCGATAATTATAGGAGATGCTACAGACGCATTCAAAACAAGGCTATCTGATCGGTGATACCTTAAGACCTCGGCCCACCACCGGTCGTCAATATACTTTCGAAAGTGCCCTGTCGAGGGCGATCGATTCCCTGCAGGGAGTGGGCAGTTATTCCGAAAGCCAGATCCGCTTGACCATTGCCCGCGGCATCGCCGAGGCGCTGGGCGCCGGCCGGGCGATGATCTATATGCTGGACGATAGCGGCAAGATCGAAGCCTGCGAGGGCTATCGGATGAACCGTGACGAATCACACAATACCGGCAAATTCCCGACCGAAATGATGAAAATTGCCGTCGATCAAAAAATCCCTATTTATATTCCCGATGTCACCGACAAACGTTCCACTCATCTTAACTTCAAAGGCGAGCCTCTGCTCAATCCGGAAATTGTGAAAAGGAATATTGATAAATTCGGCAAGAACTTTAAAACGAAAAGAGAAAAAATGGATCTTGCGGTGGTTCCGCTGATCGTTGGAGAAAAAGTGATCGGATTAATAAGGGTTGACAGTTGGAACCATGGCAGGTCTGTATTAAGAAAATCGATGGACCCGGTCAGCCTCCTGGCTACCATTCAGATCTTTGCTTTCTTTGCTGCGCAGGCAATTCAAACCGTGCGGCTGGTAACGCAGCTCAAGCATGACCGAGAAAGTGCACGCCGAACCAACATTGAAACCCGCACCTATACCGAGACTTTAATCCATGATATAAAAAACATGCTTACCGGTCCGGTTGGTTGGGTAAATCTATTAACAAGCGGAAAAGCCATGCCTCCCGAAGTTCGCGATAATGCAATTATGCGTGTGCGAGATGGCCTCAAGAAAACTCTTACCTTTACCCAAAGCACCTTAGATGGTATCCGCAGTCGCGGGAAATTAAGTCTGGGTAATATCGAAATGGCATTATTTGAACTCCATGATCTCATTGTCTTTGAAGCTAAAGATTTTGGAAAGATTAAATTTGAACTGGAAAGCATTCAGTTGCGTTCCGATCAGCGTCGTGTCGCCATCGTTTTGAGAGAGTTATTAGCTAATGCTCGGAAATACAGCACGCCGGATTCTGAAATTATCGTCAAAACCGAGATCATTGATAAAGAGTCAGCTGGAAAGTATGTAAAAATTTCGGTCACAGATAAAGGTGAAGGATTTGAAAAAGAAGACCAGGAAAAAATATTTCAAGGAGAACGCGTCACCAAATCCGTAGCCGATGGATGGGGCATGGGGCTCAAAAACATACGCACCTTGGTAATCCTGCTGGGCGGCCATATTAGCGCCGAATCCGCCGGTTCTGGCAAAGGGAGCACATTCTGGTTCACCCTGCCACTCAGCTCCGAAGCATAAATTATTAAACTACTTTTTATTGCAGTTCGCAATTACCTTAATTGTAATGAGTGAAAACAAGCGTCCGAACGATTAGAAGGGAGTAAAGCGTTAGAACCGTCATCCAACGGTCAACTGACTACATTTATATGCCGAACTCTATTTAGAGAAACTAACCCTGAAGACCGGATCGCTGGCGCCATGCTGGTAAACAAGTCGAATTGGCTTATAATCAACGGGAACCGCCGCTACAATGACGCCTTTCATCCCCGCCGCCGGCAGGATCATATCCCCTTGATCTTCATCCCAATTAGCTTTTTGTTTAAGTCTTCCCGCACTAACGGTCTGTCCGTCGGCGTCCACCAGGGTGAGATTTTCGGCACTGCCGCCGTAATTGGAGTTCATATCACTGCCATTTTTAAGCTCCACCGCAACGACCACCCACTTCTTGCCTTCATCGGGCTTTTCTCCCTTGGGTCCGGCATCGGGATAGTTAACGCTGGTTATCTTTAATTTTGAAGTCCCGTTAAAAAGCCAATCTCCGATCTTGCCTTCCATCCCCTTCAATTGCATCTGTCCGCCAGCAGCCACTTTTTTATTGGGTTTTACCTTCTTTTTGGCCGCAGATGAGGTTAATTGCAATCCCGCCACTAAAAAGCATGGGATCAATAAGATAACCAGGAACCATTTACTTCTATTCATAAAAATACACCTCTCCTTTTTCGAATATTATTGGCCCGAACGAAATAAGTGTATCACGAAGGAAAAGCAAGTTTCAAGGGGTTTTAAATGAGCCTCAAACCAAACTCGATCGCTTGTTTCCTTATTCTAATGTTCTTTCTTAGATTACCCGAAACGCCCGCATTAGGCACAAGCAAAGACTTGAATTTCATGCCGGTATAATCCGCGGTGAGCTTGAAAGGTTTTTCCAGCGCGTCCAACCCCACATCCTCGTAAGCGCTAGCGATTAGAACAAAGATTTTACCTCTAAGCGGTGTTTCGAATAGGTCTGTATCATTGTCCCATTTATAAAGTGAAAACATCCGATCAATGATCAATTTTATTGGCGCGCTAGCCGCAAAGAAATAAAGTGGAGTAGCAAACACTATAACATCGGCATCGAGCATCATTTTTAAGGCCCGACTGATCTCGTCATTGATTCCACATTTGTACTCTTTTAACTTCTGACATTTCCGGCATGAGGTGCAGCCGAAAACTTTAGACTTTAGGTGGGCGGCGTTAACGATCTCTATATTCGTTCTTCTAGCCTTTGCTCCTTGGCAAACCCAATCAATCAATGCGGCAGTGTTGCCATGCTTTTTGTAGCTGCCGGAAATTATTATTATTTGCCTATTTTTCATAAATACTTTATATCTCCTTGCCGCATTTCATCATTTGTATATAATTATTAACAAGGAGAACGACGTTAGAACCTATCTAAAGGCGTAATTTATTTGTGCGTGGCTTGAGCTAAACCAATCTACTTGGTTTTATCAAGTTTATCAAGCCTAACCAACTTAACCCCGTAATATACCACCAGCGCGATTACCAGAAAATCAATGGTCGTGCTTGCAAAGCTTCCCCAAAGGAGCTTGGCTGGACCAACCTGAATATAAGCATCTTTCAATCCTCCAACCGCCCCCAGGGCGATCCCGATGATCGGATTGATAATGTCGGTAACCAGTGAGGCTACCAGCTTAGATACCGCACCGCCAAGAATAAAACCGACCGCCAGACCAACAACCCCCTGTTCGCGAATAAAATCCATGAATCCCTTCATCAGTTATCATCTCCTTCATTTGCAAAAAAACAATGGCTCATATTATATCATATCTTATCTCACCCATCGATTAATCAGCTTGTTAGAAGATTATTAGAAAGAAAACTCTGCTGGTTAGACGAGGTTAGAACCTGTTTGATAAAATACTGTTAATGTGGGTTTTTGATTTTTCCCATCGCAATTTTGGCTAGCCTATTATTTTGTTTGTTTGATAAATATTATATTCTGGCAACATAATAATAAACTGCTAGAAAATGAAAAAACGATCCCAAGAGCACAAACACATGCCAAAGCTCGTGAAACCCAAAATACTTGGATAAATTCGGTTTTTTCAGCGCATAGATAATACCACCCACGGAGTAAACCACACCACCAAGGAACAAAAGCCAAATTCCATTTGGATTAAGTGTTTCCAATAATGGCTTTAAAGCTATTAGGATTATCCATCCCATCCCAATATAAATTAAAGTAGTAAATCGCCGATCAGCATTTATGTATATAGATCGTATAAGCATCCCAATCAAAGCCAATCCCCAAACAATTCCAAACAGCGACCATCCCCAGGGTCCATGCATAGTCACCAAACAAAAAGGCGTATATGTTCCAGCGATCAACAAATAGATTGCGAGATGGTCAAGCTTTCTGAATATCCGTTTCTCTCCTCCCAACTCTTTTGGAACCCAGTGATATATTGTGCTGAAATTATAGAGCAGAATAAGTGTTGCTCCATAAATTGAGAATGAAACAATTTTCCAAACCGAATCCAACCCACTAAGAATGAGAGAAATCAAGGCAATAACGGAAAGTATCACCCCCAAGAAATGCAGTGCTCCGCTAAGCGGCTCCTTTAATTCCATTATTTAATTATAGCACCCATGACCTTCTACCCAAAATCTTCGCTAAAAGCAATTTGATCGATCAGATTATTAGAAGATTGTAGAAAACTGGCAAAAACTGAAACGGGCCCGGCCGGATTTGAACCGGTGGTCTCCTGCGTGACAGGCAGGCGTGTTAAACCAGACTACACCACGGGCCCTCAATTTTCTTTGAAGAAGTAATTATACCAGCTTTGCGGAATATTCAAAAGGCGCGTTAAATGCAAATATAAAGTAGAAGAAGGTCGATAAGGCATCCCTTTCAGCTTAACCCCCGCCTCCTCCAGTGTCTGATCCCCTTTGCGATTGTTGCAGCGGTCACAGCAAACCACCATGTTCTCCCAGGTTTCTGTCCCTCCCCGACTGCGGGGAATAATGTGATCAATGGTCAACGTACCACCTTTTTTATGGCAGTACTGGCAGGTGAAATTATCGCGCAGATAAATATTTTTCCTGGATAAAACCACTTCACAGAAAGGCAACATCACGTAACTGGAAAGTTTGATTATTTCCGGTAAGCGGAATTTTCCATTAATAAAATGACCGTTGTATTCCATACCGCTCGCTTTCCCTTTATAGAGTAAGGTCATCGCTCTTCGCCAGGAAGTGATATTGATAGGGGTAAAGGTCGAGTTTAAAACCAGGACTTTATTAAAATCGTTTTCTGACATCGCTCAATGGTGATTATAACATAAGTTTTTAAGGTTAGACAAGGAAAGGAATTGGATGATATAATTCCTCTAGAGTAAATTTTAAATTTTTGAAGTTTGACGTTTGAAGTTGGATGTTCGAGCGCAGCGAGTGTGGAGGGATGGCCGAGTGGTTGCCCTCCTATGGCGGGTAAAATGGCGGCGGCATATTTTAAATTTTTGAAGTTTGATGTTTGAAGTTGGATGTTCGAGCAAAGCGAGTGTGGAGGGATGGCCGAGTGGTTGATGGCGGCGGTCTTGAAAACCGCTATATGCGCAAGCATATCGGGGGTTCAAATCCTCCTCCCTCCGCCAGCCCGAAGGGCTGGAAAATCAAACATCAAATATCAAACTTCCAATTTTTGATCTTTGAAGTTTGAAGTTGGAAGTTTGAAGTTCTTGCAAAGCAAGTGTGGAGGAGTACCCAAGTGGTTCAAGGGGGCGGTTTGCTAAACCGTTAGTGGCAGCAATGCCAGCGTGGGTTCAAATCCCACCTCCTCCGTTCTCCTACGCTCCGATTTCATCGGAGCTTCGAAGAACTTCATTATTTTATGATATACGGAAATAAGACACTACATTTACATAATTAAAAGCGAAAAAGACGGGAAGTTTTACACTGGTTATACAACCGACCTCAATTTGCGACTTAAACAACACAATTCTAATGAATCAGTGTATACAAAAGGAAAAGGGCCATGGACATTGATATGGTATTCGTATTTTGTTGACAGAGATAAAGCGCTGGCTTTTGAAAAATATTTAAAATCGGGCTCCGGGTATGCTTTCGCCAGGAAAAGATTTATCTAGTTAAAATCCTTGGTCTTCGAAGCCCTGCGAAGTTCTCCGAAGCTCGAAGAGCGTAGGAGAACGAAGAAGGGCGTAGAAGACTCTCCTCCTCCGCCAGTCTGTTTAATATTAAATTAATTCACCAAGCAAGAGATATTACAAGGCTGGTCGGTCGATTAAATAAAGGATAGATCGCGATTTTGCTTTTATCCAGTTTATGGGTAAACAGCAAACTGGTGCCGATGCCAATGGCCGCCCCGGCTAAAACATCTTGAGGATAATGCTGGTTGGAGGTAATTCGGTCCGCACCGATCAGTATCGCTACTAGATAGAACGGTATTCCATATCTCCATCCATATCTCTGCTGCACGAAAGCCGCAGCTGAAAAAGCACTGGCGGTGTGCGCAGAAGGGAAAGATTGCCCTTCCCCATTCGGTCTTTTTTCGTTAATTAAACATTTTAAACCAAAGGTAATGGTCTCAGCTGAAAAAAATGATTTCGTTATTTCGGTGCATCCTTCTTTATCCGCCTGAAGCATAGTCATTACACCGGCAAACACAGGCAGCACAGCAAAAGTCCCAAACTCTTCTGCGGTTTTAAAATCATCAGCGTACAGACTCCTGGGAAGCAAGAGAACTAATATAAGTAAAAAAAATAAGTAACGCATTTTCCCGGTTTAATTGAGTATTACTTCCGGTTTATAGTCGAATCGCCATCATTAAAATGGGCCTTGATATGTGCTCCGTTGCAGAAGGGTTTGTTTTTTGATTTACCACAGCGGCAAAGTGTCATTCGGTTCCGTGTTTCATAGCAATATCCATCAGCGGCTTCCAACGGGATCCTGCCTTTCACCCAGAGCGGGCCGCTGACATTATGTCGTGTATCTTCTGTAACAGAAATAGAAGGCACAAATTCTGACTCAAGCGGCTTTTGTGTCGTTTTATCCCAGGCCACCAGACGACCCGAAGGACAGTTCCCTGCTTCCTCGATCGCTATTTTCTTCGCTGTCGGATCGTCCGACTTTTCGGTTAGCGTCCAGGTATCACCCGCCCGGTGACAGAAGCGGGCGATCGAACAATAACACTCGGCATCGGTCAGCTCCAAATCTGGTCCAACCGTTTTCTCGCTCATCTCCAAGTAGCTTTTCCGTGCGGCGGTCTCGCTTCCGTCAAATTTTGACTGAACGTGAGCACCATCGCAAAACGGCATATTTGCTGACTGTCCGCAACGACAAAGGGCATAATTTTCTTTGGTTTTATAATTCTCTACTTTTTCCCAGCTTTCCGGTTCATTCTCACTGCAAAGAATGGTGATTTCTTTGGCGAGTGGTATACCGCCGGTAACTATATAAGGACCGTTCTGGCTAACTTTAACTTTCATTTCCTTTGCGTTCATGTTTCTCTCCGATTACCCAGGCGGCCAGTGTAGTGGGCGCCCGCCAAATAAGTGGAAATGTAGATGGGGAACCGCCTGACCGGAATCTCTGCCGTGGTTGACCACAATCCTATAACCGGTTTTATCGATCCCTTTTTTTTCTGCCACTTTTTTCATCACCGCAAAAAGATCTTTTATCACCGACATATCCTCCAGCTCAGCTACGGTGGTGATATGGACTTTGGGAATGACCAGTACATGCACCGGCGCCTGCGGATTTACATCATTAAAAGCCAGCACTTTATCATCTTCATAAACCAGGGTAGCGGGGATTTGCTTTCTTAAAATTTTACAGAAAATACAATCGTCGTTCACTCAGACCGTTTCTCCAGAAATAAATTTTTTGATCTTCTCTTTAACAAAGGAAGTTTTGGATAACAACTCCGCCGCTTCCCCCCGGGTCAGGAAATCTTTCGGACCAAAATTTCCTTCACCCAGATATTCGAAAAGCCCGGCCGTTTTTGCCGCGGCAATGGCGGGAGCCGCCCAGTGGTCAAGTGGAACATCGGCGTAAGCCTCTTGATCCACCTTGGCTTTCAGATAGAAACCGCTAAAACGGGAGAGGATGATCGCCGCTTCGGCGCGTGTGACTCTTTTATTCGGTTGAAAGGTTCCGTCAGGATAGCCTTCCATATAATCTCTCTGGACGGCCATTTCAATGTAGGGCGTCATCCCGTCTTTCACTTCCAGATCAGAAAAAGTTGAGCGATTAACTACATGCACCTCAAAGCCCTTGGCCTTAACCAGGATCGTTGCCAGCTCTGCGCGGGTTATCTCTTTTTCTGGATGGAAAGTCCCATCCTGATAACCATCCATGATCCCCATGGTGGAGAGATAAGCAATCGGGTTTTTCAACCAGTAATTGTCCGGCACATCCAGAAAGGATTTAAGCTTGGGCTTGCTGACCACTTCGGCCAGGGGGATAGAGATCCTTTTTTCTTCTTTCCTTGAATATTTCTTGGGAACCACTTTTTCTTCTCCCACATAGCCCAGCGAGAAAAAGTGAGAGGTGTTTTCGGTCAGTTCACCAAATTGATGATAAGCATAATCAAAAGTAAAACCTTTAAATTTAAAACCAAGGCCAGCGGTTAAATTGTTATCGGTCCCGATCCCGCTTTCCGCCGCCCGTGGCACCTGATCCATTCCCAGGCGAAAGGCCAGCAGCGTCAGGGGCCAGTATTCCAACCCGGCATGCCAGACCGCCGGTTGGCTGGTTTCTCTAAAATTTTCATAATCGACGAATAATTTTAAGTCCTGGTTATCCAGTTCGCGCATCCCGTTAATCCCCAGAATTTGAAAAGTGCCGCCGGCTCTGATCACCAGCGGGATCGGCTCGACTATATTGTTTTTTTGCCAGGTAAATTTACCGCCGAAATCAACCGGTAAAAAATTATTGAACACCAGGCCAAATTTCGCCCAATCCTTGGCTTGCCAAATTAATCCCAGATCCGCATCCATGCCCGATCCCACCGCATCCTGCATCACCGCCCCACCCCCCTCGAACCCCTGCATAAAAAGCTTCAGATTCGCCCCCACCGAAACGTTGTCCAATTTCCCTTTTAAAAAGGTGCTCAGTTTTTCGCCGTAGGAGAGATAGATGATACTTGAGCTATAGTCGGTGACAGAAGCTTGCACCACGGCAAGCGTAGAGCCGGAGCCGGTGGTGGTGGTGATCGGAATGCCGCCGGTGGAAGCACTGATATAACCCAAACCAACCTTCCCTATCGGGGAAAAGTTGGTTATGCCAGCCACCAGATAATTCACGTCGTTAAACATGGTCCCGCTCATGCTAATAAAGTTTAATTCCTGACTGTCGGTCATTTCCGCGGGATTAGTAAAAATGGAAGAGGCGTCATTGATCCCGCCGGCAAAAGCTCTCCCCAACCCCAGTGCCCTGGCCCCCACCCCGATCTGCGACAAATCCAACGCGGCATAGGCAGGTGAAACAAAAACTAAGATAAGAGAATAAAGTAATGCGTAATGCGTAATGCGAGGAAAACCCAAATTACGCATTACCCTATTCGCATCACTTATAAATTTTCGCATAAATTTCAGTTTATTATCCCTCAATAGAATTTCAAAGTCAATTTAATTGTGATAGAATGAAATTATGCTTTCAAAGATCAGGAATTTCTCGATTATCGCACATATAGACCATGGGAAATCAACCCTGGCCGATCGGTTGCTGGAATATACCCATACTATCTCAAAAAGAGATATGCGAGAACAGGTTTTGGACACGATGGACCTGGAGCGGGAACGGGGGATTACCATCAAAGCACAGGCCATCCGCATGCTATACAAGGATTATATCCTGAACCTGATTGATACGCCCGGCCACGTTGATTTTTCTTACGAAGTGTCCCGCTCACTGGCAGCTTGTGAGGGAGCACTGCTGTTGGTCGACGCTACCCAGGGGGTCGAAGCGCAAACCCTGGCCAACGCTAATTTGGCCAGGCAGAATAACCTGGTGATCATTCCCATTATTAATAAAGTCGATCTGCCCGCGGCCGAGCCGGAGCGCATTAAAGAAGAGCTGAAAAATATTTTTGGGATCGATCCCGAAGATGTTATCCTGGCCTCGGCCAAGGAAGGGATTGGCGTACCGGAAATTCTCGAAGCCATCATAAAACGCATCCCCTCCCCAATAGGAGAAGTGGAAAAACCACTGCAGGCATTGATCTTTGATTCTCATTATGATGCTTTTCGCGGGGTTATCGCCTATCTACGCGTCGTTAATGGAAAAATCAAAGCAGGTATGCAAATCAAAATGATGGGTGCGGGCGGTGAATTTGAGGTTCAGGAAGTGGGAACCTTAAAGCTCGGTTTAATTCCAAAAGATGAGCTGCTCCCGGGTGAGGTCGGTTATCTAGTCGCCGGAGTAAGAGAAGTTAAAGAGTGTCGCGTCGGCGATACGGTGACGGATGCAAAGCAGCCGGCCCATCATGCCCTGCCCGGTTACAAACCGATTAAACCCATGGTCTTTTGCGGTTTCTATCCGCTGGCGGGGGAAGATTTTGAGAACTTAAAGGATGCCGTATCCAAACTGCAGCTCAATGACGCCTCGCTTTTTTATGAACCGGAAACCTCGGCGGCCCTGGGTTTTGGTTTGCGCTGCGGTTTTTTAGGATTGCTGCATTTAGAAATCGTACAGGAGCGGCTGGAAAGGGAATTCAATTTAAGTATTATCGCCACCGCCCCCAACGTTATCTATAAAGTTAATTTAAGAGACAAAACGCACCGCCTGGTTGATAATCCTTCGCGCATGCCTCCGCTGGCCGAAATCGAATCCATTGAAGAACCTTTCCTTAAATTAACCGTCTTTACTCCGGCAGAAAATGTGGGCGCGGTGATTGACCTGGCCACCGAGAGAAGAGGTCAGTTCGTCAATCTGGAATATCTCGATCCCAAAAGGGTGATGTTGACCTTTGAAATTCCCCTTTCAGAGATCATTTCCGAATTCCATGATCTTTTAAAATCGGTTACACGCGGCTATGCCTCCATGGACTATGAATTGATCGGCTATCGTGTTTCCGACCTGGTCAAAATGGAAATCCTACTCAATCAAGAACCGGTAGATGCGTTATCGATCATCGTCCATCGCGACCAGGCTTTTTATCGAGGCAAAAAATTGGTAGAAAAATTAAAAGAAGCCATTCCGCGGCACCAGTTCCAGATCCCGGTCCAGGCATCAATCGGTTCAAAAGTTATCGCCCGCGAAAATATTGCGGCCTTAAGAAAGAATGTTCTGCAAAAATGCTACGGCGGCGACATTACCCGCAAACGTAAACTGCTGGAGAAACAAAAGGCGGGGAAGAAAAGGATGAAGCGCATCGGTAATGTAGACGTACCGCAGGAAGCCTTCCTCGCCGTTTTACGGTTGGGTAAATAATCGTGGAACCCGCGAATGAACTTCGCGGTTCCATAAAATCACGGAACCGAGACGTTCAGTCTTCGGTTCCTTCTCTCTACATCCATATTCCTTTCTGTAAAAAGAAATGCAACTATTGCGATTTTGTTTCGTGTGCAGGAAAAGAAGAGCTAATAGATGAATATGTCTACGCATTAATTCGAGAATTTGAGCTCCTATTTTCTACTTTAGACTTTCAACTTTCTACTATCTATTTCGGGGGTGGCACCCCCACCCTTCTTGAGCCAAAACATTTTGAGAAGATACTCAAAGCATTAGGAAATAGAACGTTGAACGTAGAACGTCGAACGCAGGAAGTTACCGTCGAATCAAATCCCGGTACCGCCGATAAGGAAAAGCTTAAGGCCCTCCGCAAACTCGGGATCAATCGCATATCCATCGGCGCTCAGACTTTCAACGATCGGCATCTCAAAACCTTAGGTCGAATCCACAACTCCAAAGACATTTCTAGATTTTACGATGACGCAAGGTCGGCCGGTTTTGAGAATATCAATTTAGATCTGATCTTCGCCCTGCCCAACCAAACTCTAGCAGAATGGAAAGTCGATTTGCAAACCGCCATCGGCCTGGAGCCAAACCATCTGTCAACCTACAATTTGCAGATTGAAGAAAATACCCCGTTATACTTACGGCAAACGGCTAACAGCTTACAGCTTCCGGGGGAAGAAGAAGAGTTAAAGATGTATGAATACGCGATTGAAACTTTGACGAGTGCAGGTTTTAATCACTATGAGATTTCCAATTTCGCAAAACCAGGATTTCAATGTCTTCATAATATCAATTATTGGAAGAACGGGAATTACATCGGAATCGGCGCTGGCGCGCATTCGCACGTTAACGGCAAACGTTGGTCTAATCCTAATTCAATAGAGGAGTATATTGCGAATCACGAACGACGATTCACGATTAACGATTCGCCCGACTCTATCGATCAACACGAAACGCTCTTCCTGGGCCTCCGATTACTGGAAGGCCTTTCAATTGACAAATTCAGCGGTTTCGAGCAAGAAGTCGCAGAACTTATAAACGATGGCTTGCTGGAGCGGGACGGTGATCGTTACAAATTATCTAAAAAAGGATTGTACCTGGGGAATCTGGTTTTTGAAAAGTTTGTTTAACCTCTCTTGACACTTTTTCTAAGAGAATGTTATAATTAGCACTCAAGGAAAGAGAGTGCTAATGAATCCGATTAAAAATATTGAATTAGACGAAAGGAAGAAACGTATCCTGGAAGCGATCGTCCGGGACTATCTGCACACCGCTGAGCCGGTGGGCTCACGCACCATCTGGCGCAACTATATGCCCGAGCTTTCCCCGGCCAGCATCCGTAACGAAATGGCCGACCTGGAAGCCATGGGTTTTATCGTTCAGCCCCACACCTCCGCCGGACGTATCCCTACCGATCTGGGTTACCGTTTTTATGTTGACCATTTGATGAAAAGCCGGCATTTGACCTTTAAAGAGGATGAGATCATCCAAGAAGGCCTGAAACAAACTAAAAGCGACATCGAGGAAGCTCTGCACCAAACCCTGAGAGTCCTGTCGCACCTGGTGGAATACGCTTCCATTGTCGCCACTTTTAATAATAAGGCCCGGGTTTACTCTTCCGGTTTCTCCCATATGCTCAAGCAGCCCGAATTTGCAAACATGGATTTCACCCGCAAAGTTTTGGAAACGATCGAAGAAGAAGATTTGATGGTGGAAATGGTCAAGGAATATACCACCGAAAAAGGGATCACCATCCGCATCGGTTCGGAAAACAAATTCAAAGAAGTCAAAGATTGCAGCGTAGTGATGAGCTCCTATGAAATTAAAAACCAGGCGGCGGGAGGCATCGGGGTCATCGGTCCCACACGCATGAGCTATGCCCGGACCGCCAGTATCCTGGAAAGTCTCTCGCGCCGACTTGAGACCCTGCTGGAGGAATAGGCTTATGGAAGAAAACCTGCAGGCATTAAAAACAGAATTACCGCCGGAAAAAAGCGAAATCGAACTCTTGCAGGAGGCGCTGGCAGAAAGCAAAAATAAACTTTTGCGGGCGCTAGCCGACTTTGATAATTATAAAAAAAGAGCCGCCATCGATCGTGAGCAATTTGTCCAGTTTGCCAATGAAACTTTGATCGCCGAGCTTTTGCCGATGGTAGATGGCTTTAACCGGGCAATCGAAGCGGCAGAAAAGGCCAAAGCCTCCGAAGAGATGATCAAGGGGCTGGCACTGATCAGGAGACAGTTTGAGGATGTGCTTAAAAAATATGGCGTGCTCGAAATCGAAGCCCGGGGTTTGCCTTACGATCCAAACCTTCACGAAGCTATTCTGCAAAAAGAGCATCCCGGTCCGGAAGGAATCATTATCGAAGAAATGCAAAAAGGTTATATGCTCCACGGAAGGGTTATCCGCCCTTCCATGGTGATCGTATCAAAAAAATCCAAATGACAAAATCCAAACTTCAAAACAAACCTAAAAATCCTAACGTTCAAAAACAAAATTATTTGGGATTTAAATATTTGGGATTTATTTTAAAGTTTGATATTTGAAGTTTGAGGTTTATTTTGGATAAGGAGGAAGAATAATGGCTCAAGAGAAAATCATCGGTATCGATTTGGGGACCACCAACAGTTGCGTGGCGGTGATGATGGGTGGTGAACCAACCGTCATCCCCAACTCTGAAGGAGGAAGGACAACCCCTTCGGTAGTTTCATTTTCAAAAGATGGTTCACGGGTGGTGGGACAGGTCGCCAAACGTCAGTCTATTACCAACCCCGAACATACCATCTCTTCCATTAAACGTTTTATGGGAAGACGCTTTGATGAAATCGGGAATGAATTAAAATACGTTCCTTATACCATCATCAAAGGTGGCAAAGATGAAGCCAAGGTTAAAGTTGAAGACAAAGATTACAGCCCGCCAGAAATCTCTGCTATGATCCTCCAAAAAATGAAACAGTCGGCGGAAGATTTCCTGGGAGAACCGGTCAAAAAAGCGGTGATCACCGTTCCCGCCTATTTCAATGATAGCCAGCGCCAGGCCACCAAAGATGCCGGCGCCATTGCCGGGTTGGAAGTGGTGCGTATCATCAACGAACCCACCGCCGCTTCCCTCGCCTACGGACTGGATAAAAAGAAAAACGAAAAAATCGCGATTTATGACCTGGGCGGAGGAACGTTTGATATTTCCATTCTGGACATCGGCGAAGGTGTTTTTGAAGTTCTTTCCACCAATGGTGATACTCACCTCGGCGGAGACGATTTTGACCATCACCTGATCAAATGGATGACGGATGAATTCAAAAAAGATCAGGGAGTGGATTTAAGCAAAGACCGTATGGCTACACAGAGATTAAAAGAGGCAGCGGAAAAAGCTAAATGCGAGCTTTCTACCGTAACCGAAACCGAAATCAATCTGCCCTTTATCACCGCTGACCAGACCGGCCCCAAACACCTGGTCTTAAAGTTAACCCGTGCTAAATTTGAGCAGCTGGTGGCGGATTTGGTCGAGAGAACCATCACTCCCTGTCGCCAGGCTCTGACGGATGCCGGGGTCTCTCCGAACCAGATTGATGAAGTAATCCTGGTCGGCGGACAAACCCGTACCCCGAAAGTACAGGAAACCGTTAAAAATTTCTTTGGCAAAGAACCGCACAAAGGAGTAAATCCGGATGAGGTGGTTGCCATTGGCGCCGCTATCCAAGGGGGCGTGCTCGCCGGCGAAGTAAAAGAATTAGTTTTACTCGATGTTACCCCATTGACGCTGGGAATCGAAACGCTGGGCTCTATCCTGACCCCGCTCATCGAAAGAAACATGACCATTCCGACTTCCAAAAGCCAGGTATTTTCCACCGCCGCTGACGGCCAAACTTCCGTCGAGATCCATGTTTTACAAGGTGAGCGACCGATGGCGGCTGACAATCGAACCCTGGGCAGGTTCCACCTGGATGGTATTCCCCCCGCCCCACGCGGCATCCCCCAGATCGAAGTTACTTTCGATATTGATGCCAATGGTATCTTAAACGTTAAAGCTAAAGACAAAGGCACCAGTAAAGAACAAAAGATAACCATTACCGCTTCCTCCGGCCTCTCCAAAGACGAGATCGAGAAGATGAAGAACGAGGCTTCCTCACATGAAGCGGATGATAAAAAGCGTAAAGAAGAAGCCGAGGTCCGGAATCAGGCGGATACTCTGGCCTACACCGCCGAGAAAACAATTAAAGATGCCGGCGACAAAATCGAGGCCGCCGATAAAGAAAAGGTAGAAAAAGCTATTGCCGAGGTAAGGAAAGCCTTAGAAGGTAAAGAAACGGAAAAAATAAAGCAGACATTCGAAACCCTACAAAAAGAAATTTATGATGTTTCGGCAAAAATATATAAAGCGAGTGGAACACCCCCACCTCCAGGAGAAGGACCAGCCTCAGGCCCGGGCGAAAGTTCCGGTCCAGGACCGGGCGAAGGGAAAACGGTTGACGCCGAAGCCGAGATAAAAGAAGATCAATGAAATGGCCAGAGCCCATAAAGACTATTATGGTATCCTGGGCATTTCAAAGAATGCTTCCAGCGATGAAATAAAGCGTTCCTACCGCAAGCTTGCCCGTCAATACCACCCGGATGTCAACAAAGAAGCGGGCGCGGCGGAAAAATTCAAAGAAATTAACGAAGCCTACCAGGTACTCTCTGATCCGAACAAACGCTCTCAATATGATTATTATGGCAGCGCTGGCGAACCGGGTGGATTCAACGCCAGCGGTTTTGATTTCGGCGAACAATTCAGCGGCTTTGAAGGTTTTGGAGAGTTCACCGATCTCTTCGATGTCTTTTTTGGCAGAGAACGGCCCGGCCGTCATGCCGGCCGCGAGCGCGGCACCGATTTGCGCTTTGATCTGCGGCTGACACTGGAAGAAGCCGCTCACGGAATTGAAAAAGAGATCGAAGTTCACCATCTCACCGCCTGCCCCACCTGTAAAGGCACCGGCTCAAAGCCCGGTACCAATCCCGTACGCTGTTCCGCCTGTAAAGGCAGCGGCCAGGTAAGGAAAACACAAAAAACCATCCTGGGAAGTTTTACTCAGATTGTTACCTGCCCGACCTGCCGCGGAACGGGAGAAGTCATCACCGCTACCTGTGAAACCTGCCACGGTGAAGGCCGCCTCAGAAAAACCCATCGGGTAAAAGTAAAGATCCCTGCCGGGATTGATAGCGGACATCGCCTGCGGGTGGCGGGAGCCGGAGATGCGGGATCCAAGGGCGCTCCGCCCGGCGACCTCTATGCTTTCATTCAGGTTGAAGCACATCCAATTTTTAATCGTGACGGAGAGAACCTCTATTACCGCACCAAACTCTCTTTTGTCCAGGCGATTTTAGGAGATGAAATAAAAATTCCTACTCTCGACGGAGATGCCACTTTGAAAATTCCTCCGGGCACCCAACCCAATACCAATTTCAGGGTCAAAGGTAGAGGCTTACCTTCTTTAGAAGGAAGGGAAAGAGGTAGCCTGTATGTATTGGTAGAAGTAGAAATTCCGAATAAAATCAGCCGGGGCCAGGAAGAACTGCTCCGAAAATACAGAGATGCCTAGACTTTTTGTCCCTAAAGATCACCTTCCTTTCATTACCGGTTCAGATGTTCATTATTTAAAAGATGTCTTGCGGGTAAAGCCTTCTGATGCACTGGAAATAATAGACGGTAGTGGCACGGTTTATTCCGCGATCGTCAGCTCCGTCCAGAAAGATAAAATAAAACTGGAGATCCTTCATTCAGCAAAAAGCGAAGCGGAACTAAAAACAAAAATAATCCTGGCCCAATCCCTCCCCAAATCCAAAAAAATGGATTTTATCGTCCAGAAATGCACCGAGCTGGGGGTCTCTGAAATTATTCCAGTCGTATCCGAGAGATCGGTCGCAAAGGGAGAAAAACCCGAACGCTGGCAAAAAATAGCCAAAGAAGCGGCGGAACAATCCGGCCGCGCCCTAATTCCAAAAATCTCCGCTTTGACCGATTTCCCATCCCTCCTTAAAAGGAGGAATGAGTTCGACCTGGCTTTGATCCCCTGGGAACTGGAGAAAACAAATAGGCTCAAGACGATTTTACATAACTCATCCCCTAAAAATATAATCATTCTGATCGGTCCGGAAGGGGGTTTTTCGAACCAGGAAATAGAACAAGCCAAAGCCGCCGGTTTTATTCCGGTAAGTTTAGGGAAAAGAATTTTACGTGCCGAGACTGCCGGCCTGGCCATTCTCTCGATGATCATGTATGAACTGGATGATTAGAATAAATGAAGAGCATCGCTTTCTATACCCTGGGGTGCAAAGCCAATCGGTATCAGACAGAATGTTTAAAATCGCAACTTCTAAATGATGAACTGCAACTGGCCCCCTTTGAGAACAAGGCTGACATCTATGTCATTAATACCTGCACGGTCACAGAAGATGCAGATCGTAAATCACGCCAGGCGATTCGGCGAGCGCTAAGACAAAATCCTGAAGCAAAAGTTATTGTGGCCGGATGCTATGCGATACTTGAAGGCGAAAAATTAAAGCAGCACTTCCCCCGCATTGAATTTATCGAAGCAAATCCGCTGGGAGCATTATCCCCTCCCCACTCCCCCCAGATCCGCGCCGAGCTTATGATCCAGGACGGCTGTGAACAAGATTGCTCATATTGCATTGTTCCCTATGCCCGCGGAAAGTTCGAGAGCAAACCGATAGAACCAATTCTAATTGAGGCGAAGCAGCTACTTGAGGCTGGTGCCAGGGAAATTATTTTAACCGGCATTAATCTTGGCACTTATCAATTCGGTTTACCTGAGGTAATAAATCAACTGTCTATTTTGCCGAATCTCTATCGTATCCGGCTAAGCTCGATCGAACCGATGTATTTAACCAAAGAACTGATTAACACGGTTGCTGAAAATCCGAAGGTTTGCAAACATCTACATCTCCCCTTACAGAGTGGCGACGATCACATCCTTCGAGCCATGCATCGTCCTTACACTTCCGCCGATTTTTTAGAAATGGCGCATTCGATCCGAAATAAAATTCCAGATTGTGGCATAACTACTGATATCATCGTAGGTTTCCCGGGAGAGGGAGAAAAAGAGTTTCAAAACACGGTCGACCTGGTCAATCAAATAAAATTTAGCCGGATGCATATTTTCAGTTATTCTAAAAGAGAGAAAACTCCTGCTTCAAACTTAAAAGATCAAGTCGATACGAAAACAAAAAAACAAAGGAATAAAATCCTGCAGGAATTGCGATTGAAATACATGTGTGAATTTGCTTTGAAATATCTAAATAAAGAACTAGAAATTCTGGTTGAACAGAAAGGTGAAGGAGTAACCTCAAATTACATTCGCTGCTATTTTAATGATGCCCAAGATAGTTCTGGATCGCTAAGAAACATCTGCGCAAGAACTATAACCGTTGAGGGAGAAATTAGAGGATAAAGAGAAGGCCCTCGCCTCTAAAGTGTCCATGTTTCCTTTAGATTAAAAAGGGCCTAACTCTTACAGCAGAATCTGCTGACCAACGTTGATACCAATACCCTTCATGGAGTAAGGCACCGTCACCGATCCGGTTCCGGAACGGATGATGCTATAAGCAACCTCGACGAATGATTTTCCGCCAAGACCGAGATCTCCCTGGATTCCAGCATAAACCTGGCCTCCGATCGATCCGGATTTTTGCTCACTACCATAAAGTACGTAGTTGAGACCTCCGCCGATATATGATTCAACTCCACCTAAAAGATCCGCCGGGAGGTTGATAACGCCATCAACGAACAATGGGATAGCTTTCTTTGTCAGATCGTTAACGTCATTACCGGTTGCTCCACCCAGACCAATCTTCCACATAACCGCCTTGTCAGACAAACCTACCATCGGGCCCATACCCAACATGTCGCCCAAAATAATATCGGCGCGACCGGCCATAACTGATTTACCCGCAATATAACCGAGGGAAATATCAGTCTTTAGCCCCATACCAAACAATCCGGTAGGTGCCGGAGCAACCATCGGAGCTGGTTTTGGTGCGGGAGCCATTGGTAGTGGCGGTGGCGGAACTGGCGCTACGGGAATCATCTTGGGAGCTACCACTTTCTTGGTAACTGCCTTCTTAACTACTTTCTTCTTCAGAACAACTTTCTTAACCGCTTTCTTTACTAATTTCTTAGTAGTAACCGCGGCATCCACAGTAGACGCCAAAGTCAAAGCAAATGCCAATACCGTCAAAAATGCAATTAATTTCTTCAATTCATTTCACCTCCTTTCTTTGTGGATTATAGCGCGCCCCTCATATTTGTCAAGCCATATTTTAATAAAATAGGTCTTTTTGGTAGCCGACCAACAAACTGACCCCCTCTTGCTGCGGGCTAAACCCGGTGCGTAACGTCCCATACCCTAGCTCCCCAAAAAGATAACCTTCAAAACCTTCGCTTACTACCCCGTAAAAAATCTCCCCGCCAAAAGTCCCCGCCGTTCTGCCGGTGGTTATCAAGGTGTAATTAATTCCTGCCCCCACATAATTATCCTCTCCCGTAATCCACCCCGCCGGGAAATTCAAAATCCCATCGATCTGCAAGGGAAGATAACGTCGTTCTCCACCCATACTCTGCGCAAATCCCCCCATCACCCTAAAAGCGGAAGAGGTCGGTCCAATCTTCGGCAAGCGCTGGGGAACAATGATCCCGGCATTAAAACCAAATGTCCCCGAAAAAATCCCACCCGCGGCCGCGATTTGAAATCTGCGCTTTTTTACCGAGAGCTTCTGTCCAACACTTTCGGTGATTTTTTCGGATTCAACAGTGACGAATGCTTCTATTGATAAGACCGGAATTTGCAGCTCTTCCAGGCTCCTTAAATCCCACCGATATTTGGCAATCAACTTATGCACACGGATCTTTTCTTTAGAAATTTTAATCCCCTGCACGCTCCGCTCCAGCTGATCGATTTTTTGACGAAGTTGCGTGATTTGCGTTTCCAGCGGAATTTTATTATTGATGATGGCGGTCGTTTCAGACGTAACCGGCTTTATAACCGAAACCTCATTGGTAGTTTGAGCCAGACTGACCCCGAAGAAGCTCAGGATAAAAAATAAAACGATAAATAATCTCATAAAACTCGCCCTAAGGTTAGCAAATCTATAGAAGATGTCAAGCCCTGTACCGATGCTGGTACAGGGCAAGCTAATCTGTTATAATGATAATTGCTTATGGAAATTATCGCTATTTTAGTCTCGGGCATAACCCTCTTGGCAGTTATTTTTATTTTCATAAAATTGTCAGCCTTTTCTCAAAACGCCCAGGCTGACAAATCGACCGGACTGATGCAGCAACAAATGGAAGGTATCCGCCAGCAAATAACCCAGCTCTATTCCGATAATCAAACCATCCTGCAAAAAGTTAATACCGATTTCACCCAAACCCTGCAAAATGTAGATAAAAATGTAAATGCACGTTTAGACCATGCCGCCAAGGTAATCGGGGACGTAAAAAACCAGTTGGGAATCGTCCATGAGGCCACCAAACAGGTGCAGGAGATCAGCAAAGACATCTCTTCCCTCCAGGATATTTTAAAAGCGCCTAAGCTGCGCGGCGGATTGGGAGAACTTTTCCTGGGAGATCTTTTGAAGCAGGTGCTCCCGCCCTCTAATTACCAGGAACAATACCGTTTTAAAAGCGGTGAGAAAGTTGACGCGGTTATTCTCCTTAAAGAATCAATGGTGCCGGTCGATTCCAAATTCCCACTGGAAAACTTCAAGCGGGTAGTCGAAGCTAAAGACGACGCGGCAAGATTAACCGCTAAGAAACAATTTGTCCGCGACGTTAAGAAACACATCGATGATATAAAAAGAAAATACATCCTGCCAGATGAGGGGACGTTTGATTTTGCCCTGATGTACATCATGGCAGAAAATGTTTACTATGAAGTGATCATTCATGATGAGGATCTGGGCGAAGAGGATTCGGTCTTCCGCTACGCCATAAAAAACAAGGTCATCCCCGTCTCACCCAATTCTTTCTATGGTTATTTGCAGACGATCCTATTCGGCCTACGAGGTATGCGGGTAGAACAGCAAGCACAGGAGATATTAAAGAATCTAGCACGTCTGGAAGGCGATTTTGAGCGGGTAATGAATGATTTCTCGGTGATGGGAAAGCATCTTAAAGATTCATTAACCAAGTTCGAAGACACCGAAAAACGAATGCTAAAGTTCAATGACAAACTTGATTCCCTGACCGAAAAAGAATCCGCCGAAGGCGCCCGCCTGCCGGACGGGCAGGGACTCGCCCTGCCCCTTGCCTAAACTGCCGAACTTGGACAGATTTCATTATAAGGACAATAACCGCAAGCGCGATAATTGGGCGTGGCATGATAATCACCTTCTCTGATCCCACCCGCCACCTTCTTAATTTTTTTCCAGGCTTCCGCCAACTTTTTTTCCGCCGGTTCGACGGATCCGACCAGGCCTGAATCAATAAAATAAAGCTCCAAAGCATCGGGAAGTTTACCAAACATCTTTTGCCAGGCAATGGCGTAAATATCGAGCTGCAAACTCTCCTTTACCCTTTTATTGACCTTCTTTTGATCGGACAGTTCCGATGACTTAAAATCAAGAATATAGATTTTTTCCCGAGCTTCCTCCACCAGATCCATCCGGCCTTTGATCTGGATCTTATCTTCCATGACGGTGAATGCTTCCTCAACACAGCGGACGCTCCGTCCCCGTTTCTTTTCTGAACGGAAAAACTTCTTTAAAGCCGCTTGCCCGGCTTTAAAACGCTGCTCCTCATGCTGACGTGAAATAAAACCCTCGGATGACCAGTGATTGGCGAAAGTATCCAGCAGCTGCTTCTGCGAGAGTTTCTTTTTTTCCTTTTTAGCCACAAAGTAAGCCTGGACCGCCTTATGCAACGCCAAGCCATAAATTATTTGATGATTGGGAAGCAGCGGCACTCTCAATATATGGACGTATTTATATTTCAAAGGACAGGTCAGATAATCATCAATTTGATAATGTGAGAGGGAGATGATTTCATCTTTCTTTCTTTTCCTTTCCTGGGGAAGAATGGGTTGCTTTGCGGAGAAAAGTTCAATTTGCGCCAGGAGTGGTTGTTTTAAAACAGAAATATCGGCTTGGGGAAGATCTAAAGCTTCCAGGATAAACTGTGACAGCTTACGATCGCGTTTTCCTCCATAATCAACCGCCGAAGTGAGATAGAGTTCTTTTTTGGCCCTGGTCATCCCCACATAGAAAAGCCGGCGTTCTTCACTTAACTGATAATCCCCGCCGGGCAAAGGTTCCCTGATCAGCTTTTCTGGGAGCTCGATCGGATGCTTTCGCGCCCTGACCGGAAACTTATCCGCCACCAAAGAAACCATGAAAACCACCGGGAATTCCAGGCCTTTGGCTTTGTGCACGGTCAGCAGGTTAACTGCATCCACATCTATATCCGGCTGGGCCGATTCCGGGTCGTCTCCCGCCTCTTTCAAGATATTCAGATATTTTACAAACTCGGACACACGATCAACCTCGGCCACGGCTTTGAAATCACGGATCTTTTCAAAAAATTCGGACAAGTTTTTCAATCGATTCTCATTCTCCAAGCTTGGCTCCTTGGTCAAGCGGGACAGAAAACCAGACTTTCTTAGAAACTCATAAAGGAGCTCGCCGGTGGTTTTCTCTTTGGCAAATCCCAGATAATATTTGATCTCTTCCATAATCTTTTTAACCAGCGCGCGACTTTCTTTTTTTATATCACTTAATATTTCATACTCATCCAGGTGGGTAAAAACATGGTGCAGGGTAAGATTTCTTCGGCTGGCAAAAGTGCCCATCTTCTGCAAATCCAGTGGATTCAGCTGGTAGATCTCCGAAAGCGCCAGGGCATAGAGCGCCATCGAATCCGCCAGATCGCCGATAACCTTCAGGAAGGACACGACCAGTTTAATTTCAGGAAAAACGTATAAGCCACCCCCACCGGAGAATTGGTGTGGTAGCTGAAGCACATTTAATGCTTGTCGGAAAGGTTCAGCATCAGCATTCGAGCGGACCAAGATGGCAAAGTCCTTTAGAGAATATTCCTGGCTCTCATATTTCTTTTTTATGGTCCGCGCCACCCAATCCGCCTCAGACAACACGCTATCAAAATGTTTATGTTCAACCTTTTTGCCCGCTGCACCAGAAACCGAGATTAAGCGTTTATTGATCTTCGCTTTGACCTCCAGTCTTTCCGGATCGTTGTGTTTAATCAGGCGGCGTGCCGTGTCCAGGATCATTTGGGTGGAGCGGTAATTCTCGGTTAAAACAACCTTCTGACATTTCGGATAGGCTTTTTCAAACCCGAGGATATTGGAGATCGCCGCGCCGCGGAACTTATAGATCGATTGGTCGTCATCTCCGACCACGGTGAGATTTACATTTTTACCCGCCAATCGCTTTAACAACTGGAACTGGGCATAATTCGTATCCTGAAACTCATCTACCAGAATAAATTTATACCTTTGCTGAAACTCTTTTAAAACCGCCGGCTGTTCTCGAAATAGTTTTAGAGCAAAATAAATCTGATCTCCAAAATCAATCAATCCCTTTTTCATCTTCAATGCCTGATACTTTTGGTAAATCTTGGCTACCTCAAGCTGTCTTTCCGTCCACTCTTGTTTTTTAACCTTCTTTACCCATTTAAGGTATGCCTCCGGTGAAATATCCTCATCCTTCGCTCTCGAAATGACATTTATCAGTGCCTCGATGTGTCTGGTTGGATCGCCAAGAGATTTATAATATTTAAGCGGGAGCTCAAACAGATGTTCACGGAAAAAGATGATCTGTTCGGAAAGGGAAAGCACGCGATAGTCAGGACGAAGCCCAAGCTCCAGGGCATGTTCTCTTAAAACCCTGTCGCCAAAAGCATGAAAGGTTACATTGGCAACATCGACGTAACCGTAGGGAACCAGCAGATCGACTCTTGCTTCCATTTCGTTAGCTGCTTTATCGGTAAAAGTGAGGGCTAAGATTTCACCCGGTTTAGCCAGTTTTTCAGCGATCAACCAGGCAATCCGGCGCGTTATGACCGTAGTCTTCCCCGTTCCCGCGCCAGCGATCACCAGCAACGATCCGGTTTTATGCGTCACGGCTTTTTTCTGTCCAGGGTTGAGATCCTCCAGGATCTTTTCCTTGGTAGCATAGGTTGCAAATGAGGGCATAGCTATATTATATCTCATACTGAAATTTTAACCAAAATCTTACGATAATAATATAAGAGGGAACACCCAGAGTGTCAATTATAGGAAAAATAAAAGATTTTTTACATCCCGAAAGACAAACCCCACCCGGTTTTATCCGTGTTCGGAATTCACGTATACCTGTGGAAAGGATATTAACCGGTGAACAACTTGTCGCTTATCAAGCTTTTTTAAAATCCCTGGAAACCTCCTCTTCATTTCAGACAATCAAACAAAACTCCGAAAGCCGTTCCGCCCTGCTCAATCGCGGGTTACAGCATGAAGGCGTAGCCGGCGAACCCGGACCGGTTTCAGAAGCAAGCATTTCCTATTTTTCACCCCAGGGTTTCGACCGCTGCTATGTCGCTAATCTGGGAGATATTTATCTAATCGTTAAAGGTGGCGGTTTACGTAGCACCTTCGGGGCATATCTTGAAAAAGAACACACCACCGAATTTTCTCGTGGTCAATATTACAAACCAATTGACATCAACCCCTCCCCTGATCTTTTCACCCATCTATTTATTGGTGGCACCAGCTCGGTTGCTTCTTCCAAAGAAATCGATCGTGCGGCCACCCAGTTAACAATGGCTTATAGTCTGGGAGAAACCGATCCGGCCGGAGCGATTATCCCTCTGGCCCTTAGACCGCTTAAAAGCTTTGCGGTTAAAACCCCCATCGAAGAAATAACGCTAAAGGGTTGGAATTTTTTCACCCATCCCAAATATATGGATGCAAACCAACGGCTTACGGTCGCGGGTTTAGTTCAGAAATTCGCCGCTGAAGAGAGTTTATCCGCCAGAGCTGCCAGTCGCTTTATCCAGCGCACCGAAGCGGGCAAAAAGGTTTCTCGGCTGCTGCGCTGGATAGTGGGCCGGGCTTTTATGAAGCTCACCCAGCCGGCGGTTTATGAATATGTATGTAAAATGGGGCATTTCAGGATCGGCCATTTATACGAACAGCTTATCAGTAACCCAAAAGGCGAAAACCAGGGGAAAATAAAAAGATCAATGGATGAACAAATCAGACAACTTTATTCCATGTTTTCAGAAAAACTTGAAATCCCCCGGCAAACCAATTGTGATCTCACCCGCGAACCGGGAAGGATCGATTATCTGCGACAAATCTATAGCTTTGGGAAAAATGCCGAGGCAGTTAAGCGCATTGCCGTTGCCATTGCTTCTGAAGTCGGAAAACAGTTGGGCATTCTTCACGGTTCGGGTGGAAATGCTGGTGGCCATGTCTATGCCCACCATCTGGGGAAGATCGATTTCCAATTTGATGGGGATAAAATTGCGAAGATGACAGCTGTCGAAACCGGTGAATATGAAGTCGGCGCTCCCGGCGGTGGCAGCACCCGGCCCGACAATCTCGGGTTTGGCCTGAGAGACCTGGATTGTCTCCATTTTTGCGTAGAAGGTGGATTAAAAAAAGTAATTGAATCTTATCCTCAACATTTCCGTGGTTTGGATGTTGAGGGACTAATCACCTACTTCCACCAAAAGATGGTGCAACAGTCAGATCTTGATTTATTGTTTGTAACCAGGTTAAGGAGTGAGGTCAGAAAAGCCGGAGGATTCGGTGATCTGGCAGGCGCTTTCCCTCAACTGATCCAGAGTATGGGGGGAGATCGAGCCGCTTATGAATCTACTTTGCAATCATTCTGGAGTGCATACCAAAAATATTATGCCTTAGCTAAAGAAAAATATGCTCCGGAATATTTTAAGAAAATAGATGCGGACTCTGCCCGGCCCAAATTTGTGTTCCACAGCCCTGCGGAAGATCTTAACGGACCGCAATTAATCGAGGAATTATTCCAGCGGGAAATTGAGCAAGCCCAAGCCGCTTAAATAAAGCTTGGTAATCGGGATTGGTGGGATCCTGTTCATAAGCTTTCTGAATATCTTGTATGGCTTTAGCGGTTTCCCCTTTCTCAAAATACATCATAGCCCGACCAATATAAAAATAGGAATTCGGTTCCAGTCTTATGGCTTCACGATAATCGTCTTCTGCTCCGACATAATCTTTCCTAATGCACTTATGGTTTGCCCGATTATTATAGATGGTAGCGTGATCCGGCAAAAATTCCAGTGCCCTATCATAGGCTTTTTGCGCTTCATCCATTTTCCCCTGATAGGAGAGATAATTGCCACCACAATTATAAAGCAGCGCAATAAATCCAAGATAATTTAGGGTTTGCCCCTTCTCTGCCGTTTCAGCATGTAAACGAATCGCTTCAGAAAAATCTTTGATGGTATTATCAAAAGTTAAATTCGTAGTAGTGGAACAGATATGGTTCGAATAAGCCCGCACTCCTATAGCGATCCCAAATTTCATGAATATCAGATTATCGATCAGGGTTAAGGAAACACAGTCACCAATTGGCTTTTCCAGAGTGAAGGAAACACCGTCACTAATTGGTTTTCCCGAAAATTGCAGATACTTATCCAAGATTTTATTTAACTCGAAATTATCCGCGATATCCGATCCGGCGAAACGGTGGGGGACCATCTGCCACAATTCTTCTCTAACTTTAGCGATCTTGTCCTTTTCCGTCAAACTCCAACCCTGCTTCAAGTTTTTCTTAACCATTCTAAATAGTAGATCAATTTTTAGGGCGTTTTGGACCAGTTCCTTTGGATCAGTGATCCCGGCGGCCAGCAGGGCTCCTAAGGCAAAAGCGGTAACCGTTCCGAATTTCCTCTCAACTCGTTTTAATCCTTCCACCAATGCTTCGGCACTTTCCGCCATTTTTGAAAAGTCGACCATTCGCTCTATAACTATTTTTCTGAAACTGGCCGCGGTAGCGCCATATTCCGGGATCAAACGAATCGTTTTTACATCAAAATGCTTCGGCACCGCATTAATTCCTGCTGGCAAATCATGCACAACCTTAGTTACAAACAATCCAAAGAATCTTTCAATTCTTGATCCTGGATACATGCTTCTTCTCCCCTATCTTTATCCTTATCTAAAAGGGAAAATTTCAATATAAATAGGTTTTTGCAAGGCAGATAGGGCAAACGAGGCAGATAAGACAGATATAGATTTGATGCAAGATTTGGCCAAGTTAATACGAAATAATATATAGATACATTCCTTTAAGGAGGATAGAAATGGGTGGCGTGAATCCAGCTGGAAATTCGAGCATAAGAGAAAACCGGTTAACCCCAAGGCTAAATCCCCAGCAAGGAAAAACCAATCCAGTGGGGACACCAGACGCCGATCAGGGAAATCGTCGGCTGGACCTTACCCTTAAGCGTGATCCATCACGTGGATCACCTAAAATGAAAGGTAATGACGGAAGAGAAATTGATTTAAGTGTTGCTGAAGAAACCCCCTCTCAAACAAAAGTCCAACTGCCCGTGATTCCAACTCTTAAATCCACGGCAGGCGGCGGAAAAATCTTTGGCTTTAGAGCCCCTCTTCCTCCTAAAATCAGCAATATTTTATAATTGATTAAATCCCGTATAACCATAAGCCTTCGCTGATAAAAAGCGCAAGTTTTTCACTCTAAAATACGATATATAACATAGAAGGTGATCATCCAGAATGACATCATACGATCTAATACCGATAAAAGAATTTGAACAACCTAGCAGGCCAAGCTGGAAATTTAAGCCTGCAGATGCAAGCAAATTTGAAGCCTCTAAACCTGGCGAATTCCGCTATAAGGTTGAATCCGGCAACACTCCGGCCGATATTTTCAATAAGGCCAGGAAGTTAGCCCAGCAAAATGGCGAGGAGCTTACAGCCCGAAGTCCGCAAGAATTATTAAAAGAAAATAACATCGGCAAATCTTTTCGCGCCGGACAAACCATCGTAATTGCGACTCGAACAAAAGATAAAGGCTCCCCCACGCCACAAAGCTCAACCCAGGATACATATGTCTCGTCAAATCCTACGCCTCAGCCGGCTCCTCCTAAACAAGCAATTCCCACGCCTCAGCCGGCTGCTCCCACCACACTAGCAACCAGCCTTACCTGGGAAACTGGCGCAGATAGTAGAAGAATGCAGGCAGCAAAGGATATCTTTGCTAAATTAAAAGATTACTCACTCCTTAAAGACAATGTTGGGTTTGGTGACAAAACCGAATGGTGGAACCCTTTATCACCGACCTTAGGAGAAGCCATCGCAGAAGCAATACGTGCCTTTGACCAAAGCGGAAAAGTAGATGTCGATATTAAGAAACTATTGGGTTTAATCAAACGGCAGCTGGCGCCTTTAAATGAAACTATTCCAGCAGAACGATTAGTGAAACAGGCTTTAAAAACCCTGCTTTCTGCAAGTACCGCACCCGCTCAACCTCCTCGTGACTCCAGCCCCAAAGTTAGGGCCATGGAAGTCGCGATGCAAAACGCTCGAAGGAGAGGCGGCCCAACCGCTTTACCATTCGATGCATTTTTGGGCCATCTCTCTAATATTTATACTCCGAAAAGGCTGCAGGACCCGGTAATCCGTGCTCACTTTGATAGGTTAGTGAATGAATACTTAGCTAAGCATTTTGTAGATGCTTCCGATGCACGGGATTTATTGGACCGAAGCGTTACGATGGAACTCAAGGAGCCTAAAGATCTAAAAAAACTCCCAAAGGATAAAAATAATAAATATCAAGCAAATTGTCATATTTATGCAAAAGTCACGGCTATGATTTATAAAGCGGTTGGGCTAAAAACACATTTCTACGCTTCCGTCGTTTCGATCGGCGGCCACACACAAGGGCATCTTAACGCTGTTGCTTATGCTGGCAAATTTATGATTATTAATAATAATGGTAAAATACAATCCTTTGATATTCGTTATAACCGCGATGACGCCGCCGCCAATATCAAGAAGATGGTTATAGATTTGTTTAGAGGTAAGGCTTCAGTCGTCGCTATGTATCCCGAAGTAAAATCGCTTGATTCGGTCAAGAATACTTTTGCCGCCAGGGTAGATGTTCATTTAGTAAAAGCGAGATTAATAGATAAAATTAACACTTTTAATCAAACCAGACATCGTTTTTTGTTTCTTCAAAACAATTCCACTGAAGCCTATATTCAAGTGGTGGTTAATGTTTATAAACAAGGTGGACATCCGGTGGCTCCTGGAACGACAAAATTTGACCTTGCAAAGATGTTTCTTTCAAGGTGGTCTCAGGATCTAGACAAGATGTCAGGCATGCTCGATGATGTGAAAGCTTTCAGTAACGGCCTTACTAAAAAAGACTTTCCCCTTAAGCTTGAAGTCATTGAAGAAGATAAACCTAAATCTATAACCTTTAAAAATGCAGATGAATTAAACAAATATATAGCCGAACAAGAAAGATTTATTGTAAACGCAAAGACAGTTGTCAATAAGCACTTAGAAACCACTGCATCTCTGGAGAAAAGGCGCGCTCCATCTGCCTAATTACAATAGCTATATTTTTTCTTGAGATCTCCTGAGCTTTTCCAGTAAATCAATTATTCGCTTCTTTCCCTCATCAGCTAGCTCTGCGCATTTTTTGTTTTCTTCATTCTTATTGATGAGGAAAATATTGATGGTTCTTTGATAATAATTGATTGCCTCATCATATTTGGTCAGATACTCGTAGATACCTCCCAGCCTTAACGGAATCAGCCCTCGGTTCGAAGCTAGGCGAGCAGCGATTTGATATTCTTTTATGGCTTGGGAAACGACCCCGAGCCGGCTGTTAAGCTCAGCTAAACGAATATGGCATTCTGCCAGAATCGGTTTGTTCTTGGACTTATGGAGGATCTGCCCAATGAATGATTTGAGGTCCCGCACATTCTGCGCTGAAAGTTTTTCCTTTTTCTCAATATATCTCCCAAACGCCTCCAGGGCTTTCGGATAATCTTTTTTCGCAACATATATTTTCCCCAGTTCCAGATCATCTAGCTGATTCTGGACCTGAAAAAATAGAGTACTTACTAAAACCGGTTGCACATCGAGATTCATATTTTGCCTCCAATCCTTTATCGCAGGCTTAGACTAAAAATTTCAGTATAATTCAAGAAATAATGCAAGTTTAACCGTTATTATTCCGATATTATTTAATAGAGACAACAAATTTCTGCCTTGAAGGAGTAAATAAATATGGCTGCAGAAGGGATTCGTGGGGACGGTGGATCAGCAATCTCTCTCGACCTAACTAATATTAGGCCCAATGAATCTAAATCCGCAAATAATGCATCTAATAAAAATGCTACCCCAAACATTGCCTCTCATGATGGAGACGTCATTCAAAGTTATCTTGATAAAATAACCGCTGGCAAAAGGGTCAATATTTCTCTTTAACCTCTTTGCCCTATCTGCCTAGCCTACCCTGCCTGCCTTGTGAATCAATGCAAGTTTTCTCCCCTTTATTACGACTATATGTTAGTGACATAAAGCCCTGGATGAATTTCCTATAAGGAGGGGAAAATATATGGTGGACGTTTCGGGGAGAAAAATCACTTATAACGATTATAAAAATTCTGCAATGTATATTAGGCCAGAAAGCCGTGGTAGATCAGATAGACCTGGTGGAACTTCTTCTGGAAAAACGTTTTCAGATAGTGTTTCCGTTAATCACCCTAAGGAAGAAGGACTTGCCTCAAAGGCTTGGAAACTCCTTAGTAGAATAGTCGATTTCTGGTCAAAATAATTGAATTTAGTTTAAAAAAGTGGTATAATTTCAAGTATAAAGGAGGTGAAATAATATGAATGAAATTCCCCAACGAATGCCTCCGCTCCCATCTGGTACTTACCAAGCCAAATCTGCCGGATCTGTACCCGAACCCAAACCTGAAGAGTTAGAAAAGGCGGTAGCGCAGCGTTTACAAAGCAGATTTGCTGCTTATAGAACTGCTACCGGGAACAATGGTCAATTATCTTTTGAGGTGCAGATAGGTAGAAACGGGCAGCCGGTTTTTCCGCGTGGCGGCGGGGTAATATTCGATGACCAATTCCAGAAAGAAGCAGGTCAATCAGGGATGGATAAAGCAAAGGGTTTAGTAAAAGAACAGATACCTGAAGGTGAAGGATCTGGCAGCAAATATCAGGTCACGATTCAGTTAAGCAATAGAGGTGTTAAAGTTACTGTCACACCACAAAAAGTTTAGCTCAACCATGTAAAAGGGAAGGACAAGTTATTTATCTGTCCTTCCTTTTGTTTTAATTTCAATTTTATTTAATAATTCTGCTATCGAAGGATCTCGATTTTTATCATAATACTGTTTCAACTTTCCGCCCACTTTCACTAGCTTTGAAATTACTTCCAGCCCGGGTTTTGGATTAAACTCAAGAATTGCTAAATATTGTTCGGCTATCGCCTTATAATAGAAAATAGCATGTATATCCACTTTGCGGTTCTCCCAAACCGTCGCGATCTCTTCGAACACTTGCCCCAACAACCAGCGCGCCTCCACATTCTTTGGGTTTAAATTGATCGCTCGCTCTAAATCATCGATCGTCTTTTCCCAGTTTTTTTTGTTGATATTAAGTGAAGAAAATAAAATAAAAGCCCTCGCAAAATAAATACCAGACAAAAAGTTTTTATACTTTACATTAGAAGGTTCCAGTCTTACTGCCTGTTCAAGATGGCCAATTGCTTCCTGATCCATTCCTTTCGATGCAAAAAGGATACCTAAAAGATAATAATTGTCCGCGCTTTTTGGCTCGAGTGTTATTATTTGTTTGTACTCTTCAATCGCCAGATGCGTCCGGCCGGTGTTCTGATAAGAAGCCGCCAGCAATTTGTGGCCTTCTACATCTTTAGGATATTTTGCGACCAGCCTTTTTAAAACCTCCACCGTCTGGGCAAATCCCCCCGGATTATTATCCAAATACTTTTTCAGGTATTGTTTCGCTATGCCGATCCTATCTAATGAGAGTGAAAGATTAGCCAGATTTAAAGCCGCTTTGCTCTTAGGATTAATTTTAAGCGCTTCTAAATAGACTCTTTCGGCTTTTTCTAAATATGGTTTTCCCTCTTTCCCGACTTTTTGCTCCGCGATTTTTTCATAAGTTTCAGCCAGTTTCTCATAGGCCTCTTCATTGGCAGGATCATATCTGATCGCCCTTTCCAGCATATCAATAATTCTTAATTGATTTTTTTGATTACTTTCCAGTGAAGTTGCCACTACCCATAGGATATAAGATAATTGCCTTTTATATTTTAGATTGGCGGGATCCAGCCTAACCGATTGCTCAAAACTTTTTAGTGCCTGATCATTTTCCTTGTTTTCAAAATGTAATAATCCCAGTTTAAAGTAGTTTTCAGGTTCGGGAGCAATGGAAACCATCCTTTGTAAGGTCTGAATAGCTGGTTTTTTCCTCCCACCCTGGTAATAAGATGCGGCCAGACACTGATAGGCAGCTATATTTTTTGGATTTTTTACAATAATTCTTTCCAAAACCACCGCCGCCGCATCGTAATCATCTTTATTATAAAGACCGACCGCTTTTTGCCACTCTCCGGCAGAGGCGCCTTTGGTAGAATTGCCGATTGCTGGACAAACCAAATCCATAGAACTACTCCTGTAGAAACAAAGAACTCTATCCTGGTATCTTATCGGAGTAGATAAAGCCAAATTTCATGTTATTTTCAATGTTGGTTAAGCTTTACCCTCACCCCCTGTATCCCCCTCTCCCACAGGGAGAGGGGGATACCCTCGCCCTGTGGGAGAGGGACGAAAAAGATAGCTAATGGTTAAAATAAAACTGGGTGAGGGCTTATTGAAAATAAATCGGAACGAAACTAAATAATTATTTCAGGTTGAACCAGCTAGGGATAGAATCCCTGCGTCACAAAATTATAAAATTAATTAGGCAGTAAAAGTCGGGAATAAAAGTTTATCTACTTTATGGTTACCCTATCCACTCCATCCACTTCCAAAACTTCAACTCTGACATCTTCTTTCATGGAGGTCGGGATGGTCTTGCCTATAAAATCAGGATGAATGGGAAGCTCGCGGTGGCCGCGGTCAACCAGCGCCGCCAGCTGGATCTTGGCTGCCCGACCATAGTCCTTTAAGCCATCCAGCGCCGCCCGTGCCGTTCGCCCGGCAAAGATGACGTCGTCTACCAAAACCACTACCTTGCCGGTGACGGTAAAGGGCATGTCAGATTTTCTTACTTCAATATATTCGCCTTTCTGCGTCAAATCATCACGGTAGAGTGAAACATCCAGCGAACCGATGGGAACGTTCTTCTTTTCTTGATCATTGATGATCTGCGCCAGCCGCTTGGCCAGCGGCACGCCCCGCTGCATGATGCCTACAATCACCAGCTGGTCGACGCCTTTGTTGGCTTCAATAATCTGATGCGCAATCCGCCGCATCGCCCGGTTCACCTCCACCTCATCCATGACAATCTTAATCTTAATATCGGGCTTAGCTTTTATTTTTTCTTTTTTAACCATGATTATTTTCCTCCCTGTTCCTATTATACTAGATTCTTCGCTGAATCCAAGATGGCATTTAATTTTTCCTGGCTATCCGACTCCGCGTAAACCCTTACCAGCGGCTCGGTGCCGGAAGGCCGCGCCAGGATCCAGCTGCCATCCGCCAAAATCAGTTTTACCCCATCCAGTAAATTAGCCATGATTACCTTTGTCCCGGAAAATTCTTTGGGTGTATTCTCTTTCCATCCTGAGATTAATTGGTTTTTCTTGTCCACCGTCAAATGCAAGTCTATACGGCCGGTAAAGGTAGGACCGTATTTATCTACCAAAGCTTTCCACAGTGCGGAAAGCGGTTTATTTTTCCTCGCCAGTAAATCAACCACCAGCAAATTTGCCAGAATCCCATCCTTCTCCGGAATGTGCCCTTTGATCGATAGCCCCCCGCTTTCTTCCCCACCAATAATCACGGCTTCGTTTCTCATGATCTTGGCAATGTGTTTAAAACCTACCGGCGTCTCGTGCATTTTAATTTTATAGGAGTGCGCGATGCGATCGATCAAATGACTGGTGGCTACCGATCTCACTACCGACCCGGTAAAACCACGATCGGCCACCAGATATTCAAAGAGCAATGGTATAATCTGATTCGCGGCTAAAAAATTTCCTTGCTCATCGACCACCCCAAACCGATCGGCATCCCCATCGTTGGCCAGACCCGCCGCGGCAGATAATTCTTTTACCCGCGATCTTAGCTCCTCTAAATTCTCAGCGGAGGGCTCGGGATTTCTACCACCAAACAAAACATCCCGTTGAGCATGGATCTCTTCGGTACGACAACCATAGTTTTGTAAAATGCGATCGAGATATCCCCTGCCCGATCCATACATCGGATCGCAAACCACCTGCAATCCCGCTTTACGAATAACGGCCGGATCGATAAATGATTCAATAAATCTGCAATATCTTTCGCGCGGTTCAAATCTTTCCACCTTCCCCTTTTTTGAAGCGGGAGGCAGATTTATCTCTTTATTTGAGTTTTCTTCCAGTTCGCGGGTGATACTCTCTTCGGCCGGACCGGCATAATCAGGAATAAATTTGATGCCGCAGTAACGCGCCGGATTATGCGAAGCGGTAATCATCACCGCTCCAGCAGCTTTTTTATCTTTAACCTCCCAGGCAATCACCGGTGTGGGGGTGTCCCTCTCAGCCAGAAAGCAATCGATACCCGCTTCTTCCATCACCTTCGCCACTTCTTCAGCAAATTTATCCGCCAGGAAACGTGGATCATAACCGATAATTAAAGGTTTATTCCCAAAGCCATGCTTTAAGAGATAAAGGGCAATGGCTTTGGCTACTTTTTGAAGATTGGAAAAAGTGAATTCCTCCGAGATCACTGCCCGCCAGCCGTCCGTTCCAAATTTAATCATGATGTGATATTATATCACATCGACAAATGTTTGATGCGCCCATAGCTCAGTCCCGATGACATTAATTATTGAATAATGTAATATCGGGATCCCGTCGATTGCATAATTATATAAATAATGTGCGACGGGAGAAGGGGTCAAGTGGCAATATCTCGACAAAGTCGAGCCACCAGGATATTATTATATTGCATGCGCCAGTAGCTCAATGGATAGAGTACTTCCCTGCGAAGGAAGGGGTTGCAGGTTCAATTCCTGTCTGGCGCATTTTGTGGAGGGGTGTCCGAGCGGTTGAAGGAGCACGCCTGGAAAGTGTGTATACGGGAAACCGTATCGAGAGTTCGAATCTCTCCCCCTCCGCCAGCCTTCCGGCTGGAAATCCAAACTTCAAATATCAAATTTACAACAATTTGAAGTTTGAGATTTGAAGTTGGAAGTTCTTGCGCAGCAAGTGTGGAGGAGTGGCCGAGTGGCTGAAGGCGGACGCCTCGAAAGCGTCTATACCAGCAATGGTATCGGGGGTTCAAATCCTCCCTCCTCCGCCAATATGAGGTGAAAAAATGAAGTTAAAAGATAAAGTGGTGGTGGTTACCGGATCCAGCCGAGGTATCGGACGGGCGGTGGCAGAAGCCTGTGCCAAAGAAGGGGCAAAAGTAGTGATCTGTTCCCGTAATGCCAAAATGATTGAAGAAGCCTGTAAGCTTTTTAAAGGACAGGGGTTGAACGTCTGTGGCACCAGCTGTGACGTTTCCAACCATAAAGATATCGACCGCCTGCTATATTATGCAATTGATTCGTGGGGCAAAGTCGACATCTGGATAAACAACGCTGGTATCTCTGGCGGATATCGGCCCATCGACGAATTAAGCGAAGATGAGATATTAGAAATTATCAAAATAAATTTTATTGCAACGGCCAAAGCCTGCCGCATCATTCTGCCCTACTTCGTTGAACAAGGCGGTGGAATTTTAATTAATATGAGTGGAAAAGGAGGCATGGGAGAGGCTTCGCCAAATACCGCCATTTACGCCGCTACCAAAGCGGCGGTCTCCAATTTAACGAAAAGTCTGGCAGAAGAATACAAAGCCTATCCGATCTCGATTAATGCGGTTATCCCGGGCATGGTTGCCACCGATTTTATTAAAGACGTGAGAACCAGTCCCAAATTAGCGGAAGAGGTCAAGAATATACCTCTCTTTCTAAAAATCTTTGGCGTGCCTATTAAAAAAGTGGCTCGTTTATTTGTTGAGCTGGCATCCCAAAAGCCAGGAGCGGTAACTGGTAAAATATATTCTCTTGCCGGCAGCGGGAAAACCTTAAGGTCACTGGCTTTGCTGGCCTGGTATAAATTAAGCGGGAAATTGAAATAATTTCAGTGAAATTTAATCCCAAATTATTTCTCTTCTAAAATCCAGCTTTTTATCTGATCTACCCGGGGCAGCGGTTTGCCCGAATGTTTTACCTTTTCGTTAATCACTACTCCCGGCGTCATCATCACATATTTACCGATCTCGGCATAATCGGCGACTTTGGTTACGGTGGCTTCTATTTTAAGTTCCTGCAGGGCTTGTTTTACGCGGCGTTCCAGATCCTGGCAGTTCGGGCAACCCGGTCCCAAGATTTTAATCTCCATCTCACTACCTCCTAAAAAATAAAATTAAAAAGATAACCGATCAGGACGATCCCCAGGGCAACCGTGCCAAAAAAGGTCAAAAGCAACTTCGGTTTTAAAACTTTTCTCAAAATGATGAATTCTGGCAGCGAGAGACCGGTCACCGCCATCATGAAAGCTAGCGTGGTCCCCAGCGCCAAGCCTTTTTCCATCAGCGCCTGAACAATGGGAATGGTTCCCGCTGCATTGGAATAAAGCGGCACACCAATGACAACGGCGATTAAAACAGCGAAAGGATTTTGGTTACCGGCATATCTGGCTACCATCTCCACCGGGACATAACCATGGATCAACGCCCCGATCGCGACCCCGATTAAAACATAAAACCAAACCTGCGAGAATATTTCCCGCACATATTCCAACGCATATTCAAAGCGCCCCCTCCAACTGATGCTCTCTTCTTTTTCCCACACCGGTTTAATATTATAAACAAAGGGCTCAACTTCTTTTTCCATCTTGAGCCGGCCAATAATAAAACCGCTGAGGGTGGCAATCAACATCCCGCTCAAGATATAAACCACCGCTACTTTCCAGCCAAACAGTCCCCAGAGCAGAATCAGCGCCACCTCATTGATGGTCGGGGAAGAAACCAAAAAGGACATGGTTACTCCCAGCGGCACGCCTGATTCCAGCATGCCGATAAAAAGCGGGATAGCGGAACAGGTGCAAAAAGGGGTAAAAATCCCCAGGGCGGCCGCACTAATATTACCCAGGAATTCGTTTTCATGGCTAAGGATTTTACGGATACGCTCGGGTGGCAGAAAAGTCCGCACCAGCGCCACCACAAAGACAATGATCAGTAAGAGGAAATAAATCTTGGGAACATCGTAAAGGAAAAAATTGAGCGCTTCCGAGAGATGCCCGCCTTTCGGCATTCGGAAAAGTTGATAGGTTAAATAATCAGCAATAATCCTAAACATCTTTGTGTTATGAGTAACGAGCCTTTAAGCATGAGCTCAAGGGTATTCTAGCTTAACTCCTTTTTTTGTCAATTTAAGAATCGATAGCTGAAAAATATTTTTTTGTTTATACTATCAATTAAAGAGGGAGGTAAAGCATGAAAACACTAGTTATATTTTATTCTCGGACCGGGCATACCAAAAAAGTGGCAGAAGCCATTGCCGGTGAGCTGGGTGCCGAACTGGAGGAAATTATCGATAAAACTAACCGCTCCGGATTTTGGGGTTGGCTCTACGCCGGTCGTGATGCCTTTCGTAAACGCTTAACCACCATCGAAAGACCCAAAAAAGATCCGGCCGACTTTGACCTGGTGATCCTTGGTTCTCCGCTCTGGGCTTTTATCTCCTCTTCTCCGGCGATCCGCACTTATATTACGGAAAACGCTGCAAAATTTAAAAGGGTGGCCTTCTTCTTAACCATGGGAGGAACAAAGGGAAAAAGGGCGCTGGAGGATCTGGGACAGCTCTGCGGCAGGCAACCCCTCGCAACGCTTGAGATCAACGAAGCAGAGATTGATAAGCAAAATTTTTCTCAGAAAGTCATCGCTTTCTGCCGTAGCCTAAAATAAACTTATCAGCCGTATTTTGCTTTCAGATAAATTAGATAGAGGCAGAGGAGCAGCGTCACCGAATTTGCCAGAATAACCGGGAGCGCTTTTGCCATCAAACCGTATACAATCCAGAGCATCAGCCCGGAGGAAAAGACGATAAACATGATCAGAGAGAGATCTTTCGTTTCCTTGCTTTTATATGCCTTGATTACCTGCGGCAGGAAAGCCAGGGTCGTTAGAGTGCCAGCGAAAATTCCGATCCAAAAAAGATAATCCATCTGGTTAGTTTTATACCTCCAAACTCTTTCTTAAGGCTTTAAATTCTTTGAGAAAAATTCTGCCGATCTTTGCATAAAGAGTGGCCAAGCTCTCTCGAACTCATGTCCTTCTCCCGGGTATTGATAATAAACCACCGCCTTACCTTTTTCTCTGAGGAGTTGATCAAGTTCGTTAGACCAGGCGATGGGGACCGATTTATCCGCGGTGCCGTGATTGAGCAGGATGGGCGCTTTAATCTTATCCAGATAATTGATGGCCGAGATCTCTTTCCAGAAGATCGGATTAGATTCGGGAGAACCGTAACGCGCCAGGATCTTTTCGGCCACACCGTGATGGCCGCGTTTGATCCAGCGATTAAAGTTATTAATATAATTGCCGCTCATCGGAGCATAGAGGGCACAGGCCTTAACCAGATCCGGTTTGGTAACCAGAATGTTTAGCGCAATCCCTCCCCCTAATGAATGGCCCAGCATCCCGATCTTTTCTTTGTCGAGAAAGGCATAGCGGCTGGCTTTAACCGCCATGATCACATTGATCACATCTTCAACATAGTTAAGATTAAAACTCAGTTCGCTTTGCGGATCCTTATCGGAGAGCCCGTGGTTGCGATAATCGGGATGAATGACGACGAAGCCACGCCGCGCCAGATAATCTTGCTCACGTTTAAGACCGCGACCTACCGTGTAAATTTCCGGATTGATATGCCCGTGGTTAAGGATGAGCACCGGGAAAGGCCCCTCCCCTTTTGGAACGTTCATGATCCCAGAAATATTTAAATTTCCACTTTTATAATTGATAAGATAGCGGGTGTAGGCCTTATTATCCTCTAAGACTTTGACCGTTTTAAGATCGCGTCCGTCAAATTGTTTGGCCGCTAAAGTGGGCAGAGTGAGAGGATTTTGTAAGGTTTCTGCTTCTGCGCGCATCGTCCCCCAAAACAACCCCAATAAAATCGGTATAAAAATTAAAACTCGATAAACACTAAGCTTTTTCATTATTTTAAATTTCTAGTTAATTGTTCTAGCGGGATGCTAACTTCTTGCTCCCCCGCCGCATAAGGGGCAACCTGGTAATCGGGAAAGGTGATGATTAATTCTTTATCCGTTAAATTAAAATATTGATAGTTTTTCGGATCCGGCCCCGCCCCCTTCCTGACCCAATCCTGATCTCGCCCAATCTCCCCACGCTTTAACAATTCTTTGATACAATAATCAGAAATCGTTTTTAAGTATTTTCTTCCTGGTGCAAAAAGGTCTGGAAGCCATAACTGTTTTCCCTTCAGAAGGTCAAAATTCAAGGTACTGATCCAATGCCGGGGATGGGCGGCGCCAGCAAAGTAGACCAGCGAATTGAACCTTAAGCTTAAGATCTTTTCGTCGACGCAGACAACGGAATATTCCGTTGAAATGCCGTTGTTGAAACCATTGAATGGCTTCTCTCTGTCTTTTAGAAAATCAGCTTTAGCCATCTCTATAACCGCTTTGATCTGCTGATTGGTCAACTGCTCAACTTTAGGATGATTACTCCATCTAACTTCAGGGTAATTCATCTCCAGCTTGTAATCCGAAGCTTGCTCCTTTAAAACCATCTTTTTAATGGTCATACCTGCGGGTAAAAGCGCTTTCGGCTGGAGAGCAAAAAGCTTATCCGGGCAAATGGCTATTAAAAAAATTAGCAGGGTGATGATTAAAATAATTCTTTTCTTCATAATGGCCTGATTCTACTCCGCGAGATCCATCAAAGCAAACCCTAATTAGCTCTTTGACAATAATAGAGAGCGGTGGGAAAATATGGCGGGAGGATTAAAACTATGTTAAAAAAGGTGTTGATCGTTCTAGGCGTCGTTATTTTGCTGCTGATGATTGGCGGTGGGGTGATGATCTACCGATTAAATAATATGGCTTATAAGTTTAAAAGTGACCTGGCCAAGGTTTCCAATCTTGATCTTTCAACGGTTAAGGATGGAGTCTATAACGGTAGTTACGGTGATTTTGTGGTTTCCGTCAATTTAGAGGTAACGGTCAAAAAGCATAAGATCACCCAGATCGTGATCAAAGATCAATCCTGCGGCAAAGGTTATGATGCGCGGGGAACGATTGATCGGATCATCAAAGCACAATCACCTAAAGTGGATACCATCACGGGTGCTTCCTCCAGCAGCCGCAGTATCATGCTGGCGGTTGATCGGGCGTTAAGGAAATAATATAAGTTGCGGGCTAAAACTCTAGCAGTCGTTTTATTAATCATTATCTTGGTTGCTGCTTTGGGTATCTGGAATATGATGAAAAAAGAAGCTAAGCAGGTAGAGATCATGCTCTCCGGCTCTCGAGTAGGTACCTGTATTATCTATTCAGACTATTCTTATCAAATCACCTGCAACGACCCCACTCTAAAGGCCCAGATCAAACAGGTTTTTGATCAAATCCTAACCGAAGACAAGGCACTATTAAAGTATGAGGAAATGGAAGGCGACGTCTTGATTATGAAGGGTGATTACCTGAGCCGCAAAGATAAAAATTTTGTCTACGCCCTGCTCAATACCGCTGCCGATCGTATCAACGCCATCCTTAAAGATGGATATTTTAGCTTTGAAATAAAACATTAAATGTCAAACCAACAAGGTCCTGTCTAAGCCAATTTGACTAATATATAACCGTTCCCGAGACGATTAAACAAGGCTTTACGTTCTTTTTTCCCTAGACAATAAAAGCCGGGCCAGGGGTATTCCGCCGGTTTGGGAGTAAAACCGGGAAAATATTTTTTGTGCGCCTGCTTTTTTGGAATAAAGTCTACGCTAAAGCGGTGGGTGCTGTTATCTATCTTTACCACATAGACGCCATCTCTCTTCAATTCAATATCTTCCGGTTTAATATTCTTGCCTATTCCCGCAATTTCTAGCTGCTTTACTAATTTATATTTCCAGTGCGGAGCCTCTTGTTCTGTCCGCTTTTCGAGTTCGGCGGTGGTCAGCTGCGCTTCCATCGGGATGTTATCCGGCGAAGCCAAGACCATAGAATAATAATAGACTCCCTTCTTTTTCTGGCCGCCGATACTGTCTTTGACCCCCCCGCGATAGCCTTTGCGGTAAAGCGGCCCACCCTTCTTCAGCTGTTCACTCACCGCCAAAAGATAAGACAAGCGCGCTTTTTTTAGTACCTGAAATTCAGTAAAATTTAAATTCCTGTCTAACCGTGGGTCCACAGGACTAAAAGCATCAATTAAAACCGAGAGCAGCTCTGGGACAGATGCCTGCTCCATTCGCCCCCTTACGTCATCTCTTCTGGCTTCATCCGCTTCCGATTTGGGATCAGCATAAGAATAACGGATCACTTCTCCAATTATTTTTCTTATCGAAGCGTCAACGGACATAAAGGTGCGTCGCATCATGTAAGCCACTCTGGCTATGTCCGAAGTGCCTGTCAAAAGAACACGAAAAGCAAAAAGATCATGCAACACCGGGAACGGCAACCCCACTTCCACCTCCGTAGCGAACTTTTCATAGATCGAATAATTAGTTTTGACCCTGCCAAATATTTGTGCCCCTTCTGGGAGCAAACCCGTCGTCTCACCAACGGCCCTAACCAGACGTAAAATATTGTCCAGGTGTTTCTGCGCCGAGACAGCGTTATGCCGAACCACGTTTTCGAACCATCGCTGGATCTTTAAATAGCGGTAGGGATTATAAGCTTTGAAATATGCGTCCTTTACTTTTTCAGCCAAGGCGGTGATATGCAGTTCTTCGACCACGGGTAAGACCTGGAAAAAATACTCCATCCTTTTATATTCTTCTAGTCTACTGAGTTTTAGTTCTGGTTCTTTTTCCTGAGAGGATTCCTTTTTTGTCTCTTTTTTAAGCCCCGGTTCTTTTTGTGTTTTCTCCCTCTCTTCCGCAAGCTTGAATCTCTCGTCCGCTAATTGAGAGAGCCGGTAAAGCTGAGATACGGCATAAAGCAATTTTGATTCTTTTGTACGCAGGATGGAACGAATCATGTTAATTAGATTAATCGCCTGTTCAGCATTTAGATCAATCTCATATACCCGGGGAGGTTTTTTCAGCATCTTGGTGGGCAGAAAGATATCACTCATGCTCAACGAATGAATCCCCACCATTTCCGCTCTGATCGCGGCATGTGCTATTTTTTTAACCTGGTAGATTCCCTCGCTGAGGAGTTTCCGGTCTATTCCCAGGCGCAAGCCGCCAGCCATGATATCTCGGCAATACGGATCGTTATCATAGGAATTTTGATTTCGCCAGTAATTATCATCATCGATTTTAAATTCTCGGGCATAATAAATGGCGGCGCAGAGCTCAATTTCGGAGGCGCCGGTTTGAGCCATGATCTCAGCTATTACCCAGCGTTCTTTATCCCCCTTGGTGTGAAGTTCTTCGCGGTAGGATCCAAAATGAGGAAATCTCTGCTCCATCCCTTCGTCAATGAAACCCCTGGCGCTGTTTAAGCGTGATTCATCTAAAAAAGCAGCTAAAAGAGGATATTTTTTAATAAAATTTTCATCGATCCGCTTGGTGTTGCAAAAATCCAAGAAATATTCGGATGCGGTGCGGGGCGTAGGAGGCTCAACTACCGTGCTTCTTTTTCCGCCAAAAATCCGATCATAAGCTATATTCTCAGGCTGAATACGCCCGGCGACGATCGCTTCGGTTGCCGAATAAATATAACCTTTATCTTCCAATTCTTTGAGCACTTTGGGAGGTGCGAATTCGCTGGTCCCGAACTCTCGGCTGCGAAGCAGCGCCACGTTAAGTTCTTCAGCCATAGCTTCTCGCCGGGCATGGGCCCTACGATTAAAAATCATTAAGCGCGAGAAGTTCCCTCCCGGCACTTCCACGTTGAATCTGGGATAATTGACCCGCTCTGCTTTCATCAATCTTTCTTCGATTTTTAAAAGCTATAATTTCATTATTTTTGAACTATACCCCGATTAACTGAAATTTCATCCAATACGCTCCGATAATAAAATAGAAAGATTTATTTAAATAAGGGGAAATAAAACATGTCAAACAGAATAACTGGTCCGAGTGTTCCTTTTAAGCCCTGGAGTCCAGAAGTGCAGCGTTTCGTGGATGATAAGACCACAACTTTAAGGATGATACAGAAAAAAGACCAGCTGCTTGAAAGATATGGCGTTCTGGCACGGACGACGAAAGTATTAGCTTCATTATATGCATCCGATCCCGCCGGCGGTTGGAGATTAAGGCCAGAGGCAAAAACAAAGGTTGAAAAAGAAATTTTTGATCTGCTTCCTGAACATCTTGTGCCAAATCACGACGGTGTGGAAGCGGCTTTAGCAACACGGATCGCTAACAATATTCAGCTACTTGAATTATATAGAGACGCGCTTAAAGCTTTGCCTTAAAGAATAGGGATTTTAACTACCCATTCCCTCATTGCACCATCGGACGGCGCTCCAAAGTCCATGAATAAATAATAGTTTCTGGCCGCATTGGATGCCTGCTCCCTTTGCAGATTAATATCAGTAATTGCCAAAAGGGAGAAGATTGATTATAGTATAATACCATCAAGAGAGATTCTGTAAAATGTCAGGTAAAGAGGGGATAAGAATGGCTAACCAGCGCGATGTTGAGATCGGGACCGAAAGGGTAGAAACACTGACCGATGGTGTCTTTGCCATCGTAATGACTTTACTGGCCTTGGAGCTCAGTCTTCCGATCATTTCGGGAAAATCGATAGAGACTCAAATCATTCCACGCCTAGTCGAACTCTGGCCAAAATTTTACAGTTATATCTTGAGCTTTTTACTCACCGGTATGTTATGGAATGGTCATCGGGTTGAATTCCGTTATGTTAAACGTTCTGACGGCATGCTGGTGATGCTGACCGTTATTTACTTGATGTTCCTGACCCTGCTTCCCTTCACCACCTCCCTGCTCGGCGCTTATCCCTTAGATAAATTACCCTTATTAATTTTTGGGATAAATTTTGCGGCGATCCTCTGCTCAAGAATTGTCATCTGGCGCTATGCGGTGGGCGAACACCGCCTGGTCGATCCCGATCTATCTCCCCAACTGATCCATACCAATACTATCATCCCCCTGGTGGCGATCGTGGGTGCGGTTATAAATAGCTTGATCGCTTTTATCAGCCCGCTAGCAGCGATTATCATTTACTACACATTGGTTTTCTTTTACCTGATGGTGATCGTGAAGGGCGCTTTCCCACTCTTAGGGGTTCGTAGAGAAAAATAAATCCCTACACCAAAGATTTTAGTGTGGGGATAAAATTATGAGTAAGCTAGTTGATAACGAAAGGGATCTGGCTAAAATCTTAAAAGAAAAGGAAACGGTCTTTGTCCTGATCTACGCCTCCTGGTGCCCCCACTCCGCACGCTTCCTCCCCATCTTCGAGAAACACGCCGAAAAAAGAACGCACGAATGTGCACGGGTGGTCATCAATGATGATGAGTCTTTAGCGGAAAAATATAGGGTTGAATATTATCCTTCTGTTCTTTTCTTTAAAAAAGGCAAGGTTGCGAAACGTCTAGATGTAGAACAAGGTGGAGATCTAGATGAAGATCAGCTAAAAGAGTTCTTTAGCGCCTGTGCCAGCTAACCCGACTGACACCCTCAACTAAACCCTACTAAATCGCTATTGGAAAACCCGTAAACTATTATTGAATATTCACATACAAGGGGTTAGGCAACGATGACAAACAAGATGCAACTATGCCAAAAGAATTTGAGGCCGCACCCGTAAACGTCATCTTATTCATTGGGTAAAGACTGATTACATAAGCCCCTTTACCTCTAATCATAGCTGACGTGACCGTAAATGAAGTTTGCGCAAAAGGTAGTATTTCCGCATATCCTTCTGGAGACGAGGCGCTTGGATTATATATTGTTAACGCAGTATAGGCTGCCGGGCTATTTCCATTATAGTTCGTCCAAGTTATGGTAAAAGGAACGGCGACAACTGCGCTGATTGCCGGACTAGATATTAAAATTCGAGAATCAGGAGTTGTGGTTGGCCCGCCCTTCATGGTTTCGGTGGTGGTAACGGCTGTTAATGAAACACTTTCACCCGTTCCGTGTTTCAATTCAGCGACAGAATAATATGCGCCTCCGCCATAATAAGCACAAAGTGTAAACTGACCGGTAGTTTCGTTAGAAGCAATAACCGTGGCATTAGCCACCGCTTCACCTGTAAAGATCAAATTAAAATTGGGCAGATTAGTAGCCAATTGGGCTGAGCCATTTTTATAAATAAAAACTGTCGGATAAGAGAACCTTGCAAAAACAGAAGGGCCGCCATAAGCCGTCCCACCACCTCCACCACTCGAACCACACCCAAAAACCGTCGCTAAATAAGCAACCAATAAAACCGAAAACGTGAAGATAGCTATTTTTTTCATTTTTAATCTCCTTTTTTCTTTCCTTGCCTGAATTATAAATATTAAAAACATTTTTGTCAATAAAAAATAGATAAAACATGAACATCATAAACTATGACAACTTATAGATTTCGGATAAGAAATATTATGTAAATATGTGGCGCCGGGATTCCATCCCTAGCTGGTTAAGTTATTCTAATTATTTGGCTTCGTCTCTTACCCTGGTTACTTTTTTGGCAGCAAAAAAGTAACCAAAAAACTGCGCAAGGGGGGATTTCCCCCTTACGTAACCCCCTTTCCCAGCTCGCCGAACTCGGCTGCTCGTGAGGCCCTCGCAGCCTCACACAGGCGGCTCGCAAGGTATTTTATTTAAAATTGATTTTATCAACCTTTACATTTGGTTAACTTATTAAAAGTAATTAAACGTCAAAGAGCGCCGTCGGTTTTGGCAAAAGCCACGAAGAACGAGATTGCTTCTTTTGCCAAAAGGGAGGTGAAGGGAGGTTACGGCCCGACGTACATCGGGCGAAGGGGGTTTTGGTGGCAGCGGTTTTGGATGGGTGCTTCGACGGCGCAGGGGTGCAGGGGATATGCCCCTGCCCGGTTTCTTTTCTGCCGCTTTTCTTTGCCGGAACAAAGAAAAGCGGCTATAAAAATTTTAATAAAAGCTTAATGACCAATAAAGTAAATATACATAATATTTCTTATGCGAGTAATAGTTTCAAAGATTTACAAAGAACTGAATGGTTATAAAAAAAGAATTGGCTTTTTGACTTTTTCTAATAGCGGTGGGAAAATATATTAAATGAAAAAGAAAACGAAATATTGGTCAGGGAGGGTAACCAGAGAAAGCAACGCGCTGGACCTGGAGCAAGGAGTATTTTCACTCTCCGACCCGCACCGCCTTGCCCTTTCACTAAAGCGTTCGGCGGAAGCCAGCGACCGGCGCAAGAGTGCGCCTTTTCGCTCCGCCATGTCGATGCTTAATTTCTATATCAATCGCGCCGGCAAGAACCTGCCCAAAAACCGGTTGGCCATTCTCAATCGCGCTAAAAATGAGTTGAGGCGTCTATTTGGACGGCCACTAATTTTAGTCTTGGCAATATTTTTAACAGGATCAGTCTGTATAGCAGCGATCAATCCTGGGGATATAGTTAAACCCGATGGCCTGCCGCTGATCGGTAAATGGATGTTCAGTTCCGATCTTAAGCCAGCCAACTGGTTGGGACTAAAGTATCAAGGCAAGGAGATGAGGGAGCCGATCAATGTGATCGTGGTTGACCGGCGATCCGTTTCAACGGCTGAGGCGATCACGCGCTTAGCCCTGGCATGTCGCCAGGCAGGTTACGCTGATCGCTGGGGGCACTCTGGCGGTTATCGGGGTTACATGGCGGGCGCATTTTACCCTCAGTTGCCGGCGGAAAAAGAGCATGCTTTTTCTAACGCCCCTTTTATCATGAGTAATAATCATGGCAGATTTTTTGGCCCTTATTTTGATGGAAAGCGATATTATTTTTCGGCTTCATTGAGCCGGGAGCTGATCGTTCTGACGCTCGATCGAAAGAAAATGCATAAGTATGGTTCATTCAAAATAGCACGGGACGATTTTACCAGCCGGATGAATAAAAAGACCGATTATAAGATCGCTAAATATGTGGAGCTTAAGAATACATTGATCAACGATATGATGTTGACCACCGGCGACCATGACGGCCGGGCGGTTGTCCTACTTCGGGAGTAATGCCTCAAGATCGGCCAAAATATTTCTTGCATCTTTCGAAGGATCGACATTCTCATAAACTTTCTTGATCTCCCCCTGCGGATCGATGAGGTAGGTCGTGCGTTTCGCGACGCCGACCGGTCCCACCCCCAGAAAAACCCCGTATTCTTTGATCACGTCCCCTTTTTCATCGCTTAAGATATCAAAGTTGAGATGGTACTGGTCGTAGAACTTTTTGTGGCTCTCGACCGAATCCCTGGATACCCCCACCACTTCCGCTCCCTTCGCCCGGATCTCGGAGATAAAATCGCGGTAGGAACAGGCCTGCGTGGTGCATCCCGAGGTAAAATCTTTCGGATAAAAATAAAACACCAGCCATTTGCCGGAATAGTCGGAGAGTTTGTGAGATCGGCCGTTTTGATCGGAAAGATTAAAATCGTGCGCTTTCATAAAATCACCTCACCAGAATCTTACTCCCACACTCCAATTAAATCAATCGTCACGCTTGCCCTGAGTCCCTCGTCCCCACCCCCTAGTCCCGAATATATTGACACCCAAAGATAGCAGTGGGAGAATATAGGGAAATAAGGAGGGCAACAACATGAAAATATTAAAGTGGCTATTGATCATTATCGTGGTTATCGTTCTACTGGTAATTGGGTTTCTGGCATATCTGGGGTTATTTTCCCCGATGAAAGCGTACGAATCCAAGATGGGACCGTTCACGATCGCTTACGAAAATTTTGTTGGTCCATACGCGAAGACCGGACCGGTCTTTGCCAGAGTAGCTGTAGCATTAAAAGCAGAAGGGATTGTAACCACGCGGGGATTGGGCATCTATTATGATAATCCAAGCCAGGTCCCGGCTGACAAGTTACGCAGTGATTGTGGGGTTGTGATCGAAGGTAAGGATCTGGCCAAATTTAATAAGATCAAGACAAAATTCAAAGTTATGGAGCTCGCACAAAAAGACAGCGTGGTCGTAGAGTTTCCGATCCGGAATGCCTTGTCATACATGATCGGCCCGATGAGAGCCTACCCTATGCTGACGAAGTATGTCGGGGAAAAGAATTACAAGATGACAATGACCTATGAACTGTATGATGAAGCTTATGGAAAAATTTTATTTGTCGCGGTGATCGAAAAGAGCAAGTAAATTTGACTTAAAGAACGATGAGCTAATAGTATCGGAGGAGATAGCATCCCAGACAAAAACACTTACGATAATTATCCCCTCTGGATCCCATTACTATCGGTCTTGTTATCCCTGACGATCTACGTCATTGGCGCTTATATCTTATCCGGTTTTGGGTTGGTCTATGTTCTGCTTTTCATCCTTTTTTGTCTCTGGTTGGAATACCACGTCATGAGCAATTCGTGCCGGAATTGTTATTATTACGGCAAGCTCTGCGGGTTGGGAAAAGGAAAGATTGCGCCTTTATTCATCGAAAAAGGTGACCCCAAGAACTTTACGGAAAGAAATATTAGTTGGAAAGATCTGATCCCGGATTTTCTGATATTTCTGATTCCTTTTATTGGGGGAATAATTTACCTGTTCATCCGCTTCAATTTTCTAACCCTGGCGCTGATCGTCGTCCTGGCCATCCTGGCCTTTCCCGTCACTGGCTTCATGCGCGGCTGTCTCCTCTGCCCCAACTGCAAGCAATGTGAGCTTGGCTGTCCGGCGCAGAAGTTGTTTGGGAAAAAGCAGCAGTAATCCCCCAGCCCCCAGTCCCTAGTTCCAGGTCCCGCATACATTGACAGCAAAAGATGACAGTGGGAGAATCTACAATCATGGCCGATAAAAAAGTATCCTTTTTATCCCGAACCGATCCGAGTGTCTGGTCGCTTATCTTCGCCAATCTGCTGACCATCGCTTTCGCCATAAAATTCAACTGGAGTCCGCTGGAACTGATCTGGATCTATTGGTCGCAGAGCGTGACCATCGGGGTCACTAATTATATAAAAATGCGCCGGCTGGAAGCCGCAGCTGGTTCTGGACAGCCCCTGTCTGGTTTCAACTCTTCTTTTTTCTTGATGCATTATGGCTTCTTCCATTTTATCTACCTCCTTTTTATACTGATTTTTACTTTCGCGGGGGAAGATCTGCCGCTGAAGGGGGAGGTTCCGATCCAGTGGTTCTGGGTCATGGTATCGATAGTGACCTTTATTCTGAACCACTTTTTTTCCTATTTCTATAATCGGGAACGTGATCAAGCCAAAGAAAGTATCGACCGGCTTTTCTTCTTCCCCTACGCCCGGATCGTCCCGATGCATTTAACCTTGATCTTAGGTGCCGGAGCAGAAGCTATTTTCCCTGGAGTGGTCAACGCTCCACTCTATCTGTTCTTGTCATTAAAGACCGTGGCCGATGTTGTCATGCATAAGATCGAACACGCTTGAGCCGCTAATCATCCCTCATCCCTCTTCCCTCTTCCCCAGTCCCTAGCCCCCAGTCCCTTAGCCCCTAACCCCAATACCTGAAATTATTTCCCCCCTTTACCGATAATGATGTAGATATGGCTATGTTCGAAATAAATTTAATTGGACGCCGGGTCGATCCTGAAATGCAGTGGATCCAACAACAGTCCAAAGAACTGGACTTAATGGCGAAACTGAGGAAATACTTCCCGGGTTCGGTCATCCATACGTGTATGGACCTTGGTCGTGACGTGGTCGAGAAATTGAAGCCTCTCATGCAGCCGGTGGATCTGGGGATCATGCTTGGTTCTTCGGCGCAAAAGGTTATCTTATTGGGCGAAGACCACGGCCAGCAAAGGGCCAAACGCTTTGCCGCCGATTTATTGGAGCAATTACGCGACCAGGGTTTTACGCACATTGGCATTGAGTGGCTGGGATCGGAATATGCTAGTTTTTTAAATAGTCTTTGCCGGTCAGGCAGCGGGTGGGGAAAACTCCGCGACCTATTGTTGGACTATCGCCGAGTGGGATTTATGGCACAATCCGGCGAAGAAAACCTGGCTTTTCTTGATACCGCAGATCGCCTGGGTTTTACGGTGATCCCTATAAATATAACCCAGAGTATGGATAAAGTAGACAGCCGCCTGTTCACGAGTGAACAGGACATCACCTATCGGGATATATGGATGGCAAAGATGATAAATCTCGGCCTGCGCGAGCCGAGCCTGCTGGCCAGGGAGCGTGAAAGCAGGATGGTGGTGATGGTTGGCGCCGGCCACCTCGACCAAAATCTCTCTCTGCCCAATGTTCTAAGAGGAGAATACGGGATAGAATCGTCATCCATATTTTATGCCACCCAAGGGGCGGCGGTTGAAAGGCCGATGATGATTCCCTTAAATGAAGAGACACTTAAACAAATTCCCATTTATTGCCCAATCGACGGCTATCATGTTCATGGCAGATATCCCTATCCCGCCAATTGGATAATTTTTATTCCCTAATTCGTAATTCGTCATCCCCAGCCCCCAGTCCCTAGTTCCAAGTTCCGAATACATTGACACAAAAAGCGCAATTACGACCACCGACCGTGTGAAATTTTTTTTGGATATTACCGATAAATAGCAAATAAGATATGAGCAATCCATTACCTAAAATAACTAGTAAATACATCATAAATCAGCCCATCCCCAGGCCGGTGCCGAAGGATTGGAAAAGCGGCATCGGTGATATAAAAAGACCCCCACCCGCTGAATTCGTCCATTCGTCTGAGTTTGGATGGACCGAAGCAAAAGATTTGGTAGAAATGCCCGAGCTGCGAGAGGCGTTCGTGCAGCTCTTGCCCAAAACCGACCACGCGCGGGTTACCGCGGCTGACCAATACGTTCAAGACCTGGAAATACACATTGACGGCATGCTGCAAGACCGAATCTATTTTATGCGTGCCCTCCGCGGCTTTGTGCACTGGGTTTATGACACCTATGCCCCCGGAACCAAACTGAACGTCGCCGAGATGGGCTGCGGTCCCGCGCTTTTGCTGCACGGTCTGGCTCCGGGACGCTTAAGAAAAAACTGGCAGGCTTTTGATATTGATAAAAATTTCGTAGAAATTGCCCAGACCAAAGCACGGCGACAAGAATTACCGGTCACGGTAAGCCAACGCAGCGCCTATGAGCCGATGCATGCAAGCCCCCTCAACCCCTATCCTCATATCTGGACGGGACTTTCCTCCTTCGATGCGCTGGATGTGACGTTGGCCCTGCAGGCGATGGAAGCTCCGGCCGGGACCAGATTTATTCACATTCAAGATCTTTATCCGGCGGTTGACAACATCCTCCATTTCGAACGCAAATTCCCGGATCAGCGGGTAGATTGGCTAGTGCGGTCTTCGGCAGTGAAAGAATATGGCCTGGATCAGTTAAAAGGGCTGCTGGAACAAAACCGCATGCAGGAGGCCTTTTCCATAATAATAAATTTCGGGATGAACCGGGAAGGAAGGCTCTATTTTAAGCGCGGGGGTGAAATCCTCAGTCCACCTGAGGAATTCCACGGGAGATTATTATTTTGTTTGCAGGATGCCGGTTTTAAGATCATCGACCAGGGAGTAGCCATGACCACTTATGTCGGTGAAATTACGCCCGAACAAGAAGCGCTGGCCGCCTCCGATCTATTCAAAGACAGCGTTCGGCCCGGCGGCTATATCAATTCGCAGGGAGATTATTTCCCATTAAGGACTCAGCCAGCCGATCCCACTCAAACTCTGCCGGAAAGAGAATTCTGTGAGCTCTTAATTGCGAATTTTGTGGTGGCAGAAAAGATATAGTCCCCGCCATACCTTCCTGATATGAGGCTTAGGTGATTACAAAACGCCGACGAAAACTTGGGCCGTCCGCGTCTAACGCGAGCACTGGCGCGGTAAAAAAGCCGACCAGCTCCCGGCTGACCCGCCTTTCACGATACAACCGATCCAAAGGATTAGCGGCGGTAACGAAAACAAACTTTATCCCCTTGCGTAGCAGTGCCGGTACCCTTTGCATAAAACTGATCGCTATCCGGTTATCGCTTTTAGTGCCAGGATTTTCAACCACATAAGGGAACATTAAATGCGCCTCATCCACGAAACAGACGTAACCCGGACTAGGTGCTAATTTCTCTGAAGGCAATAATTTGTGAAATTGAAAATCTTGGGTCTGAAAAAGTTTTAAGCTCCTCCCCCATCGGCGAATTAATTCCTCTTCAAAATCGAACCAGAGAACAGCTTGATCCATCTTCCATAGCAATTCTATTCCTATTGCTCGAGCCAGCGTCGTCTTGCCCAGGCGGCAATTTCTATCGAGATTGTCCTGGTCCGATCCGGTGATCACCACCATCTGGTGGTCCTTAACTAATTCCAGACCTTTCTGGATGATGGTCTTGTAATCTCTTTGATACTGCCCTATGTGAGCTTGATATCTCATCCGGGCCAGCGCGGGACAACATGGATATAATTTTACGTCCATAGTATTTCTATTTATATATCGTTAAAAAGCGTGGAAGATTTCAGATTGAGAATGCCCCTCGTCCCGGGGACTTAAATTAGATCACTGGCGAATATGGTTTGTGCCCGCGATCCTCATATCCCCTCTTCGGAAAAAAGACCGATTAATTTCACTCAGATCAAAGCCTCGAAGATCGAACACGCTTGAGCCGCTAATCATCCCCAGCTGAGATTTAAATAGATTTTCGTCACTAAAGCACAAAATCTCGTCATCTCATAATATTCAAACATCCTAATTTTATTCCTAATGCACGAATACAATTATTAGGGCATTCGTGTTTAAATTTGGGTATTAGGATGATTGGCAATAAAATTGCTATCATTTTTAATAAGAGGTGTAATTATGAAAGACATAATACCTATTGAAAGAATAGAAAACAAAATTTACCTGATTCGTGGTCAGAAAGTGATGCTTGACAGAGACTTGGCTGAATTATATCGGGTTCCAACCTGGCGGTTAAATGAACAGGTTAAAAGAAACAGAGAAAGATTCCCGGAAGACTTTATGTTCCCTCTGACCAGACAAGAAATAATGAGCATATCGCAAACTGCGATATCCTTTTCAATCAAGTTTGCTAAAAATGTTAATGTCTTCACTGAGCAAGGGGTAGCGATGCTATCCAGTGTCTTGCGAAGCAAACGAGCAATCAGAGTTAACATTGCTATCATGCGGGCTTTTGTCCGGCTGAAGCAGACGCTGGCCGTACACAAAGAGCTGGCAGAAAAATTCAAGGAGTTAGAAAGTCGTGTAAACGGTCATGATGCAGACATTAAGGTGATCGTTGATGAGATCAAACGGATTATTGAAATCGAGCAAAAGCCCAAACCGAAGATCGGATTTGTTACGAAATCTAGGGACTAGGGGTTAGGGACTGGGGACTGGGGACTGGGGACTGGGGACTGGGGACTGGGGACTGGGGACTGGGGACTGGGGACTGGGGACTGGGGATTTGGGATTGGGAAAGGAGAGGAAGGGAATGGTTAAGGAGTTTCAGGATCTTGAAGTTTGGAAGAATGCAAAGCAGGTTGTTATTTCAATCTATAGATTTACCAGGGATTTTCCTAAACAAGAAACTTATGGGCTAACGGACCAGCTCAGGCGAGCGACTAATTCGATATGCGCCAACATTGCGGAAGGGTTTAACAGATTTCATCATAAAGATAAAATAAAGTTTTACTACAACGCCCGCGGATCAATAAGCGAATGCAAAAGCCATTTATTAATTTGTCAAGAACTTGGCTATCTTGGAAAAGGAAGTGTTGATAAATTAATTGAGGAACTTGATATTATTGGCAAAATGTTAAATGCAATGATTAATTCCCTCTATCTCCACCACTCCTCCCCCAAACCCCTGCCCCAATCCCCAGTCCCCAGCCCCTAGTCCTGATTTCCGAGTACATTGACATAAAAAGATGGCGCAACCACTAATTACACCATCCTCGATAGGAGTTCGCTTATAGGTGGGTAGACTTAGGGAGAACTTTTAATAATCTTTAGGGAAATATTTTTTACCTGCTTGCCACAAATACTTATCAATTTGTTTTAAGTCGAATGCAGTCAATTTAAAGTATTTACGGAATTCTTCAAGTATCTGTCTATATTGCTCGTAGTTTTTTAAATCTCTCCTTTTGAATGCGAAGAATTTGTCCCGCTTTTTAAAATACATCAGCATTTTTTCTACAAAACTATCATATATTGGATAAACTGTTGGCTTATGATGACTGCAGTATTTTGTCGCAAATGAATAGAAATTGATATGCCTCCCTCCTGGCATTCTTATCTTTGCGATATCATTAACAACCGAAAGATCATTATTCTTGAGTCTTTTATCGATCCTCATTTTTAGAATATGCCTTGCTACTATAAATGGAGAAAATATGTTTGTACTATAAAAATCGTTCAATGAACACACTTTAATGAGGATATCATCCATATTAGTATTTAATGGGTAGGTCTTAGAGAACAATTTCCTCAGGCTGCTTTCCTGTAAAACATAATTATCTAACGAATCCCATTTATTTAGATATCTTTTAACTTCTTTAGGCGAAGGTTCAATTATTTTTATTTCTTTCTTTGTTATCATTTATTACTGCATTTCACTTATGCCAAATCGACAATCTTTAACACACTAATATCTCTCTTTTTATTGCCAGCTAGTAAAAATTACACCCCCTACTGTATAAAGTCAAATTACAATTGAATAAACCCATGTTTTACCCATCTCCCAGTCCCAGCCCCGATTCCCGAATACATTGACACCCAAAGATGGCGGTGGGAGAATGAGAATGCTCTAGAGTTTAATTATTGAAATGGAGGGAGGAATATGTCTTTTATTATTACACTTTATGTTAGAGAAGGCATCGTCATGGCAAGTGATAGTCGTTTATCACTTAACGCTACACAACAACAGCAAACAAGTCCGTCGGTATTACTTCTTGCCGTAGGGCAATCTGACTCAAACTATAAGACTTTTCTAGCACCAAATAATATTGGGATATCTACTTTTGGTGCAGCAGACATTGGCGGAGTTCCCATCGGTGGCTTCATCGAATCATACATCAATGAGCATCTTTCGCATAGCACTCTAGAAGTCGATCAAGTTCCGCAAGATATTTTAAACTATTTTCGAAATTTCCCAAATCCACCAAGCACTGGCTTTCATATTACCGGATATAAATCTGTCAATAATATTCCTGAGCAACATGTATGGCATGTATCTATTGATGGTAACTTAAGCAATCGCATCAATCTCTCTAGTCAACAAGGTGCTATTTGGTCCGGCGAAGATGACATTTTAACTCGCCTAGTTCAACCAGTTTTTGTTCAAAACCCAACTGGAAATTTCATTCAATTACCGCATTACAAAATACCATGGGAATTTTTTACATTACAGGATGTAATTGACTATGCAATATATGCAGTTAGAACCACAATTGATTCAATTCGATTTCATCCAAGGCCAAAAAGCGTTGGTGGCCCGATTGATGTTTTAGTAATAAAGCCAAATCGAGCCTTTTGGATTCAAAGAAAAGAACTTCACGGGGAAATATCCGTTAGCCCCTCTCAACTCTTGTAGAAAGAATGAAAAAAAAGATGGAGGCCGGGAGTATTCGAAAGATTAGAATTTATAACTATTTTCTTTCTATAGCTTTCTTCATTTGATAAGAGAGATATTTTGTTTCAATTCCGTCTCTTATATTATCGAATAATATTCTTAGGTCATTGAAAAGATTGCGCCTTATTATATGTGAAACAAAGACTTGTTCAGTACCGAGCTGAATCACACCATAATATTTGCCTCCAACAATATCTCGGAAAAAGAATTTTATCTTAATCAATTTATTGGGATAAGCAATAAATACTGTCGGGAAATCACCATTTTTTTGTTCCAAATATTCTCTTTGTTTCGGTCTTAGAATATTTATATCCTTAAATACAATATTATAATGTTTTTTAACATCCATCCAAAAGATATCGTATTCTTCAAATATAATTGACACTGCAACGCCATTGCCAATATTCTCAATCTCAAACTTCTCGTCATGTCGATTAAATGTAATTATGGGTAAAGGCCTTAAAGTGCTTTCATATATGTCTCTGTTTTTAAGAAAAAGCAAATACGTAAAGAAAGCATAAACACCCGTAAAAACAACAAGAAAAGCTCCACTATTCTTATTCACAAATTCAATTATTTCAAACAATGACATATCTATTAATCCTTTTGTTCCAAATTCTACGCCCTTTATTCTTTGGTGTCACGAAGATTGCATAATTTGAGCAAGCAATTCCTTGACCTTTGCCTCGATTTCATCCCTCACCCTTCTAAACACCTCGATCGGCTGGCCGATCGGATCCTCGATCTGCCAATCGATCCGGTTTTTGGCTGCCACTACCGGACAGGTATCCCCACCCGCCTTCGTTGAAACTTCGGCGGGCAAGCACCCCATGGTCACAAAGTGATCAAAACTTTTAACCGGGACCTGGTTGAAACCTTTGGAATACTGCGAGGAAATATCGATCCCGACCTCATGCATGACCGCGATCGCGTCCGGATGCACAAACCCAGCCGGCCGGGTGCCGGCTGAGTAGACATCATACCTCTCCCCGGCGATCTTTTTGGCAAATCCCTCCGCCATCTGCGAGCGGCAGCAGTTCCCGATGCAAGCGAATAAGATGCTTTTCTTCATAGGTTTGCGGCCCAAATTCTACGCCCTTTATTCTTTTTATACAATTGAACCAGGGCGATAAATATTCTTAGCCACCACTCCGATCCACAGTATATCGATGACAAAGAATACCGGGAGTGCAATTGCGTAAAGTTTTATAAACATATTATTTATTATTAATTTTTAATTTCCACCATAACTTCATTACGGTTCATCCACGGCGGCGTCCACGGCGCATTGTATCCGGCGTAAGCCATGCTTCCCTGCACCGCTACTCTGTCACGAGCAAGTGCCGAGAGCAATTTTTCTTGCATCTGTTTAATTCTGGCTTCCGAGCGATACCACGAAAACCGCAGGACCGCATATTTTTTAACAGGAATCATCACGATTTTTACCCGTGAGTCGTTCGGCGTGGGCAATGTCTCCAGAGTATAGGAGCGGGGCATGCCAAAAGAAATGATTTGAGAGTCGCCTTCGCTCCTTGCCACCACCGGAGCCGTCATGGCAATTTTTTCGGACTTGTTATTATTCTCACCCTTTTGAGCGACTACGGGGGCAGTCATGGCAATGCTTTCATTTTTTTTGTTTCCACCAAAGATATATCCCGCCACAATTCTAAAACCTTGGCTCATCGATTCCCCATAGGAACCACGCACAGTAGTCTGCGCCACGATATGCGCCGGATATTCCCGTATTTCATATCCACCCATTTTATTTATAACGGTATAGTCCGCCTGCTCCACCCGGGAGCTAAAATATCCCCAGAGAGACCAGAACCCCATCAAAGCAACACCCGCTTCAAGGATCAGAGACAAAACGTTAAATAGATTCATGGGGACCTCCTTTTTTAAACGCGGATTGCGGAATGTTGAATGTGGAATTAATTCCGCAATCCGAATTCCGAGTTCCGCCAATATTCTACTCCTTAACCATTTTGATGCAAGCACTGCATTATTTTTGAAAGAAAAGGTTAAGGGAAGAGGGACTAGGGATTGGGGACCCCTCGACTCCCTCGATATAACTCGGGATAAATTCGCTCGGGGCAAGCTGGGCGCTGGGGGCTGGGAACTAGGAACTAGGGGATGGGGGCCGGGATTATTCTAGGTGACGATTCGAGCAGGGCATATATTCCATCGGCTAGCTCGGGGTTGATCACATCCAGATGGGCCAGGATCTCCAGGAACGGCTGGGCACACATACGCATGCGCATTACCGCCTGATCGATATCAGCTTTATCAAACCCCGCGCTTTTTCTGGTCAACCCGGAAATGATCTCGGCCGCTAGATCGGCCGGAAGCTGCGGATATTTCAGCACCTTGCGAACTACCTGCGGCGGAGTAGACCTGGCCAGCGCGACAAAGCGCGCCTCCTCCCGCGTCATAACGGTTGAGAATTTCCAGAAAGCAACCTCATACAGATCACGGGAATAACCGGGCATGACCAGCAGGTCCATCAGCGCAAACTGACCCGTGTTCTGATTAAGCACAAGCCAATACGCGATTTGGGGATGGAGTTTGCGTAGCGATAGATAATCTATTTCACTGATCGAGAGTTCTCCAGAAATTCTTTGGTAAGCGTCCAGTGCAATCTCATTCGTTCCGGAAGCGGCCACAATCTGCAGCAGGAGCATTCGCTTTGTGTTGGGATGATCGCAAACGGCGCGTACGATTTCTAGACCCGGAAATTCCTGATGAATCTTTTCAATCATGGAGGAGGAAACTACCCGTTGGTCAAACTTCGTCAAAATAGCTAAAGCTTTCTTCTGATCAATCCCCCGCTCCAGCCTCCCGCTTAGATTCTCGGCTACCGCCTGCCGGATTTGATCGTTGGTGCTGTGCGATAGGCGCGCTAAGGTGAAGTAATTAATAAATGGGTCACGTGCTTTCTGGAGATCATTGCCCAAGGGGTTGTAAAAGCCGAAAAGACGACCGGAACCAAACCATTTTCCTTTTTGCGAGATATCCATAGCTTGATATCGCGGTCTTTTGCTTTAAATTTCACGCGGGGAAAAATATTCGCGCCTCGCCACCGCTAGCTCAATTATTTAATCCCGTCAAAAGCGATATCGATATTCATGGCTCTAAATAATGGTGAGCCGGGAGAGACGGAGTGCTCTTTGAACAGAATAAAATATTGATCCAGATAACGTTGCGTTCTGGCTATGTCGCCTTTCCTCCAAACTGTAGTTAAGTGAATCGCCATTGCCGCTTGAAACCGGGTCAGCGGCTCGGAATAATGGAAATCCATCACCGTCCCCCGCTGGGTGAATTGGATCGGATCATGGCCGGAACTTTTATAGGCATCGATCGCGTCTGTGACCAGCTGCGTCGCGTTATAGCTTCCTCCTCCCGCGGCAATCTTTTGCTGGATCTGCTTAGAAATCAATTGTTCCATCCGCCGGGCCGGTTCGGAAAAATGAGCATAAAGAAAAACCAAAGTGCTTAAATATTGATCGGCAATCTCTTCTATGATCAGCTGCCGCCCGGCCTGATTGCCCCCCGCTCCTTTTAACCTCTCCGCCACACCGCGGGGAATATTAAAATGCAGGCCGTATCCCTCGGAAGCGCTGATCCAATCATCGAGCGCTACCCAGGAATTCGACATCCGGTCGGGATAATTGCGAAGTTGATAGTCGGCAACCACCAGATAGGATTCGACTTCCATCCTGGCCATAGGGAGCTTTGCTTCTCTAAAATCCTGGTACCCGTGGTATAACTCGTGCAGCAGAGTGCTTTCAAAATATAACCTGAGAGCCGGGTCATTTAAATCGTCGGGTATAACCACCCGCAGCGTGTCTCTGGGCGGAAAATAACGGCCGCTGAGATCCCGCGCCGCCTCTTTCAAGGGTAAATATTCCAGCTTGATTCTGCCTCTTTGGACCAGATCCGTCACCTTCGCTAAAAAATCATTGTAGCCGGGAGATAAGAGCTTTTGCTCCCGGGCCCGGGTTAAAAATGACAGGACTAAATCTTTCCCGGCTCTTTCTTTTCCCGCTTCCCCCGACGGTATCCGACCGGACTCGATTCCGGTGCCGGGATTTAAAGACGTGCCTTTAAATAAGATGCCTCCTCCCAGCACCACTGCGCCGGCAATCAAACCATATCTGAAATAGGTAGATATTTTCATAAGAGCTCTTCATTAAATTATCGGGGATAGAGATAGGAAATTTCATTATTTTGGGACTGGGGAACTAAGGAACTAAGAATGAAATTTTTATTTTATAACTCCGATAAAGAATAGAGAAATATTATGCTTGAGGAAGATATATAAATATGAAGATTTATTATGTTAAAGATGCCTACCGGCGCAGTGTTTTAAATATCAATGTGCTTCAACCAAATGGTGAGAGAGAGACGCGAGGCACCGGCAGTGTTATACGCGCCGATGAAAAGCGAACACTGCTCCTGACCGCCGCGCATGTGCTTCTTACCCATGATGAACTCATCGATCGCTTCGCTCGCCAACGGCTCTCACTCGACGATCTCCAGATCATCGCACGGACCGCGGAAGGAAAAGAATTTCCGGCGAAGTGCTTGCCGATTATCACCGCCTCAATGGACGAGGTTTATCAGGCCAGCAGCGCTGCGGTGGCCGACATCGCTTTCCTCGAAGCGGAAACCTCCGCCGTGGGAGAAATCCTTCCGGCCCTGGGAATCGCCCGCCGGCATGATCCCCAAAATCGCAATTTTGAAATGGTCGGTTTTCCCCATCCGGAAATGATGGTGGCCGTCGATTACAAAAATGTCCCCTTTAACATTTCGGAATCCCTGGGAAACGCTTTCTTTTATATGTACGGGACCACCCATCCTGGATTTTCCGGCGCTCCGTTATTCGAAGCCGGCAAAACCGAAATCGTGGGCGTAGTTGCGGGGATAATAAAAGGCGGCCCGGTGGTTTACGGCGCCAGCTATGCAACGATTCTGGCCAGAATGCCCGCTCTCGTTTCTACCGTTTGAACCGGCCTAAGAGCGGTTTCACCATTAATCAGAGATCCCGGACTCGAGCATTTTGTTGATGGAGTGTTATATAAGAAGACGAGGTCGATCGATCAGGTGCAAGTTCCAGGTTTTCCCACGCTTGAGGTTTTCAGTTATCTCACGAAGCCGCACTAACTGAGGCTAGGCTTTTTTGAACACCTGCAGGTCCTTGAGCTCCGGGGTTTCGCGCCTATCGAACCAGCTCCCCTGAAAATCGGGATGCGGCTTGAGGTTCCCCTGGCTGACCTGATCATCGCTCAAAAATTCTTGCGAAGAGATAAAGATCCCGCCCGGCTTGAGAACTCGAGATACCTCGCTTAGGACCTTGGCGGAGAATGGCTCTGTGCTCTGTCCTTCTGGTCGTATCTGGTCTAGGCATTCCTTATAATTAAAAATTAGGAAATTATGGCTGAAGATCAGGTCAAAACCGTTCTGGACAAAGGGGAGCTTGGTCGCGTTGGCTCTGAAGACGTTCACACCAATCGAATGGGCATATTGGACGGCTAACAGATCGATGTCGATCCCCAACATCTTCAGGCCGGGTTGACTGGTCTGCAAATAATGCAAATAGGGCCCGAAATTGGAGGCCAGCTGTAATCCCCTGACCTGCCGGCCGTCCCCAAAGAGGAGCCGAACCACCACCTCGACACCGAGATATTCCAGCGGTTGCTTTAAATAGTTTGCCGGGTTGCTGGCCATCATAGTGATCTTGGTCCGTTCCATGCCCTGATTCTTCGGATGATTGGCCGACGCTTCCCAGACGTACAAGCGACGAGCATAATATTCCTTCTCCATCGCATCGTAGTCACTGAAACAGCTTAAATGCGCGATCCGGTTTGGGGCTTCGGTGATACATGGTTTATTATGTCCGTTCAGCTCGGTGGTCGCCTGCCAATAATAATTCGCGATCCTCGCTAGCCGTCCGGGAGTTATAACTGCCATAATTTCTTATCCGTATTTTAGCAGCGGAATTTCAATCTATCTCCGGTAAGGATATCGCAGCACTATGACGCTTTTAGGAAAAAGCAAACTATTCGACGCCCTCTTTTAAAACATTGTATAATCATAGTGTTATGAAAAGAAGAACCGCTTTTTTTCTATTAATTGTCTTAATGACCTTCTCTATTCTCGCATTTCAGGCACTAGGCTTTGGAAACCCACCTTCTCATTCCAGTTTCATTCTAGGTATCGCAAGACATGATGAAAACATGAAAGCATATCTTAAGCCGGGAATAAATTTACTCGAACGAAAAGATTTCTACGGCAGGCCGATTGCCATCCACACCTTCTTCACTACTATCTTTGAGCCTTGGGAAAATACCGAGCGGTTTATCAAAAAGGTCAACCACTACGGCCAGCTGCCCTCCCTGACGCTGGAATTCCGAAGCTGGGCAAAGATTCTCAAGGATACGGCAAAGATCAATGCGGAAAAGAATAGAATAGACGGCTTATTCGGTAAAGGTTATTACGACCGGCTTATGAAATATGTTGATAACGCAACGGTTCTGGAGGGGGTCATCCGCGGGAATTTTGATCCGATATTAAAATATTTTGCCAAAAACCTCTCCCAGGCCGGCCCGATCAATCTGCGCCTTTTCCATGAGCCTTTTTGGTTTCCCTGGAAAATGCACGGACCCCAGGATGCGGATAAATTTGTCAGCGCCGTCAAACATGTCCATCAGCTCCTCCGGCAGAATGGAGCAGCAAATGTGCGGATCGTACTCACCTTCGACATTTCGGGCTTTGACGTTGAGGCGCCCATTCTGGAAAAACTGCTCGCGGAAGGGATCGTGGACGGGATCGAGATCGACGGTTACAACGACGCCTGGCGTAGAAGCCTCTGGGAAAAAGACCCAACGGTGAATGAGATGTTCGGCCCCAAGGTAAAGAGCATCAATAAAGCATTGGCTTCGCTCCCGGCCGGCAAAAAGCGACCACTCTTCATTATCGGAGAAACGGCCTTTGACGGCACCGGAAGATTTTCCAAGAAAAGAATGTATTTTGATCTAATAGATTTCGTCAAAGAAAATCATATGAACGGGATCGTCTTCCTGGATGAAAACGACGGCCCACTCACCGAGGGTGGATGGCAGGTTGATTGGACGATCAACCAAGATTTAGCAAGAGAGCTTTGGGAAAAGCTATGATACAGTCTATTCATCCCATCTATAGGGATAATTAATGTATAATAATGTCATGAGAAAATATTTTTGGATATCCGGCCTGGCAATCATGCTGCTTGCGGGAGTGCTACTTTTTATTGCTTATCGTCCCGCATCGCCGGTATTAGTCCGCTCTAACCCGCAATATAAAGAAACGGTTTATAGCCTGATCGGCCCGGATAAAAAAGAAATCAGCTTCACTACCTATCAAACGGAAATAAATGAGCAAGTCCTGCGTTTCCGTTCGTATTCGACTCTTCCCTTAAAAGAACAGCTCGCGCTCGCCTCATTACTCTTAGATCGGCTAACCAAAGACCAGCCGCTCTCAAACTTTAAAACTCTGTCCATCGGCCGGCTGGTGATGGCATTCGGTACGGACGACACCTTTTCCCGCCGTTTAACGGCCGCCGCCCGTCCCTCCTCCCCCATCCCATTTTCTAAGCAAAATAACAGCGTGCGCGATATCGCCAACCAACAGATGATCTATGCAGAATTAAAAGAGTTGCTTAAAAAATATGGGGTCAATATCAAGGTTTCTGCGGTGGAGAAGGTACTGGTTAATGAAAACCGCATACCTTACGATGGTATGACCTGGTTTTCCATTAGCACAATAAAATAGTTTACGGAACATGCCGATAGGCATCGTAGATGTTCCAGAGATAGATCGCTAGCATTCCCACCGACAAACCCATCCCCAATTGGATAGAAAAAAGCTCGGTAAAGATAAGTGTCATGATAAGGAAGAACAGAAAGCCAAGTAAGATCAGGCTACCCTTTAAAATCTCCCCCTTCGCTATCTGACCCAAACCCGGCCATATCAACCCGCTTAAAATCGCCGGCATAACATATTTATTCATATCTTCGTCAGCATCTTACGCCTGGGATTCCCTTAAATCAAGCAGCTATAGATAAAAAAAGGCCTCCGACGTACGTCGGAGGCCTTAATTATTTGATCTAAAAGATCGTTAGAACGATGAGCGGTAGTTGTTACGTCCACGCTCGCCACCGCGATCTGAACGCTCGGTCTTAGGCCGGGCTTCATTCACGGTAACTTCACGATCGCCCCATTTGTAACCATTCATGGCAGCAATCGCTTTTTCGGCATCCGCATCTTCCATATCCACGAAACCGAAGCCACGGGATTTACCGGAAAATTTATCGGTCATAACCCGTGCTGACTGAACCGCACCAAATTCAGAGAATTTGGCGGATAGGTCGGCATCGGCAACGGTCCATGGTAGATTACCAACAAATATGCTTTTCATTAGTTTTACTCCTTTTTCTAGATTTTTCTGCGGTCAATGGACAGTGAGGCCCAAATAAATGAGGCTTCGACCCGATATAGCTGCAGACTCTTACTATTATCCTAACCATTGCTTCGACTCTTTAACTCTGACATTATAATACATCAACAATAACTTGTAAAGTACTTTTTTCAATATATTTATAACCATCAGGTACTGTATATCTATCTTCATATTAGTCAAATAATTTCACACAATCTTTATCCCCACACCAATAATACCCCGTCCGATGTAGCATCGAGACTGCGGTTGGATAGTTTCTTGTTACGAGCTATTGGTGTGGGAATTTATTTTTTGGCGAAACGGGCTGGTTTGAAGTATAATAACTCCATGTTTAAATCCAGGGGCTTATGGCTATTGTTATTTCTAATTTTATTTATGAAGGGAGAGGTGATGGCTTTGGCGAAAATAGAAAAGATCGAAATCTATGATGTCAAACTGGGAAAAGTAGTTCAGGTAGATAAGATCATAAAAACTGACGCAGAATGGAAAAAGCTGCTTACCCCGGAGCAATATGAAATTACGGTTAATAAAGGAACGGAACAACCGGGAAGCTGCGCGCTGCTTTCCAATAAAGCAGAGGGACTTTATGCTTGCGTCCGTTGCGCTACCCATCTTTTCCTTTCTCGTACCAAATTTGAATCGGGTACCGGCTGGCCGAGTTATTTTGCGCCGGTGTGCAGCTTAAACATAACGACCAATCCAGATAAAAGCCTGGGCACGACCCGGACCGAAGTCCTCTGCGCCCGCTGCGGAGCGCATCTGGGACATGTCTTTGATGACGGTCCTCCTCCTACCGGCAAGCGTTACTGCATCAACGGAGTAGCTTTAAAATTTGAAAAGGGGGACTTTCAATCCTTAGACAAAGCCCTTTTTGCCGCGGGCTGTTTCTGGCACGTGGAGGAAACTTTCCGTAAATTAAAAGGAGTGGTTAATACCACCGTCGGCTATTCTGGTGGATCAGTCAAGAACCCCTCCTACCAAAAAGTCTGCACCGGCACCACCGGTCATGCCGAAACGGTGATGGTTGAGTTTAACCCTGCGCTCATCAGTTATGAAAAGCTGGTGGATTACTTCTGGAAGATCCACGATCCCACCACTCCTAATCAACAGGGACCGGATGTGGGTGAGCAGTATCGTTCCGCCATTTTCTATCTGGATGATAAGCAAAAAGCCATCGCCATTAAATTAGAAGGAAAAATCGAAAAAATAAAACTTTATAAAAATCCGATTGTTACTCAAATTCTACCCGCCAGCGAATTTTATAAAGCGGAAGAATATCATCAGCGTTATTATGAGAAACAAAGGGGTAAATGATTTTATGAAAATGAGAATATTTTTTGTTTTTACTTTAATTATAGTCGCGGCCTTTTTTGCCGGCTGCGGACTGGAGCTAACCCCTGCCACCACCACCACCCTTCCCACTACCACGACGATCGATTTTAATCTTTATACGGTAGATGCAGATAGCCCGGTGGGTCAATACACCTCCATCAAGGTTGATTCAAATAATAAGGCACATATCAGTTATTACGATGTTAAAAATGGCCGACTCAAATACGCGCGTGGAAATGCCAGTGGCTGGGAAACCTTTACCGTAGACAACAGCGGGGTTAACGGAAAATATACTTCCCTCGCGTTCAATGCCAGCCAGCTGCCACGGATCAGCTATTATGATGAAAGCAATGGGCACCTAAAATATGCCAGCTATGACAGCAGTGCCTGGCAGACTTTTACAGTTGATAATTCGAGTACTGTAGGACAATACACAAGTTTAGCAATAGGGGGCGATAATAAAGCCTACATTAGCTATTATGATTTACCCAATACGAATTTAAAATTTGCCACCGGCGAAGGGAACAGTTGGAGTATTTATGTCGCCGAATCACCCAATACGGTTGGCCAATACAGCTCTTTAGCTCTGGATAATAATAATAAGGCACATATAAGTTTCTATGACTCTACCTTTAGTACCCTCAGATATGTCACCGGAGAAAGCAATAACTGGAACAGTTATTTGATTGACAACCGGGGATTTGTCGGTAAATTTTCTTCTCTGGCGATTGATCACAATAAAATTGTCCATATCAGTTATTATGATGAAACCAACGGGGATCTGAAATATGCTTCGGGTGAAAGCGATTCCTGGACCAGCGCCACCCTCGACAGCGCGGGGATCGTCGGGCAATATTCAGCTCTGGCGCTGGACAGTAACGGCAAAGTCCACATCAGTTATTATGATTCAAATAATAATCGTCTTAAATATGCAACCAACCGTTCCGGCACTTGGCAAACCTATGTGGTAGATAGCTCGGGGATAACCGGGGAATACACCTCGATCGCGCTGAACAGCCAAAACAAAGTTTATATCTCCTATTATAATGAGACCGCCGGGACCCTGAAGTGTGCGATTGAAAAATAAGTTATTGGATCAAGGTTTGCTTAATCCGACCTATAATTTCTTGGCTTTCAGCATTGACCGGAATAATTTCTATCGCAGCGGGTGAATTTGCTCCGATCTTCAGCTCCGCCGCACGTTTGATTTGATCCAGATCGAAGATCTTCCCTTTAGCGATCCTGGTCGCGGTCCCATAAATCCTCAATACCGCCACCCCCACCGCATCGATCGCCACCCGATCATCAGAAGCCAGCAGTAATCCCGGCTCAACCCGCTTTCCCTTTTCGGGACCCTCACTAATAAAAGCTTGCATGCCATCCATGATAATTAAATGCGTAGGAATATATTTATTCACTTCAGCGATCATTAAGCGTTGATTGCGCGAAGTATGCAGCTCCCACATATAATTATAAAGTCCATTGGGCGACCATTTGGCAATCGAACCGATATGATTCTTCAGAGACAGTGTGAAGTCGCCACCAAAGCGATGCGTCTTCAAACAGGGAATCTCAACCACATAATCAGCCTCCCGAAATATTTTCGCTACCCAAAAACCAAACTTCCAATGATTTCCTTTTTCATTGATCAAAAACCACCGGTCTTTGGGCAATTTATCAAGATTGATCACCTGCACGCCGTATTTTTCTGCCAGCGCATAAACCCCGCGATTCTTTAAGATCTCTTCCGTGTCCCCCATTCCGCTTCGTTCCGCCAGCACCATGGCTTTCGGGTTTTTATCTTTCATTTTCTTTATCACAAATTCGAGTGTGTCCAGATGGGTGGTTGCCGGGAAAGGATCATCGCTGTTGAAATTGGGCTTAATTACCACCGTTTTACCGGTAAGATCAGGGACACTGATTGCCCGCCATAATTTCTCCAGCCCGGCGCTGCGGTCACTGGTTTTGATGATATAGACTTTACTCATTTCACCAAAAGTCGGGAATATAATAAAAATAGAAGCTATAACTACCAACCAGAACTTATTAAACATGCCAGAATTGTACTTCGCCCTTATTCCTAAAACAAGGGGTTGCCAGTTTAATGATTACAGGTATAATAGCCTCAATTGTTATGGGAAGCATATTAAATTGGCAAATCGGTCTGATTATATGGTTACAGCATCTTAGTCCCTGGCTGGACTGGCCCTTTAGACTCTTCACTTTTGTGGGCGAAGTAAATTTTCTGGTCATTCTCTTGCTGGTTACTTATTGGTGTATCGATCAACGCCTTGGAATACGACTCATCCTCTTTTTTCTTTTCGCGACTTATCTGGGAAATTTCATCAAGGTTTACACAAATCAGCCCCGTCCCTTTGAATATAATCTTCAGGTGAAAAAGCTGGCGGACGCTCCGGGGAAAGCTTTTCCCAGTTTGCACACCCTGTGTACCGTCGCGGTCTGGGGTTATCTCGCCTCCCATTTCAATCGCCGCTGGCTCTGGGCCATCAGCCTATTATTGCTAGTTTTTATTCCCCTCTCACGCATCTATTTAGGGGTCCACTTCCCCACCGATGTCATTGGCGGATATTTAATCGGCGGCATAATCCTATTTTTATTTCTGCGCTATGAGGAAAGCTTGGGAAAATGGTTATCGCAATTAAGTTTTCAATGGAAGCTAATAATTTCTATCCTTTTTCCCGGTTTGCTAATGCTAATCTTCCCTACGCAAGAATGGGCCGGCGTAACCTTGGGCGCGCTGCTGCTCGGCATCAGCCTGGGCTATGTTCTAGAAAGAGAGTTTGTCAAAGCTGAAATGAGCGCTCCCCTTGGCAAACAGGGCATCAAATTGATACTGGGGATTTCCAGTTCGTTACTCTTACTCTATGGTTCTAAAATAGTTTCTCCTTTTTTCGGTTCTAAACTAATCGTGCTTGGAACAACTTATACTCTGATGGGTATCTGGGCCAGTTTAGTTTTACCCTGGATTTTTAAAATCTCCAAATTGTCGGGCAAGAGCTAATGGCAAAAAGAAATCTTGTAATTTTTTATCTGTTGGTTATTTTTATAACCTTATTTGCTTTTGGCTGCGCTCAGACCCAATCGCTTAACGGCCAGAGCAGTGGCGACGGGAAAAGCTTTTTCCCTCACAATGAGGGCTATACCTGGCGATACAGTAATAACGCCGGGTATGTTACGTTTTCAACTTTCGAGGGGACAAAAGTCTTAAATTCCAAGAACACCCAAATTTATAAAAGCTGTATGATCGGTTCTTCCGGAGATATCACCACTGCGGAATCCTACTACCTAATTGATGACTCGGGTTTTTATCAATATCCTCCTGAACCACTAGCTTCTTACAACATTTATCTCACCTGGCTTTCTTTCCCGCTGGAGGTGAATAAAAGCTGGGATGTATTAAGAGGCGGATCAGTTGTGACGACGGCTAAAATCTTAGCGAAAGAAACGGTTGTCACATCGGCTGGATCGTTTGAATGTTATAAGGTAAACTATCTTTCAACTAGTGGCACGGAGGAAAGAGATAACTATAATGTCTGGTATGGCAATAATGTAGGTATCGTCAAAACTAATTCAAACCTTTCGACCTTTGAAAGTTATCTGGAATGGAAAAATTTTTGAGTGAGGTGAGTTAAATGGTAAAAAATATTTGGTCTGAAATCGGCACGGCGGTCTTGAGCATTGCGATTTGCTTGGTGGTGGGTTTTCTGGGATCGGTCTTTACTATGCCGTCGATTAACACCTGGTATGCGGCGCTGAACAAACCGATTTTTAATCCTCCGAATTGGATTTTTGGCCCGGTCTGGACCGCTCTCTATATCTTAATGGGGATCTCTGTTTATCTGATCCTGCGCAAGGGACTGAGAAATAGAAGAGTGATCCTGGCCACCTCCCTTTTTGGGCTTCAGCTGCTTTTAAATCTAGAGTGGTCCTTCATCTTTTTCGGAAGTCACAAACTTCCTCTGGCCTTCACCGAAATACTTTTCCTTTGGTTTGCCATCCTTCTAACCATCATTTATTTCTATCGCTTATCCAAAACCGCCGGCTGGCTGCTGGTCCCTTATCTTTTGTGGGTGAGTTTTGCCGCCGTGCTCAATTTTGTGATCTGGAGATTAAATCCTTAAGCGGGGAAATTAATTGGGCAGTCCTCTTTCGGTTGAATTGAAAAAGATTCTAATCTGTTCCATCGCCGCCACTTTTTGATAACCGGTTTGATCGGATACGACGACCGCCGCTCTGATTTTATCCAGCGCCACCCGTTTTAACCGGGAGGCTTCGCTACCGCTCAGGCCAAGGATCTCCCCAGCCTCACGCGGGCTCATCCCCAAGCCAAAGATAAATTCTAATACTTTCTTTTCTTTTTCATTGAGAAAATCAAAATGCGCAAACCGGCTAAAGAAGGCGTCCCGATCCGTATCCATCGCACCCAGCTCGGCGCTCTGATCATAACCGATCTCTTCCCGTTGAAATGAAATTGCCCTGGCTATTTTCCCGCCGATCTCCGCCAGCGCAAAGAGCGAGAACCTTATGCCAGACCGGAGATCATATTTTTTGATCGCTTCCAGCAACCCGATATTCCCTTCCTGCACGGCATCTTCATGCTCCAAACCTTCCCGGCTGAACAGCTGGGCAATACCATCCACCAGCGGTTGACAGCGCTTGATAATTAACTCTTTTGCCCGATCCGCGGCTAATCCCCCGGTATTCACCTGGCGAAGGAGAACGGCTTCTTCTTCCGGTTTAATAAAATGCCGGGTCAGATTTAAACCCGCTTTCCAGGCCATGGCGAAAAAAAGCAGCACCGGCCTGAACATTCTCTGGGTGGGCTCTGCCCCTTTAACTCCAAACATATTCGACATTTAAAGCTTGCTCCTTACAGATGATTATCGAACCCACCTGTCAAATATTTCACATATTTCTAGACATCCGTGCCATCTTTTGCTAAGCTTTAATTGGAGGTGATTTATGGCAGATATAAAAGAAGAATTTAAGGTTCGTGGAGAAGAGCTCTTAAAGAAGATGAATGAGATCGTTAAAGAAGGGAACGTAAGAAGGATAACTATAAAAGATAAGGACGGGAACATTATTCTTGAATTCCCCTTAACGCTGGGAGTGATCGGCGCTGTTTTAGCTCCCATCCTGGCAGCGGTCGGTGCGGTGGCAGCACTTGTAACCGAGTGCACGATTTCGGTGGTACGCAAGGGCTAGTGGATCTCTTCGATCTAAACGAAAAAGAATATAAAGGGAAAAATGCTCCCCTCGCCTACCGCATGGCTCCGCGGTCCCTGGATGAGATCGTGGGACAGGAAGCCATCATTGGCAAGGGAAAACTGCTCCGCCGGTTGATTGAAAGTGATAAGGTTACTTCGGTAATTTTGTATGGTCCTCCCGGAACCGGGAAAACGGTTGTTGCCCGCGTTATCGCCAATACCACCCAGGGTCACTTTGAATGGTTGAACGCTTCCCTTGCCAAGGTAGATGATATCCGCAAAGTTAGTCTTGAAGCAAAAGATCGCATCAAACATCACAAAACCAAAACTATTTTATTCCTCGATGAAATTCATCGTTTCAATAAGTTGCAGCAGGATGCATTATTACCCGATGTTGAAGAAGGGAATCTGATTCTAATCGGTGCTACCACCGAGAATCCTTTCTTTTATGTAAATTCCGCTCTGGTCTCTCGCTCCCAGTTATTTGAACTGAAACCATTAACTACCGAAAACTTAAAAGAAATTATAAAGATAACATTAGAAGATAAAGAGAGAGGATTTGGCAAGCTAAAGATAAAATTAGATAAAGAGGCGCTTGAACACCTGGCGAAACTTTCTGATGGTGACGCGCGAAGAGCTTTATCCGCATTAGAACTGGGTGTCCTCTCCACCCCACCTGACAAAAAAGGGGCAATAAAATTCACCCTAAAGATTGCAGAAGAATCGATCCAGAAGAAGGCGGTGGTTTACGATAAGAAAGGCGAAGGCCATTACAACACCATCTCGGCTTTCATCAAATCGATGCGCGGTTCCGATCCCGATGCCGCTCTCTATTATTTAGCAAAGATGATTTATGCTGGCGAAGATCCCAGATTTATCGCCAGAAGAATCGTTATCTGTGCAGCGGAAGACGTGGGGAATGCAGATCCAATCGCGCTGGTGGTTGCCAACTCCGCCATGCAGGTAGCTGAGTTCGTCGGTATGCCAGAAGCTAGAATCCCATTAGCCCAAGCTACGGTTTATATCGCTACTGCTCCCAAAAGCAATGCCGCTTACATGGGAATCAATCAAGCGATGAAAGATGTAGAAGAAAATCCGACCCTCGAGGTCCCCAAACATCTTCAGAACCCTGTTTATGAAGGTGAGAAAAAGTTAGGGAAAGGTAAAGGGTACAAATACGCACATGATTACGAAGGTGGTTACGTGGCGCAAGATTATCTCCCGGTGAAGAAAAAATACTACGAGCCGAAAGATATCGGGTTTGAGAAGAAGATCAAGGCGAGGATGGAAGAAATGATGAAAATTGTTAATGAGCAGGGAAAGAAAACATGAGATTACTCGGTACCCACATGTCGATTGCCGGTGGGGTTGATCAAGCCATAGAGCGCGGAAAATCGATCGGCTGCACCGCCATCCAGATCTTTGTCAAAAGCAACCGGCAATGGTACAGCAAACCGCTAGCGTCGGATGAGATCGAGCGTTTCCTGAAACTACAGAAGGAAACCAGAATGTTTGTTTTTGCGCACGCCAGCTACCTGATCAACCTCGCCGCCGAGAGTGAAGCCGCTCGTGAAAAATCGATCAAATCCATGCTGGAAGAATTTGAGAAGAGCGAGGCCTTGAAATTACCCTTTACCGTTTTACATCCCGGGGCCTCTCCGGATGAAAGCGAAGGGATAAAGAGAGTTGCAAAAAGTATTGATTCACTTTTTAAAAGCAGCAAAGGTTATAAAGTGAAACTCTTACTAGAAAACACCGCCGGCCAGGGCTCGGCCCTGGGATACAAATTCGAGCATTTCGCGAAGTGGCTGGATCTGGTGGAAGATCCTAAACGCCTTGGGATTTGTTTCGATACCTGTCACGGCTACGCTGCTGGCTACGACCTAAAATCGGATGCGGGTTATAAAAAGACCTGGGAAGAATTCGATAAAGTAATTGGTTTAAATAAACTGATGGCCTTTCACCTAAATGACAGCAAAAAAGGTTTAGGATCACACATTGACCGACATGAACATATCGGTAAGGGCACACTGGGAAAAGAACCCTTCCGCCACTTGCTAAACGATAAACGCTTCAAAGATCTCCCCATGGCGCTTGAAACCCCGAAAGATCCAGAGATGAAACTGGATATTATGAATCTGAAAACCCTGAAAACACTAATCCACTAAGAATTTCGTACAAGCCTGGCTTTCGCAGCTTATATTCCCTGCCCCTTCGCAGCATAGTTTCAATAAATAAGCGAGTGGATTGTCCTTTTTCTTCCGGCGGAGCTACCTGGTCTAGATCCCACATTCCACCGGAATGATAATCATTAATTTCAATTATCTGGGGGACAAAACCGCCTTTCTGATCACTTTCCAAAATAATGTCAACCCCAGCAAAGTCAATGCGATGGGGTTTTGTATCAAAATCCTTAACCCTTCTATGCAGAACCTCAAAAGCTCCAATCGCCTGTTTTTCGATATCAGCTATCAATTTATCCTTTGTCTCTCCTTCGATGCCGAGATGTTTACAATAATCATCAAAGGTCAGTGCCGAGGCCGTTAAGCTCAGATTGACCGGCCCTCCCCGGTCATCAATCCTTACCGCAATCGCGGATACTTTTGGTTGATCATTCTGATTGCGCGAAACAAAGACCCGGAGGTTAGAATCATATTTCCTACCATTTATGATTAATTCAGGAGCAAATACCCTTTTTTGTAAAATAACATTTTCTCCATTGGAAACGATTTTCCCTACCGCATCAACTATTTCACTAAACATACGCCACCTATTTTGATCATAAAGGGCCCATTTAAAAAAAGAAACATCCCTACCGCACATACCGGCGGTTGGTTTTATAACTACTTCTCCATTCGGGATTTGTACTAGAAATCTTTTTACCAACCAATCAACGTCGCCATCAAATTCTTTATTTAATACTTTTATTGATGTCGCTCTCTTGCCAATTTGATTATGGAAGGCTTTGGGAAAACCAACAATTGAGATCCACGGTGGGATATTCAGTCCACTCTCCTGCATCAGCATATTCATAATGTCCTTTTCTTCAGATAATTCGGTCATAAAACTGTCTCCACTCTTAGGTACTTCGGCAATTTTAAAAGCTCTTTCTACACTGCTGTTTAAATTATCATAATTAACCCGGTAATCCACCGGAACCGGCGGCAAAAATTGGCCGTAAACCAGTCTGCCGTCTTTAACCACTATGCCCCGTTTCGCTTCAACCTGCATTTGTGAATAATTATTCCCAAACCATTCTCGACCTACTACCATAAAGGGAAAGGCTTCCGGGTGCCTGGCAGCTTGCATAAGTAAAGTTATATTATCTTCACCCACCCCGCCGGAGATGGCAATATTGACTCTTCCCGGAGGGGTATTGATTGTTTTTCCTTTAGCCAATTCAATTAGTGGCAAATTAAATTTTGCCAGCGTTGCTAAGGCATAGACAGCATAAAACGCAGGCAATTGCTCAGCTTCTTTCATCTCATTGCCTAATAATCGCGCCAATTCGGTAAAAGAAGCACTGCTATAGATCCTATCAAGATGAACAAAAATTAGATCGCTGACGATTTGGCTGCTATGATTAAATAATTCAACAGCTTTCATATGTGATAGAAGTGCGCGTACAGAAAAACCAGTAAAAGCAGGGAAAGAAATAACCGCGGCCGGATAATAAAACATGGGATTCCCCCATATACCTTTTATTACATCCTTATAATTGAGGAATACCCTTGGAGTATTTCGTATAAATCCTACTAACAGGTCGTTCTGATAACCGTTTAAAAATACTGTGGGAATTTCTTTTTTCCCTAGTTTATTAAGCACATTTACATAATCCTCCTGACTTTTTGCACCAGATAGATCACAGCTAATTTTGAACAGGGTTGCCAGATACAAATATTGCCATAACAGCATAGGGGTGTCTTTACCAAAATACTTGGCCTTAATGATACGCATGGTCTTATCGAATTTTCTCGCCAAGTATTCCTGTGGAGTGATCACATTTTCTTTATCTAAAGCAGCCTCTTTTATCTCCGCTTTAAATCCTTGATCTAAATCGGCACAAAGCAAGGCTTCAACGAACAACATTATCCCCTTGGAAAATAATGGTTGCGCCTCTTCGCTTTTGCCCTGCTGCAGCAGCGGTTCGATCTGGCCAAACAACTCAATAAATTTTAATGAATACTCCTTTGATTTTTTCCTAGTTTCCAGTGCATTTTTAACATATTTAATAGCAGGGTCGAGAACTTCATTTCTTAGCATGTTAGCTCTATGATCTGATGTCACAAATTCTCTTAAAGTACCTACGACCGCTTTCTCCATTTTCCAATCGGAGGGCATTCTCTCATGCAAGCGCAGGAGAGACGCATCGAGCTTCCCGGTAATTCGGGCGGCCTGTCCAGCTACGCGAGATCTAACTTTATCGATTATATTTATACTCATTTCTCTACCTAAATAGATTATCGGAAGTTTATTTAATAAATTTCAGAAATAGTCTACCTACCAGCCCCTAATTGAGAATAAATGGCAAATATAATATAATGCAGAAAATGGATATCAAAAACCTTTTAACTCAAATAAAAAGCGGTAAAATATCGACCGAAGAGGCCTACTCTAAATTAAAGAACCTGCCTTATGAAGATCTAGGATTTGCTAAGATCGACCATCACCGGCACTTGCGCAAGGGCTTCCCCGAAGTCATATATTGCGAAGGAAAGACGCCCGGTCAGATTGCCCATATCGCTTATCGCATATCGCAAAATGGGCATGATGTTTTGGCAACACGGGCTGACAGGAAAGCTTATCTGGCAGTTAAAAAAGTCTTAAAAGATGCCGTGTTCCATCAAAGCGCAAAGATCATCTCTGTTCAAAAGGAACTGCGACGTTTAGTCGCAGGTTCGGTAGCTCTAATCACTGCCGGCACCGCCGACCTCCCCGTGGCCGAAGAAGCCGCTGTCACCGCTGAATTTCTTGGGTTAAAAGTTGACAGGCTCTTTGATGTGGGCGTTGCCGGCATTCATCGCCTATTGAAAAACATGCGGAAAATCGATAAAGCTAAAGTCATTATCGTTGTCGCCGGCATGGAAGGCGCTCTGCCCTCAGTGGTGGGCGGATTGGTCGACAAACCGGTTATTGCTGTTCCAACTTCAGTCGGCTACGGTTCTAGTTTCAAAGGTTTGGCAGCTTTGCTTACCATGTTAAACAGCTGTGCGCCTGGGGTCGCGGTTGTTAATATCGATAACGGTTTTGGCGCCGCGGTCATGGCTTACTCTATTCTTGGAATAGCTAAATGAAAATCGCCTACTTTGATTGTCCTTCAGGCATTTCTGGCAATATGATCCTTGGCGCTCTTTTGGATGCTGGATTGGATCCGAATTTCCTAAAAAGAGAAATTGGAAACCTGCGAATGAACTTCGCGGTTTCCAATTTAAAAGGGGAAACGAAGCGAGGAAACCGAGACGTTCAGTCTCAGGTTTCCGCGCGCTATAGATTACAAATAAGAAAAATAAAAAAACACGGAATAAGCGTGACCTACTTTAATGTCGAGATCAAAGAAAGGGAAAAACGGCGTAACCTCAAATATATTTTATCTCTTATTAATAAAAGTGAATTATCGAAGAATGTTAAAACTTTAAGCTCAAGAATTTTCCGACGGCTGGCCGCAGCCGAAGCCAAAGTCCACGGTGTTTCCATTAACCAGGTTCATTTCCATGAGGTGGGTGCGGTGGATGCCATCATTGATATCGTTGGCGCTTGTATCGGTATCGATTACTTGGGAATTGAAGAAATCTATTGTTCTCCCCTGCCCTCCGGACGCGGCCAAATTAAACATGCTCACGGGGTACTTCCTAATCCAGCACCGGCCACGGTTGAATTGCTTAAAGGAATTCCTACTTATGGAACGGAGATCAAAGCTGAGCTCGTCACTCCCACCGGCGCAGCGATCATTTCTACTCTGGCCAAAGGCTTTGGAAATATCCCTAAATTAAGCGTTGATAAAATTGGTTATGGGGCCGGGTTATTCAAATTACCAATTCCCAATTTATTGAGAATTTTTATTGGAGAGGCCGAATTGCAGACCGAACACGACGTAATTTTACAAATCGAAACAAATATTGATGACATGGACCCGAAAGCTTTCCCAAAGATAATTACAAAACTTATCAGAGCTGGCGCGCTCGATGCTTATATAATCCCGATTTTAATGAAAAAGGATCGGCAGGCTTTCAATTTAAGTGTCCTTTGTGACCCGAAGATAAAAGATAAAATTCTTGAATGCATTTTTACCCTGACCACCACATTTGGCGTTCGGATCTATCTTGTGCCCAGGGAAAAGCTTTTGCGAAAACAGGTTCGCGTTAATACCCGTTACGGGAAAGCCCGGGTTAAAGTGGGTTCGATCGGCAGCAAGACCATGACCGTTGCTCCGGAATACGAAGATTATAAGCGGCTTGCCAAAAAGCATCACATCCCGATTCAAAAAGCTTACGAGGAAATAATAAACCATGTTTATTGATACCCATGCTCATTTAACGTTCCCCGAATACAAGCTCGACCTGCCGGAAGTGATTAAAAAAGCAAAGGCGGCGAGGATTGAGGCGATCATCAATATCGCGCTGGATGAAGAAGCGATTATTAATTCCCTAAAAATCTCCGAAGAATATCCCGATTACATCTATAACGCGATCGGCCTTCACCCCCAGGATGCCTCCGAATGGAATGACAATACTTATCAGACCCTTTCAAATTATGCGCAACAATATAAAATTGTGGCTATCGGAGAAACCGGACTGGATTACCACTACAAATTATCCCCTATAGAAACCCAAAAAGACGTTTTCAGAATGTTGTTACGCCTGGCCCAAGAGCTGGACCTTCCGGCCATTATTCATAGTCGAGAAGCCTCATCGGATACACTGAATATCCTGCGTGAGGAAAATCAGGGGAATTTAAAAGCTGTGCTGCACTGTTTCTCGGGCGATATGGAGTTTGCCAACGCTGCGCTAGAGATGGGGTTGCTCATTTCTTTCACCGGCAACATAACTTTCCCAAAAGCGGATAAAATCCGACAGGCCGCTAAAACCATCCCGTTGGATAAGATTATGCTTGAAACCGATTGCCCTTTTTTATCCCCACAGGCTTTTCGGGGAAAACGAAATGAGCCCGCTTATGTGATACAGGTTGCAGAAAAAATCGCGGAGATCAAAAGCTTCGCCACCGAAGAAGTCGCCAGAGTAACCACCCAAAACGCCCGGGAATTATTCAATATTTAAAATTGGTTTCGGCTTCCTTCAGCGTTGGATGAAGTTTATCCCGGTCAGAAAGAATCACTTTTCCATTAACCATATCCAGCGGCCATTCAATGCCCACTACCGGATCATTCCAGATCATGGCTCGCTCGTTTTCCTTGCTGTAGATGCCGGTGCATTTATAATAAACATGCGTATCATCTTCCAGGCAGAGGAAACCATGGGCAAAGCCGGGTGGGAAATAAAGCATGCGCATATTTTCCCCGGAAAGGATCTCACCGTACCATTTCCCAAAGGTAGGTGATCCCCGGCGGATATCAATCCCCGCATCAAATATCTTCCCTTTTACCACTCGCACTAGCTTCCCCATCGGGCTGGGATGTAACTGGTAATGCATGCCGCGCACCACCCCTTTTTTCGACCAGCTGTGATTATCCTGTATGAATATTTCTTTAAAACCGTTAGCTGCAAAATCCTTCTGGTTATAGCACTCCATAAAAAAACCGCGATCATCAGCGTAAGCCTTCGCCTCAATGCTGATAATTCCAGGAATATCCGTTTTTGAAAAAATAAATTGTCCCATTACTTTTTAATAAGATTTTTAATTTCTTTTACAGACCATTCCCGACTACCCACGACCTTTGAAACAATTCTACCTTTTTCATCTATCAGATAAGTTGTCGGGATACCGCGAATTTCATATTTTTTTGCAACCTTGTTCCCGCTATTAATTAGAATAGGAAAAGTGTAGCCATTCTTCTTAGCAAATTCTTTTAGTTTCTCTCTCTCCTCATCCACATTCACCGCCAGCAGAACATATTTATTCTTATCCCAGGTGCTGTACATTTTCTGCAGTGAAGGCATTTCTTCCCGGCAAGGCGGACACCAGCTGGCCCAAAAATTTAGAAGAACAATTTTCCCCCGGTAGGCAGAAAGGGTATGCGAATTACCCTCCAGATCTTGCAGGGTAAAGTCCAGCGTTTTTGCCGGAGAATGAGGAGTCTCCCCCATCGCAAAAACAGTTGCGGATGAAAACAAAGTCAGGCCGATAACCAGCCAGAAAACTAGGGTAATTTTAAAATACACTTGGTTGGACATTTTTCCACCGCCTTATCAGCATCGATATCAGAAATAGTATAATCAATAACTGCCAGATTGTCGACCACCTTAAAAAGTTGAGGCACCTCTTTTTCACAGATTTTACAAGCAATGCAGCCCACCGGACAAATCTTTCGGACATAACTTCCTGGATCACGCGAAGAACAGGCTACTACATAGGGATGGCTAAAAGGCCGTAGCGAAATGATCTTTCTCGGGCAAGCTTCTACACATTTGCCGCAGGCAGTACATTTATTCCTATTTATGATCGGCAAGCCTTCCTCCATCCGGATAGCATCAAAGGGACAAACACAATAACAGTCACCGTAACCCAGACAGGCATAAGCGCAAAACAGGCCTCCATCATCGACCAGCTCCGCTGCCTGACAGGTTTTAACCCCGATATAATTTGCTTTCCTTTTTCTCTGTTTTTCGGTTGCCCCACAATGGATGGTAGCGAGTTTTTTATGTACATCCAACCCTTCGATACCCATAAATTTTGCAAGCTTTTCCTCCACTTCGACCCCACCCGCCAAGCAACCGCTGACCTGAACCTCACCTTTGATTAACCGCTCGGCAAAGTTATGACAGCTAGCCGATCCGCAGGCACCACAATTCGTTCCCGGTAAAATCTTAATGATCGGCTGCAGGCGTGGGTCCTCTTCCAACCTAAAATAATCCGCCGCATAACCCAAAAGCGCCGCGAAAACAAAACCCAAAACCGCTAAAACAATAATCGATATTACAAAAGTAAACATCTTTTCTTCCCCTACAGCCCAAACATCCCGGTAAATCCTAAAAAGGCCAGCGACATGAGCGCAGCCGTAATAAAAGCGATCGGATAACCCTGAAACCATTTTGGAATCGGAGCCAAAGCCATCCTTTCACGGATATAAGCAAAAAGCACGATGGCTAGCGAATAACCAAATGAAACGCCCAGGGAATAGACCATCGCCTGTAAAAAGCTATAGCGGTAATCAATCGCCAGAAAAGCCACCGCTAAGATCGCGCAGTTCGTCGTGATGAGCGGCAGATAAATCCCCATCGCCCGATAGAGATGCGGGATTATCTTTTTCAGATATAATTCCTCTAGCTGGACCAATCCCGCGATCACCAGAATAAAAGTAGCGGTGCGTAAGAATTCAAGGTGAAAGGGAGCCAGGATAAAGTGGTAAATGATCCAGGAGACGGCGGAAGAAATGGTCATGACAAAAATTACGGCAGAGCTCATCCCTACCGAGGTATCCAATTTAGTTGAAACCCCGAAAAAGGAGCAAAGGGCAATAAACCGGATCAGCAAAATATTATTGATTAAAAAGGCCGCAAAAAATATACCAAATAGTTCCATGTTATTGCACCTTGTTCTCCCATTTATTTAAAGCAGCCATCAGGAAACCAATGGTGATAAAAGCACCCGGAGGCAAGATCATGATGGTCGCGGCTACCGCCGGATTGAAGATTTGAAAACCAAACACTGAACCCGCACCCAGCAATTCGCGAATCATGCCGATACTCCCTAAAGCCAAGGCAAACCCGATGCTCATCCCCACCCCATCCAAAACCGAATTAAGTACCGGATTTTTATAGGCAAAGGCCTCCGCCCTACCCAGAATAATACAATTAACCACGATCAATGGGACAAAAACGCCTAAGGCGTGATGCAGGTCCTGAAAATAAGCCTGCATTACATAATCACTGATCGTAACAAAGGTGGAAATAATGATGATAAAAATCGGGATACGGATCTCATCCGGGACGATTTTCCGGATAAGCGCGACCACAAAATTTGAGCCGATCAAGACAAAGGCCACCGCCACGCTCATCGCCAGCGCATTCGTGGCATTGTTCGAAACCGCTAAAACCGGACAAAGCCCGATCATCAATCTCAGAACCGGATTTTCCTTTATCAGTCCCTGGTTAAAATCTTTCCAAAAATTCATTTTTTATCTCGTACCATTTGATAATTGTCTAACGCGCTTTTTACCCCACGGCAAACGGCGCGTGTAGTAATGGTGGCGCCGGTAATCGCATCGATGTCTTTTTTGGGCTCGATCGGATCCAGTAGCGATTTTTGGATAAACTGTTTGAGGAAGTTAGATTTTATAACATTTGCACCTAGACCCGGGGTCTCGCGCTGATTTAAGATCTTTATTCCTGACACTTTTCCGTTAAGATCCACTCCGATCAACATTTCGATCTTGCCGCTATATCCCTGCGGTGCCAGCGAAAAAGCTGCTCCAGTAACGGTTCCGCTAACCATCCCTTGGTAAAAAACCATTCCTACCCTATTTATTTCTCTAAACGAATCAGCGGTCGGGATCACTTCACGCAGAGAATTCTCAAAGGTTCGCTTGCTATATAAATCAATCGTCGGCTTAGTTAAAAGGTAGACCAGGCTCAGAGCCGCGGCTGAAATAACGCAAAAGACCATCAAGATGAAGCCCAGCCCGATGATTCTTTTCATTTGTTCTTCACCCTCCCAAAAAGCCGAGGGCGAGCATACTTATCAATCAGAGGGGTTAGAATGTTCATGAAAAGAATGGAATAGTTCACACCCTCTGGGAATCCACCATAGAAGCGAATTAAAACGGTCATAATCCCGCAGCCCAAACCAAAAATGAATCTGCCTTTGGTTGTGACCGGAGTCGTCACATAATCGGTAGCCATAAAAAAGGCGCCGATCATTAATCCTCCACTCAACACGGCAAAGAGCGGGTCTTTCCCCAGAATAAAAGTAAGCAGTGCCACCGTTCCGAGATAAGCGGTCGGGGCTGGCCAATCGATAATCTTTTTCCATAAAAGAATGGCGGCTCCCACCAAAATCATCAGAACCGAGGTTTCGCCTAAAGATCCAGCCCGGTTCCCGATAAAAAGGTCCCAGTAACCGGGAACCGCCTGCCCCATTTTTGCCAAGAAAAGCGGGGTGGCAGAAGTAATCGTATCTAACGGCTTTACCCAATGGGTCATCGCCACCGGCCAGGAAGCCAAGAGGAGAGCGCGGGCAGCCAAAGCCGGATTAAAAATATTAAAGCCCAAACCACCGAACAATCCTTTTACTAAAACGATCGCCGTAATCGCTCCAATGGCGGCCATCCACAAAGGCAAGGTGGAAGGTAGAATCAGCGCCAGCAGTATCCCGGTGGTGGTGGCACTGCCGTCAGAAACGGTGATCGGTCTTTTTGCCAGCCACTGAAAAACCGCCTCGGAAAGAATGGCAATTAAAGTTGTGAAAACAACCAGGATCAACGCCTTTAACCCAAAAAAATAGGTTGCCGCCGCAATCGGGAAAAGCAATGCGAAATTGACCCAGCGCATGATACTGCGCGTATCTTCCTTTGCGTAAATATGAGGAGAAACCGAGAGGTTAAAAATCATTTACAAACCACTTTCCTAAGCTGCAGCTCTTTTTTTGCAACTTTAAAATAATGGACCAGATAAATTCGGCTGGGACATACATAGGCACAGCAACCGCACTCAATACAATCCGCCACATGATATTCTTCGACCAGTTCCCAATTTTTTAATTTAGTGAAATCGGCCAGAAAATTGGGCATAAGACCGATCGGACAAGCTTTAATGCATCTACCGCAACGGATACAGCTGCTCTCTTCGAATAATTTTACATCTTTTTTTGACAAAACCAGAATACAATTGGTCGCTTTGACCACCGGCAAATCGAGGGCTGAAATCGCCAAACCGGTCATCGGTCCTCCCATAATAACTTTAGCGGTATCTCCTACCATTCCACCACACTGATTAATCACTTCTTCAAAAGAGGTGCCGATGCGCACCAGAACATTTTGCGGCTCTTTTATCCCCGATCCGGTAACCGTAAGCACCCGTTTTATTAAAGGAGTGCCAAACTTAATTGCCTCAGCCACCGCTACCGCCGTCCCAACATTGTTGACCACTACCCCAATATCCAGCGGCAATCCTCCCGAAGGTACATCCCGATTGAGAAGAGCTTTAATCAGCTGCTTCTCCCCTCCCTGAGGATATTTCGTTTTAAGCTCAGTAACCATTAGATCCCTCACCCCTGCCTGTCCGGCAGGCAGGCCATTCCCCTCTCCCTGAGGGAGAAGGGATATAGAGGTGAGGGCTTTGGTTAGCTTTTCGATTGTATCTCGTTTATTATCTTCAATCCCAATAACTATTCTCGAAGCCCCGATTGCTTTTGCTATTGCCATTGCCCCGTAAATGATGTCCGCTGGTTTCTCTAACATTAACCGATGATCGGCGGTAATATAGGGTTCACATTCACAACCATTGATAATGATGGTATCAATCTTTTTATCTGCCGGAGGTGTTATTTTCACATGGGTGGGAAAAGTTGCCCCACCCAAACCAACGATCCCCGCCTCTCTTACTATTTTTCGAATTTCATCTGGGGTTAATGCTTCAATGCTGCTGACGGCTGACGGCTGACGGCTTTCGGCTTTCGACCCCGCCCCTTCTGTCTGCTCAATCACAATGGAAGCCACGTCAAAGCCGCAGGGATTAGGAAGTCTTTCAATCTTGGTTACTTTACCCGAGATGGAAGCGTGGATGGGAGCAGAAACAAATTTACTGGTATCGGCAATCTTCTGGCCTTCGACTACTTCATCGCCTATTTTTACCAGCGGTTCGTTCGGACAACCCAGATTCATCTGGAGAGGGAGAACCACCCGCTTGGGCAGAGCCAATTCTTGAATCGGCTTTAAGGCAGTGGCTTTCTTACGGTAATCCGGAAGGTGAATTCCGCGGGCAAATGTTTTCATATTCTTCTTATAATCCTGGCCCGGCAGGCTTCTTTCTGTGCAATATTTATATCATACCAGCGCACTACAAAAAAACTGACCATCAAAAAGATCAGGGAAAGAGGAATACCATACATTTCTGATCTTTCCTCAAAACCGGTAAGTCGGGCGACCGCCGCCCCAATTAAATAACCCCCGATCATAAAAAATACCGGCAGCAGATAGACCACCAGCGAGCCTTTAATCACTTCTCCGGTGGGGATTTCAACCTCGACGATCTCCTGCAATTTAGCGCCAATTTCATTCAGCGCCTCCACCCCAACCATATTCTGGCCCATCTCGCGACAGGCATCGCAACCGGCACAAGCTGAACTTTTGGAAAAAGCAACTTCAACTAATCTACCGGATATGACCCTGGTAATAATTCCCTGTTCCTTCATTTTTTGTTACAACTTGAGCGTGTCGATAAGCATTCAATAAAGAAAGGACCGTAGAAAAAGATAATATCGGTATCCAATGAGGGGTCTCGGGCCAGGAAAAAGCATTGGAAAGCTGCTGGTCAATAAAATAACCCCACATCAGCCCAAAGGGCATGGTTTGCCAGAAAGTGATATCAAATTCCTGCAGGAAATTAACCGCTTTTGTTTCCGGAGTTGCGATCGAAACCGATTCCAGTGTCTGGGCAAAGCAGGGAGTAATAACCAAGATAACAATCAGTCCCAAGGCGATTCTTCTCATATTAGTGGTGCAATTATAACATACCCTAAATTGAAAATACTTCCCGATTAAGCTATAATAAATAAGATGTTAATCACCGTTCTCAAGTCTAAGATCCACATGGCCACCATCACCGACACCTTGCTTAATTATCAAGGCAGCATTGCCGTTGATCCAAAATTGTTAAAAGCAGCCGGTCTTATCCCCGGGGAAAAGGTCCACGTTTTAAACTTCAATAACGGCCAGCGTTTTGAAACCTATACCATCGCGGGCAAAACGGGAGAGATCTCCTTACGGGGTCCAGCGGCAAAGCTAGGGAAAAAAGGAGACCGCGTCATCATCCTCGCCTATGGTCTGATTGAAGAAAAGCAGGCCACAAAATTTAGGGCCAAGATTATCCTGATTGACAAAAAAAACAAGATTAAATGAAAAGAATCCCTTATCTCTCCTTTTTTCTCTGCTTATTGACCCTCTTATTACTGATCGGCCAATGCTTTTCCGGCGAAGCAAATGCCGCTGCAAAATATAAGCTCCAAACCTTGAAAATGGAAGCGATATCCGCTACGCCTCTCTCTCCGGAAGCAAGCCTTTCATCAAAGAAAGTATTAATGGTAATTGCAACGAAAGATTTTCAGGATCAGGAATTTCTTCAACCAAAAAAGATCCTAGAGAAAAGAGGCGTAAAAATCGATATTGCCTCCACCTCCCTTGACCCCGCCACCGGCATGCACGGATTGAAGGTTAAACCGGACCGGTTGATTAAGCAGGTAAAGGCTGGGGATTACGATGCCATTATCTTTGTAGGTGGAAATGGCGCTCTGGTACTAGCCGACGACCGCTCCGTGCTTTCCCTAGCACGTGAAGCGCAAAAAAATAAAAAAGTTATCGGCGCCATCTGTATTGCACCGGTGATTCTCGCTAAAGCAGGGATCCTGGAAGGAAAGCGGGCTACCGTATCTCCTAGCGGGGCCGCCGACTTAAAAAAGGGGAAGGCCTTCTGCACCGGCAAAAAGGTTGAAGTCGACGGCAATCTCATTACCGGTAACGGTCCCGGGGCAGCTGAAGAATTCGGGAACACCATCCTCCGGCACCTTTTACCTTGAACGAGCTACTAATATGAAAAGTTTTATTAACGATACTAAAATTAATACTCTTCTAGAAAAAGCCAGAGGCGCTTCAAACTCAGAAGTGAGAGAGATCATCGCTTCCGCTCTTAAATTAAAAGGATTAACGCCTAGTCAAACTGCGGTTCTACTGCAAACCGATCAGAAAGATAATTTACAATCTATTTTCAAGGCAGCCCGGCAGATAAAAGAAAAAATTTATGGTAAAAGACTGGTGCTTTTCGCTCCGCTGTATGTCACCAATGAATGTGTCAATAATTGTCTCTATTGCGCTTTTCGAAGAGATAATAAGAGCTTGCTACGGAAGACTTTAAACTTGGCGGAAATAAAACGCGAAGTTGAAGCCATCGAGGCCGAGGGGCACAAACGCATCCTGCTGGTAGCGGGGGAAGACCCGGGCAGTGCCAATATTAAAAGGCTGGAAAAGATTATCAAAACCATCTACAAAACCCGGCACGGCCGTGGCGAAATCCGTAGATTAAACGTCAATGTGGCTCCCCTTTCACTGACGAATTTTAAAAAACTAATAAAAACCGGCATCGGCACCTACCAACTCTTTCAGGAAACCTATCATCACTCAACTTATGCTATGGTTCATCCGCGTGGTCCCAAGACCAATTACCTTTTCCGCCTGTTTGCCATGGACCGGGCCATGACCGCCGGCATCGAGGATGTGGGGATTGGCGCACTCTTTGGTCTCTACAACTATAAATTCGAGGTTTTGGCCCTGCTGTTCCATGCTCTGCATTTGGAAAAAACCTTTGGGGTCGGTCCCCATACCATTTCGGTGCCCAGGATCGAACCGGCAGTGGGAGCAGTTATTTCCCATATGCCCCCCTATCCCGTTTCAGACCTGGATTTCAAAAAACTGGTGGCTATTTTAAGACTGGCGGTCCCTTACACTGGTTTAATCCTTTCTACCCGCGAAAACGCGGAAATGAGAAACGAGCTGGTCGGTCTGGGGATCTCCCAGATCAGCGCCGGATCACGCACCAATCCCGGCGGTTATGTTGAGCAGCGCAATGATAACGCCGCCCAATTCTCCCTGTCGGACGAACGTTCAACCTCCGAGGTAATTCTAGACGTGATGCAGTTAGGTTACATCCCGAGTTTTTGCACCGCCTGTTACCGGGTGGGAAGGACCGGGGAAAAATTTATGGAACTGGCAAAACCGGGAGAAATTCATGCCTTCTGTCAGCCCAATGCATTGCTGACCCTGAAAGAATATCTGGAAGACTATTCAAAGGATGGGGAAAAAGGGGTTGGAGAAAAGTTAATCTCCAAAGAACTAATAAAGATTGCGAACGCCAAAACGAGAAAAATCACTCGTGATAAATTGAAGGAAATTGAAAGCGGAAAGCGTGATCTTTATTTATAATTGAATTATCAACACCTTCCTGCCGTTATCATCGGCCAGTTCGACTCCTTTAGCTACATCAGGAATTCGGTTGCTTACCGCATGAAACAATTTCTTAACTGCAACCTCTTCCCAATATCTTGTCTTATCATCCAGAGCAACCTCTTTTGCTTCGACCAGAATCGCCAAGTCAGGAATTATTTTTGTCCTGGTGTCACCAAACTTTTCTTCTCTGTACCCCTTTAGTATCACTTCGGCATAAAGACCGCGATAGAGCAATTGATGTCTAACTCTAGCATCCAACAGCTCTTTATAATCCTTAAATTCTACCACTCGTGACAGAACCCCAACTTGTGGTCGATAAACAAAGGGTCCTTTTCCAACTCCGAAATCTGCCATTGCATTTCCCTCCTCTTTAATTTCTTTTATTTTCCAAAGATCTCAAGATCGCTCCTGAGCATAAAATCTTCTAATTGAGGCTCGATCGGCCGATCATTCTGCTTGTCAGCCAGCAAATTTATCAATTCAGCTAAAATGGGGGCTAAGGAAATTATTTTAATTTTGGAAGTTCTTTTCTCGGAAGGGATGCTAACCGTGTTGGAAACCACCACTTCATCGATAGCTTCTTCGGCGGTCAGTCGCCTGGCCGCACCTCCCACCAGCTTGCCATGGGTAGCAAGAACCAAAACCCGTTTTGCTCCCCTTTCCTTTAGGGCTCGGGAAGCCGTTATCAAAGTCCCGCCCGTATTTATCTCGTCATCTGAAATGGCAATATTTCTTCCTTTGACCAGGCCTTCCACTGACTTTAATCTAGTGCGGGTCGGCCCTAATCTTTCTTTGTCAATCTGGACCAAGTGTAAGTCCGTCTGTTCCCCCCAGAGATCTTTGGCAATGGCTTTGGCTTCTTGCCTTCTCCCTAGATCCGGGGCACAAATCGACCACCCAGACAGTTCACCCAGAGCCTTTTTCCTTAAATAATTCTCAAAAAGAAAGCGGGTTCGAATGTGCATCGATGGAATACTTAAAACGCTATAAAGAGTTTGAATGGCGGCAACGTGCAGGTCAAAAAAGATGATGCGATCGATCCTGGCTACGGTTTTCAAGAAATCTGCCACCGCGTCGGTAGAGGTGCACTCACCAGGTTTGCTTTTTCTCTCCTGCCTGCAAAACGGTAGATGCGTTACGATGGCTTCGACAGATTGCGCACCGTTTAACTTCAGAGTTCGAGCCAACATAGCTAATTCCCACATATTGGGTAAGACGTTATGTGGATTGCCGGTTGTGATAACAATGAAATCCCGTCCTCTGGCCCAATTTGGGTCATCCAGCCGCACTTTAAATTCTCCGTCCGGGAATTGCTCAAAGGAATGGGAATAAGGGCGGACCTCTTGAGTTTTATTCAGAGCTCTAAATAGCGGCTTTGCAAAATAAGCCGCCGATTTACAAACTACAATTTCTTTTCCTAACATCTATCCCTCCCCTTTATTATCTGCCCCTTTAATGAAAAATTTCACAAAATTCAATCTAATTCCAAATAATTATGATACCAACCCAGGGTGGCGACCCGCATCGTCACTCCTTCCGATAAATTCTTATACACCCGGTACCCTTCGGAATCGTAATCATTCTTGGGAACCATCAAAAATTCTTCTCTCAAGCTTTCAGCTGCCCGCCATTCGCTCGAAGAAAATATTCTCAAAGCCAGGGGAAATTCCTCTATCTGCCAAAAGCTAGCAACATCAATCTTCCTGTCAAGGTCGGTAATTAAAACTAGATCGACATCATCGCCTCTTGTAAAACATCCCCAACCAAAAGAACCGATCAAAAAAGCCTTTTCAATCCGCATTAATGCTTTCTGGCTTAAATCCTCTAAAAAATCAGCTAATGGGACCAGGATGTTAAAATTCTTGCCTGTCGGATTCCCATCCTGAAATTCCAATGCTATAGCTTCGCGATCGAGTTGGAATTCATCACTTCCATGATATCTCCTTCGTATATTCGTCTCTGGACAACGCCGGACCAAATTCATCTGCTCTTCTGTTAAGCGATCGCCATTTTCCACTTCTTCTCGGCGGCCATCAATAAATTTAAAAATCCATCTGCCGTAAACCCGGGGCGGTACTCGGATCGGAACCGAAGGATCGTAGACTAAGTCGCCGCCTGAAGCTGCGCTAAATATTCTACCCGGCGGCACAACCGGCACGTCACGGACCGCAAACATTTGCTGCAGACGGGATTCGGGAAGATCAAGAATTTCTGCGGCACGCTTTAACTCGCAGGCGGAGGGTACAAGGTTTGTACGCAGGCCATCTTTCTCATCAACTATGCCCGCGGCACGTAAAGCAATTGCTACTTTAGCAACGTTTTTTCCCCAACTCTTTGATAACAGAGGGTAAATAATTTTTGCGTTAATAATGGGTTCCATCTTATCTATTATTTTTATCGTCAGGTCCTTAAAAAAATTTCACCTTGCCACAAAAATAGCTGGGTGTTAGAATACGCCCACCTGCCTGCCGGCAGGCAGGAAAGAGGTGCAAAAAATGGCCAATAAACTAAAATTAGGAATTCCCAAGGGCAGTCTGCAGGAATCAACCTTTGAATTATTAAGGAAAGCCGGCTGGAATATTAAAACTACCGAACGCTCCTACTACCCCTCCATCAATGACCCGGAATTAGAAATCATGCTGATCCGCGCCCAGGAAATGGCTAGATATGTGCAAGACAACGTGTTGGATGCCGGCTTAACTGGCATTGATTGGGTAATGGAATCAAATTGTAAGGTAAAAAAAGTGGCGGATCTGGTTTATGCCAAACAAGGGATGCGAAAAGTCCGCTGGGTACTGGCGGTTCCGGAAGAATCCAAAGTAAAGACCGTTAAAGATCTTAAGGGTAAAAGGATTGCCACCGAACTGGTCAGTGTCACGCGCAAATGGTTGAAAGAGAAAAAGGTCAACGCCCTGGTTGAATTCTCCTGGGGAGCAACCGAAGCCAAGCCGCCGGAACTGGCCGACGCCATCGTGGAACTTACCGAGACCGGCTCCTCACTGAAAGCCAATCATCTTAAAATTATTGATACCGTTTTAGAATCGAACACGGTGTTCATCGCCAATCAGGCCTGTCTCGATGATCTCTGGAAAAAGGAAAAAATAAATCAGCTCCTGATCCTATTGCAGGGGGCGCTGGAAGCCGAAACTAAAGTTGGGCTGAAGATGAATATCATGAAAAGCCGCCTAAGAAATATTTTATCCATTTTACCCGCCCTACAGACCCCCACCATCGCCGAGCTCTCAAATCCGGCCTGGGTAGACGTGGATACGGTCATCGATGAAAAGACGGTTAGAGAACTGATCCCGAAGCTCAAAAAAGCCGGCGCGCAGGGAATTGTAGAATATCCTTTAAATAAGGTGATCTACTAAAAAGATAGCTAAGCTTTTCTTTGAGCTTTTGCTTCCAGCAGATCGTTGACCAGGGACACAATATCGTTCAGGGTATTAATATTCTTTATCTTATCTTCGGGTAAACTCAAGCCATATTTTTTATCGAGATCGGCAAAGATCTCGACCCCGAGTAAAGAATCAACCCCCAGATCGTTAAACAAATTTGCATTGGGATCGATCTTTTCTTCCGGAAGTTTTATGATCCTTGAAACCAGATGGGTAATCTCTTTCGCCAAGTCATTATTCATTAAATACCAAGCTCCTTTCTTAATTCAAACCTTTTAACTTTTTGCAAACGGGTCCTGGGTAAATCTTCTTTACGGATAATAAATTTTTCAATCCGTTTGTAGTTAGCCACTTTTTTGTTGAACGCGGAGATCTCAGTTTCAATCGCCGCATGGATAGCGGCATCATCAGTTATTCCCTGCTTCTCAAGATATTCTAGATTGGGCACAATCACCGCCAGCACTTCCTCATTGCCCTTTCTCATCCCCTCCTTGACCCTTTCTCCAAGAACGCAGCTTTCTTTAATCGCCGGTATTTTTTTCAATAGAAACTCCAGCTCTTCCGGATAAACATTCATACCGGAACCGGTGACAACAACGTCTTTTGCCCGGCCGGTGATGTAGAGATACCCGTCTTGATCAAGGTAGCCCTCGTCTCCGGTATGCAGCCAGCCATCGATAATAACCTCATCGGTCAGATCTTTGCGTTTATAATAACCCTGCATAATATTGGGCCCGCTGGCCAAAATTTCCCCGGCTGGATCGTTGCCAATTATTTTAATTTCGACTCCAGGAATTGGTCTGCCGACGGAACCAATCCGATTTTTACCAGGATAATTCACACTAAGTACCGGGGCCGATTCGGTTAGCCCATATCCCTGGTAAACATCGAAACCCATGAGATCGAAATTTTTTGTGGTTTGGGAATCCAACGCCGCCCCACCCGAAGCGAAAAATTTAATCTTTCTCCCGAATTGCTTGTGTACGGTCGAGAATAAAAGGCGTCCAATATTTATTCCAATAATATTTCTGAAAAAGCTTGAGAGACCGAATAAAAGCGAGAATATTTTTTTAAGTCCTTTATCCTCAACCTGTCTCAATATCCCCTCGTAAATGAGCTGAAAAAGGAGCGGGACTCCCAACATGTGCGTTACGCCCGTATCCTGCATATTTTGAAGAATCGCATGCGATTTTAAACTTTCGGCATAGGTCACGCAACATCCGGAAGAAAATGGCACAAAAAAACCGCCGGTGGTTTCAAAGGTGTGATGCAAAGGTAAAACCGAGAGAAAATTATCTCCCGGACCAACACCGAACAGGGAAGCGGAAACGATCGCGTCCATCATGATATTTCTGTGAGAGAGCATCACCCCTTTAGGCGTACCGGTAGTTCCGGAGGTATACACAATGGCCGCCAAGTGGTCTAAATCAATAAAGACTTCCGGTAATACCCCGCAGGTGGGCAGGCAATGAAACTCTTCCATAAAAATTGCCTTATCCTCCAGCGGTGTTCCTTTTATATATTCTAAATAATGATCGGACAGGATGATCGCTTTTGGCGCAGAATCTTCAAGCAGCGGGAGAACTTCGCCCACTTTCAACATCGCATCCAGCGGTACAACCACCGCTCCCATGGCAGTTACCGCCAGGTAAGCAATTGGCCATTCGGGACGATTCTCAGAAATTAGAGCTATCCTATCGCCGATGCCCACTCCCATCTTAAGTAACTGGCATTGTAACCGGTTAACCACATTTTTCACTTCTTCATACGTAAATTTGCGATAACCGCCATCCTTTCGTATCTGAAATGCAATTTCGTTGGAAAATTTTTCCGCATTTTGTTCCAACAATTGTTTGATAGTTACTATTTTATATTCGTTTTCCATCATCTTATTACATCGCCATCATTCTCATATACATTGGTCCAAAAACGGGCCCTACCAGAATCGCAGAGAGGATAAAATTGACTACGATGGTCACCAGGATAATGGAAACGGTATACCATAAGATTTTATCCGGAGGAGTTTCTAACAACTCCGGCAATCCTAAAACCAATAAATATATACTATATAGACCTAAGATTCCCAAAATTCCCAACCCCGGCAGAAGCGAAAAAATGCCTGCCAGCCAAACCGGGGTGGCCGAATAGACCGCAAGTTTCATGGACATAGTAAAATCGGCTTTAGAACTAAAATAATGAGCTAAAAAGTTAATAATTAATCCCACCAAAAATACCGCCAGAATTGAGACCAAATAACTAAGGAAGGTTATGGCTAATGTTTCTGCAAAGGGAGGACGCAGCATATGTCCGGTCGGCAAACGGATACCAAAGAGCGTCAAACCGATAAAGGAGCTGACCGGAGGGATCAGTGCCAGTGGCGCAGCGTAATTTAATAGCAGTTGTTTGATATCCGTGCTCTCACTTTTAATCGTTTGCCAGGTGAGGCGCGGATTTAAGATCATGCTTTTAGCTCGATCAATTATAGTCATAACTTCCCCCTTTTTCGGAGTGATAGTAGCATCCACCGGCTTGTAATGTCAAGTTGCTTTTGCTAAAATGTAAAATAAGCATGTTGAAAAAAATAATCATTTTAACGCTGATCTCCTTCCTTTTTTCTCAAAATGTCTTCGCGCTTTATGGAACTCGGCCGCGAGGCATGGGTGGGGCTTTCACGGCGGTAGCTAACGATGCCAATGCTCCCTATTGGAATCCGGCTGGTTTAGCCTTAAATCCCGAAGTAACCGCCGCCGGATCTACCCTTTTAAACAATCGTAATCTTCGCATGGGCGATAATGTTTTGAATGTTAAGCTCTGTTATGAGACGGAAATGAATCCCTTTCAATGGATCGCCGGCGTGGGGATGGCTTCCCTGCTGGCCCTAGAAGGAGCAAAATATCTTTCCGAACAAGGAGTCTTGAAAAAGGGCTGGGGAAGACCCGGAGAAAAGACCTCCCGCGAAGAATCAATGGCTTCACAGGTAAAGGGCAGCGAAGAAGTCGTCAGTTTGAAGCAAGAAGCAAAAGAGGCCGTAAAAAAAGCAGCTCAGGGGATTTTGGGTGGAGTAAATGAAGTAGCGACAGAAACGGTTCGCGCTACCCGCAATTATTATCTATTGCCCTGGAGTCCGCCCGGTTATTATGCTTATCGCCATCCCCGCTACTATTGGGAACCGGCGGAACCGGCGCCCGCAACCCGGGCCCAGTTTGCGCTGGGACTGAGCTGGGTAAATGATACCAACCAACTCCTGGACGAAAAAAGGAACTGGTATACACTCAGTGTCGCTTCCGGTTTTGAACAACGGATCGCGCTCGGGGCAAATATCAATGTCTATAACCTAAAAAAAATTAGCACCGATATCTCGGGCTTAGGAGCCGATCTTGACCTAGGAATAATCGCCAAACCGGTTGAATATATCTCGCTGGGGCTGATGACTTCCGGCATATTAACCACTGATATTAAATGGCAAAATGACACCACCACCCGCTATGAAATGTTGGTCAACGCCGGGTTAGCGGTGATGCCTTTATCATTTTTAAACCTGGCGGCCGATGTCCATAACCTGTTCAGTCAAAATAGCAAGGCCCCTACTTTTCATTACGGAGCTGAGCTCGCGCTCTTGCCTGGTTTCGTCCTGCGCTGCGGATTGGATGACGGGAGTAAAACCGCCGGAGCCAGCCTGGCCCTGGGGAACCTGATTGTGGACTACGCTTATCTGGGTGGCATTTATAATCGCACCCAGCTGCTGGGCACTACCTGGAAATTCTAGGGCGGAAAAATGAATCAAACCCTGTTAGATCCTCAACGGCCAAACACCTGGTCAAACCTTTTACACCTGCCCTACGCCGACCAGCGCGACTGGCTTAAAAAAAACTTCAATGAAATTTTTCCTGTCCTGCAAAAACTGCCCTCTACCAGTCTAGAACTCTGGAATGCGATCGGTTACGCTTGTATCAATTCTAACCTATATTACGAAGCGGAAAAAATTTATGATGACCTGCTGAAAAAGGCCCAGCGGGAACACGGCAACATCGGGGCTTCCGCCTACCTCTTGGGAATTGCCCATTTTTTGCAGGGCCGGTTCCACGAGGCGCATAAAGATTTTAAAATTTCCCGCCAATTCGAAATCGCCACCAAACAGGTCAATGGCTCTTCCGCCCGCGCCATCGCCTATATGGAAGAGATGCTCTTCCCCACCCGCGAAATTATTAGAACTAACCAATCCAAATTAATCAAAGATTTGAATCAACCCCGCCAACTCGAACGGGTTGTCGGCACTAATATGCTACGGACCATTCACAAATGGAATTCGGCCTCACCGCTTTATTCTGCCAGTGTCTCACAGGGGGGCGGATACTTCCTCACCTTAAGAAACAACCAGGGACAAACCCGTGGCATAGCGATTGATCCCGGCTATGATTTCTTTGATATCTTTCGTGATCTGGGCCTGGGGGTGGCAGACATTGATGCTATTATTATCACCCATGATCATGATGACCATACCGAATCGGTGGAAGGAATCCTATCCTTGCTGGCTAAATACAACGATTACAACGAGCAGAAAAAAACCAAAGTGGTAGATATTTTCGGATCGGCGGGCACGCTGCTGAAATTTCACGGGCTGTTATCGGCTACCGATCTTTTCGGGAATCGAGAAATAAACTTTAAATTAATGATACCGGGATCAGAAATAACGGAAATTGAAGGGGCCTCGCTCTGGGAAAAATACGGCTTTACCATTTCGGTTAAATCCGCCCACCATGTGGAACGCTGGACCAATCAGGAATCTTCGGTGGGCCTGGTACTCAATACTAATATTAAAGACATAAAAAATGGCGGTTCCCTTAAAATCGGTATTACCGGCGATACTCGCTATGAACCAGGGATCGGCAAAGACTATAGGGGAGTTCAGGTTTTACTTTTAAACATCGGCTCTGTCGAAAAAGAAGAGGGAAAACTGCTGCATCAACATCTGGGAATGCTGGGTTGCATCAACTTGCTTAAAGAAGCAAGATTAGGAAAGCCCTTGTTAGCTATTTTAACCGAGTTTGGTGAAGAGTTTTCCGGGAAGCGTGAAACTATCAGCCGGATCATTGAAAACTGGGCGCAACCCATGGAAGGGAACAATTCACGCGAGTTAAAGGTCATTCCCGCCGATGTGCATCTGCAAACCAGGTTGGAGGATTTAAATATCCGCGAAACCGAAACTAACATCTTCTTCCCTTACAACATGATTGAGGTCGATGAATCGGATCCCGAAATTTTAAGATATCGTTTCCATGGTTAAATCGCTAGCGATTCTGCGCGAATCAAAAACAGATGGGAAAGGCCGCGAAGTTGAAAATCGCGTGGTCTTTACTCCTCCCATCTTAAAAACATTGAAAGATAAAGTAAATCCCCCCCTCGATATTTTCGTTGAAAAAGACGCGGGCGCCAAAATCGATTTCAGCGACGCTACCTATGAGGAAATTGGAGTAAAAATCATTTCGCACACCGAGGCGCTTACCAAGGATTTGGTGCTGGGAGTAAAAGAGACAAAAATAGATGACTTTTCTAAATTAAACCATAATCTCTGGTTATCCTTTCAACATTTTGCACAGAGCAAAGAGAGAACGGAGATGGCGCTAAAAACCAGTCAAACCAAAAATGTCACCTTTCTCGCTCTGGAAACGATGCAATCAGAAAAAGAAGGCTATCACTTTTTCCCCTGCCTGGCCCCGATGAGTGAAGCGGCGGCTAAAATCGTTGCCCGCCACGCCGACGAATATGCCTTATTAACCAAAAAAATTATTGCCAGCGGTATGCCGGAAACCGGGCTGCATGGTTTAAAAACCACGGTTTTGGGCGGAGGAACGGCCGGCAAAACCGCCGCCGAAGAATTTTCCGAACGGGGCTGTGAAGTTTTCTTACTCGAAAAAAACCCACTGCGCCTAAAATTCTTGGCCGAATACTTTAAAACGAATGCGATCCGTTTCCCCAAAGTTAGAGTTTTTGGTATCTCTCCCGAAAACCTTAGGATGACGATCAAAGATTCATTCTTTCTTGTCTCTACTATGTACACTTCCGGTAAGAAGCCGGAAAAGTTAATCACCCTGGATCTGTTAAAAATGATGGCCGCCGGCGGTTGTGTCTATCCGATCGATATTGATCAGGGTGGCGGCGTGGAGGGAGTGATAGAAACCAGTTTGCTGGAACCCTTTGACCTGCCGGTGATTCCAGGAACCGAAGTGTTCTTTTTTGCGCCGGCTAATTTACCTTCTCTTGGTGCCAGAACCACCTCCGAGGTTCTGGGGACCGTCATGCTGCCCTATGTAATTGAAATTTTAGATAAAGGTTTGGTAAAAGCGGCGGAAGATAATCTGGTGATTAAAAGTGGGATAAACATCCAGGACGGGAAAATCATTCACCTGGGATTAGCTTCGGTTTTTCCCGATCTTAGATAAATCCCTTGGCTTAAAAACTCCTTTTTCGGTTATGATCCCGGAAATCAATGCCGCAGGCGTTAGATCAAAGGCGGGATTGTAGACTTTAACCCCCCGCGGAGCAATTCTCTCTTTGCCGATTTGGAGAATTTCATTCGGTGAGCGCTCTTCAATCACGATCTGTTTACCACTTTTAATTTTAAAATCAACCGTCGAAAATGGCGCCGCCACATAAAAGGGAACGGAGTGAACCTTGGCTAAAACCGCTGCGGAATACGTACCAATTTTATTGGCGGTATCACCATTGCGGGCAATACGATCCGCGCCTACGATTACCAGATCGATTTTCCCTTTTTGCATTAGATAACCAATCATATTATCGGTAATCAATGTGAAAGGAATTCTAAGCCGTTTAAGCTCCCAGGCCGTCAGGCGGGCTCCCTGTAACCTGGGGCGGGTCTCCGCGACAAAAACATGAATTTTCTTACCTCGCTCAGAGGCGGTTCGAATAACTCCTAGAGCGGTACCATAATCTACAGCAGCCAAAGCACCGGTATTACAAAGCGTAAGAACGTTACTCCCATCTCCCATCAAGTTTGTACCGTGCCGTCCGATTTTTTTATTCGTTTCAATGTCTTCTGCGGCAATTTTAAGGGCTTCCTCCAGTAATAATTTTCTTAATTTTATAGATGCCAGCCCTCTTCCCGCAGCTGCTACTTTAAGCATTCTCTCCAGGGCCCAGCGGATATTAACCGCGGTGGGTCGAGAACCGATTAATTTTTGGGCCGTCATTTTTGGATGATCGCTGCCCAGGACCATACCAAAAGCGGCCACCACCCCCCAGGGCGGGAGCACCACGCACCTGCATGGACTTAATCGCCGCTACCACTTCATTTACCGTCTTTAAATAGAGGAAAGCTAAACGCTGGGGCAATCTGGTTTGATCAATGATTTTTACTTTACAGTTTTTCCACTCAATCGTCCGCATAAAATTTCCCTCACCACTTCCCGATCGTCAATCGGCACTTTTGTTCCGTTAAAATCCTGGTATTTTTCATGCCCCCTCCCCGCAATTAAAACCGTATCCCCTGCCCCGGCCAGGGAGAGCGCTTTCTGAATTGCTTCGCGCCGATCAACAATTGCTTCGACCTTCTTCCCTTCCTCCGGTACTCCCCTGATGATCTCTGCGATTATTTTTTGCGGCTCTTCCGAGTGTGGGTCATCGGTCGTAACCAGGATCTGATCCGCCAGTTCCACCGCAATCCTGCCCATGATCGGCCGTTTTTCCCGGTCACGGTCACCCGGACAACCAAAAACCAAAATAACCTTTCCCCTGGTCAGTGCTCGGTAGGTTTCAAGTAATTTGCGTAAACTATCGGGCGAGTGAGCAAAATCAACGATCACGGGAAAAGGCTGGCCGCAAGCCATCGCTTCCTGCCTGCCCGGAATAATTTTTAAGGCTTCGATCCCTTTTTTAATCGTCGGCTGCGGGATTTCCAGCGCTAGCGCACACTGATAAGCCGCCGTAATATTATATACGTTATGCATGCCGATCAGCGGGGTTCGAATCTCAAAAGAATTAATCTTCAGGGTCATCTCCTCTTCGCGGATATGGATATCCGTCACTTCGGTATCAAACTCATTTTGCCGGGTATCGCGCAATTCGTGTCTGGCTTGCGAAAGACCATAGGTGATAACCTCACCCTTGACCACTTCCAGCATCGCCTTACCGTAAGGATCATCGACATTGATAATCGCGATCCCTTCAGGCGAAAGCATCTCGAATAATTTTCTTTTCGCCCCCAGATAATTATCGGTCGTTTTATGAAAATCCAGATGATCGTGGGTCAGGTTAGTAAAAATTGCGATCGAAAAAAACAGACCGAAGACCCGCTCCTGAGCCAAGCCATGGGAGGAAACCTCCATGACGCAATGGGTAAAACCCTGCTCAACCATTTCCGCCAGTTCTTTCTGAAGATCCGGGGCTTCGGGCGTGGTCATGGAGGAATTGATGGTGCTGATGATTCCAACCTTAAAACCAGCCGTTTTTAAAATGGAATGAATTAGATAAGCGGTGGTGGTTTTTCCTTTGGTGCCGGTAATCCCGATCAACTTTAATTTTTTTGAAGGGTGATCGTAATATTCGCCGGCCAATTCAGCCAGGGCTTTTCTGGCGGATGCTACCTTTTTGAATTCTACACCGGCGGGAACCTCCACCTTTCTTTCGGCAACGATCAGCTTGGCCCCGGCGGCAATCGCCGCTGGGACAAAGTCTATCCCATCATATTTCGCGCCCGGAATAGCGACAAAAATATAACCTGGTTCAACTTTACGGGAATCATGCGTGATCCCGGAGTAGCTGTTCATTCGCCCAGTGAGTCCTCGATTTTCCCTTTAGTTATAAGACTGCGGAGATTTTGCCACCAGATCACGCCATGTTCAAACAGATGGTAAAAGAGTGGACTGTAGGGGAAGTCATAAGCCCCGATGTATTTCACGCTTTTCCCATTAAACCCTTTCTTGAATCGATAAACACCCCAGAGCGGATGTCCCTCCACCGGATTAGCCGGGATACCCCACAGATCGTAGGTTTTATAATTTCTCTCTTTAGCCCAATTTATCACCTGCCAGTGTAAAAGATGGTTGGGCATTAAATTACGATATTCGGAAGCGGAAGCGCCATACATATACCAGACGCGGCTCCCAAAACAAAATATTAGGACCGCCGCGATCGGCTTATTCTCATAATATGCAATAAAACTGGTCCCCATCCCCTTCTCAAACAATATTTCCCTGATCATCTGATAATATTTAAGCGGATGGATAAGAAACTTATCACGCAAAGCCGTTACTCTATATAATTCATAAAAACTCTTGATCCCTTTTTCCGATAAATCCTCTTTGACCACTACCCCTTTTTTCTCCGCCAGACGAATGTTGTAGCGGGTTTTTTCCTCAAAGTTCATTAAGAGTTTGTCTAAATCTTCAGACAGATCCACCAGTAAAGTAGCCCGCGGCTGAATTTGTTTGAGCGCTGGTTCAAAACCCAGCCGGAGCAATGCATCCAGTATCTCTTTTTCCTCTTCCGGAATCTCCGCATCAACCTTCAAAGAAACGGCGTGGTGCTTGTCCGCCTCCTTTTCTATGGCACCCAGCAAAAACTCTAATAATTCACGCTCTTTAAAATTAATGACCGGGCCGCGTGGAGCATAAAAGAGGGAGTGACGGAAAGGCAAACTTCTCTTTAAAATAGACACTCCGGCGACAATTTTACCCGATTCTTCAATCGCCAGGCGCAGGGGCTGCCAGCCGAAGCGGGATTTGAGCTCGCCCCACTCGTAAGATTGCAGGATCGGCGAATTGGGAGCGCTGGCTATAAACTCGTTCCAGCGATCCTTTTCGGCAAAGGTAATCAGCCTGGCTTTCACGTATAAATTTTAACATAATTGAAGATTGACATCTAGAAGGTTATTTGATATGTTTTATAGAGCATGAAAAAGAGGAAAGGCTTTACTCTGTTTGAACTGCTGGTCACGATGGCAGTTTTATCGCTGGTTTTCGCTTTCGGCATCCCCACTTTCAGGTTTTATCAAAGAGAAGCGATTGGGGCTCGGATTGACGGCGATTTAAGAATTTTATCTGCCGCACTGAAAATCTATGAGCGGGATCTGGGGCAGCTGCCGGAGGAAAAGGATTATCAAAAAACCCTGATAAATTCCGATCCGCAAATCATTGACAAAGTGCTGGCTGACCCTTATTCTGATTTTGGCAATGCTCCCTACCCTTATAAACTTTCCCATAACCAAAAATATTATGTGCTATATTCAATCGGGCTGCTGGGGGATAATACGGCTGAAGTATCTAACGACGGCAGAGTAGCTTTTAAAATGGGCGATCCCCGCGTGGAAAAATGGATTTCCAATGGTAAAATCTGATGAGTTTCTATCCCTTTATTGAACTCGCTGCCGGTTTTATCATCCTTTTCTCCGCCCTGCTTTTTTTCTGGCGTAACCCCTATGAAAATCTCTATAAATTATTTTCAGCAGCGCTGGCGGTCATTTCACTGGCGATCATCCTTGAGTTTTTTATGCTGGTTTCTCAAAATTACCTCGAAGCCTTGACGATTAAAAAATTTGCCGATTGCGCCTGGGTCTTTGGGGTTGCGCTATTTCTTCATTCCATGTTGCTTTTCACGAACAGCCCCTTTCTCAAGGAGCGACTGAATAATTTTTTAATTTATATCCCCTCTCTTCTTTTCTCGCTAATTTTTATTTTCTTTAATTTTACTTACCGAACCTTTATTGACACCCCTTTCGGCATAACCTATCTCCCAAACTCATTCTATTTTTTCTATACCTTTTTTGCCGGCTTTTATATTTTAATTGCCATCGGGCTCCTGCATTCCACCTATCTTACCACCGGCGATCCCCTTAAGAAAAACCAGGCCTTTTTCCTTGAGATCGCTTTTCTTATCCCGCTGGTTTTCGGTATCGCGCTGGAGGCGCTCACTACTATTTTTAAAGTTTTGCTGCCGGTTCATTTCGGTATTACGGTCGCGGTGGGCGTTGGTTTTGTGATGGTGGCTACAGAAAGGTTTAAACTCTTTCCTAAATACCCCGAAATCGCGGCGGAATCGATTTTCGCTCATTTACCGGATATTCTGCTGGTCACCGATCTGGACAATAAAATCAACCTGATTAATGACAGCTTTCTTAAACTGGTAGGGATGGAGCAAAAAGATAATCTCATCTCCCTTCCTTTAGGCAAGGCCATTGAAAATGAGGAGGCGGCAACCCACCTGGTTAATAAAGTGCTGAAAGACAACGTGATTCTTTATAATTATCTGATAAATTTTAAAAACAGAATCTTCAGCATTAACGCCGCCCAGGTCAGAGATTGGACCTATTCCAAAATCGGCATGGTTATTATCGGACGGGACGTCACCGAGAGAAAAACCAACGAAGAGGAGCTTAGAAAAAGCACCCTGGTTTTGGAAAGAAACCTCAAAGAAATTGACCGTATCAATCAACTGCTGGTTGACCGCGAGCTGGAAATGATCACCTTAAGGAATGAAATTACTACTCTAAAAGCCAAACTGGCGCATGGGTAGCTTCGCTGTGTTATAATTAATCTATGCTTTTAGTGATCGACAACTATGACTCTTTCACCTATAACCTGGTTCAATATCTGGGCGAACTGGGGGAAGAACTGAAAGTTTATCGTAATGATCAGATCACGCTTCCGGAAATAGAAAAAACCCATCCTTCACAGATTATAATTTCGCCCGGACCGGGAACTCCGGCCGAAGCCGGGATCTCTGAAGAAGTGATAAGATATTTCGCGGGAAAGATTCCGATTTTGGGGGTATGCCTGGGGCACCAGGCCATCGGAGAAGTTTTTGGGGGAAAGGTCATCCGCGCCGGCCGAATTATGCACGGCAAAACCTCACCCATTTTCCATGATGGACGAACCATTTTTAAAGGGCTGCCCAATCCCTTCACCGCCACCCGCTATCATTCCCTAATCGTGGAAAAAGCGAGCCTTCCCGCCAGCCTGGAAATCAGCGCCTGGACAGAGCAAGATGAAATCATGGGTTTGCGTCATAAGGAATTTAAAGTAGAAGGCGTTCAATTTCATCCGGAATCTATTCTGACGGATGCGGGCAAACAGCTGCTGGCCAATTTTTTGGCCCTCTAACTCTTTTTTTCTTCTTTGGCCGGTTTCTCTTCTTTTTTAGGGGGCATTTTAGGCGTGGAGGCTACTGAAGGTTTTTTGGCATAATCGGTAATATGAAACCCCGATCCCTTAAAGATTATCCCCGCGGCTGAGATCAAGCGTTTTATCGGCCCCTTGCAATTTGGACAATACTTCAACGGCTCTTCCGATATTTTCTGCTGCACTTCGAAAATATGTCCGCAATTCGTACACTTATAATCATAAAGCGGCATAGAATAGATTATAAAAAGTTTCGAAGATTGTCAAGTGGGGTCAACTTTTAAGCAAGGCTAGAATTATTCGGCATCCCTAAAGCCTTGAGAGGATTATCTACATGGTAAAAAACTCCGGGAATCTCAGTCTCAGCTAACCTGCCCCGTTGCTTTTCATAGGTATTATTTAAATCACGATAGACATCGGAGAATTTTACATCTGAATTTGAAGCCAGGTTCGTGCTTTCAGGGCTATAAGAAATCGTTCTTGAACTTATAGGATTTATTTCAGCCATTCTACTCCAATCCTCTATAAGGCGAGGGATAATCCTTCTACTATATTTATCGAGTTAACAGGCTAAAAACTTGCGGTGATTACTTCTAATCCATCCATAAAGGGGCGCAGTGCTTCCGGAACCGTGACTGAACCATCAGCTTGCTGATAATTTTCCAGGATCGCGGCGAAAGCCCTTCCCACCGCCACTCCCGAACCGTTGAGGGTGTGAACGAATTCTGGTTTGGCCTGCGCAGCGGGGCGATAGCGGATCGCAGCGCGACGGGCTTGAAAAGATTCATAGTTGGAACAGGAAGATATCTCTCGATACTGATTCTCCGAAGGGAACCATACTTCCAGGTCATAGGTTTTGGCTGAAGCAAATCCCAGGTCACCAGTGCAAAGCCCCACTACCCGATAGGGCAGCCCCAGTCGCTTTAAAACCTGCTCTGCATCCAGCGTCAAACTCTCGAGTTCAGCATAAGAGCTCTCCGCCTCAACCAGTTTCACCAGTTCAATTTTATTGAACTGGTGCTGACGGATGATCCCTTTGACATCCTTACCATAGGACCCGGCCTCTCTCCGGAAACAAGGCGAGTAACACACATATTTTATCGGCAGCTGTTCGGCTGACAATATTTCCTCACGATGAAGATTGGTCACCGAGACTTCCGCCGTGGGAATAAGATACAAATCGTCATCTCTTAGATGGAAGAGTTCTTCTTCAAACTTGGGCAACTGGCCGGTGCCGAACATGCTTTTCTGATTAACCAGCACCGGAGCAAATATTTCGGTATAGCCATTTTCTTTGGTATGCAGATCCAGCATAAAATTGATCAGGGCCCGCTCCAACGCCGCTCCGCTCCCACGATAAACAACAAAACGTGAGCCGGCAATTTTTGCCGCACGATCAAAATCTAAGATTCCCAGCGCTTTTCCCAGCTCTTCATGCGCTCTGGGTTTAAAATCAAAGGCGGGCTTACTTCCCCAGCTTCTAACCTCTAAATTATCGCGCGGATCAATGCCCACCGGCACTGACATATGCGGCAGATTAGGCATATTCAAAACGACCTCGTTTAATCGTTGTTCCTCTTTATTCTGTTCTTCCTCCAGGGCCTTGATTTTAGTAGAAAGCGATTTCATTTCGGCGATCAGCGCCTCCGCGTTCTCCTTTTTGGTTTTCATTTCACCGATCTGATCAGAGACTTTATTCCTTTGAGATTTCAGCGTGTCCGTTTCCAACACCAATTTGCGCCACTCCTCATCGATCGTCAGAAAGCGATCAACCAAAGAAACGTCCCCGTGACGGTTTTTTAAACCGGTTTTCACCGCATCGGCATTATTGCGAATAAGTTTAGGGTCGATCATTTTAAAAAGCAGTATACTCCAATTTAAAATTCATTTCCAATCGCGAAAAAGACCAAAACCTTTTGGCTGATTCCCAGATTAAATCTGGCCGCCAGGCCCAGCAACGTTTCAAACTGCAGCTCCGCCCCATAACTGGTGTAGATCCGATCCAGGCTAATGTCTGAGCTTCGATCAGCCACTAAACCAACATCCTGGAGCAAGGACAGATAAAGCCCCTTCATTAATCCATTGGAAGTTGAAGCCAGCGGGAAACGGTAGCCAAAGCGCGCCGCCAGCAGATGCCTGCCCAATAATTGATCTCGACCATAACCGAGCAGGGTTTCCTCTCCTCCCAACCGATAGAGCTCAGAAAAAGGGAGGTTGCCTCTCCCCAGATAAATTTTGCTCTTGAGAAAGGCGACCTGCGACCGGGGAAGCGGCAGATAGGCGGCGGTATCGATTTTAGCTTTTGCAAAATCATAATTGTTACCCAGGGTTAAGATCGACTGCTGATATTCCAGCTTTGCTGAAACACCGCTTCTGGGAAAAAGCGGTTCATCTAGGAAATCTAAGCTGGTTTTAATGAACCATTTGGTTATGTTTTCATCCGGTACGATCGAAAATATTTTTCCGTAACTGACGATACTGGTCTCAAATCCGGAAGAAATTTGGCCCAGCGGTTCGAGATTAATTTTGGCGGCTACCTTTGCTCCCCGGGTTTGATAATCGAGGGTATAGAACAGTAAGTTATTATTATTATATAAATCCTGCAGTTTAAGATTATAAAACAGGGTGAATTCTCCCAGCAGATTCTGCCCAAAACGCTTGGGCCAAAATTCCGAAATCAAGCGGCAATCATATTCATTCCCGACCTTAACGCTCAGGGTCTGTTTGAAGTTTTGCGACTTGAAATAATTTAAACTCAAATCGGCGAGCAGCGAGAGATGCTCATAAGTATCATAACGCATCCCCAGGGCTAAAGAATTATAATTTTTTTCTTTTAAAGTATAATCCAGGATATAGGTGTGGTCGTGCGGAACCAGGGTAAAACCCACTCTCTCAAAAAATCCCGTGTTATAAAGCAGATCAACATTTTCCGCCACATCCTTGCTGCTAAAGATATTCATATACTTAATCTTATCTTTTAAAAACACCTCACTGATGTTTTCCCTACCGCTAAACTGCACCAGATCAATCACGCCTTCATTAATGGAAAAGATCAGATTGCCGTTTTTTGGTTGAAAGGAATAGCTTACTTCGGCCAGCTTGTACCCGTCATAAAAATATTTGTCGGCAAAAAGAAGACGGTCTTTTTCGGCCAGTTGGGAGTCGAATCTTATCCCCACCGCGGAGCTAATTAAATCATATAAAGACCATAAACTATAAACCGTGTTACCGGTAATAGAAACGGATCGTATCACCTGCCCCTCCCCTGAAATAGATAAAGCCTTAGCCATTTGCGGCATCCCTTTCCCCCGACTCTTTTCTTCAATTAGCTTTTTGAGCTGAGGGATTTGTGCCTTGGCCGCCTGATATCCGATACTGATGATTTCATCAATTTTATTAAAATCAGCAAAACCGTAACGAGAAATATCCGGTTCAATTAGAAGATCCGCTTTCTTCCGGTTTTTTTCGGTTCTGTACTTGGAGGAAAAAGAAAGGTTTTGAGATAAAATTGCCATAATCGAGTTCATCTCTTCTTTCTTCTTTAGTTCCATCCCCAGATTTACCGCCACGATAATATCGGGCTTAAACTCTTCCACCAGATTAACCGGCAGATTATCAACAATTCCGCCATCGGCCAGCAAGCGGCCATTGATCTCTACCGGCGCCATCATCATGGGCACGGCGGAGGAAGCCTGCAAGACCTGGGGGAGAAAGCCGGAAGAAAAAGTCACTTCCTGCCCGGTTTCTAAATCGGTGGCGTTAGCACGAAAAGGGATCTTAAATTTATTAAAATCATTAATTGCCAGGGCCTTAATTGAGATCTCGGTAAAAAGCAGGGAGGGCTTCTGCGGACTGATCACACTTTTTGGAATTACGGGCTTTAAACCATCAAATTCAATCCTGGTTAGATACCTGCCGTATTTTTCCTTTTCGCTGAAAAGCATGTTTTCGTATTCGGAGGACTGCACAAAGGCCTGCATCCAGTCGATGGATTTGGCTATTTTCTCAATTTCCTCCGCGCTGTAACCCTGCGCCAGCAAGCTTCCCAGCACCGCCCCCATACTGGTGCCCGCCACATATGAAATCGGAATGTGTTCTTCTTCCAGCGCCTTGATTACGCCAATTTCTGAAAGTCCACGGGTAACAATGCCTCCGCTTAAAACCAGCGCGATGCGGGGGTAGGCTTCCTGGGTTTGTGCCAAAACGGGCATAAAAAGGCTTAGGCATAGGATTAGGCTCAGGAAAAGTATTTTTCTCACATAGAGATTATAACACAATAAAAGTGAAATTTTTTACTTGTTAATTCGATAAATTTTAGAGGAAAAATAAATGCCAATCGCACCCATTTATCATTATCGCAAAGAAATTGCGGCAAATCGGCGCTCAGAAATTTATAACGGCGACGCCAAAACCCTCTGTCGCTTTTATGACACGGCGAAGCGTATTGTTAAGGACAGTGGACTACCGGAAAAGGTTGTAGTTCAAGGAAAAGAAATTAGCTTCCATGAAGTATTAGGTTTTAAATTGTACGCGGCTTCTCGCGAGGGCCGGCTGAAGATCGTTGGAGGCAGTTTTTTTGGAAATCCCAAAGAAATTGTTGAAACCATCAGAAATATTATCTCCGGCCTAAATCCCTCTTTCAATTTAGAAAATATTAGAGTTAAACCATTTTCAGAAAAAAGACTGCTGACTGAGCAATTAACGCATGCCAAATGGTGGAAAAGAACAAAGGCAGAATACTACGATGTGGTTAGTCCCATTCAACGTTTAAATGCCTTTGGAACCTTGCTAGCAATAGAGCGCCAGAAATTAGAAGAAAAAATCGAAAACCGTGAGCTTAAACGAAACTTGGAGGATTCGGAGAATTTGCGGTTACAACTTATGCAGGGGTTGTGGGCGGTGATGAAACGCTTCATGCTCCTTTCCGGGAAAACTAAAGAAGATTTCGAAAAACAGGCAGAGCAAGTATACAAGGATATCGCGGTCTATGCCCGTGAAGGCATGGGGATGGGACAGAATTGTGAATCGTTGATTTTTAGAGTGGTTGGCCCTAACGGCGAAAGTCATTTGCCGTATATGTATACGATCGTAAAGAAAAACTCCTCGTTGGCGGACCGTCCTATCCAAACCCTGAAAGCTGAAGGATTTGAAAAAGAAGGTGATTTGTTCCTGCCTAACTCCAGGACACCCATCCGGATTGATCAAGACGGTAATAAATATTTAACCATCAAAGAATTTGAGAGTTTTAATCCCCGCCGGGATTATGTGGTAGTCATCGAGGGAAATGGCGACAAACAGCTTTATAAGAAAATCATCCGCAGCGGTGATGATTTGATCAAAAAATATAACACCCAAAAAATGAAGATTCTTTTCGCGGGCAAGCCCAATGCCTATGTTGAACTGGTGAAAACCTCTTTTCAAGATGAGCATTTAAGTGATGGGGATATCATACCCACCGTCCTGCGCGGCACCAAACTGGTAGTGGCAGCCTCCGCGGGAGAGCCGGGTAAGGAAAGGGAAACCGAAGAAAAAATAAGAACCGCCAGAGAATTACAGAATGAAATATTTGAAAATGCCGGCATCGTTGTCCCGCTCTATGAACATCCGGCTGAATATAGTTTTGGTCTGGTGGGTGAAGTAAAACCTTTCCGTTATTATATTGAAAACGGAACTGCCATGGTAAACAGCCCGCGTCCCCTGATTTACATAAATGAAGCCCTACGCATGGCGGCAGCGGGAAAATTAGCCTTGGTGAAAGGCAAGATCATGGGAGAAGCGGCCATGAAAGGCAAAATCCCCGAAACCTTCTATGTAGGCGGAGGATTCCGCCTTAACGAGAAGGGAGAATATTGCCTTTCAACCGTAGTGGAAGTCCCCTCCCCTGAAGTGGTCCCGGAAAATATCGATCCGCAGAAACTTTTTGCCCGCTTTGATAACGGCATGATTTATACTGACTTATCCGCCACCGCCGAAAGTATCATTTCAAATAATATCCGTTCAGAAACTATGATGCGCACACTCATTCCCGATTTTATCCTCAAATCACTATCCGCCGGGAACCTGGAAGTTATTAAGGGCTCTTTTAAAAATATGAGCATCGGTTTTATCGATTTGAAGAGTTCCACCGCTATGTGCGCGGCTTTTGCAAAAAAAGGAGCCGCCGCTGACTACGCGGTGCTTATCAGTCATCTGCTGACAAAACTCAAAGCCGAAGTTGAATCTCAAGGGATAAACGTAGTTATTCTAAAATTTATTGGTGACTGCATTATGTTTGTTACCGGGCTTCCCTTTGGCGGTCAAACCGATCACGGCGACATCATACGTGCCGGTATTGCCATGAAAAAAGCCATCATGAAAGCGAACAACGATCCTAAGATCCAGGCGATTTATGAAAAACACCCGGATATTTTCCGGAACGAAAAAGGTCAGCTCAACCCGGCCCGTTTTTGCACCGGGATCATGTCGGGAGAGGTCTTTGCCGGAAATATTCTGTATCAGGATATTGATTACCGTGCCTTTCTCACCGGTCAATTCTTGGTCGATTACCAAGTTGTTTTTGACCTGATTGGCGATGCGGTCAACGTTGCGGCCCGATTGGAGGCCGCGGCGGATGCTTATCATCTGGTAATTGATATGCAAACGATCGAAGGAGCCAAGCGCGAGGGTTCGCTGTCAGCGATCATTGAAGAATACAATGCCTATTGTACGGATATCAATAGCCTTCGCGACAAGCTTCTGATCCCTTATTATGAAAAGAATAATCTTCCTTTCAATGCCAGGGCACTCAACCAGAAATTAGAGCAATACCGGCAAGCCTTTTCGCCGCTAACCCTGGAAGATCTATCTGTCCCTTATGTTTGCCAGGGAAAAGGAACCGACATTATTCGCGCCTTTTATTTCCGCTGGGATGTTAGACCGATCGTGCTCCAGCGCTTAAAAGCAGCCCACATTACTGTTCCTCCGGAAAATGGTGAAACCAGCCCACCTTCCCTCTCTGAAATATTAGAAAGAGATTATGCTACAGAATCACCCGATAAAGCCGTACTGGCGAGACTGCTGGAATATATTAATTTTGTTGGTTTCGACCATCTGAGAAGAAATGCGCAATCTATTCAAAATGAAATAACACGCGAGAGAGTCATCAACAATCTGGTTTCGGCCCAATCCTCATGAAAAAGTCAGCTCCCGTTTTTTAATCATCTTCCGATAAAAAAGATTTGAGACAAAAGAAGTGGCAAACTGTGGTTGAGGTGGCAATAAAAGCCTCCTGACCATCGACCCCCAAGAAAAGGTCCGATCGTTCGCTTCCCAAAATTTTTCCAGCAATCGCTGACGGCTGATGCTTTTTGGATGATAATGCACATCCAGCAGGGGCTTGTCTTTGTATAACCAATACCGATCATTAATCATCCTGCCCTCTTGCTTCAAACGACGGTATTGGTTGGTTCCCGGCAAAGGAAACAGAAAATAATAAGTTACTTTATCAATATGATTATGATCAACAAATTCAATTGTCTGGTCAATCACCTTCTCATCATCCTCGTCTAAGCCAAAGACAAAACTGGCGTGGATGGGTATGCCGCAAGCGTGGAAAACCCGCAGCTGTTCCTCATATTCTTCTATCCGGTTGATCTTTTTATTAACGCTTTTTAAACTCGCCTCATTGATACTCTCGATCCCCAGATAGGCAGCGTAACAACCACTTTTCCGGGCAAGGATAAGCATCTCCGGATCTTTGGCCGCGGCCAGATTAAACTGCCCTGCCCATTTTATCTGCAACGGGATGAGCGCCTGAAAGAGCGCCTTCGCTCGCGGGCGATCGGCCCCGATATTCACATCGCAAAAGAAATAATATTTGGCGCCGATGGATTTAATCTCCCTCACTACATTTTCAATCGGTTTGGAACGGTGGTGGCTGCCGTAGAATTGGGTAACCAGACAAAAATCACAGGAGAAGGGACACCCCCGGGAGGTTTCTAGAGGAATGGTGGGTAGCGAGGAAAAAGGCATCTTTTGATATTTAGGCAGATTGATCAGCTCAATTTTGGGTATGACCAGCTTTTCCAGCTTGGGGAAAGAAGGATAATAATAGGGCTGTAATTTTTTTTCTTTGAAATCAATAATAATTCTTTCCCAGATATCCTCGACTTCTCCCACCAGCACGCTATCTGCATGTTCCCGGGCTTCCTGGGGAAGGACGGTGGGATGAATCCCGCCGATGATTACCGGGACTTTTCGTTTCCTGAATAGGTCGGCAATTTCATAAGCTCGTGCGGCGGAAAAGGTGTGGCAGGTTATCCCCACTAAATCAACCCGGGCGGCAAAATCGATTTCGTCCACATGTTCATCAATCACCTGAACCTCAATCCCTTCCGGCGTCAGCGCGGCCAGGGTAGGCATAGTGATGGAGGGAATAAAAGCTTTCTTAAACTTCAGCAGCTCCCCCACACGATGATACATGGAGGGTTGGATCAACAGGATTTTCATATTTTTTATTATACCCCATCCTGTGCTAGAATTGGAACCAGCCGATGATTATCATCAATTTCTTAAATAGAATCTATGTTTATTTTTCCGCCGGCCTGCTTTATTTATCCATCATGCTGGTTTGTAAAACGCTGCGTTTCAAAATCGTTGGCGGCGATGAGTTCTATAAACTCAAAGAAAAAACCAATTTATTGATCGCGGTATGGCATCAAACCACCTTTGTTTTATTTTATATTTATCGACGCCAAGACGCTTACTTGCTGGTCAGTGCCAAAACCCGCGGGAGAATTCTTGGCCAGTGCGCAGAGTGGTTGGGCTACAAAACCCTCCCCGTTTCTGAAGAAAAAGATACCATCAGCGCCGGCAGCACGATCCGGACCCTCAAACTTCTAAAAAAAGGGACCGATATGATTATTGCAGTGGATGGCCCCCTTGGTCCGGCTTTTGTAGTAAAGCCCGGCATTTTCTACCTGAGCCAGAAAACTAATATTCCTATCGTACCCATCAATACCCGAGCGCGCTTAAATTTTACTTGCTTCTGGCGTTGGGATAAATACATCATACCGCTGCCTTTTTCTGAGGTGAGGGTAAATGCCGGCAAAGCGATTACGCCCTCTGAAGTAGGAAAAGTCGACTTAAAAAAAACGCTGGATCAACTGGCAAACTAAATCCGGCTCCATTTCGTACCATTGTAAATAATAAATCACAAATAATAATTTCCAAATAACAAACAATTCCAAAATCATAATCGCCTAAATAATAAACTTTTTGAATTTTAAATTTGGTGTTTTGGGATTATTTGTAATTTGGTGCTTGTAATTTGGAGTTTTCTGACCCACTAAAGGCGCGACCACTTTGTCCCATAAGGGGTATCCTCAAGAATGATCCCCTTTTCTTTTAGCTGATCCCGAATTTGATCCGCTCTGGAAAATTCCTTAGTTTTTCGCGCCCTTTCCCTTTCCATGATTAATTCTTCTATTGTTTCTTTTTCTTCTTTTACTATCAATTCCACATTTTGCGAGGAGACCACAGATGTAGCTGGTTCAGGCAAAATATAGATTACGGGCTTAATTTCTAAGCCCAATATTCCACATAATTCCAAAACTGAATTTTTCATCTCCTCCAAACATTCCCTTTCCACTTCGCCCCTCTGTATCGCCTTATTAAAAAAATGGATCATTTCGAAAATTGCTGCCAGCGCACCCGCGGTGTTGAAATCATCATCCATAGCCGCCCGGAATCGGTTTTTGTATCCCAGGATATCTTCATCGAGATCCTCGAGCTCAACAACAGGCGCATTTTCCGAAGATTTTTCAAGCATGAAATCCAGCCTTGCAATAAATTTGCCGATACGGCTGTAAGCTTCTTGGGCATTGTTCAACTCTTGGTCACTGTAATTTACCGGACTGCGATAATGGGTCAATAATAAAAAAAAGCGCACTACCATCGGATGGTAGGTATTGAAAATATCCTTGAGCGTAAAAAAATTGCCAAGGGATTTGGACATTTTTTGTTGATTAATAGTCACAAAGCCATTGTGGATCCAATATTTCACCCAGGGGACCTTTCCGGTTTTAGCTTCGGTCTGGGCGATCTCGTTTTCATGATGCGGGAAAATTAGATCCAATCCTCCACCATGGATATCAAATTGTTCGCCCAGAAATTTTGTGGACATTACCGAACACTCAATATGCCAACCGGGCCGGCCATTACCCCAGGGACTTTCCCAGAAGGGCTCACCTTCTTTAGCTTTTTTCCACAGAGCAAAATCGAGGGCGTTTTTCTTGCGTTCATCAATCGCGATCCTCGCGCCCGCTTGCATATCCTTACTTTCGCGTTTAGATAATTTCCCATAATCGTAAAATTTGTCAACTGAGAAATAAACATCCCCATCAATCACATACGCATTGTTATTCTCGATCAGGCTCTCGATCCAGCTAATCATTTCCGGGATATGCGCGGTGGCTCTGGGATAGGCGTCGGCATCTTTAACGTTCAAATCTTTCATCACCTTGTTATAAGAATCGATATACTCTTCCGCCACCTCATTATATTTTTGATTTTTTACTTTTGCCTTTTGAATTATTTTGTCGTCAATGTCAGTAATATTCTGGACATAATAAACCTCAAATCCAGAAGCCTCCAGGTAGCGGCGGATCACATCAAAAGTCACATAGGCGCGGGCGTGTCCCAGATGGGTTTCATCATAGGGGGTGATACCGCAGACGTACATTTTTACCTGGGGGGGAGCAAGGGGTTTAAATTCTTCTTTCTGCCGTGAGAGGGTATTATAAAGCTTAAGCGTCATTTATTCATTTTTTCTTCTAAGGCTTTGAGGCGGGTATTCAGATCCTCCAGTGCTTTATGGATGGGATCAGGAAGTGCGCCGTGCTCCAGCGGGTCCAGCCGCCGCCCCTCTCTTCTCACGATCCAGGAGGGATTGCCCACCACCGTAGTCTCAGGTGGCACCGATTTAGTTACCACCGCACCCGCCCCAATTCTTGAATTGTCGCCAATATAAATAGGACCTAAGACAATCGCCCCCGCCCCGATCACCACACTATGACCGATCGTCGGATGGCGTTTTCCTTTTTCTTTTCCGGTACCACCCAGGGTTACCCCCTGAAAAATGGTTACGTTATCCCCGATCTCGACCGTCTCGCCGATGACAATACCGCTGCCGTGGTCGATAAAAAAGCGCTTGCCAATTTTAGCGCCCGGGTGAATTTCGATGCTGGTTAAAAAGCGGGAAAACTGGGAGATCAGGCGCGGTAAAACAGGAACCCGCAGCCGATAAAAAGCATACGCCCAGCGGTGGAAAAGGACTGCCCACAATCCCTGATACATCAATACCTCAAAAATATTTTTTGCGGCCGGGTCATTTTCAAAGATTACCTCTATATCACTAAACACGGTTTTCTCCTCTTATTATGCCTTTCTGTGTAACAGCATGCGATCGAAAAATGGATTTTTACTGGAAACGGATAAGGGGATCCCGTAAACAATCCTCACTTCTTTGCCCAATAATTCAAGTTCCTGGGCGGCTTTCCCGATGCTGAACATGATCCGATTATCCAGCCGACGGTCCATAGCCACGGCCACCGCTGAACCAACCGCGATACCAAGATCCCCGAGATTAAAAGCGCAAATCGTTCCGCTCTTTTCCGCCTCTGCACAATTCGGTTTTCCGCAATAAGAGCAATATTTTAACCCCATCACTTGAAACTTGCTCCCGATCAGCACCACTACGGAAGCGTCCAGGATACTGTCCGCATCGCGCGTAAAAAGAGAATAGTTTTCCCTTTCACCAATCTCTTTCATCCTTTTCGAAAGGGCTTCGATCTTTTCCCCTTTGATAACCGCCATTGCCAGCAAGTCCACGCCCTTGGCTTTGGGCGCCGTTCTGGCCGCCAGGCACATTTCTTCCGCGATCCTTTCGATCGCCGCCAGTTTAAACTCTTTTTCTTCTCTCAGCATAAATTATTATTTAACGATTTTTTCCAGCAGGTCCAGCTGTTCCTGGGTCCCCATCGCCACCAGGATATCCCCACCCTCAATTTTAGAGCTGGCCTGCGGCTGCAGATTGAAGCCCCCGTCCGGTTTGCGAATCGCCAGCACGGTGGCCCCGGCTTTCTGTCTGATCTGCGCGTCAGCCAGGGCTTTATCGATAATGGGCGAGCGCTCGGGAACCAAAACTTCCCTGAGACTGAATTCAAGGTGTTCCCCGTGCATCACCATGTCCAGAAAATCACTCGAAACCGGCCGGGTGGCCAGTGCGGCCATTCTTCTGCCAGCAATAAAATAAGGTGAGATCACCCGATTAGCTCCGGCCATTTTCAATTTCTGCTCCGTATCTCTCTGGCTGGAGCGCGCCACGATATATAAATCGGGATTTAGTGCGCGCGCCGAAAGGGTCACATAAACATTGGCCACATCCGAATCGGCACAGGCAATTAAACCCTTGGCGCGCTTGATCCCCGCTTCTTCCAGATTTATATTAGCCGTAACATCTCCGATAATGTAGGGAATGCCTTTGGGTTCCATTTCTGCAGCGGTTTCCGACTTTGTATCAATGATCACATAATGAATTTTTTCATTATCAAACTCTTCCGCCACCTGGCGCCCCACCCTCCCGTAACCGCAAATAATATAATGCTCCTTCATCTCCTTAATTTTTCTTTCCATTCTTCTCCTCCCTCTGTATCCGAATAATTCTCCTTCAAGTATAATCTCTAACGCCTGTCCCGCCGCGTAGACCGCGGTGCTGACACCGGCGATGACAATAAAGATGGTCAGCAATTTCCCGTAAAACGAGAAGGGGATTACATCGTGAAAACCCAGCGTGGAAAGGGTTAAGACCAGCACATAAATCGCATCGAAAACCGACCATTTTTCAATCAAAGTATAACCCAATATCCCAACCATAATAATGATAACCAAAATTATTACCGGTGGAACAAGCCGGTTTAATGGGTTGGTCCTGATCCTAAAACCAAAATCTTCTCTTCTCATAGTTAAGAACCTTTACCACCACACCAAATTTTGGTGAGGTGGTTTACTTGAATAAGTATACCGTAAAATCACCCGGATGATAATCATGTCTTAAGATATAACGCCCGCAAACAAAACGGCAAAAGTTTATGATCTCCTCCGGCTTGAAATAGAAATAGCGGCCGCTGTTCAAATCTTCCGGGTTCGCAATCGGCAGCGCCCCTTCGCTTAGAAAATTTACCGCCACCCCAAAGTTGGCCAGATCATACATCCGCAGCAGAGTGGTTTTGACCCATTCCATATGCTCTTCGGTTTCAGTGGTCCGGATATTGAAGATGCCGGAGCAAAAGATATAGTCAAAACCCGGCAGGGATCTTTCTTCCAGGATATCTTTCAGTTCGAATTGGGCATCCGGATATTTCTTTTTTGCCGCCTCCAGCAGTTTGGCGGAGATATCGAAACCGGTATATTTTATTTTATGCCGGCTCAGCAATCCTTCGGCCTTAAAGAAACCGTAGAGGTCGCCAAAACCGCAGCCAACATCCAGCACCGAAAGGTTCGCCGACTTTTTCCCGTAGACAAAAAGCTCCTTGAAAATCTGATAGCGCAACTTCTGGCTTTCGGGGCTGTTCCAATCCAGCGCCCGATAATTGGAACCGTATTTAGCCAGCAAATCCTCATAATAGGCAGCCTGCCGTTGCTTATCCATCGGGGTTTAGCATAACATTTTTTTCAATGAAAATAAATTGAAATTATTCGCTTCTTTTGGAGAGATATATATAGCAATGTTAAATAAATTGGAAAGAGTGGGAAATTGCCTAAGCGGTGTTTTATACCATCCGGGGGATAGTCCACACGTTAAGGGGGTAGCGCGGCATCCGCTGGTCTTACAGCGACTGGCCCTGGCCACCCGAAAGGCTTTCAACGAACTCAATAAAAATGCTAATTTATTGGCGGTGCTGGATCAAAACCTTAAGCTTGGCATACAAGGCCTGGCCCAGGTGAAAGAGGGATTGGTGTTGGGAGGTTTCGCGCCCAAAATTTACCGCACCAATCGGGAAGAATGGTACACCTTTGGCCTTCGTCTCCACGAATCGGTTTGGCAACCAGGCACCGAGACCACCGATTATAATGCCAGCGAGGAAAGGATCTTTTGTGATTTGCAGCAGGGCAGAGATCGGAAAGTATTCTTGGCAATTCACGGGATAACCGCGGAGGGCATCGAAAATCTTTCGGAATCTTTATATGCCGCGTTTCTCGGAAGATTTGTTCAGCACATCCAGCCCAACCTGCAATCGGCGACTCATTTCCAGTTCCGTGATGATATCAAATTTGATGAGATTACAACTACTGAAGGAAGAATCGTGGTTTCGATTTCAACGAGTCAGCTTGCTAAAGAAATGGCTAGAGCTATTCCGCAAATGGAAAACCTGACGCCAAATATTCCGCTAAATCCAGTAATCAAGAAAAGCGAAGAATAAATCCCCACACCAATGCATTGGTGTGGGAATAAAAAGGAGGAAAGCAAAATGGTATCATCAATTACAATGGCCCCACCCTATCGCACGGTAAGGGTGCATACCGAAGACGGAAGAGAAGTTAAGATGAAGGTTAGAAGGGAGCTCCTAAACCCCAATGGCACAGATGTGGCCGCAAAAGTTAATTTTAGCGGTGTTAATATTTATGTCCATAATGGTGAAGAAATTAAAGTCGGGAGTGCTCCAACCTGTGATATCGTTATAAATGATTCGAACTTGAGCCCCGAACACATAAAGATAGTTCACACAGCAAACGGCGTGATTATTGAACCAATTAATCCTACTATGGATAATAATTCAACACCCAAGGATGTAATTAAATAAATCCGGAGGTTATTTAGCGGCTGCTTGGTTGGCTCTGGCTGGCTTGGTAGATACAACTTCAAACGACCATTTTTCTTCGTTCCAGGTTACGCGATGCTGGGTAAAACCACTGGCTTCTTTAACTTTTCCAAGGGGAGTACTGCGAAAAGCTTCTTCAAGATTTCGCCCTTCATCTCTGGCCTTTATTAAAGCCGCTTCCGTCTCCGCATTAACAACCTGAGCCAGAACGGTTTTTGAAGATTTAGCCGCTTCTGCAAAGAGCTGCCGATAAATTCCTTGTTTCATAAATTTCGCTTCGGTTTTTGCTTCTAAAATCGTAACTGTATCCCCATTATATGCGGCCTCAACAAAGCCAGCTTCCCCTCCATTAACATTGAAACTAAACCGGCGCGTTTTTTGCCCTTCACAAGTAGAATCTCTGGAAGTTATTTCACCTTTCGCAAAACCGATCTTAACCTCCTGAACTCTAGCTGGACCCTTTCTCGATGTAACTTCAAAAGAAGGCATAGAAGTATCCGTTTTCTTTTCAACCACATTTTCGGTAAATCCAAGCTTTGCTCTAAGCTGACCCAGTGGTGTATTTCTAAATACTTCCGCTAATTGTTCGCCTCTCAGTCCCTGATCCCAGGCTTTTATTAAAGCCGCTTTGCTTTCCGCATTGGTAATAGTGGGAGAAAAAATCTCATCCGGATTTGCGTCTCTGAGCGCCTCGGTTAGAAGCCTTTGATAAACTCCTTGGCGCTGATACTGTTTTTCGGTAGCTGCCGCCTCGATAATAAGTACCTTTTTCCCATCCCTGGTCTCAACTCTAACTTCAAGACTGCCGATTGATTTTGAACCATCCATGGCCTCATAACTTTTCATGTTGCTGATTGAACTTCTTTTTATTTCATAGGGAAATGGTTTTGCTTCAGGGGCCCGCTTAACTTCTTGTGGTTTGACAGCTGGGTTTGCTTCCGGAGCCGCTGGTTGCGCAGGTTTAGCTTGCGGTTTTGCCACGGCTGGACTGATAACTAATTTGACTTCCGGAGCCTGCGGCTTGAGCTCTTTTGCATATTCAATTCCTTGCGGAGATCGATCGGTAACGGTAACTTTCCCCTCTTCTAATTTAATTTTCAACCAGGAAACATCTTTACTAATCCATTTCCCATTCTCCTGCACGATCTGTTTGCCATTATTAGGGTCATGCGGTGTCTCAGCAAGAATGATTTCTTCTCCATTTTTGAATTGGCGTGGTTTACCTTCTGCATCCAGAACAAATTTCCCGTTATCTCTTACATAATAACTATTCCCATCTTCGCTGCGACTAATTTCAACCGCTCGACCATTGTTCCCGGCGAAGTGGAAGCTAAAAACCTTTCCATTTTGCATAAAGAAATTCATGGCCTGCTTTTTCAAACGTCCATCCCCAGGGATAAAGATACCCAGTGGTTCATCGACCGCATTCGTATCTGCTCGTCCGGATTGCGATGGAATTTTGGGTAGCTGAGACCTCTGACCAGTGCGGATTTGCGAGGCCCGCATCGCTTCACCCAGAGAGAGCCGATTGGTTTGAATCCCATTACTTTTTTCGAAACTATCAAGTCGCATCTTTAAAGACCAAAGAGTAAGTCTCATTTGCCTTAATCTGGTTAACAACCGGTTGTTGTTTGACAAAGCGATAGAATTGAAAGCATCGAATGGAAGGTCGAAAATAGCCGATGAGTTTTCTGGTAAGCCAAATTTCTTGCAAAGCTTAATTATTTCCGCCCTTTCTGCCGGATCTGCCTTTTCCCAGATTCTTTTAGCCCCTTCGCGCATTTCGATTTCATAAAAAGACATCCCTTTATATTCCGATTTCTGGCTTAATGCAAATAAGTGCGCATGGCGAGCTTGCACCTGTTTCCAGGCTTGATCCGCCTTATCTGTGGTCCTATATCCAGCATCAAACAGCTTTCGTAAAAGATTATCAAAAGTGGTTTGGTTTGGTTTCTTACGGAATTCTGCATCAGCTACTTCCGCCCGCGCTTGGAGGTCAACCGTTGCTCCGCTTACTTTTTTACCCTGCATAGCGTTCGGGGTACCCGGAGCGGTTCCTTTCTCCACAGGCACCGCAATCATAGCTCCAGTCGGCTCAAGTCCCACTCCACCCTGCAAAATGGTTAGTTTCGCTGCAACTATTTTACGGGCCTGTGTTTCACCATATTGCTTAACTAACTGCGCATAGCTCTGATCCCCACCCATCAATCTTATTCGACCATCAGCTTCTCTAACACCGCTATCAATTATTACCTTGCCTTTATCAGTATTAATGTAAATTTTATAATTATTCCCGCTTTGCTCTACGCCGATTCCCTCCATTGGTTTACCGGCTTGGTCAACCACCATATTACCCTTTATCTGATATTTAGCGGTAGTAGTAGGTGTTCCAAATTGAGGAAGTTGAGCTAAAACTTCTGGAAGAGTCGTTCCTTTACCAGCTGTTCCATTCTTTCCAAAGGGCGCGTATTCGCGGACAGGTACTGCTTCATATTCACCTAAACCAGGTTCCAGAAATTGCCGATCGGTAGCAATTGCAGGATCGTTATCGACTAATATAGCTCTGCCTTTTTCTGGAACCAGTAGTCCAATGATATTACCTTTTGAATAACCATTATATAAATCATCAGACATTTGATTTACACCCTGTTTTTGCAAAATTTCGTCAATTTTATTAATATTTTCAACTGGAACATTATTCCAATCAAACGCCGCTTCTCTTGCAATCACCAAATCACAGTAACCATCTAATCCCGCTTTTTTCAATGACCCGCTAACGTAATCGCTGGTTCCGGTAGAAAGGATAACAACTTTATACCCTTTAGCTTTTAATCCGGCCAGAAAAGTCGCAGCATCTGGGTTGACACTTACTTCCTGAGTTCCCGGTTTTTTCTGTAGAAGGGTTTCATCTAGGTCAACAAATACCACTGGCGCTTTTTTGCTCATTGCTCGAAAATTCATAATAAACTGTGGATCAAAAACACCATGCTCTCGAACAACATTTGTCGTTCCGGGTTTAACAAAGGGAGCTAAAGTGGGCTCAACCGACGGCGCACCTTTTGCAGCAGCCGGTGTTTCAACCACTACTCCACTCTGCTGAATATCTATAATCTGCTTGGCTCTTGCTTCCCCGAACATTTTAACCAATTGTGCCTCAGTAATACCTCCACCTACCGGTTGCAGCTGAAACTGGCCTTTGACAATTGCTAATTTCGCGAATATTCTATCAATCCCGCTAATATTTGCCCGCAAATTAAAAATATTACCCTTCTGTTCAATCGCAACCCATTCTTGCGGTTTGTCATTTTCATAAAGTTTCCCATCACGAATAGAATATTTTTTGGCTGCCGCGGTTCCACGGGTAGTAAATTCTTCTTCGGACCTAACGTTTCGAAGAAAATCTGCCACCTCTGGTTTCCCCATATAATTCGGTGAGATCTCCGGTTTACTAAAGGTAAGTTGTCCTCCCCTGGTCCCGTCACGTTCGACTGTAATCTGTGCAATCTTCTCTCCGTTTTCTCCATAAGCGGTATAAGTATTATGAATTTTCCCTTCTTTAGACCGGGTTTCCACTTCGTATTTTACCTGCGCTTGACCTTCGCTAACTGGTTGATTACCGTTCTGGGTATATTTTTCGAGCCTAGCAACTGTTTCTGCATCAATGCCTCTAACATGCGTTTCACCAGTGGCTTGTAAAGAAATACGATTGCCTTCGACCTTTATGGAAAAATGTCTGTCTAAAATTCCTAAATTATTATCCGGGATAATTAACTTGGCGCCCCTGCCTCCAACCGTGGTTGATCCTTCGTTAAGCAAAACTTTTGAACCCTTCGAGTTTCGGAAGCCATACATCGGCCGCTCAAGATACAATTTGCCATTTTCTCGGGTTAAAAAGAGCTTTTCAGCTGGTTGATCACCTTTTGGCTTGCCAAGGATGATCTCGATTGACTCTCCTTCATTTAAGGTTGTTTCGTAAGGCCTATCACTGGGGACTTGCTTATCAATAACCTCTGCCCTAATCAAGGTTCTTTCACCGATGCGAAATTCCCGATAGGTCCTATTATTTTGAACAACATTATCGGCAACCTGTACTCCCTTCACCCTCTCTCCTTTAGCGTCGTAAAGATAGATGCCGCGGACGGTATATTTAGTCCCAACGGCTTTCTCTGGAGCAATCGCTTCCCCTCTTTGCCCCGACAAAATCGCATCGATGGCTCCGATCTCGTCACCAAAAATACCTCCCGTATTGTTTTCAGCGTAGACCTGTCTCATTTCAACCAGTGTTTTGGTGTATTCTCCCAACATTTTAGCGGCCTCGCGTTGCCTGGTCGCGTCGTCGATTTTTTTATTGTTGCCAAGCTCCATGAAGCGTCCCAATATTCTCTGCCGTTTTAGTTCAAGCATATCGATCCTAACCGCCGCGGTTTGTGACATTAATGCTTTAGATATGGTGCTAACTAAGGGCTTGGTGATCAATCCTCCCAGCTTCAACCCAATCAGCATAGTAGCATTCTGTTTTACTGTATTTAATAAATTGGCTTTGCCTAAAACGCCCTTTTCCCCTCTTGCCATCTGCTCTAGCAGACTATAAGTATTTAACGCCATGAACTCTGTAGATAGTGCGCCGGCATGATGACCAATCCATTTTGCCATCCCCGCTTTTCCCAGTTTTGGCGCTTGGCCAAAAACCGCAACAAATCCGCGACTGGCCGCCCCCAGCGTAAGGAACATGGCGTAGTTACCACCTAACTCTTTCGCAAATTCGCCAAAGCTCTTCCAAGGCCCCTCTTCGATCCCAAAGGCCATCGCCAATGGTTTATGTAAGGCAGTAAAAAATAGCGTGCTGATCGCTTCGCTTGCCAAAAATCCGCCAACGGTGCTACCGGAAATTCCCAGAGCGGAAGTGATTGGAGCTTTAAGAATTGCGGTCGCAGCTGCAACCAAGGTAATAACTTCGATGGCGGCTAATATTTTACCGCGCTCAACGTCCTTCATAGCAATCTGATTAATCTTGTGGTTCTTGATATTCTGAACGAAAGCTGAAAGTTTATCCGGCTTCCAATCCAATGCACCTGCTTGATACAAATGGACAAGCGTATCCAGCATAAAAACCAGATCGCCTACCGTATGACAATGGGATAAATCAGTTAGGTTACTGATTATTTTTTGATACTTCGCCTGGTCGGTGGGATCTTTGCTATCTTTCAGTGTCCTTATCTCCACCAGATAATTTTGCATAGCCCCCCATCTGCCCAATTGCCCCGTTCCACTGACCCATCCGCCTTGCCTTTCCCGCAATTGATCAAATTGTGCTCTAAGCCCTATCGGCATCTTTTCATCCCTCATCCCCAGGATCCCGGTCACCGCCACCCATTGCTGCGCGTAGCCCCTGCCGTGCTCTTTCGCTAAAGTCCTCAATTCTCCAACCAGCCTCTTCGAGATTTCATCCATCATCTCACGAACGGCACTTCGGTCGAATTCACTGACTAAGCTCTTTAAGTCTCTCTCCACTCCTCTTAGCTCTTGAAGGAAGCCCTCGTTCACATTGTTAATATCGAGCTGGGCAAGCGCCGAAAGTTTTGCGAGCTTTCTAGCCACATCCATGGCTTTGTTAGGATTGACTTTGGCAAGCCTCTTGATTTGATCAGAATCATCAATAAATCTTTTTTTCAAATCATTCGCATACTGCGCTGTTGCTTTTTTCTCTTCCAACCGCGCATTGTTCTCTTCCCTCTGCGCAATCTTTATCAACCCATTAAACTCATTTATCTTGACCTGGGCTAAACTCTGATTATCTGAGTACAATGCCTTTATCGCTTGTTCTAAGCTGGTGCGCGCCTGTGCATATTTTTCTTTTATTGGGGATGATAATTTCTTCTCATAATCGAGGATTAGCTTTCTTCTCTCTTCATACTGATTAATAGATCTTGCCTTGGTCAAGATCTTATTCGCTTCACTAATATTATTACCCCGCAGCGATTTTTCGGCTGAAGCGATCAGCTTATCCCATTCCTTCCCATAACCCTTCTTTTTAAGGTCGCGGATCATCGATTGCAGCGGACGGCTGACTTCTAATTGCTCTAATTCACGCTTAGCAGACAATCTCTCTTCCAGGCTCAAATCTGTATTGGTAAGTCGCGCCCAAAGTTCGTTTATTTTAGAAGCAAGCTGAGGGGATTTTTTTACAATATTTTGTAAATCTGGCGGAAGATCTTGCGGGGATTTCTGAAGAAGCCCTGGCTTTGAAAGCTTTACTGAATCAGTAGGCCCCCCCAATAAATCACGAGGCATTTCAGGACGATCTAATTGCTGCGCAAACTTCCCAAGATTTAGTTTCTTGGGTACTGAAATCGTTTGTTTCTCGTTTACATTTCCAACCATTTAAACCTCTTTCTTATTTAAAAAGCGTGCCATCCACAGGTACGCTTTTAAGCAGATGGCATTGGGTCTTTCTGTAATATATATCGTATTTATATGGGAAAAACTTGCATCGTTTCACAGGGCAGACAAGGCAGACATGGGCCTGGAGCCATTTAGCCTTGTCAGCCTTTCCGGCCTTGTACGCCTTGTGACAGAAAACATGAAATTTTATTATTAAATTAACGAAAAGTTATCGGAAGGATTAAACATGGGTATAATAGTACCAGAAATCAGAAATACGGCCCCAAAGCTCCCGAAGGTTAGCTTGCTCCGGAAGGCGATGAATTTTCTCTTCGATGTCCGTCCCTATGATCCTCCCGGCATCTATTTCGGTTCAACCCTGGGCTGCGACCTGCCACCAGTATTACCACCCGGTGAAGTTCTCTTTGCAGAAAAAGTCAGGCAAAGTGGAGATGTCAACCAAATTCTGGAATCTTTCCAACACGAAATTCAGCCAACTTATTCTGGCCCAGAACTTACCCCTTTTATCAAAATCCTATTGAAACGGGCAAAATCTTTTTATCTGATCGAAAAAGACCTGGATGCCAGTCTCAAAATCTGGCGCTATCTTTATGAACAAAACATTAACGGTGAGAATGAAATTGTTATTCATTCAATGATCACCCTCGCTAAAGAGCTAGCCGCCGGTATCCCATTTAAGGATCTGGAGGCGGCCATCCAAATCTGGACCGCTGCTTTTCATTTAGATAGTTGCATAGACCATTCCACCAATACATTAAGGTCCATTGTCGGCGCGGCGAATAAACTAACCGATTCTGGTTTATCTTCCGCGCAAAGGGACTTTGAGAGCGCATTTAAATTGTGGGAGTGTGCCGTAGTCCTTTCTGCTTCACACGACCAGAGAAAAGCGGTTAGATCTTCCATTCTCCACCATGCCGATCGAATTGCCAATCAAAGAGAAATCGATGATGCAATAAAGATTTGGCAATTTCTTTATTCCTCGGCAAAAACAAATGGCGAGAAAAAGCATGTTATACGTATTATGATGAGTTATATACGATTTTTTTCCGATTTCAACCGTCCAAAACAGGAAATGGACATCGATTTAGCCATTAAACTCTGGAAAGCCCTCTATGCTTTTAATCATTCGGCCGATGAAAAGGATCATATCGTACGCAACATGTTGAGTGTTGCCAGCCTCTTCAGTACGATTGATTTTACAAAAAAAGAATGGGACATCTCTGCAGCGGTAAAAATTTGGAAACTAGCTTTTAGCTTAACCGATGAGCGCGGCAAACTTGTAATAACCATGGAAAATACGGCTAAAAAATTGGCGGAACCTATGCCCCCTAATGGAGAGCGTGATGTTGACTCCGCGATTCTAATCTGGCGCGAGCTGTTTGAAATGGATTTCCCGGTGGTTGAAAAGAGATACCTTTTCACTTACATCTTCAGTTTAGCAAACCAGCTAGTTGCCCTACATCTTCCTGCAGCTAAAAAAGAAACCGAGAACTCCGTTAAATTATGGCACTTTCTTTACAACCTTTCGCAAGGAGGAGAAAAGAAATTAGAAGTTATTAAAGGTATGATGAAAGTAGCACATGTTATGACGGACACCGAGATCGATCTCCAGCTTCGTGATATTGATTGCGGCATCGCCATCTGGCGGGCAGTTTTTGATTTGAATTTTTCATCTGATCAAAACGACCGCATCATCGCCATCATGATCCTCGCAGCAAAAAGACTGGCTTTTGAAAAACAAGACTGGGCTAATGCCCAAAAGATAAGACAGGCAGCGGAAGAATTAAGAGCCCGCTTGTTTAAATAAGCTTATCCGCCATCATTCTTTCGGCCCTGCGGCGACTCCCCTCCCACTTTTTCCAATATAATTCTCACGGAGTGAAATATCTGCCAAAATATTTCGAATAATATATGGAGGAGAATAAATGGCCATAGAAATTGCGTCGGGCATAAAATCAATTTTAGAGTCATTAAGTGGGTTGAGCAATTTTCATCCAAATCAATCCCAACCAAACTATGGAATTACATCAAGTTATAGTAGCCTTGGCCCTCAATCAGCTACTGAGGAAGATTTTGCCAGCCTAGCTAGACAAGCACATTTCGATGATAGCGACAACACAAAGCAGTGGATGGCAACCATCACAAAGTATATGAAAAAAGCCGGAAACAGGATGAATCCACTTGAAGCAGCTTTCAGAAGCGTAGTTCAGGCTATGCGTGAATATAACATTATGTATCAAGCTGCACATGGAGTTAGGTTATTCTATAAAGGTTTGGTCACCATCAATCTTCTAACCCCCAATGGGGTTCTGAAGACAAGATTAAATGATTGTCGCGATAGCTCATTGCTGGTAGCCGCAACACTTTCTCGCCTTGGCTACGAAATGGTACTGGCGATCAATGATGGGCACGTTCTACCAGTGGTCATAATGTCAACGCCCAGAAATGGAAAACTTGCCGGCAGCCCCATAATTGTCGATGGTAAAAAAAGGTATTTATATTCCATAGAAGTAAACTTTCATAGTAAAAAGGATGCTACTTATGAAAGTTCCATCCGTAGGGGAGCATTGGGGCTTAAACATACTCTCAGACAAAATTGGTTGAAAATTGTAACCTTGGAAGGAAAAATAATTTTGCAAAAAGAATACTCAAAATAAACTTGGACAAGACTAAATTAATTTATCTACTATCATTCTCTCAGCAATTAAGACCGCATTGAGCGCGGCGCCCCGGCGCAGATTGTCGGAGACGATCCACATCTCTAACCCGTTTTCCTGAGAAATATCTTCCCGCACCCTTCCCACAAAAGTTTCATTTTTACCGACACAGTCGATCGGGGTCGGATAGATCCCTTTAGCCGGGTCATCCATCACTTTTACATCCGCAAAACCGGCCATCAGTTTCCGGGCTTCCTCAACCGAAATTTTCTTTTTGGTTTTAATATTGACCGATTCGGAGTGGCCGATCAGCACCGGCACACGCACGGTGGTCGCGGTTACCTGAATTTTATCATCCTCAAAGATTTTCCTGGTCTCGTTCACCATTTTCATCTCTTCTTTGGTGTAACCGTTCTCAACAAACTGGTCAATCTGCGGCACCACATTGAAGGCAATGCGTTTAAAAATACATTTCGCCTCTACTTTAGCATTAGGGTCAGCTAGCAAGGCTTTACTCTGGGTCAAAAGTTCTTCTACCGCCTCTTTCCCCCACCCCGAAACCGATTGATAAGTCGAGACCACAATCCTTTCAATGCCCACTGCATCGTAAATCGGTTTAAGCACCAGGACCAGCTGTGCGGTAGAACAATTAGGATTGGCAATAACTCCTTTATGGTTTTTAATGGCATGACCGTTTACTTCCGGCACCACCAGGGGAACTTCCGGATCCATACGAAAATGGGAAGTGTTATCGATCACCACGCAACCTCTTTTGACTGCTTCAGGAGCTAAAAGCGCGGAAACTTTCGCTCCAGCAGAGAAGAGACCAATATTAATCCCCTCAAAAGATTCGGGTTTTGCAACCTCAACCGTATATTCTTTCCCTTGAAAAGTAACCGTTTGCCCAGCAGTTCGCTCCGAAGCCAGGGGAAGGAATTTATTAACCGGAAATTTCCTTTCCTCCAGCACCCGGATCATTTCTTTGCCGACCATGCCGGTCGCGCCTAAGACACATATGTTGTAGCTCTTTGCCATGCTTCCTTCTCCTTTCAATCTAGATAATTATAACATGTATGTTATAATAGAAAAAGTTAGAGGATAAAGATGCAAGATAAAATTAGAATCGCCCTGAAAGAAAGTATTGACGTAAAAAATGAGGTTTTAAAAAAGCTGGTGCCGGACATCGAAAAGGCGGCCAGGCTGATGATCGCTGCGTTGCAGAGAGGCAATAAGATTTTATTTTTCGGCAATGGCGGGTCAGCGGCCGATTCACAACACCTGGCAGCCGAACTGATCGGTCGTTTCCTGAAGGAACGCAAATCTCTCCCCGCGATCGCCCTCGCGACCGACACCTCCATTCTAACTGCTCTTTCGAACGACTACGGATTTGAGATTGTTTTTGCCAGACAGATCGAAGGCTTGGCCAAAGCCGGCGATGTCGCTTTTGGCATCTCAACCTCCGGCAATTCTAAAAATGTCCTGGAGGGAGTCGAGAAAGCTAAGGAAATGGGATGTAAAACGATTGGCCTGTTGGGTGGAAATGGAGGAAGAATTGCGGAAGTGGTAGATGCGGCCCTGATCGTGCCTTCCAAATCTACCCCGCGTATTCAAGAAAGCCACATCACCATTGGTCATATCCTGTGCGGATTAATAGAACAGGAGCTTTTCCCGGCATGAATCGAGCGGTCTTCCTGGATAAAGATGGGACCATCATTGAAGACGTGGGTTATATGCAGAATCCCACCCAGATTAAATTTCTCCCCGGTGCCATCGAAGCCATTAAAACCCTGAACGAAGGGGAATTCAAGGTGGTGGTGATCAGCAACCAGGCCGGCGTCGCCCGCGGGCTGGTAACCGAAGATATGTTACAAACGATTGATAAAACTTTACATAAATGGATCTTAAATGGCGGTGCGCATCTAGACGGAGTTTATTATTGCCCACACCACCCCGAACATGGTGCTTATCCTTATAAACAAATTTGTGAATGCCGCAAGCCTCATCCGGGACTGATAAAAAAAGCGCAGCATGATTTTAACATCGATTTGTCCGCTTCCTATATGATTGGCGATAAAGCCACGGATGTGGAGGTAGGAAAACGTGCGGGGACCAGAACCATCTTTGTTCTGACCGGTCGTGGAAAAGAAGAGAGAGAAAAGCTCCAGGAAAACCCAGATTATATCGCAGAAAACCTGCTGGAAGCAGTTAGCTGGATCAAACAAGAAGAAAAGGTTTTAGCCGAGTAGCTTTGAAACCTCCAGGATCACGCCAATTGAAAGATCACTATAATTAACTGCTCTATTAAATTGAGCCGATTCTTGTAAATCATAAATAATTCCATGCCCTTCTATTTTAGAATTATCGCTGAGCCATACGTTTCTGATTCCCAAACTCCTCAAATAGCCATCTGAGGATATTCTCACATGCCGTATAAATTCGGCCGAGGGAAGGCTTAGGCGATAAGCGGTATTCGCATTTACATATTCAACCAATTTTTTCAAATTATCCAAGTTTAAACCACCAACTACTCCCAATATTTGATCAATTCGAAATGCATCAACACCTGCCTTTTCCAATAATTGAAGCGTGTTCTGGTTGGCTTTCAAACCAACCAAAAATTCTTTTTGCTTTCCCTGAAATTCAGTGTGTAAAATCACAGACCCAATATCTTCGATGACGAAATTTTTGTCCCGGACCGGCGTATTTATCCCCTCCAATTCAACTATTTCCAACTTCACCAGTTTTCTTTGCGAAAGATATTCCCATGCTTTTCTGGCATCATCAACGGGACGAAAAGGATTCAGCGTCTCTTTCGGCGCCAATCTTTTCGCCACACTCTCTGCTAATTCATTGGCAGGCAAAGTATTTGCTTCGTTACCTCGAAACGGAACCTGTTTGATCAAAAAAATTCTATCTCCAATGGTTAGTTTGATATCTCTTACGCTCATTTTTTTACTCCTTTTCCCTTTACGGATAGTGTTATAATCGCTATAATATTGTCGTAACCTAGATAATAAAATTTCAGTTAAAAATGAGATTATTTTTGAAATCCTGCGACTGAACGTCGCGGATTCCAAAATTACGAGGAAACCGTGAAGTTTATTCGCAGGTTTCCGAGTTGTAAAAAATGAAAAAACAAAGAAAGATTGATCTAAGCAAAATTCGAACCTTTTCTGTAAAAAACCGGAAAACGAAAGTTACATTAGACAACTTCGCTAAACCTTCAAGCAAAAAGACCAGCTTTCAGCAGTTTTACGATTCGTTGCCAAATTTTCTGGCTGCAAATTCATTGAAAGCGGTTGTCAAAGCCATCGTTTCCGCTCGCAAAAATAATAAACCGGTAATTCTGGGCATGGGGGCGCACGTGATAAAGGTGGGTCTCAATCCCTTAATCATCGATCTAATGAAAAAGCGGGTAATAACCTGCATCGCCCTCAACGGCGCCGGCGCAATCCATGACTTTGAAATCGCCACCCTGGGAAGGACCTCTGAAGATGTAGGAGAAGGTTTAGAAATTGGGATGTTTGGTATGGTTAAAGAAACACAAACCGATATGAATGAAGCAATCGCCGAGCTTCAAGATCCCAGTTACGAACCAAGAAGCATGGGGGCTCTGCTGGGCAAAAAACTAGTTAAAATGAAAGCTAAATATCGCAAACTCAGCCTGCTTTACAACGCCTTCGAGCTAAATTTGCCGATCACCGTGCACGTAGCGATCGGTACCGACACGATTCACATGTCTCCCAAGGTCGATGCCCGTTCCCTGGGAGAAGCGACCTTTAATGATTTTCAAATTTTGGCTTACGAAGTTTCCCATCTGGAAGGTGGGGTTTATATAAATCTCGGGTCCGCGGTCTTGCTGCCAGAGGTTTTCCTGAAAGCGCTGACCATTGCCCGTAATCTGGGAAATAAAGTTAAAACTTTTACAACGGTTAACATGGATATGCTCCAGCATTACCGCCCCCACCAAAACGTCCTTTCCCGCCCGGGAGGAAAAGCCTACGCTCTCACCGGACACCACGAAATTATGGTCCCCCTCCTCTACCAGGCTCTTATGGAATCCCTCTAAAAAATAAGTTATAATTACCCACGTGGATAATCTGAAAAAGCTCATTCCAAAATTTCAAGGCAAAAAAATCCTGGTCTTTGGCGACCTGATGCTGGACGAGCATATCTGGAGCAAGGTCAGCCGTATTTCCCCCGAAGCGCCGGTGCCGATTGCGGATGTGATGAGAATCGACCATGTCCCGGGCGGGTGCGGCAATGTGGCCGCCAATATCGCCGCGCTGGGCGGGATCCCTTACCTGGTAGGAGTGATCGGCAAAGACAGCTCGGGAGATAAACTAAGGCGGGCTTTGGTTAACGCAAAAATTCCCATCACCTTTATCATCACCGATGCAAAACGGCCAACCATTTTAAAATCCAGAATTATCGCTGCTTCTCAGCATATGGTAAGGGTGGACCGCGAAGATAGTAATGAATTGTCCACCGGCCTTAAAAAGCAAATCCTGGAAAAGCTAAAGAAAATTATTCCACAGGTGGATGGGATAATTATCTCCGACTATGGCAAGGGGATGGTAAACCGGGAAACGCTCCAAACGATTATCGGTTTAGCCCGGCAAATAAAAAAGGCGGTAGCCATTGACCCTAAAGGTTCAGATTACGCTAAATATAAAAGAGCAACTATCATCACCCCCAATCTGAATGAGGCTGCCGTGGCTGCATCCGTTAAAATCGATAGCGAATCCGCCTTACTCAAAGCGGGCAAAAAGCTGCTCAAGCTGGCGCAAACCGATTATGTTTTGATTACCCGCGGTCGGGATGGTATGTCACTTTTTTCGAAAGAAGAGGTGGTCCATCTCCCTGCCGTTCCGCGTGAGGTTTTTGATATCACAGGCGCGGGCGATACGGTGATCGCTACTCTCAGTTTGGCGGAAGCCAGCGGTGCCAGCATGCGGGACGCCGCCATGCTAGGGAACGCCGCCGCCTCGGTGGTGGTGGGAAAAATCGGCACCGCCCCCTGCTACCGCGACGAACTGGAAGAAACCCTGGAGGGCAACGAGCCGATTGCGAAAAAAATAAAGTTGCGCCAAGAAATGGGGGCAATCGCCCAAAACCTAAGAAACCAGCACGCCAAAATCGTCTTCACCAACGGTTGTTTTGATATCCTGCATTTGGGACACGTCCGTTATCTACGCGAAGCGAAAAAGCTGGGTGATATATTAATCGTAGGGGTTAACAGTGACACCTCGGTCCGCGCACTGAAAGGCAAAGACCGGCCCTATGTCTCTGAATTGGAACGCGCTGAAATTCTGGCTTCGCTGGAATGTGTGGATTATGTAACCATTTTCAACGAGCTTCGGCCGGATGAGCTGATCCGCAGCATTAAACCTTCCATCCATGTGAAAGGTGGCGATTATAAAGTCACTGCATTACCCGAAAAGAAATTGGTGGAATCTCTCGGAGGAAAAGTGGTCGTGATCCCGCCCATAAAAGGCAGATCCACCACCAATATCGTCAAAAGAATTCTCCAGGGAGGAGCAAAGGATTGAAATTTAAAATTAGTTTATTAATCATACTGGGGGTATTAGGTATTTATATTTGGTCAATACCGGCTAATGCTTGGATGATCACCAAGGAGTTTGAGAATGAACTTGCGGCCAAACAGGCAGCGCTAAAGGCAAATCCCAACGACGCCCACGCCCACTTCGACCTGGCCATTACCTATGCTTACACCAACCACATTCAGGATGGTTGGGGCGAACTGAAGAAAACGGTTGAGGTAGATCCAAAGTTCAGAGAAAAGGGCTTAACCCTTTATATTAAAAAGGTTACCGAAGATCCAAATGACTGGCGTCTGCGTTTTCGTCTGGCCTTTGCTTATTACTTCAATGACAAAAAGAGAGACGCCATCCGTGAGTTAAAAAATGTTCTGATTCTCTATCCCACCAATGTCTGGGCCTATGGTTATATTTCATTAATCTACGGGGAGCTGGGAGAAATCGATACCGCCATGGATTTTGCCAAGCAAGGGATTGCCATTGACAGCAATGTGGCCGCTTTACATCTGTTACTTTCAGAGGGCTTTTATAAAAAGGGAGACGCCTGGCATGGCTGGACGGAAAGACTGGAGACCTTAAGACTTAGAGCCCTGGGATATTAAAATGAAATTTGGCTATCGTCTGATCCTGATCGTTTTCGCTTTATTTATCATCGGAATTTTTTTCTGGGCCCTCTATGCTCCCAAAGAGGAAATCACGGAAAAAATCTACAAGACCCTCAAGGAGCAGGAAAACAAAGCCGATCTATCTTTTAAGCTGGTGGTGCTCGAAGAGATCTCCAACGGCGTAAAATATTGGGAGTTAAACGCTAAGACGGCGTTGATAAATAAATCCACCAACCTCGCCACCCTCAAAGAGGTTAATGGCACTTTTTTTAAAAAAGGAAAGGCGGTGCTGCGTTTCAAATCGCCCGCCGCGCTCTGGGATATGCAGAAAAAGGAAATTTATTTGGATCAGCCGCTGGGTTACGATGCTCTCCTGGAAAGAAAAATCTCGACCCTGATCAAAACCCTGACCCAACCCAACCTCTCCATCTTTAATTTACCCGAAACTTACAAAAAGCTGGGTTACTGGTTTCAGGCCAAAAACCTGAGCTGGAAACTCGCCGATCAACAACTGGTTTGCACCGGTGGTATTGAGCTGAAAAAAGGTGAAATAACCGGCCTGGCGGATAAATTAGAAGGGGATGTGGCAATGGAAAAAATCGTTATCTCCGGCAATCCCAAAATCACGATTTCTCCTGACCATCAAGTGCCGGCCACGCTTGAAGCCGACCGCTTTACGCTGATTAGTGCCGAGGATCTTATCCTGGCGCAGGGAAATCCCATTATCCGCTGGGAAAACGCAGAGGTAACCGCGGTGGATATAAAATATCTGCAAAACGAGAAGGTTTTAAAACTGAGCGATAAAGTAAGAATAAATTACAGGGACATCCAGGCCTGGGGGGATAGCGCCACCTATTACACCGAATCACAAAAAATCATTTTGGAAGGCAATGCCTATGCCCGGCAAACCGGTAACGAGTTAAAGGGAGAAAAGGTGATCGTCTCATTAAAAGACAAAAAAATATCGGTTAAGGGCCGGGGTAAATTTGTGATTACGGAAGAGGAACTCAAAAAATGATACCGATCGGTATGCAAACTCAAGCCAAAGCCAGTCCCGAAATGATCATCGTTGAAAAAACGCCTCGACTGGATTTAATCATCGTGGGAGGCGGACCGGCCGGACTCACCGCTGCTCTTTATGCCCTGAGATCTAATCTAAAAACGCTGCTGGTAGAAAAAATGGTTTTGGGCGGAACCGCCACCACCACCTTTCAGATTGAAAACTATCCGGGCTTCCCGGGAGGAATTTCCGGACTGGAACTGGCACAACGTTTCCAGGAACAGGTAAAAAAGTTGGGGTTGGAAGTAATCTGGGGCAATGCCATCAGCCTGGAAAATCGTCAGACTTATTTTGAAATCCTGGTCGATGACAAATTCCTGAATGCCAGAGCGGTCATCCTTGCCACCGGCACCGAGGCCGCCAAATTGGGGGTAAAGGGAGAAGATACCTTCCGCGGCAAAGGGGTCTCCTATTGTGCCACCTGTGATGGCCCTTTCTATAAAGGCAAAAATGTCGTTGTCGTCGGCGGCGGAAATTCCGCTATCGAAGAAGCGCTCTTCCTTACCCGCTTCGCGCAGAAGGTCTCCGTTATTCATCGTCGTGACGAATTGCGCGCTGACAAAATCTTATCCGAAGAGGCCAAACGCAACCCCAAAATCTATTTTTTCTGGAATTCAGTGGTCGAAGAGATTCTAGGAAAGGAGAAGGTTGAGGAAGTGGTGCTGAACGATTTGCATAATAATAAGAAATTAAAAATCCCGGCGGATGGTGTTTTTATTTATGTGGGCAGCAAACCAAATTCGGAAATGGTAAAAAATCTGGTTAAAATAGATAAAAACGGCTATATTATCAGCGATGCAGAGATGAGAACCTCGGTGCCGGGTATTTTTGCGGCCGGTGACATTCGTGTAAAAACCCTGCGCCAGGTGGTCACCGCGACAGCGGATGGGGCCATCGCCGCCGATTCCGCCCGAAAATATCTCGAAAGCAAACACTGATGCCTGCTCCTGAAATTCTTAGTTTATTTCTTCCCATTATCATTTGTGCCTTACTGGGTTTTGTTTTTGCGAAATTTCGAAGCATTGAAATTAAAACCCTGGCCGATTTCATTATTTACATCGCCAGCCCGGCGCTGGTGATCTATTCTCTTATCCATGAAAATCTGCACCTGGCAGATATGGCTTTGATGGCCTCCCTGGCGTTGCTGGTCATTCTTGGCAGCGGCGCAGTGGTTTTCGTGCTGGCCAGGATTTTTAAGCTCTCGCTCCCGGCGGGGCTTTATCTCCCCATCATGTTCATGAATTCCGGTTTTATCGGTTATCCGGTCAGCTTTTTCGTTTTTGGTCAGGCGGGGTTGAGTCGGGCGATTATCTTCGATATTATGAACGCCATTCTGATTTTTACGGTGGGCATTTATATTATCAGCCAGAGAAGCGATCGCTGGCAAATATTTAAAATACCTTTCTTGTATGCGGTTTTGATTGGATTTGGGATTTCTCTGCTGGGGATGAAAATACCGGCCGGGATCTATGACAGTCTCGGTCTTATCGGAAATACCTCGATCCCTTTAGCCCTCTTTATGCTGGGATATCGTCTGGCCGGTATTAAAATCAATTCCTGGAAATTTTCCCTGTTAGCCAGTGGTTTCCGCCTCGGCCTCGGTTTTGCCATCGCTCTTCTGCTGGTAAAATTATTAAAAATCGGAGGAATCAACCAACAGATTATTATCCTCTCCTCTTCTCTACCTTCGGCCTTCACGGCCATCGCTCTGGCGGAAGAATATGAAGCGGAGCCTGAATTGGTGGCATCGACCATTGCCCTCAGCACCCTTCTGTCTCTGATCACCCTCCCCCTGCTGCTCTCCTATTTAGTCCGAATGGCATAATCCCCTACCATTGACAATGACTTTAGCATAGGAGTATACTGGCCGAGATGTTGCGAAAAGTTGTTCTAATGCTTCTAGCGTTGGCATTGGCTTTTCCCTGCCTCGCAGAGACGGACCTAAAAATAGGCAGCCCGCCGCCCCCCTTTGAATTACCCAATTTAAAAAACGAGAGCTTTTCTCTTAATCATTACCTGGGAAAACAGATCACGCTCCTGGCTTTCTTCACCAGTTGGAGCAAATCCTGTCAGGAAGAAATAAATTTTCTAAAATCCCTGCGGAATGAGGAAAAAGATAAAAAGCTGGAGATTTTTGGCATTTCCTTTGATCGGAAGGTAAAAGACCTCAGCCGTTTTGTCGCCGAAAACCCCGTCGATTTCGAGATCCTCTATGACCGGAAGCTTACCACGTTAAAAGATTATCGCATTATTATTATCCCCACCCTTTTTATCATCGGAAAAGATGGGAATATCTTAAACATCTATGTTGATTTTGATGAAAATGTGAAGGCCGCTATCCAAAGAGACATCCACCAGTTTCTTCCATCCGCCGTTAAAACCTGACCTATTCGTAGCGTAAAGCTTCCACCGGATCCAAAGCCGCGGCGCGCATCGCCGGATAAACCCCAAAGAATATCCCTACCACGGCCGAAACGGTAGTCGCTAAAATAATCGCCCAAATCGCAATCACCAGGGGCCCCTTGACCACCCACATGATAAGGAAAGCCCCCAGCAAACCCAGGGCGATTCCCGCTATTCCCCCGAAAAGACTGATCATCATCGACTCCACCAAAAATTGTAAAAGAATATCACGTCGTTTTGCTCCGATCGCTTTTCTCACACCGATCTCCCGCACGCGCTCATTTACCGCCACCAGCATAATATTCATAATGCCGATTCCGCCCACCACCAAAGAGATCGCGGCAATCCCGGCAACAAAGCCGGTCAAAGCCCCCAGGATATTATTTACAATATTTAAGATCCCTTGCTGGGTCATAAATCTAAAATCATCGCTCCGGATTCTGCGCTTGACCACTTCACCCACTTTATCTTTTACTTCTTGCATCTTATTAATCTCTCGAGGAAAAATATTAAAACGCATAATTTTATCTGTCCCCAGCATATTTTTGGAAGTGGTAACGGGCACCACAATCCTGCGGTCCATATCCATCGGGCCGATACTGCCGCGCGACTCGGAGACACCGATGATCAGATACTGGTCGCCTTTTAATTTGATCTTTTCTCCCAAGGGACTGCCCTGGCCAAAAAATTCTTGAGCGATCCGCGGGCCAATGACGGCCACTTTTTTGCGTCCTTCAACTTCGGCCAACGTAAAAAATCTTCCGGCAGTTAGTTTTCCACCCATCGTCTCCAGGAAATTGGCAGTTACTCCAATAACTACCGGTGATTTAATCTGTTTTTTAGCATAATAAAGGTCCCCGCTACCGACATTCATCGCCACGATCTCCCTGATCTCCGGAACGCGACTTTTGAGAAAAGCAATATCAGCATAAGTAAACTTCAGGTTTGGAGGAGAATTATTATCTTTACCCGCCACCAAGGCAAAGGAATCATAACCCGCTCCCAGATTTTTGATCTGGTCGGTAACATAACTTTTTGCCCCCTCCCCAATCGTTACCAGGGTAATCACCGAGAAGATTCCGATAATCACGCCGAGCATCGTCAGAAAGGTGCGCACTTTATTAAAAAGCAAAGCCCGCACCGCCTGTCTTAAACTTTCCCAGAAGAAAAAGATCATGCTTCAAACCTCAAGGCTTCGACCGGATCCAGGCGAGCAGCGCGCATCGCCGGATAGACCCCAAAAAATATACCCACTAATAATGCTACCAGGCAAGCCGTATAAGCTGCGCCCCAGGCAATGACTGCTTCGAGTTTAATGTAGGCCATGATTCCCCAGGCGGACAAGGTCCCAAGCGCAATCCCGATGAGTGCTCCGCTCATGGTGATCAGGATCGATTCAAAAACAAATTGAAGAAAGATATCGCGCTGTTTCGCTCCGATCGCCTTGCGTATTCCGATTTCTCTGGTCCGTTCCGTTACCGCCACCAGCATAATATTCATGATGCCAATGCCGCCCACCAAAAGGGAAATAGCGGCAATGGCACTGACAATCCCAGTCATGGCATTCAGCACATTATTGATGATGTCAATAAATCCCTGCTGGGTGTGAATGTGAAAATCCTCTTTCCGGTGCCGGGCGATTAATATTTTTTTGACATCTTTAATCGCCTGGTCAACTTGCTTTTCACTGTTGAGCGTAATAAACATCTCCCAGATCTTATTGGATCCCAGCACCAACTCTGAGAGCGTAGAAGGGATCAGCGCCATATCATCCATATCGTAAGTCAGGATGGCCCCTTTTTCTTCTAGCACCCCAACCACGGTAAAACCCACCCCATTGATTTTTATGTTTTCTCCAACGGGAGAAAGCTCTCCGAATAAATTGTGCGCCACCGTCTTGCCGATCACAACCACCCGTTTGCGTCCCAACTCATCCGCCGCCGAAAAAAACCGCCCCTCCGCCGTCTTCTGTTTATAAGCAAAGGGATAATCAGCGGAAACTCCCATGGTAAAGCCGGGGACATAGGCTTTTTTGCCGTAAATTAGCCGTCCGCGGCCAACAAATTCTGGCATCAGGTACTGCAAATTTTTGACTTTCTGTCTGAGGGCCAGCGCATCTTCGTAGGTTAGGGTCAGTTCGACCATATGAGAATTTTCTTCCCCGGGATGGATCGTGAGGCTGTTCGCTCCCACCCCCCAGGCGCCAATCTGATTTAAAATATAACTCTTGGCCCCTTCTCCCATCGAAACCAGGGTTATAACCGCGGCAACACCAATGATTACTCCCAGGGTAGTAAGGATCGAACGCAGTTTATTGGAGAAGATTGATTTTAAAGCTAATTTGAAGGGCTCGATCAAACTCATGCTCTGAGTTTTTCATCCGCGATAACCAGACCATCCTTTAAACGCACAATCCGCTTGCTTTGATTGGCGATATCCTGATCATGCGTGACAATAATCATGGTAATGCCGCGGTCATTTAACTCTTTAAAAAGATGAATGATCTCATCGCCGGTACGGGAATCAAGGTTTCCGGTCGGTTCATCCGCCAGTAAAATAGAGGGGCCATTGGCCAGCGCCCGCGCAATCGCTACCCGCTGGCTCTGTCCGCCGGAAAGTTCTGTAGGACGGTGAAAAGCTCGCTCCTTGAGTCCCACCATCTCCAGCAGGTCGGCGGCTTTTTTCCTGCGCTCATCAAACCCCAAACCGGCATAAATTAAAGGTAACTCCACATTTTCGATCGCGTATAATTTAGGCAAAAGGTTAAAGGTTTGAAAAACAAAACCGACCTTCTTATTACGGATCTCCGCTAGACTATTATCATCCAGCTCATCCACATCCACTTCATCCAGTAAAATGTGTCCCTGGGTGGGGCGATCCAGACAACCAATCATGTGCATCAGAGTAGACTTGCCACAGCCGGAAGGCCCCATAATTGAGACAAATTCTCCCTTCGCGATATTTAAGGTAATCTCCTGTAAGGCCAGGACCTCCACTTTCCCCATGTGATATACCTTTTTTACTTTATCAATTCTAACGACGGGCAGGTTATTCAACTTTAACTCTCCCTTTATCTTTTAATTTGGGAAGATTGCTGATGGCAACTTTTTCCCCTTCCACCACTCCCGCTGTAGCTTCGACAGAGGCATAGGAGCGCAGCCCGGTCTGAATTTTGGTCTGATAGACACGATTCTTCTTCACCACAAAAACGGTCAGGGAATCATCCTTACTAACCAGCGCCTCGCGCGGCACCAAGAGCGCCTGTTCTTTTTTTTGGGTCACGATATCGACATTGACGGACATATTGACCTTGAGTTCATCGTGCCTCCCGATGAACTTAATCTTGCAGAGAAAAACATAAGACTCTTCATCAATCTTGATCCTGCCCCCCACCCGACGCAGCTCGGCAATCGGGGCGATCCAATAGATTTCACCGATATAAATCTTGTCCGGATAGACATCGGAGGTAATTTTGACGCGATCGCCGATCTTTACTCCGGAGATATCGATCTCGTCCACCTGCACCTCAACCCAGGATTGTTCATAATTTACCACCACAATCGCCGGCGACGCCGGGACCACCGTTTCTCCTACCCGATAATTTATCTTGGCAACGATCCCGTCATTGGGAGCCACAATGCGCGAGAGCTCAAAAATAGATTTGGCTGCGTCAAAGGCCTGCCGGCTGGCAGCCCCATCTTGATAGAGACTTTTGGTACGCTCAAAATCGTTGCGCGATTGCTCATAATTGTCAAATTCCGCTAACAACTGTCCCCGGCTGACCGTATCCCCTTCATTTACTTTCAAATCGGCGATTTTCCCTCCCAGCTTAGTCCCCAGTTCATAAACCGGCGCGTTTACCGTGCCGCTGGCTGAAATGATCGACTCAATGCCTGCGCGAGCAATGACCCCCGTCTTGATGGCTACGATATCACTGTTCCACCACCGCAGAAAAATATAACCACCCAAACCTAAAATTAGAAGAGCTAAAATCAACCAAAGCCATTTTCTATTTTTTTTCAAATTAAATTACCTCCCCTCCCACTACTTTATTAATTTTAGCTTTAGCTACCCCCATATCAAAACCGGCTTTTAAATAATCGGTTTTGGCTTGCGTTAGCGCTACCTGCGCGTCAATTACTTCGAGATTGGTCCCCACCCCGGAATTGAAACGCAGATCAGAAACCTTAAGGCTCTCCTCGGCAAAATCCACCGCCTTTTTTGAAGAAGTAATGGTTTCTAATACCGTTTTCAATTCAAGATAGGCGCTGCGCACTTCCAGTGCGATGGCATTCCGGACCTGTTCTTCACTGGCGGCCTGCGCTTCCAGATTGGCCGCCGCTTCCTTAATCCGATTTTGAATACCCAAACCATCAAACAAAGTCCAGGATGCCGCCCCGATCATCGACCAGGAATTTACCGAGTATTTGTAGGCGGGGAATTCGGTAAACTGATTACCGATTTGGCCATTAAAGAAAACGGTAGGAAAATAGGCGGTGCGCGCCAGTGACAGGCTTTCTTCCGCGATTTGTTTACCATAGACATACTGTTTCCAATCCGGTCGATTTTCAAAAGCCCTATCCAGCAAATATTGGTAATTCGGCAGCGTGATGGATTTTTCAAGGGTCACATCGGTAATTTCAACTTTTTCATCCAGCTTTCTTCCCAGGACATTGTTGAACGAGTTCCTGGCCAGCTCGTCAGCGTTGCGCGCCCGGGTAAGCGCCACTTCGAAATTGGCTACCTGCACCTCGGCCCGCAGCAGATCAGCGCGGGTGGCCACTCCACTTTCAAGCAGAGCCTCAACCTGTGCCAGGTGAGATTTTGCCAGCCGCAAAGACTCTTCAGCCAGCTTTAGAAATTTATCCGCTGACAATAAACCAAAATAGGCCACCGTCACATCATAGGTGGTCTCTTGTATCGCCTTACGAAAATCTTCTTTAGATAGATCGTAACTTTTTTCCGCAATCTTAAAACCCGGCAGCAGCGCCGCGGCAAAAAGCGGTTGAGAGAGAGAAGCCTTCCAACCATTAGAATTTGCGGCCGCGTCGGTACCAAAGGATTGGGTGGTACTCACCGCTCCGATTGAGGTTTGAGTGGTAAATTGCATTACCGCCGGTTGCGAATAAATCTTTCCGTAACTTCCCTCCACCTTGACGGTTGGGAAAAAGGCGCCGACCGCCTGATTCAGCCGGGCGTTCGCCGCATCCACTTTTTTCTGCACCGCGATTACAGAGGGGTTGTTCTTGAGCGCGGCGTCGATGCTCTCTTTTAAGCTAAGCGCGAATGAAGTAGAAACCAAAAATATAAGCAAGAATGAAGATCCGATTATCGTCTTTCTCATACCCATTATTATAGCCGATCTCAAATAAAAGCTGAATCTTTTTTTTACCATATCTTTTCCTCCCTTTCTAATCGATCTTTTTTCTAAAGCGCGCAATACTCAGAGACAAGATCACTACTCCAAAGACAATCATCGGCCAGGTATCCTTCCACAAATATCTGATGCCGACACCCTTCAAAAATATGTTCCTGACGATCTCCAAGAAATATCGCAGGGGAATAAAATAAGTTATCAGCTGAATGATTTTCGGCATATTAGCAATCGGAAAAATAAAGCCGGAAATGATGATCTGGGGCATGATGATAAAAATGACCGTCATCATTGCCTGCCGCTGAGTTTGGGAAATGGTAGAAATAAAAACCCCCAATCCCAATCCAGTCAGCATAAAGATAACCCCCAAGTAAAAGAGATCAAACACGCTGCCCTTGATCTGTACATTGAACCAAAGGGTAGCGACCAAAAACGCCAACATGATATCAAACAGGGCAATAATAACAAAAGGTAGCAGTTTGCCCAGAATCAGCTCGTAGGGTTTGAGCGGTGTCACAGCCAGCATTTCCATAGTCCCTCGCTCCTTTTCCTTAATGATCGCGGCACTGGTCAGGACCATGCTGATGATCATCAGGATCTGCGCGAAAATGGCTGGGACCATATAGTTGATGCTTTTCAGATCAGGATTGTACCAGATACGGGTGTTTACGATTAGCGGTTTAAGGCTACGCGCCGAACCGCCCGCTTTTTCAATCTTTTCCTGGAGCAATTTTTCAACCTGGCCAAAATTGATCTGATTGATATATCCCTGAATGATCGCCGCCGTGGAAGAATTTGAACCATCGATCACCGCCTGAACGCTGGTGGTCTCCCCGCGGACGATCTTCTTACCAAAATCCACCGGAATGCGCAATCCCAGCTTAGCCCGGCCGCTGTCGATTAAATGAGCAGTTTGCTGCGGCCCGGTAACATAATAATTAAAATCGAAATAGCCTGAATTCTTATAGCTTTCCAGATAGCTCCGACTGTAAGCGGTTTTATCTTCGTCGATAATCACAGTCGAGATATGATTGATGTCGGTTGAGGCAATATAGCCGAAAATGATCAACTGAATAACCGGAGCCATTAAGGCGATAAAAAGCATGCGCGGGTCACGCATCAGCTGAATGAACTCTTTTTTGATAAAATGATAAAGTCTTGAATCGAACATTATTCGATCCTCTTTTTAAATCTGCGCACACTGGCAAAAAGGATAAAAATGCTCAATCCCAGAAGTGCAGAAAATTCGGGCCAGAGATAATTAAGTCCGATCCCTTTCAGGAATATCCCGCGCAGGATAGTAAGAAAATAACGGGCGGGAAGAATATAACTGATCGCCTGTAGAATTAAAGGCATATTTTCGATCGGAAAAACAAAACCAGAGAGAAGAATCGCCGGCAACATGGTAGTAAGCAGCGAGATCTGGATCGCTTCCGGGCTAGAGCGAGCATTGGTCGAAACAAAAACCCCAATCGACATTGCCCCCAGCAGAAAAATAAACGAGCTAACAAGTAAGAAGAAAATATTACCCTTAAAAGGCACACCAAACCAGAAGACACCAAAACACGTGACCAGAATCACATCTAGAAAAGCGATGATGACATAGGGCAAAACTTTACCTAGCATCAGTTCGTTCTTTCTGACGGGACTGACCACCAACGCTTCCATCGTCCCTTGCTCTTTTTCGGAAACGATAGTAAGTGAAGTGAGCGTTGCCGACATTTGCATCAGGATAACGCAAATCAAGCCTGGGACAAAAAAGTTAAGACTACGCAGGGTGGCGTTGTACCAGATGCGCGTCACCAGATCGATCGGCAGGCGCAGGGCAACCCCTCGCTTGATAAAAACCGCTCTGATCCGCTCTTGCTGATAAGTTTGCAGGATGCTGTTGATATACGCCAGGGCAGAAGAAGCCCAATTGGGATCGGAGCCGTCAACCAATATCTGAAGGTCGACCGGTTCCTGCGCGCGCAGACGTTTGGAAAAATCTTGCGGGATATTCAAGATCACCCTGGCCCGTCCGCTGTCCAATCGGTCAGGGATATCATTATCGGAACGCATTTTTTCCACCAGATTAAAATATCCGTTACGGGCGAAGCGATCGGTAAAAGCACGGCTGACGGCTGAATTATCCTGATCATAAACCGCCAGCGGGATATTTTTAACGTCAAAGGAAACGGCATAGCCGAAAAGGATCAGCATAAACACCGGCAACAAGAACATCAAGACCAGAGAGCGGGGATCGCGCACTAGATGAAGGAATTCATTTCTGATGATCGGCCAAAGCCTGCGAATCATTGCACGCCGCTCCTTATTTTTCCGCGGTTCTCTTCTTCGACCAGGAAGACAAAAACATCTTCCAGCGAGGGGAGGATCTTCTCTGCTCTTCTAACCTCGATCCCTTTTTGGCTGAGGGCAGACCTTAATTGATCGAGGTCTTCTATTTTTTCGACCACCACATGTAAAAACAATCCATAAAGCGTAACGTCAATGATCGCGGGAAGGTTCTTGATCACTTCCAGGCCGGCCATGACGTTGCTGCATTCGATCTCGAACAGCAAGCCTCGCATCGATGAAGACTTTAATTCGGCCGGTGTTCCGATCGCGATGATCCTCCCATTATTGATAAGCGCCAGCCGGTCACAGCGCTCAACCTCATCCATATAATGACTGGTTACCAGCGTGGTAACGCCCTGCAGCGAAAGATCCTTAATTACCCCCCAAAACTTTTTCCGGGAAATGGGATCCACCCCGGCAGTGGGTTCATCCAGAAAAACAATTTTAGGATCGTGAACCAGGGCACAGCCCAGCGCCAGGTGTTGCTTGATGGAAGTGGCCAGGTTGGCGGTCAATTCATTTTCCTTTCCCACTAGCTCCGCTTTTTGAATAATCTCGGCTTTTCTTTGCTTGCGGTTTGCTTTCTCCGTTTGATAAATTCCCTGATAGAATTCAATGTTCTCCAAAACGGTTAGGTCCTCATAGAGAGAAAATTTTTGTGACATATAACCGATATTCTTTTTTATCTCTTCGCCCTGCCTAAAAATATCCAGCTCCCCCACCCAACCCTCCCCCTTGGTCGGGTCCATCAGGCCACAAAGCATCCGGATGGTAGTGGTTTTCCCCGCCCCATTTGGCCCTAAAAAACCGAAGATTTCTCCTTTATTAACCGAGAAGCTGATGCTGTCTACGGCAACAAAGCTACCGAACTTTTTAGTGAGATTCTTAACCTCAATTGCGTGTTGATTCATTCCTTACCCATTTCAATCTTTTTTAACTTCGCGATCCGCTCTATTCCCGGCGCTCTAATGTGGGCCACGATCACAATTTTTGGCTTATTAACCGTCAACCAGATATAACTTTTGGGATTCCCCCAAAACAATTTAACCCAATTTAACAAAATCCCCAAATCGGGGGTAGCTTCAATTTTGTAGCAATCCCATTCATTACCGGCGGCAACTAACGTCTCACGAGAGACCAAATTAAAAACGATATTAGCACTAAACCATTTTAACGATAGCCTTAAATTAGCCTGCTTCTCTTTCTCACTGATCGGCAATCCATTCAGCAAGCCGTTAAAGATAAGCGCAAAATCTAAATAGGGATCAATCCTCCAATCCATCGTCCGCTCCGTCCGCTCTTCTTTATTGGGATGTTTTACGACTTCCACAACCTCACATTTTTTCGCATCCCAATCCCAGACCATGGTTTTATGATAGGAATATTTTTTTCGATTATTCTTAAAGGTGTAGTTACAGAAGAGTGGCACATAGGGTTCTATTAAATAGATAACCTGACCGCGATCCTCTGCTTCAGCCGAAGAAAGAGGAACAAAGGAGTTAATTAAGTAGGCCGGCCCCTGCTCCGCTTTTATTTTAGTAATCAAATTATGGTATTCAAATTTATCCTGCCCGCCGGCAGGCATGGCTTTCTCTTGCGGAATCTCTATGTCATAAATTAATCTGGTGGTCGAAGGGATTCCCGGATCTATCAATAATGTTGCTCTGGCGGCAGAAAACGAGAACAAAAACAGTAGCATGATCGCTAAGAAGCATATTTTTGTGATCTTCATCTCCGCCATCATTCTTTTTTCCCCGACAGAGATCCCATCTCACAGCCCGGCGTGATATAACACTCCACGATATTTAAAAAGGCTTCTTCCAAGGTCTTGGCCCCAGCTTTGCGCTTGATCTCCGCCGGGGTATCGCACATCAACAGCTTCCCTTCACGTATCAAACCGACCCGATTACAGCGTTCTGCTTCATCCATATAGGGAGTGGTTACGATAATCGTAACCCCGGATAAGCCATACAATATTCTCCAAAATTCACGCCGAGAAATGGGATCGACACCGGTGGTAGGCTCATCCAAAAAGAGGATGGTCGGGGTATGGATCAAATTACAGGCCAGCGCCAATTTTTTTTGCATTCCTCCCGAAAGCTCCCGACCCTTCCTTTTAACAAAAGCGGTGAGGTTAGTGAAATTTAAAAGGTCGATTTCTTTCTTTTTTCTCGCCTCCGCCGTCACCTGATAGAGATCGGCAAAAAACCTCAGATTTTCTTCAACCGTCAGATCCCCGTAGAGACTGAAGCGCTGTGGCATATAACCGATTTTGTCACGAATCTTTTCTTCTGCATTTCTGGTGTTCATCCCCAGCACCCTGGCTTCCCCGGAGGTAGGCAACATCGCGGTAGAAAGGAGTCGCAGGGTCGTGGTTTTTCCCGCCCCATCCGGCCCCACCAAACCAAAAATCTCACCTTTATTTATTTTTAGATCCAGTTCTGAAACCGCGGTTATATTTTTAAATCTTTTTGTGAGCTTTTCGGCTACTATTGCGCATTCCATAAAAATTCGGCATCGGCCGGCATGCCTGGTTTAAGCTTTATCTCTGGATTTAGTATCTCAATTTTTATCGCAAAAACCTGGGTGATCCTTTCCTCTTTGGTTTGGATGGATTTAGGAGTAAACTCCGCCTGGTCTGAAATATAAGCGATCCGGCCGGTGAACTTATAATCGGGATAAGCATCGACGGAAACGGAAACCGCATCCCCCAATTTTATTTTACCAATATTCTGTTCGCCAAGATAAACCGTAAGCTTGACCTTGCTTAGGTCGGCCATGGTAACAATGGGCGTTCCAATCGTCGCCAGCTCACCCTCTTCTATGGCCTTGACTAAAATCACACCGGAGATGGGAGCTCTAATCACCGCATTGTTATATTGAATTTGTGCAATTTGCTGCGCCGCAGAAGCCACGTCCAAGCCCGAATTCGAGGCATCGTATTGTTGCGGTGAAATCATTTTATCCTGGTATAACTGCTGGCTTCTCGCAAAATCGTCTCTGGCAATCTTATAGCGCGCCTGGGCGCTTTTTAATGCTTCTCCCAATTCCTGGGCATCGAGCACCGCAACAACTTCTCCCGATTGAACTTTACTCCCCTCATCCACTCTGACTTCCAGAACCTTACCCGTTACCTTGCTACTGACGGTTACCTCCGTCCCTTCGATGGTTCCGGAAGCCCCTAACGAGTGATTCGTTTTATGCTGGTAAAAGTACCAGCTCAAACCACCACCTATCACCAAAAGGATAATAAAAATAAAAATTATTCTTTTCCTATCCATATTCTCCCCCTATTCAAAAATGATTTTTCTAATTTTTCAGTGGATTTCGACATATAAAAACCGCTAAAACCTTCCGCTCAGGTTAGCTCACCATCGTTGACCAGACTGCGATAAAACTTGGTGTATTTATCTTTATCTTTGCTGGCCCGGAGCGCCATGGCCGAACGCGGGTGTATATTCAAGATACCGGTGATCATATGGGGAATAATATATCCCCACTCTATCTGATCACGTAGCGGCAGAAATTCTTCTTCAATAACTTCTAGGATTGGGTCTAGTTTAAACTTGGGATTTTTCAGAAAGGCCAGCAGGAGCTCCAGCGGACAATTCCCGGCGGCGCGCCCGATGCCAAAAATGGTAGCATCCAGATAATTCGCTCCCTTGCGGATGGCTTCGATGGTATTGGCAAATCCCAGTTGCTGGTTGTTATGGCAATGGATGCCCACTTCTTTACCTTTGGGATGTAAATATTTTTTGTATTCCTGGACCAGAAAGTGAATCTGCTCCGAAAAGAGGGCTCCAAAACTATCTACGACATAAACCGCGTTCACCGGACATTCCGCTAGTTGTGCCAGGCCCTCATCCAGGTCCGGTAAAAGCGCGGTAGAAATAGCCATGATATTAACGGTGGTCTCGTAACCTTTTTCGGCACAGTGGTTAACCAGATCGATCGCTTTATCAATATCTTTCACATAGCAGGCCACCCGCATCAGATCGACCACGCTGTCTTTTTTTGCCGGGATATCTTCCGGCTCAACCCGGCCGATATCCACCATGGTTGATATTTTGGTCTTGGATTCGATCCCCTCGGTTATCTTGCGCAGAAAATCTTCAGAGCAGAATTTGGCCTTGCCATATTTATCGGAAGAAAAATATTTTTCCGAGGCGCGGTATCCCAGCTCAATATAATCCACCCCCGCCGCCACCACCGCCTTGTAAACCGCGCGCACAAACTTGTCTTCAAAGAGGTGCTCATTAATCAGTCCGCCGTCGCGAATGGTACAATCCAGCACTTTGATTTCAGGTCTATACATAGCTTTATATTATATCGGGTTATTGTCCCCTTTGCCAGATTAATTTATAATAGCCCTAAGATGCGTGACCCGCAAAGCCTTGATAAACAATATCTCTGGCACCCTTTTACCCAGATGCGAGACTGGCTGGAAAATGAGCAACTGGTAATTGAAAAGGGGAAAGGGATTTACCTGTATGATACTCAGGGTAAGCGTTATATTGATGGGATTTCTTCCCTCTGGGTTACAGTGCATGGCCATCGCCACAAGGAGCTGAACCGGGCAATCAGCAAACAGCTCAATCAGGTTGCCCATACCACCCTCCTGGGATTAGCCAACCTTCCTTCACTTGAGCTGGCAGAAAAGCTAATTAAAATCTCGCCTCTGGGATTAAAAAAAGTTTTTTTCTCCGATAATGGGTCAACCGCGGTTGAAATCGCTTTAAAAATCGCTTTTCAATATCAACAACATAAAAGCCTTACTGATAAGAAAAGTTTTTTAACTCTGGTCAATGCTTACCATGGAGATACGCTTGGTTCAGTCTCGGTGGGAGGCATCGATCTTTTCCATAAAATCTATAAGCCTCTGCTTTTTAAGGCTTTCAAGGCTCCCGCTCCCTATTGTTACCGCTGCCCCTTGGGCCTGGATCAAAAGCATTGTAAAATGTCTTGTCTAAACTGTGTTGAGAGAATTCTTAAGAAACATCATTCTGAAATCGCCGCCATGATTGTTGAACCGATGATTCAGGCCGCGGCGGGCATGCTCACCATGCCAAAAGGTTATTTGAGAGCTATTCGTCAACTCTGCTCAAAATATAACGTACTTTTAATCTGTGATGAAGTTGCCACCGGTTTTGGTCGAACCGGTAAAATGTTTGCTTGCGAACAGGAAGGGATCTCTCCGGACCTGATGTGTATGGCAAAGGGGATCACCGGTGGTTATCTGCCACTGGCCGCCACCTTAACTACACAAAAGATTTTCGATGCTTTTCTGGGGGAAATTAGTGAACAAAAAACCTTCTTTCACGGACATACCTATACCGGCAACCCGCTCGCATGTGCCGCGGCCATTGCCAATCTTGAGCTTTTCAAAAAAGATAAAACCTTAAGCAAATTAAAAGCGAAAATAAATTTCCTAAAAAACGAGCTCAAATTTTTTTACAAATTAAAATCGGTCGGAGAAATTAGACAATGCGGTTTTATGGTGGGGATTGAGCTGGTAAGAGATAAAAAGACCAAAGAGGAATTCCCTTTTGATGCCAGAATTGGGCATCAGGTTATTCTCGAAGCGCGAAAACGAGGAGCCATCTTGCGACCGTTGGGCGATGTAATCGTGCTGATGCCCCCGCTGAGTATAAATAAAGAACAACTGAAGAAACTTCTCGCCATCACCTACGCATCGATAAAAGCAGTTACGGCTTAGCTAGCTCCGCGGCAATTATCCAATAGGGATCAACTTTAGGATGTTCGAGGGTTCGTTCTTTGCCTCCGCTTATGATCTTTAATCCTTGTTTTTTCGGAACAACCTCTCCAACAATATTACTCACAATTCCTCTCTGAGAATAAGCTTTAACCAGCCGGCCGGCCTCTTTTTTATCAATCATAAGGATAAGCGTTCCTTCGCTGATGGCAGAGAAGGGATCGAACTTAAACAGGGCCGCTGTCTTTTTGATCACCGGCTGGATAGGGATTAGCTCCTCTTCTACTCGCAAGCCATAATCCCCCGCCCGCGCCATTTCATAAAGCCCTCCCCAGATACCGCATTCGGTAGCATCGTGCATCACATGCACTCCGGAAAAATTGCGAGCAATGACACAATCATCCATGACCGACATCTGATAGAAGATCTCTTCCGCTTCTTTTTGAAATGACCTTCCGCCAGCTTCGATAAATTTATCCGGGAAAGAAATCGCTAGTAAACCGGTGGTTTCAACCGCCGCCCCTTTGGTGATAACAATTTGATCTCCAACCTTTACCCGGTGCGGACCGCGTAGGTCTCTCTTTTGCCCAACTGCAATGGCAGTCGCCCCTCCTACCATAGGATAATTACAGCCGGTATAGCGGGCGGTATGGCCGGTAATAATACTGATCCCATATTTTTTGGCTTCAGCATGCACCGACTCCCACATCTCCGCCAGCTGGTTTTCTGTCATTTCGGGCGGCAGATTTAAATCGATGGCCAAATACTTCGGGACTAAACCCGAAACCGCGACATCACAAAAGATAATATGAAAAGCAAACCAGGCGGCCTTTTTGAAGCCATAAGCCGGAACAATAAAAAAAGGATCGGTAGACATCGCCAGATATTTATTCCCCAACCTCAGGACACCGTAATCAACCCCATGGCGGGGACCGATTACGAGATTTTTATCTTTGACTCCTAAACGGGGATAAATTACACGATCAAAAAATTCGGGGTGAATCTTACCTAATTCCGGCAGCGTATCATTCTTCATTTCTTTCTCCCTCCGCAGGTATTACCCTGATCAGGTTTTAAGGGTCCCCCGATTCCTTCGGGGTTCTCAGCCCTGAGCGAGCTTAGCGAGTCGAAGGGCTCCCCTTTACATTCTTAATTATAATCCCTCATATTTTGCTGTCAATAAAAGATTTTTTGAGTATTTTATAAAAAAGTGAAATTTTTGTTTTTTATGGCTGATAAATAGATGGAGGGAAGATATCCCTATGGATACAAGAGTAACAGCGATTGCTGGAAAACTTTCAGAAGCTCAATTAAGAAGTCGTGAGGAAACCGCTCGACGACTAGGTAGCGTTCCACCCCCAAACTATTTTATAAATAGAGCCCTCTCGCTTATTGACGAAACCACTGCCTCAAGAATGTTAAGGCGTGAGCTGTTTGATGCAAAATCATTAAAGAGTGAAAAATTAAATGCGGCTAGATTGGTTGCCCTAGATGCTATAACCGATAGCCTAATCGGAGCTGAATCGGAGCCAGATGCTCTTTTAACTTTAATTACACGCATGGCAGACGGATTCACCGATATCTTTCCCTATGCGGGTGTGGCGGTAGAATTTAGGAGGGATATATTGTCTACTCATTATCCCCCACCCGATCTGCAAAGCTTTCCCAATCTCTCTCAAAGCTCGCCTAGATTGATTTCCCAAATTACACGGGAACCAAGCACGATTGAAGACGTAAATCAAAGAATGATGGGTTTGCCTCTGCTAGATAAAAAACATAATCTGTTAGGAGTAATCACCCTATCCTTAAGTCAAAATCATTCTGGTTTCCCGCAAGAAATAATGAGTTATGCGGAAAAGCTGCAAATAAAATCAGCACGCATGCTTGAAAATATCGCATATAAAGAAAGGCTAGAGCAGGAAGCAATCACGGATAGTTTAACCGGCCTGAACAATAGAAGACATTTTGACAAAGCCTTGTATGACGAAATTAGCCGAAGCGAACGTTATAACCACCCCTTATCCTTGCTGACGTTCGATATCGATTTATTTAAACAAATAAATGATGGCTACGGTCATACAACGGGCGACAGAGTACTTATTGAGCTGGCAGAGCTTGTAAAACAATCGATAAGGAAAGAAATAGATATCGCCGCCAGGCCCGGAGGCGACGAATTCGCGCTGATTCTACCCGAAACCGATCTTATATCAGCCCAAGAGCTAGCCAAAAGGTTAATAAAAAAAGTTGAAGAGCATAGTTTTAAAACAGATAAGGGCGAACCAATAAAAGTGACCATAAGTATTGGTGTCGCGACCTTAAATCCTGACGTACATACCCCGGAAGATTTGATTAGCGCCGCGGATAAGAACCTCTATCTGGCCAAGGGAGCCGGCAGAAATAGAGTTGTTTGAAACAAAAATCAAGTGAAATTTCCCAAAAACCTTTCGATAAATAGATGAATAAAGGAAAGGTTTTTATGATTAAAATATTTCCCGGACCATTTACTTCTCCCAGAACAGCGGTGATAAATCATTTACCCCAGCGCTCAATTATAAATGCTAAGGATCGTCCACTTGAAGATAGAATTGCGCTCCTGGCTCGCGCTAAAGACACACTAACCTCATGTGGAAATATTTCCGAACTGATGCGTATGATTGATGAACTGGCGAAAAAATACTTAAATCCGGTGGGAAAATTAGTTTATCTGGCATTCATCGGCTCGCAGCAAGAGCTAACCGCTTTTACTTATCCTGAAGAGATCGCTCCTCCTCCGACTGGCTTCGCTCCCACACGCTCCGCTCCCAGCCTGTTTGCAAGCAGAAACCAAACTCCTACTTACCCAATAAAACTGGATCTAATTAGTGCCGCGGTCTACACCAAAGATATACATCGCGAAGAATCGGAAAAGAAGGAATATCTTGCCATACCACTGGTCAGTCCTGATAGAAGCAAGGTCTTAGGGGTTCTACTGCTGGTTAATCATTTTAGTAATGAAAGTGAAAAGATCACCACCGACGATATCAAAGTGACCAGGGCCTTTGCTGAAATCGCTTCAGAAGAGGTCTTTAGGCTCATTCCCCCAACTCCCCCCACCAAATTCGTTAAGCTTTCTTATAATAATTAAAATACTTGGTATAAATATTATCTTTTTGATTTTCAATTTTGGCAGTTTTCCAGATGTCCGCACTTTCCATGCATAAATATACATAAACCTCTGTCGCACAGGACCGTATAAATTCATGCATCTTTTTAAAGATCTCGGTACGTATAGGCTTTAAATACCGATATTTTCTATCTTCTCCAATGTCTAATTCTCCCAATATTATTTTTGAGTGCGGGAATTTATTTTCCATAATTTCTTTAAGCTCCGATGGATAACGTAACGCACCCAGACTAATCCAGGCGATATGGTTTTCTTCTACGGCCAAGAATATTTTTTCGACCACTTCTCGATAATCCTGCTCCCAGCCATGATAATAAATAATGGGATCAAAATGGAAAGCCACCGGGTATCCGGCACGGGCACATTGCCCGGCAGCTTTCAGCCGCTCCGTTAAGCTGACCGTTCCCAGCTCCTCGCTTCTTACAATCATCTCCGGATTAACCGACCAGGCAAAGACGGTTTTTCCTTTATGATCTAGATCCAGGAGATGGTTAACTTCCGCACTTTTTGTTTTTAATTCCAATAAATGGTTTTCCTGCTTTGCGAAAAGCTCGATCAGTTTTACGGATAAGCCGGCCTGCTTATCTAAGGCCAGGCTGTCCGAAAATTCTCCGGTCCCAATACGATAATGTAAATGGCGGTTGCCATCAAAAAAGCCCTCCAGCTCTTCTATCAAATCCTCCTGATTATTATAAATCGCGATCTCCGACTTGTTTAAATAAGTATGCAGATAACAATAAGTACAACTATAGGGGCAACCGGAAATACTGTTGATTACCAGATAATTACAGCAGATGTGGTGCTGGGTGCCGGGGCAGCGCTTCAGCCATTTTCCCTTCTGTTTTTTGAAAACCACTTTTCTTTCTTCGGCTACTTGAGCCGGAGAGGAAAAAGCAGCGCGGTCAATCGATCGTTCATATCTTATTTTTCTCAGCCATTCCCGTAAAAGCTCCATTTTGCGTGCGTGAGGCAGTTTTTCTTGTTCCTTTAGAGAGGCAAAGTTTTTTTCCTTCAAAAAGAGGGCAAGATCGCGGTTGTCCCGTTTGGCGATGTCAAAGAGATAATCGGTAAATTCCCGGCTGTAATTAATCCCCAGCCTAAAATCATCGATGAAGCTCAAGAGCGCGTTTTGTGCGGGCAGGTCCAGCTCACTCAATTTTGCTGCCGTTTGCCGCAGTAATCTTTTTTCCCTAACCCGCCGTTCAATTGTCTCGTGCATTTAATTTTGAATAAATTAATTGGATCACCGTCACCAATGAATCCTGAATCCGATTATTTTCGATTTTGGTTCTTTTCCGGTAAAAAGGCTTCGTCAAAGGCAAGTCGGTAATAATATAATAGGCGAGCGCCGGCAATTTGATTTTCTTGGCGGTGGCAAAAAAAGCGCGGCTTTCAAAGTCTACCCCCAATACCCCTTTTTTCCTTAAGGCCAACATTTTTTGCTTGGTTTCTTCGTGCACCGATTTAACCGAAAAAATTTGCCGGGCTTTATTGGTCATGATGACATCACCGATTTTAATTCCCTCGGGCAGGGCGCCGATCGCTCCCACCAATATGATCTGTTTACATTTGGTCTTGGTCAGCAAAAGGATGGCGTCCGAGACGGCGCTTTGCAGCATTGGCGTTTTAATAAAAGTGCACTTTTTTAAATTACCTGCCAGATTGCCCCAGATCGATTTTTTAAGACTGAATTTTTCATCAATGATCTTGGCAAATCTTTGCGGATAAATATTCGGCGAAACAACCACCGTCGCCTTTATTTGTTCTGGTTTTAATCCCCAAAAAGCAAAAAAATAGCGGCTATCAAATTTTTGCATATCATGTATAATATCACACAATATGCGGTTTATCTTGTGCTCACTGATGCTAATTTTTTGCCTAAACCCGGTCTACGCATTCCCCACCCTCGATATCAAAAGTCTCTGGGAGATTCCAACCAAACAGGTTAAATTCCAGTTAATTAAGGAATACGAAAAAGGACCGATCAAGGTAGAAGAGGTTTACTATCAGAGCCGCCCTTACAAAGAGCACGTGGTTAACATTTTTGGGTATTTTTGCTATCCCAAAGAAATAAACGCCAAACTTCCGGCGATTCTTCTCGTTCACGGAGGAGGCGGGACCGCCAGCTTAGCGCGCTCGGTAGCCTGGGCACAGCGCGGCTATGCGGTTATGACTATCGATCTACCCGGACACGGAGAAAAGCGCTTGGCTTCCCGTTCCGGCGGCCCCGATATGGATGTCCCAATTTTACTCAGGACTTTTCCCAACCCGAGTTATAACTACCTGGTGCACGCCGTGGCCGCTACGCGTAACGCCATTACCTTTTTATCGCAGAGGAAAGAAGTGGATCCCAAACGTATCGGGATGGTTGGCCTTTCCTGGGGAGGGGTGATCACCCTTCTCACCAATGGACAAGACCAGCGGCTGAAAACGGCGATCAATGTTTTCGGGGCGGGCTATATCCCCGAAGGGTGCACCTGGGGTGACCGTTTTGAAAATATGGGAGAAGAAGAACTAAATTTATGGTACAGCCTGATCGATCCAAAGAATTTTCTTAAAAGTCAGCATGCGCCCATTCTTTTCTTATCCGGCACCAACGACCACTGCTACTATCTCCCCACCTTCCAGAAGAGCTATGATGAAGTAATGGTTCCCAAGCGCATGGTCTTGATCCCTAATCTCCGGCATCGCTTTTTAGCTGATGAACAAAGCATCGTCTGGAACTGGCTGGATTATCAGTTAAAATATAATAAGCCATTCCCGGAAGTTTATCTCCACTCGGTTTACTCTGAAAAAAACAGATTAATTGTCGCCATTACTACCGAAGCCAGCGTTAAAATAATCGGAGCCAGTCTCTATCTTGCTGCAGGACAACCCAATCACTGGACCCAAAAAAAATGGACGGAAATGAAGGGATACTATGAAGATGGTTATTTTTATTTTGGGATTCCGTTATCGAACATAAACCCGGAGATCCTTTTTTATGTTACAGTAAAGGATAAAAACGGGGCAGTAGCCTCCACGCCGATTCGTTCGATCTTTAAAGTTGGGCTGGCAAAAGGAGAAGCGGACCTAGCCCTTTCTTCCGCCATCAAAAAAGTTAATATTCACGAGATGCCTCTTCGCCTAATCGGCGCCCTCCGCGCCCCGGCTTTCCGCCAAATGTATTTTTCCAAGAAGAACAGAATTTATCAACTGATTGGTTCTCAAGAAGCTTCCAGCCCAAACACTAATTTGTTGTGAATCGCCCGGGCCGCTCTTTTACCATCCCCCATCGCAGAAATAACAGTCGCGGCACCACGCACAATATCTCCCCCGGCATAAACACCCTTTAGGGTGGTTTGTTGATCGTTATCGATAATCACCCCACCCCACCGTTCCGTTTTTAACTCCGGGGTTCTTTTGGGCACCAAAGGATTGGGGGAATTACCAATGGCAACAATAACTGAATCAACTTTAATTCTGAAATTGGAGTCAGGAAGCGGAACCGGTTTACGCCTTCCGGAAGCATCCGGCTCTCCCAACTCCATCTGGATGCACTCGGCCTCGTTTACCCAGCCATCTTTTACATGATATTTGACCGGCAGGGTTAAGATCTTAAAAATAATTCCCTCTTCTACGGCACGTTTTATCTCTTCGATTCTGGCCGGCATTTCATCGTGGGTCCGACGATAAATGATATAAACCTCCTCCGCTCCCAGTCGCAGGGAAACCCTTGCGGCATCCATAGCCACATTTCCGCCGCCGACTACCGCCACTCTTTTACCAATTTTCGCTGGGGTTAAAAATTCAGGAAAACGATAAGCCTTCATCATATTTACCCGGAAGAGATATTCATTAGCGGAATAGATACCTTCCAGATTTTCACCTGGAATACTCATGAACTTGGGTGCCCCCGCTCCCGATCCAATAAAAATAGCTTTGTAATCCTGGAGCAATTCATCAATCGTATAGGTGTTGCCCACCAGCACATCGGTGAGGATTTCTACCCCAAGACTTTTAACATAATCTACTTCCAGGTTTACAGTTTTTTTGGGCAGCCTAAATTCAGGGATACCATAGGTCAGCACTCCCCCGGTAACGTGCAGGGATTCAAAAATGGTTACTTGGTAACCGAGTTTGGCCAGATCTCCGGCGCAGGTTAACCCCGCCGGGCCTGAACCAACGATAGCAACCCTCACCCCTTTTTTCCCCCTCTCCCTCAGGGAGAGGGGATTCAGAGGTGAGGGATTTTTAATTTCCCAATCTGCGACAAATCTCTCCAGGCTACCAATGGCTACTGGTTCGCCCTTCACTCCCAAAATACATTTTAATTCACACTGCTCTTCCTGCGGACAAACGCGTCCGCAGATCGCGGGTAAGGAATTAGTTTCTTTGATCTTTTTAACGGCGGACTCAAAATCACCCGTTACCATATAATTGAGAAAGGCAGGGATATCTACTTCCACCGGGCAGCCGGCGACACATTTGGGGTTTTTGCACAGCAGGCAACGACGGGCCTCTTCTATCGCTTGCTCGACCGTAAAGCCCAGCGGTACTTCATCAAAATCGCGGATACGGTCGGCGACAGTTCGCTCGCTCATCTTCTGTCGGGATTTCTTTTCGGCCATAAGGCAAGTATTATACCAAAAAAAAACCAGCATCTCATTAAGAGATACTGGTTGAAAGTTTTATTAGGCTAGCGCGATTAATTAATCTCGGGGAATTTGATGATTTCGGTAGCGTGCGCTAGCGCCACGCCTTTAATGGCATCCAGATAGCTCATACCGATCCCTCTGAAAACCACGTAGGCCGAAACACTCTTCCGGGGCTTAATCACGGTCTTAACCCATCCAAATATGTAGCGCATCTTAAGTGCCTCCTTTTTCCTTAATTGATATCTGGGCATCGATTTGTTTTCTTTTGCGTACATTTCTTCTCTCCTACATATATATCGACACTTTTTTCAAATAATTTCAGTTTTAGAAGAATTGTTTATTAGTAGGTTGCTAACCCCTCACCGCAACTGTGTTTTGGCGACAAAAACATGAGCAGGGAAGGTTCATTATCCCACCGCTCCTGCACTGCCAGCCAATCGTGCTTTTCGACGCCCGCGCTGGGAATAAAGTTCATCTGGAGGGAAGGCCAGCCGTCCCCCAGTCCGAGCGCTCTTTGGATGAGCACAAAATAATCGGCGGTGAAGTCCAGGTTCCATGAATAATGCGCAAATGGAAAATAATTCGGGAAGTTTTTTGACGCCTCGGCAAAAGCATCAAAGAAGCGGGTAACGTTCAAAAGGTTAAACTCATATCCCTGAGAGGAATCCTGAAACATGGGATAGACATCCGAAGGATAAGCCATACCGGCATCCTGCAAGCTGGTTTGTTTCAGCTTCGAAAGATAAAAATCATAAATCATTGCCATGGCAAAAACCGAGCCGTCCGGATCAAGGGCAATGGACAGCGCCGTTTTCAGCTCCGGTTTCCTACCCGGGAAATATCTTTCCCAGCGGTGGGTATCCGCACCTGCTTCTAGCATGGTTCCGATAACCACCTGATTTACTCCAAAAGCCTGGCTCTCAACTGGTACTTTATATTTGGTAGCCAGGGACCAAGGAAGATTATAAATCTTTCCTTTATATCGATAGCCAAAAGTCGCCCCGCTTGCTAAATATTGATCGAATACTTGCTTATAAGCAGATTTATTGGGTGCATTATAACTATCGGCAGCGGAATTATCCTGCCACGGATCTTCCAGGTTCATCCAGAACATTTCAACAAAGGTATTGGCATATAAAAGTGTCTGTAAATTAATGGGGTTTATAGCGGGATGCTGTTCTGCCAAAATTGCCGCAGCTTGAAGGTAAGTGTTTTCGTGCTGCTTTAGGAACTGGAAGATTCTCCGATGTTCGCGCAGGTCAACATAACGATCCGCATAAAAAAGATCCAGCTTGGCGGATTTGCCGCTGGCATCAGCGGTTGACACAAACCAGTCACCCAGCCATATTTTGTGCGGCATTTTTACCGTTTCCGGAACTCTCGAAGATAGTCGATGTTCAAATTCATCCAGCGCTGGAAGTTTAATGGAATCAACTACTCCATAGACATCGAGATAATAATTATAAATATGGCCTTTTTTGTTTTCCGGTTTCGAAGGATAAACGGATAAGGCCTTGGCGATAAGGCGGTCTTTATCTAAATCCTCCTGAATACTAGCGGTAGAAACCGTTTTGAGACTTAAACTGGGACCCTTAAATAATTTCAGCGCTTTGATCAGAGCGATCTGTCGGGGATCGATTTCAGACCAGAATCCATGCTCCCCGGCGCCCTTTGCCACTCGATAGTTTACGATTCTAGGTCCGGGATTGCTTCTTTCATAAGCCCATAAAATAATTTCCAGAAAATTTGAAGAGATCAGCGCTTCAAGCTCCTTTTGTTGCGGGAAAGAAAGGCAGGATAGAGATCCGGCTTCGGAAGCTACAAAAGCAATCAATTCCTGGTGTTTTACCCTGATGGCTTCATAAAGTTCAGTAATTTCTGGCAGCAGTTCCTTGGGAAGCTTTGTGTTTTCCAACTTTTTTGCCATGGCTTCTCCACCCACATCGCCCGAGTAAAAAATACGTAAGGCACGAATATTCTGCCAAGGATATTTAATAAAAAATTGTGTAGCCAGGCAGGACAATTCATCAATCCCCTCCTGGATTTGGGAATAAGCAGCCGCCTCAGGTTGTTTTTCAGAATTGCAGGCCTGAGCAGCCCCCTGTTCCTGGTAAACATAGCAAGCCTGAGCAACCCCTTTTCTTTGGCACAGATCAACCGATGTTCCGGACATAGATCACCCCTCCACTTTTATGCATAACTTCCGCACCTATATATCATTAAGCTGAAACATATATTTCACATTTTTTACAAAATTAGTCTAAAAAAAGGAAGAGGAAGGGGTTATATGAAAATTAAACGCTTAATAACCTACAGACATGCTCAAAGGCTTGTTTCTCAACATCCTTATACATCTTCAGACGGTTAGTCAGTTCTTCAAAATCAACCTGATGCCCATCAAATTCCGGGCCGTCCACACAACCGAGCTTGGTCTCGCCGCCCACGGTCACCCGGCAGATTCCGCACATTCCGGTGGCATCCAGCATCAAGGGATTCAGTGATACCACCGTTTTTATCCCATAGGGCTTAGTAACCGCACAGCAGACTTTCATCATCGGCACCGGTCCAACCGCCAATACCAGATTAATTTTCACGCCGCTTTCAATCAGCTCTTTTAACTCGTCAGAAACAAAACCCTTTCTTTTGTAAGAACCGTCATCGGTGGTAACCAATAATTTATCGCTCACCGCTGCCAGCTCTTTTTCATAGATTAGCAGCTCCTTATTGCGCGCTCCAATGATGGTGATCACTTCATTCCCGGCCTGTTTTAAAGCCTTAACCGCCGGGTAAATCTCGGCAATTCCCACCCCACCCCCGATCACCACCACTCTGCCAAATTTTTCGATATGCGAAGGCGTTCCCAACGGTCCCAGAAGATGGACGATCTTTTCCCCCACCGGGAGTGAATCTAAGAGTTTCGTAGTAGCGCCCACGACCTGAAAAATAATGGTTATCGTTCCGGCTTTCTGATCAAAATCGGCAATCGTCAGAGGAATACGTTCGGCATTTTCCTGCGGAACAATAATTACAAATTGCCCGGCCTTAGCCGCAGTCGCAATTCGGGGAGCTTCGATAAGGATGCGCGAAGTATTTTCTGCCAGTTTTTCCTTTTTGATGATCTTATTTGACATAGCGCGTTAATCCATTTCGCCAGCTCTCTGATACCGTTTCAATCGGAAGATCAATTAAATTAGCGATATTAAATCTTTGCCCACCTACTCTACCAATTTCTGAACAGACGATCCCGAACTTTTTAGCTGAAGTCCTTATCTTAACTAACGCTGCCGGGTCACATGAAATAACGATCCTCGATTGCGTTTCGCCAAAAAGGATTGCATCTTTTCTGATACCGGGGTTGAGCGCTTGCAAATCGATGATCTGTGCTCCGATAATTTGCTCCTTATTTGAAACGCAACTCTCTGCCAACGCCACCGCCAATCCGCCCTCCGCGCAATCATGCGCTGAATTGACCAGCTCCTGCTGGATCGCATCATAAACCAGCTGCTGCAAGGCTTTTTCTTTTTCAAGGTCTAGCGCAGGCGCTTCTCCCGCTACGCGATTATGTATCACCTTCAAATATTCGCTACCACCCAATTCCTCCTTCGTCTCTCCCAACAATACGATCACATCCCCCTCATTTTTGAAATACTGGGTGCAGCGTTTATTAAGATCATTTAGAACCCCGATCATTCCGATGGTGGGGGTGGGATAGATCGGGCCCTTGGGGCTTTCATTATAGAAAGATACATTTCCCGAAACCACCGCCAACCCAAAAGTTTTACAAGCATCGGCAATTCCCTGCACACAATGCTTAAAATACCAGAAGCGGTCGGGTTTTTCCGGATTGCCAAAATTTAAACAATCGGTAACCGCCGCCGGATCGGCTCCCGAACAGACCAGATTGCGGGCTGCTTCTGCCACGGCAATCTGTGCTCCCCGATAAGGATTAAGGAAGCAGTAACGTCCATTGCAATCCGAAGTCGCTGCGATCCCCTTGCCCGTTCCTTTTAATCTTAGAACGGCGGCATCAGAACCGGGCAGAACCACGCTATTTGTTTGCACCATATGATCGTATTGCTCATAAACCCATTCTTTGCTGGCAATCGTCGGAGAAGCTAAAAGTTTTAAAAGAACGGCAGGGTAATCGTCGGGCACAGGTAATTGTTGTAAATCCAAATCGTTTATTTCTTTCAGGTAATCCGGTTTTTCTGCTGGCATATCATAGAGCGGCGCATTAGCCAGGAATTCAGACTTAATTTCCGCGACGACTTTACCCTTATCCTTGACTCTTACCATTTTATCTTCTGTTACCCGGCCAATTAACACCCCGTGCAAATCCCATTTCTCAAAAATCCTGGTGATCTCCGCTTCTTTGCCTTTCTGCACACAAACCAGCATTCTTTCTTGCGACTCGGACATCATCACTTCCCAGGGTTCCATGCCTTCTTCACGGCGGGGAACCTTATCCAGATCAATCTCCATCCCTACCCCGCCCGCCGCTGCCATTTCGGCAGAAGAACAGGTTAAGCCGGCGGCTCCCATGTCTTTGATTCCCACTACATAATCGGTAGCCAGCATCTCCAGGGTTGCTTCGATCAGACATTTTTCGGTAAAGGGATCACCGATTTGGACGGTGGGCCGTTTTTCTTCTTTTTCACAGAATTCTTGAGAAGCCAGAATAGAACAACCACCAATCCCGTCCCGACCGGTGCTGGAACCAACATACATGATGGCGTTTCCCGTTCCCTGCGCTCGCGCCCGTGCAATTTTATTCTTGGGAGCGATACCGATACTCATCGCGTTTACCAGGCAATTGCCGCTATAACTCTCGTCAAAATAGACTTCGCCTCCCACCGTCGGCACTCCCAAACAATTCCCGTAAAAAGCGATCCCCTCCACCACCCCTTTTAATAAAAAATTACTGTAGGCTTCGGTCGGCGGACCAAAGCGCAGGGAGTCCAGCGAGGCGATCGGCCGTGCGCCAGCGGTAAAAATGTCACGGATAATCCCTCCCACTCCGGTGGCCGCTCCCTGTTTGGGTTCAACCTGAGAAGGATGATTATGGCTTTCCATCTTGAAGATGATGGCCAGATCGTCCAGGATGAAGCCGCCTGAATCTTCACCTACTAATGAAGGATACTTGCCGGTCTGCGGGAATAATTTTAACCATTTACGAGAACGGGGATAGCCGCAATGCTCCGACCATTCCACCGAAAACATGGCCAGCTCGGTGGGGCTGGGTTCGCGCCCCATCAGTTCTTCTACCTTCAGATATTCGCTATCCGAAAGGCCTAAGGCTTGATAGATTTCTGCTTTAACCATTTTAGCATAGATGTAAAAACCAAATAGCCGTCGCTGGAGCCCAAATCTTTTTCGCTCGAGCGCTCGGGATGCGGCATCATCCCCAGTACATTTCCTTCCTGATTGACAATCCCGGCAATGTCATCAATCGAGCCATTGGGATTGGCAGTATATCTGAAAACAATCTGCTGATTATCTTTTAGCGACCGCAATCCTTTTGCATCAATATAATAATTACCTTCATTATGAGCAATGGGGATACGCACACGCTGTCCCGGTTTATATTCAGAGGTGAAGGGAGTAGCGGTGTTTTCCACCTTCAACTCCACATATTTACAGATAAAATGCAGGCTGGTATTGCGCAACATCGCGCCGGGAAGTAATCCCGCCTCAAGCAAAATTTGAAAACCGTTGCAGATGCCGATCACCAGACCGCCGCTCCGGGCATATTTTATGACCGCTTCCATAATCGGGGAAAAGCGCGCGATGGCGCCGGTTCTCAGATAATCGCCGTAGCTGAAACCGCCAGGAAGAATAATGGCCTCAAATTGATCAAGTTTGGTGGTCTTGTGCCAGATATATTCAACCGGTTGTTTTAGTAAATCATTAACCGCATAAAAGCAATCCTGATCGCAATTTGAGCCGGGGAAAACCACCACGCCGAACTTCATCAGATTTTTTTTACCTCGAAAGAAAATTCTTCGATAATGGGGTTAGCCAGCAGTTTTTGGCACATGGACGAGACTTCTACTTCCGCCTGCGCCTGGTCCTTCGCCTCCAATTGGACGATAATAAATTTGCCCATCCTTATCCCGTTAATCCCTTTAAAATCAAGAGACTCCAGGGCATGTTTAACCGTTAATCCTTGCGGATCGGCTACCGTTTTTTTCAGGGTAATTTTAATTTCTGCTTGGAACATGCGAACATCCTTTCTTTTTAATCCTATCAGAAAAAAGCCTAAAACTCAATTTTGTTTTTCCTCTCTAAAACCACCGTGCTTGACCACTTTGGCCTCAACCATATAAACGATATCTTCGGCAATGTTGGTAATGTGGTCCGAGATTCTTTCCAGATGCCGGGAGATCAGTAACAGGGGGATGGCCGAGGGAACAGTGGTAGGATCCTTGGTCATGATCTCGGATAATTCATCACGAATTACATCCCGCAACTGGTTGATTTCCTTTTCGTTTTCCCATACCTTTCTCACCTTTTGTGAATCACGATTGACAAAAGAATCCAGCACAAGCGTAACCGAATCCTGAGCCAGTTTCGCCATCTTGGGAATATCAATCAACTGTTTAACCAGGGGTTTATCAACCAGGTCCATCACCCTTTCTGAAATATCCTCGGCCAGGTCGCCGATGCGTTCCAGGTCGGTTACCATGCGCATAGCGGTGGTCAAAAATCTTAAATCGGACGCCTCCGGTTGCCTAAGGGCAATCAGTTCAATGCACTTTTCATCAATTTCCAACTCCAGCTGATCAACTTTTTCATCCTCCTTGATCACCTCTTCCGCCATTTTCTGGTCCTGTTTCTTAACCGCTTCTACCGCTTTATGAATTAAACCCTGAACCATTACCCCCATCTTTAAAACGGAGTCCTTTAATTCTTCCAGCTCCTTATCGAAAATCCTTTGATGATCCATTTTTCCCTCCCTTTATTTATCCGTACCTGCCGGTAATATATTCGTCGGTACGCTTATCACTGGGAGCGGTGAAGATTTTGCCCGTCACGTCAAATTCTATCAATTCTCCCAGCAAAAAGAAACCGGTAAAATCAGAGACTCGTGCCGCCTGCTGCATGTTGTGCGTGACGATCAAGATCGTATAATCGATCCTCAATTTTTGCATCAGTTCTTCGATGCGCTGGGTAGCCACCGGATCCAGCGCCGAGCAGGGCTCGTCCATCAAAAGGATCTCGGGCTTAACGGCCACCAAACGGGCAATACACAGCCGCTGCTGTTGCTCCAGCGTCAGGGTTAAAGCGTTTTTTCTAAGCTTATCCTTCAGCTCATCCCAGAGTAAAACCGATTCCAGACTGCGCTGAACAATTTCTTCGATCTCATCTCTTTTAGCCAGCTGATGGATCTTCAAGCCGAAAGCAATATTTTCATAGATCGAAAGCGGGAAAGGATTCGGCCTTTGAAAAACCATCCCCGCCTTTTTCCGCAGATCCACCAGGTCGATATCTGCACCGACAATTTCCTGCCCGTCAATTAAGATGCTGCCGTTAACCGTGGTGCCTTCAATCAGATCATTCATGCGGTTCAGACAGCGCAAAAAGGTGGACTTGCCGCAACCGGAGGGACCGATCAGGGCGGTAATTTTATTCTTATCCACTTCCAGGCCGACCTTGATCAGGGCCTGGAAATCACCGTAGAAAAAATTCAAATCTTTTACTTTAATTATTTTATCTGGCATAAATTAACCAAACCTCCCGGCGATATAATCGTCGGTGCGCTTGTCCCCAGGTTTGGTAAAGATTCTGGAGGTGGGCCCGATTTCAATCAATTCCCCCATCAGAAAGAAGGCGGTGCGATCGCTGATCCGGGCCGCCTGTTTGGTGTTATTGGTCACCAGGACCTGCGTGTATTTTTGTTTCAGCACACGCATGGCATCTTCCACTTTTGCCGTAGAGATGGGGTCCAATCCAGAACAGGGCTCATCATAAAGGATCACTTCCGGATCAACCGCCAGGGTCCTTGAAATACAGAGGCGCTGCTGCTGTCCTCCGGAGAGGTTAAAGGCTGGCGTGTTTAAGCGGTCTTTAACTTCTTCCCATAAATAAGAATCCTTCAGGCATCGTTCCACGATCTCATCCAGCTGGGCTTTGTTTTTTATGCCGTGAATACGCGGTCCATAAGTTACATTATCATAGATCGACATCGGCAGCGGCAAAGGCAGGGCAAAGACCATCGCTACTCTTTTGCGTAGTGTCAGCACGTCAATTTCACGAAAAATATCCTGTTCATCAAGGTAGACACGGCCTTGCATGGAAAAATCTGGATTCAGATCATGCATCCGGTTGAGGGTCTTAAGAAAAGTCGTTTTGCCGCTGTTGGCCGGCCCGATGATGGCTAGAATTTCATTGGTTTCGATTTCTAGCTTAACCTTTCCTAAAAACTTTTTCTTTTCGAAAAATACTTCTAGATCTTCCGCCCTGATTTTAGCTACCATAGTTTTCGCTTCCTGAAGTAGGCCCGCAGATAAGAGGCCGAAATGTTCATGACAAAAACAATCAAGATCAATACCAGAATCGTTCCGTACTGTGTCCTCTCCGGTACGTTCGGCACCTGGGTCGATAAAACATAAATATGATAAGGCAAAGCCATTACCTGATCAAAAATCGAAGCCGGCAGCTTCGGCAAATAAAAAGCGGCTACGGTAAAAAGAATGGGGGCGGTTTCTCCGGCAGCGCGGGAAAGTCCCAGGATGGTTCCGGTGATAATTCCCGGAATGGCATTAGGTAAAACTACTTTCCAGACCGTCTGCCAGCGCGAGGCCCCCAACGAATAGCTTACCTCGCGAAAGGATTTTGGCACGGCCATCAAAGCTTCACGGCTGGCGGTAATGATTACCGGCAGAGTCATGATCGCCAGTGTCAAAGAACCGGCTAAAATCGAAGCCCCAAAATTTAAAAACATAACAAATAATCCCAGCCCGAACAACCCATAAACAATCGAAGGGACACCGGCTAAATTGACGATCGCTATCTCAATGATGCGGGTTAGCCAATTCTCCGTTGCATACTCGGTTAAATAAATCGCCGCCAACACCCCCAGTGGCAGAGAAAAGAGCATGGTGCCAAGAATGAGATAAACCGTTCCAATAATTGCCGGGAAGATACCTCCGGCCTTCATCCCCATCCGCGGAATACTTAAAATAAATTCCGGGCTGAGAGCGCTGTAACCATTAAAAATGATAATCAGGAAAATGATGACCACCGGCAAGATAATCAAGACCGTGATCGCGGCCATCAGCCAGAAGACAATATTTTGCATCTGCTTTGCGTTCATCGATACCTTTTCCTATGCAAAAAGATATCGGCCGTTAAGTTAACAAAGAAAGTGATAACAAAAAGGACCAGGCCGATACCATAAAGAGCGTAATAATGCTGGCTGCCGTGAATAACCTCCCCCATTTCTGATGCTACCGTGGCAGTAAGGGTACGTACCGGTTGTAAAATACTGGTAGGCATGATGGCGGCGTTACCGGTAATCATCAGCACCACCATCGTTTCGCCGATCACTCTCCCGATCCCCAGCATCACCGCCGCAATTATTCCCGGGAAGGCCGCTGGTAAAATCACACGACGGATGGTTTGCCAGTGGGTGGCTCCCAGCGCCAACGCCCCTTCTTTGTAACTCCTGGGAACCGAGGTAATGGCATCTTCAATGATCGAAACAATCGTGGGCATCGCCATAAAAGCCAGCATGATCGAACCGGTTAAAGCCGAAAGCCCACTGGGCAAATTAAAGATATTTTTAATAAAAGGCGACAAGGCCACGATCCCGATAAAACCCAAAACGACACTGGGAATGGCGGCCAACAGTTCGATGCCGGTTTTCAAAATATTTTTAAAGCGGCGGGGAGATACCTCAGAAATATAGATCGCCGCCGCCATGCTCAGTGGTACGGCAATAACAATCGCCCCCAGCGTGACAAAAAGCGAACCCATGATCAAGGGTAGGAAGCCAAAACGTGGCGGATCGGAAATGGGATACCAGTCTTTACCCGAAAGCACCTCCAGCAGGTTCTGATTGGTGAAAAAAACAATACTTTCCCTCAACAGAAAAACAAAAATCAAGACTACAAATAGGATCACGATCAAACCGCTCAAAAAGATGGTGGCTTCAATTAAGGGTTCGAGATAGCGGTTTTTCATGCTATATTTTTTTTAAGGGCACAAAATCCATTTGCTTTACGATTTGCTGCCCCTCTTTACTCAGTGCAAAATCAATAAAATTTCTGGCATCCATTCCCGGATTACGATCGGCATATAAATAAAGGCCGCGCGCAATCGGATAGCTTCCATTCGTCACACTTTCTTCTCCGGGAAGAATAAATGGTGAAGCGTCATCTTTTGCCACCGCGATGCTCTTTAGGCGTTGATTAAGGTAGCCCAAGCCAATGTAACCGATCGCCTCCGAATTTCCCGCCACCTCTTCCACGATCGCCTGGCTGGAGGGCATCATCAACACATCTTTGGCAAACTCTTCCTTATTTTTCTTATTCCCCAGTTTAACTACATTTTCCAAGAAAAAAACATGCGTGCCCGAATTCCGATCGCGCGAAAGCGCCACAATTCTCGTATCTTCCCCTCCAACTTCCTTCCAGTTGGTAATCTTCCCGGAAAAAATATCCGAAAGTTGTTTAAGGGTTAGTTTTGAAATTGGATTCTGGGGCGAAACCACGATCGCGATGCCATCGTTCGCCACATTGATTTCTACCGGATAAACCCCGTTTTCATTAGCAAGCTTTATTTCTTTTTCTTCCATTTCCCGTGAAGTCATAGCGATATCCGTGGTCTTATTGATCAGCGCGGCAATTCCCGTCCCCGAACCACCCCCGGTCACAGCAATGGCAACGCTGGGATTTTCTTCCATGAATTTTTCTGTCCAGGCTTCGCCCAAATTTACCATGGTGTCCGAACCTTTTAGCTGGACGGCTTTGGTTCTGCCACAACCGGTGGAAATACATAACAATAAAGTAACGGTTGCTAAGAAAAAGAAATATTTTCTGTTTTGCACAAAGATATACTAGCAAATAAAGATTACGTAATTATTAAACAAATATTACAAGAATGTTAAATTTAAAGCGCAGGGAAAAGCAGGGTAAATTTTGAACCTTTGTTTACTTCACTCTCAACCCCGACCGAACCATTATGGATATTCATCACGTGCTTAACAATCGCTAATCCCAACCCCGTCCCTCCCATTTCCCGGGAGCGCGCTTGATCTACACGATAGAAGCGCTCGAAAATCCGCGGCAGGTGTTGTTTTGCTATTCCGATGCCGTTATCGCTAACCTCAATTTCAATTTGATTGCCTTTTCTTGCGCAAGTGACCTCGACCTTCCCACCTTCGTTCGTATAATTGATGGCATTATCGAGTAAATTCAAAATCGCTCGATAAACATGATCTTCTTTTCCCATAATCATTAATGGTTCTCCGCCGCATTTCTTTTCTAAAGTAACATTTTTCTTACGGGCTTTTTCCTGTACGGTCTCAACCGCTCTCCTCATTAAATCGGTTACCTCGATTTGTGAAAAAGGCCCCATCTCTCTTTTTGATTCTAGTTTCGATATCTCAAGGATATCATCAATCAGCGCCGAAAGATTGCCGGCGTGTTTATCGATTTTCTTTAAAAAGTCACGATTATTCTGCTGGTCATTGATCGCCCCTTCCAGCAAGGTTTCTACATAATTGCGGATCGCGGTCAGCGGGGTCTTGAGTTCATGCGAAACGTTGGCTACAAATTCCGAGCGGTATCTTTCAAGCTTTCTCAGTTCGGTAACATTGTAAAGCACGCACACCACACCCAGAATATTTTGGTTTTTATCCTGAATGGGACCGGTATGCGCGATCAGGATCCCTTCTACCGGGGTAACGATATTGATTTCCTGTTCAATCGCTTTTTTGGTTTTCATAACCTCTTCCACCAGATCGGCAATTTCGTTATTGCGGATCCCTTCCCTGACCATCTTCCCGAGGATATCCAGCTCAATCACCCCGAATATTTTCTCAACCGCCGGGTTGGCGAGAATGATCTTACCGTTGTGATCCACCGCCAGCACGCCCTCATTCATACTAGAAAGAATGGCGCCGATACGACTGCGTTCCGCTGTAAGTTTTTGAAAACTGTCGGTCATGCGTCGGCTCATCTGCCCGATGGACTCTTCCAGTTTCCCCACCTCAAATCTTGATCTTCGGATAAGTGTCTTTGGTGAACTTCCTTCCGCAATCCCTTCCGCAATGTTAGAGAGTTTGACAATCGGTCTTGAAAAAATCCGGCCCAGCAGAAAACTTAATAAAACCGCTACCAGAACGGCAATGATCAAAGCCGCCCACAAAGATTTTTGAATTTTCTCGGTCATCGCACGGGCATTTGTTGAAGGAACGGCGAGGCGGAGAAAAGCATAAGCTTGACCCCGGTCATCCCTGAGGACCATGGCCGCATAGATTAAATCTTTTCTTACCGTGGTGCTATAACGGATAGAATAGCCGGTCCCTTCTTTCAGCGCTTTTTGAATTTCAGTCCGGTATAAATGATTTTCCATTTCTTTTAATTTATCTAAACTTGTTTCAGAATCTCCGAGCACCTTTCCATCAAGGGCAATCAGCGTTACGCGGCTATTAGATAATTTTGCTTTTTCTAAAATTAAAGCCTGGATGGCTGCCGGGGACGGGTGGCTGATTAGGACCTTTAAAAAATCGGGGCCCGCCAATGCCACCTTGCCGTAAAGCTCACTGATAATCTCATTGTCCGCCGCCTGATGGATGCGTGGAGCCCCAATCATGGCAAAAATCGCCAAGGTTAAGATCGCAATCCCTACCAGCGAAAGAGTGAGAATGGTTTGAATACTTTTAAACATTTTCCCTGAATTTATAACCGACCCCATGCAAGGTCTGGATATGTTGGCCTGCCTTCCCCAGCTTTTCCCTGATTCTGCGAATATGAACGTCTACCGTTCTGGTTTCAATCGCCACTTCGATTCCCCAGATCGCATCTAACAGTTTTTCCCGGCTGAAAAATCTTTCCTTGTTTTCCGCCAGATATTTTAATAAAGCAAACTCTTTGGCGGTCAGATCAATCAATTTATCGCGAACTTTAACCTGGTGTTGCTCCGAATTTATTTCCAAATCAGCAAATCTCAATGTAGGTGCTGTTACCTTAGCTTGGGAGCTGGTCCTTTTTAACACTGCTTTTACCCTGGCTAACAACTCTCGTAGGCTGAAAGGTTTTGTAACATAATCGTCCGCTCCCAGTTCAAAACCAACAATCTTATCCACTTCCCCGTCCTTGGCGGTAAGCATAATAATGGGAATGTTACTGGTATTAGTATCTCTCTTTAGGCTTTTACAGACATCCAATCCTGGAATACCCGGCAGCATCAGATCAAGGATGATTAAATCGAATTTATTTTCTTTGGCGGATTTGAGACCATGCTTCCCGTCAAAAGCTTTGCTTACTTTATAGCCTTCTTTTTTAAGATTATATTCAATGGCTTCGACGATGTCTTTCTCGTCATCAATAACAAGAATACTTTTCATTTTACTTATTATAGCACAGAAAAATCCAATATCTTATTTGATTCCGCCGTGCTTAACAATTTTAGCCTCTACCATATAAACAATATCTTCAGCGATATTTGTAACATGATCGGAAATTCTTTCCAGATGCCGTGAAACCAGCAGCAGCGGAATAGCAGAACAAACTGCTCCTGGGTCTTTGGTCATGATTTCTGAAAGTTGTTCCCGCACGGCGTCTCGCAGACCATTCATTTCCTTTTCATTCTCCCAAACCTTCTTAAGTGACTGAGCATTTCGATTCACAAAACTATCTAAGACGATTTTTATCGAGTCTTGCGCCAGCCTTTCCATTTTGGGAATATCGATCAAAAGTTTAATCATTTCTTTATCGATTAAATCCAGCGTTCTCTGGGCAATATCCACCGCTAAATCTCCAATCCTTTCCAGATCGGTCACCACCCGCATGGCGGTAGTCAGAAACCTGAGATCCGAAGCTTCCGGTTGCCGCAAGGCCATCAGCTCGATGCATTTCTCATCGATTTCCAGCTCGGATCGATCAACTTTTTCATCCTCCTTGATGACCGCTTCCGCCAGTGATTGATTTTGTTTCTCAAGTGCATCAACCGCTTTATGAATCAATTCTTGGACCTCGAGGCCGATTTTTAAAACCCGGTCTTTAACCTGCTGCAATTCCTGATCAAACACCCTTTGATGATCCATCTTTTTCCTCCCTCAATTTACCCAAATCTACCCGTGACATAATCTTCCGTTCGTTTATCTGTCGGAGCGGTAAAAATCTTTCCCGTCAAATCAAATTCAACCAACTCTCCTAAGAGAAAGAAACCGGTATAGTTTGCGACGCGGGCGGCTTGCTGCATGTTATGGGTCACGATCAAGATCGTATATTTTGTTTTTAGCTCATGGATCAGATCTTCAATTTTACCGGTAGAGATAGGGTCCAACGCGGAGCAGGGTTCATCCAAAAGAATGACTTCCGGCTCAACCGCGAGGGCACGGGCAATGCATAATCTCTGCTGTTGACCGCCCGAGAGACTCACCCCGGGCTTACTTAAAATATCTTTGACCTCTTCCCACAGCGCGGCACGCTTCAGACCCTTAATAACAATTTCATCCAATTCAGCTTGGTTCTTTCGACCGTAAAGTTTTATCCCGGCGGCTACGTTATCATAAATAGACATGGTGGGAAAGGGAGTTGGTTTTTGAAAAACCATCCCGATCCTTCTTCTGAGTTTAACGATGTCCATGGAAGGGCTAAAAATATTTTCACCATCCAAAAAAACTTCGCCAGACATACTGGCCACCGGGACCGTTTCGTGCAGCCGGTTCAGACACCGAATAAAGGTGGACTTACCACAACCGGAAGGACCGATAATGGCGGTTACCTGCTGTTCGTAAACCGACATGTTGATCTCTTTCAGTGCCTGTTTTTCATTAAACCAGGCATTTAATTTTTTAACTACAAGTTTTTCGATATTAACCATAGGTGATCCTCTTTGATAATCTCCTCACCAGCAAATTTATCCCCAAAATTATAAAGACCAGGGTAAGCGACCCCGCCCAGGCTTTGGCATGCCAATCCTGAAAGGGTGAAATTGCATAATTATAAATCTGGACCGTCATGGAGGCCATCGGCTGATCGAGCTTAAGGGTCCAGTAAGGTGAATTGAACGCAGTAAAAATCAGCGGCGCCGTTTCTCCCGCCACTCTTGCCACCGCGAGCATGATACCGGTTAAAACCCCACTCCAAGCGGTTCTAAAGATGATCCACAGAATAACTTTCCATTCCGGAAGCCCCAGCGCCAAACCTGCCTCATACAAACTTCTTGGAACCAGCTTGATCATTTCTTCCGTCGTTCTGGTAACGGTGGGGATCATGATGATGCCAAGAGCAAAACCGCCGGCGACTGCCGAAAATCGCTTTAACGTCATGACGATCAAAACGTAGGCAAAAATACCGATAACGATGGACGGAATACTGGAAAGTACATCTGCGGCGTACCTTATATAAAATCCTTTCCGTCCCTGTCCGTATTGGGCCAGCCAGATCCCGCCAAAGAGGCCGACTGGCAGACCGAGGAGACAAGCTAAAAGTACCAGGATACCCGTCCCCACAATGGCATTCCCCATTCCTCCCCCCACCTCACCCACCGGCGTTGGTAACTTATAAAAAAAATCAAGACTAATGGCTCCGATACCTTTAACCAGTACATAGCCGATGATCGAGAATAACGGTATCACCGCCACAATCGTGCAAATTAAAACAAAAGTCAAAAATAAATAATTTTTAAACTTCCTTAGGAGGAAGTTCTTTCCCCAATCGTTTTCCATATTAATAACCTCGCGAGTCCATTAATCAGTAAAGTGATAATGAAAAGAATCAGCGCCAGCTCGATTAAAACCGAGAGATTCAAGTTTGAGGTCGCCTCTGCAAATTCATTGGCAATTACCGCAGCCAGAGAATAACCCGGCGAAAAAATCGAAGCCGTGATTTGAGAACGGTTACCGATGACCATGGTAACCGCCATCGTTTCACCCAACGCTCGACCGAGACCAAGAATAATGGCTCCGATCACCCCCGACCAGGAGGGTCCCGCGACAGCCAATTTTATCATTTCCCAACGGGTTGCCCCCAGCGCCAAAGCCGACTCTCGCAAGGATTGCGGCACCGCCTGAAAAACTTCCCGGGAAATAGAGGTAATCGTCGGCAAAATCATGATGGCTAAAATAACTCCAGCGGAGAGCATGCCCAAGCCTGAAGCTGGCCCCTGGAAGAAAGGCAAAAAGCCAAGGGTCACTTTAAGAAAAGGCTCTACGCTATTTGCCAACCATGGACCCAATACAAAGATTCCCCACAAACCATAGATGACGGAGGGGATGGCCGCCAGCAGTTCAATAAGGGTCGCGATATATTCCCTCACATTAGAATTCAAAACCTCTGTCAAATAGGTGGAACAACCCAAACCTAGCGGTACGGCAATCAGCAGCGCGATCAAAGAGGTCGCTAGCGTGCCGTAAATAAAAGGCAGCGCTCCATAAACATCATTTAAAGGATCCCACTGCACTCCCCACAAAAATCCCCATCCCAGTTTTGTAATCGATAGCCATGAATTAATAATCAGGATCGTTACGATCCCCAAAAATATTAATGGGACGGTCAAAGCAAATAGCCAGGTAATATTTTTAAACCATCGGTCCCCGTTGCTACCTCCCGGGGAAACACTTTTTTTGGCTTTAATCATAATCTTAAATCGACTGCCGAATATCCACCTAAAGGACTTGAGCCGGCGGAGAAAATCACATAATCCTCTCCGCCGGTTTTTTTGGCAAATCCCTCGGCCATCTGCGATCGGCACGAATTCTCAATGCAAACAAACAGGAGCCCCTTTTTCACTAATATTTTATTGAATCAATCGTTTCAAGAACCTTGGTCTTAAGCTCTTCCGGCAACGGTGCATAATACAATTCGGGACCGTATTTTTGCCCGACCGTGAGTGACCACTTCAGGAATTCAACCAGGGTTTTGCCCTTTTCTGCATTACTCTGGTTTTTGTGCACCAGTAACCAGGTTAAACCAATGATCGGATAGGCGTTCGCTCCTTTGGCATTGGTCAGGTCCGCCCTGAAATCATTGGGAATAGATTTAATTGCTCCGGCGGCCGCCGCGACGGTCGAATCAATCGACGGGGTAACAAACTTACCGGACCGGTTTTTTAATACCACCACCGATAGATCATTGGTGATCGCGTAAGCCAGCTCCACATAGCCAATGGCCCCTTCATTTACCTTTATAACACCTGCAACACCGGCATTTCCTTTTCCCCCAACCCCTACCGGCCAGTTAAGTGACTTTCCCGCACCCACCTGTGCAGCCCAGGCAGAACTGACTTTTGCAAGATAATTACTAAAAATGTTGGTGGTGCCGCTGCCATCGCTGCGGTGTGCGGTCAAAATGCTTTTATCCGGAAGATTGATGCCGGGATTTAATTTTACTATAGCTTCATCGTTCCATTTCTTGATATCTCCCAAAAAGATCTTGGCCAGGGTTTGGTCATCCAATTTAAGAGAATTGATCCCGGGAAGATTATAACTAACCGCCACTGCCCCCATTACGGTTGGGATATGCAAAACATCCCCTCCCGCGGCCTTTATCTCCTGATTGGTCATGGGAGCATCGGAGGCACCGAAATCAACAATCCCGTTAGTAAATTGGCGAATACCCCCACCCGAGCCGATCGGCTGATAATTTATCTTATCGTTGGTCGCCTTATAGTATTCTGAAATCCACTTTGAGTAGATCGGGAAAGGGAAAGTAGCCCCCGCCCCATTCAATTCCACCGCCAAGCTCGCTCCCGCAACCATCGTCACCGCTAGTAACAAAAACAATATCTTTTTCAGCATTTTTTTAGCTCCTTTACACTATTTAGATATTAACCAGGGTATGCAGATAGAGAGCGCTGGTCGTTTTTCCGGCACTGGTTGCGGCAGCAGATCCGCCGGTTACCGTCTGCATATCAAGCGCCAGACGAATATCTTTACCCCAGTCATAGATTATACCGTAAAAAGCGCGATCCAGCTCATCATTTGGATTGCTGCGATTTGGATCATAATGGTCCGCTCTGGCGAACACGTTAAACGCGGGATAGAAATTGTAAATCCCGCCAAGGCTGTAACCCATGATGCCGGTCCCGTATAGATATTCAACATAAGCTGTTCCCAGATCATGTTTATAGGCTACCAGTGCACCCACTTGTTTGGTTGAGCTGGAGTCGGTTCCGGAGGAATTGAGTCCTACCACATTCCCGAATCCACCAACGATGATGCTGCCCAGCGTATCATTCTGGTAAACCGTAGAATTGAGTCTCAGGCCGGCATTTTTTCGACTGTCGGTTTCGGGAGACTTGTAGCCAGATCCATTTTGTAAGGTAGCATGATATTCAACTTCGGGCATATTGGCCATACTGACTTTTCCCAAAGCGCCAATACCAAAGTCGGCAGAAGACATTACAGTTTCATTATCCACTAAACTTTTGGCAATGAATCTGAGATTTAATATTTTATCCGCCCAGTCGATCCACATCGTATGCTGTAAACCAAGACGGGCACTTAAACTCAAGGGGCTGTATAAGCTGCTTACAGCAGAAATCGGCATTTCAACATAAGCATATTTAAGATAATCGAAAAAATTCTGGCTCTTTTTGCTGGTATCAAGTTTAGTTGTATCCAGGCGAGCGATATCTAACGTTATTCTCACCGATGCATCCCAGTCTAGTTTCTTCTTAATGTCGATATAGGCCCGATCAACGTCAAAATTATTAACGTTGCTTCCACCATTCTGGGTATATTTCTGCCAGCGGAAGAAAATGGCACCACCAACCTTGGCATCGCTGTTATCGCCGCTGATTTTATCAATTTGTTCTTTTATTTTGGCAAATCCTACGTTAACCTCTTCCTTATAATCTTGCAACTTTTCTTCCGTCAGGGCCGGTGGCACTTCTACCTTTGGCAGCAGAACCGGCTTTTCAACTTTTTTTGTTTCAGCTTTTTTCAAAACGGCTTTCTTGACCACTTTGGCCTTTACTTTTTTAGCCACCGCCCCCAAACTCACATCTGCTATTGATAAACACAAAACCAAAATAAGAAACACACCCAATCTTCTCTGCATTTTAATCCTCCTTTAGATTTAATACCAACCCAAACAATAAAACCGCTACCACCTCCTTTATAAATTTCAATTTACGGGATCATTATCTAATTTAATTGCTAAGTTTTGATGAAAATATTGTAAATTTTGTGTTAATTTAAATAGTTATATAATTTAAATAATTTGTTTGCCTAAAAGCCGAAAGCAACTGACTTGACAAATAATACTTTATATTATAAACTATTTAGCAAATAAACCTTACAAGCTGAACCATGAATCAAACTCGTACTTTTGAAGATTTGCTGCAACTGATTGCCCGAGGTTTTCACCTGTCGGGCGCTTATCATCTGGGCGGATTGGACATGACTTTCCAACAATTTGTAGTCATGAAATTCATCTTTCAAAAAGAATACCCAAAAATGACCGATTTAGCCGAGGAGTTAAACGTGACCATGGGTAATGTAACCACCATGATTGACCGCCTGATCAAGCAACACTATGTTACCCGAAAAGATGATCCGGAAGACCGCCGGGTAGTGAGAGTCTGCCTGACAGCAGAGGGAAAGCATTTAATGGGTAAGGTGGCGGAGGTCAGAAGAAAGAATATGGCAATGATTTTGAATAAGATATCAAAAGAGGATCAAGCCAGTTTATTTAAAATTATGGAGAAGTTGGTTAAAGCTATCCAGAAAGAAAGGGAGGAAGAAGCAAAATGAATTTAAAAAGAATTTTATGGCTGGTGGTCATTATTATCCTCATCCTGTCGGCCTTTCGCATCATTAACAAAGTTACCCAAAAGAAAGTACAGGAAGAAAGGATCATTCCGGTGATTGTTTCTACCCCGCGCACCGGCGAGATTGAATATCGCGTTACCCTCACCGGTGATATTCAAGCCAACACCGAAGTCAACGTAAGACCACGGGTCACCGGAAGGGTGGAAGAGATCTATGCCAAGGAAGGGGACCATGTCAACAAGGGAGATAAGCTCCTGGCTTTTGTTCCCGGCATTTCAGAAAAAAGTGACGTTTATGAAGATATGATCGTCCGCGCCCCGATCTCGGGCGTGATCGGACTGCAGCAGATAAAGGTAGGAGAACAGGTCACCAGCTCTGTCGGCAATATCAATCCGGTATTTACGCTCTACGATGTCAGTCGGGTCAAAATTTACGCCGATGTGTCGGAGAAAGATTATTCATTAATAAAAAAAGGGACCAGCGCCTTAATAAAGATCGATGCTTTTCCTGACCAAACTTTTCAGGGTCAGGTGACCAGGATCCGTCCGGTGATCGATCCGCTGAGCCGAACCACCCAGGTAGAAATCGTTTTACCCAATCCAAGCCAACGGATCAAACCCGGCATGTTTGCCAAAGTTGATCTGATCTTGATCAAAAAATCAAAGGTCTTAATTATTCCCTTTGATGTCGTACTGGGCGAAACCGACAAATATGTTTTTGTTTCTCAATCCGGCAAAGCGGTAAAGAAACCAATCGTCCTGGGATTGCAACAGGATGATAACATCGAAGTTAAAAGCGGTTTGAGCGGCCAGGATCGAGTGATTGTCCTGGGAGAAAGAGTGGTTAAAGAAGGTTCCAGCATCAAGGAGACCACCGGCCAATGATTGAAAGGTTTGTCAAACGTCCGCTTTTTACCCTATCGATCTTTGCCGTTATCCTGATCATCGGGCTTTTTAGTTTAACCTCGCTGCCGCTCGATTTTCTACCGAATATTGAGATCCCTACCCTGACCATCATCACTCCCTATCCGGGAGCGAGCGCGGAAGACATCGAAACCACCGTTACCAAGGTGATCGAGGATGCGGTCGCCACCGTTCCCAATATCGACAAAATCACTTCTGACAGCCAGGAAAATCTTTCTACCGTAACTATTTCTTTCAAATGGGGAAGCAAGCTGGATGCCGCCTCGGCGGATGTCCGCGACAAGATGGACCAGGTCCGCAATAAACTGCCCAAAGATATTCAGCCGCCGACCATCTATAAGTTTGATCTTTCACAGATCCCGGTCCTGACCTTTGGTATTTCCTCCGACCAATCCTATGCCAATCTTTATGAGCTGGCCGATAAAAAGATCTCGCCGACGCTCAAGCGCATTGCGGGAGTGGGAACGGTAAGCATTTCCGGCGGATTAGAAAGGCAGATTAATATCGATGTCGATCGCCAAAAGATCGAAGCCTATCATCTCTCCATCAACCAGATCAATCTCGCCTTACAAATGGCCAATCTTTCTCTGCCGGCGGGAAGCATCAAGTCCGGGACCCTGGACTACAGCATCCGCGTCCCGGGTGAATTTAACAAAGTTTCTGAGATCGGGAAAACGATCATCGGCAGTTATAATGGTAACGCTATTTTTCTTTCCGATGTGGCGGAGGTCACGGATGCTTATAAAGAAAAGGATAATTTGACCGAGGTTGACGGCAAACCCGGGGTCATGATCCAGGTTCAAAAGCAATCCGGCGCTAACACCGTCCGAGTGGTAAGCGATATCCGTCAGGCCATGGGGAAAATGGCCCCCGATCTTCCTCCCGACCTTAAAATCACTTATGTCTCAGATACTTCCGAATCAATTGTCCGGCAAATTTCAGAGCTAACTCGAACCCTGTTATATTCTTTTCTTTTTGTTATCCTGACCGTTTTATTCTTTTTAAGAAATATCCGCGGTTCACTGATCGTCTCGCTGGCCATCCCCTTCTCTATCCTGGCGGCCTTCATCTTTATGTACTTTTCGGGCGCTTCCATCAACATCATTTCGCTGGCTTCGATCATCATCTCCATTGGGGTGGTGGTGGATGATGCCATCGTTATTTTGGAAAACATCTATCGTCACCGCGATAAAAAGGCCGAGGGAGCAGACGATGCCTCGATCAATGGCGCCGGAGAGGTAGCCGGGGCGGTTTTAGCTTCCACCACCACCAACCTGGTGATTTTTATCCCGATGTTGCTGGCACAAGGATTTATCGGTATCTTTTTTGGCCAGCTCTCGACCATTACCATGGTCGTTATCGGCATGTCCTTTATCACCGCCATGACGCTGACCCCCATGCTCTGCTCAAAAATCCTTGAGGTCCGCAAACAGGATAACGGTTCAAAAAATATTTTTTCCAATCTTTATGAGAGAAGCGAGGCAATCTTTGCCGCCATTGAAAACGCTTATCGTCGTGTCCTTGAGTGGGGCTTGAATAATCGCCGTCGTGTCTTGCTCACCCTTTCCCTCTTCTTTTTCATCAGCCTCTTCCTTTTTGCTTTTGTTGGAACCGAATTTTTCCCGGAACAGGATAACGGCCTGATCCAAGCCACCCTCACCCTTCCCGCCGGTTCACGCTGGGATCAAACCGCAGCAGCCATGAAAAAAATAGAAGAACGGTTGGTTAAAAAGCTGCCCGAAATGCAATTTATGATGATCCAGGCTGGGTCCGGCGGCGCCCGCCTTAGTCTGGGAGGTCAAAGCGGACCAAATGTGGGACAGTTCTATATTAAATTCGTGCCGCTGGACAAAAGAAAGCGGGGGATAAAAGAGCTGCAACGGGTTGTGGCTTCAGAATGTTATGTTACACCGGGAATAAAGACGGTTGATTTCGGTCAGAGTGGAGCCAATTCCATCGCCGGTGGGGGAAAGCCGGTAACGATCGAGATCTATGGCTCCGATTTTGAAGAGATCGATGCCTATGTGGAAAAACTTTTTAACCAAGTAACCAAAGTTTCGGGCGTGGTTGATCCTTCGGTTTCTCGCGAAAAGTCGAATCCCGAATACGCCCTAAACATTGATCGGCAAAAAGCTTCTGGCCTGGGACTAAGCATGTATGACATCGCCACCTCCGCCCGCAGCAGTATTTATGGCAATACCGCCAGCCAGTATCGCGAAGGCGGGGATCAATATGATATCTTTGTACGCCTAAAAGAATCCGGCCGCAAGAATCTGGAAGACATAAAAAACGTCTATGTTACCACCCGTTTGGGCAAGAATGTAACGCTCGGAAATCTATCTAAGATTGAGCTACGCCGGGGACCGCAGGATATTCAACGTAAGAATCAACAGCGGATCGTTAAGATTGAAGCCGATTACTTTGGACGGCCGCTGAGTGACATCATCGCCGATGTTTCCAAAATCATAAATACCACCACCCGCCCGGCCGATATTTCGGTCAAGATCGCCGGCAGCGCCGAGCAGATCCAGGAAAGTTTCCGTTCGCTGACCATCTCTCTCCTGCTCGGACTGGCACTGATTTACCTGGTAATGGTGGCACAGTTTGAATCGTTAATGGATCCTTTCGTCATTATGTTCGCTGTTCCTTTTGCCCTGGCGGGAGTTATCTGGGCGCTCTTTCTGACCGGGAATACCTTTGGGATTATGGCTTTTATTGGGTTGATCCTGGTGACGGGGGTGGCGGTAAAAAACTCGATCGTATTAGTAGATTATATTAATCTTCTCCGTCGTCGCGGCGAAGAGCTGAAAGCCGCCGTCCTGGAGGCCGGCCGGACCCGGTTGCGACCGATTCTGATGACCTCTTCTACCGCTATCCTGGGTCTCATGCCGATTGTTGTAAGTAGCGGAGAGGGCGGCGGATTCTGGAAACCGATGGCGGTTTCTGTCATCGGTGGTTTGCTGGTTTCGGCCACCATCAGTTTGGTTTTTGTGCCGACCCTTTATTATGTAATTGAATCACGGCTGCGGCGGAAGGGAGAGGAACACTGATGCGAATTTTTAAAATCATTCTAGGTTCTGGGATCGTCTTGCTTGGTTTAACCATGAGTGCCTCGGCATTGACTTTACCGGAAAGCATTGACATCGCCCTGGCCAAAAATGCGCAGGTCGTGCAGGCACAGGAAAAAGTCAATTCGGCCTATGCCCGGATCGGCCAGGCAGTAGCTAATTTTTTTCCAAAACTCAGCCTGGATGCCAGCCTGGGGCAAAATTATACGCAGCCCTACTCCATTGTTTTACCACCCTCACTGGGTGGCGGGACTTTCAGCACCTCGCCCGACCAGGCCGCCAATCTCACCACCTACAGCCTAACAGTGCGCGAAAATCTTTTTAACGGGGGTAAAGATATACAGGGATATTCCATTGCGGATATTACTTATCAAGCAGCAAAAGAAGATCTGCGCCGGGCGCAAAACGAAACCGAGCTAAACCTGATCTCCTCCTTCTATGACGTATTGAAAACCAAGAAAAGCCTGGACCTGGTCAACGATTCAATGGCTAACCTGAAAAGAAATTTGGAACAAACCCAGATCTTTTATAATGCAGGAATCGCGAGCAATGTCGACCTGTTGCGGGCAAAAATGCAGGTGGCTAATCTAGCAGTCAGCCGGATCCAAGCGGAGAGCGGATGGGCGCTTGCACGCATGGTGTTTGAAACCAATCTGGGAGAAAAATTAGAACCGGGAACCGAACTGGTAGAGGATGTGTTGAGTAATGATCGTACGACCCCTCTTAGCTCGGAAGACGTCCTGAAGGCAGCTTTTGATCATCGGCCGGAATGGAAGGCTTATAAAATGGGATTGGATGTGGCAGAAAAAGCCATTTCGCTTACTTACGGTAACTTTCTCCCCACTCTCTCCTATATCTATTCCCGGGGAGCAACCAAAAACGAATATCCCGGCTCCCCCTTATATAACACTGATCTTGCCAGTTGGCGCTCACTGCTGGTTGCCTCCTGGAGCATCTTTGATGGCTTCAGCACCGTCAATCAGATCAAGGACGTGCAAGCCCAGCTGAAAGCGGCACAGGCTCAAGAAAAAATCATTCAGGATGGGATTGCGTTGGAAGTCAAATCGGCTTACCTCAATCTGTTAAGCGCGCGGGACAGGATCGCGGCTGCGGAGGTGGCCTCCGATCTGGCGGAGAGGACTTTAAAAACCGCGGAGATCAATTACAAAGCCAATATTCTTTCTGAGCAAAATTATCTTGAGGTGCAAACCGCCCATCAGGCAAGCCAACTCCTCCTCTGGACAGCACGCTACGATTTTGAAGTGGCTAAAGCCAAATTGAATAAAGCCGTGGGCAAAAAATTAATTTAGGGGTTACTGATCGAGGTTACCGCTCCCACTGCGATGGTTTCCCCGTTGGAAAGATTCAGGATCGGCGTTAAATTCTGCGTAAAAGTTATTTTACTGACGGCCGCGCTCTTTTGTTCGTTCCCGTTTTGATCCAGATAAGTTACCACTCTTCCTAATAATGCCGAATTACTTTCCATCGTATTCAGTTGCTGTAAGGTAGCCGTATTGGTGTTGTTTTGAGTAAGCAACGAATTTTGATCGCTGTTACTATTTAAAAAAGAAAAAGGGTCAGAACTGTTTTGCTGGTCTTCATTATTGGAAGGAGAAATTAAAGTATTTAACATCTGGTTAAAGCTTTGTTCCATTTGGATTTGAAAGTTAGCAGGATCGGATAAACTTGTGGATGAATCCAGTCCAGCAGTGTTTTGTTGAGCTAGCTTAAGCAAATCGACGCTACTGTTTAAGGAAGAGATATTGGTTAGTCCCTCAAAAATACTTGTCATGGCTTTGATTTTAACTGATTAATCCCAAAAATGCAAGCAGAAAGTATGCCATAAACCTGCGACTAAACGTCGCGGTTTATGGAGTCAGAGGAACCGCGAAGTTCATTCGCGGGTTCCTCTACAAAATCCTTTTCTTGACAGCGGCAGTAATCTATTAATAAAATAACCGTATGTCAACCTGGAAACGCATTGGGCTGATCCTGTTACCCTGGCTGTTGCTGATAAGCACCTACCTGGTTTTCCGCTGGTCCGCAAATCTCTTTGGTATTAAATCCGGTTTCCTGGCCGGCTATCTCTTTTATTGGCTGGTCTGGTGTTATGGTATACCGCTGCTTATCCTCGGCCCAGCAAAGGTTTTGTCGCTATTTAAAATTAATAATAAGTTGTCCTGGCTTATCTTAACGCTGATGCTAATTCCAGTGATCATTGCTTTTTTGGGCATTCCTTTCTGGCCTAACCTAGTAAAACTTACACCGCTAATTGGGCTGGTATCGCTTTTTTCGGCTTTGATTAACGGGACCGGCGAAGAGCTCTTCTGGCGGGGTCTTTATTGCAAGTCATTTCCCGATAATCTTTTCTTGGGTTATCTGTACCCCACCCTGATGTTTACCTTCTGGCATCTTTCGCCCCGGGCCGTGCAACCGGCAGGTGTAAGCACCTTTTCTTTTTTGCTCGGCGCGCTGCTGATGGGGTTATGCTGGGGCTTTATCGCCTGGAAGACCAAGTCTATACGCTGGGCGGTCGTTTCCCATATTATCGTAAATCTCCCCTGGCTGGCGGGATTCTACTTCTTTTAAGCAAATTACAAACTTATCCCTTGCACATTTTTTATATCTATGTTAACCTTTGTTTTCCACAAAATTAAAAGGAGGTAAAAAATGGCCATCGTTGAAAGATCAGAATTTAAAGGGAAGCCGACCCTGGTAATAAGAAGAAACGAAGAAGACAAATATCCTTTCTCTTTCGGTTTGTCCAAGGCAAAGTTGATCCTGGAGAACTTGGATGAAATCAAGAAATTTGTAGAAGATAACGCTTCCGGACAGAATGACTAAAAAAATATTCTTTCTGCTCTGTTTCCTTCCGCTGTTATTTTTGGCAGGGTGCGTGTCTTTAAAGACCCCGCAGATCGTTTATCTCAGCTCCGACGTCAGCTTCTTGAGCTTTGATAAGGTGCTGGTGAAATCGCACTTTACCGTCAACAATCCCAACCAGATCGCTCTGGGTGGATCGGTTGAATACGAAATTATTATCAATGGCCAGAAGTTTCTTGAAGGCACAACCCCCAACCTCTCGATGAAAGCGGAGGCACAGTCCTCTTTTACCATCGAAAACACGATTGAGATCGAGAAGGTCTATGGCCTGATCTCCAACCTCATCCAAGAAATCGAGGCGGGAAAAGAAAGCGTCCCCTTCCAGATCAACGGGAAACTCAAATCTTCAGTGATCGGTCTTTCTTTTGAAGCACCACTCTCCGCCAGCGGGGAGATTCCCCTGCCAAAATTACCCGGGATCGGCCTGGAAAGTATTTCTCTGGGGAGCATCAGCTTGAATGACGTGACCTTGAAAATAAAAGCCCATCTCACCAATCGCAATGATTTCCCCATAAAGGTCAACCCCTTCCCTTACCAGATAATCGTGGAAGGAAAAGAACTGGCAAACGGCACCATTAATGAACCCATTCAGATCAATGCCAAAGAGGAAAAAGATATGGTGATTGATGTAAAAGTGAATTTAACCGCACTGGGTGAAACCTTGCTGAAGAAGTTAAATTCTCAAACGCTGAAGGGGGACATTAAGAGCACTTTCCAGTCAATCCAGTAAGCTTAAATCACCGGCAGAGCCGATTTTCCCATCAAATAAGTATCCATAAAATAGGCAGCGCTGCGACCCTCATAAATCGCCCAGACAATCAAAGACTGGCCGCGTCGCATATCACCCGCTGAAAAAACCCCTTTGATGGAAGTCCTATAATCCCCACCCGTTTTTACATTTCCGCGCTGATCCAGCGCAACTCCCAGATCAGTTAACAACCCCTGTTTCTCGGGAGATAAAAATCCCATTGCCAGCAGCACCAGATCCGCTTCAATTTCAAATTCGGAACCGGGGACTTCTTTCATCATCGAGCAACCCTTATCATCCTTCTGAGAAAAGTCCAATTTGACACAGACTAATTTTTTTACCGTTCCGTTTTCACCGATTAATTTCTTAGTCTGAATCGACCATTTTCTCTCCCCGCCTTCCTCATGACTGGAAGTTGTCTTCAACAATAAAGGGTAGAAAGGCCAGGGTTGATTTTCCGGACGGCAAGTAAATGGTTGCGGTAACAACTCAATTTGGACCACACAGCTTGCCCCCTGACGATGAGCGGTCCCCACACAATCCGCCCCAGTATCACCCCCACCGATCACCACCACTTTTTTGCCCTGCGCATCGATGCTTTGATCATCAGCGATCTTTTCGCCAGCGATACGGTGATTAGATTGGACCAGATAATCCATCGCAAAACAAATACCCTTGAGGTCTCTCCCCTCGATTTTCAAATCGCGCGGAACACGCGAACCACCGGTCAAACAAAGCGCATCAAAATCTTTCAAGAGTTTTGCGCTGGAATAATCAATCCCGACATTTACCCCGGTTCTAAAATTAATCCCCTCCTCTTCCCAGATCTTGATGCGCCGGTCCAGGATCCATTTCTCTAGTTTAAAATCTGGAATGCCGTAGCGCATAATCCCACCGATCTTGTCATCGCGTTCAAAAACCGTAACCAGATGCCCCGCCTGATTCAACTGCGCCGCGCAACTCAAGCCCGCCGGCCCGGAACCAATGACGGCGACTTTCTTCCCCGTCCTATTTTGAGGTGGATGCGCTTTTATTAAACCCTGGTCAAAGGCATATTCGATAATCGCCAGTTCGTTTTCCCGAATCGTTACGGGGTCATCATTGATCCCCAATACGCAGGCATACTCGCAGGGAGCCGGGCAGACACGGCCGGTGACTTCCGGCAAATTATTAGTGGCCGCCAGCATTTGTCCGCTATCTTCCCAGTGTGCGTTAAACATTAGGTCGTTCCATTCTGGAATAAAATTCCCCACCGGACACCCCCAGTGGCAGAAAGGCGTTCCGCAGTCCATACAGCGTGCCGCCTGATCGCGCGTTTGCTCCTCCGTGCGAGGGAGAAATACCTGACGATAATCCTTCACCCTTTCGCAGACCGGGCGGTAATCCGCTACTTCACGGTTTTTTTCTAAAAATCCTTTTGGTTTTCCCATGGCTCTCTCCGGGATCTATCCGTCAGAGACCTCCTCCAGCTGTTTCAGGCGTTTCTCTATCAACTGCAGATCCCGTTCTTCTAATTCCTCTTCTTCCATGACGCGTTTATATTCAATCGGCATCACCTTAACAAATTTTGACCGCTCTCGGGAAAAATCATCAATGATTTTTTTTGCCACTTCGCTGCCGGTATAATTTAGATGCGCTCGTAACATACTCAAAACGGCCAGGCGGTCCTCTTCTTTCATTTCCTCTAACACCACCATGCTTAAGTTGCATTTTTCAGAAAAATTTCCTTCTTTATCATAGACATAAGCAATTCCCCCTGACATACCGGCGGCAAAGTTACGTCCCGTTTTCCCTATCACAACCACTTTCCCCCCCGTCATGTACTCGCAGCCGTGATCCCCCACCCCTTCAACCACCGCCCGGATCCCTGAATTTCTTATACAAAATCTCTCACCCGCGACCCCTCGAATGTAAACCTCTCCGGCAATTGCCCCGTAAAAAGTGGTATTGCCTATGATAATATTTTCTTCGGCTCGGTAATCCGCTTTTTTATTGGGGTAGATAATTATTTTTCCGCCAGAGAGACCTTTGCCTACATAGTCATTGGCCAGTCCTTCCAGTTCAAAGGTCACGCCTTTAGCTAACCAGGCGCCGAAACTCTGCCCTGCAACCCCCTTAAACTTTATCCAAAGGCTATCTTCCGGTAATCCCTCTTCCCCATATTTCTTACATACCTCGCCGCTCAGCATCGCTCCGGTGGTCCGGTCATGGTTTTTGATCTCCGTTTCGATTTTCACTCTCTGGCCCGTTTCTATCGCGGCTTTGACCTTTTCTATCAGTTGCCTATCCAGAACCTTTTCGATCCCATGCGCCTGTGAAATAGACCAGCGCGTTTTTACTTCTTTTGGTACCGGCGGGCGATAGAGAATTTTTGAATAATCGGCTCCTCCCATTTTCCAGGGGAGAATTTCCTTATTAAGCTCGAGCAGGTCGCATCTGCCAACCAGGTCGTCTAATTTTTGGATACCAAGCTCCGCCATAATTTCTCTTAATTCCAGGGCAACAAACTGGAAATAATGGATGACATCCTCCACCTTCCCGCCAAATCTATTGGATAAAATTTCGTCTTGGGTGGCAACCCCCACCGAACAGTTGTTTAAATGGCAATGCCGGAGCATGACGCACCCCAGAACAATCAGCACCACCGTAGAAAATCCGAATTCTTCCGCTCCCAGCATCGCGGCAATCGCCACGTCCCGTCCGGTTCGCATCTGTCCGTCGGTTTGCAATCTTACCCGGCTACGCAGATCGTTTAAAACCAAAGTCTGATGGGTTTCGGAAAGCCCCAATTCCCAAGGAAGCCCGGCGTGACGGATGGAGCTTAGAGGTGAAGCACCCGTTCCTCCATCCCCGCCTGATATTAAGATCATGTCCGCATGTCCCTTGGCCACCCCGGCGGCAATCGTCCCCACCCCAATCTCTGAAACCAGTTTCACACTGATGCGTGCCTGCGGATTGACATTCTTTAGATCAAAAATCAGCTGCGCCAGATCTTCAATCGAGTAGATATCATGGTGGGGTGGCGGTGAAATCAGCGTTACCCCGGGGGTAGTACAGCGGATCCGGGCAATCATAGGGCTGACTTTGTGTCCGGGAAGCTGCCCCCCTTCTCCCGGCTTTGCTCCTTGCGCAATTTTAATTTGCAATTCATCTGCATTGACTAAATAATTGGTCGTTACTCCAAACCTTCCCGACGCCACTTGTTTCACAGCGCTGCGTTTGTTAGTTTTAAACCGCTCGGGAGCTTCACCCCCCTCACCGCTATTGGATCGCCCTCCCAGTTGGTTCATCGCCTGGGCAATCGTTTCATGCGCTCCCTGGCTGATCGACCCAAAACTCATCGCACCGGTTGCAAAACGTTTGACGATCGATTCCACCGGTTCAACCGTAGCGACGGGGATCGGGTTGGACGACTTAAATTTAAACATGCTCCTTAAGGTGGTTGGGTTTTTGGATTGATCATTGATCAAACGCGTAAATTCTTTATATTTATCATAATCTTCTTTTCTGACCGCATCCTGTAAGGCAGCAATACTATCCGGATTCCATAGATGAAATTCCCCATCCCGTTTCCATTGGTAAATTCCGCCGCTCTCCAGCAGCGGCGAATCATTTTCGTAGGCCTTCTGATGACGCAGGATCGTTTCACGGGCAATGACCTGGAAATCTGCGCCGCCGATGCGCGAAACGGTGCCGGTAAAACATCTTTCTATTACTTTCTCCGACAGCCCGAGCGCCTCAAAGATCTGTGCTCCACGATAGCTGTTAAGCGTTGAGATCCCCATCTTAGAAAGGATTTTCAAGAGCCCCTTCTGCACCGCCTGGCGGTATTTTAAGATCGCGGTGTTCGCATCCAATACCAGTTCATTATGTCTAACCAGGTATTCCACCGCTTCATAAGCCAGATAGGGATTGATCAGGTCCGCTCCGTAACCGAAGAGCAGCGCAAAATGGTGCACTTCCCTAATCTCACCGCTCTCCAGAATAACCCCGATCTGGGTGCGGAGCGCTTTTCGGATCAGATGATGATGAACGGTAGCGGTTGCCAGTAACGCTGGCAAAGCCGCATATTCACGATTTACTCCTTTGTCACTCAGAATGATAAAGGTAAATCCCTCGCTAATCGCCAACTCCGCCTCGGCCCCGATCCTGTCCATCGCCGCTATAAAATCTTTTTCATCATCGGCCTTAAAAAGAAGGGAAATGGTCTTGGCTTTCAGCATCCTTTTACTGACCGCGCGGATCTTAGCCAAATCGCGGTTGGTAAGCACCGGCTCCTTAACCCGCATTTTGTTACAATGTTCAGGCGTTTCTTCAAGAATATTTCTCTGGGTTCCCACCCAACTTTCTAAACTCATGATTAGCTCTTCCCGGATGGGGTCAATCGCCGGATTGGTAACCTGAGCAAAAAGCTGTTTAAAATATTCATAAAGTAAACGTGGTTTTTTAGAAAGCACGGCAAGCGGCGTATCGTTTCCCATCGATCCGACCGGCTCTACTCCCTTCTCCGCCATGGGTTTGATGATAAATTTAAGATCCTCTCGGGTATAACCAAAGATCTTAAGTAAATTCTGAACCGGTTCGCCGCTTTCTTCAATTACGGCGATACGAGGCAAATGCTCAATATCTACCAGATTTTTTTCCAGCCACTCTTCGTAAGGCCGCCGCGAGGCAACCTTCTCTTTTAATTCCACATCATCGATGATCCTTCCCTCTTCGGTATCGATATAAAACATCTTGCCCGATTCAAGTCTGCCTGAACAAGCGATGTTTTCCGGTGGGATATCCAAAACCCCCACTTCGGAAGCCATCACCACTAAATCATCTTTGGTAACAATAAAACGGGCCGGGCGTAAACCGTTTCGATCTAAAACTGCCCCCACTCTTGTCCCATCGGTAAAAGCAATCGCCGCCGGTCCATCCCAGGGTTCCATGAAACAGGCATGATAACGATAAAAATCTTTCTCTTTTTTATTGATAAACTTATTATCTTCCCAGGCGGCAGGGATCAACATCATTAGGGCGTGGGGCAGTGAACGCCCGGAAAGCACCAGTAATTCAAAAACATTATCCAGCGCGGCTGAATCACTTCCCCCCGGAACAATGGCATCTATCCCGCGTGCCTGCATCCAGTTAATATTTCCTCTGAGAGTATTTATCTCACCGTTGTGCGCCAAAAAGCGGAAAGGTTGCGAGAGATCCCAGGTGGGAAAAGTATTGGTGCTATAACGCGAATGCACCAGGGCAATTGAGCTTTCAATGCTTTCGTCATTTAATTCTGTGAAAAATTTACCCATTTGGTCCGGCATTAAGAGCCCTTTATAGGCGATGGTCCGACTGGAAAGGTTAGAGATATAAAAGAAAGATTTTTGCCCGATTGACGAAGCACGCACCGCTCGTTCAACCTGCCGGCGAATAAGATAAAGTTTTTTCTCAAAATCCAGCTGGTGGTTAATCTGTTTTCCTTTTTGAATAAAAGGTTGTTCAATTACCGGCTGAGTTTCCCGGGCGGTTTTGCCGATATCCGAATTATCAACTGAAACTTCACGCCACCCCAGCAGCAACTGTCCCTCCTCTTCAATCTTGCTGGCAAAAACAGCTTTACAGAATTCGCGTTCTTTTTTATCCGGGGGTAAAAAAACCAGGCCGGTCCCATAAGCACCCGCCGGAGGTAATTTAATTTTGCTCTCGGAACAGACACGCTGGTAAAATTCATGGGGGATTTGGATCAGGATACCGGCACCGTCACCGGTTTTGGGGTCCGCACCCACCGCTCCGCGGTGCGCCAGCCGCTTCAGAACCTCTAGCCCCTGTTTTACAATGAGATGAGACTTTATTCCCTTTATATTACAGACAAAACCGACACCACAGCTATCATGTTCATAGCGCGGATCGTAAAGACCACGTGCCTGTGGTATAATCTCATTCTGCATTCCTGACAACACCTTTAATGGGGGCGGAGCTAAAGGTGTCGACCCGAAAAACTCCGCCCCTTTAATTTAAATCTTCTATAGAATGGGCAGATATTTCTTTATTTCATATTCTGTAACCTGAATCCTGAACTCATCCCATTCATGTTTCTTTAAAGCAACAAATCTCTCAAAACAATGATCGCCTAAAGCTTCTCTCACTAACTCGCTCTTCTCCAAAATAGTAATGGCTTCACCTAAACTTGCCGGAAGAGCCTTGATACCACGCTCAGTTCGCTCTTCATCAGTCAGGTGATAAAGGTTTAGTTCCATGGGCTCGGCCAATTTATACCCTTCTTCAATTCCTTTAAGACCGGCTTGAAGCATGACCGCAAATTGCAGATAAGGGTTTCCCGAAGGATCCGGGCAGCGTAGCTCCATACGAGTGGCAGCTTCTTTCCCTGGCTGATACATAGGCACCCGCACTAAAGCGGAACGATTTCTCCTGGACCAGGCAATATAAACCGGGGCTTCGTAGCCCGGCACCAAACGTTTATAAGAATTAACCCAGGGAGCCAAAATCGCAATCATCTCCGGCGCATGCTTAAGAATTCCAGCAATATAAGATTTACCTATTTCGGAGAGATGATATTTATCCTTTTCTTCATAGAAAGCGTTTTTGCTCCCCTTAAATAACGATTGGTGAGTATGCATACCCGAACCGTTCTGGCCAAAAATTGGCTTGGGCATGAAAGTAGCATAGACCCCATTTTTCGAAGCAATTTCTTTAACCGTTAACCGATATGTAACCGTACTATCAGCCATTTTGAGCGCATCCGTATAGCGCATGTCGATTTCATGTTGACTGGGAGCAACTTCGTGATGGCTGTATTCAACCACAATCCCGAGCTTTCTCAGAGCTAGCACCGTTTCCCGGCGAAGATTTGAGGCCATATCCAATGGGGTAAGGTCAAAATATCCGCCCGCATCTAAGATCTCGGTCCCTTCCGAATTTTTAAAATAAAAATATTCAAGTTCTGGTCCAACATAGAAATGGTCAAACCCCATTTTTTTCATTTTTTCCAGCGCCCTTTTTAAAATATAACGGGGATCACCTTCATAGGGTTTATGTTTCCCTACCGAAGGTTGAAGAATATCGCAGATCATGCGAGCCACTGGCTTATCTTCCGGCCGCCAGGGAAGAATGGCAAAAGTATCCGGATCGGCCATAGCGATCATATCCGACTCTTCGATATCCTGGAAACCGGTGATCGATGATCCGTCAAATCCCATCCCCTGAGTAAGGGCTCCTTCCAACTCTTCCGGGCCAATCGCGAAGCTCTTCAAAATACCGTTTATGTCTGTAAACCATAACCTGATAAATTCAACCCCATTGTCTTTTACCTGTTTCAAGATATCTTCTTTTGATGCCATTTTTGTCTCCTCCTTTTTGACCTTTTCGCTCTCATCCGTTAAAAGAATAGCAATATTATTGCCCGAATAAAAGCCCTTTTTCGTATATTCCCATACAATTATGTTGATATCTACGATCTATTCTACAATATTGTATTATAACACCTCCTTCAGAATGGTTATAAAGCACCATTTCCTTTCTCTTTGGTCCTAATTCTAATCACTTCCTCAATCGGAGAAATAAAGATTTTTCCATCGCCAATTTTACCGGTAGAGCAAACTGAAAGGATTATTTTCACTACCGTCTCCAGGTTACGATCATCCACCACCAGCTCAACTTTTATCTTAGGAATGAATTCAACCCGATATTCACCCACCCGCCATTCAAGGGTAATGCCCTTTTGCGTTCCCCTCCCCTTGACTTCCGTCACCGTCATGGCGGAAAAACCTTTAGCATCGAGCGCTTCGCGCAAATCCTCTAACTTTTCTGCCCGGATAATGGCTTCAATCTTTTTCATTTTAGCCTCCTTATTTAAAGCGCGCTCTCGGCGTGCTGGGAAATATCCAGACCAACTAATTCTTCATTTTCCTTAACCCTTAAGCCCCCTAGTCCATCTATAACTTTTGCTATGATATAAGTTACAACAAAAGAAAAGAATGCCACCAGACAGGCAGAAAATAATTGGATCCAAAATTGGTGCGCGTTACCGAAAACTAGGCCATCGGCTCCCGCAGCATTAACCGTTTTACTGGCAAATAAGCCAACGGATATTACTCCCCAAAAACTTCCCATGCCATGACAGGCAAAAACATCTAGTGATTCATCGATCCGCAGCTTCATTCTCAACCAAATAATGAAATAGGCAATCAATGAAGCAACCGCGCCAATTAACATCGCAAAAAGCGGTGAGACATAACCGGAAGCGGGTGTAATTGCTGCCAAACCGACAATTGCTCCGGTTGCCACCCCCAGAACACTTGGCCGTCTTTGCATCCAACTTAAGATCATCCAGACTGCCGCCGCCGCAGCGGCAGAAGCATTCGTCACTACAAAAGCCGAAGCCGCCAAACCATTGGCCGCAAGAGCCGAACCGCCATTAAATCCAAACCAGCCAAACCAGAGGAGCACTGCACCTAACAAAACTAGCGGAATATTACTCGGTTCCATATTGTCCTTGCCATAACCGATCCGTTTGCCAATCACCAAGGCGATGGCCAGAGCAGAAAAGCCGGCGGTTATGTGCACCACCAGTCCACCGGCAAAATCCAGCGTGCCTAATGCTCTCAACCATCCCCCCACTGACCAGACCCAATGGGCAACCGGATCGTAGACAATGGTTGTCCACAAAAGTGAAAAGAAAAGGAAAGTGGAAAACCTAATCCTTTCTACAAAAGCGCCAACGATCAAAGCGGGAGAAATAATCGCAAAAGCGGCCTGGAAAACCATGAAAGCAAGAAAAGGTATCGTTGCAGCATACGCAACATTCGGCTCGGTCCCCACCCCAATCAGCCCTAACCAATTAAGCCTGCCGATTATCCCCCGGATTGAAGGGGCAAAGGCGAGAGTGAAGCCGATGATAAACCATTGTAGGCTCAAAATTATAAGTATTGCAAAACACATCATGACCGTAGAAAGGATATTCTTTTTCCGGACCATGCCACCGTAGAAGAAACCAACTGCGGGAGTCATCAGAATCACTAAAGCGGTAGAAATTAAAACCCAAGCGGTATCCCCAGCATTAATCATTGACTGCCTCCTTTATCAAGCATTCGCTAATAAAGGGTTAGCAATCTTATTACCCTAGAAAAACCCAATCTTTATGCGTTTTGCTTACAATATTGTATAAAATACGGTAATTTAATATACAAAATTGTTTTAGATTATAACGCGCCGTTTCCTCTTTCCTTAGTCCTAATTCTGATCACTTCCTCAATCGGAGAAATAAATATTTTTCCATCGCCAATTTTTCCGGTTGAACAAACGGATAGGATTATTTCAATAACCTTATCGGCATTCCGATCATCAACTACCAGCTCAACTTTTATCTTAGGAATGAATTCAACCCGATATTCACCCACCCGCCATTCAAGGGTAATGCCCTTTTGCGTTCCCCTCCCCTTGACTTCCGTCACCGTCATGGCGGAAAAACCCTTCGCATCGAGCGCTTCGCGCAAATCCTCTAACTTTTCTGCCCGGATAATGGTTTCAATCTTTTTCATTTTAGCCTCCTTATTTAAACCGCACTCTCGGCGTGCTGGGAAATATCAAGACCAACTAATTCCTCATTTTCGCTCACTCTCAGTCCGACAAATAAATCAATCAGCGTTGCCAGAATATAGGTTACAACAAAAGAAAAGGTCGCGGTTACTGCCACCGCTAGAAACTGAGTCCAGAGCAAACCAGGATTACCAAAAATTAAGCCGTTAGCCCCGGCTGGATTAATAGCTTTGCTGGCGAAAATTCCGGTAGCGATGGCCCCCCAAGCACCCCCCATCCCGTGGCAAGCAAAAGCATCCAGCGACTCATCAATTCTAAAAGTCATCCGTAGAACAATCATATAATAAGAAATTATGGCAGCGATCCCGCCAATTGCCATAGCGGACAGCGGATCGACAAAACCGGAAGCCGGTGTAATGGCTACCAAACCTACGACGGCCCCCGTTGCCACACCTAAGACACTTGGCCTGCGGTGCAGCCAGCTAAGCAGCATCCAGACCAGCGCTGCGGCCGCCGCTGCGGTGTTGGTTGCAACAAAAGCGGAAACCGCTAGACCATTGGCTCCTAAAGCCGAGCCACTATTAAAACCAAACCATCCAAACCAAAGCAAAACTGCGCCCAATACTACTAAGGGAATATTGCTCGGTTCCATATTATCTTTACCATAACCGATTCTCTTCCCAATCACCAGCGCAATGGCTAAAGCCGAGAAGCCGGCGGTGACGTGGACCACCGTGCCTCCGGCAAAATCAAGCGCCCCCATGGCCCGTAACCACCCTCCTACGCCCCAAACCCAATGCGCCACCGGATCATAGACCAGGGTTGCCCAGAGACCGGTAAAGATCAAAAATGAAGCAAACTTTATTCTTTCTACAAAAGCACCAACAATCAGTGATGGGGTGACAATCGCGAAAGCTGCCTGAAAGATCATAAAAGCCAAAGCCGGGATCGTCGCAGCATATGCTATATTCGGGGCCTGCCCCACACCGATCAACCCCATAAATTTAAGCCCACCAATTAAACCGGCCTTGGTTGGACCAAAAGCCAGTGTATATCCAAAAAGAACCCACTGGACACTGATCAAAAACAAAGTAGCAAAACACATCATAATGGTAGAAAGGATGCTTTTCTTCCTGACCATGCCACCATAGAAAAATCCCACCGCCGGCGTCATTAATATCACCAATGCCGTCGAGACCAAGACCCAAGCCGTATCTCCTGTGTTTATCATTTTTCAACCTCCTTTATAAATTTATATCCAGCTGAGTCGTCACCGTTGGTTTTATACTATTATGATAAGTGCCATACCCTAAAATTATAGAAGTGTTGGGACCGAAAAGCCACGATAACCCATAAAACGTTGAACCCAGGACAGATTTAGTTCCCGCGTAGTCAATGCAAGCCCATAATTTATCATTGACCTGCTTATCCCAAGTCAAAATTAACCCTTTATTATCCACCACCCCGGAAGGATCAACCAATAATTTTTGATTACCAACAAAATATCCGGCAGATAATCTTCCGATAGGAAAAGTTTTCGCCGCAACACCATAAAGTGCATTCTGATCGGTAACTCCAATTTGTGCTCCAAAGCCAAAACCACCTACCGCCAAGGCGGGCATCAACGCTCCCTCTGGAATTCCATATTTAAGATTAAAGGAAAATGGACTAGCCTGCGGCAGAAAAACATCCATCCCTATTTCAAGACCGGGTAAGATGCCATAAGTTAATCCTATATCGGTAGGAAGCGCGTAACCTCCTTCGGCTGGCCCAACCGTTGTAAAATAATTGTCAATCCCCAGATGCCAGGTACCTCTCGCCTGAATATCGGTTGAGGGGTTCCAAATCTGGGTAGAGGAAGTAGCAAAACACGCACTCGTAACAAAAATCACCAGCATGAATAATATATAATATGTAATTCTCATGACAAGTGAGATAGAGCAATTTTATTACCTGGGGAAGCAACGGCTAATAATTACAAAATTGTTGTGAAATCTCGCTGCCGATCTACAAATTTGAAAAGGAATTTTTGAAGGATTAACTAATCTTATACTTCTTTATTTTATACCCCAGCATCCGCTCGGTCAGACCCAGTGCTTTTGCCGCCTGACGTTGTGTCTTATATTGCGAGAGGGCATCTTTGATTTTCTGTTTTTCAATTGAGGCAACGATTTCGGTCAAGTTCGCACCTTCTCCGGTCGGTTCCACTGCTATCTTTTTAAGCAGATGGGGCGGCAGGTGCCGAGCGGTTATAATTTCTTCGTTACAAATTACCACCGCCCGTTCCACCAAATTTTCCAGCTCGCGCACATTTCCCGGGAAATAATAGTTCATCAAGACATCCAGCGCCGCCTGATTGATGCCTTTAATTTTTTTTCTGTTTACACGATTATATTTATGAATGAAATGATTTACCAAAAGCGGAATGTCTCCCTTCCTCTCTCGCAACGGCGGCAGGAAAAGAGGAAATACATTTATTCTATAATAAAGATCCTCACGAAACTTATGCTCCTTTACCATCACCTCAAGGTCACGATGTGTCGCGCAAATCACCCGCACGTCAACTTTGATGGTTTGGGTCCCCCCCAGGCGTTCAAACTCTTTTTCTTGTAAGACGCGCAGTAACTTAACCTGGGTGGTCAGAGAAAGGTCGCCGATCTCATCCAAAAATATTGTTCCTTTATCCGCCATCTCAAAACGGCCGGGCTTGCGCTCCATCGCTCCGGTAAACGCCCCCCGCTCATAACCAAAAAGCTCGGATTCAAGTAAATTCTCAGGGAGAGCCGCACAGGCCAATTTTATCAGAGGTTTATCCGCGCGCGGACTGGCATAATGGATGGCGGAAGCGACTAATTCTTTACCGGTCCCCGATTCCCCGTTAAGCATAACGGTTGCCTGACTTTCTGCCACCTGCATGGCCGCTTCCAGTAAAGATTCCATGATAAGTGAACTGTAGACAATATTGCCGAATTTGTACTTCCCCTTAAGTTGCTGCCGTAATTTAACGTTTTCATAAACCACCGCCTGCTTCTCTTTCTCTGCCAATTCGCGGATCCTTACCGCCTGGCCGATCATGGAAGCAATTACGGTTAAGAGTTTAATGTCTTCCTCATAAGAAATATTCCCCCGGAAAAGGTGGTCCGCCGAAAGTGCCCCGACGACTTTATTCCCGACTTTAATTGGCACACAAAGAAAAGCAAATTTTCTTTCCTGCAGATTCTTTCTCGCCCGGGTACGATTGAGAAAAAGCGGTTCTGCTTCGATATCCGGCACAACCATCGGCTGCCCGGTTTCTACCACCCGACCGGTAATCCCCTCCCCAATCTTATAGCGGCCACGTTCTTTTTCCTCCCGGGTTAATCCATAGGCGACTTCAATCCGCAGTTCATTGGTCGGGTGATCCACCAGCGTCACCGTCCCTCTTTTCATCTCTAAAGCATCCGAAAGCACCTTGAGAATAGAATTGAGGGTCTTTTCCATCTCCAGCGATGAAGCTAGGGCGTTGCTGATATCCGCCAATACCTTTACTTTAATATCCTGTATCGGGCTCATATACAATAATGTAGATTATACAATTTTGTATCGAATGTCAAGCTTTTTAGGTTTGCAGGCAAATTACTTTTTGCAGGGTGACGTCCGCCAGCAGCCGGAGAGGTTTTTCCGTAAAATCATAGACTTTCAAAACTTTTTGTAAAACCGCCGCTTCGGGTAAGACTTCGGCTAGACGGTTCGGCAGAGTGTCCATCCAGGGCTTGTTGAAAAAAACCGATCCACTACCTAAAAAGAGGGCGGCATAAAAAATATCCGTTTCCACCAGATCCAGAAAGAAATGTGATCCAAAAGAAAGCTCCGGCGTAAAGCCGCGTGCGGGATCATCAATTTCAATCAAACCGGCAATTTTATTTATTTCGGCAAACTTAACCGGGATCCCCAGCGAAGGATCACGTGTTCCCCAACGCCCCGGGCCGATTAAAAGGGTGGTCAGTTTTTCACGCTCTTCGATCTGATGATTGATTTTGCCGATCATGCGCGCAATCTCATATTTGCCGGAAAAAAGCAGCTCCGCATAACCCTCCGGATCCACAAAGACGATTCTTTGGATAGCTTGGGAGATATTCCCTCCCATAAAATTACCTCGGGATTCAAAAAAGATTTTCTCTTTAGTCAAATTTTCCGGGAATTTGACTCGTCCCGCCGATCCCTTGGCCTGCAGCGGGCGGCACTGTAAAAGATTTATTTGCATGCTACCTTCCCGGGTAAAATTAACCGTAAATTCAACATCCACCGGATATTGATAATTCTTTTCCAGCGTTTTTAATAGCTTTTGTAAATCCGCCACAAAAGCGGTCTGAGCTAAAAGTTGATCGAAGGTCAGGAGGTAAGCTTTCCCAGAGATCCCTATCCCCTGCATCCTTTCCTCCGTTTCCAGATCTCTGCGCCCGATTAAATCCAGTTTTAGATCCGGCTCCTTTTCTAATAATTTATCCAGCGCGACCGTCTGCAACGCATTCTCATCGATATTGAGCACATCCACTTCTCGCTGGGAAAACTTCTTTAGATCCTCAGTTCCCGCATAAGGTCGCAGCTTTGGCGTATCCAGGGCAATAATCGCCGGATAGTCACCCTCCACCCGATTGACCGCTCTCGTCCCCAATCCAAAAACTAACCTCAGCATGCCGGCGGCCGGGTCCATCTCCTCATGCCACACAAAAGTGTTATAAGAAATTCCCACCCCCGCCAAAAAGGGGAAAAAATATTTTTGATAATGGGTCCCCGAAACTCTTTGTACCAGCAGGGCCATCTGTTCATCCTGCTGCCCCAAACCTCGCTGCAGGCGATAACTCAAAGCATCATCATTAAGGGTGCTGGCAAAGATCTGCCGGACCGTTTCTTCAAAGCGCTTATATCGCTGTTCGGGACTGCCCTGATTCACCAAGAAAATGCTTTCATATTTTCCCGCAAAAGCGTTCCCGAAGCTATCTTCCAACAAACTGCTGGAACGCAGAATAATCGGGGATTGCCCAAAATATTCGACCACCTGATGGAATTGTTCTTTGATCTCCTCAGGAAATTTTCCTCCCAGCATTCTATCTCTTAAGTCCGCCGCCTTGCTGAAATAACCCTCGGTAGTTTTTTGTTCGAGCCACAAATCCCACCAGCCATTTTCAACAATGTAGGTATAAAAAACATCTGATCCAATAAAGAATGAATCGTGCGGCTCAAGCTTATTTTGCCAGGCCTGGGAAGGGTCCTTTAATAAAATCTTTCGCGCCAGCAGCATCCCCACCGCCTTTCCCCCAACAAAACCGGTGCCAATCATACGCGCTTTCATGGCAATCAAGTCTTCCAGGGTAAAATTTTCCTTAACCAGTGACAACATCCGGGTTTCGCGGCCAATCATAATTCGGCTCAGCTGCTCTTGCAGCTTAATTTTTTCTTCAGCGCCCGTCGGCTTACTTTCCAGCTCCTCTGCCTTCAAGAACAGCCGGTCCCAATAATCCAGATTTCTCTCCGCACTTTCCTCCCTCTTTACCGACATATAAGAGAACAAACGCGTCGCTTCTGTGCTGTTGATGATCGGGATATACTTACCCCCTTCTTCCAGGTGAGGCAGAAACATGGTGGGGGAATAACGGTTCCACACCTTCAGGGGATGCAGATAATAGCGGTCCTCATAGTCATAAACATCCAGCAAAAGCTGAGTGGTTTCACGGATGCGCGCGATGGTTTTAAAGGAATGGTTATTTCGCAAAATGGCAAAGTAAGCGATGGTATCCAGTTTGAAAAGAAAAGGACAGGTAACCAGAAAGAAATTTCCAATCATCAGATCGGTGGCCCAATCTAATAACAGATCGGAGAGACAATCAAAAAGATAAAAGGCCCCCTCGCCTTCTCGGGCGACAATCTCATGTACCTGTTTGGAAAAGGATTCAAAGCCGTGGGCCGCATCTAATTGATAGACCTTTACTTTTTCCTTTGCGGACAAGAGTGGCGGGTGTTTTGCAAATCGAATATAGATTACATTTTTTTTTGCTGCCAGTGCTTGTTTAATGTAGGGATTAACAAAATGCAGATAACTCTTGATATTATCAACCTGCCAGACGACATTGTCCCCTTTGCGCAACGATTGCAGGATCTCATCCAGGCTTTCTATGCCGGTACTTTCTAAATCACGCGTTGCCATATAAATCCTTAAGTTTAAGACAAATTCCAAAAACTCTGGAGCTGGTTATATTCAACCAGACTTACCAGGGCTTTACTTTCGGTTTCTATCCCCGCTTCCTCTACCGCCGCCACCGGATTCAATCCGCCGACCACCACAATCCCCACCCTTTCTACCCCCACCGGCATTCCCAGCACCGGCTGCCCCGGTTTGCCAACAAATAAAACTCCACCCAGGCCTGCCTGCTCCGTTTGTGCTAAAATCACTTCCGCCTTTTCCCTTGAAATTGCCGGGATCTCCCGCAAACCGGCTAAGATCTTCCCCGATCCGGCAGTGGCTTCTCGTACCGCCGTCATGTTACTTTTGATAAAAATCTCGTGGGGATCAAGGGTGGAGCCAGAATAACTGATCAGTTCAGTAAAACGATGCGGCTTTCCCATCTCCATTTGCAGCACTGCGCCAAATTTCGATTCAACCGGTAAAGAATGGCGCAACAAAATACCATTTAAATTTATACTGCAGAGTGAGCCGAAGGCGATCTTACCTTTTGGCACACTCAAAGTCCCTATTTCCTCGCCGCTTTTCGCTACCAAAACCCGATCCCCCATGCTCAGTTTTTTCTTAAATACCGGCCGCATCACCTTGAGCGCCTCAGGATAATCAGCCGCTCGTAAGAAGGAAATATTTAAAATAACTGCCCCTTGCTTTCGCGCCAGATCAAAATCCATCAGATAGGCCATGGCTTCGATGCGGGAACTCATCAAACCAACTTTATCTGAAACTCGGGCATTACTGAGCTCTTCGCGTCCTTTGCTAGTAATCATTCTTCCCTCTTTCCAAAAGATCTTGATCAGCCCCTCTTCGCTCATACTCTTTAAGTAGTACCTCACCGTCCGCTCTGAAAGTTCAAATCCCAATTCTTTGAGCTTTAAGGCAATCTCGGCAGAACCAATAGGTTGTTTCGCCTTACCAATAATGGCCAGGATGGCATTCATTTTTCGATCAATCTCAGGCATGGTTATTTAGCATTGACATACGGCAAGTCTTTGCCGTATAATATTAGCTCTTTTGCCCAAATTTGTAAAGCTCAATAGGAAAAGGAGGTGCGGGAGACTTTAACCCTAAATCGGTTTTTAACAAATAAATGGAGGTGTCGACCATGGTAAAAATTATTTTGGAGCAGGTGGTAAAAAGGAATCCGGGAGAGGTAGAATTTCACCAGGCGGTGCAGGAAGTTTTAGAATCGGTGGCTCCGGTTCTAGAAAAACATCCGGAATATAAAGAAGCCAAAATTTTAGAAAGGCTGGTTGAGCCGGAACGGCAAATCATTTTTCGTGTTCCCTGGGAAGACGATAAAGGAGAATTTCAGGTAAATCGCGGCTTCCGGATAGAATTCAACAGCGCGATTGGCCCCTATAAAGGCGGGCTTCGCTTACACCCTTCGGTTTATATCGGTATCATCAAATTTCTAGGTTTCGAACAAGTCTTTAAAAATTCGCTTACCGGCCTGGCAATGGGAGGCGGCAAAGGCGGTTCTGATTTTGACCCCAAAGGTAAAACAGACGGTGAAATCATGCGTTTTTGCCAAAGCTTCATGATGGAACTGTTTCGTCACATCGGCCCGGATACAGACGTCCCCGCTGGTGATATTGGTGTCGGAGGGCGCGAAATTGGATTTATGTACGGAATGTACAAGAAGCTAAGAAATGAATTTACCGGTGTGTTAACTGGAAAGGGCTTAGACTGGGGAGGCAGCTTAGCACGAACTGAAGCCACCGGTTATGGACTGATCTATTTCTTACTGGAAATGTTGAAAGATATGGGAAAGAATATGAAGGGTGCCACGGTGGTCAGTTCGGGTTCGGGAAATGTTTCCATCTATGCTGCCGAGAAATGCCAGCAGCTGGGAGCTAAAGTCGTGGCGATGAGTGATTCAGATGGTTACATTTATGACAAAAATGGGATCGATCTGAAGATTATCAAACGGCTTAAGGAAATAGAACGGAAGAGGATCAAAGAGTATCTCAAACATCGTCCGGATGCAAAATTCGAAGAAGGATGCACCGGCATCTGGAAAATCAAATGTGATATCGCGCTGCCCAATGCCACGCAGAATGAAATTGATGAGAAATCAGCGCTTAAGCTGGTGGAAAACGGAGTCTGGGCAGTTGCCGAAGGCGCCAATATGCCTTCTACTCCGGAGGCGATCAAGGTCTTTTTAAAGAACAAGGTGGCTTTTGGCCCGGCCAAAGCGGCCAACGCGGGCGGGGTGGCTACTTCGGGTCTTGAAATGGCGCAAAACAGCCAGCGTCTTTCCTGGAGTTTCGAAGAAGTTGATCGCTATCTGGAAAGGATCATGGTAAACATTTATTCCCAATCCAAGAAAGCCTCAGAAGAGTACGACCAACCCGGGAATCTGGTAGTGGGCGCTAACGTGGCCGGCTTCCAAAAGGTAGCCAAAGCCATGCTTGCTCAGGGACTGGTATAAATTTCTTTTTCCGTTAAAAAGAAAGCCCCCCGATTTACTATCGGGGGGCTTTTTGTTTTATGAAGAATTGACTAAAGCGCTTCTAAATATTTATTGATTTCCCAGGGAGTGATCTGCATGCGGTAATCATCAAACTCCGCCAATTTCGCCTCAACAAATTTTTCTAAACTATGCTTACCCAGTGCCTCTTGCACCACCTTATCCTGCTTAAGTTCTTCTACGGCCCGTTTGATCGAAAAGGGCAACATATCTATCTTTAGCTCCGCTAAACGCGATGGCGCGAGTTCATAAACGTCCTCCTCTACCGGTTGGGGCGGGGCCATTTTCTTTTTTATTCCGTCCAGCCCTGCCCTAAGCATCGCCGCAAAAGCAATGTAGGGATTACAGGAAGGGTCGGGACAACGCAATTCCATGCGCGTAGATTGTTCTCTGCCAGGAGAATAGCGCGGAATACGGATAAGCGCGGAACGATTGATCTGCGCCCAGCATATATAAACTGGCGCTTCATACCCCGAGACTAAACGTTTATATGAATTAACCGTGGGAGCCAACACTGCTGCTAAAGCCTTGGCGTGTCGAAGCTGACCGGCTAAAAAGGAATAAGCCAGTTTTGAAAGTTTATATTTATCTTTTGGATCAAAAAACGCATTTTTACCTTTTTTATCGAATAAACTTTGATGCACATGCATCCCCGACCCCGCCTGACCATATAAGGGCTTGGGCATAAAGGAGGCGTAAAGATCGTGTCTCTGCGCGATAGCTTTAATCGTGTATTTCAGTGTAATGGTATTATCCGCCGCGTTCAAAGCATCTGAATAACGCACATCGATCTCATGCTGTCCGGGACCAACCTCATGGTGGGACATCTCCGACTGCATTCCCATACTTTCCAGCGCCATGATAATGTCTTTACGCACGTTGCTGGCCATATCCCGTGGAGAATAATCAAAATATCCGCCAATATCATGCGGCACCGTGGTAATCCTTCCGTCATCCTTTTTAAAGAGGTAAAATTCTACCTCCGGTCCGCAATTATATATATACCCCATCCTCCCCACATCAGAAATCGCTTTTTTAAGAATCGAGCGCGGATCCCCTTCAAAAGGGCGATTGTTGGGGGTATAAATATCACAGATAAAGCGCGCTGATCTTCTTTCGGGAGAAGTCCAGGGAATAATCTGGTAGGTGCTGGGATCAAGTTTTAAGAACATGTCCGATTCACAGATACGCACAAACCCCAGGATACTGGAGCCGTCAAACCAAACTCCTTTTTCCAGCGCGTCCGGCAGACGCTCAATCGGGATGGCTACCGATTTAATTGCTCCCAGAATATCGGTAAATTGCAGGTTAATAAATTTAACTCCATCTGATTTTGCCCGTTCCAAGACTTCTTTACTTTCCACGTTTAAAGCCATTGTTTACCTCCTCTGTAAAAAATAACCCATAATCATTGGCCATTATACCGTATGCTTAATTCCTAAACAAGGTTGTGAGATTAGATGATCTTTACGATCTCCTCTCGTAGCTTGCGGTGTTTCGGAAAGGGCGGTCGCTCCTCATTTGGATAACCAAGAGTCAGCAGCGCAACCACTTCCTGATCATTTGGAATTTGTAAAACTTTTTTTATTTTCTTTTCATCAAACCAGCCGATCCAGCACGACCCGATCCCCAGCTCCCAGGCGGTTAAAACCATGTGTTCCAGAGCAATGCCTAAGTCTAAAAAATACCATTTTTTGTTAATAATAAAAGAAGCGATTTTTTGTAGAACACTAATGGGCCCAGCGGAAGCGACAATTACCACCGGCGCTTCGGCAATAAAATTGTTCATCACTACGTGTAAACCAAGGGGCATTTTCTGGGAAAGGGCCTTCCGCTTCGCTTGATCTTTCACTACATAAAAATGCCAGGGCTGGGAATTGCTGGCGGAAGGCGCCAGCCGCGCTGCTTCTAGGATTAAATTTAGCTTTTCCTCTTCAATCTGTTTGTCCAGATAACTGCGTACGCTGAAACGCTCTTTGATGGTTTCAAAGACTTTGGATTGGATCATCTATGGCTTTCCTCCCGGTTTAAGTGAACTGATCTTTTTGATGGTTTTTATTTTTATTTTATTATTGTTTACAGTGAACTTCGGCTTTGGTCGATCGGGGACCTTCGGCGCGGTGAGCTGTTTGACTGGTGGGGTTGGGACAACTAACTTCTTTTCTTCAGCTTTGGGTACAATAATAGCTGGAATCGATTGAAAGGCGTAAGAGAGACTGAAGTAGTGGGCTGAATTGGTCGAAGACAGAGCGGTATCATAATAATAAGCATAATCAAAACTGAAATTCCGATAATTCAAACCTACGCCCAGCGTGTAATTAGTAACGATGCTCGTGCTCCCGGTAGGCAGCTGGTCAATGCCACCGCGTAATCCCAACCAGGGCTTAACTTTCCACTCCAGACCGGCATGTAAAACCAGAGGATTATTACTCATATAATCTAAATCGCCCGCTAGCAGCCAGTCGGGACGTGGGACCAGACTAAAACCTAAGCGGGTGTTAGCAGGGATGTCCTCTTTGGTCCCGGTTCCCCAGTTGATATTCGCTATCGAAGAAGGCAAAAGATTTTGTTGAGCGATACCAATTTTTAAATTATCTTTGGGTTTCCACAAAATCCCCAGGTCCATATCAAAACCAGATCCGGTACCGTTAGGTAAATTACTGTACCCGCGATTAAAATATTTCAGTGAAGCGCCCCATGCAAGATTATTTCTAACCTCTTTGCCATAAGTTAAGCACAAAAGGCTGCTCGAATAATCAAAGGCATTCCCGGTGCTTACTACCCTGCCCGCTTCTAAACTGGTGCTGGTAAAACCGCCCGATCCGGCGGAAAGATAAGCCAGACCAAAATTACCAAACCTAAATTTATTTTCTATCGCCAGGTATTTATAATTGATCTCATCACTTAAATTGGTATACATACTGCTCAAACCCAGCCCTTCGATAGAAGCGGCATTGGCGGGATTGATAAAAATCGAATTGAGGTCCTTATCCATCGCCGCCGCCGTGCGTCCCATCGCAATCGAGCGTGCCCCTAAACCGATTTTAAATGGATCCAGCGCGGCACGGGCAACGCCAGAGTTTAAACTTAAACTCAACAGTAATGCGTAATAGGTAAGGCGAATTAATCTTTTCATCGCTTAGTTTCTACATTTTACTTTATTTTATCCGTTTAAAACAACCCCAATGTCTTTTACCACGATCTTCCCGCAATGGGCTGGGCCAGCTTGCCGATAGAAACCTTTTTTGGGAGCAACAAAAGTGACGGTTCTTTTGGCTTTAATCCCCACACCTAAAACTTTTCCGCGATCGGCGTGCAAACCCGAAGGTACATCAACCGAAAGAATCGGAAGCTTTGTTTGATTCAACCAGTTGATCATACTGGCCAAAGGTTCTTTAATCACCTTTGTTAATCCAATCCCAAAAATAGCATCAATGATCAAAGCAGATTTTTTCACCGCCATTAAATCATCAATCCCCCTCACCCATATTACTTTTTGTCCCATATTTTTGAGAATCTTAAGATTAATTTTAGGATCGGCTTTAATTTTTGAGGGTTTCCCGAGGATAAATAGCTTAACTTGTAAACCGGCATTTGAAAGATGCCTGGCGGCCACTAACCCATCGCCACCATTATTACCGGTTCCACAAACAACCGCTACTTTTTTTGCCCTTCCCAGCATTCGGATCGCTTCCTCCTCCACCCCACGACCGGCATTCTCCATCAGGAGCAGAGAAGGGATGCCTAGCTTTTGTTGGGCAAAGAGGTCAAAAGCCTGTGCTTCAGAGATCGAAAGCCAACGCACTTATCGGGTTAGAAGGTAACTTTCGGCGCTTCTTTTGCTTCTTCTTTTTGTACGGCAAAGAATGGTTTTTCACCATCAAAGCCGAAAAGTCTCACAAAGAAAACGGTCGGAATCGAATGTGCTTTGGTGTTGTAAGTCTGCACCTCTTCATTATATCGCATTCTGGCCACAGCCAATCGATTTTCGGTGCCGGCCAGTTCATCCTGCAACGCCCTAAAATTTATAGAGGCTTGCAGTTGAGGATAATTTTCAGCAATTGCTAATAAACGACCCAAGACTCCTTCCATCGCATTCGAGGCTTTCACTTTGTCATTCACACTGGTAGCGCCGGCTAATTTTGCACGGGCTTCGGCGACATCAATGAAGATCGTTTTTTCATGCGTTGCATAACCCTTGACGGTAGAAACCAGATTGGGGATCAAATCGTACCTTCTTTGCAATTGATTCTCAACCTGCGCCCAGGATTGCTTAACGCTTTGATCCAGGGTGACCAATCCGTTAAAAACTCCCACCATCCAGACTACCAATGCCACCAAGATTGCCAGAACTACCAACCCAAAAATACGCATATTTTTCCCTCCTCTATTTACCTCAAAATTCTAACACAATTTACCAGCTACGACCAGCGCCACCGCCACCCGAACCTCCTCCACCAAACCCGCCAAATCCACCACTGTCACCACCCCCCCCTCCAAATCCCCCGCCAAAACCACCTCCGCTAGTCCAACCTCCTCCGCCCCCTCCTTTAATCTTTAAAAGAAAACCTAGGATTAAACCGGCAGCCGCCCCCACCAGTCCCCCCAAAAATCCAATAAATGCGTAGCCAAAGACCGTACCCACAATTCCAAAAATCAAAGATAACGGCCGTTCCTGAGCGGCGGCAAAAATTCCAGCAATAATCACTCCGATTAATATAAATACAAAATAAAATTCTCCGCCCCCGCCGCCTTCCGATTTTTCTGACCGGAGTTTTGGAGCATTTTCTTCTTTAGCCACCACGCTCGCCACCGCCTTAGCGGCGGCAATGACCCCCTCACCCATTTTCCCTTCCCGAAAATTAGGCACCGCATAATCATCCAGTATCTGACCGGCCAGTGCATCGGGTAAAACCCCTTCCAAGCCATAACCGACCTCAATTTCGATCCTTCTTTCCTTCATGGCTAACAGGACTAAAACCCCATTGTCCTTACCCTTCTCGCCAATTTTCCATTTCTCAAAGATTTTTACCGCATAAAGCTTGGGATCAAGGGGCTCAACCGAATCGACAATCGCAATCGCCAGTTCCGCACCATTCGTTTGCTTAAGCGACTGAGTGATTTGATCCAGGGCCTGTTTCTGATCCGCGGTCAAAATCCCGGCATAATCGTTAACAAAACCGGTGGGTGAAGGAAACTGGGCTTCGCTGCCAAAGGCAGTAACCGAAAGCATTAAAATCGAAAATAAAATAAATATAAATTTTGTTAAACGCATACTATGGATTTATTTTAAAGTTAACCTTGTATTCTTCCGCCGCTTTTTTCTTGCCTTCCCAGGACCTGTAATATAACAAATGGACACCGCAATTGCCAGCCCTAGCCGCTTTAATTTCAAACCATTTTTTCCCCGATGCTCCGATTAATTTGCCGGATGGTCGAATAAAACCTGAGTTAACAAATCTAAAGTACCTTAGGTTCGGCTTATCAAGATGCCAGTCGTAACCGGTGGTAGGATTGGAGGATAACTGGATCTTAATTGTTTGCCCTTTTGCGATTGAGAATCCCCTGCCGTTTGCTTCGCGGCCAAGTTTAAGCAACGGCATTGCCACTAAACTATTAGCAAAAACTAACACCAAAACCAAAAAAACAATTAATCGCCTCATGTCTCTAAAATTATAGCACAGATTTAATTTAGGCTGATGGATGAATTCGATAACGGTTGGTGATCGGCAGACGCCAATCCTTACCAAAGGCTCGCGGTGTGATACGGGGACCGGGCGGTGATTGCCGGCGTTTATATTCCGCTCGATCAATCATGGAAGCTACCTTATTAACTATTTCCGCCGAAAATCCCAGCTTGATGATTTCGTTAACACTTCGGTTCTTTTCAACATAAGCCTCCATGATCGTATCCAGCATGGCATAGGGGGGCAAGCTATCTTGGTCGGTCTGGTTGGCTTTGAGTTCTGCGGTTGGCGCTCTTTTTATCACTGATTCCGGGATAACGGACCTTTGGCGGTTTCTCCATTCGACCAGCTGATACACCAGTGTTTTCGGAATGTCTTTAAGCAAGGCGAACCCTCCCGCCATATCTCCATACAGCGTGGCATACCCCACACTCATTTCTGATTTGTTACCGGTGGTAAGCACCAGCCAGCCAAATTTATTGGAAAGCGCCATCAAGAGGTTCCCGCGAATACGCGCCTGTAAATTTTCTTCGGTAATATCCGGTTCTCTTCCCTGAAAATGCTTTGATAATTCTTTAAGGTAAACAGCATAAATCTCTGAAATGCTGATTTCTCTTATTTCCACCCCTAATTTCTCCGCTACCATTTTTGCATCTGCGATACTCTGGGAAGAAGTATAAGGGGAAGGCATTAAGAGTGCATGGGCGGCAGAAGGCCCCAACGCATCCGCTGCGATGGTTAAAGTGAGCGCTGAATCGATCCCCCCCGACATACCCACCACTCCTTCCTTAAAACCATTCTTACCCACATAATCTTTTACTCCCAGCAGCAAAGCCTCATAGATTTCCGCCATCTCTTCCAGTCGGGGAGAAATATTTCCGCCTTTATCCAAGTCAAAGACCAGCAGCTCTTCTCGGAATTGAGCGGCGGCCGCAATCTTTCGCCCCTTAGCATCAAAAACCAGACTGCCGCCGTCGAACACCAATTCATCCTGCCCTCCCACCATATTTACATAAATCACCTGCGCCTTTGTGCTTTTAGCCCGGGACCGAAGCAGGGCCTCTCTTTCTTTCAGCTTACCCGCATGATAGGGTGAAGCATTAATATTTAAAATTATTTTAGCTCCCCTTTTAGCTTCATCGCGGTACGGCCCCCTTTCCACCCAGATATCCTCACAAATCCCTAAACCGATTTTTTTATGCTGATAATTTACTACCGAACATTTATTCCCTTCCTTAAAATAACGCTTCTCATCAAAAACCGCATAGTTGGGTAAATTTATTTTATGATAAATTTCTTTGATGGTCTGATCCGCGATAAAAGCTCCGGCATTAAAGAGGTCTTTCCCTTTTCTATCAACAAATCCGATATAAGCGGCTATCCCCTGGCAAGCTTTTGCCACTTCTTTAATCGTCGATAAATTATCGTTCACAAACTGAGGCTTAAGTAATAAGTCTTCGGGAGGATAACCGGTGGTGGCTAACTCGGGGAAAACAATCAGTTCGGCCCCTGCTTTTCTGGCCCGTTCGATATAAGCAATGATTTTCCGGCAGTTACCGGAAAAATCACCGACCGTGCAATTAATTTGAGCCAGGGCTAAACGCATCAAAAGAGATTATAATTCCGTTTATCGCTATTTGCAACCAGCTGATTTAGTTTCATTTTGCCCTCCTCTTTTGCCTGGCCTCCTTCTTTTTAGAAATCTTTTTATTTGAAATCGATTTTGCCGGTTTTGCTTTTTCCTCGGCGCGGATAAGTTCCTTCTCCTCATCTTTGATCTTTTCTAAGATCGGTTTAAAATCCCCAAACGCCCGATAAATTTGCATAAACTCTGCTTCTGCCTGTTCAACCGCCGCGCTGATCTGGGCGCGATCCCTACTATAAAGTGCTCCATCAATTTGGAGCAAATTTTTCTGCTCTTGTTTAATCCGTTCTTCCAAAGCCGCCCGTTTTGCGGGTTCAAAACCAAACAGCGCGGCTTCCACCTTGGTTAACATCACTTTCTTCCACATTTCTTGCGCCTGCTGCGAAAGGCCGCTCAGTCGCGAATAATCTTTATCCGAAAACTTCTCCTTAATTCTCGGAAGGAGGTCTGCGATATTCGCCAGCGGCTTCTCCAAAACCATCAGATTATCTAAAGCATAAGGCATGCCATTCCGATGGCGAATCTCTTCCATAATCTTCCGAATTTCTTCCAGGTTTTGATGGGCTTCTGCCAGTTTTGCCGTTTTGATAGAATCCTCGGCCGAGGCGATTAAGGTCTGCATTTTCCTGAAATCCTCTTTCCAAAATTTATCCGTTATATTGACGCCATATTTTATTTCCAGCCCAAAATATTTGGTATTAAAGTTTTCCCATTCGGGCCTTAAACGTTCCATCGCGATCTCCGCCCCTCTTTGTTTTTGGACGCCGGTAAAGTAAAAAGCCGGTATGTAAACCTGGTCGAACCTGGCCATCGCTTCCAACAATTCCTTTTTAATCGGTTGCGTCCCACAGCCCAAGAGAATACTCAGGGTTAAAACCAGACAAATTAAAAACCTCTTTTTCATAGATAAAATTATATTCCCTATTAACTTTTTTTCAACTTATAAATCCCATAGCCCGCCAGGATCATCAGATAGGGTTCCATCGGCAAGCGATACTTCCAGTTAAAGAAGGGACCGCTAAGCGTATAGATCAAGGTAAAACTGAAAAGAAGCAGTAGTAAAAGAAAAACCTCCTTCCCTTCCCTACTCGCTCGATATAAGCCGAACAAAGAAAACAGAAGGATGGTGGCATATTCAAATATCCAGAGTAAATTATTTTTCTCAAATGGATTAAACCACCAGAAATAATAAATTTTTTCTAAATTTAATTTAATGAAATCTAAGGGGTAATTTTTGATGTAATCAAAATATTTTGCTTTAAATAACTGATCCAGCTCATATTCATTTAATCGCTTAATTTCGGGTACCAGACTGCCAAAATGCACTGTAATCCCGTCATTAAAATTTGGGAAAACGTCCCCCTTATACTTCAAGAAAACCGTCCCGGTCGCGTCTGGATTGTTACCCAAATAAAGGTTGAACCAAAATCCGGTGCGCACCGAAATGATATTGTTAAAAACATAATAATTTCGAACCGTCCAGGGCAAGATCATCAGTAGCAACATTACCACCATGATTAATAATCCAAAAAGGTTTTTGCGCCAGGATGATGAGAACTTAAAAACTAAATATAAAACTACGAACGGAACTATCCCCAGTAGAACTGGATTAATCAGCACTCCAAAACCTAAAAGACCGCCGATAAATAAAGCTTTCAAAGATTGACCTGGCTTATAATTTAAGATTGAAAAAATGATCCCTAAAAGCACGGTGCTAAAAAGCAGCGTGTCCCAGATATGGATCGACCAATAGACAAAAGGCAGGTAGATCGAGAAGATGGCAGCAGAAATCAGGGCGGCTTCTTTATTAAAGATCCTTTTGGCTACCAGATAGATCATCCCGCAGCTAAGGCCATTGAGCATGGCTTGTAATATCTGCATGGCCCGATGCCCGGGGAGAAACCCAAATATTTTTATAAGTATGGCGAGCAAATATGAATAGACCGGGGCTAAAAAAGCGGTCGGGCCTTCATGCAATCTAAAAAACCCGGTACCGCTATAACCCTTGCCTTCCGCTAAATGCCGGGCGATATCGCTATACTCATAGCCGGCGGTGGTGAGGAGCGGAGGAGAGAAAGTAAAAACATAATATAAGCTGAAAGCAACGCTTACAAAACAAAAAAAGATTAGCGCCTGCCGCTCTTTTAACCCTTTGAGCACTAAAAGTTAAGTTTAATTTCGTAGAATTGCGACTCTTCCACTTGGCCGGTATTGGGATTAAAGGCTTTCTTATAATTGAAGACCAGTTTTGTGAACTGGTTTAAGGGATAAGCAATAGCAGCGCCAGCCACCGCTCCCTGATCGAAAGAAATAGAAGAGAAGCGCACAAATTTTGGTTGCTTATAATAACCGCTTATCTCAATATTTTGAGGTAGCTTCCCGTAGAGCTCTCCCGCCAGACTGGCATCGCTATCAATATAATTTTCGTAACTGATGGACAGGGAAGCCATATCCATGGCTTTGAGCCCGTATTGCACCAGATACCCATTTTTGCGATTACCGGTGGCGGCGGCTTTATTTAGATCAATCGGATCAGTTTCATAATTGGCATCGAAATAACCCGGCACAAAATTATTATCGAGATAACGGTATTCCGCCAGGAAAGAAGTATTAATCACCATCAGATCAAATGCCCAGTCAATCCCCACGCTCAGACCGCTGCCACGCCCCAGCAACTGCGCCCATTCAGCATAGCCCTCAAAATTAAAAGGTAAGGGAACCGTAGCATCCAGGCCGGCCGCGGAAACTTTCTGTACCTCTGGGGTGCCAGCTAACTGAACGCCATCGGTATCCGTTATATAAGTTTGTCCCAGAACTAAGAGGGGGTGCACCCTCTCCTCCAGTCGCATTCCATAAACATTTCTGCGTGTTCCCAAAAAGCGGAAGACATATTTCCCGGTGTCAAAATATCCTTTCATCCCCATCTGTTCGTTATTCAGTAAAACTGGTCCGGCCACCCGTGTCGAATATCCCCGCATCAATAAACCGTGTCCCCAGGTCAGATTATCGATTACGCCATAACGCAATCCTTTCTTCCCGTCATCAAATTCCAGGTAGCGCAAAACTACATTTTCATAACCGGATGGTTTCTTGTCACCCAAAGCAACGTTCACGTCGGCGCCTAATCCCCAGGGTCCGATCTTAAGGTCCGGATGCCAGGCAAGATTCCCAACCTCATCGCTCCCCACTTTAATATAACCAATACTTATTCCGGCAATATTCGAAGCAATTTGAGTCTGGCTGGTTCCGGTTTGTGTAACGACGGTAGAGACCTGGGCATTAACCGAAAAACCTAAAGCTAAAATAAAAAATGCAAGCAGCCCTCTTCTCATTCTTTTCCCTCCTTAATGTTTAAAATGTCTCCTGCCGGTAAAAACCATGGCTAATCCCAGCGCATTCGCTTTATCAATTGATTCTTGATCACGCACGGAGCCTCCCGGCTGGATGATGGCGTTAATCCCCGCCTTGGCCGCTACTTCAACCACATCCGAAAATGGGAAAAAGGCATCCGAAGCCAACACCGCTCCTTTGGTTTTCTCGCCGGCGCGCTTGATCGCGATCTCCGCGGCGTCAATCCGGCTCATCTGTCCGGCACCTATCCCTACCGCCTGCCCATTTTTCACGATCACAATCGTATTGGATTTGACATATTTAGCAACCCCCCAGGCGAAGAAAATATCTTCCATTTCCAATAAGGTGGGTTGTTTATTGGTTACAATTTTTATTTCGTTTACCCCGAGTTGTGCCAGGTCCGGCTCCTGCATCAACCATCCTCCACTCACCCGTTTATAATCCATCCCGCGAAAAGGTTTTCCCATCGATCCCTCACCCATCTCCATGATACGCAGATTCTTTTTTTCTTTTAGAATTACCAGGGCGCTGGGGGTATAAGCCGGGGCAATCACCACTTCCAAAAAGAGCGAAGACATCTCCTTAGCCGTTTCTTCATCTACTCTTCGGTTAAAAGCCACGATTCCGCCAAAGGCAGAAACCGGATCGCACGCCAGTGCCTTTTTATAGGCCGCGTGTACCGTCTCCGCTTTGGCAATGCCGCAGGGATTGGTGTGTTTGATAATAGCTGCGGTAATATCGGCAAAATAATTAACTACCGACCAGGCAGCATCCATATCGACGTAGTTATTGAAAGAGAGTTCTTTACCATGCAGCTGTTTGGCGGCGGTTACTCTAGAACCCAGCTCCCTTGCCTCCGTCCCCACCTCTCGATACAGTGCCGCTTTTTGATGAGGATTTTCTCCATAGCGCAGATCCTGGATCTTTTCGATCAAGATTTCTTTTTCTCGAGGGAAGGCTTCTTCCTGGCTCAAGCGCTTTGAAAAATATTTTACAATGACACTGTCGTAATATTGAGTATGTTTAAAAGCCTTAAAAGCTAATTTCTCACGTAGCTCTAAACTCAACTCACCGTTTTTACATTTTAAATCCTCAAGGATCTGAGAGTAGTCTGCCGGGTCCACGACGATCGCCACGTTCTTATAATTTTTAGCCGCGGCTCGCACCATGCCGGGCCCGCCAATATCAATATTCTCAATGGCCTCTGCATGTGTAAAATTAGTCTTACTGACAACCTTTTCAAAAGGATAGAGATTGCAGACCACGATCGTAAAAGGATTAATCTTATATTTTTTCAGTTCCCGCAAATGCTTGGGATTAGTTCTATCTGCCAGAATCCCACCGTGGATGATAGGATGTAAGGTTTTTACCCGTCCGTCGAGCATGGGCGGATATTTAGTTAGTTTTGCCACCTCCGTGACCTTTATTCCGGCTTTTTTTAAGAACTTTGCCGTTCCGCCGGAAGAAATGATTTGGAAATCGAGCTCCCTCAATCCCCGGGCGAATTTTTCCAGGCCGCTCTTGTCGAAAACCGAAAGTAAAGCAAAGCGTCCTTTCTCTACTTTCGCCTTTTTAACTTTTTTCATAAAATTCTCACTTTTCTCCCTTCTAACTTTAATCGCTTTTCAGCAATTAATTTGATCGCCTGAGCATAGAGCTTATGTTCCTGCTCAAGAATCCTGGCCGACAGTGTTTCTTCAGTATCCTTTTCCAGGACCGGAACCGGAGCCTGTAGGATGATCGGTCCAGTATCACAGCCTTCATCTACAAAATGGACCGTAGCGCCGGAAACCCTGGCGCCATAATCCAGCGCCTGTTTCTGCGCGTGGAGTCCCGGGAAGGAAGGAAGTAATGCCGGATGAATATTAATCATCTTCCCGCGATAGTGTTCGAGCAATACCGTCCCCACGATTCGCATATAACCCGCCAGACAAACCAACTCCACCTGATGCTGCTTGAGAGTTTTAACAATTTCTAATTCATAGGTGTTTTTGTCCGGGAATTGTTTGGGTTGAAAAGCGACGGTGCTGATCTGATGTTGCCGGGCGCGCTCCAGCCCAAAGGCTTCGGGCCTATCGGAAATCACCACCGCCACCTTAGCTGGAATCTCCCCCTGATCACTAGCATCGATGATTGCCTGAAGATTTGATCCCCGCCCGGATATGAGTACACCGAGATTAAGCATTAAATAATGATAACCTCTTGTTTCCCTTTCCCAATCTCACCAATTAAATAAGCTTTTTGTTTTTCTTTGGCTAGGAATTTAAAGATGGCATTGGCCTGCTTTGCTTCCACCACCAGGAGCATGCCGACTCCCATATTAAAGGTCTTGTACATTTCATTCTGATCCACTTTTCCCAGTTTTTGAATCAGCTTAAAGATGGGAAGAATCGGCCAGGAATTGAGATCGATCACCGCCTGCGCTTTTTTGGGTAGAATTCTAGCTAAATTTTCCGGAATCCCACCCCCGGTGATATGCGCCATCCCTTTGATTTTAAAGCGTTTTATCATTTTGAGGATTAGCGGGGTATAGATTCTGGTTGGTGTGATAAGTTCTTCCCCCAGTTTCTTATCCAGTTCATCGACATAATCTTCCAGTTTAAATTTGGCATGATCGAGCAATACTTTTCTTGCCAGGGTGAAACCGTTGCTGTGTAAACCGGAAGACGCCAGGCCAATAATTTTATCTCCTTCTTTAATCTTGGAACCATTGATGACTTTTTTCTTATCGATGATGCCTACGGAAAAACCGGCCAGATCATATTCTCCCGGATGATACATATCTGAGAGCTCAGCGGTTTCCCCTCCCAGCAAATCACATCCGGCCATTTTACAGCCGGCTAAGATGCCCTTGATGATTTTTTCAATCAGGGTGGGATTGACTTTTTGACAGCCGATGTAGTCAAGGAAAAACAAAGGCTTTGCCCCGGAAACCACAATATCATCCACGTTCATCGCGACCAGATCAATCCCGACCGTATCGTGGCGATTCATCATGAATGCTATTTTTAATTTGGTACCCACCCCATCCGCCGCCCCCACCAGGTAATTGCTGCCTAGCGGATAAAAACCGGCAAAGAAACCAATCCCTTTGGCCAGCTTTTGGATGCGGCGCACCGCTTCCGTCCCCGCTTTGATATCCACTCCCGCCTGCTTATAAGTTATCATTTAGCATTCCCCCCTATCTTGCCGCTTCCGCGCTGGCGGTTCCATAATAGACATCGCCACCCCGCAGAACGATAAAGAACCGGCAATCCTTGTTAGTGCAAGCCCAAGCCTTGTAGCGAATTGAAACCGCGTTGTTAGAAAAATCAGATAATGGGACCAGCTCACCCTTTTCGCATTTCTGACACTTCGGATATGCATGCATCTCTGACATTTCTCTCACCTCCTCCTCTTATTTGAAAAACAAATTCAAACTTTCCATTCTTTCCGGAATTTTTACCGGGTATTCACCATTTAAACAGGCCAGGCACAGCCGCTCCTTTGGCAAATTGACAGCTTTAACTAAACTTTTCAAACTGAGGTAGCCCAGGCTGTCCGCCTCTAGATAGCGGCGTATCCCCTCCACCGAGAGATTGGCCGCGATTAATTCGGAGCGCGTGGGAGTATCGATCCCGTAAAAACAGGAATACATAATGGCCGGCGAAGAAACCCGGAAGTGCACTTCCCGTGCTCCATAGTCACGCAAAAGTTTTACGATCTGGCGCGAGGTGGTTCCCCGAACGATCGAATCATCGATGACGACGATCTTTCTTCCACGAATAGCATCCCGAATGGGATTGAGCTTCATCCTGACCCCCACCTCCCGCAGGCTCTGGGTGGGTTGGATAAAGGTTCTTCCGATATAACGATTTTTTATCAAACCCTCCGAATAAGGGATTCTGGCTTCCGTGGCAAAACCAATCGCAGCCGGAATGCCCGAATCGGGAACAGCAATGATCATCTCCGCGTCTACTGGATGCTCCTTAGCTAAATACTTACCCAGATGGACACGGACATCATGGAAACTGCGTCCGGCATAGATACTGTCCGGGCGTGCAAAATAGATATATTCAAAAACACAGAGTGCTTCCTTCTCATCTCTCTGCCAGGTTTTGGACTGAAGTCCTTCTTTATTAATAATAACCATCTCACCATTAGAGATATCCCGTACAAAATCCGCTCCCACCACATCCAGGCCGCAGGTTTCAGAAGAAATTACATAAGAATCCTTTAGTTTGCCGATGGAAAGCGGACGAAAACCCTGTGGGTCACGGACGGCAATCAAGCTATCCAAGGTCATGATAATCAAAGAAAATCCGCCCTTACACTTTTTTAAAGTAGCAATGAGAGCTCCTTCAAAGGTTTTTTCTTCGGAATTTGCAATCAGGGCAGCAATTACTTCGGAATCGGTGGTGCTTTTAAATTTATAATCGGGCAAGAGAGACCGCAACTCATCGGTATTGATTAAATTGCCATTGTGCCCTAATGCGATCGGACCAAATCTGGACTCAACCACGATCGGTTGTGCATTGGCCAGAATTGAAGAACCGGTGGTTGAATAACGCACATGCCCGATAGCGATGTGTCCAGTAATACCCTTTAGATTCTCTTCATTAAAAACGACATTCACCAGCCCCATCCCGGTGTGGCCGCGGAATTGTTTACCATCAGAAGCGAAGATCCCGGCCGATTCCTGACCGCGATGCTGGAGAGAGAAAAGGCCATAATAGACCGGCTTGGACAGCTGATCGCCGTTAAAAGAGTAAATCCCAAAAATCCCACAAGCTTCTTTCATCTATTCTCCCATTATTTGAACGATAACTTCACGTTCCCGGGGACGATTATCGTGATCGATGACAATAATCTGCTGCCAGGTTCCCAGGGTTAGCGCTCCTTTTTCAACCGGTATACCCAATGACGGGCCAATCATGGCTGCGCGTAGATGGGCATAGCCATTGGCGTCACCCCAGGTGGCATCATGCGCGTAAGCAGCATCCGAGGGAATCAGTTTCTCGTCTAAGTTTTTTATATCCTTGATCAATCCCGGTTCGTATTCGATGGTAGTTACCGACGCCGTTGATCCGTGAACAAAAACGGTTGCCAGACCATTATCAATTTTTGATTGGTTTACGATTTCCTGCACCTCACCGGTAATATCGATCACTTGATCCCGTCCTTTGGTGTTCAAGGTAATATGCTTTGTTTTAAGCATTCTAGCGCCTTATCGATTTCCAGCCAGTTTGTTTCACCCGATTTCCTTGACTTAACCTCTACCTTTTTTTCTTTCAACCCTTTTGGGCCAACGATCACTTTAAAGGGAATGCCCATTAAATCGATATCCGCCAGCTTGGCTCCGATTCTTTGCTCACGATCATCCAGTAACAATTCCAAGCCAGCTTTTTTACCTTCTTCGTAAAGCTTTTGCGCTATTTCCCACTGTTCCTTTTCCGCCGAATTTACCGGAATGATAGCCGCCAGGAAAGGCGCCAGCGGAATAGGCCAGATAATACCGTCCTTATCATGATTTTGCTCGATAGCCGCGGCAGCCGTCCGGCCGATACCGATCCCATAGCATCCCATGATCATTATTTTTTCCTGGTTATTTTCATCCAGATAAACGCAGCGCATCTTTTCTGAATATTTGGTGCCCAGCTTAAAAATATGACCGACCTCAATCCCTCTTTGCACGGAAAGCTTCCCCTTTTTGCAGCGGGGGCAAAGGTCGGAATACAAGGCAAAACGGAGATCTCCAATTAGATCTGCTTTATAATCTCTGCCATAACTGATATTCATCAGATGATATTCTTTTTTGTTGGCGCCCGAGATGCCCTGTTCCACCAGGGGAACGGCAGTATCCACCACCAGTTTGATCCCTTTCAATCCCACCGGCCCAGCAAAACCCACCGGCGCCCCGGTCACTTTTTCAATCACTTTGTCGGTTGCCAGGCGTAAATCTTCCACGCCCAGGATTTTCCTCAACTTCGCTTCATTGATCGCATGGTCGCCTCTCACCACCGCCGCCACCGGCCCGGATTCCGTTTCATAAATCAGGGTTTTGAGCATTTTGTCTGGAGTAGTTTTGAGAAATGCTGTCACTTCTTCAATAGTGCGAACATTTGGAGTGTGAACTTCCTTTAATCCGCTTTCCGCCTGCCTGCCGCCTGCCTGCCGGTAGGCATGGGTAGGCACGGCTGTCTTCCACTCGGCTACGCCGGCCGATTCCCGGCTCGCTGCGTAATTACAGTTATTGCAATAAAAGATCTCTTCCTCGCCACTCTCCGCTAGAACCATGAATTCTTCCGAAAAACCACCCCCGATTAAGCCGGAATCGGCCTCCACCACCCGGTAATCAACCCCCATCCGCTCAAAAATACGCGCATAGGTTTGGTACATATTCTTATACTCGCGATCCAGATCATCTACATTAGTGTGAAAACTATAAGCATCTTTCATCATGAATTCCCGTGCGCGCATCAAGCCGAAACGCGGGCGTATTTCATCGCGAAATTTAGTTTGAATTTGATAGAGGTTTACCGGCAGCTGGCGATAAGAACGAAGCGCATTGCGCACCAGATCGGTAATAATCTCTTCGTGGGTGGGGCCAAGGCAGAAATCGCGCTCATGGCGGTCCTGGATACGGAAAAGTTCTTTGCCGTAAACTTCCCAGCGGCCGGTTTCCTGCCAGAGTTCCGCCGGCAAAAGTACCGGCATAAAAACTTCCTGGGCGCCACCACGATTCATTTCTTCACGAACGATATTGATGACTTTGTTGAGGACGCGAAAACCTAGGGGTAAAAAGGTATAGACTCCGGCGGCCAGCTTGCGGATGAACCCACCGCGCAGCATCAATTTATGGGAAATGACTTCTGCCTCGGTTGGATCCTCCCGTAACGTCGGCGCCACCACCTGCGACAATCTCATTTAGCCTAACTTCCCCTCCCTATACCCGAAAAACAGGAAGTGAAATTATAGCATAAAATAGGTGAAATTTCCATCTGAATAGAGCGAGAGATAAGTAACATGGATATTAAAAGTACCGGGCCGAATCCGCCAAAACCGGCAACCGCTCAAGAGCGTTTTATCCGCCCACTGGGCGGCTTGATGCATAAATTATTCGTTAAAAATTTTGTCTGTGAAGAGATTCTGATTGTCCTGTTGCAAACCATCTTAAGCGGTAAATTTAAAACTTATTTCGGAAAAGAGGAAGCAAATAAACTAGTGGCCGAAAAGCTGGCTTCCACCTTTCCCTCCTCCAAACCGGAAGAAATGGATTCACTGGAAAAATGGAAGAATATACTTAATACTATTGCTAGCAGCTTGGTCGCCGACCTTGGTTACCTACAATCCTGTGGTGCCCTCCCCCCAGATGACGCCATCGCTACCAAACAAGATATTCTGATTGCACTTAAGACCTTAAAGTCAATTGAGGATTGGTTCTATTACCATCCGGAAAATTTGAAGAAGATCTTCGGCCCCGGCTTGCTTCCCAAAACCCATGACCCAAATCGTCCATTTATGGTTCACAAGGTTTTAGTGGTGGACGACAACAAAGCATTCCTTGATCTTTGCAAAGATTATTTAGAAGAAAGGCTCGGCTTGGCTCTAACCCTAGCCGACCCAACTAATCCGAAAGCATCTATCCTGGAATTAATCAAGAGCGGTAAAATTCATGATTATGATCTGGTCATCATGGACGGGAATCTACCCGAAACTTCTGGCACGGAACTGGTAAAATTATTAAGGGCGGAAGATTTTTCCGGATTTATTCTTGCAAATTCCAGCATGTTAAGAGATCAGGAAGAAATGCTGACAGCCGGCGCAGATTTTAGGCCTCCTTTATTCAAAAGTGCTGTTGCCTTAAACCAATTCTTTTTTGAAATCTGATCAAACCCGCCAAGCCTAGAAGCGCCGCGGTGAATAAACTGATAATCATCCCCAGTTTGAACGAAAACGGATCATACTTAAAAATGATCAGATGCTGACCGGCTGGCACCACCACCGCCCGAAACAACCAATTGGCCCTTAAGATTTTTGTTTCTTTTCCATCCAGGAAGGCCTTCCACCCCGGATAATAACTGTCGCTCAGAAAACAGATCGTTTTCTTATTGCATAAAACTGAGATTTGAACCTGATTGGGCTCATATTTTATGATTTCCGCTTTCCCTTTTAAATTATCCCTTTGTTCTAAATCGATCGGCTCTTCTAAAACCACTTCCCGCCTGGGATCAAAAGCTGGACTGGTTAAATATTTAAAGGTTTCCTTCTCACCTTTGATGATGCGGACAGAATCAACCAGATATCCGCGCGGCAAAACCGAGAGATTTTGATATAAATAACTGCGAAATCCCATCAGATTCTTTTCCCGCAAAAGCAATACATCTGAGCGATTTAACTTCTTTGAAAGAAAGAGATATTTAACGTCCATCATATCCGCCAGCGGCTTATTTCCCCCCACCAACCCCTCTCGATAATTCTTAAAGAGATACATAAATCCCGGCGGCTCCATCGATTCTTTACCAAAAAGAGCTGAAATGCCATGCAAGGCGGGGAGATTAACTTCCAGCTTATCCTTTAGTTGGAAAAGGACTTCGTCCGGTGAACGGGCCGGAAACATCGTATCCAACGCAAAACAACGATAAGGTCCTTTATCCTTCAACAAAATATTTAAATTTGGCGTAGGACTTAACATAATCGAGGTACTCGCAGCAGGATTAATCCCAAAATTGGCAGAAAACAAATCAACAAATATTATCAAAACGACGGTAAAAACAAATAATTTTTCTCCCATTGCTTTTCTGTAAAATAGAAAGCTGACGAATAGCGTGGCCCCCAAAAAAACCAATATAAAAAATAAAGAACGCAGATTGGAATTTAGCAAATTAAATATTACCATTTCCGGGTAATTTGGTAGCTTTGCCGGATAAAATGACCTAAAAAACAAATAGAGGTGATTAAAATTAAGCTTCGCAAAAATCCAGAGGACAAGAATGAACAAATAGCCCACCAAAAAGTTCAAGACCATTTTACGATCGATGTTTTTACGAAACCTTTCAAATCCCACCCCCGCCAGTATCGGTAAGACAAAGAAAGCCAGGGAAAGATATTTTACCGGATAGCGTATGAGCGTTACGCCGGGCAAGAAATTATAAAACCAATAAAATAACGGTGTATAGCGGCCCAGTGCTAAAAAGAGAGACAACAAAAGCATTCCCCATAAAAGCGCATATCTCTTGTTTAATTTATTTAGAGAAAACAAGGAATATATTACAGGAAGAATCCCGATATAGGGAGAAATAAGCCAGGCCTGATAGCGACCTCCCCTCATAATATCCAGATAGGTGTTTTGCATAATGTTGCCGAAAAAATAAGGGGAGATAAAATTTAATAATTCTTCAGGAGGAAAACAGCGCGTGGTAATAAAAGCATAATCGGTTTTCAGCACCCGATAAGAGTTTAAGAGGACTTCTATAAACGGGATAAGCTGGATGGCGCTCAATCCCGCCGCCGTAGCCAAAGCACATAAGAAGGTAAAAATATTCATGGCTATTGCCTGCCATGATCCGATCCCTTCCACCAAGCCGTAGAAAAACAAGAAAATCGCGGTGAGATAGAGGACGGTAGGCTCACCCCCGAGAAATTGAACGGCCAAAAGAATAGATAAAAGGATAAATTTGCCCAAAGTAAATTTTTTAATCGCTTTATCATAGATCAGCAAGATCAGCGGAAGCCAGATAAGGGAAGTGAGGGTGGTATTCATGGTAACCATGGATAAGAGATAACCGGAAAAAGCGAAAGTGATGGCCGAAAGAATGGAAGCCCCCCTGGAAAACTGGAAATAACGCATCAGCCAGTACATAAACAGCAAAGCTAAATAATAATGAATGAAAGTAAAATAATTAAATGCTAAATGAAACGGCAAAATATAATGGAGAATACTAAATGGATAAAAGAATCCCACCTGTAAGGTAGCCATTAAGGGATAACCGCAGTAGATATAAGGATTCCAGAGCGGCAGCGAGCCGGTTTTAACCATCTCCACCATCAGATGACGCAAGGGATAAAAATAGAGCGACAGATCTCGAAAAACAAAGATATGGGTGCCGCTCAAAAAGGGGTAAAAGAAAACCAAAACCAGGAAGACAAACAGGGAGTAGACCAGAAGATCCAGCTTATTTGTTCTTGCGAAAATAGGTGAATCCTCCCGCCATTAACATGCCTAAAATTGTAATTAAACTGACCCAGGCTCCCAGCTTGAAAGAAAAAGGATCGTAGATGAATTTGACCTGGTGTTCGCCTTTTGTCAGATCAACCCCACGAAACAATGAATCCTTCTGTCTAATTGTTGATTCCCTTCCGTCAATATAAACTCTCCACCCCGGATAATTCGATTCTGACAATAAAAGAACGCTCTTTTTAGCTCTCGCTTTGGCAGTTATATCGATTTCGGTTGGCAAATAGCGGTCAATGGTTGCCTCGCCGGGGAAAACACAAGCGCGCGGTAAAACCTTTTTGTTTTCATAGATATAAGTTTCATAATTAGTCCCTTGCTTATGGCTTAATAATTTAAATCCCTTCAAATTCATTTTTTTTGAGGCAATAAGATATTTAATATTAAAAAGAGATAATTTATCGAGGTTGGCTTTAAGCTTACTTTCATTAAAATTTGCAAAATAAAATTTCAACAACTTCAGGGGGATAATCGATTCATAACCATAAAAATCATAAAAATGGTAAGGGATGTGCCAATTTGCAGCAAAATGGTCTTTGGACCCAAAAATAGCGCGTCCATAATCAAGGCCATAAACCAGCCGGTTTTGAGATTCGATTTCGGTTGTATAGAGCAGACGATACCTCCCCTTTTCCCCCAGGAGAACCTTATAATTGGGAGGCGGGTCATTCATTACCCAAGCTCCGGCCGAGACGGCAATGGGAGAGGTGTTAGCAAATAAATCGGATAGCACCAATAAAATTATCAAGGTTGAAAATATCCATCTTTTGATTTTGTTAAAATAGGCCAGGACCGCAATGCATAAAAAGGCCAGCAGATAAACCACCGTATTAAAGAAACTTATCAGATCAAACTCTATAATCCGTGCCAGAACAATATAAAAGTAAGCGGGCGAAGAAGCGGGATACTTCTGGGACAGATATAAATAAAACGGTTGTCGTACGAAGAAACCGACAATTAATAAGGCCATTAAGACAACCACCAATAAAGAAATGTTTTTTAGGAAAAACAACCATTCATCTTTTTTAGCCTGGCATATTTTTAGCAGCTGCTCAAACCCAAAACTAGCCAAAAGGGTTAGCCCAAAAGTGGCAAGAAAAAGATACTTCACCGGATAGCGGATCATGGAAATTCCGGGCATTAGATAATAAAATATCTGGTAGAGGGGCGTATATTTTCCCAAAGCCAGGATCAGAGAAATCAATGCCACTCCGGCAAAAAAGATTGACCGTTTACGGTCTTTTTTGAAAGACAGGAAAACAAAAATTAAAGGGAGAATCCCCAGATAAGGTGAAATCAACCAATCCTGCGAATTATTCCCCAGCAAAGTCTGGGTATACTCTCCCATCTTTGAAAGATTGCCAAAAAAATATGGGAAAATAAAGTTAATCAACTCCAATGGCGGAAAAGAACGAATGGTTGTTAAAGCATAAGTATTGAACACTACCCGCTCAGAAAGTCGGACCAGTTCAATCAGAGGAAAAATTTGAATGGCCACCAATCCTAACATGCCTAAACCCGCTATCGCGAGACCGGCCAAAGCCCGGAAAAACGCTCTCCGTGATCGCGAAAACACCAACGCGTAAGCTAGCAGGAACAAAATGGTAAAAAATATTATTGTCGGTTCGCCCCCCAGAAATTGCAATGCAAGCAGCAAAACAATGATTAGAATATTCTTTATATTCATTTCTAGCATTAAACGGTCAAAGAAAAGCAGCAGCAAGGGCAGCCAGATAACCGAAGACAGCGTCGTATTCATGTTAGATACCGAAAGGAGATAGCCGGAAAAGGCAAAAATAATCCCGCCCAGAAAAGAGGCGGTAGCGGTTAGCCGAAAATGACGCAGCAGCAAATACATAAAAACCGCCGCCAGGAAATAGTGGAGGATAATATAATAATTAAATGCTAGATTAAAAGGTAAAAGGTAATAAATCAGGGTTAGAGGGTAGAAAAAACCGACCTGCAGCGTCGCCAGCAGAGGATAACCGCAAAAAATATAAGGGTTCCAGAGGGGTAGAAAACCGGCCTTCACCTGTTCTACCATCAAATATCTCAAAGGGTAAAAATAGCGGGAAAGGTCCTTGAAAACAAAAATTTGCGTCCCATTTAAAAATTTAAAGAAAAAAGCCAAAACCAGAATAAGATAAACGGAAAATACTACCAGGTCTTTTCTTTCGATTTTCACTTTGGATTATTATAACATGATTTATTTATATATTTTACGGAAAAACAAAAAGGCCCTTAAATCAGGGCCTTTATTAAAGCAAGTTAAATTATTAAATACTAATACGTCGTATAATTTGAGTTATTGATCCAGACCGAGCCATCACCGGAAAAATAGGCAAACCCGACTCCGGTTGCAGCAGGAGCGACCGAAGCGGTTAAATTGGTTATGCTAGCAGAACTCGTAAGTGGATCAACAGGTATTTGGTTGTTAGCAAACATACCCGTCGTAATTGTGGTTGGAAAGAGTTGTGCTTGATTTGTAGCTGCGTTGGACGCATATTGCATTGCTACCGCGGCGCGAATTGCGCCCAGATTCCCTTTGGCGGCGGCAACCTTTGCTTGCGTTGATAAATCAATGAATCGCGGCAAAGCCGTGGCGGCTAGAATTCCAAGAATAACGATCACCATCACCAACTCAATAAGTGTAAAACCTTTTTTCACTATAGTTTCTTTATAAGTGTTTAGTAATTAGTAAGTTGTATAATTACTATTATTGATCCAGACCGAGCCATCACCGGAAAAATAGGCAAACCCGACTCCGGTTGCAGCAGGAGCGACCGAAGCGGTTAAATTGGTTATGCTAGCAGAACTCGTAAGTGGATCAACAGGTATTTGGTTGTTAGCAAACATACCCGTCGTAATTGTGGTTGGAAAGAGTTGTGCTTGATTTGTAGCTGCGTTGGACGCATATTGCATTGCTACCGCGGCGCGAATTGCGCCCAGATTCCCTTTGGCGGCGGCAACCTTTGCTTGCGTTGATAAATCAATGAATCGCGGCAAAGCCGTGGCCGCAAGAATCCCGAGGATAACGATCACCATAACCAACTCAATAAGTGTAAAACCTTTTTTCATTTAGGATACCTCCTGATGGTGAATTTTAGCATACCCCCTATTTTTGTCAACCCCTAAGATTCACCTTATGATCAAATAGGCGGAAATCAATATAAAAATGGCGATACCGATTAAGACCAACCCGGCATTCCTGCGATCCTCAATAAAAATCTCATCCGCAGAAAGCAATAATCGATCGAAAAACCGGGATAACGAGCTTAACCAATCGGGCAAGAAAAGATAAAGGAGGCCAAAGCAAAGAATTAACAGGCCGATGGGATGTAGATACCAGAGCTGGGGATAGTTGAAGGCCACCGAGACGATCCATCCGCCGATTAAACTTAATAACGCCCCGGCAATAATCCCGATCGATTTGAGTTTATCGTCCAAAAATAATATCGGCTCTTCTAAAAATTTTCGCAACTTTATCAGTATTTTGCGGGAAAGGATCAGGCTCATCCCGAAAAGCAGGATGAAAATGCCGGCCATCATCAACCATCCAACCAATCCAATAACCTCCTAATAATTCTTGTAGACTTTTACCAGGTCCCACATCGGCAGAAAGATGCCCAGCGCAAAAAGCAAGACGATCATTCCCAGCCCCAGAATCATGGCCGGTTCCAGCAGGGGCATCAGGTTCTTGATGGTGTAATCCGCTTCGCGATCAAAGTATTTAGCAACATTTTCCAGCATTGGTTCCAGCGTTCCCGCTTTTTCGCCGATCGCTACCATCGCCACCGCAATCGGCGGGAAAATTTTGCTCCCCTTCATGGGCTCGGATAAATTTCTGCCCCGCGAAACCTCATCCCGGATGTCCAAAATTACCTTGGAAATCACCCGGTTATCAACCGTCGAAGCGGCAATGACCAGAGCCTCCAGGATCGGGATACCGCTGCCGATCATGGTGGCCAGCATCCGGCAAAAGCGGGAGAGAAAAATCCTGGAGAATAAGGGCCCGAAAACGGGCAGCGAAAGGACAAACAGGTCCCAGCTATAGCCGCCTTTTTCGGAGTCAATAAACTTCTTAAAAAGATAGCCTCCCAGGGCAATGACCAGTACCATCCATACCCAATAATTCACGATGACATAATTCATCCCGATTAAAATTCGGGTCGGGAGCGGCAGTTCCGTCTTAAACGTGCTGAAAAAGTAAACAAAGCGTGGAATGACAAAAATGGTCAGTACCATAAAGGCAGCGCTCAATGCGGCTAAAACTATCATGGGATAGCGGGTCGCGGATCTGATCTTATCCATGGTTTCCATGTCTTTTTCCAGTAAATTTGAAACGCGATCCAAAACATTGTCCAGGATACCCGCTTTTTCTCCGGCCCGGATCATATTCACCACCAGCGGCGAAAAAAGTGATTTATATCTTTCCAGCGCATCGGAAAAAGTGGATCCACCTTCAATATTTTTTTTCACACTCACCACAACGCGTTTGAATTTTCTGTTTTTTATCTGCTCCTGGATCGCGTCCAGACCATCGACCAGCGATACTCCCGCCTGCAGGATGGAGGCCATCTGCCGGGTGAACACCACGATCTCTTCCACTTTGATCTTGGAAAATTTATCCAACCAATTCTCCAACTGGAGAAAAGCGCCGGTGGTTTCGGCCGGGGAAATCGAGACCGGGGTAAATCCCATCTTCTCAAGATGCAGGGCGACCGCGCGGGTATCTTCCGCCTCCAGCGCGCCGGAGGTCAGGATGCCGTAACGATCCCGGGCTTTATAATTAAAACTAGTCAAGCTGGGTCACCCGCAGCACTTCATCCAGGGTGGTAATCCCCTGCACTATTTTCAAAAGGCCATCATCACGCAGGGTTTTCATACCGGCATTGATCGCCGCCTGTTTGATTTCGTTGGAGGAGGCTTTATTCAATATCAGGCTACGGAGCGTGTCATTCATAACCAGCATCTCAAAAATGCCGCTGCGCCCTTTGTACCCGGTGCCGTGACAATTCTTGCAGCCCTTGCCCTGGTAAAACTTATATTCCTTGTTCAAATCGAATCCGATTTTTTCCAGCATCTCCCGGGTGGGAGTAAAGGGCGTCTTGCAGCGAGAACAGACCGTTCTAATTAGACGTTGCGCGATGACCGACGCCACCGCGGAGGCGATCAGGAAAGGCTCGACGCCCATCTCGACCAAACGGTTTAAAGCGCCGGCGGCATCGTTGGTGTGCAGCGTGGAAAAAACCAGATGCCCGGTTAAGGCCGCCTGGATCGCCACTTTGCCCGTTTCTACATCGCGAATCTCTCCTACCAGGATTACGTCCGGATCCTGGCGCAGCATCGACCGCAGGGCATTGGCAAATTCCAGTCCGGCTTTGATATTGATCTGCGACTGACGAATGCCTGCCAGTTCATACTCAACCGGATCTTCAATCGTCATAATATTTTTTTCAGGGGAAACGATATGGTTTAAGGTGGCGTAAAGGGTGGTGGTTTTACCCGAACCGGTCGGCCCGGTGACCAGAATAATCCCATAGGGACGCTTGATCACTTCCTCAAATTTTTTAAGATTCTCTTCCATGAAACCCAGTTCGCCCAAACCAAACATCACGCTTCCCTTATCCAGAATTCTCATCACCAGCGCTTCCCCATAAATGGTGGGGTAAGTGGAGACACGCACATCAATATCTTTCCCTTCCGCTTTCAATTGAAAACGGCCGTCCTGCGGGACACGCGATTCGGCAATATCCATTTTAGACATTACCTTAATGCGGGTAATGATCGAGGAATGGATATATAAAGGGGCAACCGAAACGTCATGCATCAACCCATCTACCCGATAGCGAATGCGAATGTTACTGAGGGTAGGTTCAATATGAACATCTGAAGCGTTTTCTACCACCGCGCGTATTACTAGCAGATTCACCAGTTTCACAATCGGGGCTTCTTCCAGCGGTGTTCCTGCCGGTACCAGCGGCCCTGTAGCCAGTTCTCCCCCACCGGCTTCTATGGTCTTTACCAGATCTTCAATTGACCCGGCCACTCCGTAATATTGATTGATCGCCTGTTCAATATCTTTGGAGGTGGCAATCATGGGCTCGATATCGCATTTGCTCTTACCTCGAACTTCATCCAGCGCAAAAACATCGAAAGGGTCAACCATCGCCACCGTCAGCACTTCCCCGACCTTAAACAGCGGCATAATCTTATATTTTTTGGCCAGGTTGAAGGGGACCAGCGTCAGGATCTTTTGATCTACCAGGTAACTGGAAAGATCCACGCGCGGGATATCCATTTCCTTTTCCAAAAAATTGATCAGGGCTTCTTCGCCAGCAAAACCCTTGCTCAATATGCTCTTGATCAGCGTCTCTCCGGTTTTTCTTCCCTCATCGATCGCCACCCGGATTTGGTCTTCATTTAACAAACCGCTTTTTACCAGGCTCTCTCGCAAAGATTTACTTCGATCAACCAATTTTTACACCCCCGTTAAGCTGCTTTTCGGGACAGAATTTCACGTACTTTCTGTTGCAGCACCGGGATCTCAAAGGGCTTGGTCAAATAATCATCTGCCCCCATCTCCATCCCGGTTTTTTTATCCTTTTCCTGAATTTTGGCGGTCAGCATGATGATCGGGATATGCTTAAAATTCTCATCAAATTTTAGCATACGCGCTACCCGGTATCCATCCAATTTTGGAAGCATAACGTCAAGTAAGATCAAATCGGGAGCTTCTTTCCTCGCCTTTTCCAGTGCCTCCTGGCCGTCGACCGCCACCAGCACATTATAACCATCCGTTTTAAGTATCAGCGATAAAAGTTGAGCCACATCCGGTTCATCGTCAACGACCAGTACAGTTTTTACTCCTTCAGCCATTTTTTCAAGGTCGATTATAACACATATGCTATAATTGGTTAACATGCGTTTTTCCCCGGAAAAGGCAATCTTGGTCGGGATTGATATTCCCGCCTTCCAAAACATTCCGCTCGAGGAGTCGATGGAAGAACTGAAAAGGCTGGCGGACACCGCCGGCGCGGCGGTGGTGGGCCAGCTCACCCAAAACCGGGCTAAACCCGACCAGAAATATTTTATCGGCTCCGGAAAATTGGAAGAGCTTAAACAGCTGGTCCAGCTGAAAGCCGCTAATCTGGTCATCTTTAATTCCGATATCTCCCCCTCCCAGGCAAGAAATTTAGAGGATGAGCTCGGCATCAAGGTCATTAATCGTACCGAGCTGATCCTGGATATTTTTGCCCAGCATGCTAAAAGCCACGAAGGTAAATTACAGGTTGGGCTGGCACAAAACAGTTTTATCCTCACCCGTCTCAGCGGCCACGGGGTTTTGATGTCCCGGCTGGGAGGCGGCATTGGCACCCGCGGTCCGGGGGAAACCAAGCTGGAATACGATCGACGCCACATCCGGCAAAGAATTTCCGAGTTAAAAAAAGAGATCGAAAAAATCCGGCAGGAAAGATCTTTACGTCGGGAAAAAAGAAGAACCAGCCGTCTGCCGCTGATCGCTCTGGTCGGCTATACTAATGCGGGTAAATCTACCCTGCTTAATTATATGACCGGCGCAGCGGCTCACACCGAAGACAAACTTTTTGCCACCCTGGATACCACCACCCGACGCCTGGCCCTGTCGCCCCAAAAAATCGTGCTGCTCACCGATACCGTCGGGTTTATCCAAAAACTCCCCCACCCGCTGATTGCCGCTTTTCGGGCCACACTAGAAGAAGTTACGGAGGCGGATTTATTGCTGCATGTGGTAGATAGCTCCCACGCTTATTATGAGGATCAAATCACCGCGGTTTATAATGTCTTAGAAGAGCTGAAATGTATTACCAAACCGATCATCACCGTTTTTAATAAAATTGATAAGGGAGTGAATTTGCCGAACAGGGAAATTTTGCAGCGTTATCATCCGGCGGTTGCCGTTTCAGCTCTTTCAGGAGAAGGGGTCGGAAAGTTGGTTAAAACCATCTTTAAAGTTCTCTACCCACCGCCTGAGCAACCTTCCTCAAATCCCGCATAAGCTCCGCAAAGGTATCGGGCTTCAAAGACTGGGAACCATCGGAAAGCGCTTCATCCGGATGGGGATGAACTTCAATGATTAATCCGTCGGCGCCGGCAGCCACCGCTGCTTTTGCCATGGCAGGCACCAGATCCCACTTGCCGGTGCCATGGCTGGGATCAACAATGATCGGGAGGTGGCTCAGCTTTTTGATCACCGGCACGGCGGAGAGATCCAGCGTGTTACGCGTATAAGTTTCGAGGGTACGAATTCCCCTTTCACATAAAATCACATTACGATTACCTTCGGAAAGAACATATTCCGCCGACATCAAAAATTCTTCGATCGTCGCACCTGAACCACGCTTGAGTAAAACCGGCTTCCCCGTTTTTCCCACTTCCCGCAAAAGGGTAAAATTTTGCATGTTACGGGCACCGATCTGCATCACGTCGGCATATTCGGCAACCAGCGCCACTTCACGCGTATCCAGTACCTCTGTAACAATCGGTAATCCGGTGCTTTTTTTCGCCTCCAGCAAAAGCTCCAGCCCTTCTTTGCCCAATCCCTGAAAACTGTAAGGCGAGGTCCGGGGTTTAAAGGCCCCGCCCCGCAACGCCACCGCCCCCGCCGCTTTAACCGCCTGCGCTACTTCCATGATTTCTTCTCTGCCTTCTACCGAGCAGGGACCGGCAATCACCGCAATTTTTTGCCCATCTCCGATGGAGAGGTCCTTGGTCACTTTAACTACGGTATCTTCCGCTTTGAATTCTCGGCTGACCAGCTTGTAAGGTTTCCGTATCGGAACGATTTCCGAAACCCCGGGCAGCATCTGGATCGTTTCCAGCTCAATCGCGCTTTTATCCCCGATCGCTCCGATCACGGTACGCTCCACCCCTTTTGAGAGATGGATCCCAAACACGTGCTGTTTCATTTTTTCAATGACGTGATTGATTTGTTCATCGGTGGCGTTCGGCCGCATGATGATGATCATTGCCCTACCTCCTTAAGTTAACCGCCTCTTTCAAATAAACATGTTTTATTTCGCTCTGCCTGACCGAGCTATTGACCAGCAAAAGGACCCGGATACACCGCGGCAGGCTTCCCGGAACATCAATCTCGTTGGTGCAGAGTAAAGGCGTTTCCTTCCACCCCAGCTCTCGTGCCGCTACCGCCGGAAACTCAGCATTCAAATCTTTAGTGGTGGAAAAGATGACCGAAGCGATCTCCTCAATTTCAAAACGATTGGCCTTTATAATTTCATCCAGTAATAACTTGGTGGCAGAAACGATTTCTTCCTGACTGTTCTTTTCAACCGTGATCGCCCCGCGTATTCCTCTTAATGGCATGTTTATGATGTTATCAAATTTAATTTAAATAGGCAAGGTATTCCTGGTCGACTTCTATAAGTAAGGACTCAATAAAAGCAGGGATAGCAAATTCCTTTTGCGCTTCAATCTTGAGAGAGGTGGCTTGTAAAACCGATTCTACCGGATTATTGAGATTGACCCCCACGCCGATGATTACTTGACCCGCAGCTACCCTTTCGGTGAGGATCCCGCAAATCTTTTTCCCGCTTAGCAGAACATCGTTGGGCAATTTTATTTCCGCTTTTAAACCGGCGACTTTTTCAATCGTTCTCACTACCGCTCGCGCCGCGAGCAGCGTAATCGGAACCAGCTCCTGGGGATTTTTAAAGGGGCGCAGAATAACGGAGAGATAAACCCCTCCCGGAGAGGAAACCCAACTTCTTCCCGGTTTTCCCCTGCCCTGGCTCTGGGACTCCGCCACCACCACCGTCCCCTCGCCTTTTCCCTCTTTTATCAAACGCCGGGCTTCATCGTTGGTTGAATCAATTGCTGGATAGTGAATTAATTTATATTTGATCATTTTGATAAATTAAGCCACATTTAGAATCCTGCGACTGAACGTCGCGGATTCTAAAATCACGAAGTAAACCGCGAAGTTTATTCGCAGGTTTCCGAGTTGCTTACTAAGCATAATTGTGCGGACAATTTGGGCTAAAATCGGCTAAAATTTATAATTCATTCCCAGGGTTGCCACATCGGTGGTGTCGTTAGTCGCTTTATCTTTGTGTACCCGATAAATAGCCCCCAAACTGGTGCTGGGATTAATGTTATAGGCGATGCCGCCTTCCGCGGTGAGCCGACCTTTGGGCGCATCGTATTTATAATCGCTATTTAAGCGCACTACTCCCCGACCGATGAATTTTAAATTGTCGGTCACGCTCTGGGTTAATTCTCCACCCAGGTTGACGGTGGCATTTTCCAGCGGTCGACTAAAAATATCATAGCCGGCGAAATCAAATTCTGCGCCGGCAAATTGATCGCCATTACTTAAATATTCCGATCCCACTTTAGCAAAGCGGATCGTCGCCACCGTGCCGGTATCCAGAGGGTCCTTAAAAGCCAGTGCTCCGCTGGCCATCATATTTTTGCTCTCTTTCCCGCCAAAGCCTACCGTTCCAGAGGCTTCGACTTTATCCCCAAACGGCGCCGCCAGGCTGAGCTTGGCCCGAACATCACGGTCCGAAGATGAAAACATACCGCTGGAAACATAATCCCCGGTCGCTTCCACCTTCAATTCATTGAGCACAGGGACCCTTTGCAGCGTCATCCCCAGGGTTCCGGTTATCTGGTTTACATCAATTTTTCCTGTGTCTTCATTTCCCAGAGAGACATAACCACCCGAAACATCTAACCCCAAAAGCTGGGTGGAAGCGGTAATCGATGGTCGCGGTCGAATATAAGTAACCCCGACCTCGCTCGGCAAAGATCCGGTGGGATCAGCAACATGTTGCTTGGGCCCAGGGCCATAAACCATTTTAAGATTTACCGGATTATTCACGCCCAGCGCCGAAACATCCAGCTTGAGATTGGAAGAAATATCAATTAATTTGGTGGCAAATACCTCACCGCTGACCGGACGGTCGGACAGGTAACCGTAATCCATCGTATCGAGATTGATTTTTAAATCGGCGGTTTCATTTACTTTTTGGGTGGTGGAAATGTTCAGCCGATAACTGCTGACCGCATTACGAACACTGCCGGATTCTCCCAAGAGATTGGCGTATCTCCAGTCGGCCTGGTAACTACCCGTCAGGGGGGTCCCAGGTGGATTCTTTTTAATCGCCTGGATATCGTTCTTCAGGTTTTTTATGTCTGATTTTAGGTCTTCTCCGCCAATGGCTTTGGATAATTTTGAAAGAAAGATGGCGATTTCAAAGCGGCTGATCGTTTTATTACCCCGGAAGGTACCATCCGGATAGCCTTTGGTGACACCCATTTTTACCAGATCATAAACCGCCGAAGCTGCCCAGTGATCATCGGGAACATCGCTAAATCTTATTTCACCCGTCGCGTTTTTGGTTGGCTGGATAATGATTTGCGCCCTAGGCTTAACCTTGCGCACCGGCTTTTTGGCCTTCTTTTTTGCCACTGCGGATGCGGAAGTAACCGCCAGCGCCAGCACCAATATTAAGATCAACCACTTCTTCATCCCAAATCCTCTTTGTCGACTATTAAAAGTATAGCATCCCGCTCATGCTTGTCAATAGCTTAAAAGTTACTCTTCAGACTAAAAACCATCGTCTCCGAAACCCGCGGCACCGGCTCATTAAATTGGGCCAGGCCACTGGGAACATTATAGCTCTGGTAAAAAAGATTCAATGCGCTAGTCGGCGATAAGTTGTAGCCTAAGGTTACTCTCCCCAACCAGTAACTTTCTGGATAATTTTCACCGTAATTAAAATTGTTATTGATAACATAATCGCTTTTTAATTCCAGCCAAAAAGCGGTATTGATCTGCTGTTTGAGTTTCAGGCCAAAATCTAAATTGTTATCCAATATCAAACGATTAAAAAAGTTCAAGTTTACCAATTCAAATTCATCCAGCCCTTTGGTTCGATAATTATTACCCACGCCATCCAAGCGTAAAGCTAAATTTGTTCCCGTTTTCCAGGGATCGTTAACTTCTCCCTCTATTTTTACATAACAACCGTACCAGCTGTCGTTCCAGGAACCAACGGAAAGGAGCCCGTCTATTTGCCAGACGGCAGTTTGGTAGATCATGCCGAAATCAACTAAGATATCGCGCGGTCCATCGGTTTTAAAAATACAATGCGGCTGAAAAGAATATTCCCAGGCGCCAAAAACTGCATTAATTTTTCCGGTCAGTTCTTGTAAATCTATTTTCCCACTACTTTCGGTTTGCCTGGCTAGATAAGCCGCCGAGATTTTGGTTTTCCCTAGGGTGGAAGATAATTTCAGCTCCGGCCAGGGGCGCTGAAAAAAGGTATTATTTTCGCTCGGAAACCAACCGCCCAGTTCGCTATGCTGCACCCTTCCTGCACCATAACGGGCGATGCCATCTAGGGCCCCCACCTTAAAATCTATTTCAAAATCCATCAGACTCGCCAGCGTTTCGCTAGACCATAACGGACCAAAACCCGTATCCATGGTGTCTAAATTTAATTTTAGCCCGGATGGTGCTTCTACCCTTTTCCATAAGCTAAGTTTAAGGCGTGGTTCAAAGCGGGCTGACCGGGGGCGATTAAGCGTGCCGCGCCATCCAGCGTTAAATTGTCCGCTAAGGCGAGTTTCCCAGGCCGATCGATCTTTTTCGTATTTAATTAAAGACAGCTCGCTCCGTAGCTCTTCGACTAATTTTTCATTTCTTCCTTCACGCAAATTGAAATAGCGGGAAAATTTTGCCAGGAAGGAACTTATCTCAAAACGTGAAATATCCTTAGTCCCCTGGAAGGTCCCGTCGGGAAAACCGGAGGTGATCCCCAGCCGTACCATTTCATAGACCGCCTCCTCTGCCCAATGCCCCTGCGGCACATCTTTGAAATAGACATCGGCCGTAGCCAGAGAGGAAAAAAATATTAAAAGACTAAAGATAGCGGAAAATTTCACGCGCGATCTCCAGGGCAGCTTGGGGTTTGGCGACACGTTTAATATTCTTTTTTAATTCGGCACCTGAAGTCACCAGCATCTCCTTGATCATTTCCACCACTTTTTTGGGGTCCCGGCTTACCCGTCCCACATTTTCCCTGACCACGAACTCCACATTGCCTTCCTCCTGCCCGGGAAGCCAGGAAGTGATAATAATCGGCAGATCCATAGAAAGCGCTTCCGCAATCGTTCCCGGCCCCGCCTTAGTAACGATCAGGTCGGACTCAGCCATCATTTCATGTACCTGGTCGGTGAAGCCGTAAACCCGCATCGGCAAGCTGAATTGATTGGCCGCTTTTTTCAGCTTATTCTCCAGGCTCTTATTTCTCCCGCAAATAATAATTAGTTGCACCTTAACTTTTTGCTGGTCCAGCTCTTCGACGATCTCGAACATCTTGCCTGCCCCTTCTCCCCCCCCCATCATCAAGACCGTAAAGAGTTTGGGTTTGAGGTGGTCTTTCTTTCTCGCCGCCTCTTTTTCTTTATCTTTAATAAAGAATTTGGGGTCAATGGGCATGCCGATAACTTTGATTTTTTGCTCGGGCATGCCGTACTTGATGGCCAGTTGTTGGGCTTCGGGTGTGGCCACAATTACCTGATCAACTTGCGGCACGATCCAGGCCCGGTGCAAAGTAACGGGATCGGTGATCACCACAATCAGGGGGATTTTCAGACCGATCTCTTTAATCGCTCTGACGGTCAGGTGATTCACCATCGGATGGACCGAAACGATGGCAGAAGGCTTTTTTTCTTCGAGCAGTTTTTTAAGCTCTTTCAGAATAAAGGGCCCGGCGATCTGCTCCATTCTCTCCAGTTTTTTCTCGTCATCCAACCAGTAATAAAGTTGCCCCCACATACGCGGTGAATATTTAATCACCGGCCCGTAGAGACGGGCAAAAATATTTAAGAAACCGGAACAGGCAGAAAAGACATCCAGCATCTCCTGGGAGTAAGTGTCAGGACGCAGGTGGTCCACCGCCCGGATGATGGCGCTGGCGGCGGAGCGGTGCCCCCCGCCTGTGTCAGAAAAAAAATAGAGAATTTTCTTTTTCATTTGTGCAAATTATACCATGACCGGAACTATTTCAAAAGATTCTTATAAGCATTATAAGCCAATTTCTTGGTGAAATCCGATTTTACCAGCCCCTCCCAATTGGGGTTAAAATTAGAAAGGCTAAAAGCACCGGGATCATCTCTTAATTCATACCAGAACAATTTGTCGCACTTAGTTTTCAAATCGCTATAAATCAAGGACAGCCAACTCGCCACCTGGTCATCAGAAAAACTGCCAAATAAGATCGTGATCAGGGAAAATGCGTCGCTGGGAGGGAAAAGCAGCGGTCCCAGTTCGGTGATCCAGAGACTCTTAGCTCCGTCTCCGTTCGTATTCATAATTGTCCGGGCATCATCTACCGCCGTCTTGATGGAGGCGACTGAGGTAATGCTGTCCGCATAAGTATAGGGATGGATGGCGGCGACATCGAAATAATCCTTTGCTCCCAGACTATAGAGTTCCGGTAAAAAATTAGCCTTGGCAAAATTTAGATTTAAGCCCAAGATGGTAACCGAGTCTTTTCCGTTCCCGTTAATCCCTCCCAAAACCACTACCGCTCCCGGGTTTCCTTGCTTGACCGCGGCGTAAGAGAATTTCAACAAATTGAAATAGTTTCCCGCATTGGGTGAAGACCAAAATATATAATTGTTTGGTTCGTTCCAGATCTGCCAATGCTTGATCTGGTTTTTGAAATGTTTGACGGTGTTATAAACAAAATCGGCAAAGCGATCAATTTCTTTAATGTCGCCGCTGGTGGGATCGCTCCAAGTGTTGCCGTAATCCAAAATCCCCAAAATCTGGATATTATTTTGCCTTAAACGACTGACAATCGCGTCATATTTTGAAAAATCAAAGTGGTCATCCTGCGGCTCGATATCTTTCCAATCAAAATCAAAACGCACAAATTTGGCTCCGATATCAGAAAGCATAGAAAGGGAGCGATCCAGATCGGCTCCCCCATCGTGCGATTGCAGGTGAGCACCAACACCGTAAAAACCGGCTTCGGCGCTGGCCGCCACAAACGGGGTTACATTGATTGTTACCTCATCCGTAGAAATGCCCAGATTGTTTGAAAGCTCAAGTTCAAACTCAAAGGTCCCCAGGCGAGTGGGAGTAAAATAAGCCTTCGGGCTATTCGAAAAAGCAATCGTCGGAGCTGCGCCACCCGACGGAAAACTTTTTACCCGCCAGAGATAATTGGCTAGATTACCGGTGGAAAGCCCGCCGTCCAACTCACATTGCAGATTAACAAAGACGCTTTGGTCTTCTCCGGCATTGGCAATTGGAACGGTGGGGGTTAATGGCTTCTGAATCGCTCTTCCGCAACCCAGGATAAACATCAATAAAAAAAACAGGAAAAGGGTCGGAATCTTTTTTTGATATGCGCTGATCATAAATAATGCTTAAAAGTGAGCTCTAATCCCTTTTCAATATCAAGCTTGGGCGACCATCCTAAATCTTTCTTAATTTTTTGGCAATTGAGCACACTGCGAAAGAGTTCACCGCTGCGGGCGGGCGCATAGATCGCCGCCTTCTCAAATTTGGCCTGTTTCTTCAGGTGAGCAAAAAGCTCATTCACCGAAGTCCCTCTACCGCTGCCAATGTTGTAAATTTGGTTCTCGCCCTTTTCTAACACTAGTTGGTTGGCATCGGCCACATCCCCCACGTAAACATAATCTCTCAGTTGCTTTCCGTCGCCGAAGATATAGGGGGCCTCACCCTTTAACAGCTTTCCGCAAAAAATCGCAATCACCCCTGCCTCACCCAGCGGATCTTGCCTTGGCCCGTAAACATTGCCATAACGGAGCACGGTGAACTTCAAACCGTAGAGTTTCCAGTAGGCATAGAGATACATCTCCACCGCACGTTTGGTAATGGCATAAGGGGAAATCGGTTCTTGCGGATGATTCTCGTCCGCCCCCAGCTCGGCTGTCACCTCACCATAAATCGCGCCGCCGGTTGAAGAAAAAATGATTTTTTTCACCTGACACTTGACGGCGGCATTGAGCAGGTTCAAGGTTCCGATTTCATTGACCTCCGCATTATAGACCGGTTCGGAAACCGATTTGCGCACATCGATCTGAGCCGCGTGGTGATCGATGATATCCGGAGCAAAATCCGCTACCACCTCAAGCAGGCGCGCATCACGGATGTCAACATCATAAAATGTAGCTTTGGGGTTGAGGTTTTCTTTCTTACCGGTGGTCAGATTGTCAACGATGGCCACGCTATGGCCGGCCGCCAGAAAAGCATCCGCCACATTTGAGGCAATAAAACCGGCGCCGCCGGTAACCAGGATTTTCACTCTATGTCTCCTTTATAATTTCGACAAACTCTTTTTTTTCTTTTCCAGAGCCTCTTCATAAAGGGCGACCACTTGTTTACCAATTACGTACCAGTTATATTTAGTCTCGACTAATTCTCTTCCCCGCCGGCCCATCGCCTTGGCCTTTTCTGGATCCGCCAAAAGTTGGCAAAGCGCATCGGCAATCGCGTCTGGATTTTGCTTGGGCACCAGTATTCCAGATTTTCCCGGATCCATTACCGAATTGGGTCCCGGGATATCGGAAGCCAGTACCGCGGTGGAATTAGCCATGGCTTCCAGTTGGACAATACCAAAGGCCTCCAGCCGATTAATAGACGGGAAAACGTAAACGATTGACTCATAATAAAGCTCAACCAGACGTTCAAAGGTCGCCGTACCAAGAAATGTTACCGCCGGGCCGATATCGAACTGGGTTACCAGGTCCAGGATATGTGCTTTTTCTTCCCCGTCGCCGCAGATAATTAATTTGGCATCCGGGAATTTAGCGAGCACCTTGGGCATAGCTTTTACCAGATAATCACAGCCCTTGTTCCCCGCCAGTCTACCCAGGAATAAAATTTGACGAGGATTCTTTTTCGCCGATGTCAGTCCCAGTTTTTTCTGCGCCTCATCAATCCGGTCATAAAAAATCCCGATTGGGATGCTGCGGTGGGAGACATGTTTTAAAACCGGAGAAGTCTCGGCGTAGGATTCGGTAGTGTTATAAACCAGCTCCGCTTTTGGCAGCAATCTGCGCGCCATAATATTGGATGATTCTTCAAAGGGAGGCACAATCCAGCGTGGGACGGGGATACCAAAATATTTCTCTGAAACGGTCACATCACAGTGATAGGTAACGACCACCGGCTGTGCCACTTTACCCGCTACCGCCCGTAAAAAACTGAAAGCCGGAACATGCGCGTGCACAATATCAAAACCGTCCAGCATTTTGCGGTTAAATTGCAAGCTGACCGGCAGGTAATAAAACATATCCACCGCATCCAGACGAATCACCTTTATCCCTTCGGGTAAAACCTCATGTGCCAGGGCATTTTTTGAACGGGGCAGATTATTGGTGATCACCGTAACCTCATGCCCTTCCTTGATTAAAACTGCCGACAAATCACGGACATACTTCTCTGTCCCACCCGTATGCGGATAAAAATAAGGCGACAACATTACGATTTTCATTGCCCTTTCCTCCTTTTCATACTTTCCGAATAAAGATTTAACCAGAAATATTTATCGAACCCACGCGTAAAGGATGGTAACATATAGGGCCAGCGCATGCAAGAAGAACAGATATCTTCTCGTCCCTGTTTACCCTGGGGATTATAAAAACAGGGTGAAACCCGACGGCCATCCGGCAGCAGCGTGATGACCGTTTGGCTGGCGCGACAGCGCGGCAAAAAAACCCGATTCCCCCCGCTCTTCGAAAATTCAAACATCGCCAGATTTAGGAACACCCTTTTACCTTTGGCAAAATAGCGGATATAAGAAAAAGTATTTCTCTCAAATCCCTGCGTTCCAGAAAAAGCATAAACCGGGTTTAAATTAATGCCCACCTTTAGTTTCTCCGCCAGATCGATCATCTCCGGTAAAAAACGGACACTATCGCGGGTTAGGGTAAAATTGATGATCGCCTTTTCTCCCAGGGATTGCGCCAGTTTTATATTTTGTATTACCAGGTGGAAACACTCCGTACCGCGACTGCGATCATGCTCGCCCGCAATCGGATAATCAAGCGAAAAAAATATTTTATCGGCCAATTTGTTTAGCGTACGTGACTTTTCCGCGTAAAGGATGCCATTGGTAGTAAGCTCAATTTTAAATCCGAGTTCCTTGGCGATGCTGAGAATTTCGGGCAGATCCTCGCGGAGCAGCGGCTCTCCGCCGGTGATCTTTAAATCCTTTACCCCTTCTTTTTTTAGTCCGGCGAGAATTTCCTCGACTGGATGGCTAGCTTCGCTAATTTCTTGATCTTTCGGATGATGCCAAATCTGGCAGAATTCACAGGTAGCATTACAGCGTAGGGTTACATAGAAATTGCAAATACGCGGGGTCATGCGGTTCTAAATTTGGGGAGGAAAATTCCCGCCAGTCCGGTTAAAACCACCACCCACCCCATTACCTCCATACCGATTCTTACTCCGTAGAAATCGGCCACCACTCCCGCCAGGATGACGGGAAAGACAAAGGCAGAATTTATCAACATATTTTGCACCCCAAAGATCCGGCCTCGAATATCGCGCGGTATATTATGTTGCAGTATCGTCTGAATAGTTGAAGTAATGAAAATATTTCCGATCCCCAGCATAAAGATCAGCAGTAAGCCCGCCTTCAAATCCGCCACTCTGCCGATAAAGAGCAGCACCAAACCAGAAACGATAAAACTCGAAATCACGATCGTGCCCTTGGTGAGATAACGACGGAGACGTTCCAACAACCAGGTGCCGGCAAACATACCCATCCCCACCGCAATGATCAGGTAACCGAAATTTTTCTCTCCGATTCCCAATATTTCTTTGGCATAAGAAATAGCCAAAAGTGAAATAACGGCGATCGCCGAAGTTGCCACAAAGAGCTTAAGCAAGGAATAACGAACAATGTTATTCCGCCGGATGAATTCAAGGCCAAGCAAAAAGTCTTTTTTTAAGGAGCTTTCGGCTTGTCCCTTTTTGGTTTCTCTCGGTTTTAGAGGCACAAATAAAATGGAAAGGGCGGCGATAAAATACAGGATCCCCGAAGCCAAAATCGTCCCTCTCTCTCCGATAAAATTGACCATCGGCGCGCCGAAACCAAATCCCAGGACCGAAGCCACCATCCAGGTTACCATGAACAGGGAATTGGCGATGATCAGATCATCCTTTTTCACCAACTCCGGGATAGAAGAGGTTTCTGCCGGCGCAAAAAATTGCATCGCGGTATAAATGAGAAAACTGACGAGAAAGGTCAGCACCAGAGAATGCTGGACCAGCGGAACAATTAACAGGATGAGAGCACCTCGGATAATCGAGGTGACTACCAGAATCGCCTTACGATTCCATTTATCGACAAAAACTCCCGCAATCGAACCAAAGAGAATCGAGGGAATGCCGAAAGCCAGCAAGGGGACGGAAACCCCGAGATTAGATTTGGTCAAATTAAAGGCTATGATCATCAGAACATAAACATAAACACGGTCCGCCAGCTGGGAAGCCAGTTGTCCAAACCATAAAAAGAGAAAACCGACATTCGAGAAGACTTTTAAAAAGCCCCCTGCCTCCTCCTCGGTAATAGAGCTTTCATGAATAACCGAATCATAGAAACCCTTATATTCTTCTACCATCGGCTTAAATCTTTCCCCACGTGTTCGCTTAAAATATAATGGGGATCCAGATCCTCCCGCAAAATTCCCTCCAGCCTCACAAATTCCCTCTCAAATTCTTTGGCCAACCTTCTGACCCGCTCTTCCTTTTTCAATCTCACCAGAAATTCCAGCAGCAGATCAAATAACTCCGGGTTGTGTTGCCCCTCCGCCGTCCCCAGATCGATCAGTTTTAACATATACAAACCCGCCGGCAAACGCTTCGGATCCTGTCTCAACCACTGGAACGATTCAATCACCTGGCATTGCGAAAGAATGTCCAGCGACCGGCCGTTCGCGATGAAACAATCGGCATAGGTAAAGGGCTCCACCCTCCCCCCCAACCGAGAGGGAATGCGACGGCTGCCTTTGGCAATCGCCCTTATTTTACCACGCTCTCGGGTAAAGAGGGTGACCAATTTATCCGCCTCCGCAAAAGGAGCGGTCTTCAAACTGATGCTTTTAGCTTTATAGGAAGGCATACGGTGAAAGTGGTTCCTTTCTTTTCCTGGCTCTCCACATCCATGGTCCCGCCGTGCTCCTGTACAATGCGATAAGCGGTAAACAACCCCAACCCCGTCCCTTCTTCTTTTAAACTGTAGAACGGATCAAAGATCTTATCCAGCTTATCTGCCGGAATTCCCAGACCCGTGTCCGTTACTTTAATCACCACTGAATTATCCCTCTCCTGGCTATCCACTGTCAAACTTCCTCCGGCAGGCATAGCCTGGATGGCATTCAAAATGAGATTGGTAAAGACCTGTTGCAACTGATCGGGATCAGCAAAAACGCGCGCCAGCGGCAAAAGTTTTCGGTTAACCTCCACCCCCTGTTTCCGGCAGAGATTGGCGTACAAAGCCAGCCCCTCATTCATCAGATTATTTACCTCTACCTCTTTCTTTTCGAGTTTTGGCGTCCTCCCCACTTTTAAAAGGTTTTCAACAATACGGTTAATGCGATCCAGCTGTCTGGTTAGCACCTCGGTATAATCCTGGATAAATTTTTTGTCATCCAGGTTTTCCGGCAGCACCTGTGTCATCCCCTTGATGGAAGCCAAGGGATTCTTGATCTCATGCGCCATGCCCGCCGCCATGGTGCCCAGTGCTGCCAGATTTTCGGAGCGGAGCAGCGTCTGGTAAAGCTGAATGTTCTCGATCGCTACCGCTACCTGGCTGGCCAGGGTTTTTAATAAATTGATGTCTTCTGGTGAAAAGCTATCGCCTGAAAGCTTTGGCCCCAAAAATAGATTCCCCAGGCGTCGGCCCTTGCTCTCGATCGGCACCGCCAGGGTTGCATCAAACGGAGGTTTTGCTTCACCCAGAAGGATCTCTACCCGCTTGGCCTTCAGCGCATCCAAAAGTTTAGTTTGAACGATGGTGAATAATTCATTGATACGCAGCACCGCCGAAAGTTGCTGTGAAATTTTACTGACCGTTTCTTGATAATCGTAATAATTTTTAAAAAAAGCATGATCGATGATAAACTGTAAACGATCCCTGACCGGTTGAAAAACCAGCACCATCCCAAAAACCATGATGGCGGTAGCCACGACCGAGTTATAATGGGTGAAGGACTGCAGGAATAAAATCGCGCTGACATAGATCCCGGTAAACAAAGCGGTGATCAGAGAGTAGACCAATCCCTTCCTAACAAAAAGGGTGATATCCAGGAGCTGGTGCCTTAAAATCGCATACACCATCATCGCTACCGAAAGCGGCATAAAAAGATGACTGAGCGTAGGGAAATCAATCTCAAAAACCGGGAAAAAGAGCGTGGCTCCTCCGATAAAACCAATCAGTGAAGCCACAAAAACATATAAGACCTTTCGGAATTGCTCTCCGGCCAAACGGCGTAGAGTCAATCCCATTTCTATAAAACTATAAAGAAAAGCTATCCCAACATACAGGGCAAAAAGCGGGTAAACCAAACCCGGCTGAGGGTAAAATTTAAATCCGAAAATGGGAGCAACATCTTTTATGAATAAAGGGGTCATCACCAATAACACAAAAGCAAAAGAAAACAAATAGGAAAACCAGATGACGACTTTTCTTTTTCCCTGATGGTCGATCAGCGACATTATAAAATGTAAATAGAGCGCGGGGACCATCACCACTGCCCCCACGTTGATTCTGGTCCAGAAAAGGACCATCCCTTTCGTTTCGACTATTTCTCCCATCGCCTGACCGAAGTTCCAAACGGCAATCGCCAAAGCTAGCAGGGAAAGAGTTTGATTTAAGATTTTTTCTTTTCCTTTAGAAAAGACATAGAATGAAAGTAAGAGATAGGCAACGGAAGTTGACAGGAGCAGTGCTGTTCTGAAATCCATTGAATTAATTTTACCACATATACGCGAAGCTTTGTTAGGATTAATAAGACTAAGTAGGGCAAGGGTTTATCCCTTGCCCTTAACCGTTAACCGGCAACGGACAAGCCGTTGCCCTACATTGGTTTTCAAAGTGTTCAGTTTTTCGACATTTTGTAAAGGATTAAGTCTCCTTTCTACATGAAAAGAATAAAGAAACCTGGCAAAAGAATTGCTGAGTAAAGTATAGAATATTAGGTTAACTTATCCTATAATTTACTTGAAAAGGGAGGAAGATAAATGAAATATACCATTCTAGCGGTTGATGATGAAAGCGATATGCTTAAAACCTTTGAGAGCATCCTAAGGAAAAAATATCATCTTTTGTCTGCTCAATCGGCCGAAGAAGCCCTCCAGAAAATTGAAAAAGAGAATATTGACCTGGTTCTATTGGACATTCGTATGCCCAAAATGGACGGCATCGAATTGCTTAAAATCATTAAAAAAAATGCTCAGACCCTGGATGTGATCATGGTTTCAGCGTCGAAAGATCTCTCCTCGGCCATTGAAGCCATGAAAATAGGCGCGCTAGATTATATTCCCAAGCCCTTTGAGGTCAAAGAACTGCTGGCGATCATCGAAAAAGCCCTGGAAAAACGGGCGCTGGTCAGAGAGAATCTTTATTTGAAAGAGGTTCTGGCACAAGCCTCTTCCTACTGTGATCTCCTGGGCAATTCGCCTTTAATGAAAAAAGTTTTTGAGACCATCGACACGGTAGCAAAAACCGATAGTCGCATCCTGGTAACCGGCGAATCGGGAACGGGAAAAGAGCTGGTCGCCCGCGCCATTCATAATAAAAGCCCGCGTGCCGAGAAACCTTTCATCGTCATTAATTGTGCCGCCATCCCGGATAATTTACTTGAATCGGAACTTTTTGGTTACGAGCGCGGCGCATTTACCGGCGCCCTGGAAAGAAAGCTGGGAAAATTCGAATTGGCCGATGAGGGGACGATTTTTCTGGATGAAATCGGCTGTATGTCGATGTCGATGCAAGCCAAACTTTTGCGCGTTATTCAGGATGCGGTCATCGACCGGATCGGTGGGACGACCTCGGTAGCAGTCGATATCCGCCTCGTCGCGGCTACGAATATCGATTTTAAAAAAGCGATCGCCGAAGGCAGATTTCGAGAGGATTTATTCTATCGTTTGAACGTTATCCCGATCCATTTGCCCTCCCTGCGGGAAAGAAAAGAAGACATCCCTCTCTTTTTAGATTATTTTATAAATAAATTCAACAAAGAACTTAATCGGTGCATCCATGGTTTTGATCAAGAGGCCGTGATCGTGCTTAAAAATTATGATTGGCCAGGTAATGTCCGGGAACTACAAAATATTGTGGAAAGGATGGCAACCCTCAGCTCAAAGCTTTTTTTTACGAAAGAAGACGTGGAAAAAGCCCTGAATCTTTCAGGTACCAAAGTAGAGCTCCCCGTCACTCTCAATTTTAACCAGGCGGTAGCAAATTTTGAGAGAGAGTATCTGAAAAATATCCTGCAGGAAGCGGGTGGAAATCGGTCAAAAGCCGCCCGGATGCTTGGCATCGCGCGCACGACGTTGATTTCTAAGCTCGACGTCCTAGGACTCGACTAGAAATTTTATCCGATTTATCAGTTTGTGGGCAGCAAATTCCCCGGCAGCGATCAAGTGTTTAGCTTTGTGTAAGTCCAGCTGCCAGACGTCTTCATTGATAAAGGGCTCGATCAAAACATCCGCTTTTTTTCGACTTTCAACACTCAAATTATGCATCATAATATCTACCGACCTTCCAAAGACCTGAATTGCGTCTTTGGGAATAAAGCTGATGGGTTTTGAGGGAATAACATCACTGGCAATAACAAAATTAGCTCCCATTTCTTTAACTACATCTACCGGCAAATTGTCGCTGAGGCCCCCATCCACCAGGATATGGTTACCGACATGTTCAGGAGCAAAAAAGCCGGGAAAGGCGGAACTGGCGGCTACGGCTTTAGCCACTTTACCCTCTCTAAAAACCACGGCATTTCCGGTGCGTATATCGGCCGCCACGGCAGCAAAAGGGATTTTTAGATCGGAGAATTCAATATCGCCGATATACCTTTTTATAAAATTTTCTAGCGCCTCCCCTGAAACCAGGCCGGGGCGAAAAAAAACAAATTTCAACAATTTCCCCCAGCTAATTCTTAAACCAATCTCTTCAATTTCCGCAGCCGGCATTCCCGCCGCAAGAAAGGACCCAACCATAGCACCGGAAGAAACGGCGGCGATATAATGAATGGGAATTTTATACTTCTCAAGGATCCTTAAAACCCCGATATGGGCAATGCCCCGCGCCACGCCACCTCCCAACACCAGACCTACCCTTTTTTTACCAAAATTCCACCAACTCATGCGGCTAGAATAGCATGCAGGTAAATAGATTGCAACCGGCTAGACGGTTTGCTATAATTATGGCATGAAGGAGTACCCTCCTGAAAAAATCCGGAACGTAGCCGTTATCGGATCAGGGACAGTTGGGAAGACCTCACTCTGTGAAGCCCTTCTTTTTAAAAGCGGCACGATCGCCCGACAGGGCTCAGTCAACGAAGGCAACACCGTTTCCGATTTTGACCCCGAAGAGTTAAAAAGGAAAATCAGTATCTATGCCACGCTTCTCCCCTTCATCTGGAAAGAACACAAAATAAATTTAATTGATACCCCCGGCTATATTGATTTTATTGGTGAACCGATTTCTGCCATCCGCATTGTTGACGGGTTAATCGTGGTGGTCGACGCCGTTTCCGGCCACGGATCCGGCCTGGAAAACCTCTGGAAAATCGCCGATAAATATCTTATTCCGCGCATCGTCGTCGTAAACAAACTGGATAAATCTCAAGCTAACTTCGATCGCACCATCGAAAATCTGCGCAAGAAATTCGGCAAAGTTATTGTTCCGGTTGAGATACCGATCGGAAGCGAAGCCAACTTTTCCGGCGTTCATGATCTACTAAAACCAGAAGCTCCGGCTGAACTAAAAGAAAGTGTTTCGATTTACAAAGAAATGTTAATTGAAGGCCTGGCGGAGGTGGATGACACGATTCTCACTGAATACCTTGACAATCAAGTGATTACCGAAGCGGAACTTTTCGAGACGCTTAAAAAAGCCATCAATGCGGACAAAATCATCCCTGTTTTCTGTGTCTCGTCAGTGAAGAATATCGGCATCGAAGAACTTTTAAATGAAATTATTGAGTGGATGCCCCCCGCCAATGAGAGGGGAATTCCTGCTAAAAATATGAATGGGGAATCAATCAAAATCTCTCCCAGCCAAAAAGAGGCATTTGCCGCTTACGTTTTTAAAACGGTTACCGAGCCGCACATCGGCAATCTTACCTACCTGCGCATCTATTCCGGCAACCTCTCGCCGGCTTCTGCCGTTTACAATTCCTCTAAGGGAAAAGAGGAAAGGATTGGACAGATTATCAGTCTGCGCGGCAAAACCCGTGAAGAGCTACCCAAGCTGGTAGCCGGCGACATTGCGGTTCTTCCCAAGCTGAAACTTACCGCCACCGGGGACAGCTTATGTGATAAAAATAAAATGGTGGTTTTCGATCCGGCGGTTTATCCCGAGCCGGTGCTCTCCTTTTCGGTTAAACCCAAGAGCAAGGCCGACCAGGAAAAGATGGCGCTGGGCCTGGGCGCCTTTACCCACGAAGATGCAACCTTCAAAACACAATACCATCCGGAGACCAAAGAAACGGTTATTTCGGGTATGGGAGATCTGCACCTGGATGTAATGCTGCATCGTTTGAAAGAAAGATTCGGAATTGAAATCGAGATCGGCGACCCACGCATCCCCTACAAAGAAACGATTGCGGGCAAGACCAAAGCCCAGGGTAAATATAAAAAGCAAACCGGCGGACGCGGACAGTACGGTGACACCTGGTTAGAAATTGAACCCCTGCCCCGCGGCCGGGGATTTGAGTTTCTCGATAAAATCGTCGGGGGGGTAATCCCCAAGAATTATGTTCCTTCCGTCGAGAAGGGGATCCGGGAAGCCCTGACCGGAGGAGTAATTGCCGGCTATCCGGTGGTGGACGTAAAAGTTACTCTTTTTGACGGATCTTATCACGAGGTGGATTCCTCCGATATGGCTTTTAAGATCGCCGCTTCGATGGGTTTTAAAAAGGGCTTTCACGAAGCCAAACCCATCATGTTGGAACCGATCGTTGAAATTACGGTTAACGTGCCACAGGAGTATGTGGGCGAAGTTACCGGTGACCTGAATAAAAGAAGGGGGAAAATTTTAAATATCGAAGCGGATAAAGTTGTCGCCTTGGTTCCGCAGGGTGAGATCTCAAAATACGCTACCGATCTGCGTTCTTTCACTCACGGGCAGGGAGGTTTTACCACCAAATTTTCTCATTATGAACAGGTCCCGCCTACCACCCAGCAAAAGCTGGTGGAGGCTTATCAAAAATTAAAAGAGGCAGGTGATTTAGAAAGACAGGTTTAGAAATTTGATCAAAAGGGAGGGCAATTAATTATGCAAGTTAGTGAGTGTTCCCTAAAAAGAGAGCTTCCCTTCACCATTGATATCCATCACCAGGATGAGCTAGAGGGGCTCAATCAAATCGGCAAAGAAATGGCAACTAAAGAAGGACTACAGTACGAAGGTTATTATCTATCAACCATTGAACCTTATTCGTTAGAAAAAGCCCGGCCTACATTATTTTTCAATTAGAACTAAAATTTATAACTTGACCAGGGTCGCGTCAAGGATACCTTCAATTTTCGTAATCTGTTGAAGGATGCTATCGGAGACCGGATTATCGATATTCAATACCATAATCGCTTTTTCCCCGGCTTTAATTCTGCCCAGATCCATGGAGGCAATATTAATACTGTGTTCTCCTAGAAAGGTCCCAACCTTCCCTACCATACCGGGCTTATCAATATTGGATATGAAAAGCAGATAGCCGGATGGGACAATATCGACGCGAAAACCATCAATTGAAACTAAGCGATCGCCGATTCCGGAGAAAACCGCTCCCCCCACTTCCCGCTCCCCTTTGGGCGATTGAACCCGCACTGAGATTAGGCTGGAAAAATCCTTGGCATCCCGGCTTTTTCTCTCAATCACTTCGATCCCTCGATCCTTGGCTAAAAAAGGAGCATTAACAAAATTGACCGTCAGGTCCATGATTGGCGCCAGCAATCCCTTTAACACGGTAGTGGTTAACGGCGAAACGTCGTGTTCTGCAACCTCACCTGAATATTCAACCGTTACCCGAGAAACCGCTCCGGCAATAATCTGCGACATTAAGCTGCCCAATCTTTCCGCTAGTCCCATATAAGGTTTTACCGGCGCAATCAACTCTGGCCGCATAGAAGGAATATTAACCGCCGACCTGGCCGCCCCTCCCTTTAGCACCTCTATAATCTGCTCAATAACATCGATGGCGACATTTACCTGTGCCTCAATCGTCGAAGCTCCAAGGTGCGGGGTAACCACAATATTATCCAAGGTCAGCAATGGGCTATCCGTAGGAATGGGCTCTTTTTCAAATACATCCAGCGCCGCCGCTGCTACCTGACCACTTTTCAACGCTTCGTAGAGCGCTTTTTCATCAATGATTCCACCACGCGCCACATTGATGATCCTTACTCCTTTTTTCATTTTTGCAATCGTCTCGGTGTTAATTAAATTGGCCGTCTCTTTCGTCTTAGGAATATGAATGGTGATAAAGTCCGCTTCCTGCATAACATTGTCTAAACTTTTTAGTTCAACTCCCAAGACTTTGGCATAATCTTCAGTGACATAAGGATCGAAAGCAATCACTTTCATCCCCATCCCCAGGGCATAAGTAGCCACCCGCTTGCCAATTTTTCCAAGGCCAATGATTCCCAGTGTTTTATTCAACACCTCATTGCCCTTGAAAGATTTTTTGTCCCACACCCCGGATTTTAATTTGGCATGCGCTTGAGGAATTTGCCTGGCCATGGATAGGAGCATCGCCCAGGTATGTTCAGCAGCGGCGACCGTATTCCCTTCGGGAGAATTTACCACTACAATCCCGTACTTCGTGGCAGAAGGAAGATCGACATTGTCCACGCCTACCCCTGCCCGGGCAATGATTTTTAAATTTTTTCCGGCCTCAATGATTTTTTGCGTAACCTTGGTATCAGAACGAACCACCAATCCATCGTATTGGGGTATAATTTTTACCAGTTCATCTTCACTTAAACCGGTCTTCATTTCCGCCTCTATCCCCGCCAACTGAAGCATCTTTAAACCCATCTCATCGATTTTATCCGCGGCTAAAACTTTCATATTATGTTCTCCTTTCAAACGCAAATTATAGCATCAAAGGCAAGCCTGCTCAACCGGCTAATAATCAACCTTAATTAAACACAAGCCGGCAGCGGGTGCAGTTCTTCCTGCCAGTTTTCGGTCCTTCGCCATAAGGATTGCTTCTATTTCACCAGGGAGAATTTTTACCAAACCCACTTCCACCAGCGTGCCGACCATATTTCTTACCATTTTATAGAGAAAACCGTCTCCTTTGAACTTACAACTAACAACTTCCAACTGACAACCTTTCCAAATTTCAATTTTCGATTTTCGAACTTCGATTTTCATCATCGTACGGACAAAGTCATTATCGTCTCCCCCACTCGCGCAGAATGAAGAGAAATCGTGTTTGCCAACCAGGCATTTAGCTGCCCTCTGCATGGCTAAAAGATCGAGCTTCGGTTTCACCTGCCAAACATATTTGCGAAAGAGCGGATTTAAATTCATTCCATTATAGATCAGATATTCGTAGGTTTTGCTTTTGACATCAAACCTGGCGTTAAATTTCTGTTTAACTTCTTTAACTTTTACTATCCTAATATCTTCGGGTAAAAGTGAGTTCAAGGCCAACACCAGCTTAGCAGTTGGAATGGGATGGTTTATCTTAATATTTATAACATTAGCAAGCGCGTGGACTCCAGCATCGGTACGTGAAGCGGCGGTAATTCTAATATTTTTATTTAAAAGCTGGGAGAGGGCTTTCTCTATCTCGCCGCGAATGGTTCTTTTGCCGGGTTGAAGCTCAAAACCTGAAAAATTTGCTCCGTCATATTGGAAGATTAACTTTATATTGCGCACTGATTGATTTTATCATCTAATTTAGCTTACTAACAATTGAAATCTCTAACAATTAATTACGATATAGATATATCATCAATAAGAAGAAGGGATATAAATAAAAATGGTTGATGGAATTGTTGGCCAATCTGGTCATTCACAAAGACATGAGCTCTCTCGGCTCATGGCCGAATACACAAGGCGTATATTACGCACCGAATATTGGGGTAACAGGGAATCGTTCGCTTTGCAGATGATTAACGCCAATCGGGATGTGGCAGAAAAATATTTCCGTGGTTTGCTAAATCACCGCTCCCCCCTAGCACGCGAACTTGCCGTGCATATTCTCGGCATCAAATATAATTTGGATGTTGATATTATCCTTAACGTCCTCCGATCCGATCCCGACGAAAGTGTTAGATGCAACGCCGCAAATGTTTTTAAATACAGAAAAGAACCAAAAGCGGTTGCCGCTTTAATTGCTGCTATTCAAGACAATCCGTCAGAGAAAGTTATCAGGCCCATCTGTACAGACGCTTTAGGCAATATCGGAGGTAAAGAAGCGACTGAATTTTTACGAAAGCTATTATTCTACGACACATCGCCGATCGTGGTTGCATTGGCTGGCCAATCACTAATAGAGATTAACACTCCAGATTCAATCGCCGTACTTTTCGAAGCCCTGAAAGTATTGCCAGATGAAAATGGTTGTAATTTTAATGTTGGTGTAGCGGCAAGATGCCTGGCCCGTGGCCTTAATAACCGCTTCAACACTATTGGTAATAATCAGACTGCGCTTTTGACTGCAATCTCATTGGCAAAAAATCTCCTCACAGATAGCAGGGAATGGGTAATAGAAACTGCAATTCTCTGTTTAGGCAACATTCTGCCCAATTCTGAACTTGGTTTTCTCGTTAACCTCTATCAAGAAAGCGATCTCCCCCACTATAGGGGACCAATCATTGAGGCGTTATCCAAAAGGGCGCCAGCACTCGCCACACAACTTAAAAACGGGCCCAATCAAGGTGCAATAAACTAATGAAGCCAGAAATAGGATCTCAAGGAGGATCCAATTCTTCCAAATTCAGAAAGCCGATCTTTCTCGGAATTGGTGCAGCTGCGGCACTTTTTGGTTGTGCACTCCTTGCAAAAGAGTGCTCTAAAAAATGGACACCTGATCAAGCGCCAACACCGGACGCCTCTTCTCTTATAACAAAAAACCATGTCGACGAAAGGAAAAGGCTTCAAGAAACATTACAGAAAATACAAATTCTATCTGATAATATTCAAAACAGAAGTTTAGGAACTGCAAGAGAATCGCCTGCATCAAAGACGGAACTTTTTCAGGTATTACAAAATCTCCATACCACTGATCTACCGACACATCCCTATGACGCAAAGAAACACAATTTGCGTCTCGCTACTGCTTTTTGTGAAGGAAAACATTCTTTCCGAATTTATGAAGTAACCGATAATAATAAAGTCATCGGATATTTCAGTTTACCGGAAGATAAGCCGGAAGCAGCGCTCTATCAGTTGCTTAATCCGATCTTGTTGGAAGATAAAATAGTTGGTTTTAGCAATTCTGGCCATTTTGTGGGCTCTCCAACTTCTCCTCTTTATAAAAGCGATGGGACTAAAAGTAACCTCTATGAAGAGATATTTTTCTATGATGGCATTAGTTATGAACAACCAGGGGGTGCGGAAGTTTATATTCTCCAACCCGATGGTAATTTTTTAGGGCAATACCGGGGTGGGAAAAGAAACTTAGATATAATTTCTTCGTCAGGACCAACAGTCGGAACACTTAGGCGCGATAAAGCATATCTCCCTTTATTTGCACAATACGAAGAAATTTGTGGAACAGCTACCAGTGACGATCCGCGTTTCTATACGGCAGGTAAACCAACAGCCATGATTGAATTTAGTGCTTCCTCAGATGAGAATCAAGCTAGCTCAGATAATAATCGATTTTCATCAAGCATTCAAAATGCACAATAATTTTCCGCTATGCAATGAAATTCCAGTCAAATGATACCGATAAATAAACAGATTTAAAAGAACAAGGATTAAGATTATGACTAGATTAACCTCTCCCACTTCTTTGCAGACGCATTTAAATAATCTGATGACATGGTGCAATAGAAATGTAGATGAAGGCTGGGGTTTTTTTTGGAGAAATCTCCCAGCGCTCCCTAAAACCAAAGTAGAAACAATATTAGGGAAATTAGTCCGTGATTTGTATTTAATAAACAGGATTAATCGAAACCGCATTTATAGTAAAGAAGAGATGCCAACGGCCGAAGAAGCAGCAGCGGTCAGGGAAATTCTTAGGACTGCAAAATCAGCGGTGCCTAATTTAGTAAATTTATTTAGAAATTCGGACAGCGATCAAGAATTACAAAGAGACTGTATTCTATTTATCGGATTTTTAGGAAAAGAATATTCTGAGTCCATTCGACCAGCTATTCCATTTCTGGCGCGAAGATTAGAAGAATTAATGGATAAAAATCAAGCCAGAAAGATTGACGATCCAATTCAAGATGAGGTAGCGGTGGTGGTTAACATCATGCAAGCTTTCTCTTTTATTGCAGAAAGCAGGGTCTATATCCTTAGACCTTTTATTCCAGTATTACAAAAAGCGAGTAGATTCCCAGAAGAACACACCCAACATATCGCCGGTGAAATTCTAGAAAAATTAGGGGTTACAGCAACTCCATCGCCGCTTTGACGCCGGCGCCGAAGGCTAATTTCGCCCCCATCCGTTTAAAGAGAACTTCCAGAGCCGCTAACGCTCCAATAATATCCAGTGCTTCAACGTATCCCAGATGACCGATGCGGAAGATCTTGCCCTTCAATTCGGATTGTCCCGGTGCGACTTCTACATTAAAGTCATCGCGCATCAGTTTCCTGATTTCTTCGCCGTCAATACCTTCTGGAGGGAAAATCGCCGTAACCGCAGGCGAAGCACAGGCATCATCGGCCAAAAGTTTTAAGCCAAGGGCTTTGATGGCGGTCCGAATTAAATCACGATTAGCTTTATGGCGGGCGTGCACATTCTCTCTCCCCTCTTCCTGTAACATCTTTAAGCCTTCGCGCATGCCAAAGATCAAAGATTCCGGCGGTGTAGTATAGGTATGCCCCTTTGGCGCCTGCTCTTTCATTAAGCCAAAATCCCAGTAGTGCTTGGGGCACTTTGAAGTTTCATAAGCTTTCCAGGCGCGCGCAGAAATCGAAACAGCGGCAATACCTGGAGGAACCATGAAAGCTTTTTGCGAACCGGAAACGACAACGTCCAGATCCCACTCATCGGTCTTGAGCGGCGCCGCCATCATACCAGATACCGCATCGACTAAAATTAAGGCATCGGGCTGCAACCTTCTAACTGTTTTGGCCAGGGTCTCGACGTCATTTAAGACACCGGTAGAAGTTTCATTCTGCTGCATGAAAACTGCTTTAACCGGTCCCTTTTTGAGTTCGGCCTCAAGCACTTTGGGATCCGCCGGTTTTCCACGTTCAAACTTAAGATCATTGACATCCGCTCCGTAAGCCTTGCAAATTTTTGCCCAGCGTGAACCAAAGTTTCCAATATTCAAAACGATCACTTTATCGCCGGGAGAAAGAGTGTTAACCACCGCTACCTCCATACCACCCGTTCCAGAACAAGGATAGACGAAGATGTCGTTCTTGGTCTCGTAAGCCCATTTTAAACCTTCCATGACCTCTTTCATGACCGCCGAGAAAAGCGGCCCACGGTGACCGATCATGTCATGGTTCATAGCCGACAGGATGCGGGTCGGAATCGGAGTTGGTCCAGGGATCATCAAATTATATTTAATTAATTTTCTTGCCATAATTTACCCCTTTCTTACTTAACTAATTTCTTAAAAGCTAATCCCTTCTCCAGTCCACTTCGACATACTTCTCTTCTTTTAAAAATTTATAGGTGTGTTCGCCTTTATAGGCGTGGTTTAAAGCCTTTCCAATATGCAAAGTAAGGTTGTGATCAGAGATCTCAACTAAGATCATCCCATCCTTCTTTTCAATATTGGTAACGCGATGCAAAGGATTTCTTTTCTCAGCGATTTTCCCTTCGTGTTTGACCAGATTGAGAATCTCCTCTTCATGATCAAGTATAAAATCACCCGAGATTCTGATGATTCCGCCCTCTTCTATTTTTTTCGGGGCCCTAAAATCTTCAAAATGTCGGTCTTTTTCTCCTCGCATGTTTATTCCTTTAACGTTTGGTGTATTGGAAGGCACGGCGGGCACGTTTGAGCCCGTATTTTTTACGTTCCTTCATTCTCGGATCGCGCGTGAGCAGACCTTCCGCTCTAAGCTTCGCTTTAAGTTCTATATTGATTTGCAACAGCGCCCGGGCAATCCCCATCGCCAGCGCCCCCGCCTGCCCCGGAACCCCGCCGCCTGAGAGTTGAGCATAAACATCATAAACCGTTTGATTGTTAGTAACCACCAGGGGCCGCTGGATCTGATATTCAAGTGACCGGCGACGGCAAAAATAATCCTCTAAACTTCTACCGTTCAATAGCATCTTCCCGCTCCCGGGAGTCAACCACACTTTGGCAACTGATTCTTTACGTCGTCCCGTACCAAAATACTTCGGAGGACGCGCCGCCTTTTCTTTTTTCGGACGACGGTGCGTGACCGGTTCCGCAACTACCGGCTTGGCCGCAACCGTCTCTTCACCCATGGGTTTTACTGCGGCGGTTTCGGGCACACTCTCTTTCTTTTTTCGCGTTCTTTTCTGTGGGACCTTGCTGCTCTTCTCTTCTGCCATCATTTATTACACCTCAAGTTTTTGTATATTTTGTTTCGGGTGGGGATGCTCCGCACCATTATAAATACTAAGCTTCTTAATCATTTTTCTGCCTAACGAATTCTTGGGCAACATGCCTGCCACGGCTAACCTTATCACTTTTTCCGGGCTTTTGGCCATCATTTTTTCAAAACTGAACAGCTTGTCGCCCCCCGGAAAACCGGAATGGGTAAAATACATTTTCTGTTTGGTTTTTTTACCGGTCACCCGGATCTTAGCCGCATTGATGATTATCACCCGATCGCCGCAATCGGCATGCGGCGTAAAAATAGGTTTGTGCTTTCCCCGCAGATAAACGGCCACTTTGCTGGCCATTTTTCCTAAAATTATTCCGGTCGCGTCTACCAGATACCAGTCTCTTTTTGTCGTTTCGCTCCGCCCATAAATAGTTTTATTTTTTTTCATGCCACTAAACCTCTCATAATAATTCCAACAAAGCCATGGGAGCCGCATCCCCTCTTCTGAACCCGGTCTTCACGATCCGCGTATAGCCCCCGGCTCTCCCCTCAAAGCGTTCCGGCATGGTTTTAAATATTTGGGTAACAATCGCCCGCTCGCCAAAGATCGATTCCACCTTCCGGCGGGAGAACAGATCATTGGTTTTAGAAATGGTAATAACCTTCTCCGCCATTTTTCTGGCCTCTTTGGCGCGGGTCACCGTAACCTCCACCTTCCCATAGATAAAAAGCGAGCGCACAATGCTCTTGAGCATGGCCAACCGCTGATCGGTGGGGCGACTTAATTTACGATTACCCTGGCGATGTCTCATTCCACCTTTTCTCCCTTAAGCGCTAGTTTATATTCGGACAATTTTTTGCGCACTTCTTCCAGCGATTTGGCGCCAAAATTCTTGTTATTCATCAAATCCTCTTCCGAATTAGCGATCAGCTCACCCACCGTTTTGATGTTAGCTTTCTTCAAGCAATTGAGCGAGCGGGCGGATAGCTCTAGGTCCTCGATACTCATCTCCAGCACCGACCCAGGCACTTCCTCCTTCCCCTCTACTTCCACCCCCAATATCTCTGCCTTTTCTCCCAGATGGATAAAGAGATCGACATGTCTCATCAATATTTTAGCACTTTCCTTGACGGCCTCATCCGGACGCACACTGCCATTGGTCCAGACCGATAAGACTAAGCGATCATAATTGATCTCCTGTCCTACCCGCACTTCCTCCGTCGCCAAATTAACTTTTTGGATGGGAGTGAAAATGGAATCCGTGGGCAAAAATCCCACGGCCAGATTGGGTTTCTTATTTCTCTCCGCCGGGATATAACCCTTGCCGCGTTCGACCATGATCTCCATTTCAATTTTGCCTGAGCTATCCAGCGTAGCAATTATATGATCGGGATTAACGATCTCAACTTCTGAATCATGTTCGATATCGCCTGCCTTCACTTCGCCTTTCCCCTTGGCCTTAAGGGTAACCAGTTTGGGTTGTTCCGAATGGCAGCGGACCACCACCTCTTTCAGGTTCAACATGATCTGCAGAACATCTTCCACTACCCCGGGAATGGTCGAAAAGGAATGCGCGACCCCTTCAATTTTAACGGAGGTGATAGCTGCTCCATAAAGCGAAGAGAGAAGAACTCTCCTCAGGGCATTCCCCAAGGTGGAACCAAAACCTCTCTCCAGCGGTTCAATCAGGAACTGGCCAAACCGCTCATTTATTTCCCCCACTCTCACCCAAGGCTTTTCGCCGATGCTTATCATCTTTTTACTGCCTCCTTTTTCATCCTATCTTGAATAATACTCAACGATTAAATTTTCTTCAAGCGTGGTGGCCACTTCTTCCCGTTTGGGCAGCGCCACCACTCTTCCTTCCGCTTCAGCCGCCACCGTCAACCAGGTGGGAGGGGTATGATCCGGAAACTTAGTGACAACATTTTTAACCAGGGGAATGAATTTTGGTTTAAAACTGATGACATCCCCGACCCGCACAGCAAAAGAAGGGACATCAACTTTTCGGCCATTAACCAGCACCCCTCCATGATGGATAAATTGCCGTGCGTTTTGGCGTGAAGCCGAAAACCCCAGTCGATAGACTGCATTGTCCAGGCGCCTTTCCAAAAATTCTAATAATTTTTCTCCGGTAGCCCCCTTCTGGCGAGCAGCTTTTTCAAAATAGCCCTCAAACTGGCGTTCGCCCAAGCCATAGATTCTTCTGGCTTTTTGTTTCTCTCGCAAACGTATGCCGTATTCAGAAACGCGCACCGGTAAGCGACCATGTTGTCCCGGAGCGTACGAGCGGCGGGCAACCGGACATTTTTCCGTATAACATTTTTCACCTTTTAGAAAGAGTTTTTCTCCTTCCCGACGACAGAGTTTGCATACGGCTGTAGTATGTCTACCCATTAGACTCTTCTCCTTTTTGGAGGACGGCAGCCGTTATGGGGAATGGGGGTAACATCCTTGATCAAATTGATCTCCAATCCCGCCGATTGTAAGGCCCGGATGGCCGTTTCCCGGCCGGCTCCCGGCCCTTTTACCAAAACATTTACTTCGCGCATACCCATTTCAATGGCTTTTTTAGCCGCCGCTTCGGCAGCGACCGAGGCCGCAAAGGGAGTTCCCTTTTTGGTCCCTCTAAAACCAACCGCACCCGCTGATGACCAGGCCACTAACCCACCACCACTGTCACTGATAGAAATGATCGTGTTATTGAAGGTAGCCTTGATATGCACTACTCCCAACGAGGGTACTTTTCTTTCTTTTTTCTTTCTCGGTTTAGTATTTACTTCAGCCATGGTTATTTATTTATTCCCCCCTTTTCTCTTCCTTTTTCTTTCCGCCGCCCACCGTTTTTCTCTTCCCGCGCTTGGTCCGCGCATTGGTTTTGGTGCGCTGACCGCGTGCCGGCAAACCTTTCCGATGCCGGGTACCGCGGTAGGTACCGATATCAATTAATCTTTTTACGTCCATCGATATCTCTTTTCGTAAATCCCCCTCAATCAGATAATCCTTCAAGGCATCGCGCAAAGCCACTACTTCCGTGTCATTCAAATCCTTTATTTTTTTGCTCGGATTGATGCCGGTTTTTTCGACAATTTTATGGCTCAGAGTGTCTCCGATGCCATAAATGTAGGTTAATCCCACAGCGATCATTTTATTGGGCGGTAAATCTACTCCGACTAAACGCACCATTAATTACTTCCTCCTTGTGCCGAGCTAGGTCGAGGCACTATCCTTGTCTCTGCTTGTGTTTCGGGTTTTCACAAATGATATAGACCCTGCCTTTACGCCGAATCACCTTGCACTTCTCACAAATTTTTTTAACTGAAGCTCTGACTTTCATGCTTATTCTTTTCTCCCTTTTTATTTCATCCTAAAAGTAATTCTGCCACGCGTCAGGTCATAAGGTGAGAGCTCTACCTTCACCTTGTCCCCGGGGAGAATCCGGATAAAATTTTTCCTGATCTTCCCGGAAACGTGTGCCAGAATCAACTGCCCGGTTTCGATCTTTACTCTAAACTGGGCATTGGGAAGGGCTTCGGTAATCTCCCCTTCCAACTCAATGACATCCTTTTCTTTGGTCATAACTTATTCGCTTTTTCCTTTAATCCGAAAGGGTCAGGATCTCCGGGGCCCCTTCGGTAATCGTAACCGTATGCTCAAAGTGACAGGATAAACTCCGATCTTCCGTTACCACCGTCCAGCCGTCTCCCAGCGTCTTTATTTTCCATCCTCCCACATTCAGCATCGGTTCAATGGCTAAAACCATCCCCTTCTTTAACAGCGGTCCTTCACCCGGCTTGCCATAATTAGGGATCAGTGGCTCCTCATGCAAATCGGTGCCGATACCGTGTCCGTAAAGTTCACGTACCACCGAAAATCCGGCCTCCTCTGCTACCCGCTGAATCGCCGCGGATACGTCTCCCAGATGATTTTTCGCTCTGGCCTGTTTGATCCCCGCCTGCAGGGCGCTCTTGCCGGTGCGCAGAAGCTTTTCCGCCTTCTTTGAAATTTTCCCTACCGGAAAGGTCGCGGCGGTGTCACCACAATAACCGTCCAGCTTAATTCCTACGTCCAACCCTACGATATCCCCTTCTCGCAAAACTTTCTTTCCCGGTATACCGTGCACAATTTCTTCGTTGATCGAGATGCAAGTCGCATGCCGGTAACCCCGATAGCCGATAAAGACCGGCTCAGCTTTCTTTTCTCTGATCAACCTTTCTGCTATCTTATCAAGGTCCTCGGTAGTAATCCCCGCTTTTATCGCCTGGCTGGTTTCACCCAGCACCCAGGCTACGATCTGACAAGCCTTTTTTATCTTCTCGATCTCTTCCGGAGATCGAAGCTTTATCTCAGCCATTTTCAACTAGCTTTAATAGCCGGTCATAAACCTCAGCGATGGGTTTTCCGGCATCCAACTCAACCAGCTTCCCCATTTTCCGGTAATGCTCAATGAGCGGTTTGGTCTGCTTTTCATAAACCTCAAAGCGGGTACGAATCGCCTTTTCTTCATCATCCGCGCGTTGAAAAAGCGTCCCGCCACAACGATCACAGATACCCGCTACCTTCGGCGGATTATATTTTATGTGATAAACCGCCCCGCAATTTTTACAACTTCTTCTGCCCGAAAGCCGATCCACGACCTGGTCTTCGGTAATAGAAAAATAAATTACCGCATTCAGTTCAAGCGGTAAAGCTTTCACCATTTCATCCAGTGCCGTTGCCTGCGCCCAGGATCGGGGAAAACCATCCAAGATGAATCCCGTCTGGCTGTCCGGTGGGCTGATTCTGCGCCGGGTAAGCTCGATGGTAATGGCATCTGGAACCAGCTTGCCGGCATTCATGATCTCTTTAATCTGTTTGCCGATTTCAGTTTCCCGATGCACTTCATCGCGCAAGATATCTCCCAGCGAGATATGCGGGATCCCCAGCTTTTCAGACATTTTTTTAGCCTGTGTCCCCTTTCCCGAACCGGGGGGACCCAGGAAAACTAATCTCATGCCAACAAGCCTTCGTACTGCCGGGTGATGAGATGGGTCTCAATCATTCTTACAAGGTCCATGGCCACACCGACCATAATTAAGAGCGCGGTTGATCCCAAACCCTGGAAGGAATTAATATGGGTCATCCCCTCTACGATGGTTGGGACAATCGCGATACACGCCAGAAATAAAGCCCCCACCAGCGTCAACCGGGTAATCACATATTCCAGGTATTGCGCGGTGGGTTTGCCGGGTCGAATCCCGGTGATAAAGCCGCCATATTTTTTTATGTTTTCGGCCAGCTCATTGGGATTGAAAGTAATCGCCGTGTAAAAATAAGTAAAGAAAAATATCAAGGCGAAATACAAAACCATATATAACGGGCCGGAGGGTGAAAGCCAGCCCACAAATTTTTGGACTGCGGGATTAGGAATAAACTGTGCGATGGTAGCGGGAAAGAGTAACACCGAAGAAGCAAAGATAATCGGTATGACTCCTCCCTGGTTGATACGCAACGGGATATAAGTGGTTTGACCGCCATACATCTTCCGGCCAACCACCCGTTTTGCATACTGCACCTGGATTCTGCGCTGTGCTTCCTGGATAAAAACAATCGCCACAATCATGGCCAAAAAGGCCAGCAGCAAAATAAGTACGCCAACCAAAGAAGCGCCTCCGCGCACCAGCGTCACGGTTTGCGCGGTATAAGCCGGGATACGTGAGACAATACCGAAAAAGATCAAAAGAGAAGCTCCGTTTCCGATCCCGTGTTCAGAGATCAGTTCCGCAAACCACATCACCAGCATGCTGCCGGCCGTCAGCGTCACCACCGTACCCAGCAAAAAGACAGGGAAACTATAGCTCACCTGCATCACACCCCTTAACCAGAATGCCATGCCGAAAGCCTGAAAAGCCGCTAAGGCAACGGTTAAATAGCGGGTGTAACGCGCAATTTGTTTACGTCCGGCTTCTCCCTCCTTGTGGAGTTCTTCCAGTTGGGGGACCACCACGGTAAGCAACTGCATGATAATGGAGGCGTTGATATAGGGAACAATTCCCATCGCGAATAAGGAAAAGCGCATTAAGGCTCCCCCGGTGAATAAATCCAAAAAGCCCAAAATATTCCCCTTGGAAAACAGCATCTGCAGCTTAACCGCATCGATTCCCGCTACCGGAATATGCGCCCCCAACCGGAAAAGGATGACCATCCCCAGTGTATATAATATCTTTTTCCTTAGATCCGCAATGTTAAAAATCCCGGAGATAACGTTAAGCATTAGGCGCTCCCGCTTTGAGAATTATACATTTTCCTCCCGCTGCTTCGATCTTAGTTTTTGCGCTTTTAGAAAAAGCGTCAGCGTAAACGGTTAAAGGAACCTTTAGCTCGCCTTCTCCCAAAATTTTGAGTAGTCCAGAAACCTTTAAACTTTTTTTATCAACCTCTCCCTGATATTGATTAAGCTGCGAAAGATTGACAACCTTATATTCTTTTTTAAAGGGATAATTTGAGAAACCGCGCTTAGGTAGACGCCGATAGATCGGGGTTTGCCCGCCTTCAAAGCGGATCCCCTTGGTCCCTCCGCTGCGACTTTTTTGACCCTTATGTCCCCGGCCGGCGGTCTTGCCATGTCCGGAGCTGGTCCCGCGCGCGACGCGTTTCCGCTTCTTCTTTGATCCCACTGCCGGTTTTAATTCATTAAGCTTCAACATTATCTATTTTCAAATCCTTCCCACGAATGTTTTTTTCTTGTTCCAAACGTTTAAGCGATTGTAAAGCCACCAGCGTGGCGCGCGCCACATTAATCGCATTGGTGGAACCGATCGCTTTCGCCACAATATTCCTTAAGCCGGACAACTCCAGAATCGGCCGGACCGCACCGCCGGCGATAACTCCGGTCCCGGCCGGTGCCGGTCTTAAGACCACTTTGCTGGCGCCATATTCACCGATCACATCGTGCGGGATCGTTCCCCCTACCTGTGGGACGGCCACCTGACCTTTCTTGGCCGCCTCCACCCCTTTTCGAATAGCGGCAGAAACCTCAGCGGCTTTCCCCACCCCCAGGCCCACCTGAGAGAACATATCGCCCACCACCACCACCGCCCTAAAACCCATTTTCTTTCCGCCCTTAACCACCTTGGTCACGCGCCGTATCTGAACAACTTTTTCCTTAAATTCAATTTCTTTTTCTTGTATCGAATCCACCTGTTCACTCAAAAGATTAATCCTCCTTCCCGAGCACCGTCTGCCAGGGATTTAACTCTTCCATGAAAAGCTTTTTTACCTCGATCAAAAACGACCTTAGAAATATTAAGGGCTCTGGCTTTTTCCGCCAGCGTCTTGCCTACTTCCCTGGCCGCTTTACTATTGCCGCTATATCCCTTCGAGACTATACTGGAAGCCGCCACCAGTGTTTTTCCGGTAGTGTCATCAATAATCTGCGCATAAATATTTTGTAAACTCCTAAAAACGGAGAGTCTTGGCCTTTCCTGTGTCCCGCGTATTTTACTTTTCCTGATGCCTTTCATACTTATGCTCCCGCCGCCGCCTTGGCTGCCTTACCGGCTTTCTTCCTGACCCGTTCGCCCGCGTAGCGGATTCCCTTTCCTTTGTAAGGTTCAACCTCGCGTTTTTTTCTGATTTCCGCTGTCACTGCACCCACTAATTGTTTATCGATGCCTCGGATATTAATTTTGTTGGTGCCCTCCACCGTGATTTCGATCCCGGCCGGGGGTTGGATGATCATCGGATGAGAAAAACCCATTTGTAGCTGCAGATTTTTTCCCTGCAGCATAGCGCGATAACCCACCCCTTCAATCTCCAGCCTTTTCTCAAAACCCTTGGTCACACCGTCAATCATGTTTTTTATCAAACTGTTATAGAGTCCCTGTAAAGCGGCCAGCTTGGGGTCTTTGGCGGAAATCTGGGTGCTGACCTTACTATCTTTAACTTCGATCTTCACCGCTAGATTGTAAGACTGTGTCAGATTGCCCTTTGGTCCCTTGACCAAAATCTTCCCGTCAGAGACTTTAACCTCTACGCCGGCCGGAATATCAATAATTCTTTTTCCAATTCTACCCATTTTTTATTACCAAATATAACAAAGCACTTCGCCGCCTAACTTTTGAGAGCGTGCTACATCATCGGTCATAATCCCGTGCGAAGTGGAGATCAGAGCGGTCCCGAAACCCGCATGAATTTTAGGAAGCTTACTACTATTAACATAAATCCGTTTGCCCGGCTTGCTGATCCTGCGCAGCCCGGAAATGACCGCCTTCTTTGCATTGTATTTCAAAGCCAGGCGCAAAAATTGTTTTTCCATCTTCTTCATCACATCAAACTTCTGAATGTAACCCTCCGCTTGAAAGATCTTCGCCATCTCGGCTTTGATTTTGGAATAGGGTACATCCACCGTTTCCGCCCGCACATTGATGGCGTTCTTTATTCGGCTTAACATATCCGCTACCGGATCAGTCATTTTTGCCTCCTCTTACCAGCTGGCTTTGGTCACACCCGGAATTTGCCCGGCGAGCGCTAACTTCCTGAAACAGATGCGGCAGATCCCAAACTTACGCAGATAACTCCGCGCCCGGCCGCACTGATGACAGCGATTTTTTTTCCGGGTAGAAAATTTGGGCGCTCTTTTCCAGCGTTCTATCCAAGATGTTTTTGCCATACTTTATTTTCCTTTCAAAACTAGTCCGTGGTTCTAAAGGGCAGACCTAGCGCTTCCAGTAGCTGCCGGGCTGCCTGATCGCTATCGGTCGAGGTAACGATGGTAATATCCATTCCCCTCACCCGATCCACTTTATCGTAATCCACTTCCGGGAAAATAAGCTGTTCACGTATCCCCATGGTGTAATTACCGCGACCATCAAAAGCCTTAGGATTGATCCCTTTAAAATCCCGAATCTTGGGCAGAGAAATATTTATCAGTTTATTTAGAAAGTCGTACATTCGCTTGCCCCGCAGGGTAACTTTTAAACCAATTTCCTGATCCTGCCGCACCTTAAAAGCGGCAATCGATTTCTTGGATTTGGTAATTAACGGTTTTTGACCGGCGATATCCGCCAGCTCTATTGCTGAAATCTCAATCGCTTTAGGATTCTCGCGAGCTTCCGAAACCCCGCGATTGATAACGACCTTAACCACGCGGGGAACGCTGTAAACATTTTTATGCTTTCCTTCTTTCATCAAGAGCGGTAGGATTTCTTTTTCAAACTTCTCTTTTAATCCAGCCATATTACACCTTATCCATCACTTCGTCGCATTTTACGCAAGCGCGAACTTTTTTACCTTCCAGTTCACCTTTTTTAACCCGCGTGGGCTCACCACATTTTGGACAAACCACCATCAATTTAGCGGCGCGCACGGGCAAGGCCTTCTCAATAATTCCCCCCTGGAAATTGCGGTTGGGCCGCTGGTGCCGCTTGGCTACATTCACCCGCTCGACAATCACGGCATTCTCCTGCGGGAAAGCCTCCAACACTTTTCCTTTCTTACCCTTATCTTTTCCGGCGATCACGATCACCGTATCGCCTTTCTTGATCAACATTACACAACCTCCGGTGCCAGAGAAATAATTTTCATAAAATCTTTTTCGCGCAGTTCTCTCGCGACCGGCCCAAAGACCCGGGTGCCGCGCGGGTTTAAATCCTTACTGATAACCACAATGGCATTATCCGCAAAACTAACGTAAGAACCATCCGGGCGGCGCAACGGTTTTCGCAGTCTGACAATTACCCCGTAAATCACCTCGTGCGCTTTGACCGTCATATTGGGTATGGCTTTTTTTACCACCCCCACAATCACATCGCCAATCCCGGCATATTTACGATTTGATCCGCCCATCACCCGTATGCACATCACCAGCTGGGCACCCGTATTATCCGCCACCTGCAGCATGCTACGCGGTTGTATCACTTTTCTTTCCCTCCGCCGCCGAAACGGCTTCCGCCTTGGCTTCCTTGGCTTTCGTCAATTCTCGCATGCTGATCTTCCCTTTCCCGATAATTTTCACTACTCTCCACCTTTTGCTTTTTGAAATGGGGCGGGTTTCCATGATCTCCACCAGATCGCCCACCACCGACTGTTTATTTTCATCGTGAACCATAAATTTCTTATAAAGCCGTATTACTTTTTGATATAAAGGATGACGCATCACCTGCTCCACCTCAACCATCACAGTTTTGGCCGTCTTGCTGCGAATGACCACTCCCCTTTTAACTTTTCTTTTTCCTCTCTCCAACTATTTTTCTCCTTTCCCTTTTTCGCGTATGATGGTTAACGCCCGGGCAATTTCTCTGCGCAGGTAGCGAAGTTTCAAGGGATTTTTTAACTGTTGATTTACTTGAGAGATACGCGCGATCAAAAGCTGGCGCCACAGCTCCTCGCTCTTCTTTTTTAACTCCTCCACGCCTAATTCGCGCATTTCACTAGCTTTCATGTTTTCACCACCAACCTGGTTTCCAGCGGAAGCTTAAAAGCAGCTAAACGAAACGCCGCCTTCGCTTCCTCCATCGAGACACCGCCGATCTCAAACAGGATATGTCCTCTTTTGACCGGGGCGATAAATCCCACCGGCGTTCCCTTGCCTCCCCCCATCCGTGTTTCGGCGGCGCGTGCGGTTTTAATTTTATCGGCCAGGGTTCTGATCCAAACCTTCCCGCCACGCTTCAGATAATGGGTCAGCGCCTTACGGGCCGCCTCAATTTGATTGGTCGTCAGGAAGCCGCACTCCATCGACTGTAAGCCATATTCTCCATAATTTACCACATTGCCGACGGTCGCGACGCCCCGCAACCTGCGGCGTTGATGTTTTCTGAATTTAGTTTTCGCCGGAAAAATAACCATGCCTAAACCTCTTTCTTCTCCGTTTCAGTAGCCGGCTTTCCCATTTTACCCTTTAAGATTTCACCTTTATAAATCCAGACCTTGACACCGATTTTTCCATAGAGCGTAAGGGCCTCGGCCTGGCCGTAATCAATTTTTGCCCGCAGGGTTTGCAGCGGGACCCGTCCCATCCGGTACCATTCACTGCGTGAGATTTCCGCTCCCCCCAACCTGCCCCCCACCATAATTTTTACCCCTTTTCCACCCGAGCGCAGGGCTTTTGAAACCGCTTGCCGCATCGCCCGGCGATAAGAAATGCGCTTCTCCAGCTGGGCAGCAACATTTTCCGCCACCAGTTGCGCGTTGGCTTCGGGATTTGATTCCTCATGAACGTTAAGTTGAACCTGTTTACCCGTGCGCTTGACCAGCTCTTCCCGGATGGCGGCCACTTCCTTGCCTCCTTTACCGATGATCAATCCGGGACGGGCAGTATAAATATCCACTTCCACCTGATTGGCTTTGCGCCCGATCACGACTTTAGAGATGCCGGCTTTATACAAATGTTCCTTCAAATATTTTCTGAGCTCGATATCCTCTGCCAGCAATTTACCGTATTCTTGATCGTTCGCATACCAGAAGCTCTCCCAGGCCTCGATAATTCCCAGGCGTAATCCCTTGGGATGTGCTTTCTGTCCCATCAACGTTCCTCCTTAACTTTTTCTTCGACCGGTGCCACCCAAACTGTCAGGTGACTGCTGCGTTTTTGTATGGGGAAAGCCCGTCCGCGCGCTCGCGGTTGAAATCTTTTCATAGTAACCGCCTTATTAACAAAGGCTTCCAGGATTTTCAGCTTGTTCTCGTCTAATTTATAATTATTTTTAGCGTTGGCCATGGCGGATTGAATCACCTTCTCCAGTAACCTAGCTCCCTTTTGCGGTAAGAATTTTAAAAGGATCAGGGCCTCGGCCGCAAATTTACCTCGGATCAGCTTTGTCACCCGATCCAATTTTCGCGGTGCTATCTTCAGCCATTTAGCTTGTGCTTTTACTTTCGTCATGTCAGTGATGTGGCTTTATCCGTCGGTGTGCTGTGCCCTCTAAAATTCCGCGTATGTGAAAATTCACCCAGCCGGTGACCCACCATATTTTCCGTCACATAGACCGGAATGTGTTTCAGGCCGTTATGCACCGCAAAGGTCAGCCCGACCATTTCCGGTAAAATAGTGCTACTGCGTGCCCAGGTCTTGATAATTTTCTTATCACCTGATTCTAACGCCTTATGAATCTTTTTTAACAGTTTCTCATCAACAAACGGACCCTTTTTAACGGAACGTCCCATTTTTTACCCCCTCGGACGATGAATTAAGATAAAGCGATCGCTGTGTCGGTTTGGACTACGCGTTTTTTTACCCAGCGCCGGCTTACCCCAAGGCGAAACCGGCTGTATCCGTCCAATCCCCGACTTCCCTTCTCCTCCGCCGTGCGGATGATCGCAGGGATTCATCACTACCCCTCTCACTTCTGGGCGCCTGCCCCGGTGTCTTTTCTTACCCGCTTTTCCCAATTGAACGTTCTTTGCGTCTATGTTTCCGATCTGGCCGACGGTTGCACGGCAATGGGCATGAATCATTCTCTGTTCTCCCGAAGGAAGTTTGACCGTCGCATAAGCGCCTTCCTTGGCTACCAACATAATCCCTGTCCCCGCCGCCCGGGCTAATTTCCCCCCCGCTCCCGGTTCGAGTTCCACATTATGGATCATGGTACCGATGGGGATAGAACGCAACGGCAGCGCATTCCCTGCTTTAATTTCCGCTTCTTCTCCGGTTTCTATCGTCTCACCCACCGCCAAACCCAGAGGGGCCAGGATATAGCGCTTCTCACCATCGTCATATTGCAAAAGCGCAATGCGCGCATTGCGGTTGGGATCGTACTCAACCCCTAAGACCTTAGCTCGCATATCTTTATCGCGCTTAAAATCGATGACGCGATACATGATTTTATTGCCACCGCCGCGATGGCGCATAGAAACTCTTCCACTCGCATCCCGACCGCCATGTTTAGCTAACTTCGTTAGCAAAGATTTTTCCGGTTCAAATTTTGTGAGATCTGAATAATCGTCAGCAATTTGAAATCTCTGTCCGTCGGTTCTTGGATTTTTTGCCTTGATTCCCATTAGCTCTCCAGCTCCTCAATTTTTTGGCCTGAAGCAAGCGTGACATAGGCCTTTTTCCACTGGGGGGTCCGACCGATCGATCGTCCCGTGATCCTTTTCTTAGAACGGACCTTTAAAGTATTGACCGCCTTCACTTTTACTTTAAAAATCTTTTCCACTGCCAGCGCCACCTCTATCTTGTTCGCCTGGGCATGGACCTTGAAACAATAACAAGAAAAAGCGCGTCCTCCCACTGCCTTTTCCGTTATGACCGGCGCTAAAATAATTTGCTCCGGATGCATTAAGCTAGAACCTCCTCGATCTTTGAAAGCAACGCTTTTTCTAACACCACCCATTCCGCTTCTAATAGATCGAAAATATTTAAACCACCGAGTACGGATAACTTAACTCCGGTTAAATTTCTGGCTGCCCGGTTAAAATCAGAATTTTCGTTTTCTAAGATGAGCAAACTCTTTCCTTTAATCCCCAATCCTTTAATCAGACTCAACGCTAATTTGGTTTTAGGTTCTTTAACTTTGAACTCCTCGATGATCTGCAGCTTCCCTTCCCGGGCTTTGTCTGAAAGCGCGATCTTCAGCGCCTGTTTCCGTATTTTTTTAGGCAGGGTAAATCCATAATCGCGCGGTTTTGGACCAAACACCACACCCCCCTTTCGCCAGAGCGGGGAACGATTGCTACCGGCGCGGGCACGGCCGGTGCCTTTCTGTTTCCAGGGTTTTTTACCACCACCGCTGACCTCGGCGCGCGTTTTAGCCGAGTGGGTCCCAGCGCGTTGTGAAGCTAAAAACCAAACCAAGGTCGCCTGAACCACCGGTTGGTTCATTTTTTTGCCAAAAATATTTTCGGATGCCTCTAATTTTCCGGCACTTTTGCCTTCGGCATCGTAAAGCGGCAATTCAACTACCATGTTTAGCTCTTTGCCTCCCGCATTCGGTGGATGACCAAAAGATTCCCTTTTTTACCCGGAACCGCCCCTCTTACCAGCAGCAGATTCTTTTCCGCATCTACTTTTACCACTTTTAAACTCACCTGCGTTGCCATCCCGCCACCCATTCTTCCGGGCATTCCTCTGCCTTTGTAAACTCTACCCGGAGTGGTGCCGGCACCGATGGAGCCCGGCAGGCGGTGAAACTTGGAACCGTGGGACATGGGACCGCGATGATGATGATGGCGTTTGATGGTCCCGGCAAAGCCCTTGCCAATCGAAGTGCCAGAAACCGAAACATAATCTCCCGGCTTGAAAATCTCTACCTTTATTTCCTGTCCAATTTTATATTCGTCCGTTTTTTCCACCCTGAATTCTCTTAAATAGCGCGCGGCCAGTTCCTTCAAATGGCCTTTCATGGGTTTATTGATCTTCTTGGCCTTACCAAACCCTACCTGGACCGCATTGTAGCGATCTTTTTCCTTGGTCTTTAGTTGCGTCACGACACAGGGCCCGGCGGTGATTACCGTTACCGGTATCATATTACCGCCGTCATCATAAATTTGCGTCATGCCTTCTTTGGTTCCCAATAACCCGTTCATAACCATTACCCCATTTTAATTTCGATATCCACCCCGGAGGGCAAATCCAGCTGCATTAGGGCATCCACCGTTTGCGGCGGCGGATCCAGGATATCGATCAGTCTTTTGTGCGTTCGGATCTCAAAATGCTCCCTTGATTTTTTATCAACGTGGGGAGAGCGCAACACGCAATAATCCTGACGTTCGGTGGGCAGCGGAACCGGTCCGGAGACGTAAGCTCCCGCCCGGGTGGCGGTATCGACAATTTTCCCGGCCGACTGATCCAGAATCCGATGATCGTAACTTTTTAATTTTATTCTGATTCTTTGCTTGGCCATAACTGACTATTTCCCTTCTTTTCCCGCCCCGACACCGGCAGTGGTTTTTTCAATAATTTCTTCCGCTAAATGTTTCGGCACTTCACTATATTCATAAAATTCCATACTATAGGTCCCGCGGCCCTGGGTCAGCGAGCGCACCACCGTAGCATAACCGAACATACAGGATAAAGGCACTTTCGCCTTGATGGTTTGCACTCCCAGGTGCGATTCCATCCCTTCGATCCGGCCTCTTCTGCCGTTCAGATCTCCGATCACATCTCCCATATACTGTTCGGGGATCACCACTTCGACCATCATCATGGGCTCAAGGATAATCGGTTTGCTGCGCCTGGCCGCTTCCTTAAAAGCCATGGAACCGGCAATCTTAAAAGCGATCTCGGAAGAATCCACATCATGATAGGATCCGTCAAAAAGCGTGGCTCGGACATCGATCACCGGATAGCCAGCGCTAACCCCGGTGGTCAGGGCTTCTTTAACGCCCGCTTCCACGGCCGGGATATATTCCCGGGGAATAGATCCGCCAACAATTTTATTTACAAACTCAAATCCCTTGCCCGCTTCCATCGGTTCAACCTTCAACCAAACATGACCGTACTGACCGCGACCGCCGGTCTGGCGAATAAATTTTCCCTCCGCTTCCGCTTCGGCTTTAATCGTTTCTTTATAAGCGACCTGCGGTTTTCCTACATTCGCCTCCACTTTAAATTCACGTAAAAGTCGGTCAACAATAATCTCCAGATGCAACTCTCCCATCCCGGAGATAATGGTCTGACCGGTTTCCGGATCTCCCTTAACCCTGAAAGTGGGATCCTCCTCCGCCAGTCTACCCAGGGCGATCCCCAACTTTTCCTGATCAGCATTGGTCTTGGGTTCGATGGCTACGAAAATAACCGGCTCCGGGAAATGCATGGATTCAAGAATAATCGGCTTTTCGTTGGCACAAAGCGTATCGCCGGTAGAGGTATCTTTTAATCCTACGGCGGCCGCGATGTCACCGGCACGGACCGTTTCCATCTCTTCCCGTTTATTGGCATGCATTTGCAGGATCCTGCTGATGCGCTCTCTTTTATCTTTCACCGAATTATAAAGATAAGAGCCGGAATTCAGCACCCCTGAATAAACCCGGAAATAGGTGAGCCGCCCCACATGAGGATCGGACATAATCTTAAAAGCTAGAGCGGCAAACGGCTCTTCGTCCTTTGGTTCACGGCTCTCTTCCTCTCCCGATATTGGGTTTAAGCCGCTGACCGCCTTTTTATCCGCCGGTGAGGGGAGAAAATCGACAATCGCATCCAGCAGCGGTTGCACACCACGATTCTTGAAAGAAGAACCACATACAACTGGAATGATTTTGGCCAAGATGGTTAATTTCCTGATACCGGCCTTGATTTCTTCTTTGGTGAGCATTTTCCCTGCCAGGTACTTTTCCAGCAACTGGTCATCGGCTTCCGCCGCCGCTTCCACCAATTTATCATGATAGATCTTGGCCTCTTTCTCCAGCTCGGTGGGAATGGGTTTACGCACAAATTTTATGCCCAATTCATCTTCATAAACAATGGCATCCATCTCGATCAGATCGATTACCCCCACAAAGCTATCTTCCGCTCCGATAGGGATCTGTAAAACAACCGGCTGGGCCAATAACCTTTCCTTTATCTGTTTAACCACCCGGAAAAAATCCGAACCGACCCGGTCCATTTTATTGATATAGGCAATTCTGGGAACCCCGTAACGGGTAGCCTGCCGCCAGACCGTCTCCGACTGGGGCTGTACACCACCCACACAGCAAAAGATCACCACCACCCCATCTAAAACCCTGAGAGATCTTTCTACCTCCACCGTAAAATCAACGTGTCCGGGAGTATCAATGATATTGATACGATAATCTTTCCAGGTAGTGGTGGTGGCGGCAGAGGTAATAGTAATACCGCGTTCCCGCTCCTGGACCATCCAATCCATGGTAGCGGTCCCTTCATCTACATCACCGATACGATGCAACCTTCCACTGTAAAAAAGCACCCGCTCGGTGGTAGTCGTTTTACCGGCATCAATATGCGCGGCAAAACCTATATTTCTATAATCTTCGATCGGATTTTCTCTTGTCATTTTTTACCATCTAAAATGGGCGAAAGCCCTATTGGCATCCGCCGTTTTATGTAAATCTTCCCTCTTTTTAACCGCTCCGCCAACACGATTATAAGCATCCATCAGCTCGGCGGATAAATTCTCAATCATCGATTTACCGTTTCTACCCCGCGCCACATCCAGCAGCCATTTCATGGCCAGCGCCTGACCGCGGGCCCGGGTAACTTCGATCGGAATCTGGTAGGTCGCGCCTCCCACCCGGCGTGCTTTAACTTCCAGGAAGGGGGTCGCATTATCAATCGCTTTATTAAAAACTTCTAACGGATCCTTGTTCAGCTTTTTACCAATTTCTTCCAGCGCAACGTAAACAATTTTTTCGGCTTTACTTTTTTTCCCCTGGGTTAAAAGGCGATTGATAAACTTTTGCACCAGCACACTGGCGTAAACCGCATCCGCAGGAATTTTTCTTTTTGGGATCTTTCCGTATCTAGGCACCGGCCCCTCCTTTTGTCTTGACTAACTTTGCCCCATATCTGGATCGGCTCTGTTTTCTTCCTTCAACTCCCTGGGTATCCAAAGTACCCCGGACGATGTGATATCTCACTCCCGGCAAGTCTTTGACGCGCCCGCCGCGTACCAAGACCACCGAGTGCTCCTGCAGATTATGCCCGACACCCGGGATATAAGCGGTAACTTCTACCCCCGAGGTCAGCCTGACCCTTGCCACCTTGCGTAAAGCGGAATTTGGTTTCTTGGGAGTAGTGGTGTAGACGCGCACACAAACCCCTCGCCGCACCGGGCAGCGTCGCAGCGCCGGAGCCTTGCTTTTGTAACTTTTTTTCTTACGTGCATTTTTCACTAGCTGATTAATGGTTGGCATCTTAGGCTTTCTCCTCTTCTGCTTTGACGGCGACTTCCAGTTGGCCCATAAAACCGGTGGTCGGAACCAGTTCCACCCAGCGGTAATCGACAAAACCGGTCCCGGCCGGGATCGGTTTTCCAATGATAACATTTTCTTTTAAGCCGTACATTTCGTCGATCTTGCCATTGACCGCCGCGTCGGTTAAAACGCGGGCGGTTTCCTGGAAGGAGGCGGCAGAAATAAAGCTTTCCGTAGTCAAGGAAGCTTTGGTTATTCCCAGCAGCACCTCGGTCGCTTCCGCATTTTCTCCCTTATTCTTCTCATTAAGCTCTTCTAATGCCTTTTTGTCTACTAATTCACCCGGCAGCAAGATCGTGTCACCCGGAAGGACGATGCGCACTTTCTTCGTCATCTGCCTGACAATTACCTCAATGTGCTTGTCCGCGATGGTAACGCCCTGTGCACGGTAAATCTTTTGAACTTCATCTAATAAAAAGCCCTGTACCGCCGAAACCCCGAGGATGCGTAAAACATCATGCGGATTAACCGTTCCTTCGGTTAACTGCATTCCCTTGTGAATTTTGTCGTGAGTAATGACCCGCAATCTAACTTCATAGGGCACCAAATACTCTTTCTTTTCTCCCTTTAATCCTAAAACGGTGACCGCCCGCGCCCCTTCGCTTTCTCGGACCTCAACCGTACCATCGAGATCAGAAAGGATGGCCGGCTCCTTCGGCCTTCTTCCTTCAAAGAGCTCTTCGACTTTAGGCAGACCCTGAATAATGTCGCGGGTTTTGCTGGGATCCCGCCGAATGGATTCGACCCGGGCAATGACATCATAGTTTTCAATCTCGCTTTCATCATCGATAAAGACTCTCGAACCGGCAATGATGGTGTAGCTTTCACCCGGGGCTAACACAATCGTGTCTCCCTTAGCCTTAATTACCACGCCGGAGACCTTGCAGATCAGTCCGCTGGCCATTTCTTCGCCGGCCTTTACTTTATCCCCGAATTTCACAAAGAGCTGCGTTCCCTTTGGTACGTCATATTCTTTTTTCACTTTGGGATTATAAACAAAAATCTCACCGTCGCGTTTAGCAATTTTTTCTTTACGGCGCTCCGAGACCGACAGATCAATATACATGGTTCTGCCAGCGGTGCTGGAAATTACATATTCGTAAGTCGGGTCGTAATCGGCAATGATTTCACCGGCGTCCACTTTTTGTCCTTCTTTTACCCTTAGCGTAGCGCCCACCGGCATAGGATATTCTTCTTTTTTATCTCTTATTTTTACATAGATGGTCGAGCTGCGTGTGATCATCCGTTGCTTATCGCCAAATTCATCATGGATTTCCTTGATTTCAACCCCTTCCGCAAAACTGATCGCCCCGCCATGCTTGGTTTTTATCGGAATTTTCGCGGCTTTGTGCAAAGCAACACCGCCGATATGGAAGGTTCTCATGGTTAGCTGAGTTCCCGGCTCACCGATCGATTGGGCGGCGATAATTCCCACCGCCTCACCAATATTAGCGGGACGTAAACTTGACAGATCCATTCCGTAACATTTCTGGCAAAGCCCGCGTTTGGTCTTGCAGGAAAGCACCGAGCGCACCTCTACCCTTTCAATCCCGGCATCGTAAATGGCCTTGGCCGTATCGGTATCAAAAACTTCTCCCGCTTTCGCCAGGGTTTTCCCGGAAAGCGGATCCACCACATTTCTGACCGGGGCACGATTCAGCAAACGCTGCCAGAGCGGGACCATTTCCTCATAGCCCTCTCGCACCGTGGCGAGTTCAATCCCTTCTTTGGTGCCGCAGTCCTCTTCGGTAATCATGACATCCTGCGCCACATCTACCAGGCGCCGGGTTAAATATCCGGAATCAGCGGTGCGCAGAGCGGTATCCACCAGACCCTTGCGGGCGCCGTAAGAAGAGATAAAATATTCGGTGACATTTAAGCCTTCCTTAAAATTGGTTTTGATCGGGATATCAATAATATTACCGGAGGGATCGGCCATCAATCCGCGAATGCCGGCGAGCTGACGAACCTGCTGCACGTTGCCGCGCGCCCCAGAAAAGGCCATCATATAAACGGAATTTAATTTATCAAATTCCTTAAGCATCAGGGCGGTGACTTCTTCAGTGACCGCGCTCCAGATATCCAGGGAACGGATAAATTTTTCTTTAGCGGAAAGGGTTTCCGCCCTGAAATGTCTTTCGAGATCAGCAATCTGCTGGGTAGCTTTATCCACAATTTCTTTTTTCCTGGAGGGGACCACCAGGTCCTCAATGGCGATGGAAACGCCCGCCAGCGTCGCATACTTGAATCCCAGCCGTTTAATTTCATCTGCGATTTCTGCGGTAACGGCGCTGCCGTAGCGATGGTAACAGTCGATAATCAACGCCTCCAGCTCTTTCTTCCCCAGCAGCTTATTGATATAATCATAATCTTCAGTGATGCCATGTTTATGCAGTACCCGATTTAAGGTGTAGTTAAATTTGATGCGACCGACGGTGGTATCCAGCATTTGTCCTTCGCGTCTCACTTTTATTTTGGCATGCAGATGGACCTCGTCCAGGTCATTGGCGATCATCGCATCCCAGTCATTGGCAAAAATCATATCTTTCCCCAGCAGCTGCTGTTCGTCCTCTACCGTCATATAATAGGTTCCCAAAACCATATCCTGGGTAGGAGTAACAACCGGACGACCGGAAGCGGGAGAGAGCAGATTGTTGGAAGCCAGCATTAAGATCCGCGATTCGACCTGTGCTTCATAAAGTAAGGGCACATGCACCGCCATCTGGTCCCCGTCGAAATCGGCGTTGAAGGCCGGACAGACCAGAGGATGAATCTGGATCGCTTTCCCTTCCACCAACACCGGTTCAAACGCCTGGATACCCAGCCGGTGCAGGGTGGGAGCACGATTCAGCAAAACCGGATGTCCCTTGATCACTTCTTCCAAAATATCCCAGACCATGATTTCCTTTCTCTCAATCATTTTTTTGGCCGACTTGACATTTTGGGCGAAGCCGCGATCTACCAGTTTGCGGATAACGAAGGGCTTAAAGAGCTCCAGCGCCATCTCTTTCGGCAAACCGCACTGATGCAGCTTTAAGTTGGGACCGACCACGATTACGGAACGGCCGGAATAGTCGGCGCGTTTTCCCAGGAGGTTCTGACGGAAGCGGCCCTGTTTCCCTTCGATGATATCCGTTAGGGATTTGAGCGGACGTCCGGTCGAACCGGTTACGGCACGTTTGCGCCGCCCGTTGTCAATCAGCACATCCACCGATTCTTGGAGCATTCGTTTTTCATTGCGGATGATCATATCCGGCGCACCCATGTTAATCATCTTCTTCAAGCGGTTGTTGCGATTAATGACGCGACGATAAAGGTCATTCAGGTCTGAAGTGGCGAAGCGGCCTCCCTCCAGCTGCACCATGGGACGCAGATCGGGAGGGATCACCGGCAGCGCGTCAACGATCATCCACTCCGGGCGATTCTTGGATTTCTGGAAAGCCTCTGCCACTCGCAGCCGCTTGATGATTTTCAAGCGTTTTGTGCCCGTGGAGGTTTTCAACTCTCTCCTTAATTTAGTGGCCATAGCATCCAAATCGATGCGGGAAAGCAGCTCGCGTACCGCGCGGGCGCCGGTCTCAGCTTTAAATTTGTTAGCATGCTTTTCCAGTGCTTCCTGATAATCCGATTCGCGCAGGACCTGGCCGACGTGCATTTTCTTGATATCGGCGGCAGCTTCGGTCACAATGAAAGCATCATAATAAACCACTTCTTCCAGCGCACGGGTGGTGATATCCAGCAGTAAACTCATGTATCCGGGAACACCGCGCAAAAACCAGATATGGGCCACCGGTTCAACCAGCTTGATGTGTCCCATTCTCTCCCGACGAACACGGGAAGTGGTAACTTCCACACCGCAACGTTCGCAGATGATACCGCGGTAACGGACCCGACGGTATTTCCCGCAGTGACACTCCCAGTCTTTTACCGGGCCAAAGATCTTTTCGTCAAAAAGACCGCGTCGTTCCGGTTTGAAGGTGCGATAGTTGATCGTCTCCGGCTTCTCTACTTCACCGTGCGACCAGTTCAAAATCTGCTGCGGTGATGCCAGCCCGATGCGCAGATGGCTAAAATCTTTCTCTTCCTTTTTAGCGAACGGCAAGATTCATCCTCCCTCTCCTTTTACCTTCTCCCTCAAAAATGTTGTGTCCCTTCGTGGTTCTTTCTTCCTCATCAATATTTATTTCTTTTCCCTCTTTGGTGAGGGTACGAATGTCCAGACAGAGACTGCGTAACTCCTTGATTAAAACCTTGAAGGATTCAGGAATGCCGGGTTTGCCCATGGCTTTTCCCTTGATGATCGCTTCATAAACCCGCGAGCGCCCCACCACATCATCCGACTTGACCGTGAGTAATTCTTGCAGGGTATGCGCCGCGCCGTAAGCCTCCAGCGCCCAGACTTCCATTTCACCAAAGCGCTGACCGCCAAATTGCGCTTTACCGCCCAGGGGTTGCTGAGTGATCAGTGAGTAGGGTCCGGTGGAGCGGGCGTGCATTTTATCGTCCACCAGGTGAATAAGCTTCATAATATAACTGTAACCCACGGCAATTTTTCTGCCAAAGGGCCGACCGGTTCTTCCGTCCCGCAATTCCACCTTGCCGCTGATATCCAGCCAGGAAACCTTGGCTTGCTGGCAGGCTTTTTCCAGCTCGTTTTCAACAATTTTGATGGAGGCGTCATCTTCCAGCGCTTCATCAAAGGGCGCAAGCTCATATTTGCGCCCTTGCAATTGACCGGCGTGGCCGAGCAATAATTCAAAGATCTGTCCAATATTCATACGGGAGGGGACTCCGAGGGGATTCAGAATTACATCCACCGGTGTCCCATCCGGCATGTAGGGCATGTCTTCTTCCGGCAATATCTTTGAGACTACTCCTTTATTACCATGCCTGCCCGCCAGTTTATCACCAATGCTGACTTTGCGTAATTGCGCCAGGTAAACTCTGATCAGCTCGTGCACTCCAGGGGGAAGCTCATCTCCCTTTTCACGCGCGAAGGTTCTCACCGCGATTACCACCCCTCCCTCGCCCGGGGGCACGCGCAGCGAAGTATCACGCATATCTCTGGCTTTATCGCCAAAGATGGCGCGCAGTAATTTTTCTTCTGCCGGTAATTCTGTTTCTCCCTTGGGTGTGACCTTACCCACCAAGATATCACCCGGTCCCACTTCCGATCCGGCCACGACCACGCCTCGCTCATCCAGTCTGGCCAGCGCTTCCTCTCCCACATTGGGAATCTCGCGCGTAATTTCCTCCATCCCCAGTTTGGTAGCACGCACTTCAACTTCCAGGCGTTGGATATGGACAGTAGTAAAGAGATCCTGTTTAACTAATTTTTCGGAAAGGATGATGGCGTCTTCATAGTTATAACCTTCCCAGGGCATCATCGCTATTAGCACGTTTCGGCCCAGCGCCAGCTCCCCTTGCGCGGTGGCGGAACCATCGGCCAGGACATCATCTTTCTTAACATGCTCTCCCACCCTGACCAGGGGTCGCTGATGGACCAGTGTATCCTGGTTGCTGCGACCGAAGGTGATTAACTTATAAACATCTTTTTTATCATTGGAACGTAAAACCACGATCTCGGTGGCATCAACTTTTACCACTTTTCCCGGATTTTCTGCCTTAACCAGCGTTCCCGAGTCATTGGCCACTTTACCTTCCAGCCCGGTTCCAACAATCGGTGATTCGGGACGCAAAAGCGGCACCGATTGACGCTGCATGTTTGCCCCCATCAGGGCCCGGTTGGCATCGTTATGCTCAAGGAAAGGGATCATGGCGGTGGAAATACCCACGATCTGTTCCGCTGCCACTCCCATATAATTAACTTCCTGGCTGGGAGCAAAAATGAATTCACGTTTGTAACGGACCGCTACTTGCTCTTCCGCGATCTTTCCTTTTTCATTTACCCGCATATCCGAAGAAGCAATTTTATAAAGGTCTTCAATGTCCGCGGAAAGATATTCGATCTTGTCCGTGACTAAGCCTTTTTCAACTTTACGATAGGGGGTTTCAATAAAACCAAATGCATTTACCCGCGCATGGGTGGCCAGAGAAGCGATCAAACCGGCGTTGGGTCCTTCCGGGGTTTCGATCGGGCAAACCCTTCCGTAATGGGAAGGATGAATATCACGCACCTCAAACCCCGCTCTTTCCCGGCTGAGCCCGCCTGGCCCCAGTGCGGAAAGACGACGTTTATGCGTTAACTCTGCCAGGGGATTGGTCTGGTCCATGAACTGCGAAAGTTGGCTGGAGCCAAAAAATTCTTTGATCACCGCCTGCAAGGGCCGGATATTGATGAGCTGGCTGGGGGTCACCGCTTCGTCGCCCCTGACCATCATTTGTTCTTTAATTAATCTTTCGATCCGCGCAAAACCAATGCGAATCTGACGTTGCAACAGCTCGCCTACCGCCCGCACCCTGCGATTCCCCAGGTGATCAATATCGTCGGCGATCCCCTGGCCAGAATTTAATCCTACCAGGTAACGCACCATTCCCAAAATGTCTTGTTTGGTCAGGGTGGTTTTTTCATCTTCGACATTAATCCCCAGTTTTCGATTCATTTTGTAACGACCGACCCGCCCTAAATCATAGCGACGGGAATTAAAGAACAAATTATTCAGGTAGACCTGCGCCCCTTCCTGGGTAACCGGATCGCCCGGCCGCAGTTTTTTATAAACTTCAATTAAGGCCTCTTCCTTAGGAAGAATCGGACAGTCTTTCAGCGACCGGCGCCGGAATTCGCCTTCGGGCAGCGCGCTTAAAACCTCTTTTTCTTCGCAGCCAATGGCTGAAAGGAACATGGTGATCGGGATCTTGCGGGTGCGGTTGATACGGGTTGAAATCGCTCCCGAAGCGTCGGTCTCAACTTCCAGCCAGGCCCCGCGGTCGGGAATGACCGTCGAATAATAATAGATCTTGCCGGTGCGCTCGATACGCTTGGCTTCACGAAAATAAACTCCGGGTGACCTTACCAGCTGGGAAACGACCACGCGCTCTGCGCCATTAATAATGAAAGTCCCCCGCTCGGTCATGATCGGCAGATCGCCGATAAATACTTCCTGCGATTTTACTTCCTTATTTTTCTTGTTGAGCAGCCTTACCTCAACCTTGAGCGGCATGGCAAAAGTGGTTTCGCGAATGAGACAATCCTGGGCGGAATATTTTGGCTTGCCCAGGCTTAGCTTGCCGGTAAAGGATAACTCCAGGTTGCCTTCATATCCCTTGATCGGAGAAATTAGCCTGAGTTCTTCCGGCAAACCCACTTCTAAAAACCAGCGAAAAGAAGCCCGTTGCAGCTCCAGTAAGTCTGGCGGCAGAACCCTGGCTCTTCGCTGTTTCGCTGCGACTAAATTAATTCTTTCCGGCATTACTTAATTTCTACCTTTGCTCCTTCGGCTTCCAGCTTTTTCTTGATCTCCTCGGCTTCTTCTTTTTTCACTCCCTGCTTAACCGGTTTGGGAGCGTTATCAACCAGGTCTTTGGCTTCTTTTAAACCCAGTCCGGTCACTTCGCGGAGAACTTTCAGGACCTGGATCTTCTTATCTCCGGTTACAGTTAAAACCACATCGAATTCTTCTTTCACCGCGACGGCTTCACCGGCGGCAGCTCCGCCAGCCATCCCCATCATTACCGGAGCGGCGGCGGAAACGCCAAACTTTTCTTCCAGTTTCTTGACCAGATCCGCCAGTTCCAGCACCGTCATCCCCTCGACTGAAGTTATCACATCCTCTACCTTTGCCATGTCTTATCCCTCCTTCTCTTTCTTCTCTTTAACCGCGCTCAGCGCATAAACTAATTTGCGCATCGGTCCCGCTAAAACATTCACCAAACCATAAAGCGGCGCTTTAAATCCGCCCACCACTTTAGCGATCAATATTTCTCTGGAAGGAAGTTTGGCCAGCTCCTGAATTTTGGAGGATTCGACCAGGGACTTCTCTACGATCCCGGCACGGATCGTCCCTTTTTCGATCTCTTTGAGAAAATTGACCAGGGTCTTCACCGAAGTCACCGCATCGGCATAGCCAAAGAGTACCGCGGTGGTCCCCTGCAGGTGTCCCTTTAATTCCGGAAAACCAGCGGCTTCTGCGGCCTTCACCAAAAGCGTGTTTTTCGCAACTTTATATTCCGAGTTTTCGGTCTTCAGCTTTTTCCGCAGCGCGGTGATTTCTTTAACGGTAAATCCCCGGTAATCGGTAAGGATCATGAGCTTGGCGGTAGCCATTTTATCTTTCAGCTCAACCACCTTTTGTTTTTTATTTTCTTTCACTTTAGTTGTCATCATTCGCTCCGCATCGCCATTTCCTGCGCCACTTTAGGATCGATCTTAACCCCCGGCCCCATGGTGGAAGAAACGGTAATGGATTCAACATAAACACCCTTCGTGCCTGACGGTTTAACGTGCAGGATCGCTTCCAAGGTGGCATGGAAATTTTTTGCCAGAGCGTCGGCTCCAAAAGAAGCCTTACCCAAAACACTATGCAGGGCGCCCCCTTTATCCATCTTAAACTCGGTTTTACCCGCCTTAAATTCTTTTACCGCTTTTTCAATTTCAAAAGTGACCGTACCCGCTTTAGGATTGGGCATCAGCCCCTTGGTCCCCAAGATCTTTCCCAGTTTTCCCACCGCCGCCATCATATCCGGCGTGGCAATGACCACTTCAAAATCCAAAAAACCGTTTTGGATCTTCTGGATCAGGTCATCGCCCCCCACCACATCCGCCCCCGCCTTCTCTGCTTCCAGGACCTTTTCCGGTTTAGCGATCACCGCCACTTTTTTGGTTTTACCTGAACCGGCAGGCAGCATCACCGTTCCCCGCACCGCCACCTTTTTGGCATCCACTCCCAACTTCATGGCCACATCTACCGTTTCATCGAATTTGGTGCGAGCGGTCTGCTTAACCAGCGCCAGCGCTTCGTTGACCGAATACAATTTCTGACGGTCGACCAGCTTTGCTTTTTCCTGATATTTTTTACCGTTGCTCATCTTACTCCACCACCACGCCCATGCTGCGCGCCGACCCTTCGATAATTTTCATGGCGGCTTCGATGTCATTGGCGTTGAGGTCGGGTAGCTTCAGCTGCGCGATCTCACGGATCTTGTCCCGGGAAACCTTGCCGACTTTAATACGATTGGGCTCGCCCGAACCTTTTTCAATCCCGGCAGCTTTCCGCAACAGGTCTCCCGCCGGCGGGGTCTTCATAATAAAGGTAAAGGAGCGATCCTTGAAAATTGAGATCTCGACCGGGATAATCATGTCGCCCTTGTCTTTGGTGGCGGCATTATATTGCTTGCAGAATTCCATAATATTGATACCATGCTGACCCAGGGCCGGGCCGATGGGTGGGGCCGGATTCGCCGCTCCCGCCTTGATCTGTAATTTAACCTTGGTTAGTAATTCTTTTTTTGCCATGTTTAAACTATTTTCTGTGCGTGTTCAAAATTTACCTCAACCGGTGTATCGCGCCCGAAAATGTTAATGAGGACTTTCAGTTTTCCCTTTTCAGGGTTAACCTCATCCACCGTTCCGGTGTAACCGCGGAAGGGACCGGAAATAACCCTGACCCCCTCCCCTTTTTCAAAGGTGATCTCCAGCTTTTCTTCCTTGCCCAGTTGTTTGAGCACCCTTTGCATTTCTTTTTCCGAAACCGGGGTGGGCTTTACTTTGGTGCCGATAAAGCGCGCCACGCCTGTGGTTTCACGGATCAGATACCAGGACTCTTCATCCAGGATCATCTCCAGGAAGACATATCCCGGAAACATTTTCTTGATCTTTTTCAGCCGTTTCCCGCCCTTGATTTCGACTATTTCTTCCATCGGGACCAGCACCTGAAAAACTTTATTCTTCAGGCTTTTTATCTCGATGGTCTGTTCGATCGCCATCTTAACCTTGTCTTCCTGCCCGGTAAGCGCCTGGATCACAAACCACTTCTTATCGCCGACGACTGGCTTTTCTTCCACAGCCGTTGGCTCACCCTCTGCTTCCTCAACCTTTTCCTCCACCACCGCTGGTTTTGGTACCACCTCGGTCACCATTTCGGTTTCCGGTGAAAATTCCACCTTAACCTCCACCGGGGTTTCCGCAGGCGGTGCGACGGTCGGGCTTAGCTCTTCGCTCTTACCTTCAGACTCGGTTGGTAAATTTTCAAGTTTCTCTTCCATAATAAGGCTATTTAACTAACAATTTAAAAACTCTTGCAAAAACAAAATCCACCAGCATCACATACAATCCCGAAGCCACCACAATCAACAAAACGACGGACGTCGCCACCGTCACATAGCGACGGACCGGCCAGGTTACCCTTTTTACCTCCGACCGGGTTTCCTTTAAAAACTTGGTGACCCCCGCCAGCCTCTCTTTCATCGCTTTTCAACAAACGGGAGTGGGAGGATTCGAACCCCCAGTCCTGGTTTTGGAGACCAGTGGTTTGCCCTTAACCGACACTCCCACTCACGTCTTTCAATTTTCATTTCTCTTCTTTATGTTTAGTTGCCTTGCGGCACGATCGGCAATATTTGTTGCGCTCCAGTCTTTCCTTGGTGTTCTTTTTGTTTTTCGTTGTTGTATAGTTCTTCCTCTTACAAACGGGACAAACTAAAGTTATAATTTCTTGCATAAAAAAACTTTCGAGGGCGCAAAATACTCCCCCTACCAAATCCCAAATATTTTTGGCGAAATTAAACCCTTTTTTGCATTGCCCCAACGCGAGGCAAACAAAGGGTCATTTTACATCATTTGGGAAAAACTTGTCAAGGGGTTATTTTTAAAGCAGGAAGTAGCGGACAAACAGCATATTATAGTAGCGGTTAAAACCGCTGGAGAGAAGCATGGTTTCACCGGACAAGCCAATTAATAAGGGTGTCGATAGCAGTTCGGCATCGATCGAGGCTTCGTAATCAAAAAGCTGGGTGGGTTGGCCCAATATAGAAGAGGTCAGTGTAGCTCGCACCAGAGGCAGTGAATAGAAAGCGCGCGCCAGAATGTTACGATCAAAGGCCTTGAGGGCGGTCACTACTCCAACATTGAAGCCGGTAAAGCTGGTGGGCGCGGTCTGATTGTTGAGATTGATATATTTCGCGCCCAGCAGCAGTTTTCCACTAAGGCCATAGAATTGGACGATGGGATAAATTGAATTTAACTCGAGTTCATAGCGGTTTTCGTTAACGATGCCGCCGGCGATAGTTCCTCCTGAAGGCACCAAATAATTTATACGATTAAACCCGTATTTTCCGGTCACTTCATAATTGCCGGAAATTTTCCAGACATCGAAAGTATTTCCGTAAGAGGCGGAGCCGTTGAATCCCAGCCAGTTATTGGTTGCCGAAGCGCTTTCGTTAATATTCCCCCACCCCCCGGAAAAGAAAGCCACGGGTTTGGAGGTGATCTTCACCGCTTTTTCTACACGCGAGGGGAAAACCGGCCCCACATAAACCTTATATTTTTTCTGGAGCGCGATCATTTTATCCTGGGGGATTGAAGTGATGGCTGCTTCACAGGCCTGGATTAATCTGGTCCCGGCGGCGGCGATATCAAAACGCGTAACTGGTTTGTCTCCTTTAAAGACCAGCTTCTTTTTTTCAACAGAAGCGCTAAGGATTTTAAAATGCAGCAAAAGCTTAATATCCGGCATCGCCCAGTGTTTTGCCTTTACATCATTAAGGGTAACGGCTTCCGGGCTAGGCAGGCTAAGTTCATATTTGTTGTATACCGTTTTTAATGTTTTCCCAAGGGCGCTGACCAATTCGTAGCGGGTGACCGGCTTGTTTGAAGGGGAAATATTTTGGGAAAGCGGGATACGATATTTTCTCTGTAGATAGGCCAATGATTTGGAAAGAATGCCTGCCAGGTCAGACCGTGCAATCTTTTTATCTCCTTTGAAGGTATTATCGGGATAACCGGACATGGCTTCATAATCCAGAACCATGGCTTTCACATAAGCATAGGAAGGATGTTTTGCGGTTACGTCCTTAAATTTGATCTCTTTTACCACAACCACTTCACGCGTAGCCGGCTTGGTGATTACTTTGGGGGCAGGTTTAGCCTTGGCCTTCGCCTTGACTTTAACGGTTGCTTTGATTTTAGTCTTAGCTTTGTGAATGACTTTCTTTTTCGCCGGCTTGACCGCGCCAAAAACAGGAAGGGCGAGCGCCAGCACTATAAACAAAACAATAAATCTATTAAGAAGTTTATTCGTTATCACCATTTATTATCCGTTTCCAAATTCTCTGATACTCTGATCCCCTGATCTTCTGATAATCTGACCAGAACCCACCCTCCCACCCAACCCCTTTTGGGAGAAGGATGGGAGAGCAGATAAATCTAAAATATTACTGCCTGGTTATAAGTGTTCGGCGGAGGAACCGTATACGCCGCGTCACTTAACTGGTTATTTGATAAATCCGTGACACCTGCTATAGATAGCGTAACAACAGCGCCCGTAGTAGCTATTGGATTGGTAAATGTTAGTTCAACAACTGTATACCCGTTACTATTATAAACAATTGTTGCAGAAGCCGCCGCTACAGCACCTATCGTATATTTTGAGGCATCCGTTAGGTTCGAAAGATTCATTGGCTCAGTAAATATTAAATAGCAACCCTTATCTTGTAATGGGTTTACATCAGGCAGAACAAAAGTGTGATATTTTGGCAGTGCCCCAGTGGTATTCATTATCGCCACCAAACTAGGTGCTGCTGGATTTCTATATGCGTTTGAAAATAGAATGGGCCGCACCGAATCTCTAAAAGCTGAGCTGACAACTCCCGTCCCTTCTCCATCACCATTGAAAGCAATCACCTTAAAATAAACCGGATCAGTGACAAATGCTAATTCACGAATACAATCGGCATTGTATGGTGCGTTAGGGCCATAGAGCAATTGATTAACAGAGTTTATAGTTGGTATAGCAATATTAGTTGTGTACACAGTTGAAAACCCATACCATGGGCCCGTACTCGATGTGCTTGCGTATACCTTATATCCACTAATACTAATTAATCCAGAGGGAGCTAACCAAGAAAGGTTAACATTACCTCCTGAGATAGCATCACTGTAATCAATCGTCGTTTTTCCATTCACAGTTACTAGCAATCCTGTCGGCGCGCCTGGAACTCCACCGGATGCGGTGCGAAAATAATTATTTGCAGAAGTCTGGTTGTAAATCGCATTGGTTAAACCACCACTATTAGTATTTATGGGTGCAGCTACTAATGTATCCAACAGATTGCCAGCCAGATCTTTCGCAAGAGTGCCAGGATCAATTTGTAAACGATATGTTTGGTTAGACGCCAACGCTCCGAGAGTTGTTATATACATTATTTTAGAATCCGCTGACCAGGTTGCAGAAAGAGTTTGTGTATCACCAATCGTAAAGGTGCGAATTCCCGTACAGGTTAAACTTGGCCTAACTGAAGACTGATCCATGGCTTCATCAAAAACCACCGTAAAAGTTTTAGCCACGGCTTCAATGGTTGTGCCCGGCACAGGAGAAATAGAAAGGACTACCGGACGATTGCTCAATGTAATATCTTGCGTGAGGATCGAATTATCGGGAACCGGGCTGCCGACCATCGAACCAAAATTTAAGTTGTTTGTCATCGTCCGTTGATAACCCTCTTTGGTGGCGACAATATTATAGCCCTGGCTACCGCTCCCCGTATTGTTTGACGGCAGATTTGCGAAACTGTATTCCCCGTTAGCATTAGTTGTCGTAGTTCGACTTACTGAATCTCCACTTAAAAATAATACAACCCCTGCGACCGGGTTATCCATTATAGTCCCGGATTGATTTAAAGCATAAACCGTTCCTCTAATCACCAGCCCACTCGGTTGGTTGCTGGAGGTCTGTATCTGCGGCGTCTGCGTACCGCACCCGACGGCTAAAAATCCTACGATCAATGAACCGATAACCAACAACGAAAAAACTTTTATCTTACTTAACATTTTATTCTCCTCCTTATTTATTTTTAAACCTTCTGAATTCGCAATCTTTAACTTCCCAAGATCACCTCCTGGATTTAACTAAATAAAATCCGAAAACAATGATATTGTAGACCCATGGATTTATTTGTCAAGTGATTCATAGTTCTAACGCGAAAAGTTTGATAGTTTATTGATTTATAATGGGGTTTTTAGATAACTTATTGCTTAAAATAATCTCGGATTCTCTCGAATTGAGTTATCGCGAATCACTCTAATTACCCATTTCTCTAATCTTGCGAATGATCGCTAAAAAACACGAATTCTATTGGATTAATTGATATCAGAGTTAATTAGAATTGATTAGAGTCATTTGTGATAGGGCCATTCGCGTTATTGGCGATAACTTTATTAGCAAGAATAAGCGATAACGTTAGAACCAAAAATCAAGCAACAAGTTAAAACAATTAATTATCAACCAGAAAGCCGGGAGTTAAAATATTTCTTGATCCCGGTATTAAGGGAGAGGAAAACGGTGTAGCCGAAGCCACCGATAAAAGAGAGAACGAACGGCACCAGAAAATAATCGTGACATCTCCAGACATACCAGAGAGTCAGACTAAGATAAATAACAAAGAAAGATTCGATCCATACTACCAACTTTTCCGCCTCCACATACTTCTTCCCCACCCAGGAATCCCCCTTGCTTTCGATCCGGAACTTTGGTGTGCGTTTAAAATCACTGCGGATATTAAAGATCCCCTCCAGTATCGCCCGTGCGTTACTGATCGAGAGCCCCATCCACACGGACATCAACAGCATGCTGTTAAAGATCCTTTTAAAGCCGTTCTTTTCGTTCTCTTTTTGTGAAAGATTAAAAAAGATAAAGAAGGTGATGGAGGTCAGGGCAAAAAGAATAATATTCATCAGGATGATCGGCAGCGTATCTTTGTACCCCCATAAGAAAAGGGCGGGCAGGATAAAGAGCGAAGAGTAAATGACCCACAGGGTCGGCAGGTAACTGGTAAGATGGAAAGTAGCTTCGATTTTCTGCCGCAGGGGGATGGGCGCTTTCCAGATCACCGGCAATAGTTTTCGGCTGGTTTGCAAAGAGCCTTTTGCCCAGCGGAATTGCTGCGATTTGACGGCGTTGATCTCGGGCGGAAGCTCCGCCGGACATACCACCTCCGGCAGATAAAGGAATTGCCAGCCCTTCAGTTGCGCACGGAAGCTTAAATCCATATCTTCGGTCAAGGTATCGTGCTGCCACCCGCCGGCTTCCAGGATGCAGCTTTTGCGCCAGACCCCGGCTGTGCCGTTGAAATTAAAAAATAGCCCGCTGCGGTTACGGGCGATATGCTCCACTACAAAGTGTGAGTCGAGCAGGATCGCCAGCATACGGGTCAGGAGTGAATAGCCGCGATTGATATGACCCCAGCGGGTCTGCACCATCCCGATCCTGGGCTGGTTAAAGTGCGGGATGATTTTCTTTAAAAAGTCGGGGGGCGGGATAAAATCGGCATCAAAGATGGCAATGAACTCTCCGGCGGCGGTCTTTAAACCATTTTCCAGGGCACCAGCCTTGAAACCCTCCCGATTGACGCGATGGACATACTGGACATTGCACCCCTTTTCTCGCCACTCATGGGATTTTTCCTCAAGCACAGCCCTGGTTTCATCGGTGGAATCATCCAGCACCTGGATTTCCAGCGCCTCGCGCGGATAATCGAAAGAACAAACCGCTCCTAATACACGCTCCGCCACATAACGTTCATTATAAATAGGGAGCTGGACGGTGACCTTAGGATAATCTTTAAGGGGATTGACTACCGGTGATTTTTGTTTAGCAACTCGCAGATAGCGAAAAATAAGGAGGTAACGGTGCAAACCATTTAAAATCAACAATAAAGTGGAAAAGACAAAAGCGGAAAGAATTACAAATTTAACTGTATCTAAGAGTATTGTTTGCATAGGTTAGGTATGAAAACAGGTATTATACTCCAAACCCGGCCCGCTTTGCAAGTCTAAACTATGCGAATAACGTTAGAAATCTTCTCGACCACCGGGAGCTTTTTAACCACCTTTAAAGCCGCCCGCACATCCCGTTCCCGGGCGTTATGCAGCAAGATAATAATAGTAGCCAGTTTGCCAACCGTTTCTTTTTGTATCACTCCCGCAATACTCACTTTTTTTTGGGCAAAGGCCTGAGCGATACCCGCCAGCACGCCAAATTTGTCCGGCGCCTGCAAACGGATATAATAGCGGCTTTCAATTTCTCCCATTCCCCTAATTTTATAATTCCTTGGCTTTGAAGTTTGAGGTTTAAAGTTTGAATCCGCAATTTGCAGAATGTCAGAAATAATCGCCGAAGCGGTCGGTCCTCCCCCCGCCCCCTGACCGTAGAACATCAACTCTCCCACCGGCTCCCCTTTAACATAGATGGCATTAAAGTTCTCGGAAACGGAAGCCAGGGGATGCGCTTTTGGAACCAGTGCCGGGTGCACACGGATCTCAATTTCCTTGCCTACCCTTTTAGTAATGGCTAATAATTTAATCGCGTAACCGATCTCGGAGGCGTATTGAATATCTTCCCGGGTAATATTGGTAATCCCTTCGCAAAAAACCTGACGCCAATTGACTTTAGCATTAAACGCCACCGCCGCTAAAATTGCTGCTTTATAAGATGCATCAGAACCTTTAACGTCAGCGCTGGCATTGGGTTCCGCATACCCCATTTTTTTAGCTCTGGCTAATGCCTCCGCTAGTTCCATCTTTTCCTCGGCCATGCGGGTGAGGATATAATTGGTGGTACCATTCACGATGCCATAAATCTCCGAAAGGTTATTGGCGGCCAAACTCTCGCGCAGCGCCTGGATGATCGGGATTCCCCCGCCCACCGCCCCTTCAAACCTGACCTCGACCTCATTTTCTCTTGCCGCGGTTAAAATCTCATCCATGTGTTTGGCCATCAGCTCTTTGTTGGGGGTAACGACTTGCTTGCCTTGGCGGATCGCCGCCAAAATATATTTAAGCGCGGGATTAACCTGTCCCGTCGCTTCCACCACGATCGAAATTTCCGGGTCATTAATGATGGCATAAGGATCGCGGGTAAAAGCAAAGGTGGTTTTTTTCGGCTTGAGGTCACAAACCTTTTTGACTTGAAGATCAAGGCCGGAGTTTTCCAAGATGGTATCGCGGTGCTTGCGGATATTCTCCGCCACCGCCGAACCAATGTTACCGAGACCGATGATGCCGATATAAACTTTTTTCATGCTAATCAAAGAGAGAGCTGATGGATTGATTTTCGTAATTGCGCTTGATGGCCTCGGCGAGCAGCTCTGCCGTGGAAAGGACCACCAATCCCGGAAATTGTTTCTCCTTGGGGATAGGAAGGGAGTCGGTAACCACCACTTCTTTGAAATTGGCTTTTTTCATACGCTCAATGGCCGGACCGGAGAAAAGTCCATGGGTGGCAAAAACATAAATATCTTTACTGCAACCCGCCTGCAGCAACGCGTCCACTCCACTGGTAATGGTGCCGGCGGTATCGATCATATCATCGGTAATGATGACGGTCTTACCTTTAACGTCGCCTACGACATGGGTAACTTCGGATTGGTGGTGCTCGAGCCGGACCTTATGCAAAATCGCCAGTTTAGCACCGATCCGATCCGCCAGCTTCTTGGCCACTTTGGCACGGCCGGTATCCGGTGCAACCACCACCGCATCTTTTATGTTCTTCTTGATCAAATAATTCGCGAGAAGCGGCTGGGCGGTTAAGGTGTCGACCGGTATATTAAAAAATCCCTGGATTTGATCGGAGTGCAAATCCATGGAAATAATCCGATCCGCACCGGCGGTTTCTAAAAGATTGGCAACCAAGCGGGCGGAAATAGGTTCGCGAGAGGCAGCTTTGCGGTCCTGGCGGGCGTAACCAAAATGCGGGATAACGGCGGAGATCGACTTGGCCGAGGCCCGCTTCAAGGAATCGATGATGATGAAAAGCTCCATCAGGTCTTCATTGACCGCCTGGGTGCAGGTTTGTACGATGACACAGGCGTGGCCACGGATATTTTCTAAAATGCGGTCATAGATCTCCCCGGATGCGAAACGTGAGATTTTTATTTCACCGCGTTTTAATCCAAGATAACTGATGATCTTTTCGCCCAGCTCGGGGTGTGAGGTCCCGTAAAAAACTCTTAGCTCAGAATTAGCCATTAGTTATTTCTCCTTCCAGGGCCCAGCTCCTGGCGGAATTAATTTTAACACTCGCAACCCTTCCCAGCAAGTCGTTTCTGGCAGAAGCAAATTTAACGATTTTATTGGTGCGGGTGCGTCCGGAAACGCCCTCCACCAAAACCGCCTGGGTGGTCCCGACCAGTTTTTGATTTTGCAGCAGCGCTACCTCCTCCACCACCTTCATCACCTCCTGCAGCCGTTCATCCTTAACTTTTTGCGGAACGTCATCGGACAACTTTGCCGCCGCGGTGGCGGGACGGACCGAATAAGCCAGGGTATTGACCGCATCAAACCTGATCTCCTCTATTATATATAATGTACGGCGGAACTGATCATCTGTCTCTCCCGGGAAGCCTACGATCACATCTGAAGTAATTGAGACGCCCGGAATCCGCGCTCTTATCCTGTCTACCAGTTTACGATAGTAATCAATCGTGTAACCGCGATTCATTTTCTTTAATATCTCGTCGTCCCCGTGCTGGATAGGCAGATGGAAAAATTCGCAAACATTGTGAGACTCCGCAACAGTATTAATAATCTCATCCGACATATCGCGGGGATGGGAGGTCATGAAGCGGATCCAGGGTAGCGCCTCACCCACCCCGGCTTTCGCCGGTGGTCCCTGCCTGCCGGCAGGCAGGCCCCCTCTCCACTCCGTGGAGAGGGCATTATTTTCGATCATCCTCAATAAATTAGCAAAGCCGTATTTATAAGAGTTGACATTCTGGCCAAGAAGATAAATTTCTGGATGTTTTCTAAAATCTATATTTAGAATTTCGTTTATAACTTCTTCTATTGGTCGACTAGATTCACGACCGCGTACATAGGGGACAATGCAATAAGAGCAGAAGTTATCGCAGCCTTGCATAATGGTGAGGTATTTGGTTAGGCCCTCACCCTCCACTCGCTTCGCTCGTGGCCCTCCCTCTCCACTCCGTGGAGAGGGCCTTTTTTTACCTTCTCCATCAAAGATGGAGAAGGGGGACCAAAGCGAAGCTTTGGTGGATGAGGAAATAAATTCCTGCAACTTCTCGGGTTGGTTTGGAGCGATAAAAAGATCAACGTGAGGGAAAAGCTTTTTAACCTCTATTCCCGGTTCGGTGACCAAGCAGCCACATACTCCTATTCTTAATTGGGAATTATCTTCTTTTAAACTTTTAAGTGTAGAGATATACCCGGTCGCTCGATCTTCCGCGCTTTTACGGACAACACAGGTGTTGACTAAAATAATGTCCGCCTTGTCTTCATTTTCTGCCGCTTCATATCCGGCAGAACTTAATATCCCCGCCAATTTCTCCGAATCCGCCACGTTCATCTGACAGCCGTAGGTTTTAATATAATATTTCATACATTAATATGGCCCCGAGCCTGTCGAGGGGCCGTAAGTTTTGATGAAATAGGTTTGTGGCATAAACTAATTATAACATTTATGTCTGCCATGCAAAATAATTCGCACTCCAGGGATTTTTTTGTTATTATGAAGGCATGGAGATAACCTCGGCAAAGTTTATTAAGGGTCTGGTGGGACCTGACGTGTTGCTGGAAGATGGCACGCCGCAAATCGCCTTCATCGGCCGCTCCAATGTGGGAAAATCGAGCGTCATCAACGCCCTGGCGAACCAGACAGCCCTGGCCAGGACCAGCGCTATGCCCGGGCGCACCAAAGAGATAAATGTATTTTTGCTTAATCAATCTGTTTATTTGCTCGACCTGCCGGGATACGGATTTTCTAAAGCTTCGTGGGCAGTGCGGCAGCAGTTGCTCAACTTGATCGACTGGTACCTGTATAAATCGCCCTATGAACAGAAAGCTGTCTTTCTGATCATTGACGCCAAAGTCGGACCGACCGAGGGCGACCGGGAAATGCTCCAATGTTTGGAAGAACATAAAAAGAAGATCGTGATCGTGGCGAACAAAACCGACAAAATAATAAAATCGGAGTACGAAGCACGGCTGTCCGAAATTCAGGCAATGGTCGGGAAGCATAAGCTTTTCCCTTTTTCCTCGGAAAACAAAACGGGCCTAAGCGACCTGGCGGGCGCTATTTTTAACTAATGCTACAAATTAATAATCTCTCTCTGGCGTTTGGTGGCCAGCAACTCCTCGATGATATCAGTTTTAATATTCACAGCGGTGAGCGGATCGGACTGGTGGGCCGCAACGGCTCCGGCAAGACCTCCCTCTTTCGGCTGATCACCGGCGAAGTGCGCACTGAGGAGGGACGGATATCTCTCCCAAAAAACTATACGATCGGTTATCTCAAACAGCACCTGCAATTTACCGAGCCGACCGTCTTGCAAGAAGCCTGCCTGGGGCTCAAGGCAGAGGAGCAGGACGAGGTTTGGAAGGCGGAAAAGATACTGACCGGTCTTGGCTTTTCCGAAGCTGAACTCTACCAATCTCCCGCGGAATTTTCGGGCGGGTTCCAGGTCCGGCTAAACCTGGCTAAAGTCCTCCTGGGTGAACCGCATCTCCTCCTGCTTGATGAACCGACCAACTATCTCGATATTGTCTCGATCCGCTGGTTTACCCGTTTCCTCCAGCGCTGGCCGAACGAGCTGATGCTGATCACCCACGACCGGGATTTCATGAACAGCGTGACCACGCATACAATGGCGATCCACCGCAAAAAGGTGAAGAAGATCGAAGGCGATACGGCCAAGCTTTTTGAGCAGATCGCGGTGGAAGAAGAAGTCTATGAAAAGACCCGCCGCAAAGAACAGAAAAAACGCGATGAGGCGATGGAGTTTATTAATCGGTTCCGCGCGCTGGCCGCCCGCGCCAGCCTGGTCCAATCGCGGATCAAAGCGCTGGAAAGAATGGGCAAAAAAGAAAATCTGACCAAGATCATGGAATTAGGCTTCAGGTTTAACTCGCTGGCATTTGAAGCGCAACGCCTGATGCGGGTCGAAAACTTAACCTTTGGCTATACACCCGAACGCACCTTGATCCAGGACCTCTCGCTCGACATCGGGAAAAGAGATCGGATCTGCGTGGTCGGCAAGAATGGGAAGGGTAAATCAACCCTGCTCCGCCTGCTGGCTGGCGAGCTGACGCCAAAAGCAGGCGAGATCAAAAGGCATCCCCACTGCCAGCTCGGCTATTTTGGCCAGACCAATATTGAACGCTTAAATCCGGAACTGACGATCGAAAAAGAATTTTCCGCCTTGCGGCCGGACCTGAATTACACAGATATCCGCAAAACTTGCGGCGCAATGATGTTTAGCGGCGATCTGGCGCTGAAAAAGATCAAGGTCTTATCGGGTGGCGAAAAAAGCCGGGTCTCGCTCGGCAAGATCCTTCTCTCCCCGACCAATCTGCTACTGCTCGACGAACCGACAAATCATTTGGATGTGGAATCGTGCGATTCGATGATCGCTGCGCTGGATGAGTTCCCTGGCGCGGTGATGATTGTCACTCACAGCGAGATGTTCCTCCATCATCTGGCGACCAGGTTGATTGTTTTTAATGAAGATCGCGTTTTTGTTTTTGAAGGAACTTATCAGGATTTTCTGGATAAACTCGGTTGGGAGCCGGCCGTCAATAAGCCAAAGACAAAAAAAAGCGCCGGCGCGCAGAGCGAGGACCAAGTCGCATTAGTCTCTAATTACGATAAGAGACGCCGGGCCCTGCTCGGCAAAACTACCGCAATCGAAAAAAAGATTGATGACGAAGAAGCGGCGCTGGAAGCAGTCAATCTAAAAATAACGGAGGCGGCTAGAAAAGGCAGCGGACAGGAGGTCCAGCAATTGCAGATCAAAGCCCACCAGCATCAAACCGCGCTCGACCGCGGCTACAACGAGCTCGAAAGTCTGATCGCCGAGCTGGACGCACTGGATAACGCGGCCAGGTCATCGATCATTTGATATAATTCCTGAAAGCTTTGCGCCCTTCCAACTTCGCTCCTTAAAACCACGGCATTTTTCAAATGCTTTAGATACCAGATCGCTACTTTGCGGGAAAAGCCAACTTTGGTCCTATCTGACAATAATTTATATTTTTCTATATATTGGAGATGTTTTATTAATACTGCCAGCTTCTCTTTCAGTGTAGGGTCAGGCAGGAGAATCCCTTTTCTTAAATATTTTTTGATCTGCCCGAAGATCCAAGGGTTGCCGCACGCGCCACGGGCGACCAGGACACCATCGCACCGGGTCAGATCGATCATCTCTTTAGCCTTTTGCGCGGAAAATATATTGCCGGAGGCAATGACCGGTATTTTTACGCCGGCCTTGATCGCCCTGATCGAAGCATGATCGACCGCACCGGAATATTCCTGATCCTTTGTCCGGCCGTGGACAAAGATCGCCTTTGCCCCATTTTGTTCGCAGTTTTTAGCGATCGATACAATATGTTCCGGATCTTTTGTCAAATATCCTATCCTAAGCTTTATGGTGATTGGCAGACTAAGCGAGGATGACAATCTATCAATAATACGATAAAGCATCTCGGGCTCTTTTAATAAATAGGCTCCGGCCTTTTTTTTAATAACTTTTTTGATCGGACAGGCAGCATTGATATCCAGGAAAGAAACATTATTATTCATTTCTATCAGTTTTAAAGCGGCCTTTAACATTATCTCCGGATCAGATCCCAGCAGCTGTGCCGCGATCGGAAGATCCCGGGGATGAGCCTGGAGCATATCAGAGGTTTTTCTGCCAGAAGCATAAACCAGAGAATTAGAATCGGACATCTCGTAAAAACAAAATTCCGCCCCGTGCTCTCTGGCGATCAAGCGAAAAGACAGGTCAGTGCAACCGGCCATGGAAGCCAGGAAGATATTAGTTTTAACCGTTAATGCGCCGATCTTCAGCATAATCATTCCTTCGCGATCAACCGATAGGTTTTCGACACGAATTAATTATAGCATTTTTGCCTGCAGGTTTATCCTGAGTTTCATCGAAGGACAGGCAGGGACAGCGGCCGCTCATTGCTTTTTCCCCGTATAAATATTAGTATTACAACTCCATGGCTAAAGAGCAGAAAGTCCATTTCGGTAAAAACACTGAGGTTTTGATCGACAAAAAGCAACTGGGCAAATCCGCACTGCATGACCCAGTCATCATTTCGCGCTTATTTAAGCGCATCACTAATAAAACCCTGAAAAACATCCGCCCGGACAAGCGGCGAGTCATTACCCGCCCCTTCCGTCCCGGCAGTGAAGCCCACACTATTAATATCGTCAACCGCATCCTGGCACTGGACGAACCCAAGGTCAAGCCACTGTTAAAACAAATCCTCAAAGATTTTGCGCACCGCCATAAGGATATTGAAGCTATCCTGATGAGAAATTACCAGAAGATCGCTGGAAATATTACGGAGCCGGTGCCTATATCAGAAGAAAGAAAGCTTTTGCTTGGCTCCTATTTTACGATGGAATACTCCATCGAATCGGCCGCCCTGTTCAATCCTTCGATCGTCATCTATCCCAAGCAGAACAATTTGCGGCCGGGGCAGACCCGCGTTATTTTTAGCTTCCGCGCGACCGGTGAAGGGCATATTTCCTCAATCGTTTTCCGCAGCGCAATCATTGACAAGGATAATTCAATTTTTCTGGAGCCGATCAGCCCCTTTTTAGGCACGCCCGAGATCGTCTTGAATGCGGCTTACGACCGGGAGCTTTTTAAGGCTAAACTTGAAGAGCTGGGACATCTCAGTGAAGCGGCCAAGGCTATCTTCCAGCAACTGCCAGCCAGTTTCACGCCGGAAGAAATGGGCCAGGCGATTAATGCTGTCCATGCCAGCAACGCCTTTCCCCCCGCCGACATGGCTGACACCCTGGTCCATATCAAGTGGCTGGCAGAATCGAATTATGAGGTTTTTTTCCCGCACGGCCAGTTGATCTCGGAGCGGGTCATTTTCCCTCTGTCGCAAAATGAAAGCAACGGCGTGGAAGACGCCCGTTTTGTCCGTTTTGTTGATGACGACGGTAGCGTGACCTACTACGCGACCTATACCGCTTATAACGGCCGGGAAATCCTGCCGCAACTGATCGAAACAAAAGATTTTCACCGTTTTAAGATCTCTACCCTGAACGGACCGCTGGCGCGTAATAAAGGGATGGCTCTTTTTCCGCGTAAAATCAACGGACAATATGCCATGATCACGCGGACCGACGGGGAAAGTCTCTATTTAAGCTATTCCAATAATATCCATTTCTGGTTCGACGGGGTAAAGATCGAAGCGCCGGAAAACTCCTGGGAGCTGGTCCAGATCGGCAATTGCGGCTCACCCCTGGAAACCAAAAAAGGGTGGCTCCTGCTGACGCATGGCGTTGGACCGATGCGCAAATACTGCATTGGGGTTTCGCTTTTAGACCTGCAGGACCCTTCGAAAATAATCGGGCGGCTAGAAGAACCGTTGCTGGCGCCGCGGGAAGAAGAACGCGAAGGCTACGTGCCGAACGTGGTTTACAGCTGCGGCTCCATCATCCTCAACGGTGAATTGATCATCCCTTACGCTATTTCCGACTCGGAATCGCATGTGGCCAGCATACCGGTGGACGAAATGCTCGAAAAGCTTTTAAAGCAACGCTAAGCCGCGCCTGCAATTTCATACTCTATTCAGCGAAAAATAGATTATAGCCCTTAATAACGCTGTCGCAAACCATCTGGGTTAAATTCTTAAAATCGCCCATATCCCCTTTGCTTAACGCCAGGTAATACTTATACCTGTCCTCTATCTCGATGATAGCCGGAGGATATCCTCGGCTTAAAAGCTGCGTGTTCATGATGATACGGCCGACGCGCCCATTCCCGTCAAAAAACGGATGGATGCTTTCGAATTCATAATGATCGCGGCTGACCTTTCTTAATATCTCTCCCCCATAATTATTCAAATCCTTGGCTAAAAAGCGCATTTTTAGCGGGACCATTTGAGCGGAAGGAAGCGGTTTTTCCGTGTTCGTCAGATTAACATACCCGGTGCGGTATTTACCGGGGAGTTTATTGTTAAAATTATACATGACGATCGAATGGATATTAAGAATAAAATCCTCCGTGATCTTAAAGCCCGGTTTAATAACTTCCAGCATATATAGCAAAGCATTGTGATGGTTAACCGCCTCTAAAACCTCGAATAATTCCTTGCCCTTCACCCTTTTCCCTTCCACCGCCATTTCTGTTTCTTTTAGGGTCATGCGGCTGCCTTCTATCGCATTGGAATTATAAGTCATTGTTAGGAAGAATTTTTCTCTTATCAGGGGATCTTTTTTCAGGAGCTTGATCGGATCAGGAATATTTTTTCTTATCTTTTCAACCCAATCGGTAATATCAATATGCGCTTTAAAAATCTCGTCAATATCTTTTGATTGGGAAGAATGGGGGCTTACCCCTTTATCAAGCCAGCGGTAGACGGTCTTATAGCTAACCGCAAGCGCCTTTGCCAGTTCGCTCCTGTTAAGGCCCGCTTCTTTTATCAGCCTGCTTAACTTATCTTTATCGCTGATCGTGTATTTCGGCATATATAACATTATAGGACATATGTCCTATAATATCAATAGCAATTATTATGCAATGTGTCCTATCACGAGCCGGGCCTTTTAAGCCGCGCCTTCGATCTCATACTCTTCGATCATAGCCAGCAGCGCCATCAGAAAAGAGACCATGCTCTCACCCCCCTGGTTCAGACTGACCCCCTCTGGCAGCAAGCCGTCGGCGCAGCCCTTGGTCTCATGATCGTACAAAGACATTCCCATGTCGTTCTCACCGAGGAACCAGCCGAACGCGCGCCGCATCTTTATTAAATAATCTTTCTCCCGGGTAACCCGGTAAGCCGACTGATAAGCCAGGACCATGGCTGCGGCGTCGATCGGCTGCTGGTCATACTGCGCCCTCTCCCCGCCTCTCTTATACCAGCCGCGGCTGCCAACAATCGAAAGGCGGCCATTATGGACCATGGTTTTTTCGAGGAATCCCAGGGTCTCTCTGGCGATTTGCAAATATTTTTCTTCGCGGAGAATGGAATAAGTTTGGAATAGCGCCATCGGCATGATCCCGTTATCGTAACAGATGATCTCTTCAAACCAGCGCCAATTACCATCAGAAACATCTTTATATAAAGCCAATAAATAGTCGGCGCATTCACGCAGCAGTGCGGTGATGCTCTCGTCTCCCTGGTAGCAGCGCAGATAGGATACCAAACCCAACATGGCCAGGGCTTTTCCGCGCAGGTTCAATCCGCGCACGTGGGGCAACGCCTTCTGGAAACACTCATAAGCCAGAGAACGATAGGCATTGCGCGGCGGCCGCCAGATGATATAACCGAGCGCCCAAAGCGCCCGGCCGGCCGCGTCGTCCGAGCCGGTCTCATCCAGGAAGCGGCGCTGGTAATCGATAAAATTCCGGAAGCGCCCGTCGGGATTTTGCATAAAATGGGTAAAGCTAAAATAGGTGGAGGTCAGCTCTCTGGCCTCCTCGCTCTCTAAAAGGAAAAACGCCCAGGCGCATAACATCAGCGCACGGGAGTTATCGTCCAGGCAATAACCCGTATGCCGGTCGGGCACGATGTACTTGGCATGCTGGATCAGTCCCGTATCATCCGTCAGGCGCTGCAAGTGCGTCAGATCGAATGGCGGTTCGCGCAAAAGCAGGACGGGGGTTTTTAGCGCCAAAGATCTTTTGGCCGCGGTGGCCGCGGTTTGCTTGAATATTCCCAAATATTTTTCCGCCACTTTTTCCCAGCGCATCTGCCGCCCGAATTTATAGGTTTTATCGCGCAGCAACTTTAGCGCCGCTTTGTCCGACAACAGGTCGCGCAGAGCCGCGGCCAGCGCTTCACTGTCCCCAAAGTTGATCAATCGTCCCCGGCCTTCGGCGAGCAGCTCTTTAGCATACCAGTAAGGGGTGGAGATGATGGCGTTTCCCGCCCCGATCGCGTAGGACAGGGTTCCGCTGACGATCTGCGCCTCGTTCAAATAAGGCGTGATATAGATGTCCGCCGCCATCAGCCAGGCATAGAGCTCTTCCAGGCTGACAAAGCGGTTATCAAAGATAACATGCTCCTGCAGTCCCAGCTCCTCGACCAGCGCGACCAGCCCGGTCCGATATTTTTCGCCATATTCCTTAAGGACATTGGGGTGGGTTTTTCCCAGAACGACATAAATCAACCGGGGAAATTCCTGGACTATTTTGGGAAGAGCTTTAATGACCGTCTCGATCCCTTTGTTCGGGCTGAGCAAGCCAAAGGTCAGCAGCGTCTGGTTCCCTTCCACCTGGAAACGTTTTTTGTAGTGGCTGTTATCCAGCGAGGTAAAATCGGGCGTGCCGTGATAGAGCACCCTGACCTTCTCGGCCGGTATGGCGTAGACCTCCTGCAATAAGGTCACGGCCAGATTACTCATCACCACCAGCTGACTGGCCCGCTGGGCCATCTCCTGGATAATCTTTTTCTGGTTGGGAGTGGGATTTTTGAGTACCGTGTGCAGTACCACTACCACCGGCACGCTGAGGCTGGAGATCAAAGAGAGGATATAAACGCCGTCCCAACCACCGTAGATCCCGTACTCGTGCTGGACGCAGACCACGTCGGCATTGCTGGCGTTAATAAAATTGGCCGCTTCATAATAATCCCTCTGCTGGTTCTTTTGCAGGGTGAATTCTACCCGGCGCGGATAAGCGTACCCCTGGTCCGTATCGTTGACGGCGAGCGCGAAGATGTTTGACCGGTGCGACAGCAGCTTGGCGGTCGCTTCGCAAAGATCGGTCGTAAAAGTGGCAATACCACAAATGCGAGGGGAATAATTACCGACAAAAGCGATATTGAGCTCCGGTTTCAACATAGAACCTAACTCTACCCGATATAATGCAGAGTTGCAATGTTTATTGATAGAAGTCGTCCGGGACGAGGGATGGGGAACGGGGGACGGGGAACCCCTACTCTTCCAATTCCAATGGTGAAGTCACGGCCGCGTTATTTTATTACCAGGTGACTTTTAGCTCGAAATTCTTGCCGGTGATAGCGTCTCCGCTGGTGAAGCCGATCGCCGTTGGCGTACCGGTCTCGGCCTGGCTCTGTCCAAAGTTCGAGGGAACTTTGCCGTCCAAATATTCTCCTACCCGGTCGCCGCCCGACGGGCTAGCAGAACCAGCATACGTAGCTCTCCCAACGGCCAAAACGGCGGCAATGTAGTAGGTCCCGGTGGTACTGATCGGCACGGAATAATTAATGGTCGTGACGCTGGCCTCAACCGTATACTCCATCTCCTGATTATGAAATAATGTTCCATTGGCGAAAGTGGGATCGGTCGAGGCGCCAACCCAGAGGCAACTCGCTACTCCGGGCGCGGGCAGAGTGATCGTCCCCGAGATCGTGTTAGGGACTGGCACTATAGTTGTCGTAGTGGGGCTGGTTGTGGTCGTTGCAGTGCTGCCTGAAGTACCGCAACCGGTATAAAACAAGACAGAAACCAGACCAAGCAGCAACAAGCCGATAAAAATATTTTTCTTCATTGTTTTCCTCCTATGATCTTCTGATAACTTAGTGTTAATGTATATTATTCTTTAGTGAAAGTCAAGGAAAGGTTGTGATTTGATAACTGGGAAACGGGGTACGGGAAACGGGGTACGGGGAACGGGAAACGGGGAATTCCTACTCTTCCAAAGGTGAAGTCACGACCGCGATGATTTCTTTGGCTTTTTCCGCGTCGCTTTCTTCAACCAGCACTTCGCCGTAACCCTTTTGGGGGATGAAGATACCGTTATAGGCGGAGTCAGTGAAAGTGCGGATCATATATTTAATGCCCGCCTGGCCTAGGGCAGGCCGGATGACCGACAAGTCAACCTGATCCTGCAGAGTGTAAACAACGGTCAGCATGATTTATACCTTCTTATATTTCGCAAGTTCATCTTCGTTCATCCCAAAGTAGTGTCCGATTTCATGTTGCAGCACGTTAGCGATGAGTGAGGGAAGTTTTTCAGGCGGGTAGTGGTCGAAGGCGTGTTGATAGATGACGATCTTATCCGGCAGGACGTTGCGATAGGCCGAACCGCGTTGTGGCAGAGGCACGCCCATGTAATGGCCCAGGATCAGATGCTGGTCATTATCAGAGACGATCTGCTCGGGATCGACCTCGATGGTAATATTTTCCATCATATCCCTAAACTCCTGGGGAATATCTTTTAGGGCCTGTTCAACGTATTGTTCAAAGGTTTTTAGTTCCATAATTCTTGGCTCGTTCGACCATAAATTTTACGCCTTCATTCATGTTTTCCGTTTGATCAGGTCAGAGGTGAAACGCTCTAATAGTGCATAACTACCCTGATCCGCAGCCTGGAGGGCAGCAATATACTTGTGTCTTAATTCACCTTCAGCGATCAATTCCTGGTCCGGCCAGGTCGGCAGCTTATGGCCGCGATCGAAAAGATAAATATCAGAAGCTAAACGCGCGTGCCGGCCATTGCCATTGACAAAAGGATGGATCTTGACCAGACGGTGATGGAGCCGGACGCTGCGACTCAGGATGCTCAAGTCCCCCTCATTCTTTTCCCAATAAGCAAGATCGTCAACCAGGGACTTAACCTGTTCAGTGATGATGTGCCAGTCGCAGCCTATATTAAAATTACTTTTCCTGAATTGGCCCGCCCATTGCCAGGTCTCATCGAACATCTCTTTATGCAGCTTCTTGAGCCAGACGACATCGATCGGGCGGCGTTTCTTCTCCGCCAAATATTTCCTGACTGCTTTAAGTATATTAGCCGCTTCCCACTCATTCAATTCCGAGCGGGCAGTAATATGGCTCGGGATCAGGCCGGAAAGGTCGGTAAGCGGTGTGGCGCCCGGAACGTTCTCAATGAGCGGCATTATTCTTCCCAGAGTTCTGGACCGGGGTTAGCCATTAGTTCTGCGATCAGCTTGTTTAACTGATAGTCATATTCCTTTTTCCCCGGTTGCTGCTCTTCCATTGCCATGTTGGAAAAAGTTCTTTTCAAAATATTTTTTGCTTTCAATTCGGCTTGCCTTCTGATCATAGCCTCAAGGCTATTGCGGGAGGAAACCACACCGAGGAAATCGCACTCCAAAGCCTGGGCCACCTTAATGATGGTTTTCAAAGTGCAATTCGCCGCACTCTCTTCGATCCGGGAAAGCAGTGGCTGGCTGATTTTGATCCTTTTAGCTAATTGTTTTTGGGTCATACCGAGGGTTTCACGGATATCACGGAAACGCTGCCCAAGTTTTTCAACCGGCACCGCGCGCCCTGCTTTAATGGCTACCGATAATTGCTTCAATTTTAGATCATTTAACATTGTCATCTATCAATATTACTTATATGTAATATATATTCACTCATTATATAACCTATATATTATATCGTGTCAAGTAGTAAATAACTTGCTTCCGATTTAGATGGTTTATTTTTGGAGGGAGATTTCAAGTATCTTTTCTTTGGTCAACATATTGTCAATTAATTGACAACCAATCTATATTCAATTGTCAAGTAATTGACAACCGCGCTATTTTTAGCCTTTTCATGCTTTTTTTCCTGTCCAGCTCAACCTCGATGGTAATATTTTCCATCATATCCCTAAACTCCTGGGGAATATCTTTTAGGGCCTGTTCAACGCATTGCTCGAAGGCTTTTAGTTTCAATAAAAATTCCTAAACACCCTATTTAAAATAGATATTTGTTTTAACACTTTTATCTTCCTAATCTAAATTAATACTTTCAGACTGACAGGAACTAGGGGATAGGGACTGGGCGTAAGGGACTAGGGGGCTAAGGGGCCCCTCGATGGCTCAACTTCGCTCGCCACTCGGGGTAAACTGGGGAAATTTATTTTTTCTTCCGCTTCCCGTTGCTTCGCATATTTTTCTGGTAATTACTTTCCTCTTTTTTCATCGTCTTGACGTTTTTCCGCTTGATCTCCGCCCTACAGTGTGGGCAAAAAACGCTTCCAGCGGCAACTGCTTTGCCACATTCGCACTTCAGTGAAACCTTATGCCTTACACTCATACTACCCCCCTGACTTAACGCTCGCCAGCGTGTCACTCTAGCGATACTTAGGGTAATACTACGCTTTTTTGGGGAAGAAGGCAAGGCTGGGACTGGACTACATTGCGCGTTTCAAATCATTATCCCAGCCGGTTCTGGTGGATAACTTACCGTCCGCCGAATAAAATTCCCAAGTAATAGATTTAAAATTGAAGGATATTTCATCTTGCGGACCAGGATCCTTCTTGGTGAATCCAGGTTGTATCTGGGTTATCACAGGGTTATTCAAAGTTATCCGGTACATAAGGATCCCGTCTTTGCATACGTCCAGTGCGGCACGGGAATGGGTTGCCGCCGTTAAACAATCCCTGTAAAGAGCCCCGGAGTTGGTTTCGATCGGTTTATTGATAACCAGTGATATTACCCCTCCCGGTTTGATTATATTTCCCTGGATCTCCGAAACCGGGATCCAATCTTTGTGGGTGAGGTCACCCTGAGTTCCAGCAACCCCCTCGATTTGCATATACATGTCGTAGGCGGCGAATGCTGGGATAACCATTACCGTCATTAAAATCAAAATACCAAATATTCTTGTCTTCATCTTTTCCCTCCTATTTTATTTTAATTAACCCAAAGAAATATAACCTGACCAACCATGAAAGTCAATCGGCTGACTTAAGTCAGAGAATAGACAATTTCCTGCAGCTCTCGGATCAGCTCACTCCAATAACGTTTACCGCCCGCTTCAGGAAAATGGGAATGAAATCCGGGATCATGGTATTGGATCGAAAGCCAGGCAGCATAATGGACGATGCGCATCGCGCGCAAGACCGGGACCAGTAGCAGGCTGGAACGGTCAAAAGAACGGAAGGTATCATACCCTTTCAGGAACCAGGCGATCTCCTGTTCGCTTTTTTCTGGTTCATCCGGCAATAACATCCACAGGTCCTGCACCGCCGGACCCAGACAGATATCATCAAAATCTACGAGAAAGATCCCCTCCCCCGGGCGATGGATCAGGTTTCCCTTGTGGCAGTCGCCGTGGATCAAGATCTGCTCTTTACCTTCAAACCAGCGGTCGCCCTTTTCAATCAAACGCTCAATGATCTTAACCAGCGGCTCTTTGAAATCCGGCAAAAGATAGCTTGAGTTCTTTAAGCTTTGTAAATGGGAACGCGTCACGGCGGCCGGACGCCATAACCAGCGTTTGGCAGAAGCCTGTGTTTCACCGATGAGGTGGACGCGGGCCAGCAGGCGGCCCAGTTCTTCCCAGGCCTGACGGTCGAATTCATCCAGTGCGCGGCCGCCTTTTTTCGGCATGATCTCAAAATAGATGGCAGCGAAATAAAAGAGAGTATTGCCGCCAAATTCCAGCGGCGGGATCACCGCGATTTCGCTCTGTGCCAAGGTGCGTAAAAAAGTATGCTCTTCCAGGATCATCTCCCGACTCCAGCGCCCCGGGCGATAAAATTTAACAATCAGGCGCTCTCTCTCCTTATCTGTTTCCAGTTCAAAAACGCGGTTGATGTAACTGTTGCGCTGGAGAAAAAGATTGCTCAACTTGCGTCCGCTCACTTCTTCAACCGCCTGAAGGACGGCCGCGTGGGTAAGCGGTTGCCAGGGTGATATCTTTTCCATTCCCTGATTCTAATCAAGAAGCCCGGCAAAGGCAAGCGCCCATGCTATACTTATTGCATGGAAAAATCCAAATATAAATATATATTGCTCAATAAGCCGTTCGGTGTCCTGCCGCAGTTTACCGATAAGTTCGGACGCCTAACCCTAAAAGATCTCGTCCCCTTTAAAAACATCTACCCCGTCGGCCGCCTCGACCTCGATAGCGAAGGGCTGATACTCTTAACCGATGATGCTATACTAAACCATTACCTTAGTTCGCCAAAAAATAAACAGCCCAAAACCTATTGGGCTCAGGTAGAAGGCATCCCCGACGAAAATTCCCTCGCGCCCCTCCGTAAAGGAATCATCATCGAAGGCAAAAAAACTCTCCCGGCAAAAGTAAAAAGTATCGGTGCGCCGCAAAACCTCTGGCCGCGCGCGAAACCGGTCCGCTTCAGAAAAAAAATACCCACCGCCTGGCTTGAAATAACCCTCCACGAAGGACGTAACCGCCAGGTCCGTAAAATGACCGCCGCCGCCGGTTTTCCCTGCCTCCGCTTGATCAGAATCAGCATCGGATCGTTTCAGATCGGAAACTTAAAACCAGGCCAGTACAGGGAGATAGAAAAGCCGTCTGATAAAATTTTAGATGTAAGAAATTGATCTTTCAGCAATAGCCAGTGTCAATCTTTTGGTAAAAAACTTCTTTTCTGGTTTATTAATTTCACAATTTCCATGGCCCACAAAGGAAAGGAGGAAAGCAGGATCACCAGTGACCAGTCAAACCATCCCAGAGCCTCGGTTTTAAAAATTATCTGGAAGAAGGGAAGATAAACCACGGCCAGGGTTAAGGCGAAAGATAAGCCGGTCGCCAGGATCAGGCTCGGGTTGCTGAAAAAGCCGATTTTAAACAGGGATTGTTCCTGACTGCGGCAATTGAAGGCATGGAAGAGCTCGGTGCAAGTCAAAACGACAAAGGCAGCAGTACGGGCACGGCCGAGGCCTTCTTTTTCGATATAAAAAACGTAAGCAAAAGCCAGCAGGGAACAGAAGGCAATAAAACTTCCCTGGGCCAGCATAGTTATTGCCCTTCTGACGTTAATGACTTTTTCGTTCGGTTTGCGCGGTGGCTTTTGCATAATATCTTTATCCACCAGATCGACTCCTAGCGCCAGCGCCGGGAGACCATCCGTCACCAGATTGATCCACAAAATTTGAACCGGAATCAGGGGGATCGGCCAGCCGATCAGGGACGAAACAAACATGACCAGGATTTCTCCCGCGTTACACGACAGCAGGTAGTGAACAAATTTTTTGATGTTAGCGTAAACCCCTCTTCCCTCCTCCACCGCCGCCACGATCGAAGCGAAATTGTCGTCGGTGATCACCATGTCGGAAACTTCCTTGGTGACATCTGTGCCGGTGATCCCCATCGCCACCCCGATGTCGGCCTCTTTGACCGCCGGCGCGTCATTCACCCCGTCGCCGGTCATGGCCACGATCTCTCCGCGCCCGCGCAGTGCTCGGACGATCCTTAACTTGTGTTCAGGCGACACCCGGGCGTAGACCGAAATATTTTCAATTCTTTTTAAAAGTTCAGTCTCATCCATACTGTCCAGTTCTTCTCCGGAGAGCGCTTCCTTCAAAAATCCGAGCTGCTGCGCGATCGCCATCGCCGTAATTTTATGGTCCCCGGTAATCATGACCGTGCTGATCCCCGCCGAATTGCATTCCCGGATCGCGGCTTTGACTTCTTCCCGCGGAGGATCGATCATCCCGATCAGCCCGAGAAAAGTGAGGTTGTTTTCGATCGATGCGGCATCGTATTTGTTTGGGTTATTATCAAGGACCTTATAGGCTACCGCCAACACACGCAGGGCCTGGCTGGCTAAATCCATATTTACCTTAAGGATTTTTTCTTTTTGAAGATTGACACAATCGTTTAACAGGATATCCGGGGCGCCTTTCACAAAGACCACATATTTATCCTTATCCTTGCGGATCATGGTCATCTTTTTCCGTTCAGAATCAAAGGGAATCTCTTCGACAAACGGATATTCCGCTTCCAACTTTTCTTTCCACAGGTCAGCTTTAGCGGCGGCGGTCAAAAGCGCTCCCTCGGTTGGATCGCCGATAATCTGATCCTGCACCAGCTGCGCTCCATTGCACAGGACCATTCCCGTCAGCACCTTTATTAGATCCGGGAAACTTTCCGGATCAACCGTTTTGCTATCCAACATAAATTCGCCTTTTGGGGCGTAACCGATGCCGGTCACTTTGAATAATTTGTCTTCCACATAAATCGCCTGGACCGTCATCTCATTTTTGGTCAGCGTACCGGTCTTGTCAGAGCAGATAACGGTGGCGCTGCCCAGTGTTTCGACCGAAGGAAGTTTCCTGATCAAAGCATGCCGCCTGACCATCCGCTGGACGCCCAGCGCCAGGGCGATGGTCACCACGGCCGGCAGCCCTTCGGGAATGGCCGCCACCGCCAGGCTCACCGCGGTTATGAAAACATCCAGCAGCTCACCGCCGCGTAAATATTCCAGAAGGAAAACAATGAACACCAGACCGATACAAAGATAAACGATCCATTTGCCGAATTCTTCGAGTTTTTTCTGGAGCGGCGTCGGTTCCGGCCGGATCTCCTGGATCATCCCGGCGATTTTTCCCAGCTCGGTCCGCATGCTGGTTTCGACCACCAGTGCCCGGGCCTTCCCGGAAGCAACCGAGGTCCCCATATAAACCATATTGGCCCTCTCCGATAGGAAGATTTCCTTTTCGTGAAGGGTAAGCACGGTCTTCGCGACCGGGACCGATTCTCCCGTTAGGCTCGCTTCGGAGGTGGAAAAATTCGAGGTGGAGTAAATTAAACGTGCGTCGGCCGGGATATTATCTCCGGCTTCTATTTCCACCAGATCCCCCGGAACAATTTCGATAGAAGGAATAATTTTATGGGTCCCGGCCCGGATAACTTTGCAATTGGGGGCGGAGAGTTTTTTTAGGCCGGCCAGCGATTTTTCCGCCCGGTATTCCTGGATGAAGCCCAGGATCGAGTTTAGAATCACGATCGCCAGGATGGCGGAAGCATCCACCCACTCCCGCAGAAAACCGGAAACGAGGGCGGCACCGATCAAAACCCAAATAATAAAATCTTGAAATTGCTCGAGGAAAATCTTTAAAGGACTGATCGCCTTCTTTTCTTCCAGCCGATTCGGACCAAAGCGCAGGAATCGGTTTTTGGCTTCTTCTTCAGAGAGACCCTTTTGCAGATCGCCACTGATCAGCTCCGCCGTCTCTTCGCTTGACAGATTATAATATTTATTTTCGGTCATCTTTTCTCTTCTGACTTCAGCGATCATTCCCTGATTTTAATCAAGAATACCGGCAAAGGCAAGTTAGATAATATGTTATAATGTTAAATATGCTTAAAATTATCAATCTCGCCATGATCGCCCATGTCGACCATGGAAAAACCACGCTGACCGACCATCTCCTCCGCCAGGGCGGGGCGTTTGGCGAAAGGGACGAAATTCCCGAACTGGTGATGGATTCGAACGACCTCGAACGTGAACGCGGGATTACCATCTTTTCCAAAAACTGCTCGATCCATTACCAGGATTATAAGATCAACATTGTCGATACCCCCGGCCACGCGGATTTTGGATCGGAAGTCGAGCGGGTGCTAAAAATGGTCGACAGCGTTCTGCTGCTGGTCGACGCCAAGGAAGGGCCGATGCCTCAGACCAAGTTTGTCCTTTCCAAATCGCTCAAGCTCGGCTTGCGGCCGATCGTGGTGATCAATAAGATCGACAAGGTGGATAAGGAAGGACGCCGCGCCCACAAGGTAATCGATCTGATCTTTGACCTCTTTGTAAAACTGGATGCCAGCGATGAACAGCTCGATTTTCCTGTCGTCTATTGCATTTCCCGCAAAGGGATCGCAAAGTATAATTTTGATGATGAAGGGAAAGACCTTGGACCTCTTTTCGAAACCATCCTTAAGCACGTCCAGCCCTACCCTGATAAAAGTTCCGGTCCGCTCCAGATGCAGGTAGCCAACCTCGCTTACGATGATTACGTTGGCCGGATCGCCATCGGCCGGGTAACCAGCGGTAAACTAGGGAAAAACATGAATATTGTGGTTTGTAAAAGAGACGGTTCAATCCAGCCGGGAAAGATCAACAAGCTTTCGATCTTCGAAGGGCTCAAGCAAGTGGAAGTGGAAACGGCCGACTGCGGAGACATCGTAGCGGTAGCGGGAATTTCTGATATCACGATCGGCGAGACGATCTGCACCGCCGAAAATCCCCAACCCCTCCCCCTGCTCCAGATCGACGAACCCACTCTGATCATGGAATTCCTGGTGAATGATTCACCCTTTGCCGGACGTGAGGGCAAATATGTCAACAACCGCCATCTCAGAGAAAGATTGGAGCGTGAGCTGCAGACCAATGTCGGATTAAGGGTGGAAGCGATCGGAGGGGCGGAGGGTTTTAAAGTCTCCGGCCGTGGCGAACTTCACCTTTCTATTCTGCTGGAGCAGATGCGGCGCGCAGGTTACGAGGTCCAGGTCTCTCAGCCAAAAGTGATCTACAAAACCATCCATGGCGAGAAGATGGAGCCGATCGAACAGGCCATCATCTCCGTCCCCGACCAATTCACGGGCGCGGTTATTGAAAAGCTGGGAAAAAGACGAGGCGAGATGCAGGAGATGACCTCCAGGAACGGGACCACCACTATGATCTATCTCGTCCCCACCCGTGGATTACTGGGTTTCCGCGCCGAGTTCATCATGGATACCAAGGGCGAAGGGATTCTGCATCACTCATTCTCACGTTATGAAAGGTTCAAGGGTGAGATCCCCAGAAGGTTGAATGGCGTGCTCGTCTCGGGGAATACCGGTAAAACCGCGTCCTACGCGCTTGAGAATCTGCAGGCGCGCGCGCGCCTGTTCATTGGTCCGGGCATTGAAGTTTATGAAGGAATGATCGTGGGTGAGAATGCGCGCCGACAGGACATGCCGGTTAATCCCACCAAAGAAAAGAAGCAAACCAATATCCGCGCTGCCGGTGCCGACGAAGCTATCCACCTGACCCCTCCCATTAATCTGACCCTGGAACAAGCGCTGGAATTTATTGACGACGATGAGCTGGTTGAAGTCACCCCCAACCACATCCGGCTAAGGAAAAAGTATTTGACCGAGAACGAACGCTCTCGGCATCGCAAAGAATAAATTCCCACACCAAAGATTTTGGTGTGGGAATAAAATTCAAAGCACTTGCTTTTTCAATGCTGGCTGCGATATAATCATCCACTGGTTATGAGAATCAAAATCGATCCACGATTAATCCTTATTTTTGTGATCTTTATCGCCTATGCGCTGGCTTTCGTTCCCCTCTATCGTATCGCGCGCGGCTCAGCGATTGCATTTTCGATCCTGCCGGTAATGACCCTGGCCTGGATCGGAGGTTCGGGGGCGGGATTGCTGGCGGGCCTGCTCTGCATTCCTTTAAATATTTTTCTCCTCTTTCTGGTAACCCCTCTGGGGATGGGAGATTTACAAATCAGAGAAGTAATTGCCGGCTCAATTGTGGTGATCATTGTCGGTTTTGCGGTTGGATTGCTGCGCGATCTTGGGCAAAGATTAGTACAAGCTAATGAATATCTAAAGCAGCTGGACCAAACTAAAGACGAATTCTTTTCCCTGGTAACCCATGACCTAAAAAACCCATTACTCTCGGTGCTGGGTTATACCGATGTCATGCTCCAGGGAATGCTGGGCGAGGTCAATGAAAAACAAAGAGGAGCTTTGCAAACTATCAAGCGAGAAGGCAAGGTCCTGCAAAACCTGATTGAGAGTATGCTGGATTATACCCGGGTAAAATTCGGCAAACTACCCCACAATATCGAAGAGATCCCATTAAATCCTTTAATTACCGAGATCGCAGAAGAGATTAAACCCCAGCTCGATCAGAAAAAGATCAGCTTTGAACTGAAGCTACCTGAAAATATGGTAGTGATCAAATGCGATAAGAAAATGGTAACCAGAGTATTTTCAAACCTGCTCGGAAATGCCGCCAAATATACTCCGGAAAACGGGAAAGTCGTTGCCTCCCTAAGCAAAATGGGTAACAATCTTCTTTTCTCGGTCCAGGACAACGGCATTGGTATTCCCAAGGAACACCTGGCGGATATTTTCGATAAGTTTTATATTGTCGACCCCTCCCTCCCCCGCGAGATGAGCCTGGGACTGGGTCTTTACATTGCTAAAAACTTCGTTGAAGCCTGCGGTGGAAAAATCTGGGCCGAATCCGAAGGTCCCGGCACAGGCAGCAAATTTACGGTTGAAATCCCGCCTAGCGCATAAAGGGCGGCAGCTCGATATGCTCTTTAGCACCTACCGGAGCGGCGGTCCTCGCCGTTCTGGGACGGAAGAAAGGTAATCCCTCTTTTTCTTTCTTGGGCGAAGGCTTAAAGCCGGTAGCAATCACCGTTACCATGACGTCCCCTTGCATCTTTTCATCAATCACCGCGCCAAAAATAATATTCGCATCCGGGTCAACCGCATTATAAATGACCTCGGCCGCTTCATTCACCTCGTAGAGGGTCAGGTCAGAACCGCCGGTAACATTGAAGATAACCCCTTTTGCCCCGGTAATGGTTTCCTCCAGCAGGGGTGAAGAAATCGCCGCTTCCGCCGCCTCCACCGCCCGATTCTCGCCCGAACCGGTGCCAATCCCCATCATCGCCGAACCCGCTTCATACATGATGGTTCTAACGTCAGCAAAATCGAGGTTGATTAATCCCGGGATGGTGATCAGGTCCGAAATACCCTTAACTCCCTGGCGTAAAACATCATCCGCAATTTTAAAGGCTTCAATGATCGAGGTTTTTCTTTCGACCACCTGCAGCAATTTATCATTGGGGATAACGATCAAGGCATCAACTTTTTCTTTAAGCAGGGCGACACCCGATTCGGCCTGGGAAATCCTGACCGGTCCTTCAAAACGGAAGGGTTTGGTCACTACTCCGACGGTTAACGCCCCCATCTCCTTGGCTACTTCAGCAATCACCGGCGAGGCGCCCGTTCCCGTTCCTCCCCCCATGCCGGCAGTAATAAAAATCATATCCGAACCTTCCAGGGCGAGCCGAATATCTTCGCGCGATTCCTCCGCCGCTTTTTGGCCAACCTCCGGATTAGAACCCGCACCTAAACCCTTGGTTAGTTTGCCGCCAATTTGTAATTTATGATCGGAAAGCGAAACACTGAGCGCTTGCAGATCGGTATTCACTCCCCAGAATTCAACTCCCTTGACCCCACTGCTGATCATGCGGTTAACAGCATTGGTTCCTCCGCCCCCTATCCCAAAAACTTTTATGGTTGCAAAGTTTTTACCACTATTATCAATATTCATTTATCGCTCCTTTACGGCTGGACTGCCGGATTGCCCATGATTATTTTATCATAGGTTCGTTTAAATTCAAGCCCTGCCACTCTGATCAGCTCGATAACCCGGCTTGCCTTTATTCGTTATTTCTTAAACTTAATCACCGGCTCATCCGGATATCTGACATCAATGTATTCGATCTGCGACCACTTGCCGCTGACGCTGGCCATGAGCTTTTCAAAGGTTTCCATTTTAGCCTCGAGTTCCTCCACGTCACCCAATTTCACCTTAAGAATATCATCCAGCAAAAGATTAATATTCTCCAGGCCCCCCAGATTGACCTGCAGTTTTTTTAACTCTGTAAACCGCGACAAGCGATGAATAATGCCGGTAATGATCTCGACCGTTTTTTGATCGATCTGATTGTTTTTCAAAAGTTCTTTCTCATCCACTCCGGCAATGATCGGCAGATCGATCATATTGGGGATATTCAAGGTCAGATTGGGATTCTGGTTGATTATATAGCCATCGTTATCGATAATAATTGATTTTTCAGAGAAAATAACCGCCGCCATCGGCTGTCGCTCGTGGATATCGATCACTACCGTCGCCGGCGGAAGGCGGCGGATCTTAAAGTTTTTGATCGCACCAATATTTTTCAGATTATTTTTTGCCTGGGAAAAATTGGCAAAAAATAAATTTTCATTTAGCGGTATCCCAGTGAGGGCCTTGATCTCATCCGCCGAAAGGATTTTTGCGCCGTTAACAATTACTTCGTGAATTTCCCAGAGGGGCAGATTTAAGAGATAGAGAATGGCCAGGATCGAAGCGATCAGAAAAACCAGACCATAGAAAACCCGGAGAGGCTTGGATTTTCGTCTAGTACGCGCTCTCAAGAATATTTACCACCAGTTGATCAAAAGAAATGCCCGCCGCCGCCGCTTCCGCCGGTAGATCCGATCTCTCGGTCATGCCCGGGATGCTGTTAACCTCATGCACGTAGGGAACGTGATCTTTACCGACGATGATATCTACGCGGGAAACCCCATAACAACCCAGGGCTTTATGGGCGGCCAACGCTACCGCCTGGGTTTTTTGATAGAGCGGTTTGGAAAGCCGCGCCGGCAGAATGAATTCGGTCATCCCTTCCGTATATTTCGCCTCATAATCATAAAACTCTTTCTTGGGCACCAGCTCCAGAATGGGCAGCGCCTGTAACCCTTCCCCTTTGCCGATAATACCGACGGTTACTTCCTTTCCTTTAATATATTCTTCAACAAATATTTCTTTATACTCGTTTGCCACCTTGGTTAAAATCGTATCCAGCTCTTCCGCCTTTTTGATCAGATGGACGCCCAGGCTAGATCCTTCGGAGGTGGGTTTTAAGACTAAAGGCAAAGGGAAAAGCTTCTTTACCTTTTCAATTTCTTTTTTAATTTCAAGGCTATCAATCCCTAAATAACGCGGCGTCGGAATCCCCACCGCATCAAAGATCCTTTTTGCGGCCAGCTTATTCATCGCCAGCGCCGAAGCCAGCACCTTTGATCCGGTATAAGGAATCCCGGCTAACTCCAATAATCCCTGGACCGCCCCATCTTCTCCATATTTGCCGTGCAGAATGATATAAACGATATCAACCTTCTCTTGTTTTAGTTTTGAGATCAGATCATCTTCTAGGTCCAGAGAAATCACGCTGAAACCCTGACGCTTTAATGAGTCAAAGACCCGCTGGCCGGAGCGCAGGGAGACTTCGCGCTCACCCGATCTTCCCCCCATCAAGACGCAGATTTTTTTATTTTTAAGCTCTTCCATGCATCGCATTTTAGCATTGAATTTGAGGAGCTTCAAGATTATAATACAGCCTTATGGCTTATAATATTACATTAATTCCAGGAGACGGTATCGGCCCGGAAGTGGCGGAGGCCGCGCGCCGTTGCGTGGAAGCTACCGGCGTAAAAATCAACTGGGATTATCAGGAAGCCGGCGCCGATGTTATCGAGAAATACGGCACCCCCCTGCCGGAATCGGTTTTGGAATCAATCCGCAAAAATCGGGTGGCGCTGAAAGGTCCCCTCACCACCCCGATTGGCACCGGTTTTCGCTCGGTTAATGTCGCCATCCGTAAAGAGCTGGACCTCTATGCCTGCCTTCGCCCCTGCAAATCTTTTATCGGGGTGCGCAGCCGATACGCAGCCATCAACCTGGTGGTGGTGAGAGAAAACACCGAAGACCTCTATGCCGGAATCGAATTTGAGGTAGGCAAGCCGGAAACGACCAAATTGATCAAAGAAATCGAAGACTTATCGAAAAAGAAAATCCAGCCCGATTCGGGGGTAAGCATTAAACCGATTTCCATTTCCGGATCCAAGCGGATCGTTAAATTTGCTTTTGAATATGCCTTGAAACACGGCCGCAAAAAAGTGACGGCCATCACCAAAGCCAATATCATGAAATTCACGGACGGCCTGTTTTTTGCCGCCGCCCAAGAGGTGGCCAAAGAATATGCCGGGAAAATCGAATACGAAGAAAGGCTGATTGACAATATGTGCATGCAGCTGGTGCAAAAACCGGAGCTATACGATGTGCTGGTATTGCCCAATCTCTACGGTGATATTCTCTCCGACCTGTGTGCCGGTCTGGTAGGAGGATTAGGGGTGGCGCCGGGAGCCAATCTGGGCGAAGGGCTCGCCGTTTTCGAAGCCATCCACGGCAGCGCCCCGAAATATAAAGGGATGAATAAGGTGAATCCGGTGGCGATGATTCTGTCGTCCGTCTTGATGCTGGATTGGCTGGGAGAAAAGGCTGCCGCCAAAAAACTGGAAGCAGCGGTAGCAAAAGTGATCGCGGAAGGCAAACAGGTTACTTATGATTTAAAACCCCAACGTGACGACCCCACTGCGGTAGGCACCAGCCAGATGGCCGACGCCATCATCAAAGCCCTGGGAGGATAAAATGGCCGAAGAAAAAAGAGAACTGTTTTCAATCATCAACACCGCTCTGCAAAAAGCTTTAAAAAACCAAGATGAACTTCGCTTAAGCGTTCTGCGCATGATGAAAAGCAAAATCCTCTACGTTAATGCCCGAGGAGAACTGGAAGACGCCGAGATCATAAAAATCATCACCAAGTATTCAAAAGAACTGAAAGAATCGATCGAAGAATTTATTAAGGTGGGCAGGACCATAGAGGCGGAAAGGGTCAAAAAAGAACTCGCGATCGTTTCTGAATATCTGCCCAAAGAGCTTTCGCCGGATGAGATCAAAAGTCTGGTGCAAGCGGTCATTCAGGAACTGGGGACAACCTCTCTCAAAGAGATGGGAAACGTGATGAAGGCGGTCATGGCAAAGCAACCCGGCATAGACGGGAAATTGGTCAATCAATTCGTGCGCGAACTCCTCAAATAAATGGACATCATCGGTTTACTTTCAATTGGTCTGATTGCCGGCATCTTAAGTGGCTTGCTGGGGGTCGGTGGTGCCACCATTATGATCCCGGCGCTGATCTATCTTTTCAAAGTAACGCAGCATATGTCTCAGGGTACCGCACTGGGAGCGATGCTTTTGCCGGTAGGTTTGCTGGCGGCCATCAAATACTGGCAGGCGGGCAATCTGAATGTAAAATTTGCCCTCTTCCTGGCAATCGGTTTTCTGATCGGCGGATACTTCGGGGCGCTTTATGCACAACCCATTCCGGAGGCTCTGCTCAGAAAAATTTTCGGCATTTATTTGTTGATCATTGCTGTCCAGTTCATTTTCTGGAATTAATCTATGCCCAAAAAATACGACTTACTGATCATTGGCGGCGGCCCGGCCGGCTACGTGGCAGCGCTGCGCGCCGCCCAGCTGGGTGCCAGCGTAGCTCTAGTTGAAAAAGATAAAGTCGGCGGTACCTGCATCAATCGCGGCTGTATTCCCACCAAGGCCATCATCACCTGCACCAATCTTTATGATAAATTTAAAAAAGCAGAAGCCTTCGGTATCCAGCATCAAAATCTTTCGATCGATTTAAAAAAAGTGGTTGGGAGAAAAAACAGAATCATTGAAACGATAGTGAAAGGGATCGAATTTTTACTGGGAAAGAACGGCGTTGATTCCATTGCAGGAACCGCAAAAGTTTTGGAACCAGGGAAAGTGGAGGTCGTGCAAGCGGATGGCAGCCGGCTATTAATCGAAAGCCCCAAGCTGATCCTGGCAACCGGTTCCGTGCCCGCCTGTCTGCCCGGCCTAAATTTCGACCACGAAAATTTCCTCTGCAGTGACGACATCTTAGATTACCATTCTTTCCCTGATCGATTAACGATTGTGGGAGGTGGTGTCATCGGCATCCATTTTGCGCAGATTTACTCTACCCTGGGATCAGAAGTAAAACTTTACGAAGCCTTGCCTGAAATATTACCCGGAATTGATGAAGAAGTGGTCAGCGCGGTTAAGACCGTTCTTAAGAGAAAGAAGATTGAAATCTTTACTAATGCCCGTTTCGATCCCAACCAAGCTCCGGGCAAAACCTTAATCTGCATTGGCCGAACCCCAAATACACTCGGCCTCGAAAACCTGCAGCTAAAAATGAATAAGCGCAGTGTCTGGGTCAGCGAAAAAATGGAAACCAGCCAGCCCAGCATCTATGCCGCGGGAGATCTGGTGAGCCAAAAAATGTTTGCCCATGTAGCTTTTGAACAGGGTGTGGTGGCAGCGGAAAATGCACTGGGCGGGAATAAAGCTTTCGATTATGGATGTGTCCCTTACGGTATCTATACCAATCCGGAAATTGGGGCGGTAGGTTTAACTGAAAAAGAAGCCCGAGAAAAAAGCTCAAGCGTTAAAATCGGAAAGTTCCCTTATGCGGCGCTGGGGATTGCAACCGCTATGGGAGAAAGGGAAGGTTTTGTTAAAGTCGTCGCAGATGAAAAGCAGCAGCTCTTAGGGGTTCACATTCTGGGCGCCGAAGCCACCACCCTCATCGGTTCGGCCACGCTCGCCCTTAAGAACAAATTAACGATTGATCAATTAGCGGAAACTTTCCAGGCCCATCCCACCTATCCCGAAGGATTGCAGGAAGCCGCCCTGAACGTTTTGGGAAGAAGCTTGCACATCAATAATTAGCGGACAAAAAGAAAAGCCAGTTTAAAGATGATACCGGCTTAATTATTCAGCAAATCGTATTTAACCACGCCTCTTTCTAAAATCTTTTTCGTCACATTATTCTCAGGAATCTCATAAACAATGATCGTTTCATCCTGATAGAGATTCATGGTTTTGCATTTGGGACACTTGATCTCAACTTTACTCCCGTCATCCACTTTGGCTAAGAGTCGATTGCAAAATTTACATCTAAATTCTTTTAGCATTTAATTTCCTCCCTTTATCTTCTAAAAAGTTATCGTCTGCGCATTCAATAAATTTCAGTTGATTTGAAATATTTTAATTATTAAGTTAAAATGGAAACGGAAAGATTTCTTCGTATTAAATCATTAATGAAAGGAGCAAAAAATGATTAGACTATCTGAAGAGTATTTCTTTGTCGGAGAACGAGCAAAATCTGGTGCCCGCATCGAGCAGGTGCAGGCGCGGCAAATCCTTGACTCGCGAGGTAATCCCACAGTGGAGGTGGATATCCGGTTGAAAGACGGTACGCTGGGGAGAGCCGCCGTTCCTTCCGGTGCCTCCACCGGAGAAAACGAAGCGCTAGAGTTGCGTGATAAGGACGATCCAAGATACAAAGGAAAAGGAGTTTACACCGCCGTTAAAAACGTAAATGAAATTATTGCTTCGAAAATTATAGGAATGCCCGCCCACCAGCAGCTCAAGATCGATAATCTGATGCTGGAGCTGGATGGCACTCCCTTTAAGAGCAAGCTGGGAGCCAACGCCATTCTGGGTGTTTCACTGGCGGTCGCCAGAGCGGCTTCAATTTCCTACGCGGTTCCTCTCTATAAATATATTGGCGGAGACAACGCCCTAACTTTACCGGTCCCGAATATGAATGTAATGAACGGCGGCGCCCATGCCGGATGGAATTATGAGTTACAGGAATTTATGATCTCACCTGCCGGTGTCAATTCCTTTTCGGAGGCGTTACGGGTAGGAGCAGAAGTTTATCAAACGCTTAAAAAGGTTATCAAGGACCGTGGACTCTCAACCGGTGTCGGTGACGAAGGCGGATTTGCTCCCAAGCTGACCAAGAATGAAGAGGCGGTCCAGGTGATCATGGAAGCGATCGAAAAAGCCGGTTATACACCAGGTAAAGAAGTTTATTTATCACTTGACCCTGCTTCCAGCGGGTTTTACAAGGAAGGTAAATACCAGTTGAAGAGTGAAGGCAAGGCGTTAAGCTCCGAGGAGATGGTCGACCTGTATGAGGAATGGGTTAATAAATATCCAATCATTTCAATAGAAGACGGTTTGGCCGAAGACGATTGGAAAGGGTGGCAGATCCTGACTGAAAGGCTAGGCAAAAAAATTCAGCTGGTCGGAGATGATATTTTTGTTACTAATCCCGAGTTTTTAAAGAAAGGGATCAAACAAAAAGTCGGAAATTCGATCCTGATCAAGCTCAATCAGATCGGGACCCTTTCCGAAACCCTTTACACGATGGAAATTGCTAAAAATGCTGGTTATACCTATATGACTTCGCATCGCAGCGGCGAGACCGAGGACTCAACCATTGCCGACCTGGCGGTGGCCACGAACTCGGGACAGATCAAAACCGGTGCTCCGGCCCGTTCCGAAAGGGTCTGTAAGTATAATCAACTCTTAAGGATTGAAGAAGAATTAGGAGAGAAAGCAAAATATATCGGATTGGCAGGATTCAATCCGAAGAAATAATTGCTATATTTTCAGGGTCGCTTCCAGTAATCTTTTAGTGTATTCTTCGCGCGGAGAAAAAAGAATCTCGTCGCGTGTTCCCCATTCCACCAATCTACCCTCTTTCATCACTGCAATCCGATCGCACATATAGCCGATCACCGAAAGATCGTGGGCAATAAAAAGATAGGTCAATTTTAAAGCCTGTTTCAATTCTTTTAAAAGTTTTAAGATATCAACCTGGATGGATACGTCCAGAGAAGATACCGGCTCATCCAGGATAATAAACTTGGGAGAAACCGCTAAAGCCCGTGCAATCCCCACCCTCTGCCTCTCCCCGCCCGAAAGTTCGTGCGGATAACGATCACGATACTCCTTCGGCAGTTTTACCAGCTCAAGCAATTCCTCCACCCGTCTGATCCAGTCAGATTTAGGTAAAAGCTCGTGAAGCATGATCGGTTCCGCGATCGCCTCGCCAATTTTTATGCGGGGATTAAGTGAGGTTTGTGGATCCTGAAAAACGATCTGACATTCACGGCGAATATTGTTTATCGCTTGATAAATTATTTGACCTTCGGTGGGTTCGATCAGTTTTAGGATAATGCGAGCCAGGGTGGTCTTTCCCGATCCGGACTCACCCACCAACCCCAACGCTTCTTCCTTAATAACCGAGAGGTTAACCTTATCGACGGCCAGTAGACGATCGAATTTCTTAGAAATATTTATTAATTCAATAAAATTCATTAGATCTTGATTCTATAAATGATAATGATCAGCATCAGGGTATTAATCAGTAGGATTGCCAGTGAAAAATAGCTAACCCAATCCGGCAGTTTTTTATTTAACATTTTCCTCACCTCCGATTTTTAATTGCCTAAGGCTTTCGATCAGCCTCCTGGTATATTCGTTACTTGGTTTAGATAGGATATCGTTCACTTTTCCTTGTTCAACGATTTTTCCTTTATACATCACCAGGGCTCTCTGGCAAAGCATTTTAATGATACCAAAGTTATGGGTGATATAGATGACCGAGAGATTTAACTTTTGCTGGAGTTCCTTTAATAGTTTTAATATTTCTGCTTGGATGGTCACGTCCAGCGCGGTAGTTGGCTCATCCGCGATTAACAGCTCCGGCCGGCAGGCCAGCGCCATGGCGATCATTACCCGCTGACGCATTCCTCCGGAAAATTGATGCGGATAATCCTCAACCCTTTTTTGGGGATTACGAATTTGGACCAGCTCTAACATCTGGCAGGTTTTCTCCTGTGCTTCTTTTTTATTCAAACCCTGGTGCAGCTGGATCGCTTCGGCAATCTGGTCGCCAATGGTAAAAACCGGATTGAGCGAAGTGAAAGGGTCCTGAAAAATCATGGCTATTTTTGCTCCGCGAATACTAATCATTTCTTTCTCTGATAGCTTTAATAAATCTTGTCCATTGAAAAAGATTTCTCCCGACACAATTTTCCCCGGCGGATAAATTAAACGCAGGATAGAAAGGGCCAGGGTTGATTTACCCGATCCGGATTCGCCAAGAATACCCAGAATTTCCCCCTTCTCGATCGAAAAGCTAATCTCCTCTACCGCTTTTACCGTAGATTCTGTTTGAAAATAATAGGTTGATAATTCTTTCACGTTTAACATTTTAGGTTTTTGGGCTTAAAGCTTCCCTTAATCCCTCTCCCGTAAAATACAAGGAAAGAACCGTAATTAAAATCAAAAGCCCGGGAATTATCGCCATCCAAGGGGCGTCCAGCATATAGGCCTGCGCGTCCATCAGCATATTGCCCCAGGAAGACATGGGTGGCTGCACCCCCATTCCTAGAAAAGACAAAGCCGACTCTGTTAAAATCGCGCCCGCCATCCCCAGTGTGGCGGCAACGATTATGGGAGCCTGGGCATTGGGCAAGATATGCCGGAAAATTATGCGCCAATCGGAACAGCCAATGGCTTTCGCCGCTTCTACATATTGTAACTCACGTATCCTAAGGTATTCCCCCCTCACCAATCTTGCCACCCCCATCCAGGAAGTGACCCCGATCACGATCATTACATTATATATATTGGGGGTGAGCATGGTTTGAATGGCTAAAATCAAGAAGATCGAAGGGAAGGAAAGCATAACATCCACAAAGCGCATAATGATCCCGTCAGTTAATCCGCCATAATAACCGGCCAGGGCTCCCATCAACGTCCCAATTAAAACCGAGATAGAAACTGCTACCAGCCCCACCGTTAAAGAGATTCTTGCTCCGTAAAGCGCGCGGCTTAAAATATCCCTTCCCAAATCGTCCGTTCCAAAGGGATGCTTCCAACTTGGCGCCAGCGTTTCGGACTCCACAATCTCGCTCGGATCGTAGGGAGCGATCAAGGGAGCAATGATCGCCACCAGCACAAAAAAGCAAAGCACGCTGAAACCAAAAAGGGCGAATTTATTTTTTATTAATTTCCCCATAACGTATCCTCGGATCTACCAGTGCATATCCAATATCCGCCAGGAGATTTCCGATAACAATCAAAACCGCGGATAACATGGTAATCCCCATAATCAACGGATAGTTTCTTTGGAAAATCGCCAACACACCCAATCTCCCCATCCCCGGCCAGGCAAAAATCGTTTCGATGATAAAAGCTCCACCAAATAGGTCGGGCAGAGACAGCCCCAGTATCGTCACAATGGGTATTAGGGCGTTCCGCAAGGCATGCTTAAAAATTACCACTCTTTCCGGTAAGCCCTTCGCTCTGGCCGTTCTAACAAAATCTTGGTTCAAAACTTCAAGCATCGCCGCCCGTTGATAACGGGAAAGTCCGGCCAGGCTCAAAAGCGTCATGGTGGTCAAAGGCAAGGCCATATGTTTAATTACGTCCAAGATCCTGTGACCAATACCAACCTGTTTTAATAAAGGATCATACATCCCCACCGCCGGCAGCCAACCAAGTTTGACGGCAAAGAGGAGCATGAGCATTAATCCCAGCCAGAAAGAAGGGGTTGCCATGCCGGCAAAAGAAAAGATCGTAAAACCATTATCAAACCAGCTGCCTTTTCTAACGGCGGAGATTACACCCAAGGGAATGGTAATCAATAAAGTAAGGACAAAAGAGGTAACCATAAGCAATAGGGTCGCTGGCAGACGTTCAAGGATTTCAGACATCACCGGAAGCCCGGTCATATAGCTGGTGCCAAAATTACCGTGCAGGACATTGCCCAGCCAGTAAAAATATTGAAGGATGATCGGCTTATCCAATCCCCAATTCGCACGGATCCTGGCTAGTTCCAGGGGATTGATATTGGGATCGGTAAATAACGCGGTGGGATCGCCCGGCGCCAGGTGCATGACAAAGAAAGAAATTAACGAAACCCCGATCAAGAGAGGAATCAATTGCACCATTCTTCGCAAAATATATTTAGACATTATTTATTTTGTCACGAATACTTTCTCAATATTCAAAAATAATCCCGCCGGTCCTGGTTTAGCTAATCCCCCCACCCGTTCCCTCACCCCTTCCACTCCCTTGGGATACCAGAGAAAAATATAGGGCTGGTCATCGGCAATGATTTGCCAGAGGCGAGCATAAATCTCTTTTCTTTTTCCCTTTTCCATGGTCGTGCGTCCCTTTTCCAGCAGTCTGTCTACTTCTGGGTTAATATATTTGATAAAATTAAATCCCCGCGGATATTGGGAGGAATGCCAGATGGAATAACTGTCTGGATCAAGCCCCAGCGACCAACCGATGATCACCGCCTCAAAATCCTTGGGATCTTTTGGCGCATTAACAATTTTAAGCAGCGCTGACCATTCCATTACACGGACGTTAACCTTTACCTCAACTTTTTTGTATTGTTGTTGCAAGATCACCGCCGCTTTTTCGCGTTCCTTATTCCCTTGATTCACCAGAATGGTAAACTCCAAATTTTGGGCACCGGCCTCTTTTAGTATTTGCTTGGCTTTTTCGGGATTATAAGGATACTTTGCTACCGCATCCGAATAGGCCCAGGAAATGGGCGTCGAAGGAGCATAAGCAGGGGTGGCCAATCCCTTAAAGATCAAACTGACCAATTGATCCTTATTGGTAGCATAAGCCAAAGCCTGGCGTACCCGTGGATTGGCAAACTTAGGACTGGCTAGATTAAAACCCAGATAAGTGTAAACCAAGCCATCCGCTTCAAAAACATTGATCCCTTCCATAGTTTTCATACGCCGGTAATCTTTGGGAGGGATGCCGGCATCATCGATCTCGCCGGCCTCCAGCGCAACCAGCTGAGCATTCACATCCGGAATAATTTTAAAGATAATTTCCGCCAGTTTCGGTTTACCCCAATAAAAATCCGGGTTTCTCATCAGGGTAACATGATCCCCCGTCACCCATTCTTTAAATTTAAATGGGCCGGTCCCAACCGGTTTACGATTAAATTCCGCGGTATTGATATCTTTCCCTTCAAATAAATGTTTGGGAATCAGCCCGATGCCTGAATGGATCAAGAAGGGGGCAAAGGATTTGGGCAGGATCGCCTGAACGGTAGATCTATTCAAAGCGGTGAATCTGATCGGCTCACCATCGATCATGTAATCGCTGCGGCGGACGGAATTGACTTTAGGATTCAAAATAGCGTTGAAAGTAAAAACCACATCCTCGGCGGTAAAGGGGTAACCATCCTGCCAGCGCACATCCGGCCGCAGATAAAAAGTCCAGATTTTTCCGTCACTGCTCACCTTCCAGTCTTTTGCCAGATCCGGAATAACCTCCAGTTTTTCATTGATTTTGGTCAGACCGGTAAAGATCAATCCTTCCACCGCGGAAGAGGAGGTATCGGTCGAGAGGATGGGATTGAGGACGGAGACTTCTCCCCCTAAGCTAAAGATCAATTTACCGTTTGGATCAGCGCGGGAGGGATCGGGCAGCTTAATGGCTTTTATTTTTGATGGATAAGGACTGGAACAACCGCAAATAAATATGGCTAAGAGACCGGCCGCTAAAACCCTGAGTCGCATAGGGTCATTTTATCACAAATTGGTCAACTCCTGAACTTTTCTCAAACCGGTCCGATTAAAACCGGTTAAGGTATAAACGCCACGGGTATTATCAAAATCATAAACAATTCTCCCGGCTACATCAGTATCTTTATAGGTCTGACCGGTAAAAGGATTTTGGGGTATCGTAGAAACATAACCACCGGCCATTAAATAATCCCGACAAAGGGTTTCGATCCCCGTATTGCGGGTGATCGGGTAAGTTTCATTTTCCATTTGATAGGATTCGATCGCCAGCTGTACAGAGTGGAGAACCCCTTTGACGGCCGCCTCCTTGGCGCGATCCCTGGCCCCCAGCAGGTTCGGGACTAAAAACACCGCCAGCAAGCCAATGATCCCGATGACCACCAAAAGCTCAATCAGTGTAAATCCTTTCTTCAAATTAAGCACCTCCTTTTATATTATAACTTATTGCAAACTAGAAAGCATATTTACCATGGGTAAAAACATCGCTAATGCCACCGCCGCCACTACCAATCCCACCACCAGGGTAAGCCCCGGTTCAAGTAACGTGATTAATCTTTTAATAAATATTTCTCTTTCCATCTCAAAAAAATCAGCGGCGCTTAATAGCATCTCAGATAACCGGCCTGACTTTTCACCCAGCGCTACCATATTAATAATCTGTGAGGAAAAGCCGGGTGCTTGAGAAAGCGCTTGATTTAACTCGGCGCCATTCTCTACTTCATTTTTAAGATTGGCCATGGCTCTTTTGAGTACGCGATTTTTAACCGACTGAACGGTTAATGATAGGGCCAGGTTCAGAGGAATTCCCCCCTGCAACAGATATCCCAGGCTGCGCAGCACCTGTAAAACTTGTTCTTCATAAAAGAACCTGGTTTTCATTTGCAGATGATCTAAACAGGCTCCCCCTCTTTCCGTTTGAAGCAATTTTTTAAAAATAAATATAAACACCATAAACAAGCTGATTAAAATCAGCCAGGAACCGGCTAAATATTCAGCTAGAGCCATAAAGATTGTAGTGATAAGCGGTAAACTAATCCCTAGCTCTTTAAACATGCTATTAAAGTCGGGCACAACGAATAAGATCAAAATCAACAATGAAAAGAAACATAACACGATAATCAGGCAGGGATAGAGCATAGCGGATTTGATTTTTTCTTCAATTTCCAGTTGGCTTTTATAATAGGCAGAAAGACGCCCTAAAACTTCTTCCAGGTTTCCAGCTTTCTCCGCACTTTCAATTGAGCCGCTGATCACGGGCGGGAAATAAGCAGATATAGCGCGGGCCAAAGATTCCCCTTCCGATAATTTTTCTGCCATATTATTATAAACCGGGTTTTTGGTCAGCCGTGCAATCATTCTTAGGGCATCGAGTAAGGGCACGCCTGAAGTAATAAGTAACTGAAGCTGTGAGCAGAAACGGAATATTTCACGTTTATTGAATGTTTTCGCCATCAATAAAGCCGGTAGCAATTTTATTACCCGGAAAAACTAGCTAAAATGTCGAAAGATTAAACAATACGCGGAAAGAGCGGCGCTGCTTTAGCTGTTTTTACTCCACCAAGTGGGAAATCGATATTCAGCGGCAGAGATAAGCCCATTTGCTCCCAAATCTTCTCTGACGTTACCGGCATGAAGGGGGAAACCAATACAGCTCCAGTTTTTAAAACCTGACACAAGTTATAAATAACGGCTTTTAGCTTTTCTGTATCGCCTGCCTTTAATATATTCCAGGGGGCTTGCTTTTCAATATAGTTATTAGCTTTATTAATTAATTTCCAGATCTCCGCCAGCGCTTCGGAAAAGGCTAAGCTGTTCATGTGTTGATCAAATAAGGCGGGGAGTTTTTGGGTTAAATCAATTAATTCCTGGCTCAGCTCATCCGCTTTCCAATTAATATTTTTGGGTATCTCACCCTGATAATACTTGTCCACCATGGTTAGCGTTCGATTCAGCAGATTGCCTAAATCATTGGCCAGGTCAGCGTTATACCGATTGATAAAAGATTGCAGGGTGAAATCGCCGTCACTTCCAAAAGCCACTTCTCGCAGCAGAAAATAACGGAGCGCATCCACTCCATAACCTTCACTCATGGCGATCGGATCAATGACGTTACCCTTTGATTTGCTCATCTTTTTACCTTCAACCGTCCACCACCCATGCCCGAAAATCTCACGGGGTAATGGCAGCTCCAGCGCCATGAGCAGGCAGGGCCAGGTGACCGCATGAAACCGGACAATTTCTTTACCCATCAGATGCACATCCGCCGGCCAGAACCGCTTAAATTTCTTATCGTCATCTAAATATCCCAAAGCCGAGATATAATTGATCAGCGCATCAAACCACACATAAACCACATGCTTGGGATCATCCGGCACCACGATCCCCCAGGGAAAAGCGGTGCGCGTCACCGAGAGATCCTTGAGCCCCTGATTGATGAACTGGATGATTTCGTTGCGTCGGGCAGCCGGCCGGATAAATCCCGGATTTTTATTAATATAGTCTAATAGCTGGGCTTGATATTTCGATTGTTTAAAAAAGTAACTCTCTTCTTTTAAACGGTCGGTCGGCCTTCCACAGTCGGGACAAAGTTTTCTCTCCTCCATATCCTCGACCATATCGTTTTCTGACCAGAAAGATTCGCAGGCCACACAATACCAGCCCTCGTATTCGCTCTTATAAATATCCCCCTGTTTCAATAATCTGGAAAAGATTTTTTTTACCACCTTTTCATGTCGCTCTTCCGTGGTGCGGATAAAATCATCATAAACAATATTCAGCTCTTTCCAGGCGAGCTTAAAACCCTCGGCCATGCGATCGACAAAGACTTGCGGATCTTCCTTTTTCTGTTCCGCTACATGCCAGATTTTCTGTCCGTGTTCGTCGGTGCCGGTTAAAAAATGGACCTCAAATCCCATCATCCGCTTATAGCGCGCCAGCACATCGGCCGCGACCGTCGTATAAGCATGACCGATATGGGGGACATCGTTTACATAATAAAGAGGAGTAGTAAGATAGAATTTTTCAGGCATGGATTAATTATAACACGAATTCACTTTTCGACATCTAACGGGAATAACAGCCTTATATAAGTTATCTCTTTGAGCGCGTCATTTGCCCAGACCGGGAGTTCCCCGCTTAGATAATAGTCATCAAATTCCAGCACCGGCATGCTTTGCCAGTGGTCGCTGCCTTTTAATTTAACTTCAACCAAAAATCTTTGTAACAATTTACTTTCCCAATCTTCTGTTTCCAGATCACCTTTCCCATAAACCGGTCGGATAAAGTATTTAAAGAACGGTGCTTTCCCTTCCAGCGGCTCATCCGCACCGATGACCATCCATTGGGTTGAGGTCCGCACGTAACCTAGATTTGACCCGTGTTCGGCAGGAACGATCTGGAAACCGCCCACCTTACCCAGGCGAGAGGTTGAGACATCAATTACCCCGGCGTGGTTGGCGCGTACCCTCCCCACCCCGGAAAATTTACTCCCTTCAAAGCGGCCCACCCCTACTACCGGTCTTAATACTCGCCCGATCACCTTCTCACTGCCGTTAAAATAATCAATGGTGATTTTACCCCCAAATTTGTTTTCAAAAACGAGGTCCCGTGGATAATCTATCGGCCGCTCTACAATAATATAGATCTTATCCCCCAGCTGTGGCTTATAATTATTAGGCAGGGGCAGCACCGGCTCGGTTGAGCGACTGACAAGCAGCCTGTTACCGACAAAGGGTGAAAAGCTTCCGCCAAAAATGGTTTCGCCTGCCAGCAGATCGGTATAAATCGAAGAATCAGGACTCAGATAGGAACGACGGGCTTTAGCCGTTTTCAAAAACTCGGCAGGCAACAGACTAAAAATAACGCCGCTGCCGTCGACAGAGGAGGTAGCGGTTTTCAGATGAATGGCATTCACGGAAGTGGCCGCTACTCTGCCGTCCGGTATCCATCGCGCGGCTTTATAGCTTGCCGCATTTGTTTTTATGGTAGGGTAAATAACCCTCCCGATTATTTGCCAACTTTTTCCTGCATTAGAACTGACCTCAATTGATCCCCCAGCCTGGTTCAAAATTTTAATACGCGAAATCTCTTCCAATTTGGGATTATTTTCATAATCGACCTGAGCCGAGGCGAGGCCACTAAAAGCCAGAACTATAACCAAAAAATAAAAGAGGCGTTTCATCAAGCTTTAATAAATTCAACCAGGGTCCGGACCGGCACGCCGGTTGCTCCCTCACCCAAATAACCTCTGGACTTTGAAAGATAAGCGGTACCGGCAATATCGACATGGACCCAGGGAATGTCTTCGACAAAATTTTGCAGAAAAACTCCCCCACTGGAAGGAGAAGCCTTCCCGGTCTCGGAAGAATTTTTCATGTCCGCCACGTCACTTTTAATATAATCTTTATATTCTTTATAGAGCGGCAGTCTCCACATTTTCTCTCCGGTATTTTCAGAAACATCCATAAATGAGTTAACCAATTCATCGTTATTGCTCATGACGCCGGAGGCTACATCCCCCAGTGCAATTACGCACCCGCCGGTTAAGGTCGCCACCGTGATGATTTTCCCGGCCTTCTCTTTCCTGGCATAAGTAATGGCATCCGCCAGCAGCATTCTGCCTTCGGCATCGGTAGAGATGATTTCAATCGTTTTGCCCGAGAGCGAAGTTACCACATCTCCTGGCCGTGAGGCCCCACCGTCGGGCATATTCTCCGCCAAAGGGATAATCGCCATAACCTCTTTTTTGATCCCCAAGAATTTGATGGCCCGCATCGCCTCGATCACTGCCGCTGCACCAGCCATATCCATTTTCATTTCCCACAACTTTTTAGAAGGTTTAAGCGATATTCCACCGGAATCAAAAGTGACCCCTTTACCGATCAGGGCAATGGGTTTGGCATTGGTCTTTGCCGGCTTGGATTTAATCACTACCACCCGGGCGGGTTCGCGGCTTCCCTGAGCCACCGACCATAAAGCACCCATGCCGATCTGCCTGGGATCGAGAATCCGGCATTGAAAACCGATACTACTGGCCATCTTTTTTGCATAATTTGCGAGATAAGTCGGTGTTATTTTGTTGGCTGGACCATTCACCAGGTCACGGGCGCGATTTTCCGCCTCCGCTAAAACTTGCCCGAGCCTCACGCCTTCTACCATTTCCTTAGCTTTTTGTTTGTCTTTCTCAACAATAATTAGTTCCTTGATCGTTGAATTTAAATTTTCAATTTTTACTTTATCGGTAGCGTATCCCTTAAATTCGTAATCCCCTAAGATCGATCCTTCAACCGTAGCCTGAGCCGCATCAGTTGCCGTTAAACCACCCCTTCCCGCACCGTGAGCCACCGTCGCCAGGTTGCGGGCTTTTATTTCTTTTGCCGTACGGACCGCGGCCGCCGCTGCCATCCTTCCTTCCTCCAGACCAAATTCTTCCCGCTTACCCAATCCCACGACAGCAATTCTTTCTGCCGCCAGTTTACCCTGGCAATGAATCAGGGTTACCTTGCCCAACTTGCCACTTATTTCCTTTGCTTTCCACAGTTTTCTGATTAATCCGCCTAAAGCTTTATCGGCCGCATCCGTGGCCCCCTCCATTCCCTTAACCCCTTCAAAAAGATTCACCACCAACAGATCGGCTCTGATCTGCATTAATGATTGATTTCTAACTTCCGCCCGCATTTTTCCCCTCCCTTTTTGCCCTTTGTTCTTCTTTCCATCTCTCATAGATAATTCTAAATTCTTTCTGTGCCACCGTATCCTTGCGTTCTTTATAACCGATGGTGCTGAGCACCAAGCCAATCGCCACCCCCACAAAAGTGCTGGGGATCCCCAACAAAACAAAAGCGAACATGCCGCCGGCTACCACCGCGCAGGCGGTTACCAACGATTCATCGAAGATTAAAGTAATCAGCAGAGAACTACCGATCAGTAACAATAAAATAAGCCAGAAAGTCTGGGGTTTAATTTGTTTGTCGTTCCTATCGTCCTTAGGCCATTTTTCCAGCAGCAACTGCATGATGGAAGCGCTGCCGAAATACAACGCTTCCGAAACTTTGCCATTAATCAAATAAGGATACAGCCCGATCTCGATTTTTTCCTTATTTTCTGGCGTCAGCGCAAAGTTTAATCCGCTGCCGGAGGTTATATTCACTTTCTTATCCAACACCGAAACCAGCAAAAGAACCCCGTGATCCAAACCCTTCTCATTCTGCCCGATAGCCAGCCGGTCATATAAAGCTTTCCCATAATTCTCCGGATCCGCCGGTGCGGTAGTATTTACCACGGCTACCGCCAGGTCTACCGCGGTCACTTTATTTAAATCGCTAGCCAGGTTTGCGATACGGCTTTTTGTTTCATCATCCACCAGGCTTAAATAATCGGACACCACCCCCTGATTTAAGTCCTGCGCCAACACTGGGGCTAAAAAGGTAAGTAATAATAAAATTAATATAAGATATCTCATTGAAAAAAGATTGAAAGTTCTCGGGATGCCGCTTCCGGACTGTCGGAGCCATGCACTAAATTCTTGATAATTCCATCCGCATTCACCACTTCAACCTCTTTTAAATCACCACGTATCGTCCCGGCAGCGGCCTGCCGGGGATCGGTGGCCCCCATCAGCTCTCTGATCTTTGCGACCGCGTTTTCACCTTGAACGATGCAACCGATGACCGGACCGAAAGTAATAAAACGAATCAACCCGGAATAAAAATCCTTACCCAGGTGAGAAGCATAAAGCTGTTCCGCCATTTCCTTGGTCATCAACAGGGTTTGGGTGTAAACGACAGCGAGTTCCGCCTTTTCGATCCTGGCAAATATTTCTTTTTCCAGCCCGCGCTTTACCCCGTCAGGCTTTATCATGAAGAAGGTTTTTTCTTGCATGTTTAATCGCTTCCTTTACCTGGTGGGGGGAGGTCCCGCCAACCCCATCCTTGCTGATCACCGAACTCTCAGCAGAGAGAATCCGTGTGACATCGTAACTGAAAAAATCAGAAAATTGCTTAAGCTGTTGTAGTGAGAGATACTCCAGCTCCATATTGGAATCTTCACAGTAAGCCACGATCTTCCCGACCACCTGATGCGCCTCCCGGAAAGGCACCCCGCGCCGCACTAAATAGTAGGCCAAATCGGTAGCGGTCAGGAAGCCTTTCTTGGCTGATTTTTCCATTTGCTCTTGATTAATTTTCATGGTGCGCAGCATCTCTTCAAAAATAGGCAGCACCGCTTTGAGGGTGTCAACCGAATCAAAAAGGGCTTCTTTGTCTTCCTGTAAATCACGATTATACGCCAGCGGCAAACCCTTCATAATGGTCAAAATCGATATCAAATTCCCAAAGGTACGGCCGCTCTTTCCCCGGGTCAATTCAGCAATATCCGGGTTTTTCTTTTGCGGCATAATCGAAGAACCGGTAGTGTATCGATCGGAGAGTTCTATATAACCAAATTCATAAGTTGACCAGATAATCAGCTCTTCGGAAAAGCGGGAAAGATGGAGCATGAGCAGGGCCGCGGCGGAGAGGAAATCGATAACAAAATCGCGGTCGGAGACGGCGTCCATACTGTTGCGCGAAATTTGCGAAAATCCCAGCTCCTTTGCCAAGCCCTCGCGATCGATGTCGAAATTGGTTCCGGCCAAAGCGCCTGAACCCAGCGGCATTACATCGGCTTCCTGACCGGCAAAAATAAATCGGTAGCGATCTCTTTCCAGCATTTCATAGTAAGCCATCAAATGATGCGCAAAAAGTATCGGCTGCGCCCGTTGCAGATGGGTATAACCCGGGACAATCACCTTCAGGTTCGCTTCCGCCAGATTCACGATGGTGGTTTGGAGCTTTCTGATCATGCCCAGGATTTCGGAGGTTTCAGCTTTGAGATACATTCGCATATCGGTGGCGACCTGATCATTGCGCGAGCGACCGGAATGCAGTTTTTTCCCCATATCTCCCACTTTTTCAATCAGGATCGTCTCGATATTCATGTGCACATCTTCCAGCTCGGCTTTAAGTTTTATTTTCCCCGTCCTAAACTCCCTTAATATTTCCTCCAGGGCTTTGATTATTTTTTTACATTCCAATCCCGAAAGAACCCGCGCCTTGAATAAACTCCTGGCATAGGCTATGTTTTGAACGATATCCTGTTTGAAGAGGCGGTAGTCAAAATGAACGGAACTGGAAAACTCCTCCGCCGATTTAGCTAATGGTTCCCTGAATCTGCCCGCCCATGGCTTCTTTCCTTCTTTCTTCATTGGCTTACTTTTGCCTCCTTCGCTTCTTTTATCTTATCTCTTAATTCAATGATTTGCAATTCCCTTTGTACCCCATCACGGTTTACTCTTTCAATCTCTTTTAGTTTTTCCTCGGATGTGATCTTATCCACTTTCAGCTGGAGGAGTAAGGCAATCCTTCCCCGGATCAAGGAGGCCATCGCCTCCAGCGCGCGGATTGCTTCCGGATCCTCACCAAACATTTCTCGCGCGGAGCTAATGACCCGATCCAGCTCCTCCGGCTCGTTGGTCGAAGCCATGCCGGTCAAGACCTCTCTGATCTTCTTCTCCTTCAATAACCGGTTCTCTAATATTTTCGAGGTTTTCCTTTCTTCACTCTCTTCCTTTTCCACGGCCGTTAGTTCATGGAATACCATGACCACTCCTCCACCCTCTTTGATAAAAGCGGCAGAAACCCTAAACGACTTCTTATCCACGGTACAGATCGCCCGCTCCACCGTCCCCCGGGCAATCGTTCCTTCAATTATTTCGCGCACCTCGGTCTCGGCCATCTCATGCTTTTCCCCCTGCCAAAACAAAGGTTTTCCATTTAAATCAAAAACGATAATTGCCCCCTGCAATGAATCTAAAATATCGCTCGCCGCAATCTTGGGCGTGATTTGAAATAATTTATATTTTACGATTGAATAAGAGATCAGCGAGATCGCAATACTAAAAGAAATAGGAGCCAGAGAATCAAACTGGCTGATCCCCAACCAGGGCAACCAGAGGGTGAAGAGATTGCCCGCAATCGCACTCAGCCCGAAAGCCAGCGCCACTACGCTAAGCTTTATCCTTTCAGAGCCATAAGAGCGAAACCACTTAAAAATCGTTACCCCCACCGCACCGAAGAGATAGACTACCGAATAAATACTATAAAAAATATGCACCGGGCCAAAAAGGGGTTTGCCTAAATATAAATAATGACCCTCACCCGGATGAAAACCGGTTATCATTAAATTAGAAAAAAGTGATAAAATCACAAAAAATATCGCCGGCAGGAAGATCAGCCCTTTTTGGGCTGGCGGAAGATCTTCTTCCCTCGGAAAAATCAGGGTAAAATAGAAGGCCAGGAAAATCGAAATTGAGCCAATAGCGTGCACCAGCTTGTATAAAAGAGGCATCCAGGCCGGATTGACGGCTAGATGACGGCAAAGAATCCCAAAGCTAAAAAGAGAAAGGAATAAACACAGGGCAGAAAACACCCGATTCACTAACGCCTGGCGATTTTGATAATAAACATAGACCGAAATACTCATCAGCACCAGCCCGGATAAGGCCAGCCCCAGGATATCAAAATAATATATCTGTTCGCTCATACCTTTAATCTCTCGCTTTCGCTTTCCAGTTCTATCAAGATCTTTTCTCTGCCTGCCATAAAATGATTTAATTCTTCCAACTCCTGGGTTCTCATCAATAATCCTTCACGGCTCCTGCGGGTTTCATCTAAAACCTTCACATATTCCTTCATTACCTCACAAACCGGACTTAAAATGGCCTGTACCTCAAGATCGTCCTTTTCCAACCCATCACACAGCTCCTCAATTTTTTCCATTTCAATCTGCCCTGAAAGCTTGAAAAGCATTTGCATAACCTGATGCTCACGCGCAATCAGGCGCTCGAATTCAGCATTCATTTTCAGGGTTGATTTTCTTAGGCGAAAAATGGGGGTCAAATCACGCGCAAAATAAATATAGCCCTGTTTGCTGGAGATGCGAAACACGCTCAGACTTACGCTAACCAAAGTGCCATCCTTTTTATGTAAACTGGTGGTCAACTCTTCAATTTTGGGAAATATTTTCTTTATATCCATGCCCAATAACTCATCCGCACAATAGCCGGTCAAGCGGCAGGCCGCTAGATTGGTATAATTTATTTTTTCTTCATTATCTGTCAAAAACATAACATCCAACAAAGCCCGAGCCACCCCTTCCGCAACCTGTTCCTTGGATGTTTCCGAGATAATCTGGTAGCGAAGAATCGCGTAGCCGGCAAAACCGATCATTAACGCCGAAGTTATGATGGCCAAAGGGAAAAACGGCGTTCTAAAATAATTAAAAACCACATCGAATAAAATCCCAATGGTGATGGGGACTACCGAGGAATAAAGGATCAGCTCGGCCTGCTTCCTGCGATAATATTCTTTGGCTCCTCGATAAACCCTATAAATTAGATATAATCCACCCATTAAACAAGATGAATAAAACAGGGTATAAAGCCATTCCCAGCCTCCGGGAAGATAGACATAACCAAAATACTTTTTTTCAAAGCCCGCAATAAAATAAGGTGTAAAACCACGTAAAATAAAGATTATGATTGATCCCAGATAGAAAAGCGGAATAAATCTAAACTTTACCCGGGAGAAGACCGCTGCATAATGCAAGAATAGCGCAAAGCCTATCGCCCAGGCTAAGATCCAGGGTTTTGCCCAAAAATTAACCACGGCTAGATTAGGTGCAGACCTTAGAAACGCTTCACAAATTGCGATCACGAAAAGGTCTAAGGCTAGTAAAAAATAAAACCGGTCTAGCGGTTCGCTTGCTTTACTTAAGACATAGACCCCGATCGCCAAAATAAGTAACCCCGACAAAAATGAAGAAAAAGCATAATAGAAAATAAAAGGCGTCATTTGTGTTTCAAGCTGGCTTGCACCTTAATCGGCAAGCCAAAAAGATTAATGAATCCCTCAGCATCCTTTTGATTGTAAATCTCTTCTTTTTCAAAGGTAGCCAGATCCGGACGGTAAAGCGATCGGGGCGATTTCCTGCCTACAATCGTAACATTTCCTTTATAGAGTTTAAGCCGGACCGTTCCAGAAACGTTCTTCTGTGTCTGATTAATAAAAGTATCCAGCGCTTCTTTAAGCGTAGTAAACCACTGACCGTAATAGATCAGTTCGGCGTAGCGCTGCGCTACCAGCTGTTTATAATGCAAAGTGTCTCGATCCAGGGTAAGCGATTCCAATGCCTGATGCGCGGCATAGAGGATGGTCCCCGCCGGGGTTTCATAAACGCCGCGTGATTTTATCCCTACCAGGCGATTTTCTACCATATCCACCCTGCCAATGCCATTCCTGCCGCCAATTAGATTGAGGGTCTGGATCAGCTTAACCGGTTTCATCTGTCTACCGTTAACCGCGATCGGCTCACCCCTTTTAAAATCAATCTCGAGATACTGGGGTTTATTCGGGGCTTTCTCAGGTGAACAGGTCAAAATAAACATCTCCTCATTTGGTTCAAACCAGGGGTTTTCCAAAATCCCTCCCTCATAACTGATATGCCAGAGGTTACGGTCAGATGAGTAAGGCTTGGCTTTGGATACCGGAATCGGGATCCGGCGCTTGCGAGCATATTCTATTTCCTCGTTGCGCCCTTTTAATTCCCATTTGCGCCAGGGAGCAATAATCTTTAAATCCGGCCCCAGGGCTTTGTAGGTAAGCTCAAAACGCACCTGATCATTTCCCTTACCGGTGGCACCATGCGCCACCGCATCGGCATTTTCCTTCTTCGCTATTTCGACTTGTCTCTTGGCAATCAGCGGCCGTGCCACGGATGTGCCCAAAAGATAGCGGCCCTCATAGACCGCCCCTGATTTAATCATTGGAAAAAGAAAATCTTTGGCGAATTCATCCTGCAGGTTTTCGATATAAACTTTGGTCGCTCCGGTTTTTAGCGCCTTTTCTTTTAACCCTTTTAATTCCTCTGCCTGGCCCAGATCAGCAGCAAAAGCGATTACCTCACATTTATAATTTTCCTTCAGCCAGGGGATCATAATGGAGGTATCCAATCCGCCTGAGTAAGCCAGCACCACTTTTCTAACCATTAGTCTTCTCCTTTAACCCCTTCTGTCCCGATAAATCGGGACATCTTCCCCTTATGAAGGGGAAGAAAGAGAGGGGGGATCACTGTCCTCCTAACAATAATACTAAGATGGCTTTTTGCACATGCAGCCGATTCTCTGCCTGGTCAAAAACTACCGCATTCGGACCATCTATCACATCATTGGTAACTTCGTCGCCGCGGTGGGCGGGAAGGCAATGCATGAAGATAAAATCGGGTTTGGCTAAGGCCACCAGCTCTTTGTTCACCTGAAATGGCTTGAATATTTTCTTGCGCTTTGCGCTTTCCTTTTCCTGCCCCATTGACGCCCAAACATCGGTATAAATAACATCTGCATTCTTGGCCGCAATCACCGGGTCATTGAGGATGTCAATCTCCACGCCGGTTTGTTTGGCGTCTTCAAATGCCAATTTCACGATCTTTTCATCCGGCTCATAACCTTCGGGCGTGGCAATGGTCAAGTTGGTCCCAACTTTCGCCGCCGCAAACATCAACGAATGACAAACATTGTTGCCATCCCCGATGTAAGCCATTTTCAAGCCTTGTAGGCCTTTTCTGCCTTTTTTTTCTTGGATGGTGAAGAAATCAGAAAGCGCCTGACAGGGATGCAGCAGGTCGGATAAACCATTAATAACCGGCACGGAAGCATATTTTGCCAGTTCAACCACTTTCGCATGCTCAAAGGTCCGAACCAAGATTGCATCTGCAAAACGCGAAAGGGTTTTCGCTACGTCACCAATCGATTCGCGCACTCCCAGGCCGATGGCTTCCTGATCCAGGTTGATCGCCAGGCCCCCCAGCTGCCACATGCCGATCTCAAACGAAACGCGGGTGCGCGTAGAGGGTTTTTCAAAGATCATAGCCAGGGACTTGGCCCAGAGGTATTCGTGTTTTTCCTTGTTTTTCTGCTTATTTTTTAGATCCGCCGCGAGGTTAAAAATCTCCTCAACTTCGGATGAGGTCAAGTCATGAATTGAGATAAGATCTTTGCCACGAAGTCTAGCCATTTTGAGTTCAAATATATCATAACCGTCAAAAAAACACAAACCAGAATTATTAGAAAACGATGCAAGTTTTCCGCTTGTTAATCCGATAGTATAGTTGAATAGAGATAATAAATAAATTCGGATTGCCTGTTTCCGAATGAATTTAGTGACCAAGTTTTAACAGGCTTGGTTTTTTTAGTTTAAAGGGAGGAAAAAGATGGGAGAAGAATACAGAGTAACATCACCAAAAGGAATTTCGATCAACGGGAATTTTTATAAACCCGGGCAAGCCCTTCCTTGTGGAGATAAAGTCAGCGAAGAAGCTTGTGAAAATTTAGAAAAGGCTGGGAAGGCTAAAAAAACAACTAGGGATCAAACTCCTCCTTCTGGCGGGCTTGGAAACGTAGCAGGACAGGTTTGGAGAATCTTTGGGGCACCAACGCCAGGAACAGCACAGCCTTCTCAGGAAGAAACGCCAAAGGAAGACCCCGTTGCAAAAGCAGCAAGAGAAGCTAGAGAGAAATTTGATAGGGGGGTTCAACTAAGACGAGCTCAGACCACGCCGCCAGCTGCAGGAACACCTGAAGCACCAACAACCCAACAAGCTCCCGCTTCCCAAGCCGCACCCAAAGAACCATCCGTAGCTCCAGCAAAACCAAGAGCCCAAGCACCTAAAGAGCCCACTGTTTTTGCAAAAGTAATTGCCGGGATTGATCTTTTAACCCGAAAAGAAATAAAAGTTAAGGTCGGCGATGATACTATCTCCTCGGGCGTAAAAATTCCATGGAGTGCTTCCAGTAAAATACGTCGCATACATAAGAGCGAACAAGCCGAACTATCTACTACTCTGGATGCTCTTAACAGAGCTTTGGATCCTAAACGGCCCAGTAAATATAACATAAACAAAGTTTTGGAGCTTCTAAGAATGGGGAGCTTAACCCTTGAACAAATCGGGCTCCTCAAAGGCCGTTCTGGTGATGAGTTAATTGAAGCTTTGCTGGAGGTGCTGTTTCAAAAACCTTTGGAATATGAAAAAGGATTTGATAACATCGCCGCTAAAAGAAAGGATGTAGAGGAACTTTTAAAAAATGGAAAATATAAAGAAGCTTTAGGGATTCTTCAAGCCATATTAAAATTCGAAACTGAAAAAGAATTAAACACCTCACGGACCAATGATGCCATTAACCTTTGCCGTTCTGAGATAGCTAAAAGGGAACTTGCCATTGATAACGAACGCAAACAGATCGCCGAATATGCAGCTCATTTGCGATACGTCGTTTTTGAAATCCCCTCCGATAAACTTTCCGCTGTAGCACAATACATAAGCCAAACCGCACCGAAACAAAGGCTTATTACCTTTAATGCAGACGGTAGAACTTACTCCGCCCTGATAGAAGAAAAGGATGGAAAGTGGCAGCTAGTCACTCCCACCCATAAAAAATATTCTTTAAAAATCGAAAATAATAACCCGGTTGTTTATCAAAAAACAGGTATCTTTGGAAGTGACCGCCTGGCCACCACCCAGGTACCCCTACCGGCTGTTCAACCAGAAGGAGGAGGTGGACGTGAAGAGGCCTATCTCGTTCTTTATCGGATAACTAGGGGATCCTTGCTCCGCGCCGATTTCGACAAAATCTGGAAAAACGGCAAGATCGACCAACAGGCAGCAAAGGATATTTTGGGGTGGAAGGAAAAGCTTTATCTGCTGGTGGCCAATAATATGAATGCCGACAAAACTACCGATAGTGGTATTAACCTGGCAAAACTCAAAGAATTTGAGAATGTAATCAAATACTGGATGAGCGAGCTTGGAATGAAACAGGAAGAAGTTGCTCAACTCTTTATCGAATCCAAGGAATTCTGCATGGTTGATTACAATGAAGTCAAGCAAACCGGCGCAGCTTTAAGAAACCAGTTAAGCGGGGTTACAAAAGAAAATATCGGCGAAAGATTAAATGGCTATTCTCCCAAAGTTATAGCAGAAATTCTGCTCCGCTTTGAAAATAAGCCAGAAGGAAAGGAAAAACTGATAGCGGCCTACTTGCTGCGTTTCCTGATGGCCTCAATAACCCAGCGATACGAAGCATTCGGAGTTGCTCAATCTAAATCGGTTATCGCTCAAATGCCCGCTTACCACAGCACTAGTTTTAATAAAAATCGTGTTGCTGCCTGGTTTTCCGGACGGACAGTTGCTACTACCGAACAACCGCCGGCGAGATTTGCATCGGCAGGCGAAGGAAAAACCTATACGGAAGAGGATTTTCAGGATGATAGCGAATTTGAGAAGATCTATAGCTACAGCACCAGCCAGTCAGGGCCTGCTGCACAAAGAAGCGCGGCAGCAAATTACATGAAGACCTTAAGAGATTCGGGTCAACTTGCCAAACTGATTGGCTATTTCAGGCTGGCGACCAAAAACGATCCCTCCAACAGCTATTATATCCCCGGCCTGGAATCCGATATCAGCTCGCCCGCCTACGCCTCCGGCGCAATTAATATAATGTTTGCAGCTTATATTGCAACCCGAGATCCCGGATCCTATGATCGGGCATTTGAAATTCTAAAGAAGCTTCCGGACAGTGAGAATAAATATCATTTGTTGGCTCAGTTAGCCATAAAGTATTTCGAAGTAAAAACCTCGGGAGAAGACCGAAAACGTGCTCTCGAGGTCTTAAGAGAAATCAAAGAAAACAATTTCTTTGTGAAAGAAGGAGCGAGCTATCTCCAGGAGTTACAAAAGTTAGGGTTAAAAGTCGTCGGCGACAACACTAGAGATAATATCATTAATTCCATAGAGAAATCATTCAAGGCCCCAACCGAGGCCTGGTGGATTGAACGGGAATTTGTAACGGTAGGCCGCACTTCGGACACCGACAGAACCGAAGCGATCAACTGGAAACAGGGGGGTGAAAATATCCCCAAAGCGGTCTCGGCCGTTGCTAAACTCGATGCTATCATCTCCGATAAAAATACCAGCCCTTACGAGAAGGCCTATGCTCAATACGTAAAAGGCATGCTGCTTTACTTGATAGCTAAGAGCCACAGTGACATGCAAGAGATTGCTTTTGGAGACAAAAAAGTCAAGGCCAAAGACTTGCTGGACGAAGCGATGTATACACTGCGGACCGCCTGGGAAACGATCAAAGATTCCAAGGAGCCTCACGCACGCGAACAGAGAAAAGATGTCTTTGCCCGGATGGTTACTATTGTTGAAAGAGTAAAGCACACCATGAAAGGCGAAGAATCTGGCAGAAAGAAACGCGCTCGGGAGTTGGCTGAATTTATTCCTCAATATAAGACGGGCTACGGCGAAGATATGGACGCTGAATATCAATATCGCGATGCCGTAATTAAACGTGGAGATCCCGAAAAATACAGAAAATCGGTGGGCGCTAAAGCCGATCGTTATACTAAGTATAAATCAGTTTTTAGTTCGGAACCGGAAAAACCAAAAACGCCAAAGCCCAAGGGAAAATTAGGCGCAGCTGCTCGACCAGCCGCAGCTCCTAAACCGGGAGATAAAGGTAAAAAGGGAGAACCAGCAGACCCTAATGCAGAATTGAAGAAAAAGATACTGGCAAAACAAGGAAAATAAAACATGGGTGATCCAGGATCTTCAAGATTAGATTTTAATCAAAATTCATTTAAGCTTAAGCTTAACTATGATTGGGGCTTTGGCGAAAAAATAGAAGCTGCCACCTCCGAAGCTCCAACCGGGGCAACCCCTACCACGCCAACACCCCCTCCGGGTGCTGTATCCGCTCCGCGACCATCGATCGCGATGCTGACCCCTCAGCAGTTAAGCCAAGTAGAAGATAACAAAATTGATCACCGGATCCATGAGATCTGGTTTGATCCGTCTAAAGGAAACACCAAGGCCGAGATGATGCAGGCTTATGGCCTAACCGATCCCAGTAAAGTCCACGAAGTAAAACGGGGTGAAAGGGAATTATACAAAGTTGAATTCTTTTTTCTGTCTCGCCCACCCCTCCCCGAATTTGAAGCTCCTCCCAGCCAGCTTGACCAGGCTAAACAAAGCCTCTCCTTGCGGGTCGCGGGTTTCTCCGATCCCGCGGCGCTAAAAAAAGGCAACCTGCTGGTTAAATTCACTTCCGATGATACTGGCCAGCAGGTCAAAGATTTTATCGTTTACTGGGTTACCGCTAAGCCGGGGGGCTTTGATGTAAAACCTATCGCTTACCGTTTGGGAAGCAGGACGATGCGGCCCAAAGATAAAAGCGATGAAAAAAGCTATGTAGAAGCGCTCCAACAGTTACTTAAACTTAATGGACACCTGCCGATTAAAAAACAGGCCAGCGGCAATCCCGATGAACAAACGGTCCTAAATTCGTTTTCCTACCAATTAACCAATCAGCATCTGCTCCAACCCCGTCGGGAAGAGACGGAAAAGTTAATCCGTGAACTGAATGCTAAAAAAGAAAAATTACTGCAGCAGTTCCTGGCAGTTGATGACAGCAAAGATTTTGATGCCCAAGTAAAAGAACAAGTCCTCTTAAAAAAACAGGTCCTCTCCGACCTCGCCCGGCAGGCACTGGAAACCTATGCCCAGATCCGCACCATTGCCACGGGAAGCATCGAAGCCTTTAAAGATAAAAAAGACGAGGCTTTTCGTGCGGAATGCCAGAAATTAATTGATGAAACCAAAAATTGGATCATGTTCCTCCTGGAAGCGATTATCGGCATTGAAAAAAAAGACCAGGCCCGCCATCTTTACGTCATCGACCTGGCCCTGGCCGAAAGCAAGCTGAAAGAAGCAGTGAAGGCCAAAGAAGGAACAGAGGTCGAAAAACGCGAGGCGAGAAGCAAGGAACGTGAGGCGTTTGAAAAATATACCCGGATCTATGAAATACTCTATTCCTACGAGAAAAGATTCGCCAATTTCCCCGGAGTTCCGGAAAGATGTAAGGAGTTGCGGCAAGATATCCTGCGGCGTCTTGCGGAAAAAGGCAAAGAGCTAGAAAAAGAGAATAAAGATCGGGCTCTCCGAATCGTTAACGAAACCAAAGATCGCTTAGCCGAGGTAGATAAAAAATATAGTAAAGAGGAAGTTTATCTGGAGGAAAGAACGGAGGCGCTCTTTGAGGAAGGGCCAAAACTTTTGGGCGGCGGCGAAAAGGAAGGGAAGGGAGAAGTAAGTGAAGCCGAGATCAAGAGACAGACAGGGGAAACTACCCGGGTCCACAACAAGGCGTCTTTTATCTTGAGAAATATATTAAAAGGCCATCCGGCACAAAGCCTCATCATCGAGTTCTTCAGCATGCTTCTCAAAAGCGAAGACAAGGTTTCTCTGGGAGCCCTTTTTGGAAAATTTGACGCGTTAATGAAGATCTTCTCCCCAGAAGACTTAAACGCTCTGGGAAAATATCTTTTTTATCGTGAATTATATGCCGCGCAGGGTAAGCCCGAATCAGAAATTAAAAGCTTAACCTCTTCGCTCTTCTATCGAGCAAAAAAGGTAATCGATAAAATCGAAAAGCTATGCAAAGCCAAAGACGATAAGATCGAAAGCCGGGTAGAAAGCAGCAATTTACAAAACGCGTTGCATGCATTCTTCCGTGTCTTTTATCGCCTCCAATTTGTTCACAACACCTGGGCAAAAGCCAATAAACAGCCGGAGATTTCTTTAGCTGAGATCAACCGCCTCGGCAAACAGATCACCGAAGCGCTTCCCGAAACGGGCCTGGGGCGGAAAGTCTTTAGTATCCTGAGAGGAATCCCCGAAGATCCGCAACTGGCCGCAATTGAGCTTTCCCGAAAACTGCAAACAGAAGTGATAAGGATACAAGAAAAACAATTATTTAAAATCCCACTCGAGGCAGCAAGATTTGATAAAAAAGCCCAGCTCATGGTCATGGATCCGCGCACATTAGGAAAAATGTCGGTGGACGCAGGGCGGGGAATGCAACCGGTCCATTCACACGAGATCAGGGAATTTTTAAAACCCCTCCCCTCCGACTCTCCCCAGCAAAAAGCCTTTAAAGATTTGTCGCTCAAGAATTTACCCGCTGAAGAAGGTTACTATTTGATGGTGGAAGGCAAAGATGCTGCGGGAAAACCGGCACTGGTTTTCCAAAAAGCACCCGCTACCACTCATTTCGCTTTGCCGGAAAGCCAATACAGCGGAACTACCTACAGCTATGATATTACGGATTTTTTGCAAAACTGCGGCGCGGCCTTAATCGGTCTCGCCTTTGACGGAAGGGTTGACACCACCGGCCCACTGCGCCGTCGTTTACAGGGAATCCAGACCAACGCCCTCAATTATAATGGCATTGATGGACTGATCACCGCCGCCCGCAGAGGCGATTATGAAGTCAAAGGGCTTACCCTAAGAAAGGCCGAACAAACCGCTTTTAAGAGCGCCCTTGAATATCTGGAAAATAATAATTATAAGGGTAGCGATCTTTCTGCGGCGGACATCAAATTAGCCAGAAGATTGTTCGAGCGCGGCAACACCTTTAAGGAAAACGAAATACCCGCCTTGAAGGCACTTATGCTCAAGCTCGAAAAACTTAATCCCGAAAAACTTACTCGGGAAAAACGGTTGTTTTTCAAAAAAGCGGTGGCAGAGATAAAAAGAGCGGTTACCAACCGCCTGGAACGCAAGGATGGCTTAGATGAAAACGAAGTAGCCACCCTCACACAACTTAGCCAATATATGAAAGAGCATAAAATCATGATCACCGATGGAAGATTTATCCATCTCGAACCGTCCGAAGAAATGCTAAAGCAAATCCCGCTGGCAGAGCAGGATAAATTTAAGGATTGTTATCGAAAAAGCATCCTGATCTTCAGAAAAATCCACTTCGAGATGATGGGGCTGGCCGGGCAACACGCGCCGGAGATTAAAATACCCGGCAACCTTATGAAATGGTATACCACTTTCTGGCACGAGGTCTGGAAAGCGGCCAAAGAGAGTATTTCACCGCCCAGAATGCAGATGTTCCAGCTTGCCAGCATGCCTCCGATTGAGATGTTCAATCTGAAAGCCTATATTCATCCAGAAAAAGTCAGTGTGGCGATGAACGCCGTGCAAACGATCGAGATTTTAAAGCTCGCCCAGGAAAAAGGAAAAGAGGCCTTAAAGGGTTTAGATGGCAAAAAGCTGGAAGAGCTGCGAAAGTTATTCAATGTACAGGAGGATAGCGAACTTGAGAAAATCTTCGAATATGTTAAAAGCACGCCCGATTTTATAAGAGATTTTCGCCAGAGAGTGGGTCGGGCTTCGCTGAAAGCGGAAGCTTTTCCCAGCTTCGGGACCAAGAAAGACCAGATCTGGAAAGGCTTAATGAAAGCGGGTTATATTGATAAAGACGGTAAACTTCAACCCAAGTGCTATGAAAAAAGAGAAAGTTTCAAGCTAGAAGGGGTTGCTCTTTCGGCTGATGAAGCCAATAAAATCCTGGATATTCTGCAACAGATCCAAGAAGATGGAAAGCCCAGCCTGCGCGCTTTGAAAGGCATCCTCAGGGAACAGGTCATTAAACCCTTAAGGAAAAAATTCGAAGGGGCGAGAAAAGAACAGGAAGGAATAAGCAAAAAATTTGAGAATGAAAACTATAATCCCGACACCGAGGAGCGCGTAAGGACAACTGATACTTTCAAGGAGGCGGGTAAAGCCGGTGGCAAGCGCGGGGGCAGAATAGAAAATCTGACGGAAATTGAAAGGGCGCTGGCCCTCCTCTCGGAGGTTGAAGAAAGCACCGAGGATGATCCGGTTAAACTACTCTATAACCTTTCCCAGGTGGAAGACAGCCTGGCCACACTTCAGCGCGATGAAGCCGGGGGTCTGTTTGAGGTGGGCGAAAAACCGGAAGAGAAGAAATTATTAAGCGATATCCGCCTGAAGATCAACGAGCTTCGCGGCGCCGCTAAAAAGGCGCTTGACTCCCGCGAAGCCTATTTAAAATGGGTTGAGGCCAAACAGGAAGTGGAAATAAAAAAACAAGAAAACATGGATTATCTAAATAGCGATAAGTTCACCTACGATGATTTTAAAGAATTGAAAAAAAGACTCCCGCAGCTTTTCGAGGATAAAACCTTCGCCGAGATGGCGGTTACCTGGTTGGGTAAAATCCTGGTGCAGCAGGACGGAAAGATTTACGGCCTCTTTGGCAGAGATACCGGCCTGACACCGTTACAGGCTTTGGAACAGTTCTTTAAAAATGGCGGGGAAATTTCCCTTTCAAAACTTACCCCGGAGGTTGGCGAATCGATGGAGAGATACTACGCCAAGCTGGCAATGGGCAAGCTCTTTGAAAAACTCCCACAGGCCGGCAAATTCAACGCCGCCATGCCTGTCCTGATGACCCTTTTCGGCGGCCATGGAGGAATGGCCAGCGTTTTCAATCCCACCCGGGATGCGGCAGTATTTTTCCGCGGAAACTGGGATGAGGTTTCGTATGGCGCTGAATCCTTCGCCGGAAAGGCAGCGATCCTGCGCGATCCCCATGAAAGATTAAAATATTATTTCCTTTACATGTTGGCTTCGAGCTCCAATACTATCAGCCCCAAGAGCAACATGGCTTCCCAGTTTCATTATATTATGATTTACAGCCCGGTTGGCCAAAGATATCTTGAAAGAAAACTAAAAGAAGCGCAGGCCTTGGGCGGCGATATCAGCGTCGCCATGTCAACCGTCACTTCCAAAGTGACACAGCAGGACCTTAAGGACCTGATCGAATATATCAAGGAAAAAGTTATCCCCCAGATCCAGCAAAACCCGCGCCTTGCCCGTCAAATACAATACTTGATAGACAAAAACTACGTGGGTAGTGAATTATTCAAAACGGTGGTTGCAGACGCAATCCGGGATATGGAAAAAGGGACCAGCGAGACAGCTTCCGCCAATTATACCAAGAAACTTGAGGAGCTTTTCAAAAAGCTCAACCCGGGCGATCAGGTGAAAGAATTTGAACTTTATAATTCTCTAAGAGAACAACCCGCTCAAGGAGTTGCTCAAGTACTGGAAGACATGTTTATGCTCACCCCTGAGCTCGATAAGTCTAAAAGGGCGGAAGACTTCAAAAAGCAATCCTTAGGCTCCTTGGATGTGGTCGGGTTGCTGGTGGAGACTCGCGTTCCCTACCAGGATATGCAAGATGCCGCGGAATCAGTAAAGGTGTTACAGGTCGATGCTCAAGGCAAACCAGGAGAAATCAGCGACGGAACTTGGGGAAGAGATGCCAAAGCTATCAAAGAATGGTTTGAAATCTATGCTCCCAAAATTGGTGATGATTTTGTCAAAACTTTCTCTACCAAAAAAGGAATTAATAAATTCTTAAATGGCGTGCTGCAGGAATTGGGCAAGACGGTCGATTATGGCTGGGGAATGACACGGCGTATCGGGATGGGACTTTCTGAGCTTTATGGAGGTATACGCGATTTTATAAACGCCAAAGACGCAGCCGGAAGGAAAAAGGCGCTGGCTAAAATCAGAGAAGGCCTCGCCAAAACCGGCGGTAATTTTGCAACGATAGAAGGAGCGCCGTTTACTATGATCTACTTAGGTATTAAAGAAAAACTGGAAAAGGGAGATATCGGTGGCGCTGTGGCAGACGGCATTATTACCACCCTAATGTTCGGCGCGGGATTAAAAGCAACCAAAGAAATAGGTAAGTGGGTATATAAAGGCTCAAAAAATGTAGTCTGGGACAATTTGATAATGAGAAGAAATATTCAGCCTGAGTTCCTTCGTCCCAACACTTATGTCCAAAGATTTTACGGTGGAATCGGGGCAACAATTTTAAGGTACGGATCGGTTGGTATCCCCATCGCTCAGCATACCTATTATGAAGTCCAGAGTCAGCGGGCCGGTCTGGGCAGCTATCATCTTAACCAAATTAGAAACCGGGTGGGAACCCTGCAGGTGAGTATTGTCCCCGGTAATGCCGGAGTTGAGATTTTCGCCGGTGAGCAGACCAGCGCCACCATTGCCAATCGCTGGAGAGTGCCTTTTAAATACCTTAATTATGGTACACGCGTTGCCAATATCACCGGCCCAACCACGTCGGAGCTATGGAGCGGAGTAAAAGGGGTAGCTTCTTCAGCGGTTGCCCTGCCCTTCCGTGAAGGACTGGGTATTTATAGAGCGGCGCGCGGAGAGATCGGCCAGCCCATGGGACATGAAGAAGCGCTGGTAGAACAGCTACAGAGAATAAAGGCCAATCCTGATGGCTACACCACCCTGGAAATAACCCGCGTTTCCCCGGAGTTTTTAGAAAGGGTGCTTCTAAGGGAAGGCGATTTACAGTCTGAAATCAAAATGTTAGAGGAAGAGGTTAGACAAGCCCGGTCGCAAAACCGGGGGGAAGAATATCAGGAAGGGATAAAGGAACTGGGCAAAAAGCAGGCACAACTGGAATATGTCAGGCAACAACTGAAAAAAAATCAAACCCAGGTCAAAATAAAAAATTCCGAATTTATTGAATTGGTCAAAAGCGGCGGTGGGGCAAAGGCAGTTTGGCGTTATCTCACCGGCAAATTTGGCAAGGGCAGTTATGTAGAACTGCGGGCACAATTTAAGCAGCTGGCAAAAGTTTACATAGATAATAAACCTGCCATAGATTCCGCAACCGCTGATAGAGTGCAACTCCCAATGAGCAACGGGGTGGAAATTATGCGCGAAATCGCAAAACCCAACCCCAAGACCACCGGCGCCACTAAGCTCTATGAAATTAAGGTTGGCGGTCGCCCCGTCTATCTGATGGGCAATCAGGTAGCCAAAATCGTTTGGGCCCATCTCAATGGTGAGGATTTAGGATTTGTTAGAAGCTTCGGTTTAAACGAAGCCGAAGCAGCCGCGATCGGGCAGGAAATCCAGGCACAATTTGGGGAAAACTTCAATGAGCTCAACCGTTTAGTTAAAGCCGGCAAGAGCTGGAAGGTAACGCTGGAGCCGATTGAAATCCCGTTATCCGCCCTCTCCGGAAAAGGAGAGCTGACCACCGTCAGAAGCGGAAGAGTGCTCTCACCGCAAAACCTGGTTGAGATCTCTCCGGATGTGAGGGCCCTGTTGGGTGGGCGCCGGCTGGCCTATCTGCTAGTTGAGCATGATATCTCTCACCCGGATAAAGCCGCCGGGCTTCCAGTTCCGGATGTAAAGATCAAGCTCGACCCGCAGCTCCTGATGAACAGCGAAGGCACCGGCCAAATTCTCTATGTTGACCGGCAAGGGAGCGCCCGATTAATAAGCATTGAAGAGCGGTTTGCTCAAGAAGGAATAAGGCTAAATAATGCTAAAGGCACCCTTGATAAAATCGCTATTGAAGAACCAGCGGCATTTGAAAGATTTATCCGGCATTTAAAAAACAAGCGGGTTACCTCGCTTACCCTACCTGAGGTTGATCGCTATCTCAATAAAAATGATTTAATCCAAATCGAAAACAGGATACCCAAGGTCGAAATACCGCAGGCGGTTGCTGTAACCGAGTTGGCTGCGGAAGGACCCGCTGTAAGGGTTGAACAGCGGCAAAGAGCGTTGTCGGGAGAAGTTCAGCCTACTCCTAAACCGGCGGTTGAAAACGCCCCGAAACCGGTTGATATTGAAGCCGTTCTCCGAGAAGCCAAGGTAAAATTCACGCTGAACGGAGTCACAAGTATGCCTGACTCGATCAAACAGAAACTGATCGATTTGGTCAGGGCCAACGCTATCAAGGAAATCCGCATCGATCCAGGAATCAGCGAAGCTGAATTAGATCGATTATACAAACTTGCATCCGATCCTGCACTGGAAAATAATCCGGAAGCCAAACAAGTAAGAGAATTTCTCCGCGGTCAAAAAGCCCTTGAATGGGGAGTAATGAGGATCAAAAAATTAGAAAACGGAAAAGCCGAAATAGTTGACTTTAGAGATTCAGAAAGAGGCTATATTCCCGGCAGAAAAAATGTTGCCCGAGTGATCGTCGATCTTGGCCAGCCTGAAGCCGCGCCAGCCAAGCCCAAACTGACCGTCCTCCAGGGAGGAAAAGCCGAAGCTTCCCCACCCGTCAAACAGATCATGGAAAAATATAAAATCAGCCAGACAGAAGCAGAGAAAATCCATAAGGAAGCCAAAGCGGTTCGGGAAAAGGGGCAAGCGGCTAAAAAGGAAGCTCTGGGAAGAATTGACGATCTCGAAAAAAGAAAAGTCATCAGTCACGAACATGCGGAAAAGATGAGGAAAAGGTCAGCGAAAAACTGGGACCGCACACTGGCCCAAGTTGAAGATGCCGTTTTTAAAAAGGCGAGGATCTTAGAACTGCGCCAACGCGCGGAGACCCTCCGGACAGAAATCAAGGAGCTGCGTGCCAGCGGCGCTAATAAAACCATACACCAAAGATTGGCCATTGAAGCTAAAACCAAGCAATTGGCAGAGATCAGGAATATTTTGCGGCAGAGATCGCAAAGCTTTATACGGACCCACGCACCCATCTTTGGCGTCATGTTAGCCATGAACCTGGTCAAGCACTGGGATGAAATGAAGAAAGGTAATTATCAAGGCTTTGCTTCCGAAGGAGTGGTGAGCATTGCCATCTTCGGCCTATCCATTGCGGGTGAAAAAACTTTAGGCCTAATCAGCAAAGGTTCGGCTGCGCGCCTGACTGGTGGCATTATCACCGCTGCCTCCGCCGCCCTAGAACACAAGGGTCGCCTATCCACCGGCCATGGTACAACGCAACTGGTTGCCCTGGCGGATATCTTGAAGAATTTCGCGTTTGGGGCACTCGCCGCCGAAGTAGGCGTTGCCGTTACCACCGGCACCGGCTCGGCTATCCTCGGATTTGCCGCCGGCCTCGCCACCTTCCTGGCGGTGGATGTCGCCGGGGATGCGCTGGGTTACAAGGAATGGCTGGAAAAGAAGATGAGCCGTGGGGATATTGTTAAATCAATGCAAATGATAAATCTGCGCCTCTCCACTTTTGAGATCGAAGTTAAGAATGACACGACCGATACCCCCTTCTTTGAAAAAAATATCGTCGACGTTTCAGGCAATAAAGTTTTACGCGTTTCCCAGGCGCAGCAGACCCTGGCGGTTATAAAATCGGTTGAAAAATATACCCGGATGAGCGCGCAGGAAAAAGAAGCTTTACGTCGGGCAAACCCCCAACAAGCCCGGGAGCTCGAGAGCATCGCCCATGCCCTGGAATATATCAAAAAACTTAAAATTGAAAACTACGCTGATCTGGATATCGAAGCTCTAAAACATATTGCCAAAGCGGTCTCCCGCTTCCGCAGGGAAAATGGTGAAGCTTATACTCACCTTGAAGTGAAGCTGCAGAAAAATAAGATCGGCAGTCGTGTTGTCTATGATGTGAATGTCAGCGGAGTTAAATGGCAGATCGGCACGAATATGAAATACGCCGTGCGTGATTCCTATCAGGAGAGCCACTACCTCTCCACCATCAACAGCCAACCGATTGAAGAGAACGAGAAGGCTTTAAGAAAAACGGCTGCGACCTTCGATGCGGCTATCGATCGGGTCGTCATCCAAACCAAATCTGAACTGGTCCCTGAAACACCGGCGCTAATTGCCGCCGCGGTGCGCCGCTTCCGCCAGCAACATCCCGATACCCAGAATGCGGCTCGCTCAAAATATCTTCCCAACCTGATCGTGGAGTTATCAGAAAGGTCCGAAAATATTTACCATCCGTTAACCGGTGAAGTGACCGGGATCCGGACGGTCTATGATATTAAGGTGAGCGGTGCCGGCTATATTCAATCGTTCAACGGTTGGGCGCAATCGGGTGTTTATGAAGAAACCTATCCGACGCAAGCAAAAGAGAGCATTGTCAACCCCCAAAAATTCCGTGAAACGGGAGCGCTCTTAGCCGCAAAATCGGGTCCCGACAGATACGACCTGACCCTGCAGGATTTAATTGAAAATAATATGGCCATTCCATTCGATAAACTTGACCAGTTCCCGGTGATCAAACGGCAACTGGAGGAATACCTTTCGCTCCAGGGTTATGATCTTCCTTCTTCACACGGGCAGGTAAAGCGAGAGGATTTGGAAAGAGTCCTGGCACAATTTTCAAATCATCAGGGGCAAGCGCCGGGTCGCGCTTTAACTCCCGATGTAATAAAACCGCTGTTAGGTCAAGGCGAAGTTCCGGCTTAATTAATTCCCATCAAATATTGGGGCTGCCAAGAACAGGCTGGCGGCCCCTTTTTTTTATTTTCTGCGGGAAAGCAGAACCTTTTCCACCTCAACCAATTCTTCTTTGGTATTAATCCCCAGCACCTCGGAAGGATTTTCGGCACGGAAGGCGTAAACCGGTAACCCCTTTTTTCGCAGGATTTCAACCGTATCCGTAAGATAATATTCTCTTTGAGCGTTTTCGGCTTTGACTTCGGCCAGCGCTTGGAAAAGGGCGTCTTTGTCAAAGCAAAAAGTCCCGGTATTAATTTCGTTAATCTTTAGTTCTTCCGGGGAGGCGTCTTTTTTCTCAACGATCTTTAATAGCTCACCCGCCCCTTTCCTTACCACTCTCCCATAATTTCCCGCATTTTCGAGCTGGGCGGTTAAATCGGTGAGTTTCGCTTTGTTTTTTAGATGGAAATCGATCAGTTTTTGCACCGTCTTTCCGGTGATCAGGGGAACATCCCCATTAAGGATGAGAACCGTCCCCTTAAAATCTTCCAGATAGGGTTTAACCTGCATCACCGCATGGCCGGTCCCCAGCTGCTCTTCCTGGGTCACAAATTTGAGCTTCCGCTCTTTATAATAATCCATGATCAGGTCGCGTTTATGCCCCACTACCAGATAGGTCTCCCGGGGTTCAAGTTGCTTAACCGTATCGAGAACATAACTGAGCATGGGTTCGCCCAGGATCTCATGGAAGACCTTAGGAAGGTCTGATTTCATACGGACCCCTTTACCCGCGGCTAGTATCACAACGGCTAGATCTCTCATAATTTTGAGTTGACAATTATAGTGTACCTCTGTTATAATTACAAGTTCACGTGAGGTTTTTGTTTTGGTTTTCGTTTCATTGTATTATTATTTAACCTAACACATTAAAATCTGACCAAGGCTCTTTAAAAAGCGAGAGTCTTGGTCTTTTTTTGGGCTAGAGGGAGGTGAAAGATGGCTAAAACTTTGTATGTGGGCAATCTCTCCTGGAGCATGAGCGAAGAACAGCTGCGCGAAGCTTTTGAGCTGCACGCACCGGTAATTTCTGCCCGGATAATTTCTGACCGCGAAACCAACCGTTCCCGCGGCTTTGGCTTTGTGGAAGTGGAAGACAACGACGCTCCCAAGGTGGTTAAAGAAATGAACGGTTTCGAGCTGAACGGAAGGTCTCTGGTAGTTAACGAAGCGCGTCCCAAGTCGGCAACAATTTAAGCGTGGTCAAACGAGCTGAGATCATTGAAAAACTCAAAGCGTCTCTTTCGCCGGATAGATTTGATCACAGCCTAAGAGTGGAAAAAATCGCCTGCTGGCTCGCCCGAAAAAACGGGGTTTCAACGCAGAAAGCCGGGCTGGCGGGTTTACTTCACGATTATGCGCGGAAATTTTCCGGTCCGGGTTTGCTCCGGCAAGCCAGCAGATTAAAGTGTGCGATCGATCCCATCAGTAAATTTGAGCCGAAACTTTTACACGCCGAGCTGAGCGCGCTGCTGGCAGAAAAAGAATTTGGCGTAAGGTCCAGGGATGTGCTGGCGGCGATCCGGAAACACACTCTCGGATCACCGGGAATGACGAAACTGGAAAAGATTGTCTATCTTGCCGATCATGTTGAAGAAGGAAGGGGTTTTCGCGGGGTGAGAAAGATTCGCAGACTGGCGTTCAAAGACCTGGACCGGGCCATTCTGGAATCCGCTACCGCCAAATTGAATTATTTGCTTGAGAACCGGTTGCCGATTCATCCGGGAACCATCCTGACCAGAAATTATTATTTATTGAAAGAAAAAAGAAAATGAAAAAAAAGTTTAATAAGATCTTTGTTTTTATTTTCGGATCGTTGGTGATCCTGGCAGTGGTTTTTGGATTTATGGTAGCCGTTTCAACCAAGCTGGCGCTGTTTGAGATCTTTTTGACCCTTACCCCCTCCTCCCCGTTTTTCCCGAAAGCCAATATCCTGGTCCTGGGCGTAGACGATGCCTATGGCCATCGCTCCGATACGATTATGCTTTTACATACCGATCCGGACAAAAAAGAGGCTTCGGTGATCTCGATCCCACGCGATACCCTGGCAAATATTCCCGGCCGCGGACTGGATAAAATCAACCACGCCTACGCTTATGGAGGAGTAGAGCTTTCCCGTAAAACGGTCGAGCAATTATTAAACATTGAAATCCCTTATTACGTGGTCGTTGATCTCTCCGGCATCGTGAAAATTATTGATGATCTGGGAGGGGTTACCGTCAATGTTGATAAAAGAATGTTTTATGAAGATTATGCCGGCGATCTGCGTATTGATTTACAACCTGGTATTCAGAAGCTTACCGGTAAAGAGGCGATGGGCTATCTGCGCTTTCGCCACTCGGACAACGACTTTTTCCGGATCTCCCGCCAACAAAAATTTTTGCACTCCCTAGCGGATGAAATGCTCAAGCGCGAAAATCTCGTTCGCTCTCCCCAAATGTTCTTGACCCTGTTGTCGCTGGTGGATACAAATCTCAGTCCGCGACAGACACTGGGCCTGGGTTTGGGCTTACGCTCGGCCTATGAGCTGGGACAGGTTTATATGACCACCATCCCGGGAACCGACCTGATCGTGGACGGAATCTATTATCTAAAACCCGATGAGGTTATCTTAAGAAACACCGTCCGACAACTCATCAACGGAGAAAAGGTAACATCGTAAAGCAGATTGCTCGTTCTAGGACAGAAAAGATCATTGAGATAATTGCCAAAGCGGCCGAAGCCAAGAAGGCCGTCGATTTAGAGGTCTTGGACGTAAGTAAAACCTCTAATAGTGTTGAATATATTATAATTTGCAGCGGTGAATCATCACCGCAGCTGCGGGGTATCGAGAAGGAGATTGACAGGAAATTGAGAGAAAATAAAATTAAAAGCTTTCGCTGGCAGGGGGTGGTTAATTCCGGCTGGCTGGTTTTGGATCTGGGCGAAATCGTCGTCCACATCATGGGGGAAGCCGAAAGAGCCTATTACGATCTCGAAGGGCTCTGGGGCAAAGAAGCGATCATTTATCATTACTGATAAATGATAATGACAAATGACCAATGACAAATGTCAAATGGATGTATGCCTCGACTTTGCTCGGCATATTATTTAAATAATTAGGAATTCATTCATTGGTCATTGGTAATTGGTCATTGGTAATTACCGCGAAGCGGTTGTGGGGCCGTAGTTCAGTTGGGAGAACGCTTGACTGGCAGTCAAGAGGTCAGGGGTTCAACTCCCCTCGGCTCCACCATCCTTCGCCCTGCGTGGCTTCGGATGGTTGCGATAGATTATAGAAAGGAAGGGGAAAGAAAATGGTAAAGAAGAATGATAAGTTTGTCTATTTTTTCGGGGACGGGAAAGCGGAAGGGGAAGGAACAATGCGAGATCTGTTGGGGGGTAAAGGAGCCGGTCTGGCAGAGATGACTAACACCGGCGTGCCGGTACCGCCGGGCTTAACCATCACGACCGAGGTGTGTAAATTATTCTATAAAAACCGTAAGAAGGTTCCCAACGGGGTAGACGAGCAAATGATCGCCGCCCTGCGAAAGGTTGAAAAATCAACGGCAAAAAAACTGGGAGACGCCCATAACCCCCTACTGGTATCCGTGCGTTCGGGGGCAAAGTTTTCCATGCCCGGGATGATGGATACGATTTTAAACCTGGGATTAAATGACACCACGGTCGAAGCCTTGATCACCAAAACCAAAAATGAAAGGTTCGCCTATGACAGCTACCGCCGTTTCATCCAGATGTTCGGCAACGTAGTGATGGGCATCGATAAGAGCGATTTTGAACATGTACTTGAGAAAAAAAAGGAAGAAAAGGGAGTTAAATTAGATACCCAGCTCAGCGCCGATGACCTGAAGGAAATCGTTTTTGACTATAAAATTCTCTTCAAGCAAAAGACGGGGATCGATTTTCCGCAGGACCCCTTGAAACAACTGGAGATGTCGCGGGATGCCGTCTTTAAATCATGGAGTAACCCACGCGCTATCACCTATCGCAGATTAAACAGCATCTCTGAAGATCTGGGCACAGCGGTAAACGTCCAGGCGATGGTTTTTGGGAACATGGGAGACGACTCGGCCACCGGCGTAGGCTTTACCCGCAACCCCTCCACCGGTAAAGAGGAGTTTTACGGAGAATTTTTAACTAACGCACAGGGAGAAGATGTGGTCGCCGGGATCCGCACTCCGCGGGCCTTGACCAACCTCTCCAAAGAGATGCCCTCGGTCTATAAACAACTCAGGAAGATAACCGATCGACTAGAAAAACACTACCGCGACGTGCAGGACTTTGAATTCACCATTGAAAAGGGCAAACTCTATATGCTGCAGACCCGCACCGGCAAGCGCACCGCCGCCGCCGCCGTAAAGATCGCGGTGGACATGGTGGCAGAAGGGCTCATCACCGTTGAAGAAGCTTTGATGCGCATCGACCCGCAACAGATTGATCAGCTCTTGCATCCGGTGCTTGATCACACGGCCAAGATAAAGCTGATTGCTAAAGGGCTGCCCGCTTCACCCGGCGCCGCCACCGGCAAAGCGGTTTTCACCGCTGATGAAGCGGCCCGGCTCGGCGATAAGGAAAAAGTTATTCTGGTACGTATGGAAACTTCTCCCGATGATATCCATGGCATGAACGCGGCTCAGGGAATCCTGACCGCCCGCGGCGGAATGACCTCGCACGCGGCGGTGGTGGCCCGCGGTATGGGCAAGCCCTGTGTGGCCGGGTGCGAAGATATCAAAGTTGATGAAAAAGGGAAAAAATTCTGTGTGGGTGAGATGATTATAAGAGAAGGAGATTGGATTACGCTGGATGGGGGAACCGGTCGAGTAATTCTTGGGCAGGTTCCTACTCTTGAACCCAAATTGACCGGGGCTTTTGGTCAAATGATGGAATGGGCGGATAAATTCCGAAAACTCAAAATCCGCACCAACGCGGATATCCCCCACGATGCGCTGGTTGCACATCAATTTGGCGCGGAAGGTATCGGACTCTGCCGTACCGAACATATGTTTTTTGCCGAAGACCGATTGCCACATGTCGTTACCATGATCCTGGCCGAAACCGAGAAGGATAGAAAAAAAGCTTTGGAAAAGCTGCTGCCTATGCAGAAAAGCGATTTTAAGGGGCTTTTCAAAATCATGAAAGGTTATCCGGTGACCATCCGTCTGCTTGACCCGCCGCTGCACGAATTCCTGCCCAAGCGGGAAAACCTGATGGTGGAAATCGCTACCTTGAAAGCCACCAATGGCAACCCAAGAACCATCGAAGAAAAGGAAAAGCTTTTACGCCGGGTTGAGGACCTACACGAATTCAATCCCATGCTCGGCCACCGTGGCTGCCGCCTGGGCATCACCTACCCCGAAATCACCGAGATGCAGTCTCGCGCCATCTTCGAAGCCGCCTGCGAGCTGGCTAAAGAAGATAAAATCAAGGTCGTTCCCGAAGTGATGGTCCCGCTGGTCGGCCACATCAATGAGCTCAAGGCCCAAAAGGAGATTATCGTCCGTGTCGCCGAAGAAACCATGCAGAAACATGGCTGCAAACTGGACTATATGGTGGGCACCATGATCGAGCTCCCACGCGCAGCCTTAACCGCTGATGAAATCGCACAGGAGGCAGAATTTTTCTCTTTTGGGACCAACGACTTGACCCAAACCACCTTTGGCTTCAGCCGTGACGATGCGGTTAAATTTATGAAATTCTATATCGAGAAGGGAATCATCCCCGGCGACCCGTTCGTTTCGTTAGACCAGAACGGCGTGGGCCAGCTGGTAAAGATGGGCGTGGAAAAGGGAAGAAGCACCAAGAAAAATCTCAAGGTGGGTATCTGCGGCGAGCATGGCGGCGATCCCGCCTCCATCGATTTCTGCCATAAGGCCGGGTTGAATTATGTCAGCTGCTCGCCTTATCGCGTGCCGATTGCCCGGCTGGCGGCAGCGCAATCTGTCATCAAAGAAAAGAAAAAGATTTCCTATACGACAAAATAAGTTGGTGATGATAACCAAGTGATAATCCGAAAGGAAATCGAAGCGCGGGAGAAACAATTTCTCTCGCCCCAGGCCGCGCTCTCTTCTGCCACCAGGGGGAGGAAGCATCCGGAAAAAGAGGACGATTTGCGGACCGCTTTCCAGCGCGACCGGGATAAAATCATTCACTGTAAATCCTTCCGCCGGCTCAAACATAAGACCCAGGTTTTTATTTCGCCGGTGGAAGACCACTATCGGACCCGACTCACCCACACGCTGGAAGTGGCGCAAATCGCGCGCACCATTGCCCGGGCTTTGCAGCTGAACGAGGACCTGACCGAAGCGATTGCCCTGGGACATGACCTGGGGCATACCCCTTTCGGTCACGCCGGTGAATTCGTACTGGATGATATCTTAAAGGAAAATTACGGAAGACGTTTCTTCCATAATGAGCAAAGTGTACGGGTGGTGGAATCGATCGAAAAAGACGGCAAGGGACTTAATCTCTGCTGGGAAGTGATCGATGGCATTAGAAATCACACTCCGGATGATCCCTGGCCACAAACGCTGGAGGGATGCATTGTACGCATCGCCGATCGCATCGCTTATCTGCGGCATGATATTGAAGACGCCCTGGTGGCAGGGGTGTTAACGAAAAATCAGTTACCCGCCAAAGAGATGGGAATTCTGGGTGACCATATTCTAGATCGGATCGTGACTGATGTGATTGAACAAAGTCGCGGAAAGAGCAAGATTATGATGAGTGAAGAGGTGCAGGCGGCGATGGATGGGCTTTACCAATTCATGTATGAAAACGTTTATACCAACCCCAGCGCCAAGAAAGAGGAAACCAAAGTGCCGGAACTGCTGCGGCAGCTTTTCCGCTATTATCATTACAATCTTGAATTCCAAAAAGGCTTGAAAGAGGAAGAACAGCTGCAACACACGATTGATTTTATCGCCGGCATGACCGACCGTTACGCCATCAACAAATTTCAGGAACTTTTTGTGCCGGACGAATGGAGAGCCAGAAAATGATCCCATCCCAGATCATTGAAGAAATAAGAAGCAAAGCGGATATCGTTAAGATTATTTCGGATTACGTTCCGCTCAGGAAACGCGGCAAGAATTATCTGGGGCTCTGCCCCTTCCACTCCGAGAAAGCCCCCTCTTTTACCGTTTCCCCGGAAAAGCAGCTTTTCCATTGTTTCGGCTGTAACGAGGGAGGAAATATTTTCGCCTTTATCATGAAGATCGAGAATATCGGTTTCGCTCCCGCGGTGGAAGAAATCGGTGCCAAAATCGGTATCGCCACACCTAAATTCTCCGGTGAAAGCTCCACCAAAACGGAAAAAGATAAATTATATCAGGTGATCCTGCTCGCTTCCCAATTCTTCAGGCAATGCCTGGAAGATCAAATGGGAGAAGCGGCGCGCCTTTATCTGCAACAGCGGGGAGTCGATGATAAAACCCGCACCCTCTTCGGTTTGGGCTATGCCCCCGCCGGCTGGGATAATTTATTTAAGCATCTGATCGCCCGGGGCGCTTCACCTTCGTTGATCGAAAAATCAGGCTTGATCCTGGCCCGTGAAAATCAGAGCGGCTATTACGATCGTTTCCGAAACCGATTGATCTTTCCCGTTTCCGACCAGCGGGACCGCTGGCTGGCCTTTGGTGGAAGAGCGCTGGGTGAAGAAGAGCCAAAATATTTGAATTCGCCGGACAGTCTTATTTATCATAAGGGGGAAACCCTCTTCGGCCTGAATCTTGCAAAAGAAAATCTGCGGAAGACCAGGACCGCGATTCTAGTGGAAGGTAATTTTGATATGCTCACCCCTTTTCAAGCGGGAATCAATAACGTGGTAGCGACCATGGGAACGGCGCTGACCATTTTCCAATGCAAGTTACTCGCCCGTTACTGCGATACGATCATCATGGCATATGATGCGGACGTGGCGGGGGGAGTGGCGGCTGAGCGCTCGGCCGAACTGTTGAGAAGCGAAGGCTTGAAGGTTAAAGTTGCCCGGCTGGTTGGTGGAAAAGATCCGGACGAGATCGTGCGTAATCAGGGAGCAGAAGCTTTATTAAAAAACCTGGAAACCGCCCTTCCCTACCTTGAGTTTAAGATCCGCCGCACCCTGTCGCGTTATAACCTGCAAGAGATAGAATCTAAAGCCCGAGCTTTGCGCGAAGTTGCCGGAATCATCGGCCGGGAAGAGGATCCCTTCATACAGAAGGAATACGCTAAATTGGGCGCCGGCCTTCTGTTTATCGATGCCGAAACTTTAATGGCGGAGATAAAACGCAGCCAGCATTATCAAGGGAATACCCGGGACAATTTACGCAGAGTTACAGAAAAACCGATTTCTAAATTGGAAGAGGCGGAGAAAAACATCATTACCTTAGCGCTGCAAAACGCCGAGGTTTTTGGAGGGTTAAAGGAACAGCTGGGGGTGGAAGATTTCACTCTACCCGAAGCCAAAGCGGTGATGGAGATCCTGCTGACGGCAGAATTGGCTGAGGGATCCGATCCCACTCATTTTTTGATGCACAACCTGCCGACGGAGGAAGCCAAAAAGTTCCTCTCGCGACTGCTGGTGAGCGAGCACCTCTCCGCTACCGGTAAACAAAAGGAAATTTTTGAGGATTGCTTAAAAGTTATGAAAAACGAACAACTCAAGGGCAAAATGGACGCGTTAAAAATCGAATTAAAGGCCGCGGAGAAAGCCGGCGAGACGGAAAAGGTATCCGAGCTGCTCTCCGCATTAAAGAGTGAAATTTTATAAAACGATGATCGATAACAAACTGGGACGGAGGAGGTAGTTTGATGTTTAAAAAAAATGAAGAGATCGAATTCCTGAGGGCCACGGCTTCCCGCAAGGGGTACCTGACACCCGAAGAGATCCTCGCCATTTACCCTGAACCCGAGAAAAACCTGGATGAGATCGAGCAGCTGCTCGGCCTGGGGATCGAAGTATCGGAAAAGAAAGAAGTTAAATCGGAGCACGAACTGGAGACCGAAGCGATCCAGAAAGAACTGTCCGATATCAAAGGCATCGGCGTGGACGACACGGTGCGCATGTACCTGCGGGAGATCGGCAAGTTCCCGCTGCTCACCTCGGAAGAAGAAATCGTGCTTGCCAAGCGGGTCAAGGTGGGAGAAATACGCGCCAAACACAAACTGGTCAACTCCAACCTGCGCCTGGTGGTATCCATTGCTAAAAAATATACCGGCCGCGGCATGCTCTTCCTCGACCTGGTGCAGGAAGGGAACCTGGGATTGATCCGCGCGGTGGAAAAATTCGATTACCGCAAGGGTTATAAATTTTCCACCTATGCCACCTGGTGGATCCGACAGGCGATCACGCGCGCCATCGCCGACCAGGCCCGCACTATCCGCATCCCGGTGCACATGGTGGAAACCATCAACCGCCTGCGCAAAACCTCGCGCATCCTGCTGCAGCAGCTGGGCCGGAAGCCGACCGAAAAAGAGATCGCTAAAAGAGCACGCATCTCGGTGGATAAAGTACGCGAGATCATCAAGGTCTCGCAGGTACCGCTTTCCCTGGAGATGCCGGTGGGCGACGAGGAAAGCTCGCGCCTGGGCGATTTTGTCGAGGACGCCAGCGTACAGGCCCCGGACGACGTGGTCCTGCAGGGTCTGCTGCGCGATGATCTGGAAGATGTCATGAGCTCATTGACCGACCGCGAAAAGACCGTTTTGAAACTGCGTTTTGGCATGGAAGACGGCCACCCGCGCACGCTGGAAGAAGTCGGGCGGGTTTTCAATGTCACCCGCGAACGTATCCGCCAGATCGAGGCCAAGGCCTTACGCAAGCTCAAACACCCCACCCGCGCCCGCAAGCTCCGCGAATACCTCAAGTAGTTGCGACCCCTTCGCTTTGCGTGCTAAGATATTGGGCAAAGTCGGGGGCGCGTAGTTTAGTGGTAGAATGCTTCCTTCACACGGAAGAGGTCAGAGGTTCGATCCCTCTCGCGCCCATTTTTCAACAGGGGCAGTTAGTTTAGTGGTAGAACGCCTCGCTTACACCGAGGAGGTCGCTGGTTCGATCCCAGCACTGCCCATGGAGTAAACGAGCAAATAAAAAAGGAGTGATAACTATGGCAGAAGAAACAAAAAACGTTGATGATCTTTTGAAGCAAATAAACGAATTTGAAAAAACGATTCAGGGACTCACCGGCAATGTTGATAAACTGAAGAAAAAGTTGCAGGAGAATCAGCAAAAATTCGGAGCTGACATCAGCAAATGGCCCAAGGAAGAATAGCAGAACGCTTCTGAGATTTGATTTTTTAAATAGCCCCACGGGGAATCTCACGTCGCCCCTCGACAGGCTCGGGACTCCTTAAGGGGACTAGCCCCCTTAACGGTCTCCCTCGACTCGCTGTGCTCGCTCGGGATCCCTGATCCCCCGAAAGAAAAACTCCCGTTTTTCTTCCCTCCCTGCTTCGCATGGAGCCTCCCATCTTTTCACGGTTCGATCGATATTCTAATCAGTGGCTGTTTTAGGGGGAACAATTGGGATGTTAAATTAGGTTGGTAGCCCAATCTCAATCGGGTCGAACTATTACCTTCATTCTACCGAATACGATCCACGGGTGCAAGAAGTGTAACCTTGGTAGGTCTAAGTAAGCGTCATTTTTGTCCCTCGGCCATGCTCGGG